>Ga0070683_100000015_pt1 | contig 210330 bp, 277 predicted proteins | sample KBSC713LmetaG_FD_64662 | JGI IMG/M metagenome (GOLD analysis project Ga0070683, IMG submission 64662) | Corn rhizosphere microbial communities from Kellogg Biological Station, Michigan, USA - KBS C7.1-3L metaG | ecosystem: Host-associated > Plants > Roots > Rhizosphere ... | reverse complement strand
TTCGACAGCCTGGAGCAGGGAACTCTCACCTTCTGGGAGCGCCGTCTGAAGGCGATGACGCTCGCTGCCATGAAGTTGCCGATTCCAAAGAAGTACTCGTACATCACCAAGGACTCGATCGACATCGATTACGCGGCGAAGCACTTCCGGTTCACCATTCACGGAGGCGCAGTCCGAAGCATCGCAATCGACACTCGTTCGAAGATCATCCTGCGGGACGACGACAAAGCGCTCAACGGCTATCATCTCGATTGGAGGGACTACCTCGTCGAGAGGCTGGACGGCTCGACATGGGCTGAGGTCGAGGCTGAAATCCAGGAGATGCTGAAACTGGCAGACCTGGTCGGCATGCCAGTCGAGAAGATCTCCACGCGATCCTGGTGGACGAACGAGAAGCAGCGCAAGAAGCTACAGAAGAAAGCCAACAAGAAGCACACCGTCGCAACTTTCGAGTTCAACGGCGCGCTCAACACTACGCCACGCTCAAGCTGCTGGAATATCTCCGAACGCACTCCTGCAGACACGGACGTCTACGTCCTCATCAACAAATTCAAGGCGGAGGGGTTCGACTTCTATCAGTTGTACGGCCAGGACATGAAAGTTGCGAAGCACCTTGGTGGCGCATTGCCCACAGTCTACGGGTACAAGACCACCGAGAAGGCGCCCTTCGATACGAAGAAAATCAAGGGCACGGAGTACAGGGTCTGGAGAGAGGAGTGGATCAAGACCCTGATGACGGCGAAGAATCTCAAGCTGTTCAACTACTGGGAGTGGGCGCAGAGCCCGGAGAACTCCTACCACAACTACGACACCCTTCCGTCGAAGAACACGATTGCTGACATCATCGCTCGCTTCGGGAGCGACCACCTAGTCAGCGACTTCTTCAAGCGGCAACTCGCCGCTCGTCGCGTGTTCAAAGCCGGAAAGATGAAGTGGGACCTCTTGCAGGTGTTCGGCTGGGTCAAAGAGAGGGTCTACAAAGACATCAAGAGCGAGTACGAGAAGACGCTCGACGACATCCTCGATACCTACCCACTGCTTCGCTCCGAGGGCATCACATCCCTCTGGCACGGTACCAACGAGAACAGAAGCGCGTGGTTCGATTATCTTGAGATGGTCGATAAGTTCAACAAGCTCATCGTCGAATAAGGGGATCAGTCCATGTCCATTCCGTTCACGTACACCAACGACTCCATCACCGTCATCCACCAGGGCAAGCCGCACGTCGTTCCGAAGGGCTCGCCCCAGTTCGTCAATTTGCGCCAGGCGCTCTTGGATGAGCGCTGGGCTGACGTTCCGAACCATCTCACCGTCTCCAAGAGCCTGACCACCTGGGCGAAAGGCAAAGTCACCGTCGACGAAAATCTCGAGAAGTTCTTCTTCGAGGGCGAAGCGATCCCGGCCGACATCAACAGTCGCATCCTCAGCATGGCTGCCGCCGGCAAGGATCCCACGCCGCTCTTCCTCTTCTGGGAGCGCCTGAAGCGCAACCCCTCGATGCGCTCGGTGGAGCAGCTCTACTCATTCCTCAAGCACGGCAACATCCCCATCACCAAGGACGGTTGCTTCCTCGCCTACAAAGGCGTGAAGAATGACTACACCGATGGCCACTCTGGCACGGTCGACAACCGCCCCGGCACCGTCAACAAGATGTCCCGCAACAAGGTCTCCGACGATCCCCGTACGGCCTGCCACTACGGCTTCCACGTCGGAGCCTATGGCTACGCCGGCACGTTCTCGCAGCGCACCGTCATCTGCAAGGTCGATCCCGAGCACGTCGTCTGCGTGCCGTACGACCACAATGGGCAGAAGATGCGAGTCTGCGAGTACAAGGTCATCGGCAACTACGGTGAGCTCCTGCCCGACGACATCATCGACGAGGCCGATCTCGCCTCGGACGCGCCCATGCAGAGCGATCCTGCTGACGAGAACGACACGGCCTTCAACGGTGACGTCGAGTACGACAACATGGACGAGGGCGATGCCGACGAGCCGGAGGACGAAGAGGAAGGGGACGAGGAAGAAGAGGATGAGCCCGAAGACGTCGATATCGACGAGACGGGGGAAGAGGAGCCGAAGGAGGAATTCGATGGGGTGAAGGCCACGCCTGGCCAGAAGCTCGTCATTCCCAAGAAGTTCAAGAAGTTCGCCGAGCTGCCCTTCGAGGAGCTGATGAAGAAGCAGATCCACGAGCTCCGCAACTTCGCGACCCATGGGCTCAAGATCATCGGCGCGTCGAAGATCCCAGGTGGCAAGACGCAGCTCATCGCCAAGATCATCGAGGTTCGCGACGCGAAGTAGGACTTACTACCAAGGGGTAGCCAATGGTCGAAGTCAGCATCAACAAGTACGCTCGGCACTACAAGACGAACGAGAAGTACATCATGGCGACGGTGACGCCAGAGGAAGCCCTCGCCATCATCATCTCGCTCTCCAACCAACTGCTGAAGAGCAGCCCCAACGCGAGTCGTGCAGAGCAGACCTGCATAATCGATGGGGACATCAAAGCAGGTGGGTTCTTTTCCATTAGCGTCATGTCGATGGAAGAGCGGGCTGCCGTAAAGAAGATGCTGGAGGAGCACGACACCAAGGGGTGATCTATGAAACTCAACTCACAAGCCTTCGGCACTTTCTCCTTCCCGACTGACTACGACGTCGAGAAGACGGCAACACTCAACAAGACGGACCTGACTGGTGGGAACAACAAGTACTACCAGATCGAGGCGCACGTCTCGAAAGACAAGAAGAAGTATCGGCTCTACTCCCGCTACGGACGCGTTGGCCACTCCGGCACCGAAGAAGAGCGCATCCCGCCTCAGGACCTGAACTCGCTGCTGGCTGCCTTCGAAAGCCTCAAGGCTGAGAAGACCGGCTCGAGGAAGGGCTACGTCGAGGTGCAGATGGCTTCGACCAAGATGGGCTCTTCGGTAAACAATCAGCGCATCCTCTCGGACGACATCAAGAAGGACAAGCTCAAGTCGGACGACGGCAAGGATGCGCCGAAGGACAACATCTCGCCGCACATAGCGAAACTGGTGAACCGCCTGTTCGAGGAGGCAGGGCAGGCGGTTCGTAGTTCTCTCTCTGGCTCGCTGCAAACCACGGCGGAGAATCCCCTCGGCACTCTGACCCTGACGCAAATCAATCAGGGGAAGAACGTACTGCAGGAGATTCAGGATCTGCTGACGAAGAAGCCCAAGCTCATCGACAGCATCAACTCCGACGTGCTCCTGCTCTCGAACAAGCTCTACTCCGCGATCCCGCAGGTCATGGAGCACCGCCCGAAGAAGTCCGACGGCGACAAGGCGATGGACGAGTGGCTGAAGAAGATGGCCCTCAACAACGCCGACAAGCTGGACAAGCAGACGGAGCTCCTCGATCTGCTCGCGGACGTCCAGGGCATGGTGGGAGGCTTCGCCACCACCGACGTGGCCAAAAAGCACAAGGAGATCGGCTGCGAGTATACGCTCGTCGACGAGAAGGACGACTCCTTCCGCAAGGTCAAGGAGTACTACTCCTCGAGCCACTCTCGCCACCACGGCTGGAAGAGCAACATGGTCCGACTGTGGCGCGTTTCCGTGAAGGGCCAGAAAGACAAGCACGTCCCGTTCATGAAGGACGTAGGCAACATCAAGCCGCTATTCCACGGCTCGGGGCCGCAGAACATCCTGGGCATCTGCAAGCACGGCTTGCTCATGCGCCCTCCAGGTGTCTATGTCACCGGATCGATGTTCGGCAACGGCCTCTACTTCGCTGACCAGAGCTCCAAAAGCGAGCAGTACGCGTTCGGACGCTATGGCGGCGGCAGCGGTCGTGGTGATACGTTCTTCATGTTCGTGGCTGACGTCGCCCTCGGAAAGATCAGGAAGTACCAAACGCCGCAGTCGCATCTTCAGGAGCCACCGAAGGGGTATCATTCGGTGCAGGGCGAGGCCGGCAGCAGTCTCGTCCACAACGAATTCATCGTCTACAACCTGAAGCAACACATGCTGCAATACCTCATCGAATTCACAACGAGGTACTAACATGAGGCTCTTTCACATTGGCAAGGACGGAGGCCCGTACTCGACGGTGACGGGCTACTGGCTGATTGAGCTGAAGAGGCTCTTCAGCATCGCGCTCCTGAAGTTCGAGAATGGAAGCCGCGATGAGTACCACTCGCACGCTTTCAATAGCATCTCGTGGGTGCTGAGCGGGCGACTCGAGGAGCGACTACACGAAGATCCATACAAGGTCCCCAAGTTCTATCTACCGAGCTTTCGGCCCATCCTCACGAAACGGACCACGTTCCACCGCGTCGAGAGTGAGGGGACAACTTGGGTCTTCACCCTTCGTGGGCCCTGGGCGAAGCAGTGGGCCGAGTACAACCCCTTCAAGGGCAAGTACGCCGTCCTCTCGCACGGTCGCCGCGTCGTCGAGGAATTCGAGCGGCTGGTGTGGCAGTGAAGATCTACGCACTAGATCCGAAGCTCAGCCACCAGAACAATCCGAACTGCCCGATGCGCCTCATGAGAGACGCAAATGGTGTTTGGTACTGCGCTGACTGCCGCCTCCGCATTATGGAGAGGTCATTCGAAGTGCAGATCGTCCAGGAGGGGGTTCGTGAAAACTGGACCGGATAAGGTCTTCAAGTCTGCCCCGGGACACGTGTTCGTCTTCGGGTCCAATACGGCCGGCATACACGGCGCCGGCGCAGCTCGGACGGCTTACGACCTCTACGGCGCCCAGTACGGTCAGGGAGAAGGCCTGCAAGGAGAGAGCTACGCCATTCCAACGAAGAACATGGACTTGAAGACACTGCCGCTTCATGTCATCGAGCAGCACGTCGAGAAGTTCCTCGAGTTCGCGTGGGAGAACCCGAAGCTCAACTTCTTCGTCACCAAGATCGGCTGCGGGCTCGCCGGATATACCGAGGAGCAGGTCGCACCGATGTTCCGAGAAGCTCCAATCAATTGCATTCTCCCGCACGGTTGGAGAGGAGAGGAGGTTCCATGACAAGGGTCAAGGGTAACGTCCTGGATGAGCTCAATCACGCGGACAGGTGGCTGACCACGACCGAGGTGATGAAGCGATTGGAGGGCGTCATTCCGCACTGCACACGTTCGAGTGTCGGGCGGGCTCTCCGTCGGCTTCAGTCTGCCGGACTCGCGGTGAGGAAGTGGATCCCAGGGGACCAGTGCGGCAATCGTCAGTGGGCAGCCACTGCCAATTCGGCCGATGCCAATTTCCCCGAAGCGAAGCCGACTTTCCGTGTCAAACTTGCTCCGGTCAAGCGGGTCAAGAAGACGACCAAGCAACCGAGGCTCAGACTGGTGAAGACGATTCAAGTCGTCAACGCCGTCGTTCAGAACAACACCAACCAGGGAGACCTGATCATGCAGATCGAGCAGGGAGTCGAAGCCATCGTGGCGGAGTGGGTCGCCGCCGACAAGAAATTCAGCGCGCACGACGTGACTAAGGAGCTACGTGACCGCGTCAACGCAGGCACGCTGCAGGTCGATCCAGGCGTTGCTGGCACCGTCCAGGTGGGCGGGCAGACCGTGACGAGGGTTGAGCACAAGTTCGTCCGAGACGCGGTTCACACGCTCATGGTGACTGGCTCGTTCAACTACGACCGGCAGCACAATGGCGACTTCTTCGAGTACTTCCCGAAGCCGGCCGTCGTCGCAGCTCCGCCGGCGATCGACCCGGCCAACGATCCGGGTACACCTCCCACGACGGATGGTGGGACCTACGATGGGAGCTCGACGCTGTGAGTGAGGCAAAGCCGACGAAGGAGGAGATCGAGAAGTTCACGGCTCGTCGTGAGTCTCTTCTCGCCCTCATCGCCGACGCCTACCGGCGCATGGCTACCAACACCGCTCAGAGCTACCGCAATGACCAGAAGGCCAAGTGCGATGCATGGCTCGCCGAGCTCACTGAGCTGAACGAAACCAATCCCTTCCTGTTCAGCGTTCACCCCGCCCGCTTCGTGTAGTACAGGAGCCCGGAATTACCGGGCTTCTTCTTAGCTATTGCCCAAGAACTCTAGATGCCGAGAATAGAGGAGAGGTGTGCCCATGATTGCACTCTTGGTGAACCTGCTCGTCCTGGCTCTGGTGCTTGGGCTGATCTACTGGATGCTGACCCTGCTGCCAGTGCCTCAGCCGTTCAAGAACGTCGTGATCGTGATCTTCATCTTGATCTCGATCATCATGCTTCTCGGCATTGTTGGCTGGATTCCTGGCTGGAGAATCGGCTACCACCACTTCTAGAGATCCCAGCGGGATTCGAACCCGCGACCTGCGAGTTGCTTATGCTCGCTGCTCCACCACTGAGCTATGGGACCGTGGCACGTCCGATGGGGATTGAACCCACGACCTCCCAGTTGCTTAGGCTGGGCGCTCTTCCTCTGAGCTACGAACGTATTGGTGGGGAGGGTTGGAGTTGAACCAACGACCCTCGGCTTATGGCCGACGCTCTAACACTGAGCTACCTCCCCGTAGGTGTTACGCTGCAGCCTCCTTCACGAGAAGGTACACACCCTCGAACTCTTCGATCAAGTGTGTATTCATCTCGAGATCGTTCGGCAAGTGCATCTTGCCGCGATGGTGCGCTCGGAGACAGCACAGCGCCGTAGCGAGGTGCTTCAGATGCACCAAGATCTTGTACTCCTGCGCCGACGGCAAGTAGTGCGGCGTGCGAATCTGCTTCTTCAGCTTCTGAATCTCCTCGGCCGTCGTGCGCAGCTTGGTACTCAACTCACGGATGTTATAGCGGGCGTTTTTCATAGGAACTCTCCTCTTTCAATTTGGGAATGCTGCTCAAGTACTTCTTGAGCTGGGACTTGGGTTGTGGGGGCAAGCCGATGGCGGTGATCGCGCCGTTCAGTGGCGGATCGGGCTCGCGCATGGCGAAGTGAGGGACCCCGCCGGCTCGCAGGCGTGCTTCGAGCTCGAGCAGATCTGTCTCGCAGCGTGCAGCAAGCACGACGGCGAAAATCGGCAGGGGTGAATGATCTATCTTGAACTGCGTGGAGGACTCTCGAGCCGCGTGGGTGATCTGGGCGGCGAGAGTTCCGCGAGGAAGGTCCTCGCGAATGATCACGTAGTGATGGAGCTGTGTGTTAAGCGCAAGCGGACATGATGTACTCGAACAGGAAGCTACCCATGCTCGAGCAAGATGTCAAGCGCTACACGCTCTGGAGCTTGGGAGACTTCGGGCCGCCCTGAGCATCGAGCAGCTTCATGTGGCGCAAGAGCTCGTCGATGACCTCGGTGTTGAAGTCGAGATCGGCCTCGAGCTCCTTCAGAGTCTCGTTGTAGCCCGCCATCGCGTCCTTCTTGTTCTGCTTGGTCTGGCCTCTTGCTTTGACCTTCCGGCAGATGTCGTCCTTGAGACGAGAGATCTCCTTCTCGCAGTCCTCGATGGTGGTAAATGCCCGTTCGTAGTCCGGCTTCTCACGGTCGCTCATGGTGGCCTCCGTCTTCAGCGATACCGCCAAGAGCCTGTGGAATCAAGCTGTTCTTCTCTTCCCACCGCCAGGTCTCTTTGAGACGCTACAGAAGCTACGACCACCCCGTGGTCACGAATCTTTCGAAGAGGAGAAGCGAATGAGTAAGATCAACGTGTCCGCGGACCAGCTCGCGAAGCTGAAGCACTTCGCAGACAGCGGCGATGTCATCGCCACCGTACTACAGGCGATCACGAACAACGAGAAGGTGCTGGCGCTGTCGGTCGGCGCCGAGAACACCAACGTCATCATCGTCACAGGCCAGCTCACCGACCTCGACGGCACGCCGATCAAGGTGGCCACCGACATCCTGGTCACATCGGTTCCCGTCTCGGGCGCTGGCACCATGGTGATCAGCGGCGGTACGGGTACGGCCGTGGCCGGATCGGGCACCAAGTCGCTCTGGCTCGCGACGAACTCCAGCGGAGCGTTCGCGATCGCCGTGACCAACGCCGCGGCCGAAGTGAACCTGCTGGTCTTCCAGCTCGACAACGGTCAGACCGAGACCGTCAAGCTCACCTACACGTAATCGGTCGGCCTGGCGGGATTCGAACCCGCACTTCGCGCTTATCTGGCGCTCCCCGCTTATAAGGCGGTCGGTCTTACCGTTAACCTACAGGCCGGTAGCGCCCCCAAGAGGAATCGAACCTCTACTATCCGCTTAGAAGGCGGATGCGCTATCCGTTACACCATGGGGGCGAATCCGAATAGTCTACAGCGAAGATGGGGAGGAGTGAGAGGGATTCGAACCCTCGGAGCCCTTTCGGACCCGTCCGGTTAGCAACCGGGTGCAATAGGCCAGCTCTGCCACCACTCCATAGTGCCCGAGGCGGGATTCGAACCCGCAAGCGCTTCTTGGCGCGGCTCATTTTAAGTGGGCTGTGTATTCCGGTTCCACCACTCGGGCAGAGAGACTGTGTCACTGCGAGGCCAGCAAAGTCTCTGTTCGCTGCCGGCTTCCTCGTTGCACGACAACTACTGGCGGAAGGGGGGAGAGTTGAACTCCCAGAGCCGGTTTCCCAGCCCACTCGCTTTCGAGGCGAGCTGACTTGCCAATGTGCAAACCCTCCCAGAACTACTTCTTCAGGAGCTTCCTGGCTTCGTCGTCCAGAGGCTCCAGCCGATCAACGTGTCGAGCGAGGGTTCTGTCCCCGATCTTCACCTTGCAGAGCCCTGTCGCGCCAGGAGCGCTCAGCAGCTCGGCCTCGGCCATGTGATCGTCGTCGAACGTTCTCACCTTCATGGTCTTGCTCCGGCGGAGAGAGAAGGATTCGAACCTCAGACAGCTTGCGCCGCCCGCACTGCTTTCCAAGCAGGCCTGCACCCTGTGCAGTTCACTCTCCAAGATGCCGCGGAGACCGCCGCGGCGCGGAATGAGGGCGGGGAAGGAGGGATTCGAACCCCCGGAGCCCCTTGCGGGGCCCGGCGGTTTTCAAGACCGCTGCCTTAAGCCTCTCGGCCACTTCCCCATCCGGTTACTGACAGAGGCACTCACCAGCGGGGCAGTTCTGCCACGCCGACTCGAGCTGGTACCAGCAGTACAACGTCCCGCAGACCGTCACGCAGTCGAAGTGACTGGTGCAGACTTCGCCGGCGGAGCAGAACGTGTTCCCGTTCCCGCAGAGCTCACCATCCGGCTGAGCTCCCACCGGACGCTGACCCGGAGTTCTTGCCGGGGCGAGCTTCCGAGGGGCCGTCTCGAATCCCATGGCGGGCGAGACGAAGAGAACGAGCAAGAGCACTGCCTTCAAGATCCGCATACGTGGCCTCCCGATTATTCTTCCTCGAGAGCTACGTTCCAGTAAGCGTGGGATCTCAAGTACGTCTTCCACGCCTCTGGCATGCCCGGGTTGTAGGTCATGCCGTAGTCTCCCATGTCTGGGAGTCTCTTCGGCTTTACCGGCGTCGACAAGAGGCGCATTCCCGCTTGCGCAGGAGTCCTACCGGCCTTCCGCTGGTTGCATGACATGCAGGCGACGACGATGTTCTCCCAGCATGTCTTTCCACCCTGGGCACGTGGGATCACGTGCTCGTACTGCATCTCCTTCTTCGAGACGCGGTTCCCGCAGTACTGGCACTTACCCTTATCGCGAGCGTAGATGCCGTGACGGGAGAACTTGATGGCCTTCTCCTTCTTCACGGGCATGATGAGCCGGACGATCGAAGGCATCTCGATCTTCCAGCTCACTGTGTTGATGTAGCGATCCGGGTAGTTCTCGACGACCTCTACAGTCTTGTCGACGAGGACCTTGATGATCGCCTCTTGCCACGGAACGCGGCTGTGTGGTCTGTATGCGACGTCAAGTACCAGGGTCTCCACGACACGCTTCCTTTCTTCGCACTGACCAGATTGTACTCCCGATCGGATTCGAACCGATACTGCCCGCGTTTTGAATGCGGTGCCTCTACCAGTTGGGCTACGGGAGCATGAGTGCCGACGAGGAGATTCGAACTCCTACTGTTCCGCTTCTAAGGCGGACGTCTCTACCAGTTGGACTACGTCGGCATGGTGCTCGGGATGAGACTCGAACTCACACGGACTTTCGCCCACCGGCTTCTGAGACCGGCGCGTTTACCAGTTACGCCACCCGAGCAGATTTGTGCGAACGGGGAGACTCGAACTCCCACGGCCTTTCGGCCACCAGCACCTCAAGCTGGCGCGTCTACCAGTTCCGCCACGCTCGCATTGGTACAGCGCCAGGGACTCGAACCCTGCTCATCCTCCGTGTGAGAGAGGCATCACCACCTGGTGAACTGCGCTGCGCAGTCGCTCGCATCGGAATCGAACCGATCTCCAAGGCGTATGAAGCCTCGTTCCTCCCAGAGGTCGAGCGGTAGCGGGCCCACGAGTTGAACGTGGAATCTCTAGGTTATGAGCCTAGTGAGTTGCCCTTTCTCCAGCCCGCAGTGTCCCTGGCCGGATTCGAACCGGCACTCTTCCGCTTAGGAGGCGGCTGCATGATCCAATCATGCTGCAGGGACGTGTTGTGCTCTCGGCAGGAATCGAACCTGCAACTCAGCCTTCGGAGGGCTGCATGATGTCCGTTTCACCACGAGAGCAGAACTCGAGAAACACGTCATAGTAGAAGTGCCGTCTTGCGTAGATCACCAGGCGGTACATCCCTCTTTTGACGTACCTGACGTCTTGCCTGTGAATCCATGGAATCTTGAAAGGCTCTTCCATCAGCGTCCTCGCCAGGATTCGAACCTGGAATACAACGTTCGTAGCGTCGCGTGATATCCGTTTCACTACGAGGACAAGACATCTTGAGATCCGTAGCCGCGGTTTTGTTCTATGCCATCATTCGTCTAAGCAGCAACCCGGAGACTCGCCGGACAGGGTCAACATCTCCTGTTTGCCTTAGTGCAGGCCGAGTTGTGGTTCAGCGGATTTCTCCTCCCACAGAGCTCGGACACTCGTCCTGAGCACCCGCGAACTTCCTCAGCGAGACGATTCCTTCCGCTCGCCGCGATGGCTCGAAATCAAGATGCGGAGCCCCGGGAGGGAATCGAACCCTCTTTTCATCCTTACCAAGGATGCGTCCTGCCATTGAACGACAGGGGCCTATCAGTGTGCGCAGGCGGGCTATACTCCCGCGTCTCCGGCGTGGTGCAATCGACTTTCGTCTCCCACTCCCAGGTGCTTTCGCCCTCACTGGCTGGTGTCGTGGTTCAGACTTCTGCGCGTCGATGGTGGAGCCGATGGGAATCGAACCCACCGCGGTCTGCTTGCAAAACAGTCCTGGTCACCAGACTTCTCGACCCCATTATGCTGCTTCACTCTCTGGCAAGATCGGATCACAGCCCCGTCGCCGGTTGCAGCCCTGATGGGCCAGGCGGAGGTTGTCGATGTGGTCCGTGCCTCCCCCCGACCTCGGGATGATGTGGTCGAAGGTGATGTACATCTCGCTGAAGACGTCCTTGATGCGGCGATCGAGGGCCTCCTTGCAGATCATGCAGGTCATCCCGTCCCGCGCCATCAGCTTTGTCACTCGCTGCCAGCGCCACTTGTGATGAAAGAGCCGCCGCGCTTTCGCCATGAGTGGATCCTACCATGAGTGGAGACGAAGGGGATCGAACCCTCGACCTCATCGTTGCGAACGATGCGCTCTCCCAACTGAGCTACGTCCCCATGGTGCGGAAGGAGGGTATCGATCCCTCTACCTCTGGCGTGTCGAGCCAGCGCTCTACCAGTGAGCTACTCCCGCGTGCTTCTTCAGTGGAGCTGATCGGGATCGAACCGACTACCTCTTGAATGCCATTCAAGCGCTCTCCCAGATGAGCTACAGCCCCGTACTAGCTAAAGAAACGGGGCGAACCCCGTTTCGTGCTACCCCTGCTTACGACTTCCGAATGCTGCCGTTGACGCCCGCGTCCTTGAGCGTCGTCTGCAGCGTGGTGAGCGCCTCGCGGCTCGAGGTCGACTCGAGGGCCTTCGTGGCGATCTCCGCGTTCTTCTGGTTGGCTTCCTTCAGCGCGATCTGCAGCTCTTCGTTCAGCTTCGTCAGCCGAGCGTTCTGCTCCGTAAGAGCCTTCTTGTCCGCCTCGTAGAGCGCCTTCTCGCTCGCCCGATCCTTCTCGAGGAGCTCCTTGGCGTGGTTGTGATCCCGAGTCAGGCGGTTGCTCTCGATTGCCACTGCCTGCTTGACCGCCTTCTCGATCTCGCCCAGGTGACCGGCGACCGCGGCCCGAAGATCGATCAGCTCCTTCTCACGGAGCTTCAGCTCGTCTTCCCGCTGCGCCCAGATCTTCTGGAGCTGGTCCTGGCGAGCGAGCTCTTGGATGTTGCGCACCCGGACCTGCTCGTTCCACGCATCCAGATCCGCCTTGCGGGTCTGCTTGGTCGTGTACTCGTAATCGGCCTGTTCGCGCTCGCGCTCCTTCTTCGTCGCGTTCCAGTCCTCGGCGTTCTTCGTGCGGGCTTCGAGGATCTCCTTCTCGAGCGCCGCCTTCTGCTCGTCGTGCTCGGCCTTCAGCACATCGAGGTGCTCGAGGATGACTCGGGCGCCGTAGAGCTTGGTGAGTTCCTTGGCCTCGAGGTCGATGTTCGTCTTGACGTCCTGGAGGAGCGAGAGCTTGTTGGCCAGCTCCTCGTTGATCGTCGAAAGGGACTTCTGGGTTGCCAGGCTCGCCGCGGTGACGGCCTGCGCCGCCTTGCTCACTTCCAGCTCGGCGATCGAAGAGCGGGTCGCCTCGGCCGCCCGCGCCTGCAGCTCGATCTCCTTCTCCGACATCCCCGGCGGAACGTTGAGGTTGGAGAAGGCGATCTTGGTCTCGATACGATTGCGCGAACGCTTCTTGTCGCTCATGGTCTCTCTCCTTGGAAACGCTAAAGGGCAAAATTGCCCGCGCTTCCTTATCTCTGCGAGAGAGAACTTTTGCGATGGTGCTCCAGGTCGGGATCGAACCGACGCCTCCGCTTTTTCAGAGCGGCGCACAGACCCTCTATGCTACCGGAGCGTTGGCACCTCTGCCGGGTCGCTAGGCCGGATCGCCTCGGTAACGGCCGAGGAGCTCTGCATTTGAGCTACGGAGATGGCGCCTGCGACGAGGATCGAACTCGCCGAATCTCCCGTGACAGGGGAGCGTCCACACCAGTGGACCTCGCAGGCATCGGACGATGAGGTGAGCGCTCACCTCTCTCTGCGCGGAGCGACAGATAGCCTTCGTCCTTGCTATTGGGGTGAACGACGGGAGTCGAACCCGCTAGCACCTGATCCACAATCAGGCGGCTCCTCCATTTTGCCTTCGTCCACCATACTGGTCCGTTGGGACGGGATTCGAACCCGCACCTTCTGATCCACACTCAGACGTGCTGCCATTGAACACTACCCACGGGGTGCGCCCTGAAGGATTCGAACCCTCATATCTCGCTAATCAGGCGAGTGTCCTAACCGTTGGACGAAAGGCGCATGGCAAATCTAGTCGGAGTGGGGAGGATCGAACTCCCGATCTCTCGGTCCCGAACCGAGCGCGATACCGCTTCGCTACACTCCGATTGTGGCAACCGTCTTCAGGTAGCGAACCTGAAGAGTTCTTCCCCGCCCCGGCTGTCGCAGGTCGGCATGTAAGGCTGTGCCCTCTTCGTCCGGTCACACTGCACCGGCACTGCGTCGAGGCTACGTAGAGTCGGGATGGCCAGGATCGAACTGGCGACCTCTCGCACCCCAAGCGAGCGCGCTACCGCTGCGCTACATCCCGTGATTCTACTGGTCAAGGTGAGAGGACTCGAACCTCCAGCCACTCGGTCCCAAACCGAGAGCTCTACCATTGAGCTACACCTTGATACTCGCACCGGATCAAAACCGTTCCTCTCGACACCAGGCCGAGCGTGCATCACACACTGCTATTGAGTGGTCTCCCGCACGGGAGTTGAACCCGTATTGTCCGCGTGAAAGGCGGTTCTCCTTGCCAGTTAGAGGAGCGGGAGATTGTCACGCTTCAATGGGGCTTCAACCCATTCCTCGGGCTTTGGAGGCCCGTATGCGCCAACACCGTATTTGCGTGGTGACCCCACCGGGATTCGAACCCGGACACCTGCCTTGAGAGGGCAGTCACCTAACCGTTAGTGGATGGGGCCGTAATGGAGGTCCGCTGCGGAGTCGAACCGCACTCACGAGGTTTGCAATCTCGTTCGCTCCCAGAACTGCGGACCACTTGCTCCAGAGACAGGATTCGAACCTGTGACCTTCCGGTTAACAGCCGGCTGCTCTTCCGCTGAGCTACACTGGAATGATCATGACGAAGACCAAAGCCGAAACTTCTCTGCCTCTCGACTACGAGGTCACCTCCGCTCGTCCTACGTGGGTAACCATCACTCTTCCAGACGGTAGTCAGTACCAAGCAAGCATTGTCACATCTGTGGTGGGCGTGAAGACCAAGCCCGGATCTGGTGACGTTTCCTTCGATTTCGAAATCAACTGGCAAGCACGCTGGGAGAAAGTCTAGAGCCGACGGTCGGAATCGAACCGACAACCTTCGCTTTACAAGGGCGCTGCACTTCCGTTGTGCTACGTCGGCAGAGTCACCCTAGTCCTCTCCGCACCCGGAGTCCTTTGCCTCGTCAGGCGGTGCTCCATGGAGACCAGAGGAGACGACATCGGGCGGTTCCGGGTGAGGGACTCGAACCCCCACATACGGTGTCAGAGACCGCTGTCCTACCATTAGACGAACCCGGAGTAGAAACGTTGGATCGGGCTCTGGGTGTCGATCCCAGCAAGCAGGATTTCAAAGACCCCGCCCCTCGCCGGAGGCGCCCGAACAAAAGACCGAGTGCTCTACCAATTGAGCTAGTGGGTTGAGAGAGCTCGCGAGACTTCTCAAGGAGACCAGAGGCCCGCACCGTCGACGGCCATCGACGGAGACCAAGGGGCCGCACCTTCCCACCCAGGACTCGAACCTGGATCACCCGGTTTTAGAGCGCGTGGCGGGGATTGAACCCGCGCAGCCAGTTTGGAAGACTGGAATGCTACCGCTACATCACACGCGCATTGTGCTCCCGTAGGGTGTCGAACCCTCGCCAACGGATTAAAAGTCCGCTGCTCTACCGCCCGAGCTCCGGGAGCTGACTATGCTGCTGTCGGCTCGGGCTTGATTTTCGTTCCATGCTTCACCTCAGTGGGTGCCGTGGGAGTCGAACCCACAACCAACGGATTAAGAGTCCGCTGCACTTCCATTGTGCTAGGCACCCAAAGCCCCGACTGTGTCGCGACGGCACATGCCGGAGCCAGTTTCTTCGCTGTCGACTATTCGGTTTTCAAAGTCGCGGCGAGAGCTACTCGCCTCGGTGCCGGAGCCCGGACTCGAACCGGGTTGTTCCTGGGGACGACTGTTTTACAGACAGCCTCGGTGACCTTACCGTCAACCCCGGCAAACGTGCCGGCTCACTCGCCGGCAGCACTTCTTACTACGCTACTGCATCACCTTCATCGGAGCACTCTCCTGAATTCCCCTGGTGCGGATGACCGGATTCGAACCGGCTACCTCATGCTTGGCAAGCACGCGTGCAACCAAGTACACCTCATCCGCGTTCAGAGCCCCCGGCGAGAATCGAACTCGCATTCCTGGTTTACGAAACCAGTGTCCTGCCGTTGAACGACAGGGGCATTTGCGGGCCGCCAAGGAATCGAACCCTGCACGCCGAGATTTGGAGTCTCCGCTGAGCCCAGCTCGCTGCCCATCACTGCTGCCGATCCGCACCTCCAAAAACGAAGAGGGCCGGGAGACTCTCGTCTGCCGACCCTCTAGCAAGTTCCCTTATCGGGAGTCCTTCTAGGGGCCGGCACCTTCCCAATTGGCCAGATGACCGGCGAAGAGGCGGATGCTCGGCTGCTCCTGGCGATCGCACGAATAGCCAATGAGCGAGGCGCCCGAGCGCTTCGTCCCTTTGGTCGTCATATGCGAGGTCCTGGTCAGCACTGTCTTGATCCTGTTTATAGGTCTACGCAGGCGCGGAAATAACGTCAACTACTTTTTTCGAGTATCTCGGATCTCGCGAGAATCAGAAAGACAAAAGGCCCTCGGTGTCAACCGAGAGCCTTCTGCCTGCCCACCGCCGAGTGGCACCACCACGAAGTGTCTTTTCGTCAGTCGTGGTCTGACAGCCAGGTACGAACGCGCAGGACGCGTCGCAACATCAGACTGCCAGACAAGCAGGCGGTCGTCAACTTGACTCTCCTACTGTATGGGGCAAGATCGGCATCGGTCGTGCGGACTTTGTTTTAGTAGTCGCCAGCGAGCCGGTGAACGTACCGGGGAGAGTTCGGTCGGACGTGCAGACGTAGCACGGAGCTCCCAGGCGGGTCTCATTCCCAGAGGGGCGGCGCAGCGATGAACCCTGACGATGCACGATTTGACGACCGTGACTGCCAGTAGATCTCGCTGGGGAACACCGCCCATCCGCGTCCTGATTCGAAAAATCCTCCCCCGAGCGGGAGGGGCAAGCGGCCCTGTCGAGACCGAACACCAGAACGGAAATAGGCTTCACTGACCTGTTCCTGCGTTCGGTACGGAAGCGTTCTTCAGAAGCACGACGGCGACATGCCTCGAAAGGGGTGTCCGGTGCGGAGAACGACGAGGGCCGATCAGCTCTACTTCTCCCTCGCCGGGTAGAAACTTGGCGAGCGGTTGAAATAGTAGAGGGGAAGAGGCGGTAGAGGTCTATCTAGCGTCAGTGAAGAAGAAGGACTACTTCCTGAAGCATTTCCGCGCCTTACAAGAAATCCCTCGCTCCCTCTTCAGGTACTTCCAGGAAAAAGAAATCCGCTCGCTCGAAGGAGTATTTTTCGAACGGATCTTCGTATGTCGCTTTTCGGTCTTTTCTTGTCTTGAGCCCTTGACTACATCTGTCTTCGTGTCTTAACTACAAGACGTAAAGAATGTCTTGGGCTGAAGACAAGACAAAATCCGAAAGAGAGGCCTCAATGCCGCGTGGTGTGTACGATCGTAGCAAGACGAAGTCGAAGGCGAAGAAGACCGCTGCCCCGAAGGTGGCCAAGAAGACGACCAAGAAGAAGGTCGCCGCCAAGAAGGAGAGCAAGTAAATGCCTCGTGGCGTCTACGAGCGCAAGCCGAAGGGCGAGAAGGCGGCCGCTCCCGCCAAGAAGGCACCCGTGGCGAAGGCCGCGGTGAAGGCCAAGCCGAAGGCGGTGAAGGTCGCCAGCACGCCGGTCGCCGAGTCTGCCCTCCTCAAGACCGTCGGCCCGGAGGCCGAGTCGTTCTCGTCCGGCCTGTACGTCCTCGGCCAGGGAATCGCCACCCTCGGCGACGCCTACGAGAAGGTGAAGTCCAGCAGCACTCTCGAGCCGATCGTCGCCGCCGAGCTGCGTGAGCTGGTCTCCGCCTTCTCGACCCTTCGCCAGCGCGCCTTCGCCGGCGTGACGGAAGAGCCGAAGTCGACGGTGGCCGAAGTGGTCGAGGAGCCGGCTGTCGAAGAGGCTCCTGCCCCGGTTGCGGCCGCTCCCGCGGTCGTTGCTCCGGTGATGCCGACGATGCCGACCGGTAACTCGAGCTTCACGCCTCCCGCTCCGCCCGTCCCGCACCACTAGATCCCGCCCCGCAATCTCTCCCGACTTCCTGTTATAAGTCTAGTAGATGGAGACGCGCATTTCGGTGCGAGTCTCATCGGTAGGACCCAATGGGTTCTCGCGGGGAAACCCGCGCAGTTTTAGCCGGGAGACATCATGGACAATCTCGTCCACATCGCTCTGTGGCGATACAGGAACGGCCACATTGGCGTCGCAGTAGTCCCACCCGCCGATCAGTTCAACGCATTTCTGAATTCGGTCGTAGGAGTGGCTAGACTCGTCGGGCAGGTCTACCCGGAAGACAACATCTTCTTTTTCCCTTCCGAGTTGATCTCGGAGACGGCGGCCCTGGTAAGTTCCGTCTTTGGCTCTACCTGCTGCTCTACGTGCATCCAAATGAAGGCGCCGTGCGGACGCTGGGTTCAGAAGATGACGGAGGAGTTCAGGCAGAAGTACGGCGAGACTACGCTGATCCCACTGGGCTACAACGAACCGCGATCGGAAACACTGACTCAGCTCTCTCGCTACTCGGTCGCTGTTCGTGACACGCTTGATTCCCGAACGGACCTCACGCCAACTCCTGTGGAGCCCAGACGCCGCAGACTCCCAGACTTAGAAGCAATCGGTAGACTCAGACTCACCGAACGGCAAGCCAGAGAGGCCGAGACCCTTCCTGTTCGCCCGACTCCCCGAAACCTTCCTCCTGAAACCATCCAGCAAGCTCCCACGCCAGCAGGCACAATCCGCTGCACCCACTGCGGCCAGGTGATCCCTCCTGGCTTCGACAAGACCAAGGATACGAAGAAGACGGCGGACGAGATCTACGCTGAGTGCAAGCACGAGTTCAACCCGACGACGAAGATCTGCTCAAAGTGCAGGATGGAAGAGAGAACTGAAGGCAGCCGTTTCTCTTTCTTGGAGGTGGACTGATGATCGTCAAGGGGATCAAGTGCCCGAGCTGCGACGACGTGGTTTGGTCGCGCGGTCAATACGATTTCCGCTACTGCTCTTGCAGAAGGTCATGGGTCGACGGTGGGCGTGAATACCTCCGCATCGGCGGCATCGCCGCAAAGGAGCCGCAGAAGCACATCATCGACATCAGCCTCGACGACCGTGACGCTCGCGTCTGGAGAAGTGGCGGCAGATACCTCACGCACCGAGAGATGAGCGATGACCATCTCAAGAACTGCATCGTCCACCTGCACAACAGGATCGAGGAGTCGGAAAACGAGGAGGAGATGGGATTGAAGCTGGTCGAGGATCGCGCCGAGCTTCGCCGTATCATCGAGGAGATGAAAGAAGAGCTCGCCCATCGCGGCGTCTTCAACATCGTCGGGGAGGTTCATTGATGAAGCTACTGGCCGCAAAAAAGACGACGGCAGAACTGACTCTCGACGAGCTTCGGCGCGAGCGTCAGTTCTTGAAAGAATGGACGTTCATCCTGCGCTATGGCTCGATACGTAACCTCACCGAGCACGAGCAGCAATTGCTGGACCGGTTCAAAGAGCTCACTGAGGAGCTGATAAAGCGGAGGGACAATGGCGCGCAAGTGGGGTGACCTGTCGGACGAGGAGCAGAAAGACGCTGTTTCCACTCTTCACGCCGCCCGCAGAGACTGGAAAGCGATGTACCCGACGCACCTCCAGCTCGAGCTCTTGGAGGTCGCAATCAACCACCTCGACGCCTCTCGTCGTCGCTACAACGGAGGTATGACGGGCTACGGTGTCGGCATCGTCGTCGTGCTGTTCAACAAGGCCGGCGAAATTCTCGTCGGAAAGCGTAAGGGCTCGCAGGGCGCCGGCACGTGGGGCCTGCCTGGCGGCAAGCTCGAGTCGAAGAAGTCAGCTCTCGCCCAAGTCAGGACGGAACTACTCGAAGAGACTGGCATCGACATGCCTGTCGCTCGCTTCCATACCCTCGAGTGGGTAGACAACATCTGGGACGACAAGGATCGAGGCTTGCAACACTGGGTTACGCTCTTCACTCAGGCGGCTCATGAGGACGCGTTCGGTATACCCAAGGTCATGGAGCCTGGTAAGTGTGAGGAGTGGCTCTGGGTCAAGGGACAAGACCTCGTCGACCACAAGATTCACCTGTTCCCTCCTCTCGCGCGCTTCGTCGAGCTCTACCCGCACATCGTCCTCAAACCATACGTCCTCCAGGAGAAGTAAATGCCCGACGAGCTCAAGCCAATCATCAAGAAGTTCCTTCACTACTCCTTCAACGACATCGACTACAACTACGACTCACTCACGGAGCATGAGCAGTCGATCGCAACGAAAGAGGAGTTCGAGAAACTCGTCGCATGGGTCAAGGAGGGGTGATCATGGCCAAGGAGATCGAAGTCGAGTGCAAGAAGTGCAAGGGCGAGGGCTACCTCGGCAAGGGGAAGAAGCAGCCCTGCAACAAGTGCGTCGATCCGCAAACCAAGAAGCCGACTGGGAAGTTCCGCCAGCAGGTTGCGGACAATCGGCCGTGATCTCCAACTGGGCTACGCAGGCTGAAGCGGCGAAGGAAATCTTCCGAAAGACGGAAGCGGAGATCGAGCTCTTCATCAAGAAGCTCAGGTTCGCCGGCATCGAAGTCCACAGATTACAAGACGAAGTCATCATCGATCTTCGCGAAAACCAGTTGGACCTGTATGCTGCGATCGTCAGCGACAGCGTGGGGAGTGCATCATGCGAACCTGGTTGCGACGAGTCTGGTGCAAGTTCTGGCACCACGGACTCTGGAAGACCGAAGAGGTAGCTGGCCGCATCTGCAAGCGGCGCTGCCTGGAATGTGAAGAGATCTACTTCGTGACGTTGCCACCAATTCCCGACTTTCTGAGGTAAGATCAGTCGGAGAGCACTTCGGTCCTCGGTTCTGCTCGGAGCGTTGTCATTGGAAAGATGCGAACCCCCCCTGCGCATCTCCCCGACCAGTGATAGCGCTCCGAGTAGAGCTGGGGACCGCTTCTTAGCTACTTGGCTCCGTACCACGTGTGATCGAAGAACTCCAAGTCAGACGTCGCCAGGTGCCCGTGGACGAGCTTCGGGTTGAGCCCGAGCTTCTGGGCCCACTCCTGAGCGATCTCCTTGAGAGAGGTCTCGAGCGGCTGCGGCTTGGCGTATATCGACGCCGTGCGCCCGGTTGAGATGGCGGCGAGAAGAGAGCAGATCATCCTCGTCGATCGCCCTGTCTGACGATCTCCCCAGTTGAGGCTGATGCCTTCTGCTGCGGCGAGCTGCTCGCGCTCATTCACACGCTTTCTGGCGAACCCCTCGAACGGTGTGAGGCTGAGGGCTTTGCGGACGTCTTCGGCCGAGAGCATGAGTTCCTCCGACACGAAAGTACCACCCTGCTCGCGATATAAGAACTCACGAGCAACCTCTTTTTTCAGGAGAGCGCATGGATGCCGAGAAGGTTCTAGGTGTGCTGGACGTCTACGACAAGAAGCTCGAGCAATACAGTAGAAATTGTTCGGCAATCAAGCCGGAACGAGCCGACCCGACGAAGAAGTACTTCACCAGCTCGGAGGAGGGCTGGGCGAAGATGAGTCACGTCTGGTGGGCCATCGGCCAGTGTCGCATCTTCGTGGCCGCAGGCCGCATGGAGAAAGCCTTTCGCTGGCTTGGCTTCATCCAGGGCGCCTTCTGGTTCAATGGCACATACAGCGTCGAGGAGCTCGCCAACCACAACAAGCCTGCTGGCGAGGAGACGAACCTCGACCCGAGTCGTCGATGACCTGCCGCATCTGCAATCGTGGACCCCAGGAGTGCAAGGGCTACCTGAAGCGGGTCAACGAGAAGGGGCAGGACGGCATCTGGGAGTGCCGTCCCTCCTGCTCCACAGAGCTCCCAGCCAACGAACGCGTCCTCGCTGCCCTGGAGGATGTGATGGGGACTGACCTCAGGAAGAACTGATGTACAAGCCGAGACCGGCCGAGCTCGTCCTGGCTTTGGAACTCGGCCTCAAGCACTCACCGTCGTGCCGTCAGTACAACGAAGACTTCAACCTGAACCAAGTAAATGCCTGGTTCCAACGGAGCTTCTGCTACTGTGACTTCTTTGAGAAACTAGACCGCGCCATTCGCGAGCTGATCAGGGAGGACATGGCAAATGGGGTCACGAGAAACCTCGAAGAGGAGTAGGCCTAGGATCGAGCCTGAGATTCAGGCGACCGTCACCTGGCAGATACAAAAGACGATCGAGGCTGAGTCGGTCGCAGACTTGCAACAGAAGACAGACGCGGTCACCCGCAAGTTAGAGCTGGAATTCGAAAGCGTAGATCTCCAAGATGAGGAGGACCTACGCGACGACGATGATGAGGATGACGACGAGGATGAAGACGACACGCCCGACGGAGAGCTTGACTTCGACGACGATTGACCCCCTTCACATCATCGAAGCTGCCTGCGGGCATCAGACGAAAGTCCTTCGCTTCTTCCACCCATTCTCAAATCTCGACGTTCCTTGCCATAGCTGCTGGCAGACCTCCAGAGAGCTCAAAGAGGCCGCGGAGCAAGAACGCATCAGACTCCGGGATAAGGAAAACGAACTGAGACGATCCAAAGATTCCACCGAGTCAAGCAAGTACCCGACGGCCGCGGGGAGAGACCAGGTGGAGGAGGACGCCAGTTCATTCTGATAGGTAAAAAGAAAACGGCCCCGATGTGCTGGGGCCTTTTTCTTAGCTACCATGTGACTATGCCGCGGATCCGCACCCCTTCAGATCAAACGCGCTGCACCGCGATGTGTGCGAACACTGGCTCTCGCTGCCTACGTCCAAGAGCATCCTACGCTGATGACCAGTTGTGTGGCCTTCACTGGCACCACAAGAGGCGGAAGGAGCAGGGGATACCGCATCCAGGGCGGGCGGCTAGGAAGCCCGAGCAATCCTCCTGACCTGGAGATCGAGCCTGGCGGCCCGCACGGCGCTCTTCGAGACAGACCGGATGATGAGGGCCGCCGTGATGATGCCGCCGGCGATCGCCAGGCAGACTAGCAGGATCGCTAGACGCGCTGCGGCACTGTCGTCCTCGTCTTTGTCGTCCTTCGAGAACAGCACATCCGCGACATCTTCGAACGCCCCAGGAACGTGCTCGACTGCCTGGCTGATGTTGTAGACGTCGGCGAAGGTGTTCCACGCCGCGATGCCTCCGCTTGCCAGAGACCGCTCCTTCCACGCCCGCACGAGCGATTGGATGGTGATCGCGGTCCCAGACCCGATCACTGGAATGATGAGCGCCAGGTAGCCTAGGTTGCACATCGCCTGCACGTACTTCGGCGGTAGCTTATTCAAGCCATCCGGCCCGGCGATGAAGGCGAGGACGATGAGGTAGCACCACGAGAACCCCGCACTCGCCATGATGGCTCCCATCCACGTCATGAAGCGCGGGAGTCCTCCGATGTGCTTCGTCTCCGCCCAGGATTTCCCTACCGACCACGAGTTGAACCAAGAAATCGCGAAGTTCAGAAACAGCAGAAGGATGATCATGGTTGGCCTCTCGAACTGAACAGGGGTTGAAAGTAACTTCTTCCAGCTCTTATCCCTGCCTGGAGAATTTCTTCCGCAGAAGAGATAAGAATCTGTGGGGAAACTACTTTCTTTGACAGGGGGAATGATGCCAGCAAAGAGAGACGACGGATCGGTCTGCTTGAACTGCACCGGGCACTGGAACGTGGAGCTCCGCGGGGACAAATACCTGTGTGAAATCTGCTTCGAGTCCATGCCCGGTACGTACGTAATCGGTGGCTCTCAGGCGCACTCATCAGAAGCACTCGTGATGCGCCAGCAAGCATACTGCACCAATCGGCTGATGATGGAGCTACAGAATGTCGGTCTCAACTCGCTGTTGAGGAGGGTTCTCGGAGATGGCAAACGAAGACGAGAAGGGGAGAGGAAAGTTGTCGCTGACCGACGACGTCGGCGCGACCAGTGAGATCGAAAGCCTCAAGCAGCAACTGGCTACGGCCACGAACGGGCTGGCAGTATCCCGCAGTCAGTTGGACGATCTCCGCATGGAGAACAAGAAGCTTCTCGACCGCACACTACAGCTAGAGCTTGGCCTACGAACCTTCGCTGCCGAGTCCAACTGGGCTCGCAGCGGCATCGCGTACACCTGGGTCGCTCCCTCGAACCCGATGGAATTCGCCACAGGAGCGCTCAAGGTGCAGTAGAGAATCGGGGCAGAGAGCTGCCCCTTTTCTTAGCTTACTGCTGGGGCTTGATGGCGTACTCGAGGAAGGCCATCGCTTCAGGCTTCTTCGCTTCCTCACGCGGCGTCGGGTCCAGTTTCTTCGCCATTGCTTCCTGACGCTTTGCCTCTTCGTAGAGCTTGTCTTCGGACTGCTTCGGCATGTCGCACCTCTGCCTCTTGGAGGTGCATCTTCCTTGCCGAGAGACGAGCGATACCGAGATGGCGCAGCGCCTTGTCGATGTCCCTGAGCGAGAGCCCGATTCGTGCGCTGGTCCGCACCAGCTTGTGGCGCAGCGAGGCCATATCAGCCGTGTCGTCGAGGATGACGAAGGCCTCGACGCCCGGATTCTCATCGAGCCAGCGCTTGATCTCCTTTCCTCGGGGCACCGACTCCGACATCCTCCTCGGCAGGTTGGTTGGTGTCTTGCCGATGACCTCCCCTATCATGCCGACACGCTTCAGTAGCTCGACCAGGTCGCCGAACTTTGGCCTGCCCTTGGCGTCGTCGTAGAAGTGCCTCCACGACGAGCTGATGACGATCTTCGCTCCCGTCGAGCGGATGATGGAGTTCAGGTTGGTGATGCAGATCTCGTCGAAGAGCAGGTGGACGTGGCGGTGGATGATGTCAATCCGTCCCTGCACCTCCGGGTTCTGCTCCGGGTCCTCGCGCTGCGCCCTGGCGTACTCTTCGTAGTTCTTGTTCGTGTTGAGAACGCCGTCGATGTCCAGAAAGATGACCTTCACGACTCACCTCGGCCGAAACAGCCTCGCTAGTCCTGCGATAGGAACGACGACGATGAACTTGATGAAGTCGGATACCCGACCAGAGAACGGGATCCCTGATTGTAACCACTTTGGTAGCATCAGCGCGCCCCTCTCTTCCCCCTTTTGAAGTTGTGGAACTCGAATTTGTCCCGAACTGGAAGGTCGACCTCGACAGGGAGAAATGAGAAGCCGGCCTTGGCGTGGTGATACATGCTATCGATCTTCGCCTGTGCCTCTTTCTTAGTTGCGTACACGAAGGCAGGATGTCGGTCGCCGATTCTTGTCCTCGATGTCCAGGCCTTCAGGAACTCGTTGGTCCCCTCGTAGCGTATTGCCCAGCTCACTTTGGGTTGCCACTAGATCGGTACGGCCCCTCGTCTGCGCTCACCTGCTTGGCGAGCCATCGCCCGTAGAGCTGGTTCTTCCACAACCACAAGATGCATCCACCAACAATGATGCCATTGAGGCCGGAGAAGAAGATGAGCCACAATGCTCGACGGAAGCGGACATCGATGTTCTCGATCGTCGCCACTTCCGAACCATTGTAGTGAAGCACTCCATCCGAATCGAGCCACACGCGATCAATGTGGTCTGTCTTGAGATGTATACCCCCAGGAGGGTTACCAGCACCGCCTCCAATAGTGACATCACCTCCACGGGCACTGCCGAAAGTGACTTGACCAATCCTTTTGTCGCCGTCGGCTGCGTACGTCCACGAACCGCCTGCTGAGCCTCCCTGCAGAGTGAGAGCTCCTCCGCTACCGGGTGAGCCCCAGTTGCTGATGCCCCCACTCGAGACCCAGTTATTGCTGTAGAGCAGACTGTCCGCTGACGTAGCCGCAGTAGTCAGCGTGAGGCTCCTACTCGTGATGCTCTTTCCTGGCTTTCCCGGCTTACCGTCGGGCGCAATGATGGAGTGTCGCACTGTCCCAGTGACGGTGATCGTGTTTGCCGGAGCTAAGAAGAGCGCGGCTGCGAGGATTGCGAACATGGTCCCTCCTACTTGTCTCGAATCGAGATTTTCATCCCGAACAGTCTCGCCAACGATCGTAGCACTTCTTTTCTTCCTTCGGGCGTCCCAGGATCGAGTTGCCACGATCCGATGTATCCCAAATCTTCTCCGCAGTTTCCGCCAACGAGAACAGCCTCGAGACTATCGGCATGGTGCGTCTCGATCACCCTCGCCGCGTTCATGTGACTGCCGGCTGAGACGTCCACGCCGTCTTTCGTCACCGAACGGTGGCTGATCGCATCCGCCAACTTCTTGCCGAACTCCTTGTCTTCCTTGATGTCGTGGAGCGCGTCGTTCAGAACCACTACCGTCGTATTGAACCCCATCTCATCCTCCTGTTGCTGCCATGAGTCGGTGGAGCATCTCTCTTGCCTTCTCGATCGACCCCGGCTCGTTCCAGATCCTATTTCTACCGCTCGGGTGCGGCAATATCGTCAACAAGACTTCTCTTGCTGGGCCAGTCGGGAAGATCACCGACTCGAACGGCTTGAACTCCTGATTGAAGGCTTTGCAGACCTTTGACCCGAAGAGCACGAAGTGGTCGTGCTGTCCGATTCCTCTGGTGACGAGCAGATCGAAGGCCTTGCCCCTCGCCTCCTTCAAAGACCACTTCTCCGAGCAAAGGTTCACCCTGTCGAACGTTTTGATGTACTCCTTCGTCGAGAGTTGGAGAATTTCGTGGCAGAGCCTTCCACCAGCGCTGTACAGCGGCATGGGGTAGAGAGCGTACCGAGGGTCTGTCCCATAGGGGTTGTCTTCTCCCACGAGCAGCGGCTTCATGACGGATACACCGGGCACCGCTTCGTCGTGAAGAGATGGTACCCCTTGCATTTCCAGCAGAGCCAGTAGTCGTCTTTCGCTCGGAACTTCATTGCGGCTTCCACACCTGAAGCATCTTGTTGGACTGCCAGAAGTCTTCCACCGATCCAATCTCGGCCCACTTTGGGCAGAGCGACGGCTGGATGATGGACTGCGGCACGTGGAATGCGATGTTGCCAGGGCCAAAGCGGAAGCCTTCTGAGTCCCTCGAGCGGATCTGCAGCAGCTTGCCGTTCGCGTTCTGGAACCAGCGCCCGAGCCGCCGCAGAACGTTCCGAACAGCGATGTCCTGGATGTGCGTCGAGTAGGCCCGCTGAATCATATAGTCGAGGCCGCTGTGGACGTTATCCGGTTCGTTGTCGTAGCACTCTCCGTACTGGCAGATGAGATCCACTTCCTGCGGTCGAACCGCGAGCCACTGGAAGTAGGCCTCTTCGTAGAAATAGCGGCACGCGTTGAAGAAGTCGAAGGTGGGCCCTCCGATCGACCACGCCAGGCGCCACTGCCCCTTGCCGTGTAGCATGTCGAGTGCTGCGATCTTCTCGTCCTTCTTGCGTCCGAAGTACCCGGGCCTCTCGATCGACGTCCACATCGCTGCCTCCTAAGAAAATTCTCCAAGTTCTTGTCTCATCAGACTTCGAGATCTTTCGGCGATAAGAAAGTACAGGAGGATCTTACATGGCTCGACATGCTCATGAGTTTCAGTGCAACGGCGGTGACAAGAACCTGAAGCCGAAGGCGGAAGGCAAGGCCACCGGCAGTGACAACTGCGGTTGGTACAACTACCCGTGGCTCGACGAGTCCATGACCGGCAACTACACCATCATCTGCGGCAACTGCAAGCACGAGCATTACCGCACTATCGTCAATGGCGTGGTCACGGAGGACCGCCACAACGAGAAGCACGGAACGGCGCAGATCCTCCATGTCCTGAAGAGCCAGACCTCGCCCACGAAGCGTCAGCTCGGCTCCATCGCCATGATTCGGCAGATGGAAGCTGCTGGGAGAATGTCGTGAGCACCGACGGCGACAAGAGGCTTCAGGATCTCGAACCATTACTGAAGATGATTCCCAGCATCGTGGTCCTTCGCTGGGTCCTGGGCAAGAAGAAGTTCGAGTTCCTCGTCGAGGACCACGGCGCCGTCGACAAAGAAGATTTCCAGCCAGATTCGAAGGAGTTCGCCGAGATCGAACGGCTCGAGAAGAAGTGGGTCGAAGAGGGGATCTACGATGTTTCCATCCGATTCAGCAAACGCCACGATCACGCAGCTTGAGGTGATTCATGGGTGACGTGAAGGACGCAGTGAAAGGGAAGCCCTCGAGGGCTCACGATACGCCGTCGGCCAGCATCAATCTCGTCGACCGCCTCAAGTCCATGGTCGAGGAAGTCGGCGACCTCATCGAGAAGAAGGACAAGGACACCCTCGATGAGGGCCCCGATCGGGTGGCTGAGAACACCATGAAGGCTGGCAAGCTTCGCGCCGCCAACAGCCTCCTCCGCTCGGCGAAGACGATCCTGGAGGACTACTGATGACTTCAGAGAAGGAAGAGGCCCTCACGGCCGAAGCGGTTCGCGCCACTATTCTCAAGGGCACGCTCGAGTACCTCATCAAGGAGATGACACCGGAGAGGCTGACAACTTTCGCCGATGACATCCTCAAGAAGTCCTTCACCGACATCTTTGGGTCGTGGCGACTTGGCGGCCAGTTTGACGAGTCGGTGAAGCCTCTCTTCCTGAAGGCCGTCAACGACCCCGTCTTCCAAGCACGCATTCAGAAGGCGATTCAAGAAGGCCTCGATAAGGCAGTCGCGCAGCTCCCGGACAAAGTGGCGAAGGAGATCACCGACTTTGCTGTCGCCGGCCTGCGGCAGAAGTTGGCGCCTGAGAAGCGGTACTAATGGACATATTCGAACTACTTCGAGATGCGGGCTACTCAATGGCACCGTGGTCTGGAGGCGGATTTCTAGCGAATGCCCCTGGCCCGCCTGGTGAGCAACTCATTGGCTGGTATGGCCATGAGTACAGTGCCCTCGGGGCGTGCAGCCACCATCATGCCGAGACAAAGAAGCTCGAGAAAAAGAAGGAGAAACAGAATGCCACTTCAACTGGGTGACGCCTCGCATAGTCGAGGACACGTCATCAACTACGATCCGAACATTCTCGAGCAGTGCTGCGAGGCGCGGATCAAGGCCGAGGAACTCAAGAAGCAGGGCTTTGTGGAGCGCACGCAGACCCCACACGGCGAGATCGTCCTCGACCCGCCGGCGCGCGACCCGAACAGGGGCCTCTTCCGCATCCTCTCGGAGAGTGGCGACGATCTGGTCACTTGGGACCGGCGAGATCCAACGCAGGTTCGCGAGGCCTACGCCAAGTACAACGAGCTGATCAAGAAGGGGTACAGAGCATATGCCACAAACTCTGCCGGCAAGCGAAGCCACCGAATCGACACCTTCGACCCCAGTCTCGAAGAAATCATCCTCGTCCCTAACACCATCCCCGGTTGAAGTCGTCCCAATCTACAGCACCTCCGGCAACACTACAGCCTTCGTCATCAGCGCATCGACCGCGGCTGTCACGAGCCCCATCACCCTGACGGTGAACAACAGCATCGTCGGAGCGCCGGCTGGGATCGTGAGGGTCGGAACAGCCTCCAGCATCACTGGAACCGACCCAGAGTACGAAGAGGCCTACGGCAGAGCTCTGCAGGACAGGCTTCATCAAGCCGCCGACTGGATTCGTTGTCGCCATGAAGCAACCAACACCGGATGGCACGACGAAGAATTCGTCCGCATTGAGTGGGCCGCCGCTCAGCGCGCATCGAAGTATCAAGCGATGCGGGACGCGCTCGATTGGTCCAGCAACGGGACATGGGAAGTCAGGCCGACTTGGTACCACTCCAAGCGAATCACGTGGAACGACGCGACTACGGACTTCAACATGCCGCCAGAGTACATGTGGCGCAAGGTCCAGAACGAAGTTACCGCGATGTCGGCCGAAGCCTACGAGAAGTTGGCGGCGAACTGGGCCAAGGAGCAAGCCAAGAGGCAGCAGAAGCAGCGCTTCAAAGAACAGCTTCGCGTCAAGCAGCCAGACAACCACATCGGCAACCCGCTGCGCTCCTTCGATAGCAGTCGACTCTTCGACCAGGCCTCACCGTCGGAGATCAAGGCTCTTCAACTCCTCCGCAAGATGGTGTCGCAGGAGCAGTTCCGCCGGTATCTTCGACACGGGTTCATCGCCGTTGCGGGCGGCACCACAGGCCTCATCTACCAGGTCCACATCCACAAGAGGATCAAGGTCTGGAAGATGGGCGAGCCAATCTCCGATCTCTGCATCCACCTCGACTACGGCTCCAAGACTCCGCCGACCGATCACGTCATCGGCAAGCTGCTCATGGTCGAGGCAAGCGAGGCTGACGTCTGGACGCGCTCCAACATCACATGGGCTAAGAACTACGACGCCGCTCTCGAAGAGATTCATCTACTCGGCATTTCCCCGCCGAAAGAGCAGCAACAAGCCACGTATATCAACGGCGGCGCGAACGTTCTGGTCAACGTCAACTACAACGACCTCGAGCGGTACATGGTGCAGCAGGTCGCACGAATTCGCGCAGCCATCTAAGTCCCACCGAGAAGGCTTCTTGCCTTCTCTTTAGCTCTCGCTCAAATTCCCCGCGTCGACGGCGATAAGTCTCTGTGATCAACCTTTCTCTTTATTCGGGGGCGCCAATGTCAGCGCATCAGAACCAGCGTCAGCGACTCCAGGACGTCGGAGAGGCGTTCATCGTCCTGGCTTCTGGAAGAATGCTGAAGCGCAAGGAGATCTTCGACGGGGCTCAGGAATCATGGCATGCGGCCTTCATGGCGAGGCTCATGAAAGAAGAGCTCATCATCAAGCATCCGGCAGTGAACCCCGCCGAGACCTGCTACCAGGCAGTCGATGAAGGATGGTTCTCGAGACTTGCTGAGAACCCAGTCGGCCTCGCCGAGTGGTACTTCAAGCGCGGCGTGATTCCAACAGTCGCGGAATCTGAGCCAGAGCCGGTCGCGCCCCCACCGGATCTCACGCTTCCGGCTACACCAGCCGCCCGTCGATTGCCTACTCCTGTGCAGCAGGTCACCTTTGAAGCGCCTCCTCCAGAGCCGGAACCGGAGCAAGAACAGGCACCGCAGGGCAACGTTGGCGACGAGATCCTCAAGACGTTGATCATGGTCGCCGAGAACATAGTATATCTTCGCCAACGTCTCGAGACCATCGAAGCGAAGGTCGACGAAGTCCTAAGAATCGACTCCGAAGTAGACAAGATCCTCAGGAGAGGTTGAGCAATGGAGGACTACCAGAAGCTGATTGCGCTGTACAAGAACCACAAGGACGGCAAGAGCGAGAAGGAGCTGGCCGTTCTCGAGCGTCAGATTTGGCAGGCCGCTCTTCCAACCATCAATCGCACCGATGGATCTCTGCTCTCCAAGCGAGAGTGGCTGTCCAAGGAGCTCGAGGAGACTCCCTACGCGATCGAAGGACGCTCGACCTTGCTCGGCTACGGCGACGTCGCTGATGTGCTGTGGCTGCGCATCCGTGATGAAAAATTGCCGCTGCGGACGGCTACCAAGCTGATGAGGGAGGCGAAGCAGAAGGCCTCGATGCTGGGTGTAGAGGTAGCCGCTGCGCTCACCAAGACGTTGGAAGAATACGACTCCTTCCCGGCTGCTCTTCTGCCTGACGGCTCGGTGATTCACAAGCGCAACCCGAGTGCCCCTCCTCGGATTGTCGTACCCCCTCCACCGGCGCCCGTGGTGGAAGAGGTTCAGGAGACGGGCAAAGACGACGATCCGAAGCTCTTCTGGGCAAACCTTAGGGGCATGATCTCCGGCTACTTCCATGCTCGGCTCGAGGGTGTGGATCCCGGCGTGATCGAGAAGACGTACCGGGAGTTCGAAGGCGAGCTCCGGGTGATTCTCGAGCACTACCAGCACAAGCTCGACCGTATGCGACGGACATCGGAGAGCCAGCGACGTGGCATGAATCGCGGGAAGATCATTCAGGCCTGTCACGTTCTTCATCTTGATCCACCGCTCGGAGGTAGGATCTCAGAAGACTTCAAGAAGAAGGCGAAGAAGCAGTACAAAACTCTCGCGGCAAAGTATCATCCTGATTCGTCAGGCACCGACGACACGAGAGAGATGTACGAAAGCGTGGTGGAGGCCTATCAAATTCTGGAGGACCTATGAACATGGCTGCTGCGAAGTCGCACGACAACATCAAGGGCTACTCTCCTCTCCCCGACGACGAGCGGACGGCCCACTACAAGAGCGTCGCCCATTTCCTCGACTGGGCCGCGAAGCACCAGCCACAGAAGTACTACTCCTGGGGCTTCGTCACCCGCGTTGTGATGGGCCTAGCTTCGACTCCGAGGGAGAACAGCCAGAGCACCCAGCTCATCCGCAAGACAGCCTCACGAGCTCGCAAGTACCTCATCGAATCGTACGGGCGCGAGCTTGAGAACCTCTCCGGCATCGGAGTGCGGGCAACCACCGGCAGCCTCGACGTTCTCAAGGGTCGACTCATCGAGCGGAAGAAGACCTTCGATCGCGCTGCCGCCGGCTTGCAGCAGACAGCCGCTCTGGTCAACACATCTGAGATTCCCAACACCGCCGAGAACAAGCCACTCAAGGCCTGGTTCGAAACGACGGTCTCTCCGAACCTGAAGCGCCTGAATGATGTGCAGAAGGCTCTGGCTCTGCCGCCGGCGTTCGACGAGAAGCGCAGGAAGAAGTAATAGCTAAGAGGGCGACAGCGCCCTCTTTTTAGCCATCAGACCTCGTACTTCGGGGACCTGACGGCGCGCTGCATTTCTGGATAGCAGAACGGGCACATATAGTGCTCTTCGAACTGGGGATGTACGGCTACCTCGCCCTTGAGGATTGTGATCCGCTCTGGTCGCAGGTTCATGGCTGCGACCTTGTTGTAGGCCACCTGGATCTTCTCTAGGTACGGGTGCAGGTCCACATGCACGCGGCGGATCTCGAGTTCCCTAGAGTCGTACGTCAGCGCGAAAGGACCGGCGGCTGCGTAGGGCCGAGCCTCATCCGTCTCGAGTAGTAGCCCCGTGAACGGGCCCTGCATGATTGGCGCGGTGATGACGAAGCGGTCGATGCCGAGCTCTTCGACACCGCAACAAGGACCACCGTGAGCAAAATGCAGCCCAGGCTTGTGGCACTCGCACGGACAATCTTCCTTCTTGATCATGTTCCGACTCTCTCGGTTGTCCCATCCCAGACGAACTCACCAGCCTCTCCCACCGGCAGGTGCGTGTTGCAGCCACAGCAGAAGGTCGAGCCGTAGAAGCCGGGGTCGCGTGCGTACGTCTCTGCGAGGGCTACGCTCATGGTCGTCACCACTCCGCAGCCCGTCTCGACGCTCTCGAGATCTTTCTTGGTCCAGAACCTCCCAGTGACAGAGCTCGCGCTAGGAGGATAGGCCTCGAACCTGTAATAGTTGAAGCTCTTGTACCGCTCCTTCTCCTCCGGCGTCAGGTCGCGCAGCGGGTGCTTCGGAGGCGGCTTTCCGACGTGCCTATAGCTGCGCCGCACGGGCCTCTTGAAGCCCTTCTGGCGCTCCTCCGAGCTCAGAACGATGTAGTCAGCGTGCATGCCGACCTTCTGCTTCTCCTGCTGCTTGCGGACCTCCTCGATGGTGCTGCCGCGGAGCGTCGTGACCGCGGTTCGATCGACAGGGGGCACGTCTTCTTCGATCTCTTCCGTCCTCTGCAGGGTGACGCCGGCATCCTTGGCGGCGGCCATGATGTCTTCGGCGGTGTAGTGGATTACCGGCCGGAACTGATAGGTGCTGCCCTCCACCATGGGAGGGAGGATGAGCTTCTCGATCTGTTCTTTGACGGCCGTGATGAGACTGACCTTGATCACCATCTCGAGCTTCCTGCGCTCTTCTGGCTTCAAGGGCTCCCCGACTGTGATCAGCTTCTTCATGTGACGCCTCCTCCCCTATCCTAGCGCGTCAATGGCTCCTTTGACTCGATCTTCGATCATGGCTGTGATGGGATCCTCCGATGACTCGATGGCTGCCCTCTCCCAGGCGAAGACGAATGGGGCCTTGTCTCCGTTCTCTTTGGTGAGGGTGAAGTTGATGACCACCTTGGCGTCGGTGAGCGTGATGCCGACGTCCGAGGACGTGAGCTTCATTTTGCGCCTGTGGGCGTGCGACTTGACTCGGTCGGAGATGTAGATTTCGCAGATCTCCCTGACACGGCCGACGTCCTTCTCAATCTTCTGAAGGAACATCTTGTTCATATCAGTGTAGACGAGGCCGACGATCTCTCCCATACCGTCCATTCCTTTCTCCGGGTCGAACACGACATTCAGCCCACCGTCCTCAGACAGTCCCACCAGACGAGGTGTATGGAGGTAGTCCAGATCCATTAGCAGGCCGCGTCCCTCCATCCTCTCCATGAATCGCTTCGCCCACTGCGGACTGGAGAACGGTCCGAAGATCTCGTCCTCCATGTCGCTGGTTGCACGAACTCTCACGATGAACATTTCGCCAACCTCCTGTAGATGCGATCCCTAACAGTTGTCAGCTTGTCTAGGTATTTCTTGACCTTCTCGATTTCGGTGGAGTTGAGGACGTCGAGATTCTTCTCTTTGACACGGGCGATGTGTGCTTCGAGTTGCTCGAGCAGTTTTCTAGCCTCCGCCCTCTCGCTTGGAGTCATCAGCCACCGCCGCCTCTTTCTCTGAGAACCTCGCGTGGCCGCTTCATCAGGAACCGCTCGAGCAGGCCGGGACCGATCTCATCGAGCCGCGTCCCGCAGAAGGGGCAGTACTCGATGACGATAGTCTCGTGGCCGGAGGTGGTCAGGACCTCGAGGGTGACGACGTCCTTCGCGTCTACGATCGCGCCGAAGGAGAAACGACCCAAAGCCTGCAGAAGGCGGTCACAGGGGCTGCGATCGCAGATGAGGGCCATCAGCCAGCCTCCTCGTCATCACCCTGCTCTCGGCTGGCGCGCTCGACGCCGGCGGCCTGGATGAGGGACATGCCGATCTTCTCGGCATCATCTATCGACATCCGAATCCCAGTCGCTTCTCCGAAGCCGGGGATGAGCATGACGATCGGCATCTCTTTGTCAGAGATGATTCCGAAATCTGCGTCGACGAATGGCTGGTTCATCCAGCGAAAGCCTTCTCCATTCTCCCAGTCGCGCTTCTGGGCCTCTTCGGTCTTGCGCTGTTTGAACTCGTTGAGGTCGGTGGGCTTGTTCTTGTCGTCTTCGCTCATGTCGGATCTCAGTCTACTCCAAAAGCTAAGGAGAGCGAGAGCTCTCCAGGTAGGATTTTTACTGATCGCGAGGAGTTAGGGTCCCGATCCAGACCCCAATCCACATGAGGATGACGAGGATGAAGGGCAGGCCAACGACCACGCCGACGGAGACGTGAGTGGGCCCCAGGCAGGCTCGGATGGCATACGTCCCTAGCATGCTCGCCAGGGTGATGATGGACCCTCGAAAGATCCACATCATGACCGACGAGCTCATTTGAGGTAGTCCGGCAGCGGCATCTTGTGGCGAGCATGGAACTCGTCCAAGAGCTGCTTCCCGGTGACCTGGCCGCGCCCCATGACGTTGAAGATCACGGTCTCCGCTGCCGGGCAGTCGCAGGGGAAGTCGTTGTTTCCAGTGTCAATGACGCCGGTGTCATCGCATCTCTCGCACTTCGGCGCTCCGCTCGAGCGTTTATCCTTTTCCAATTCTTCCTTCCTCTCGCCACGTGTGTTGAGTTGCAGCCAGCGTTCGGAGTGTGGCTCTCGTACGTCGGGCCGTTGTCCTGGTGCCGTTTACTTCCCCGTCTGTGGTTGACTTTCTGGCTCATCGTGATTTGGAGGTGCAGGTGTCGAAGTGGCAGGTGTGAAGGTCTCGATGAAGTCGAAGATCGTCTTGCGTCGCCCTCTTCGCCTTGCCGTTGATCAAGACGTAGGCCTTGTTCTGGGCCAGGACGTCTGCTGAGCGACGCAGGGGGCGCTCGTCGAACGGAACCGCTTTGCCGTCCCGGTCGGCCCAGACGATGTCGAATTCACAGTCCCTGCACTGCGCCATCTTCCGCCTTCTTCCTGGTGGGCATTCTTTTCCACCAGTCTACGCCCTCTTGAGGCACGGATGAATAGCCCCAGAAGGTCTCACCGTCTTCCGTAGGCACAGCCGGTACCAACCACCCGATCTGGTCGCTTCGAAGCCCGGTTGTCGGGCTCTCGTGCTTGCCGTCATCGTCCACGACGAGGTTCTTCGTCGATTCTCGAGACTTACAAGCGCAGTCTGCGCAGAGCAGCTCGATGTAGTCGGCCATCGTCTGGTACTGGCGCCAGAGCTTCACACCGAAAGCCCTGCACTTGGCGCAGCAGTATGACCGCGGAGGCTCGCCGGCGTAGTCCACCGGCCCCAACGACTCGCTCATTTTGCAGCCCTCCTCTTGCTCAGCGCAAAGGTTTCGCGAAACAGGAGCAGGTTGCGCATGAAGAGGGCGCGCTGCTCCATGACCTCTTTGAAGACCTCCGGGCCCTCGTTGCTTGCAAGCTCGAGCAGCCTCCGACTCGCGATTGACCCGGGCAGCGAGCGAACATCGATCTGAGCCGCCATGATGAGGCACTCGATGACGAGCCGGTTTGCCACCTTCTGCCAGTAGCTCATTGGCTTGCCGTTGAACTTCCTCGGCACCTTGCCCAAGAAGAAGTCAGTTGTCGCACGTGCAGAACTGCTGGAAGCGGCACTGCTGGTCATGGTGAATTTCGACCCAGCGTCTTTTCTTTGCGTCCCAGAACTGCTTCTTGATGTGGGCCGCGACGTGGATCGGCTGCCAGGTGTACTTGATCTTCGCGCCGCACGAGCACTTGACGACGAAGAGGAAGTCTTCGAGTTCGAACGAGATGAGCTCATGGTCTTTGTGCTCCGGCAGACGGGCTAGGACTTTTGCCTTCTCCTCGTCACTGAGGATCATCGCTCGGCAGAGCCCTCCGACACCGCCTCTTTCATCAGCGCTCTCGAGTAGTCGCAGAATTCTCCGTAGAGACGAGAGGGGAGATCGATGAGCGACATCTTGTCCGCGTCGGCGATGCTGATGCGATAGATCGAGTTCGTGACGACGTGGGACGCCGACCAGCCCCAGGACACCGCCTGTTTGGAGTAGTACTCCCGATGTCGCTGCAGGTTCGCGACGAACTGCGGAGCCTCGGGCAGATACTCCTTGCGGAATTCTTCGCCGGAGAGCTTGCAGGCCTTCTGCACCGACTCCGCTGTCACTCCTGCGACCAGCGCCTCTTCCAAAATCTGTCCGAATGCGTCGGCCTTACTGCGGCACTCCTCGGCCTTCTTCGACAGTGCCTCGATCATCTCGGTCCCGGGAACGTCGAACACCAATTCCGTCACGATCGTCTTGTCCATGGTCATCTCCTCAAGTAAGAAAAGCGTCTCGATACTCTTATCACAAGATCCCAAGAAAAATCTCTTCGCGGAGATAAGGAAAGCACGGAGGTTCACAATGCTTTCCAATGAACAGAAATTCGCCGAGTACTACAAACGCCTCGAGGAAACCAACGAAAAATTCTTGTCGGCCGATCCGCCCACCAAGCGAGTCATGCTCGCGCAGGACGTTCTGCTGCAACTCAAGCTCGAGAAGTTCCACCCGGCGAGCAACTACTACAGCCCCATCATCGATGGACTCGCCTACTGCAGCCCGTTCAACTTCATCGAGAACCACATCGGCAAAGATCTCCGAGACGCGCTGCGCGTGGCTCCCGCCTGCCACGTGTGCAACATCGGTTCGCTGTTCATCTCCGCCGTCGAGAGGCTCGACAAAATCGCCGTGGACACCGTCCTCTCCTCTTCCAGGGTCAGAGGGAAGATGGTCGAATACCTCGCCCGACTCGAGCTCTTCTCGGAGGAGGAATTGGAGATCCTCGAGGATTTCTTCGAGCTCAATAGCCCGTTCCTCGACCACCCACTCTACGACGCGATGGGGTGGGAGGACGTCACCAAGTACAATCGCATGAAGCGGTCGGCCGAGGTGATCATCGCAACCGAGGGCAAGGTGAAGATGACGCTCGAGCTCCTCGCCAAAGAGCTTCCGCTGCCGGAAGAGGGCCAGGATCTGTACGACTCGCGCGACTAGAAGCACAAGAGGGGCCCACTCCCCTCTTTTTAGCTAAGAAGAGCCCGAAGGCTCTCCAGTTCATTTGTCACGTAGGAGTCTATAGACGATGTACAGCGGGTTCGCCCAGAGCAGGCAGCTCCAGAGGAAGATGGCGAAGTCGACTAGGCAAAGAAGCACAGCCCCGCTTCCTCGCTGTATCTGAGACCGCAGCGATGCAGATCGTTGATGAGCTCCTGGGTTGCCAACGTGGCCAGCTCCCACGGCTGCACCGAGAGGTAGTACTCGTCGTGGATGGCACCGGCGATGAGGTCCTTGTTGTCGTGGAAGAGCTTCTCGAGCGTCATGAGGGCGTGCATGTCCGGCCGGTTGCTCAGCCGCTCGGTGACGCGCTCGAACTTCAAGTACTCTCCATTCGCCGCCTCAAACATCGCCTTGAGCTTCTCTTCCAGCTCTTCTCGCCTCTTGTAGTCCGGTCGCTCGCTCATTCGAAGAACTCCCTCGAGGGCTTGACGCCCTTGATGCTGAGACCATCGATCGCCTTGTAGAAGAGCTCGTCGTGTTCCGGCAGTAGCTCCTCGATCGCCGCCCGCACCGCCTTCAGGTCGCCGAGCGCCTTCACCACGGCGCGCCCACCGAAGAAGTGCCAGTCGACCGGCTGCCCGCTCTTCTCCGCCACCTTCTTGACCCACTGCTCCATCGCATTGGAGGGGATCGACCAGGTGAGGAAGACGGGCTCGCCGTCGTCGAAGATGTCCTGCTGGCAGGGGGCGGGATCTGGTCCGTCAGTAGCCACGGGGCACCTCCATCGACTTGAGCTCGTACTCGACCAGCACCGTACCGTCGGTGCCGACGACGAGCATCTTGTTTCCCTTGAACTGGATGTCGTTGCCCATCGCCTCCTGGACGTACTGATTCAGCAGCTCGGCGAGAGCCTGGCGGATCTGGACCTCCTTGGGTGCTTGCGTTCCTCGCTTCACGGGCGCCGCGCAGATCGCGTCGACGATCACCAGAACTCGGTCGAGAATCGTGACGGTGTAGCGGGTGTACGTCTGATTGAGGCTGGTCTTGAAGTCTTCGATGAGCTTCTGCTTCGTCTGCTCGTCGAGCAAACTCATGTGTCACCTCCGCCTTCTTATCTCCTTTCTGTCCAACGCTTATTTTTGGCTCTTATTAGCCGATAAGGCTTCGACCTCTCGTATGAGCTGGCGACTCATCCACCACGGGCAGTCGGCCCCGTGCCCGTCCGGTATCTCGCCGTCGCACAGAGCGCAGACAACGACGGTCGTCTGCTTGCCGTCCACCCAGATCTGCCTCTCGTAGAGCGGATCTGATGTCGCCAGGGCGGCGATGACCAGCTCCATCTTCTCTACTCGGGCGACGATCTCCTCCGTGTCTCTGAGCGCGTCCTCTCCAGCGTTGAGTACCTTGGCGAATCCGACCGCGTCCTCGACGTCGATGAAGTGCGCGAAGACCTTCCACTCGAGAAGCGCCTCGCGCATGGCTGCGAACTTGGCCTTGATGCTCACGGTGCCTCCTTCAGGACCAGCGGCTGCCACGAGCCACGCCGGCACACCATGATATCGCGAGACCACCTGTTCGCGGCCTTCAGCTTCACGTGCCCCTCGAGCTCGGGAGTGCAGTCTGGCAGCCTTTGAAGCAGGGCTAGTAGGGCGATCAGGAGCATGACGACGATGAAGACTGCGAACTTGACGGTGCTGCTTCGATCTTTCATGGCCCCTCACATGGGCAACGATCACCAATCGGCTCCGTGGACACGCCGCACTCGACACCGCCGTGCTTACTGTGCTGGCAGATCTTGCAGAGGTCGGAGCTCTTGTACCTGAAAGCGAGGGCGTCAGTGATCTTGTCGCGTGTAACCGGCAGCAGCCCTCGATCTGAGAGTGCAAAGTTGAGCGCCTGACGCATCATCCCGCACATGGCGAACGCCTCTCTCCACTTCTCCTCCATCGCGACCAACTGCGATCGAGCCCCCTTGTGTAGAGAGACCTCTTTCTCGTTCTCCGCTCGAGCTTTGACCAGCTCCTCCTCCAATCCCTCGATGTACTCGTCCAGCTCCCGGACGGCGGGCTTCAGCTTCCCGTTCTCGTAGGGTGTTCCATCGATGACAGCGAGAATCAGATCTCGCGCCTTGTTGGCCAAGAATCACCTCCAGCTTCTTGTACCAGAAAATCCCAAGAAAAAATTTCAGGCCAGGAGATAAGAGACGAACAGGAGGAAATTCCATGTATCTCTCCGAGGAAGACGAGAAGAAGGTTCTCGACGCCATCAGCCGCCGCATTGAGGAAACGAACGCCAGGTTCGAAGCCGCGGACAAGTCCACCAGGCGTGTCATGCTGGCGAAGGACGTGCTGCTACAGCTCGTCAACCGGCGCATGCTCGCCGAGAGCACCTACTTCCACCCGCTCGCCGAAAATTTCTGGCAGTCCGATTGCCAGATCCGCGACCGCCTGAAGGCGATGCCCTCGTGCCGCGTCTGCGGCATCGGCTCGCTGTTCGTGGCGGCTGTGGAGCGGCTCAACAAGATCACGTGCTCAGAGTTCGCAACGGGCGAATACGAGTACGGCGAGCGGAAGACGATGATCAGGTATATCGAAGGGCTCGACCTCTTCAGCGCCGACGAACTCGATCAGATCGAGTGGTTCTTCGAGTGCATGCGCGACTACCAGAGCTCCAGATTCGCCGAGCTGCGGAAGAAGTGGGGGTCCAGCGAGCGCAGCCATCGACTGCGCCGAATCATGGAGGTGATCATCAAGACAGAAGGCAGGAAGGTGATCACGCTCGATCTCCTGATGCGCGATCTGCCAACAAGGGAGTTCGACCCAGAGCCGATCGTGAGCACCCCGCTCACCGCAGAGGAGTAATAAAAAGAAGAGGGACGTCCCTCTTCTTAGCTATCAGGCTAGTAGCGATCGGACACCATCAAAAGAGCGTGGGTGTCCTCGCCATCTATCTTCAGGACGGTTCGCTTGCTGGTGACCGGAAGGTCACCAACATTCATCAGCTTCTTGAGCGCTTTCCACTCGATCTCGCTCAGAGACACAGAACCCTGGAACGTCTCCTCCCCAGTATCCCTCGCCAGGAAGAGCTTCACGTCTAGTAAGCCACCTGCAGACTTGGACGGGCTCGCCCTGTAGATGAAGCGCAACATCGTCACCTCCAGGCTCTTATCCCCGAGTTAGAGCGCCATCCACGCAGCAGGCACGTGGAGATCGCGGGCGGGTCTCGGATCCAGAACTAGAACTGCATTCTCCAGAATGACTGAGTCGGAGGGGTTCTTCGCGCTGTAGACGATAGCGACTCTCTGCAAGGCCCACTGTCTCCCGAACACACAGTAGGTCTCCTCGAACAAGTAGTCTGGGAGCTCGTCCCGAGATACGCAGTAGCCGAGAGCTGGCTGATACAGCATCATACGCCCGCAATACCTCGGCTCATCAGCGCTCGCGTTCGAGCTGTATAGAACTGCGACTCCAATCTTCTGCCCATCTGGTCGACTGACGATCTCCTGGCTCATCGCACTACTCCAGAGTCCACGGAACAGCGTCGCCGACAGCCCAGCCCTTCCCCATCCAGTCCTTCGCCGGCGCGTAGGCGCGGAGAATGCCTCCCTGGTGGACGACCATCGGCCTGTCCCCGTGGTCCTCCAGCGACACCGTGCTGACCGCCTCGTGCATGGCCTCTCGGAGACCGGGCAGTTGCTCAGCCAGCATCCTGTCCACGTCCGACACGCTCCTCGTCCCGTCCTCCCGCACCCGCGTCGCCTCGAAGACCAAGCGCATGCGGGCGAAGACGCGGAAGTCGTCGGTCAAGAACCAGTTGCCCAGGAACATGACAGCGGGGAACTTACCTGCTCGTTCTTCGCTCATTCGTGCACCCAACAGCTTGCAATAGCTGCCCCCGCAGAAGTCGCCAGGTTTCAGAGCCAGACCCTTACACTCTTTGTTACCGCAGGCTTTCATGCGTCTTCTCCTCCAGAAAAAAAAATTCAGGCCACCTGCTTGATGAGGCCCTTCGGTACGCTGATGCCGAATCCAGCGCGAAGCAGCTCATCAGCGGTCGCCATATCAGGAAGACGATCGAACTTCAGAACGCACTCCCCGCCAACAAGCCCGAAGAAGACCCCAGCACCAACCACGCCCTGAATCGGCTCGTTCTTCCACAACGCCTTGAAGACACCAGTCTCTGCGCTCCAGTTGAGCCGCAACCACCGCTTATCCTCGTACCTGACCCGCGGCGCGACAGGAAGCAGGATGCTGTCAGTATCACGCCTAGGAGGACTCCAGGTGCAGAGCCCTCGGTACTGATCAGCCCTGAACCGATCTTCCCAGCTCAGCAGCGCCCAGGCCCTCTCCACCTGATCTCCCAGCTCGTCTTTGTCTTCTGAGTCAGAAGCAGTGCTGTACCACCGCTTGTAGAGCTCACCAAACTCCTGCACTGCACTCATCGCTAGTCCTCCAGGAAAAAAATTGACGCCCTTCTCGCGCTATCAGCCCCCTGAAAAAATCCCCACCCACTGGACTAGGTTCACTCTTTCGCGCTCTCTACGGGGTAGAAAAAAACTGGGGACACTGGTCTAGGTTCACACTGTCCCCCCTGTTTTCCGTCTGGCTCCCCTTTGTTTTAGGTCTAGCGATTAGCGATGTTCGTCCTTGGACGAGGATTGCGCCCCCTCCATGAGCTCCTTTTGCAGCTCCATTTGGTGCCTGTACTGCTTCCATGCTGCTCTGTGCGCTCTCTGGCGCAGATAATCGGCCAACTGGCTGTCTGCGTAGTTCCTGGAGATCAGCTCCTGCAGCGCTTCCTGCTCTGAAAGCCTATCCAGCTCCAGCTCTCCTACTGGAACTAGCTCGATGTAGCCGCTATCGCCTACCTGCAGCGTAACGACACCATGCGCTTGTAGCGCCTTAGCGGCTACCAAGCCGATAGCTGCTACTGCGGCATTGGTCAGAGCGCCGATATTCGCCTTCTCTGGTTCCTGTTCCTGATCGGCCATTGGGTCTCCTTAGGGGGCGCAATCGAGGCTAACACAAGTCCTCGTCTAGTAGCTGGATAGCTCATAGCCGGCTTATAGGGCCGTAGGGAGACAACAGAGGCTGGGATTGTCACAGACCATCACCTGCCTGGTAACTTCGGGGGTGGAGAATGCAAGGAATTTCGCATACTTTGCAGAGTAGGGCTTATCGGCTTACAGCGGGATAGCTCCAGGCTATCGCCTGGGGAGCTAGCCGGAGACGAGGGCTGTTAGGATTGTTGGTTGCGGTCGATCTACTCAGTGTAATGGGGTGAGTCTGTCCTATCTCTCCACTGCTGACCTTCTGCGCGCCCGGTTGGGAGAAGCCCTGGGGCCTCTGGGATAAGAGCTGTGAGGAGGTGCAGCTTGGCTGTGCTGGTTCACTACTTCATTTGCCCCTGTGGCGCCCCTGGGAAGGCTGAGACCAGGAAGCTGCATGACTGCCCCTGCGGCATCAGCCGCTTCTACAGGACCGCATCTGGGGCGTTCTCGGAGTCGCTCTACAGGACCTACGGCTACCCGTCCAACGTGTACAGGTTCGAGCGCATCGGGGATGTCTTTGTCTTTGAGCCTGAGGAGGTCTACGAGGATGAGGACTACCAGGGCCCTCGCCGCATTCCGGTCGCGTCCCTGTTGCGGCCTCCCTACTGGGTCGACCTTCTGAAGCGGCTTTGGCCGCAGCAATCGTGGAGGCTCTGATGGACCTGATACTGCTCGCTCATGCTGTGTTCTGGTCACTGCTAGCTGGAGTAGCCGTTCAGGTGCTCTATCGCGCCACCCAGAAGCACTTCATGCGTTGGTGGATCTGGTTGGGGCTCGTTTTGGTCTACATCGGCATCTACGGCCTGTCAGTGCAGGTCTGGCACCACAGCGAGCTTTTCGCTGGCTGCATGCTGGGAGCGAGCGCTGTCACGGGCCTCGGGCTCCTACTCATTCAGGAGGATTGAGATGCCCAACTTCCCCAAGTTCAAGGTCGTGGCCGAGTTCGACACCAAGGCTGAGGCCGAACGTTTCAAGAGCGCTCTGGAGATGCTGATGAACAACTTCTTGGCCTATTCCGGCGGCGTCCTCATCACGCCCCCTACGCTGCGAATCGAAGAAGACCGGGAGCTGTGAGATGGGCATGTACACGGCTGTCTGGCTGGACCTGACGCTTACGCAGAGGGGCTTTGAGGCTGTATCAGCGTTCTACTACGCTCGCATCGGCCTCACGGCTCTTCAGCGCTACCAGGCAGAGACATGGGCTGTGGTCGCCGAGCTCTATCCCGAGCTCAAGGGATGGGGAGAGTTCGATCGATGCGACTTCTTGCCCCTCTGCGAGACCACTCTCGAGTTCTGGCCCATGTGGGGCGTTCCTCTGAGCGAGGATGCGGAGCTCGAGGACGACATTGGCTGGTCTCCTCACCCTGGCCGCCTCTGCGCCGCCAATCGGAACTGGACCTTCACAGCGCAGGTGAAGAACCACGACGGGGTGGTGGACTACTTCCTCAGTCAGGTCGTTCCTCTCATCGCCGAGAAGGTCAATCGGGGCTGGGTTCGCTACGAGGAGAGCGAGGTGCCTACGCATTGGCAAGAATGGGTTGCCCGCCGGCTGATCTTCACGAGTTCTCATTCTCAGAGATAAGAGAGGATGGAGGTGACCATGACCAAGTGCGTAGGCCTTTTTGGGCCCTGCAACCGCGACGCTGATCCGCTGTACCAACTCGATGACCCGGATGGCGTCGAGAAGCCCATCCCGCGCTGCAAAGACTGCGCAGAGGCAAGCGACAGATTCATCGCCGATGTCATTGCCAGCGGTCGCGGTCCCGAGTTCGAGGCCGCGCTTCTGAAAGCAGAGGAAATGTCCAAGGCCGAAGAGGCCAGGAGGAACTGATGAGCTTTCGAGACGGTCGCGTGGAGATCGAGCTGGTGCCCGTTGTGGCAAAGGGCAAGGCGTACAAGGCAACCGAGGACTGTGGTCTCACGAGTCACTCTCACACCAGGGATGGGCGCATCATCGCCTATCTTCCCGACATCCCGTCCATTGGGGAATGGATCTTGCTCGACGGTCATCCCCTCCCCATGAAGGTCCTGGACGTCACCTATCTCTGCATGGCGGAGATGGCCCAGCGGGTCGCGAGAGTGGGCATTCGGGCGGGCGAGCCTGATGAGCTCTTGCCATTGAGCGTTCGAGAGGACTGATGACCAAGGACAAGAAGTTCAAGAAAGTCGTTCGAGCGTACGCCGCCGAGAAGGGCCTCTCATACCAGGCTGCGCACAACGAGCTCAGCAAGGATAGGGAGGCCTATGCAGCCTCTCGAGCGCGTCTCGATCAACCACTCGGGGACGATCATCTCAGCCCCGTCGAGCTGCGGGCTGCTGTCTTCCAGGACTGGAGGGACAGAGAGCAGAAAGAGGACGTCCTCGACCACCTCAGCGACTGCGGTATCTGCAAGAAGCGAGTGGACGACGACCGAGCCGCAAGCCGAGGGTGAGAACGGGTATAAGAACTATGTAGAAACAGCGTAAGACATAATTTCGCTGGTTCTGCGATCAGCCGCGCCTCACTGGCGGTCACAATGCAAATTCTGGGGGTAGGGTGATGATGCTCGCATTCCAGGACGTTCCGACCATGCGGTACGAGCTAAGCAAGGAAGACGTTCAGGAGCAGTTCGCGGACGCCGAGTTCGAGGAGTTCAAGGATGTGGTAGTTCGGATCGCCGACAATGCCATTCTGAACCGCAACGTGCGAGACCTCAGAGCCCACGCCAAAGAGCTAGCGCTGCTGATCTTGTGAAAGCCAATAACGCCCCACCATTCGGGGCTGGGTAGAAGAAAAGGGGAGGGAGGCACTGGTCGCATCTGCCAGATGTGCCCTCCCCTCTTCTTAGCTGTCAGCGAGAGAGATCGGGGATAAGAGAGTATGAGGCTTGAAGTTGCCTCATCACTCACAGGGAGAACTCATATGCTCAAGATCTCTGCTCTCGGACTCTCGGCATGCGCGACCGCCACAATGGCTCTTGTGGCAGGCGTTTTGATCGGCGCGGGCATCTGGGAAACCGTCTCTCGCCCCAAGCCCAAGAAGACGTTCTATGACAGCTTGGCGGAAAAGATCGCGAAAGAGATTGAGGCGCAGTTGGCGGGTGGCCCGATGCCGGACTTCATCAGCGTCAGGATGCCGATTAAACAGGGGAGGAATTGATGAAATTGATGGTGCTTGGGATGTCCGCCGGTGCCAGCATCACTCTCTCAATCGTCGGTGGTATCATCGTCGGCGCCAGCTTCGCGGACGCTATCTTCGTAAAGAGGAAGAAGGAGACTGACAGTGACTTGGCAAACAACCTGATCGCCCAAGCACTCGATCACGGTCTCCGAAGTGCTCACCGGCTGGATTTGCTTGAGCGCGAGGTCGCGGCACTGAGAATGGAAATGAGAAGAATATAGGAGGCGGGTCATGGTTGCCGAGGTTGCCACTTGGGTGAAGCTCTTCACGCACTTCCTGATGGTGATGTTCAGCGCTCAGCATACGATCTCGTGGACCGAGGGCACGTGGGAGAAGAAGGAGGCTGCCGAGGTGCGTGAGGGCGGATTCTTCCTCTACTTCACCATCGACGTCAATGAGGGGCGCAAAGCCAAGGAGGCGTTGAAGAGGGCTGGCGTCCTCTGCAACAAGGTCTTGGACGGTCCCCAAAACTACTCTTCGGCTACCGTCCTATTCAAGTAGCTCCCATACGGGGCTGGGAGAGGCGCTGGAGGCCTCTCTTTAGCCATCTGGGCCACCTCCTCGGAGATAAGAACATGGAGGTGAATATGAGGCATTTCTTTGAACGGATTCTCGTGAAGGTGATCGGCAAGCTTCTCGACGGCCATGCGCCGATGTTCTGATGCTGCACTACGCTGTCTCGGCCGTCACCTGGTTGGTCATGCTGGTTCTTCTGTTGTGCATCCGACCTTTCGCAGCAGATCGGATGTACTGGATGTTCGCAATCGCCATCAGTCTGATCAACGGCTGTCTCTGCACGCTGCGCCTCTTGGTGGCTAAGGACACCAAGACACACTCTCACAACATCTGACTGCACGTCTCTCACTGCCCGGAATGGGGAGGAGAAAGGAGAACCGGCTATGTGGAAGAAGGCGACGCTTTTGGGGATGTCCGCTGCAGCTTCGATGACGCTGGCTGTTGTTACTGGTGTCGTCGCCGGCGCCGGAATCACCTTCGCGGTTTCCGAACGGCGGAGAAGGCAGGACATCAAGAACATGGGGATCGAGCTGACCGAGTTGACCGGCCACATTGTCGAGCTGCGGCGAGAAGTCGCCTCGTTCGACAAGGCGTTGGGTGGTCCCGCAACCTGATCCTGAACTGAGGGCCTTCCGGGTTCCCAGCTCCGAAACGATCAACGCAGTATGGACGTGCTAGACCTGTCTGGCGAGAGCCGGGCCATCCAGAGGGCTCTCCTGACCTTCTGGGTGGCCTGGCTCCGGGTTCGATACCGAACGACCTTATCGAGCAGGTGAAGGGAGTGGACGATGGTGATCATCATCTCGTACGAAGAGGCGATGGCCATGAAGCTGGTGCGCTGCAAGTACTGCATCCACTGGCCCAATGGCCACATGAGTACCGGCGCGAGACGCTGTGGCCAATGCAGGAAGTGCCATGGCTACTCGGAGGTGAAGGTGGGTGAGGACGTGACGTCGGACCTGACTTCCTTCCTCGAGAGCTTCCCACCCTGCACCGCAAATTGTGCCGAGCACAAGCTGCCACCATGCAGGAACTGCCAGGCGGCAGAGCTGCTCGGTCGGGTAAAGGAGGGACAGAACCCCAAGGATAGCGTGGAAAGTGAGAGAATAGCTCTCTAGCGGAGATAAGCTCCTGTGCTGAAACTAAACACAGGAGAAGCCACCATGTACAAATTCTTCTTCGTCGTCCTCGCTCTTGTCTCTGGCTGCTCGGGCTTCCAGTTCCCGAAGGAGCCGCCCTCGGCTGACGAGCAGGAGACCGCCTTCACTGCGGTGTGGGACAACATCTACACCGCCAAGCAGTTCCCCCGCCCGATCGTCAACTTCGACCAGCCCGACTGCACCGACGACTACGGCACGCCTGGCATCAAGACGCCGTCCACGGGCCGCTGCCTCCAGGGCTGGAACGGACAGCACGAGATCCACATCCTCTGGACCGGCGACTGGAAGACCAGCTCCTTCGCCCACGAGCTCTTCCACGCCTACATCATCGACACCACGCCTTCGTGGCTGCAGTCCCGCATCGCCGGCGACCCGAACCACGAGGACCCTCGCTGGATCAGCATCGTGAAGGACAAGGCCAGCGATTGGGGTGCTCCTGACCTGGTGTACTGATGAAGTTCGTCCACTACTTCAACTGCGTCTGCAAGCGGCGTGATGGACGCCCAATGCAGCTCTCGGCGGTGACAGGAGGACACGTCAGATGCAAGTGCGGCACAAAGTGGTACGTCAACAACCCCGACCGCATCTGCACTGGTAGTCCTCCCACTGTTGCTCTCACGGTCAACTCATCTGGGATCCTCGAGAGCGGGCACACAGCAAACTGCGCATGCCACATATGCGCGATTCTAGCCTTCCTCGGATCGGATAAAGAGGCCGCAACATGAAGGCCCCGCGCGGTATAAGAACTGTGACAGCGAGGCGGATCATTTCTTCATCTCCCCCCAACCCCCTGAACGGAGAGATGATCCGCCCGCTGTCCGCAGTCAATGGAAGAGGTGTTCTTATGAAGCAGCGACGACGGAACCAGCAGCTCGACCTCGCAATGGGGTCGGTCGTTGCACTGGGGCTCTGGCCTGCAAAGGCCACATTTCTTAGATATCGGAGATAAGAGCGGTGAAGGAGGACGCATGGATATTATTGACGCAATGGAGAGGATCAGCAGTTCGGGGAAGGATGAGGATCTTCAGGTAGCGTGCTGGCTGCGAGAGCTCGTCTTTCGTCGGATCATGATGCAGCCGATGATCGGTAACAAACCGTCCGCAGAGCTGTTCGACGAACGTGCGGAGGCCGCTGCGCAGGCGACAGGGCTTGGGCACGAGCTGCACAACTTCGACCTCATCGGTGACACAAGCACGGTAGAGGGAAGCTGCGGTACTTGCGGATCTTCCGTCCACATCGATCCGAGGGGTAGTATCACTGGCAAGGCGGTAGAGGAGTTCTGCTCGGAGGCCAAGACGACGCTGGTGGAGAAGGTGAAGCTGAAGCTCGTGCTCTGACCAACAACCAACAACGGAAAGATCAGAAGAGGGGAGGGAGAGATGGCCTACATGATCCAGAGGGTGCCGCGGGTTCCTACTCACGACGAGCTGTCGATCCGCATCGAAGATGCACGCCACGCCGTCGAAGAGATCAGCCTTGCTCCCAATCTGAATGAAGCATTCAAGAACGCGCTTCATCTGATGGTCGAGCGCCTCGAGGAATACGACAGCACCGAGTCCAAGCTCTTCGCTCTCCTCAATCTCGAGGAGACATTGAAAGCATACCGTCTCCACATAGCTTCCTGAGTACACAAGAGGCCTCGTGCCTCTTTTTAGTTTTCAGTGAGATAAGAGGGTGTGGAAGGGAGCATGATTTTCTTCCTCGTCCGAGGACGATTTCACTCGTATCTCACAGGAGGCTAGACATGGGCACGGTTGGGATGGGCTTCGTTGGGCTCTTGGTGATTGGCGGGATGCTGGTCGCAATCGCTCGTCGCACCGGCAAGATGAACGCAAAATCTCGAGAGCAGGACACTCGGCAGCGATCGATGGAAGAAGGAGACTTCCTGGCGCCGCCAGAGACGGTCATCTTCCTCATGCACAAGTGCCCGGACTGTGGGGCTGAGATTGTCGAAGGCCCTCACGGAGGCATGTCGGTCAACTACATCTGCATCGGCCTCGGCTGCGGCTCTCGCTTCAACTCTATGGGGCCGATCGGCATCGAACGCATCTCAGAGCCTTCGCCTCGGAAAGTGCAAGTCGACAAGGTTGGACACGCATGACGCCTACTTGGAGATTGGTGCTCGCTTTCATCTCCACAATCATCCTCCTCCCCTATTTGCATGCCTTTGTCGGAGAGCTGATCTGCCGACTCAAGAACCGCTTCGAGTAGGACTCTGGGAAGGCCTCGGCCTTCTCTTAGCTGTCCGTCGCAACCGCTTCTTCTCCTCGGGGATAAGAACTAGACGTGCATAAGGCACATTCCCATTCTGGGAATGACCTCGTCTTTAGGAAAATCAGGAGGACATCAATGGCCGGTCGAACGCGTCGAGCAGTGACGGATACGGAGCGCAAGAAGGTTCTCGAAGCTGCGGCCCAGGGCATGAACAAGACCGGGCTGTGCAAGAAGTTCAACCGCACTTGGGCCACCATCGACTCCATCCTGGCGTTGAAGGAGAAGACGGTGGCCATCACCCTCACGAACCAGGCGCTCGAGAAGGCCAACGGGAGTGCACTGACAGTGGGCGTCGGCAATCTCCTCGATCTCCTGGCCAGCGAGCAGGACAAGAGCGATCAGCCCTATCGGGTCAAGAAGATCGCCATCGATGTGGAAACGAGAGAGTGCGAAGCCATCGTCGAGCGCAAGCTCCGGTTCACGGTGTGACGTGGAAAAGCTACGCCTCAAGAATATCCTCACCCGTTCGTTCACGAGATCTGAGCTCACCAACTTCGACGACGCCTACTTCCATGAGCCAGGCCTCCGTGAGCTCGTCGATAGCCTCAAATCGAACGAGTGCATCGCCTTCATGTCGGTGATGAAGGACAACATCATCTTCGTCCGTGGCGATACCGAGATTTTGGAGAAGACGAGTGGGAAGCGGTGGCGGGTGCTCGGTTCGCGGCGTGTTCGCATCCGCCGCGGGCCTGGGCTGGAGAACGACTTCGAGCCATTGATGCTGGTGAACTACGCTCGCTCAGCCGGCATCGAGCTCATCGGGTTGGAGCTCTTCGAAGAGCACCTCGCATACCTGGTGAAAGAAGAGGAGCTCAAGAAGCTCCAGGAAAAGTCAGAGGGGGGCGGGTCATGGTCGAGATCAATCACGAGATCACAGCCAAGTGGGGTAGCGAACCTGCGCCGTTCGAAGTCGAAGTCACCGTCGACGCCATAGGTTTCATACTGCCTCCACTGATTCCCACGATCACGTTCAACACCGATGGCGCCTTGGAATACCAGAACTACCAGATCTGGCTACTCGAAACCCGACCCTTCTTCAGGTAGGACAGGAGAGGCCTTGCGCCTCTTCTTAGCTGTTCGGAGATAAGAGAATACAGGAGGAAAACTTCATGCGCGGAAAGGCTTATTGGAGTACCCCGGCACACAGCTTTGAATCTACTGCAGTCGACGGTGAGGTCGTGAAACCCAACGCCACCGACGTGACGGTTGAAGTCAACGCCAACGTCAATGGCCTCACCTATCAGGCCATCGTGAAGAATGCCAAGTCCGATGGTTGGGTGGCCGGCACCTGGGACGCGAGCAATGGTACGAAGGGTACCTGCCAGGCCCGTCTCTACACATGCCCCGACGGCAGCATCATTCTCTTCGGGCACTGGCTCGAGTCTGGCTACCAGTACGAGTGGTTCACCTATCTCAAATAGGAGCTGACATGGACCAGAACAAGCTGGCGGCGTTGAAGCAAATCGGATACTCGATTCTCGGCAACTGCGGTCTCTGCGCCCACAGCACCTTCGCATCCTCGACGTCGATGTACGGCTATTGTTCTGCCATCACCTATGAGCACCTCAAGCATCTGCCGGCGACGAGGTCTCTCAGTGTCCATCGAGAGGGTCGGTGCGATCGGCTCTTCTCGTTGGACACAGCGAGGCTCGAGCCACTGCGAGAGTGGAAGGTGTTCGTGAAGAGCAAACCCTAGGGGGAGTCATGTCTTGCAGCAACTGCAGTCTTCTGACGCAGCGATTGGAAGAGGTAGAAGCCAAGCTCCACGAGATGACGGAGCTGATGATGAGAGGAGAGGCGGTTCGAGAACAGACGATGTTCCGCTCGATCCTTGGGCAGTTTCACCCACGTGCCGATGGGACGATGAGCGACGAGATGCTGCTGGAGAACATCCGGGAGATCTTGTGGCTCGACCATCATCCAGACATTGGTCTCCGAATGAATGCCGAGAAAGAGCACGACAGCGAAACGCTCGGCGCCATCGCAAACCTGCTCATCACTCAAGGGCGAGGCCCGGACAAGCCGCATCGCCTGGCTGGGAGTGGGTGATGAAGATCGGATTCACCGGCACGAGTGAGGGAATGACGGTGCAGCAGAAGATATCCCTCCGCCAACTTCTCTACGATCTCAATGCCGCTGAGTTCCATCACGGCGACTGCATCGGGGCCGACGCCGAAGCGCACGAGATCGCTCTGGACATGAAGCTGCGCATCGTCATTCATCCCCCGATCAAACCCGACAAGCGAGCGTGGTGCAAAGGCTACGATGAGCTTCGCATCCCCAAGAACTACTTCGCTCGTAACAGGGACATCGTCGAAGAGACCTGGTACTTGACGGGTGCTTCCGTCGCTGACCGCCCTCTCGAGATCGGGGGCACTTGGTACACGATCAAGTACGCCCAGAAGACGAAGGAGCCGTTCGTCATATGGCCCAATGGGACGGTAACTCGGCTCGCCATCCTGAGATAAGAAAGTAAGACGGAAACACATCGTCTTTATAAGGAGAATCAGATGAAGACGGACAGTCAGCGCCTCGAGGAAGTTCGTGAGAAGCTCCGCCAGCTCAACCCGACTCTCGGCCAGACCATGCAGCTCCTCGCCGGCAGTATGCTCCGTCGTGCAAGCAACACGCTGCCGGAAGACCCCGATCGCCAAGGCTACATCAAGGCGGTCGAGGACTTCGTCGAGGAGCTTTCGAAGATCTAAAGCACCAAGAAGAGGCTCGGCCTCTTCTTAGCTATTTCGGAGATAAGAAATATAGCTCTAAGCGATTGAGGCGGCCAAGGCGACGAGGCAGCAGAGCACACCATCGTGAGGAACTATTTAGGAAGGGGAGGGAGAGAACATGTTGAATGCGTTTCTCCAGGGACTCGTGGAAGGCGTCAAACTGGAGTTTTACGGCCCCACGATTGAAATAACGCACGAGCCCCTGCGACGACCTTCCAAGACTCAAATGAAGAAGGAGCTTCTGAAGACTTGGAAAGAGCGTCACACCCGCTACCGAGGGAGTTTCTGCATTCACGGGCTTGAGTACCATGCGATGTTCGCTTACGTCAGAAGTGCGGTCTATACGATGGTCTTCGAATTCAGTGGGAAGGAGAGAACCCGTCAATCGGGTAGGCCGAAGCTAGTCGAGTTCTACAACGGCAAGCCCAGCATGAAGGAACTCACCGAGTACACGCACTTCGCTGTGAAGGAAAAGAAACGTCGGGCTGAAAGGGCCGCTACCATCATCAAGGCATAGGAGTTTAGATGCTGAGGAGAATCGGGCAATTCCTGGCGTGGTTGGGTGACTGTTTCGCTCCGTCTCGGTCAACGTACCGGAAGGTGCTCCATCGACGGTCTAATTCACCACTCTCCGATGAAGAAGCTTGGAGGCAAGACGCTCAAGCCATCGCGAGAGATTGGAGAGCCGTTGGAGGGGACCTAGAGAGGGCGATACTGAAGAACCTTCCCCCAAACCGAGTCATAGTGATTCGGCTTCGGGGTCACCACCACGAGGTCAAGGAGCACGAGTATGACTACACGACCAGGAGGCAGTCCGGTGTTCTCCAGTGCAGCATCCGATTCCATGGGGCACCATCGTCGAAGCTTCGGATTCATTCCCCCCGAGTGGTCGACTGTCCTGGCTGCATCAAAGCCCGCCAGCAACCGACGAGTGAAGAGGAGAGATAAGAGTATGTAGAAGCAAGCGGAAGTTTCGCTTGCTTCTAAAGGGAGGAGGGGGCGAGTGATGTCGGAATGACGTTTGGGAGTACACCCCGTAGGAGCGGAGAAACGACGATGGGCAAAGTACTGATCGTAGTGGAGGCAGAGACCACCGAAGAGTACGACAACGACCTTAAGGAAGCGACGCTGCTTCGCACGCCATCTACAGCCGAGCACGGTTGGCCGCCGGCAATTCTCGGTCAGCAAGTGACGCTGGTCTTGGGTGGGCTTGGGTATATCAAGCCACCCATTCACGTCAAGATCAGCGCCGTCATGGGAGACCATCAGGGAAATCAGACAGCTCAGGAATCTTCTGAGGCCATTCCAGCCATGATCAACGATACGCCTTCTAGTTCTCACAAGAAGGCCTCGTCAGGCTAGAGAGGCAGAGGGGGTGTGGCTTGCCCCCTCTCTTTAGCCATCAACCCACGGTCCTCCTCGGGGATAAGTACAGAGTAGAGCGTAAGGCACGCTCTTTTGGAGGATCAGATGGACCACTGGGTTCGGAGCAAGAAGTCATCAGTGTTGCACGAAGAGAAGTACACGCTCAACCTCAAGCTGGTTCGGTTGGAAGTGTCGAAGCTGCCGCAGGACAAATCGTGGACTCTGAGCATCTACGAAGTGAAGACGGACGAGATCGTCGTTCCGTCCATGTTCAACGACAACCTGGTCTCGGGCCAAATGCAAGTCATGACGAAGGCCATGGAGCTCATCGAAGCAGATGGCGGGGTCTTGGCAGCGACGATGGTCGCTCTACATACCAAGGCGCAGGCAGCTCGTGACAAGCTGACGGGGTCGTAGGATGCGGACGCTACTGCAGAGCAACTACCCTCCGGTGGCGGCGCGGGCAAAGTATGGGGAAGGAAAGGAGGTCAGGATGGAATTGGTGAACAAGGGGAGCATCGAGGAAACCCTCGAGCTGGCGCTGGAGCTCGTGCAGAAGCACCAAAGCAGTGGCGTCGTGTACCTAGTGCTCGAGGCGATCGGCAACATCGTGCGGGCCCCGAAGTCGGAAGGGCTCGAGCAGCGGCGCGGAGAGCTCCTCAGGCGAGCTCTGATGCATCTCACCTTCGTCCTGGCCCGACGGGCCTCGCACTCGCTGATGCGAGAAGCCGTCGACTTCTACACCCCGTCGGTCGACGAAACAGCGGAGTCACACGCCCGCTTCCGTGACGCCATGCAGCGGTTCAATCGCATCGTGAGCGCCTACGCTGGGCTCGTCTACTGGAACGAGGCGAAGGAGCACGTCTTCATGGTACAGGGCGGCCCGCTCTATCACGACGTGGGGCTCCTGACGAAGGCTGTAGCCTACGAGTTCGAGAAGATCGAGAGAGAAGTACGACGCCATCCTGAGCTCTTCCTCGATGAAGAGACCGCCACGCAGTTCCAATTCAACTCCAAGATCTTCCCCGCCACCCCAGTTCACGCCGCTGCGTGAGCTTCTAGAGAGGATTCTTCCTCTCTTTTAGCAACCTCAACTCCCCCTGGGAGATAAGAAAGGGTACCCCAAACCCTTTCAAATTGAGGTGTCAAATAAGATGTCTTGTACCGGCGACAATCACCAAAGTCTTCGGCGTATAAAGGTGGAGGGACTCAAACCCCCGGACACGGAGTGGTATGAGTGCAAGTGCGGTGATAAGCTGCTGGTGCGGATCATCGCGTCTTACCCTCGCGACTACGAGGTGGAGGAAGCCAAGAAGCGCGGCATCGAGATCACACAGAACTTCATCGCGAGAGACCGCACCGAGTGGGGAAGCCTGGCGCAAGCCAAGAACCACAACAAGCTGTTGGATGAAATAGCCGAGATTGAGTCCTTCCTGCTTCCCAGGACTCAAGAGCTGGAGCAGGGCTACGGCTACATTCAGCAGGACCCCAACCAAGTCGAGCAGGTGAAGCACCGCCTGCGGGGCCTGCTGGAGAAGAAGTTCGGGACGCCCAATACCGACAAGTCCATGCGCGAGACCGTCATCGCCGCGCTGGAGTATCTCCATCCGGGCATCCCAAAGTCGATCATCGAGAAGGATCCCATCTACAAGTTCTACGTGCGGCTGACGGCGATCGACAGCGAGGGCCGCGAGTGGCAAAACGCCCGCATCGCACAGGGCGTTCAGAAAGATCCCAAGTTCGGAAAGCACGTACGATTGGAAGTACCGGCGCTGGGCTCCAAGGAGGGTTCAAATGACCGACGGGAAGGGCGAGGGCCAAAACAGCTCCCGCCCGGAAAGAACCGAGGATAGCGAGACTCACTGGAAGCGCTTCAAGGACTACCACCACAAGGAGAGCGGAGTTCATATCTCCTTCGACAAGAGTGGCAGCACCTACAGCCCAAGCATCGGCTTCGAGCACTCCCGCGGCGGCTATATCACGCGGCACGGGCGCATCATGCCGAACTTCCAGCACGACATCGCAGACTTCAACCCGATCCGCTTCATCATCGAGGCGCTGACCGCTCTCGAGGGAGACATCAACAGGGATCTGCGAGAAGAGTCCGCGAAAGACAAGGCCCGCTACCTCCAGCGCCAGAAGGACAAGGCCGAGGAGCGGAAGAGGCGGAAGGAGGAGGCGAGGCAAAACAAGGAGGCCTCGAAGAAGAGAAGTTCAGGGAAAGGTCGCCCTCCCAGTAGGATCGATCCCAAGAACACACCCACCAAGTAAAGTAGGGCCATGCCACAGATACAGGCACCAGTGCAAAGAGAAGCTGATGCGGCGGCTGGGGCAGGGGTGATGGCATACGAGAACGCGTGGATTCCCAACAAGACTAACACCGCGTGGTCCATGCATCTCTTCCCCTTCTTCCTCATCATCGAGTATCGGCCCCGGGAGCCGCTTCCCTTCGTTGGGACGCTCCAGGGCAAGTGCTACACGAAGCGGGATCACCATGCCTGGCCCGACATCAATCAGGCTGCCGAAGGTATGCTTCGCTGGGCCCAGTACGAGCTCTACCAGACATACCAAATGATCTCAGGTATGCTCCCGCCACCGACCACCTGATGGAGAGACAATGAGACCGACAGTCGATGAGTACTTCCTGGGGATCGCAGATCATGCTGCAACCAGAGCCACGTGCGATCGCAAGCATGTGGGGGCGGTTCTCGTGAACAACGCGACCAAGACGATTGTCTCCACAGGCTACAATGGATCTCCCCGTGGGATGCCTCACTGCGACGACGTGGGGCATCTCATGAAGGAGATCGACGGCCGACAGAGCTGCATCCGCACCCTCCATGCCGAGTCGAATGCCATCGATCAAGCTGGGATCATGGCGGAGGGCTGCACGCTCTACTGCACCGTGTCGCCGTGCTACGAATGCGCCAAGAGAATCATCAACGCAGGCATCGTCCGAGTCGTTGTGCGCGAGTACTACCAGAGCCAGAACAGTGGCATGGTGGAAGACCTCTTCCGAGAGGCTCTGATACCCTTCGAAACGCTCAATAAGACCCCCGCCTAGCCTCAGTTCTGCAAATCCCCCGTACAGCCGGTTATAAGGCCTATGAAGCTAGACAGATGATCTAGCAAACCTTTTCAGGAGGAGATCCACATGTTCAAGTCTCTCGTCGCTCTCGGCCTCAGCTCCACCGCTACTCTCACTCTCGCCATCGTCGGTGGTGTGGTGGCCGGGACCGCGATCGCGGCTCCGATCGCCTACAACGCCGGGAAGAAGAAGGTCGAGGTCGTGGCGCCCGGCCGCTAGCCTTGGAAGAAGCGAGGATGTACTCTCGCTTCTTCTTAGCTGTCCTTCCCAGCGACGAGGTTCCGATCCAAACTTCGCTCATGCACAACGCAGCAGAGCAGCACGAGGACGAGTCCCACACCTCACCCGAAGGCATACTCAAGAAGTACCGCAAGAGCCCCTGGTGGCTGGTCTTGCTGGTGGTGGCCATCCCACCTCTCATCACTAGCTACTTCTCGTATCGGGCGGCCAAGGTAGAGGCCCAGATGAAGGCCAATGAGACCAAGGCGGAAGCGGAGGCCGGCTACGCGGCAACGAAGGTCGCAGTCGAAGAGCTGCAGAAGAACGACAAGGAATACAGCAAGGCGATCGCTGAGCTGTCGGGACACGTCCGCGCTGTTGAAAGCTTCCTGACCATTCACGCACGCGAAGAACACTCTCGGGCGCCATCGAAGCTTCACCTTCCACCAGCGATGCACACACAGGCTGTGCAGCAGGCGGCCGCCACACGAGTCGAAATGCCGATGGACCTCAAGTCGGCTCTCATCGATGTGAATAGTGGAAAGGTCTACAAGATCGGGAAGGTGTATGAGGGGCCTGAAGAAGACTCTCCAGACTGGACTAGGGGTGCCATGACCGCCCCAGCCAGCTCCGAAGCCCTCTCAAAGTAAAACCACCCTCTCAGATCTGAGATAAGCTCTTAGCCTGGAAAGCAGTAGATCCAGGGCACACCCTTCTATTGACCTCTGTGGGGGAGGAGAAGCAATGCAGCGAGAGGAAGAAGCAGGCGAGTGTGTGGTTCGAGGCGCTCTGGTGCGAGAGGGCTCCGAGCTCTGCACTCTCATGGTCTGGCATCTGGACCACTCGCTGAGTGAGGCATTCCGCAGGGACTTCCTCATGACTCGATGCAAGGTGCTGCAGTCGATGTTCGGGGTGGACCTTCACAAGGTTCAGGGAGTCGCCGGCATCGATTTCGAGGAGTACGGAATCAGGGTTCATCTGAGCAAGAAAGTGGTCGATCGCCACGAGAAGACCTGTGCGGTATCGATGGGATTCGTGTGGCCTGGAATCGATGACAAGAAGTGGGAAGACCTGAAGGCAAAGTTCAAGGAAGTGTTCGCTCCAGCAGTGCTTCATGGTGAAGCTCAATGCTCGGAAACGAACGATGTCATTCACATCAATAGCCGGTTCCATCTGGCTGAGAAAGGGGGCAACTGATGCGCTACATCCTCGCGGTGTCTCTCCTGGCAATCGGTAGTGCTGGCTGCGATTCGGGTTCCGCGGCCGGGGCGCAGAAGCCCGCCGAAATCCCGATGTGCATGTCCGCTGACGGCGGCGTGTGCTCGGGCGTCCCTGGCCCCGCTGGCCCGCAAGGGCTTGCTGGTGCGAAGGGCGACAAGGGTGATGTTGGAATGACCGGCGCCCAGGGTCTCCAAGGCCCGAAGGGCGATCAGGGCGTGCAGGGTCCGCAAGGCGTGCAAGGTGTCCAGGGTCCGATGGGCATGCAGGGACCCAAGGGCGACACGGGCGCTCAGGGCCCGCAGGGCATCCAGGGGCCGAAGGGCGACACCGGTGCGCAGGGAGCTCAAGGACCGCAGGGCGTTGCTGGAGCGGCCGGCAAGGACGGCAGAGCTCTGCAGGTCACTGGTGTGCTCGCCGGCACGACGCAGTACATCGGCATGCTCGCGCCTCTCGGCAACGGCGGCGTCGGCCTCTACGCTATGACCAACAACACCTCGAACCCGGTGGCCAACTATCCGTACAACTACATCATCACGCAGAAGCCGACGAAGTTCTACTACCCCACGAACAACTGCACTGGCACTCCGTACGTCTCGTCGGATGAAGGCATCTTCACCTTCTCGAACCAGCTCTTCTGGCAGGCCTTCCAAGGCACCAAGCTCTACTGGCAGAACTGGCCCCAGACGTTCATCAACTACCAGTCCTATTCCGGGGGACCGAACCAGATGGGGTGCATGAGTGTTGCGGCGACGGGTCTCTCCTCCTACTCGCTGACGCAGACCTCGTTCTCCTTCGACGTGTCGGCTTCAATGCCCTGGACCGTCTCTCTCCAGTAGTTCCCCAGTACTCCTCGCCGGATCTTCTCCGGCATTTTCTTAGCTGACAGCACCGACGGAAAACGCTACAACTCCTCCGGGATAAGCGCGGTGATCCCAGATCCGTTTCTTATCAAGGAGCGATGAATGTCGAATCCGTGGAACCAATGGCTCGATGGACTGCCGGCTGATCAGAAGACTGCGCTGATCGAATCCCTTTACTCACGAGGAGAGATCCAACGGTCGGCTCATGCCGACGAGAAACACATCCCCATCATCTGCACACCTGCATCAGAGCTCTTGGTCAACCAGACCGTCCCCTTCGTCGACGTCTTCGGGTTGATGCCGCAGTATCAAGCTCTCGCTTTTCAGGACCACGGCAATCTCTTGCTGAAGGGACCGAAGGGCAACGGGAAGTCTCTCTCGATTCGAGCCGCAGCCTTCGCCTGGCGCATCCCACTCGTCGTGGTGGAGTGCTCAGAGAACACCAAGGACTTGCAGCTCATCGGGCGATATGTCCTGGTGGGGCGAGAGACGAAGTTCGTGCTCTCTGGTCTGCCGAAGGCAATCCGCATCGCCAATGAAGTCGGCAGGTGCATCCTGCTCTTCGAGGAGTTCAATGCCCTCACTCCGCAGTCGCAGAAGATGCTCAACGGCGTCCTGCAAGAGCGCGCGGTGGAAGTGGACTCTCTTGGGCAGACCTTCCGACTCAACCAGGGCTGCACGGTGTGGTTCACCGGGACGATGAATCCGTCGGTGTACGGAGGCACCTACGATCTCAACGAGGATCTGAAGTCTCGCATGAGCGAGATCGAGACGGACTACCCGCCCACCGAATACGAGAAGCAGATCATCCGCGCCAATCTCGGTCAGATGGATGCGGCGATGGAAGACATCACCGATCTGATGCTTCGATTCGCCAAGGAGTCGAGGCAGAAGGCGATCGGCTACGCCCTCTCCACTCGAGACATCGTCCGTACGCTGCAGACGGTTCGCACCAACGGACTGAAGCCTGCGCTTCAAATGCTGGTGTGCAAATACGAGGGCGAGGAGAGGAAGACCGCCCTGGCCCGGGTGGGCTCCATCTTCAAGGGCGCCACGGTCACTGAGTTCTGGGACGGCAAGTGAACCCCTATCGTGAGAGCGCCGCCTCTGCTCAGACGCGTCTCACGAGATGGCAGCGCATTGGTCTGTGGTTCTGCGACAACGGCTGGCACAGCTTCAGAGAGAAGATACTCCGCGGCGGTGCTGGCCCTGATGATGCCGCTGCCTTCGTGAAGTGCGTTCGATGCAAGATCAGCGGCTGGCGCTACTGCGACGGCACGTATTCGGACTTCAGAAAGGGAGAGGAAGAATGAAAACGATCGAGGAGTTCGATTTCCCGCTCGGCGGTTCTGAAGAAGAGATGCAGCGCCGCGAGCTCACTGGAGAGCTCAAGGCCTACACCGCCATCGTCAAGATGCCGAGAGGCGCGGTGGTGCGCAGAATTAGCGGGCGCATCAAGACCGTCGTCGTCCGCGGCATTCATCCACAGACGAAGATCATGGGCAATTACGCCGTGCCGAAGGAGCACGTCTCGATCTGGGCAGAAGTGGACGCCAACGATAGAAATCTCGTGCCATACACCTATCACGTCATCCCGACGGGAGGCACGGTGCCGGAAGAGGAGGACACGAACGTTGTTGGAAAGAAGTTCTCCTACGCTCTCCCATATCTCGGCAGCTTCCTACTGGAAATGGGAGCGGTGGCGTTTCATGTTTATGGTCCAGTCGTCAAGTAGGAGTATCCCGTGGCGAACAGCTCTTACTATGTTTCTGGTGGCAAGTCTCCTCCACCAAATCGACACTATGAGGCTCCGATCGACAAGAACCCGATCTATCGCACCAACGATACATTCAAGCGGGCCTACAAGAAGGACATCAGGGTGCAGGAGGGTCATCAGAATCAGACGGACTGCACCTCCACCATCTGGGTGAAGTTCGCCGATCCGATCGACCAAGAGGTGGTGGAGCTGCTCGGCGAATCACGAGGACGGCATACCTACCGACTCGCCTGCGGACACGAGTGGGAGGGCAAGCTCGACGTACTGCCCGGCGATACACTCTCGTGCATGACTTGCGGAGCTGAGCAGGGTTACCTTGGGTTCGAGCACGAATGGCAGCACATTCTCTTCAAGACGGACCCCAAGACTGCGAAGCTCTTCCTCGCGCCTTGGGTCCACGAACTCAAGCAGAAGGCGCCACATGTTGATCCTGCGCAACTCGAAAGATTCCTTTTCTACGTCCTCAACGCCTTCGATGATATTCGCTGCAATTCTCTTTGGGAGCTTCTCTACCCCGGCTCTGCGGATCGAATTTGGAGACGATGGACGCGTATTTCTAATAGTCGAGGAGCAGAAGCCAACAGCGAGAACTTCATCGCCTTTCTCTTCGCCGTTGCGCTTGGAACTCCTACCGTATCAGATGGACCTTTTGAGCCTCTTCGGCCTTGCATCGAATGGGGCATGCACCACATCCGGTACAAGGGATACCAGCGATCCCTCGTCGTCGCCCGCCTTGCCCTGAATCAGTGTCTAGACAAACTGCTCGAAGAGATGCATCCTCCCCCTCCTTCGCAGGCACCACAACAGCCACAACAAGGAGGACAAGATGCGCAGCAGGCCCAAGCGGGCAGTGCCGGAGCCGGAGCTTCGTCTGGCACCCCAGGAGATGCCGGAGGAGCAAGTGATCAGGGACAAGCTGGAGGCAGCGTTCCCGATGGAGCGTCGCAATCAGCCAGTGCTTCCGAGCCACACGACCAGGGGACAGGCGATGTACCCGTCCCCGACGCGTCACAGGTGAGCAATGCTCTCAGCTCTCTGATCCGCCACTCGACTCAGTTCGACGAGCAAGAGAACCATCCCCTTCCCGACAAAGTCGACATGACCACGGTGCCCGACGCCGTGCGGTCGGCAATCGCCCAGGTCTTCCAGGACGTCGACGGCGCTATCCCGACCGATGAGGACATCGGTCAAATCGATGGGGACATGCAACAGGCAATCGACAGCTTCCGCGATGGGATGACGCAAGTCTCTCCCGATAGCCAGCTCATGGCCGACGCCAAGGCGAAGATTCTCTTCATCGACGTGAAGCCGGAGAACATCCGCTCGAAGGTCGCACTGAAGGAGAAAGAGCTCGAAGCGGTCGAGAGAATGCGCAGCGTCTTCTTCAGGACTCTCGGTAGGCAGAAGATGCAGCGCAACGAGAGCGGGGTCAGCATCGACGTCGACTCAGCGATTCAGTTCGCTATCGAGCCGAATGACAGTTCGATCTTCGAGCAGGATATGAACAACCAAGGGTTCGGATATCTCACCCTTTGCGATATGTCCGGCTCGATGGACGGTGAGCGGCTTTACCAAGTAATGCATGCGGGAGAGATGCTCCGACGCTCTCTTCGCTTCCCCTTCGTTGATGGCCGGCGCTGGGGATTCAGAGGCGGAGAGGGTGGAAAATACGACAGAAGTGGTCAGGTCTGGATCTACCGCTGGGACCGCGAATGCGAGGGCTACTTGGGCTCTGCAAAGCCGGCCGGCAAGAATTACTCAATCCCAGTCGAGTGTGGTGGCCTGACCCCAATGCACTCGGCGATCCGCGTCGCTTCTCGATACCTGCTGACTCAGATGTCCCCTGGAATGGCGAAATACCTCTTCCTGCTGACAGATGGATCGCCGTGCAGCGCGAAGAGCAGTGGACAAGGCCTCCCCACCTGGGTCCTTCAGCAGTATGTAATGAAGGAGATCCAATGGGCGCGGCAGAGAGGTGTGAACGTGTACACCTTGGTTATCGACGGCGGCATCGACGATCAGGAATGCAGGAAGATGTTCGGACCTCCTCGCTTCTGGCGTAATGCCTCTTCTCGAGATGACGAGAATTCTGTCGACCGCGTACTTCAGAATCTGGTGATTCAGAATTTTGAGAAGTATTTGCGGTCGAGAGGATAGTGACCATCATCGTGAGATAAGAGGGAGTGGAGGATGAGCAAAGATACGTTGTCCAAGAAGGCCTCTGTTTTGTCTCTGCTCGAGAAGGGCGGAGCAAAAGGAGTGCCTGTGCAGGCGTTGATCAAGAAGTGCGGGAGGCGATCCCCGGCGAGGATCTACGACCTGCGGAAAGACGGCTACGTCATCACGACGGAGCCGAGCCGCGGACCGACGTGCCGCTACATCCTCATTCGCAAGCGTGTCGCAGCCAAGGGGGTGAAACGTGTTGCTACCAGGAAGGGACGTGTACGGCGTTGAGCTAACTGAGAACCGCATCCGCGCACGCGGCTGCAGACACGAAGTACCCTGCCTCACTTTCATCTGCATCAGCTCCCATCATCGAGGATCTCGCCGCACTCCCTGGTGCAGGGGCTGCGATGACTGCGACGAGATGAAGCACCTCATCGGCGAAGCCGAGTACGAGGACATGGGACGCGGCTACACGCCGGACCGCGGCTGGTGCGACGTCTGCTGGTCCAAGACGCTGCGAGGCTACATCAGGAAGCGAGTCCGGGACTTCAAGCGGTGGAAGCGCCATCTCCGGCCACCAATGATCCCAGTGTCACCAAGCGTTCAGCGACCAGTGCAGAGTTTGACCGAGTACCGCAACTACCTGTGGTCACGGAACACTTGGCTGCCGGAGGCGAAAATAGGGTAATCGTCGACACGCGAAAACCGACGTGATACAGTCTTTGACTAGCGCAACATCCCTACTGGGGGTACGTGATGATCCTGGTCGTTGATGATGACGACTCCGTCCGCCAGGTCCTGATCGACATGCTCCGCAGTTCTGGCTACGAGGCATGGGGCGAACAGAATGGAAGAGACGCCCTGGCCTATCTCACCGATGACGAGAACGAGAGACCAGAGCTCATCCTTCTCGACTACTCGATGCCGGTGATGAACGGAGAAGAGTTCCTGATCTTCCGCGACATCGATCCCCGCCTCAAAGCCATCCCCGTAATCGTCTTCACCGGCTCAGTCGATCTCGTCAGCAACAAGAGCGCAGACGGCTATGTGCAGAAGCCGTTCGTATCTCAGGTCATGCCCTTCGTCGAGAAGTACTGCGTAGCACCCGCCGCCTAAATCAGGAGGACAACATGGTTGAGGAGCAGCGGGCTTTCATGCCCGCCAAGGATGGACCCGTGTGCCGTCGACACGGACCCATGAAGCACTACTCATCGTATACGGTTTTGATGGGTGGTGGTTACTGCCAGGTCACCGCGCTCAAGTGTGATGAGTGCAATGCCACCGTCGCTGTTCCTCGCCCCAGTTGCAACGTCTGTGGTGACAGCATGGCTCTTCAAAGAGTCACTCGACACCTCGGTGGCAGGCCGAAGTTCTTCTGGCGTTGCAGGAAGGATGAGCTTTCCCAATCCTTCGAGCTCTGCGAATGCGGCAGTGTCGGCTGGCTCCACATGGACAATCGCCACGAAGGCGGGGATAACCCGCACAACGAGGCTGTCCTCGGCATTCCCTGCGGCATGCACATCGACATGTGCTCAGACTGCGGCCACTATCGATTCCAAGGGTCGATCGACGCCGAGCTCGCTCACCGACGAGAGTGCGGCTGCGGGCACGGCCTGCCCAAGAATGACGACGCCTATACTTGGATCGGCTATCGCGGGGCCAACAACGAGGTGTGGCGCGCCATGCACGGCGCTGGCTTCCACGTCTCAGACGAGCCGGATCAAGAAGACTTCGAGGTCTACATCGAAGAGGGCAAAGCCGCGCTCTTCATCCAGGTGCTCGACAACACCTATGCGGCGATGGAAGAGGAGAGGAAGCGTAGACCGATCGAGCAGGCGACTCGTCTCCTCAAGCAATTCGACGACGCATTCCCACAAGCGAGGTACTACATGAGCGCTGCAGAGAAGAACGGAGACACCATGACCTGCCCTCACCCAGACCACGACCCAGACCGCAACGGGTTCCGCAAGGCGGCCAAGACGCCGGGCTTCGCCGAAGACCTTCGCCCACTCAAGCGTCAGTACTCTCAGAACGAGACGAGCACCAGAAAGAAGATCACGGCTGTTCCCTGTCTCTTCAGCGAAGAGGAGATGAAGCGCTCCAATTTCGAACCCGACAAGGTTCTCGACAGTGTCGTCACCGACGAGAACGGCTTTCCTCGAGGCAAGTTGATGTGCCCCATCTCCAAGGAGTTGTCGGAGCTCGATCTCGGCAAGCATCGACTACAAGAAGCCGCAATCACTGGGCTCGCCCGAGCTGCAATGGCCCTCATCGGACAGCTCAATGAGATGAACTTCCAAGACCATCCTAAGGAGGAGGCGCTGCGGCTGAAGTCTCGCCAACGCGGCCTGCTCGAGCAGCTCGACGAGCTCAAGCGGTCCGAGTCGCCTGGCTACCTGCAGTACCTGAACAGCACCAGCGTCGGGCACGACCGGCAGGCCAACTTCCATCGCCGGCATCTCCCGACCGCGGGCGGCTTCCGCTTCGGAGAGCTGCATCCGATGGAGGGCGAGGACAACTTCCACGGTGTCGTCTATCTCGACGGAATCACCTTCTACGCCGTCCTCATCAAAGTGCAGAATGTGAATGGAGAGCAGCAGCCGACCAACGACCCCGAAGGCCGCTACCAGGACCTCCTGCAGTTCAACGATGGCAACATACAGACGGTCAAGATCGACAGCCATCCCGGCGACTTCGTGATGTGCATCTACCCCGCAACCGAGTAACTACGGAGCGGATGGGCCTAACTGGTCTATCCGCTTTTTTAGCTCTTCGAAGAGCTTCTGCAGGCGAAGGAGATCTTCATCAAGCTCGGCGACGTCTTCTGCGAGCTGATGAATCGGGCTGAGGAGCTTGCGGAAGTTGTCGGCGTTGCAGCCGACATGTTGGTCCTGCCCCTCGACCTTCGCCAGCAGGAAAGTCACATGGGCGGAGACTTCTCGGACTGTACTATCGAGCTTCCAGGTCACGACAAGTGCGGCAATGACGCATCCAGCGAGGAGGAGGCCGATGAGGAGCACTGGATCCACATCTATCCCCCATGGAAGAGATGCTTCAGGCGATCGACCAGCGCCCAGATACCCCCTGTCGCCGTTCCAACACCCGCCACGCTCAGCAGAGCGTAGATGATGGTTCTGATTACCTTGTTCGTCTTCTCATCCCAAGGAAGATCGAACCGGAACTTGCCCTTCCGCACAGACAGCACTTCATCATCCGGTTTCTCAACCGCAGGCTTAGGAGGAAGCAGGTGCTGACCCGTTTGCTCGCGGATCTGCTTCTGCTCCTTCCTGATGGCGTAGAGCTTGTTGCGGAGCTCGTCGAGAGTAGTGCGGATGTCTTCGAACGCCTGGCGAGCGCGTTTATCGACCAGGTCTTCCAGCTTCCCAGCGAGGACTAGTGGAAGGAGCTCGAGCTTCTTGTCGACAGTGGAGACGAGGTCTTTGAGGATTGCGAGCTGCTCTTGATGACCTTCGATCTTGTCGATGGCGTTGGCGAGCTTCTCGTCTACCTCATCAATGGTCTTTGCGAGTAGCTTGCTCGCGTAGACCAGCTCCATGAACTGCTCGTTGCTCGTCGGGGCCATCCTTCACCTTCTGCCTGCGTTCCTTGACGCGCCGGTGAACGCTTTCCACGTAGGACACCAGCTCCGACACCGCCTCCTCGTCCTTCACACTGCTCTGCTGGGTAGGCATCCCTGCACCTTCCTTACCTGCTTCCCTCTGCAAAAGAGGGGCCTCGTCCGACGGGCTGGCCGGACGAGGCGCCATCTCTCCGGGCTGGAGGCCTACCGCCGCGGAGAGACTACCTGCGAAGACGCCGCGCAAGAGCCGCCCCCGCTGCAGCCGCCTTGGCCATAGCGTCTGGGCCGGCTGGTGGCTGCGGACCGCCGGCACCTGCTTTCGGTGGCGGGGCGGAGCCTCCACCCCCACGCCCTGACTTTGCGGCCGCCATCATGTTCTGAGGCGAGCCTCCAGACCCGTTCGGGATGGGTGCAGTTTCGTCCCACGCGGGTCCGGTTCCAACGCCCATCGCTTCGGCCTGCTGCTCTGCGTACTGCTTCATGGCCTCGTCGACGAGCTTCTTCTCGGACTTCTGCATTTCCTTGATGAACTTCTCCACCTGCTTCGGATCGTTCACCGTCATGCCGATCTGCTGTTCGAACTCCTCCAGCTTCGGCCCATAGCGCTCGACGGCGTCCGGCGGAATGCCCGGCATCGCCTGTTGAAGACGCTCTGCAGCGGTCGGAGGCTGCGGCGGTGCTCCATCGGCGCCAGCACCAGCAGGAGGCAACCCGCCGTTCTGCTCGGCTCCTGGCGTCTCTCCAGCCGCACCCAGAAGATCTGCGAGGTTTCCTCCTTCACTGGCAGGAACCTGCGTGGGCGAGGTCGGGCTCGGACGAACACCAGGGTTCTGTTGGAGCTGGGCGCCAGGGACAGGAGCTGCTGGCTGTCCCATCTCCTCGCCACCCTCCATCGGCATCGGCTCTGTAGCCGCAGCAGGACCGCCATCGGTCGGGCCGCCCTGCATGCCGAGGAAGGCGAGCTTCTCCAGATCCGGTTGGAAGTGACGACGCGTGAGAGCCCGCATGATCATACCGTCGGACGAGTCGAGTCCGTAGGCCTCTGCGGTCTTCTCCATCTCGGTTGGGTCGTAGCCACACGCCACCGAGAAGTAGTCTCTCTCTGGTGCCGTGAAGCCCGTACCACGCTCGAGAGCGCGATCGAGGTGGTGGTAGAAGCGGGCCTCGGTGAGGACTGCGGACGGATCCGCCCCCAGCGCTGCAGCCGCCTTGTAGAGCGTGCCTTCATACACTGGGAGTCCTTGCTCCCAGCGCGAGAAGACAGCCTCAGCGAGTTCGCGATCCATCGGTCAGCCCTCCGACGATCAGAAGCCCGTGGCCGGATTGAAGGCGCCGGTGATGAGCGCCAGCGAGGCGACGGCAACGGGCACCGCGCGCTCGAACTGCATGGAAGCCTGCTCCTGGATCACCACGCCGCCCGCGTCGGTCGCGATCTGATGCGAGGGAACGTAGGCGCTCTCGAGGTAGATCGCGCCGACAGTGTCCTCGTTCGAATCGCGGAAGTAGGCCAGGAGGCCCACCGGCTGCGAGAAGAGATCTGACGCCAGGTTCAAGAAGATGTTCTCGTAGCCCGGCGGGATCTTGACGTTGTGCGGATTGGCCACTGTCGCCGGGCCCACGTTGTTGAAAACGAAGGGCACGATCGTCGGAGGCAGCAGGTCCTGGTAGTAGGCGTAGAGCATTCGCAAGAGCGAAGGCCCGTGGTACATGATGCGGCTCAGCGCGAGCTGTCCGACGGTGCGTCCCGAGATGAAGTAGGACCGCTCCGACCCGAGCTCCCAGAACCGGTTGAAGTTCCGGTTGTGGCCGAGGCTCATGTTCTGCACCACGCCGATCGGCATGGCGAAGTTGTTCGCTCCGGTGGTGCCGAGAGTGGCGGCAACACCAGCCGCTCCGCCGACGTTCGCCAGACGCGGAGGACCAGCGGCGAGGAGCGTGAAGGCGGCGCTCAGGAACTGGCCATCGACCAGGCCACCCTGAACGTACCGCTGATATGGTTGCCACTCGGTGAGCTGCGCCATCTTGCGTCTCCCTTTGGGTCCTCGTCAGGCCTATTGTCCCTCGACTCGGGTCAGATGACCAGCGTCAAGCGAATGTAGTTGCAGGGGAAGGGGACATCGAGGGTGATGTCCACCAGCACGGTATCCGGCTGGTCGGTCGACTGAATGATGTTGTTCAGATCGCCCGAGATGAGGACCCCGTTCTCCTCGAGGAACTTGAGCATGCCGTGGATGACCGTCGAGACGGTATCCAGGAATGGTTGCGTGATGTTGAACGTGCCGATGAAGTTGCGGAGACCCGCCCGGAGGAACTTGGCGGTGAAGTCCACGATCTTCGTGATCGACAGCTCCCGCTTCTCGACCGACGTGGTGTCCGTCGAGCACTGCATGCGGGAGATGACTGGCGCTCCAGCCACATCCTGAACGAGGATGTAGACGCCACCCGCGGCGATGACGTTCTGCTGCCGCTGCGAGAAAGTGTCCTGCGAGCCCTGGACGCCGTTGTAGCCGACCATGGGCATGTTGGTGAAGCCCTGCTGTGGCGGGAAGCTCGCGCACATGCCGGCGATGCCGGCGCAGGCGTGGTAGGCCTCGAGCAGGCTCTGAACGCCGTTCACGCTCGCCGTCACCTTGTCGGGGAAGACGTAGAACATGCGGCGGTACCTGTAGGCCGCTGCCTTCGCCGCCACAGTCGAGGCGATCGCATCCTTGTCCGGCAGGGACGAGCCGGGCAGCACCAGCGGCTGGCCACGGATCTCCATCGAGTAGGCTTCGGCCACGAGCTGCGTAGTGAGCGGAGTCGTGGTGAAGAAGCCGTCGGTGTTCTCGCCGGTGGCGAACGTCGTGTTGAGCGTCTGCACGACACCGTTGACGCCAGAGACGTTGTAGTTGCGGACTTCGCCGTCCACGGTGAGCTGCAGGTAGACGCCCGCAGAGACCGGAATCGGGTTCGCCGGGTTGACGCCATTGGCGACCAGAGCCGCCGTCGGGTTCACGTCGGTGACGAACTGGTTCTGCGTGAGGGTCGTCGAGCCGTTGGAGCCCGATGCCACCACGACGTCATTGCCGCGGCTCGGGACGAGCGGGTTGAAGAAGAGGATGCGCTCGCCCTTCTGCTCCGGCGACTCCATGAGCTGGAGGTGGGCCTTGAACATCTGGGCCACCGTCTCATCGTGGGTCAGCGGGGCGATGGCGTAGACTTCCTGCGCCTCGATGAAGTTCGCCACCTCGGAGTAGGCCGCCAGCGTGCCATCTGGTGCCGCCGCCGGAGCGTCCGAGACGCCCATGCCAGTCACCAAGATGCCGGGGGCATTGATGACGGCGAAGAACATGCCGAGGCCGAGCGGGTTGTCCGGCGTCAGCGGCCCGAGGACCGTGGTCAGGGTCGCCGTGTCCGAGACGCTGATGAGAGCCGGCTTTCCAGTCGACTTTGGCGAGACATCGAGGCGCAGGCCCTTGTACTGGATGTAGAGATCGGACTGGCCCGGATCGTATGGTGCGCCGGTGACCTGGTTGCGGAGGATGTCCGCACCGATGTTCACGTTGCCCGAGATGTCGAGGTAGAAGTCCGGGTTCGGACGTCCAGAGCCCACGCCAGTCGCACCACCCGGGAAGCCGAGGGCGATGTTTGCCTGTGCGGTCGTATTGTTGTTCAGCACCTCGACCTTGGAGCCGATGCCCTTGAGGTCGGAGGTGATGGTCAGCTCGTCAGAATTGGTGCCGCCGATGCTCGCCACCGGCCAACCCACGATCGTATTGATCGCCGTGACCGCATCCACCAGAGAGTTGCTGGTGAAGAGCACCTGGTAGACGTGCGGACGGTTGTTGATCTTGAGCTGGAACGTGAGACCAGACAGATTGTCGACACCTGCCGCCTGCTGACCTGACGTGTACTGCAGCTTGTTCGACCCGAGGGCAGTCGAAGTCGCATCGACCTTCATCACGTTCTGGTCGGTCGGGCTGGCAGGGTTCCACTGGATCTTCAGCTTCGTTCCGACCGAGGTGACGGTGAGGTTCGTCATGAACGTACCGTCAGCCGTGATGTCTGCGATGACCGCCGCGATGTTGGCGAAGGGGCCAGCACCGAAGGTGTGCGTCCTCGTGGTGGGGAAGGTGGCCCCCGCATCGGTCGACAGCTTGAGGACGAGATTGGTCGTCGGCAGCGCGCTGAAGCTCGGGTTGTCGCCCGAGAGCAGCACGGGACCAGCCGCCACGAACGTGACATCTTGGCCGTTGCCAGTGATGTCGTTTCCACCGAAGGTGAAGCCCAGAGTGGCTCCCGCAGTCGACGTCTTGCGGAGAGTCAGCGACTGATTGGCACCAGTCAGCAGGGTGGCCAGCTTCAGGTTGCCGGTGTCGTTGACTGCGCCGACGTGCGGGATGTTGGAGCCGATTGCCGCAGCCACGGCCGTCATGTCCGCGAACGGACCGCCGGTGAACGTGAAAGTGAAGTCGTCCTGGACCACGCCGTTGTAGGTCACACTCACAATCAGCGTGAGACCAGTGAGGTTGAACGGACCGGCGGGAGCGCCGGTGCCCTCGACCACCGCCGGAGTCGCGGCCGTACCTTCGATGGTGCCCGTGACCGCGGCAGCCTGGGGAACTGACGAGACCGAGAGGTTCTCGGCCTTGAACCAGGCGAACTGAGGAGCGAAGGGAACCGACGAGAAGATGGTGTTGAGGTTGGCGTCGTCGTAGACCGGGGTCACGACGTTGCCGTCAGCATCGAATATCGAGAGACGGGCATTCAGCGTGCCCATCTTGAAGCGGCTCGCCTCCACCTTCTTGACGAACGCGCTGGCAACCGGAGTCGTGCCGTCGGCGTAGAAGATGTCGCCCACCTGGAGCTGGATCGAGCCGTTCCCGGTGAAGGTCACGGCCGCTGCCTGCGAGTTGGCGAACGTGCCCGCCGCCGTCACCAGGCCGAACCCTGGAGTGACGCTGGTGATCGCCGGGAACGTGGTGGCGGTTCCGTTGACCAGGTAGCCGCCGCGGCTCCACTCCACCCAGGGCGACAGGACCGTGTTGTTGCTCTGGTCCTGAGCACGGAAGCCCGAGCCCTCGACGCGGTACTCGTTCGTGACCGTGAAGCCGAGGGCGGTGTTCGCCGATCCGCCGGCGCGAACGGTCACTGAGCTGATGGCGCCGAACTTGGTCGAGGTGATCTGGACGCGGTTGTCGGTGGTTACCGTCGCCACGGTCTCACCCACTGCCGAGTTGATCTGAGCAGCGATCTGGGCAGGAGTGAGGTGAGCGCCAGCGGTCGCACCAGCGAAGGTGATGGCTACGTCCTCGGTGGTATTGAGGCGCGCCGGCACGTCGATCGCGAGAACGAGCGTGAGGCCATCGACCACGAAGTCGCCCACTGGATCGGGCAGCGTCTGGATGGCCGCAGCGGATGCGTTGTTCCAATCGGTCAGGAAGCTCTCGCCAGGGTTCCTCTTCAGCTTCAGCAGCGAACCGCCGAAGTTGAAGAAGGCCTGAATCGAATCTTCCTCGACGTTGACCTGCGCGATGTTGCCACGCGGCGACGGGAACGCAGACTGCGAGACCAAGAGCGGGAGCTGGTTGTACTGCCCCTGCTTGGCATTCGCGTTCAGCGTACCATCGGTGTTCAGGACGTCGATGATCTCCTTCGCCGGGCCGGTGACGAAGGGGACCAGAGTCGGGCGGACAATCGTCGGCGCCGCACTCTGGAACTCCTGGACGACCTCTACACCGGGGCGGGGAAGCTCAGCGGCCATGGCGTTCTCCTCTTACTCTTCGACCTTGATGATGGCGAGTGGCTCTGCCGGGTTTGTCGGAACCTGAGTCTGCCCGATCGGCATTCCCCTCACCGTGGGTCGACGCAGGACCGTCTGTTGCCTCACGCCCGTGGAGTCCGGCGGGGCAAGTGCTGCAGAGAGGTAGGCGTCGATTTCGCGAGCCAGATGCATGTCAGTGGGCGTGGTGCGCTCTGTCCACTGAAAGAAGAACGGGCTCAGCACCGTCACCATCGTGAACTCCTGAGTACCTTCGCCGGAGATGACAGCGCCGGTAGGAGGAGACACTGGCGAGATACTGATCTCGTCACCGATCTTGTGAAAGCGGCCGTACCGCTGGAGCATCTCTTTGAAGGTGCGGAGATGCCGCATGAGGTACCACGCAATCTTCTGCGCTTCAGCGTCGAGCTTGGCGACTACAACGAGAGACATTGTGCAGGCCACCAGATCGGTGCGCTCTTTGTCTCCCGTTCTCCAGTCTCGAGACCGCATGTTGTCGAGCGAGAGATTGGCGTACTGCGCCTGCCCGCGCATGGTGATGATTGCGGGGCGCTGCTCGAGCCGATCGCGCGGAAAGGGCGCCTGATCGGTAATGGTGATCTCGGTAAGCTTCTCGTCCTGGGACCACTTCCACGACCCCATCGGCATCTGCGCGAACAACCCCTGCAGGAAGACGAGGTACGCTCGAATGTGGAAATCGAGCGGCTCATCCCCGTATGCAGTGGGGTCCGGTGTTGATGGTGTAGTGAAGTCGGTCGCCATTATTCTTCTTCGTGATACCCAGGCGCCTTCTTATACGTCTCGCTCATATGGCGCCGCAGTCTCTGCTCTACATAAGACGTCGAGGCGCCCAATATGGGAAGAACGATCTTCATCGCTGGAGCCACGTTTGGATGGCGCTGTTTGAAGACTTGAGGAAGAGCTTTCTCAACAAGCATTGCTGCGCCGGTTCCGAGACCCGCTCCGAGGCCCACGCCGAGAACGCCCTTTGCGACGTCCTTCTTCCAAGACCGCTCTTTGTCCTCAGCGATCTTGGTCAGCTCATCGAACAGTGCCTGCTGAGTGATCTTGTTCATGCGACCACTCGTAGCTTAGCCTGATGCTCATCGAGGTAGGAAGCCAGACGGCGAAGTATCTCTGGATTGTCTTTGGCCTTGCTCAAGACGTTGTTGCAACGGTTGCAGAGGAGTCCTCTGACTTCTCCCGTCGCATGATCATGGTCGACGTCGAATCGGACTCCTTCCTCTGGAGGGGCTAGACATCCGATGCAAAGGCCTCGCTGCTCAGCGAACAACTGCTCGTAATCGGCGAGCGAGATGTTGTACATGTAACGCAACTTGCGATCAAGTTCACGGCGATAGAGACCAGCAGGATCTTTGCGCTTCTTCTCTTCCCGTTCGGCCTTTGTTCGCTTCGGTTCGCACTCCAGGCAGCAGGAAGAGCGATAGACCTTACCTGCGCCTCGGCCCGTCTTGGGCCTTATTTCTCTGAATGCCGAGCGAAGAAGTGTCCGATCGCAGTAGCGACAGTGCTTCTCAGCGGACGGTTCCTCGGGGGTTGTACCCGTAAACAGCCAAGAAGTCGAGTCGCTGGGAGTCATCGTCCACGTGGGTTGGGTTGGTAAAGTTTCTCTCGGCCGACGCCTGGACATTCGTCAGATCGGCGAAGTTGACGGGCAGCTTGTATTCCACGTCGCCGCGAGGCACTTCGTGGATCGTCAGCTCCTGATGCACGACTGCTCGAAGCCGTGCTGTCATTGCCACTGTCACTATCTTCCATCGCCTGTTCTCAGCCTCGACCAGTATGGAGTCGGGCATCATAGGTGGGAAGGAGATGAGCCGGGCAGTCGTGTTGTTGGCTTGCTGCTTACCGAGAGGAGTCTCCTGGTTGTTGTTCGAGCTGGGATCGATCTGCACGTAGCACTCGATCGGTGAGAGGTAGCCGCCCAGGTAGCCTGTGTCGTAGCACGTGACGCAGTTGCTCTTGGTCCTCTTGCCTTTCACTCGGTCGTAGCAGATGCACTTGGGACCGAACGTCTTGATCGGGAAGTACCAGCACTTCCTGCCGGCGTACTCGCGAAACAGGACATCCTCTTGCCGCATGATCTCGAGCGCAATGAGATCAGGTTCGGCAATCTGCCCTGTCGGGCCGAAGTCCTTCACTTCCCCAGTGCGCTGATCAGTGACGCGTAGGAGGTAGTAGAGCTCTCGCCATTTGTGAAGGATGGCTGGAGAGACATCTCGGAAGTAGTACTGGTCTTGAAAAGGCTTCGTCAGGGGATCCCATGGACCCGCAGGCGATTCCGACCGCAGCACCTGAAAGGTGTACGCGAGGATGTTCTCGTCTGTCGGCTGACCCGTCCAGAAGTCTGTTGTCTTCCAGAACAGGTCGACGTGATCGAGATCGAATGACTGCGCGCGGAACTCGAGGATCTGGAGATTCACGGATCCTCCTTACGAGCCTGGCTGGGCGACCTGGAGGTTCCTCATCATCTTGGGCGTGAGGTGACGAAGAGCCTGAAAGAGGTCGGCAGCAGGCTTCGAAGGCGGGCGCTGCGGTTCCGCCTGGAACTGCGCCTCCGCTTCCGGCTCTTGAGCTCCGGTGGGATCGCCCGGCTCAGCCTGAGCACTCATCGAAAAGGCCAGCTTGAGGAACTCGCGTCCCCCACGCTGCGCCATCTTCGCCAGCGTGGCACCAGTCGGATCGACCGAAGCAGCGGGCCGTCTCGCCGCCATCGTCGCACCCGGCGGGGTTGTCGGCTTCGCCACTGAGCGGCCATACATCGTCGGGTTGGCCTGCATATTCTGGCGCATGGCATCCATGGCGCGGGCCTTCCTCGCTGCTTCTGCCTCGGGCGAATTGGCCATCGCTTTGACCCGGCTCATCTGCTGCATCTCGGTTGCCGAGTAGGGAGCGGCAGCCGGCATGGCGTGCGGGTTGTGGAAGGACTGCATCGGCCCGCGGGGAGCGTGCGCGATCGCACCCTCCGCCTTGCCCATCATCGTCGGCATCTTCGTAGCACCTGCTCCGAGAGCCGCACCACCGGCTGCACCAACGAGAGCATTGCGAAGATGGTGGCCTGCGGCGAGACCCTGCGCCTCTCCGGGCGACTTATGAAGCGCCCCTCCAACTGCACCAAGAAGAGCTCCGGCTCCCATTGCCTTACCCATGGGAGCGAATGCGAGCTTCGGCGAGCCCAGAGCCTGGTAGCCACGGGCGGCGTAGTCGGCCACGCCCTTCTGCAGCGTCGGTCCATTCGGGATGCGAGAGAGGCCGTAGCCAGCAGCGCCACCAAGAGCTGCTCCACCAAGCGCCCCGGACATCCGGTGGCCAGGCTGAGCAGTGGCTGCGCCACCTAGAGCTCCGAGTGCAGCACCACCGGCGGCCATTGCACGCTGAGGACGCATCGCCGCATAGCCCAGAGCCTTGCCGGCGAGAGGCTTCACGGCGCCCATGATCGTGCCGGCGATCCCTGCTTCCTTCGCCATGTCGCGACCCATCCGGGCTGCGAGCTTGGTTTGCTGGACCAGCCGATCGAGGCGAGGAGTGCTGTCCTTCTGATCCAACAGGCTATTGAGCGACTCGGTGAGCTCGCCAGCGTGGTTCTGGATCTCGGCCTGCGCGGTCTTGACGATCGCGTCCTCGAACTCCTCGAGCTTGCTCTTCTCGAGCAGTGCTGCAGCGGTGACGATGTTCATCTCAGCCCTTCCCCGTCAGGGTGTGCAGCAGCTTGGTGCCAGCATGGATACCGCCGACACCAGCCAGCAGGCCAGCCTTAACCGGATGCTTCCTCGCGGTCGATGCGAGGTTGGCATTGAAGTCGGCGATATTGTTGGTGATCTTCCCGGCGAAGCCCTTCGGCTCTGGCCGACTTTCTCTTTCGTGTTTCGCGGTCTGAAGAGAGTGCTCGAGCTTGCTCTGCCCGCCCAGCTCCTTCTTGCCGCGAGAGCTCAGCCCCATTCCCAGCCCGAATGCCGCGGCGCCGGCGAGACCTGCGATCGCAGCAGGCTTCGACTCGGTGACGGCTCGGATGGTTCCTGTGGGCTCGAACCGGCGAGCTGCTTCCAGCGCGCTGTGGCCCAGAGCTCGAAGGTCCATGGCTTCCTTCGTCTGCTCCTGCTGATGTTCCTTCGGCTGGCGAACGTCGATGAAGAAGCGAGCCGCATCGGCCCACTCCTTCGCCTCGTCCTCCTTGTTCTTCATCCCATCGAGGAAGTCGTCATCTGAAGCCACGAGTCACCTCTCAGGTGTAGAAGAGAATGAGCTGACCACTGTTGGTCGCAACGATCGCAATGACCGTCGTGACATTGGTGGTCAGGAACTTGGTCAGTGCGTTCGGATCGATGAAGATCTGGCACTTTGCGCCGGTGATGAAGGCCATGCTGTGATTCTCCTCTCGGTCCCACTAAGTGGGAACCCGAGTCTACCAGCCCCCGTAGAAGCCGTTGGTCCAGAGATATTCCGAGTGCATGCCCTGACCCCAACCGAGCTCGATGTTGATCGCGATCTTGAGCTTCTGCTTCTTCTCCTCGTACCGGTTCCCGATGAGCTGCAGCCAGGATTGGATGAGCGGCGTTTTGTCGCTCACCCCCACCTGAATACCACCATCCGAGAAGGTGAGGTGGTTTCTCGTCATCAGGAGACCGATCGACTCGAGAAGAGAAATGACGATGCCCCGAAGAAGAAGGCTCTTCGAAGGGAAGTTTTGCAGATCAACTCGAGGGATGAGCGGAGGCGTAGAGTTCCAATCGTCGATTGCATCGGCGACGGCCCACATGATCATCCGGTCCGAATGCTCTTGGCCACGAATGAGCCTGTTGAGCTCCGGGTAGTCCCGAAGGTACAGGCGTACCGTGTTGATGAGTTGTTGGAGTGGAACGGGGATACTGGGGACATTGTTGCCAACAATATCCCCGTCCACGTCGTCGAAGAACGGCATGGACTACCTCACTTCTTGTCGGTCTTCGGAACGTCCAGCTCGTCGAGCTTGTAGGTCTTCTTCTTGGTGACCTCCATCGAGAACACGTCGACGGGGGCGGACTCCTCCTTGGGAGCCTCGGTGGGCGCTGCCTCGGCCTTGGGCTCTTCCTTCGCCTTCGGCTTGGTGGTGAGCCTCTGCTCGAGCTCTTCCTGCGTGAGCCGAGAGCGGCCAACCTTCCGCATCTTCGAGGCCTCGTACCACGAAGGGAGCTGGCCGATGACGACGAGCCCATCCTTCTCGAGCTTGCGAAGACGCGCATCCACCATCGATGCCGGGAGAGTGAGGGTCTCGCCGGGGTCGAGGAGAGCGGTGTAGATGGCAAGACGGGTCGGAGTCTGCTTGGACTCCGGCGCGTCGGTGATGTTCGTGATGCTGACGACCATGCCCATGTTCAGCCTCCCTTACTTCTTGCTCTTCGGGTTCTTGGGCTGCGCCTGCGGCTTGGTCTCGACGCGAGTCGTCTCCGCTTGCGACGGCTCTGAGAAGAGGCTCGAGGCATCCTCGGACGGCTTCGATTCCGGCGTCGGAGTGTAGTTCTCGGGCACGAGCGTCTCGGGGATCAGCGAGGGCTGCGGCGCTGTCCCGCTCTTCTGCACGCTGGCCTTGGCTCCGGCATCGACCAAGGACTGGGCGAGCTTGGTGGCCGCAGCTTCGTCGACACCTCCCAGCACGATCACAGGAGCCATGCCGAGAAGGTCGCTTGCCTCCTTGATTGAGAGCTGAGTGCTCTCACGAAGAGCCTTCACCACGCCGATCTGGTTGGTGCCCACTTCGCCCACCCAGACATCGAACTCGCCCGGCTGCGGCGAGAGGAGCCCGCCTTCGGACAGAGTCTCCTTGGGAGCAGCAGCCTCTTCGGCGGCAAGCCGCTTCTCCCGCTCGATGATCGACTCGGCGGCCTCTTCCGAGTAGCCAGCCGCCATGACTTCTTCCTTCGTCGGGACCCTCCGACCGCCTTCCCCACCGACCTTCTCCCAAGAGACCACACCCCACTTGTTCCACAGCTCGAGGTTGGCCCTGTTGTGCTCGAAGAGCTCGTCACTGATGACCATCGACTGGCGAATGCGCAGACGACGGCCGCCAATGACTGGCTCCATTTGCATCTTGGAAGCCTTGCGGTGAAGGAAGCGCTTGTCGTGGTCGAGTGCCGTGTTCTTCAGCTTGTACGACATCTCCAACCTCTCGCTTCCTACCTCCGATTGGAGGTGGCAGAAAAAAGCGCCCAGAGGCTGAAGGGATCCTCCCTCCTCTGGGCGCTGAACTACGATTGCGCGGCGCCCCGCGCCGTCTCGATTAGAACTGCGAGACGTTCGGGAACTTCAGACCGGAGTCCACCTTGTTGTTGACCGCACCGAGCTGGTCCTCGTCGACCGGCAGCAGGGCCGCGAAGCCCGTGTCGGTGGAGGTCGGGGTCACCGACCCGCCGTACAGCTCGAGCTTGGCCATCGACGCGATGTTGATGACCGCCACGGCGACGTCCATCCAGGACTGCCAGGTGATCATGTTCGCGATCTTGTCGATGTAGAACTTCGTGTTGTTGAGCACGTAGTTCTTGCCGAGGAACTCCGGCGCCGTGAAGCAGTACACGTTACCGACGCGGAGGATGTCGGTCTTCACCGTGCGGATCAGCTTGCGACCCAGCAGGGTGTTGTACTTGTAGCCGTCGACCGCGGTCTCCGACTGCATCTTGTCGCCGAAGTCCTGCAGCGTCCACGACAGGATGTCGTCGTAGTCGGGCTCCGTCATCAGGAGCCGCTCCGCACGCAGGCGGTTGCCGTCGATCAGCTTGAACAGGTTCACCAGGTCCGGGCGGAGGATCGGGTGGATGATGAAGTCGTTCGCACCCGCCGCGATGGCGCCCTGGCCCTTCACGACGCGGATCTGCTTCGTCGTGCCCGCCACCACACTGGTGACGTTCATCGGCTGCACGCCGCCGTTGCCGTCGGTCTGCATCGCCTGGATGCCGGCCTCGACGAACAGCAGCCACGTCCGATCCTTGACCTCCTGGAGGTCCTTCACCGAGTTGTCCTCGATGATCTTGGTGATCGGCATCTCGTAGGCGAGGAGCTCCTGCTCGGTCTTCTCGAACTTCTCCGAGGAGATCGTGAAGAAGGGGACCTCGGCACGAGGCGCGCGGATGAAGCGCGCGGTCGGCTGGCCGCGGAAGGTGATCGACAGCGCGCGAGACTGCGGCTCGATGTCGACGATCTTCACCAGGGTGTCGTGGTTGACCGAGCGCTGGCAGTCGGTGCGAGTCACCGGCTCCGGCGGCTGGATCTTGTCCACGAAGCACACTTCACGGAGACGGTCACGGATGTAGACCGACCCGACTTCGGCGATCTTCTCCTTGCCCTCCGACGAGTTCAGCTTACCGCTGAACATCTCATTCAGAACCTGCGCTGGAACGCTCATGCTATCTCTCCCTTCCGTTCTACGGGTTCGCTTTCGCGTCCCAGTTCAGATGGTGATCTGGAAGAAGCCCTGGTGGAGGAACCGGATCTTTCCGGTCGCCGTCAGGCGCGTGACGATGCCGACCACCATGTGCTGACCGGTGCCGGCGGCCTTGATGACGCCGCGCTTCGTCAGACCGCCGATGGTGCAGTCGGCGACCACCAGGAAGTTGCCCACCGCGAGACCCGCCGTGTTGACGATCGTCGTGTCCGCTTCGTAGGCACCGGCCCACAGCAAGGTCGACTTGCTGATGGCCTGCGTGTCGTACTGGCCGCGGAGCGAGAACACCTGCCAGGAGGCCGAAGCCGCCTCACCGGTGCCGCGCTTGACGGTGTACGTCGTGGTATCCATCTCGAGCCACTCGCCATCGACGAGCGGATTGGTGGCGTTCGGGTTGAGGATCGTCGGGTCCGTCAGCGTGAAGTCGCGGCGCTGGACCGGAAGAACCTCGGAGATCAGGGTCAGGTTTGGAGCCAGGCTCATCTTCGTTCTCCTTGCGTGTCGATCGGGTTAGTCGCCGAGGATCGCTGCCTCGAGGGCGCTCTTCGCGTCCGAGGGATTCCCCGGGTTGTCGGAGAGCGAAGCCAGCTTGATCTGCGGTGCGGACATGTCGACGGCCTTCTCGATGACGTCGAGGTCTTGGGCGGGGTCCATCAGACCATCCACCTTCTGCTGGAAGTTGGTCTCGGGGTCGAGCCCCTTGGCCTCCAGACGCATGGCGATCTTCTCCGCCCTTTCGCGGCGCTGATAGAAAGCCAGCTTCTCCTGCTGCTCTCCGATCGTCGCCTCTTGGGACTGGATCTTCTGCTGCTGAGCGCGGAGGGTCGGACCGACCTGCCCCAGGATCTGGGCCGCCTGCTCGCTGGAAATCTTCTGCATGCTCATGGTCGTCTCCTGATCCGTCGTCTCAGTAGCAGCCTGCGTTGCCTTCCTTGACCTCACCCGGGTGCTTGCCCTTGGCGTCGCTAATAGCTGCGCCGAGCTTGCACACTCGGCATTCACCCGTGTGGCCGCAGGTGCAGCCGTCGTGGCCTTCCCCTGCTCCAGCCATCGGGTTCATGCCGCCACCCGTGCCGCCCATCCCGCCCATGTTGGCCAACTTCGCCTTCATGGTGCAGAACTGGCATTCGCCCTTCGAGTTGCAGGTGCAGCCACCGCTCGCGATCTTCTGGAGCTGAGACTGCACTGCGGCACCCGCGATCTTCACACCGGCCTTGCCAGTATTCCGCAGGTTCTCTTGGAGCTTGTTGTCGTGCTTCTCCGAGAATGCCGGCTGGTCGAGGACCTCCTTGAGAGGATTGACCACCAGCTTCTTGGCATCACGCTTCGTGTAGTCGATGGCCGCCTTGTTCGAGTCCACGAGCTTGGTGCCCGAGTTCCCGTCCTGGCTGTTGGCCGCCGTGCCGCCCTGCGTGGGCGACTCCTCGCCGGCCTTCATCGTCTTGAGCTGGCCCTTGCCAGCCAGAGGCGATGTCGTGCCGCCGCCATCGATGTTTGCCTTCATCACGTCCTCGCCGGCGAGCTTCATGAGGATGTGCTGACGCGCGATTTCCTGCGCTGAAGCGGCCTTCGCCATGTTGCCCAGGTGCTTGTGCATGGCACCACCGCCCATTGCACCGCCCATGGCGGCGCCGGCGAGGCCACCCTTCAGAGCGCCCGAGGCGCGGTGACCTTCGCCACCGGCCGCGGCGCCGCCGACTGCACCAGGGATGGCGCCGAGCAGAGCTCCACCAGCCGCCGCGGTCGCACGAGGATGCTGTGCCGCATGGTGAGCGACGAACTCCGTCGCCTTGCCAGCGAAGCTGGCGGTCTTCAGGGACGCGGCGTTGGTGCCCTTGTTGTGAGCGCCCGACGGACCGGCCACCAGAGGACCCTTGGCGGGGTACTCGTGGTGCGGAACCGAACCGTGGTTGTTGCCTGGCGCCTCATGGTAGTTGGTCTCGAGGTGCGTCTTGGCGCCGTGCGGATTGCCTTCGTTCCGCTCGAGCCCCTTGTTGTGCTCGTCCTCGGCCTGCTCGCCCTTCGCCTTGTTCTTGGTGTACTTCTGCGAGCCGCCGATCGCTTGCGTGGTCTCGAGAGCTCCAGCAGCCGAAGCCGGATTCGGCACCGACTTGCCGCCGGCGGTACCACCGCCTGCACCCGGCTTCATAGCGGTCTTGGCCAGCGCCTGAGCGATCGGGCCCGGAGCGGCAATGTCGCCGAGGTGGGTCGCGAGGAAGTCGACTGCCGACGCCAGCTTCTCGACGTGGTCGTCAGAGATGAGAGCAGCGTAGGCCATCTTCTCCTTCGACTCGCACTCGACTTCTTCCTCGTGCGGGGAGGGGATGTGCCCGTGCTCCTTCTTCTCGTACGCCAGGAGCTTCTTGACCTTCTCGGGCTCCTTGTGGGCCTCGGAGGCGATCTTGGCGCTCGCCGTCTTGATGGCGCCCGCGATCATGTCCTGGAGTGGCAGAACGCTCATTCTCTTGCTCCTGTCAGGTTCTGACCTGGGGCGCGCCCGCGGTCGGTTGAGTTCCCTGCGACGGCGAAGTCGAGGGGAGATTCTTCGGCTGCGAGTACGCCGCGATGTTCTTCTTCGCGCCCATGGTCGGCTTCGGGCTCGTCAGCTTCATCTGTGTGAGACCGTTCTCCGGCATGGGCAGGAGACCGGCTGTCTTCTCACGGAAGATCGAAGACAGTTCCTCACAGAAGCCGCTTACCAAATCCGAGCTGAAGGGCACCGAAATGCCAGCCGTCTTGGATTTGGGACTCGCCTTCTGTTCGTCATCACCGGGCGTCGGATACTTCTGATGAGCCTCGTGCCGCCCCTTCGCCGTTCCGTACCCCTTTGGAGAGTGTCCCGTCGCATGGGACTGCTGAGTGGCGATCGCCCACGACTCACTCTCAGGCATGGAGGGGTTCTCCGCCCTGATGTGTGCCGCACGATCGTGGATCCACTTCGGCATCTTCTCTCCTGAGAGGAACCGAGGCGGGAAGGACCATCCCCTCCCGCCTCGGGCACCCTGAGACCTCAGATGTTGTAGCCGAGCCCCCGCAGGATCTGATGAGCGCGCTTCTCCACGAGCTCACCGAGCGCCTGCTGCGAGTTCTGCTGGGGAGCCGGGACCGCGCCCGCCGGAGCGATCTGCGGAGCGGCCTGCTGGGCCGGCTGACCAGTCGCCGGGTCGATGCCGTTGGCCTGCAGGATGTTGGCGGCCTGCTGCATCGCCGCCTTCTCGATCGCGGCGACGGTGGCTTCCTTGTTCATCATGTGATGAGCGCCGTGCATGGCCGCCGCACCACCGACCGCGCCGGCGGCAGCAGCATGACCCGGGTGCTTGGCGAAGTGACCGCCCGCGGCTCCCATCGCCTTGCCAGCGTGGTGCTTGGCGGCGCCGGCGGCAGCGCCCATGTGGTGAGCAGCCTGCTGGCCGAGGTGCTTCAGGTGGCCACCTGCGGCGCCCATCATGTTCGCCTGCTTGGAGGCGGCGATCTTCTCCGACTCCTGATTGAAGGCGTGCGCCATGACGCGACCGAGGAAGTCGGCCTCCTCGAACTTGGCCTGGGCCTCGGCGACCTTGGCCATCTCGGGACCTGGCTGACCGGCTTGCTGAGCCTGCATCTGCTCGACGACCTGCATGATCGCCTGGGCTTCCTGGACGATCGCCGGGTCGTAGGCCTGCGGGTTGGCCAGCACCTGCTGGGCTTCCTGCACGTGCTCTTCGGTCAGCTCACCACCGCCCTCGGCACCAGGAGCCTGCGGCTGCTGGGGCTGCATTCCCTGCTGGGGAACGCCGGGCTGCTGAGGAGCGCCCGGAGCGGCACCCTGCGGCTGCTGTCCCTGGCCCTGCGGCCCGAGAACTTCCTGGCCAAGAGCCTCGATCTGCTCGGGCGAGAGGTTCGACAGATCCAGGCCCTCCTGCTGGGCCATGTTCTGCGCCATCTCGGCCTGAGCGATCTTCTCGAGGTCCTCGCTCGCGCCGTTGGTGTTGTACGCCTGGGCCAGCCACGTATCCATGCTCATGTAATTTCTCCTTCTCGACAAAAGCGTGTCGTCTCCGAGATGGACTCCATCTCTAGTACAGCGCCTCTGCGAGTGCGCCCGTCTGGGCGAGGGACACCCGAACGCCTTGATCGGCGATATGGATGGCCCGGTCCGTGTGGTGCGCCCCGGTCAGGTATGCGAGCGAGTCGGGGCTGAACACGCTCGAGCTGGCCGTCTTGTCGACCCCACCGGCGAAGGCCTGCACCATGCTGCTACCGAATGACTCGGGAGCGAGCTGGGGGTCGGAGACGAGGAACTTCTGGATGGCGGTGGCCTTCTTCACGATGCTGCGCCGGTAGCCGTTGTAGGCGGCTGACAGCTTCTTCATGAGGGGATCGGCGGAGGCGGTCTTCTCGACGCTCTTCCGCGGATCGGCACGGCGTGCTTCAAGACGCTCCATTCGACGAGCAAGAGGAGTGGCGGCTACTGACCGCTCACCCACCATGCCCAGAGCCTGAAGGAGGTCTTTGAGAGCACGATCGATGCGATCGGGATTCACCTGCAGGGACTCGTCGACGTCCGAAGAAGGCCCGAAGACCTCCCCCTTCCTGTCGAGTTCATCCGCCAGCGGCTTCTCTCCGATTCGCACCAGCATCACCCTCTGAAACTCATGGGGCTTAAGAACGATGCCCATCATAGCGGGGGTTGAGAGGGCTTCGGTAAGATCCATTTTGCCCATCTCGTCCAGCGCCTTGTTTGGGATCGAGCTCTCCCCTTTCTCCAGTCTTGGCAATGTCTCTTTCGAAAAAGGACCTGCCGGTATTGTTTTTATGATCTCACTCAGCTTCCTATGGGAAGCGGATTTTTCAGAATTACGCGTACCTGGAAAGACGGCGTGCGCGACTTTCTCAGCCGTACCGCCGCAATCATCTCCAAGTCCGTGGCATCCGCACGTCGCTGACGCGATCTTCACTGCCTCGGCATCGCGGGTCTTGCGTGCCTTTCGAGCACTGACAAGGTGGGTCTTCTTGAACTCACCCATTGTCGTCCTCGACACCTGCCCAAGACGCCTTTCAGGCATATGGTCGAGATAGCTCTTCTTTGCCGCCGCCTCATCGCGATAGCCGATCATGACCTTTCGCTCATCGAACGAGCCGTCGTCCTTGAGCTGATTGATCATGAAGACGAACTCTGAATCGCGGCTCGGCCCCACATAGACATCGAGCTGCTCGCCATCGGCATCTACGGTCGCTGGGATGTAGCCGTAATCGGCCTTCATCAGCTTCTGGTAGGTCACCTTTGAAGGATCGGCCTTTGAGTAGTACTTACGCGTCTGACCCTTCAACCACTCCAGCATGATCGGGATGCCTTGGACGTGGATGAACTTCTGAATTGGGTCATTGGCCGTCTTGACTGAAGCTGTCTTCTCACGAGCAGCGTCGAGGTTGACGAGCGCGTCATACGACTCATTTGCCTCGAGCTGAGCCGGAGGATAGAGCCGCGCCTCGAATGCCGGCTTGGCAGCTTTCGTCTCTTGAATGATCTGAGTACGAGACTTGTTGCCGATGAAGTCGTTGAAGGTCGGGTCGTACATCCCGTCCTGGTGATTGCCGAGCCAGGTAGGATGCTCCTCACGAAGCGGGGCCGTAGGGTCTTGCTCACCGGCGAACTTCGAGAACTGCTCACCAACATCGACGCTGAGTCGAGGAATGGTGCAGTACTCACCCATGCAGACCTGATTGCCCTTTGACGCAAGCTTGGCCATGACCTTGGCCGTCTTGTCGGCTCCGATGAAGACGAAGGAGATGTCGAAGAAGCGAGGGCGAGGGTTGTAGACGAACACCTTCCTGCCATCTGGCAGGATGACATTCATCATGCTCTTCGCGTGGTGGCAGTAGTCCTTCGGAGTCTTCGACCGGTGCTGACAGATCGAGCAGACGTCGTAGGGCACCTTGCAGCCCATTGAGACGTCCGGGAACTCTCCCCGCTCGATCTTCTCGATCACATCCTGAGCGTCGAAACGCTTGCAGAGCTCGCGGTCAAGATAGACCACCAGCTCCACGCGATGCATCTTTGGGTTCCACGCGGCGAGCTCGACCGAGCCGAATGCCCGCGACGAGTCCTTGTTGACGTGGTGCTTGTACGGATGCGCCCCCATGAAGGTGGGGAAGCCGTACTCCCAGCTCTTGCCGATCTCCTTCATCCGCGTGGCGGGAAGCTTCTCCCAGTCCTTCGGAGAGTGGATCAGCTCCTTCTCAGGGAAGTGGTCGCCATTGATGTTGGAGCCCCAGATCTCGCCGGCGCCCATGGCGTTCACCAGGACGTAGATGCCGTGCTTGCTGGGGCGAACAGTCCTGACGAAGTCGGCGATCTGAGGATGCAGGTTCGCTCGCGATGAGGCAGAGGCAGTCTTTACCAAGCCGTCATCGAGCAAGGGCTGGCAGAAGATCTGCCCCTCATCGTTCTTGCCGAAGAACTGAACCTGCTTGACGAGCATCGCTTACTTCTTGGCGCCCAGGTCGTGGCGAAGCTTGGACTTCTGGAGCATCTCCATCTCGCGATCGGGCATCCTGAGCATCTCCGGCTTGGGCAACCGGCGGCTCTCATTGATACCCTTGCGCCCTTCGACGATGGCCTTCATGGCGTCGAGACCGACCGCACCCACACCTTCTTCGCTCTGGGCCATGTCGACATGCTGACGGACGAAGCTTCCAGAGACGACCGGGTCTCCCGAGAAGTCCGGGTTGAAGCGGTGAAGGGTGGAGAAGATTGCCTGGACCTGGTGCGCCGGCTTGTCCTTCAGATCTGGGTTCGACGCCATCATCCGCTTGTAGTTGCGGGTCTTGGTGATGGCTCGACGAGTGGCATCATAGGCGTCACCAGCGAGCGCCAGGCCGATGCCGCCGAGTGCCGTGGCACCCAGACCCTTGGCCATGGCAAGACCTCCTTGCCCGACAGACGAGCCGATCGACTTCCAGTCCATGGCAGCCTTCTTCAGGATGCCGTCGAACTCCTCGAGGAACTCGTCCTTCCACGGGCTCTCGCTGATCTCGCCGCGGGTCTGCATGATGAAGTCGTACGTCTCGGGCGCGACTTCCGCGACCTTCTCCATGAGCTGCGTGCTGTTCATCTTGAGCTCCTAGTAGGGCGACTGGCGGGTGTAGGCCTGAACCTCGGGATTGAATCCCTGGTACGCAGCCTGAGTCTGATTGACTGCTCTCTTGCCGAGAGCGTAGAGACCGGCGGCACCCAGACCAAGACCGATCGTGCCCATCACCGGGCCGTTCTGCTTCATCGACTTCTGCCAGGCCCAATTGGCACCACGGCCGATCCCCTTCGCTGCTCCTCCCACTACGCCGAGCACACCCGCGACCTTCTCGCCGGCGAGCCCGCGGAGGACAGCACGGGAATATGCAGCTTGGCGGAAGGTCACTTCCGTGCCGCCGTCTTGAGGAACTGAGTCGTCTGATCGAGACCCTTCTTTACATCGAGAAGTGCCTCATGTGCGATCGAACGCTCATGGGCGCACTTCATCATCGCCGACGCCGAAGCGACGAGTGGGTGATTGGGGTTGACCAGCTTGCCGGCAGTCTTCGTGCGGCTCTTGAGCTGCTCTTCCGAGACGCCGGCTCGCAGGAGACTCTCTGCCAGCTTCGTGATGTCTTCACGGCCGAGAGCGGCAACGACCGAGACAGCCTCCACCACACCACGGAAGCCAGCGCCCTCCGGGTTGAGCACCTCTTCCCGAGCGGCTTTGTAGAAGTCGGCCGAGGCCTGCTTGTACATCAGGTCCGCACCTTCGTGGGCCGCAGCGAGCTCATCGTAGGAGCGCTTGAGCTTGAGGTGCTCGGCATAGACGTCGTTGACCGGATTGGCCGAGCCCTCCCAAGACGGATCGAGCCCGGCAGCACTCGCGACCTTCTCGACAGGCTCTCCCTGGCCGAACTGCCCAGAAGAGTTGTTGCGGTTGAAGAGGTCGGCGAGACCAGATTCGGGATCACCAGCCCCCGACCCGTCCATCCCCATTGAGCCGTCCTTCTCTTCCCGGATCGGCGCTCGATGGTAGTCGGCCTTGTTGTGCAAGACCTTGCCGCTGTGAGCCGGAGATCCGCCATCCCGGAGATCCCGAATCACCACTCCCGGATCTGCAATCGGGAAGTGGACGTTCTTGTCCTTGTTCTTCTCGAAGAGATGTTGGAAGGTGGAGTTGTTGGCGAATTCGACGATGCGGTGGATGTGCTCGTTGTTGAGCTCTGGATGCTGGGAGGCGAGCTTCACGATCGACTCGTTCAGCGGCGTCTTCTTGTCCAGGAACTCAGCCGAGGCCTTCTGACCGATGTATTCCAACGTCTCGGGGCTGACGCCCTTGCTGGATCCCGACGTCAGAAGTTGCTCGAAAACGTCCATGAGTTCTCCGGCTTCTGAGTTAGCATCATATTCATAGGAGGAAGACCTTGGTGGGAAGCCGATTCTTGACAAAGAAGGAGGCGGCAAAGGTACTTGGCTGCAGCGAGCGAACCATCTTCTACAAGGTTCAGCGAGGGGAGTTGCGCACGGTGAAGAACGGCCACCGGGTAGACATCCTCGAGGAGGACGTCATCGCTCTCCGTGATTCTCAACGGAAGAGCGACGGAGAGAAAGCTCTTCCATTCGCTATCAACCGCCAGACGCTGATGCGACTTCACACCGAGAATAGCATCCTCCGGCGTGACGTCGATCAGATCCTCCGAGTACTCAACATCCGAAAGGACCCGCTGAGGTTCACGGACTTGGAGATTACCTCGTTGTACCAGATGGCCAATACATACGCCAGTGATGGTTGGCCGCCTCATGTCGAGGAGACTTGGGCCGGGTACCTCCAACGCATCGATGCGCAGCACTTCGGTCAGATCGAGAGGATGACCAAGGACTCACATCCCTGGCGCCCCTTCCTTCGACTTGCCTCGACAATGGCACTGCGCCCTTACAACACTGAGCTCTCTATCCAACTCTCGTCTGCCAGAGAGCACATGCAGATGATGACGAGTGTGTGGTTCGAGATAAAGCAAATCTCTCCTCGTCAGCTCGACGCAATGCTCAATCGAGAAGCCCGCCCCAGCAAGCGTTTGCTCAATAAGCTCGAGAGAAGGCAGAAAGAATACGCTGCAAAAAACTGAAACGTCTCGGGATAAGAGGTGTGACGTGAACGAACGTTTTTTCGTTCGTACCCCTCACATGGAGACGACAGATGGGAAACCAGCAGCAAGAGATGTCCTCGCTTCCGCAGCCACCCCGCCACGGCCTCAACAAGCAGGACATGGAGACTCTCCAGAACTTCTGCAAGGAGCACATCGACGAGATGGTGGAAGGCGCTCTGGACACCATCCCGGAGGCCATCCGACAGTTCTCCATCAAGCCGGTACTCACGACTCGGCAGCGGGTGGCAGTCATCGGCAGCTATGCTGCGGTGGCCGTCGTGGGAGGCATCGTGGGTGGCCTGGCCTACAAGCGGCTGACGGACCGCAAGCAGCGCAAGGACACCGCGAAGGTCAACGAGGAGATGGAGAAGGAGTTCTCGGGTTCGACGAAGCTGCGGGCTGTGGGGGCACGCGTTTCGTAGTTTCAAGGGGCAGCACAGAACCAGGCAATTGCGCCTGGTTCTTTTAGCTATTCGCCCTGGGAGTGATAGCCGGCGCCACGATATCTGGACGAGGGAAGTCCAGCATCGAGACGATGAAGCACAAGAGGGTGGAGTGGAACGAGTCGTCGCTGGCGTTGGGCGACTTCTTGTACTCGATCATGCGCCGCTGCTCGTTGTACTCAGCGAAGATGTTCAGGAAGTCGCCGCCGAATGGCGCTTTGAACTGGTCCCACTGCGGGAAGCGGAAGACGTTGCGCCGCTTGATGGCGTTGAAGATGTCGCTCATCACTTCGCTACGGTTGACGAGGAATCGCTTGAGTCCGTCCTCCCAGCGAATCTTCTCGCCCGGATTCGAGTACTGGTACTTAACGATGCGGTTGAGGCCGAAGCGGTTGGTGAGCTTGTCGTTCGGCCAGAAGCCGCCGCCGTAGTCGACCCCGATCCTACGCACGTTCCACTTGAGGATGGTCTCGATGATCTCATCCATCTGCGTCTGAGGCTCAGCCTCGCGCCCCTCAAATCGACGGTAGTAGAAGACCTGGAACTTGCCGTCCAGATAGGCGCCCATCGTGAAGACGGTGAAGGAGTGCTCACCGCCACCCATCCAGTCGATGCCGCCGTAGATGGGTGTCGAACCGCCAAAGTGGTTCCTGTACTTCTCGAGAGAGGCTGGATCAAGTGAGAGGTACTGCGAGCAGTTGTCGATCAAGTCCTGCTGAGTGAGGGGTCGAGTGCCCGAATCGTACGAGAGGCCGAGCACCTCATTGTAGAAACGATCGCGCGGGTAGGTCTTGAGGTTCTGGATGATGTCGTCGTGCGAAATCCACGGCACCATGAGCTGCGGGATGCGGAAGCCCTCATAGGGCTTGGGGATCTGATTGATGATGTCTGGGTTCAGAGACGCCCACTGCGCCATCGGATCCTTGGCGTCGATGGGGCCGCCGCACTTGTCGCAGATGAGGCTCTTTGCCCCGATGTGGTCCTCGGTGAGGATGTTCCAGTGGACCTTGGTGATCTTGCCGTCGCCCGTAAACATAGAGTGGGCGTGGCAGGGGACCACCCATTCGTTCTGGGTGGAGTACTGCTGCCAATAGGCCTCGATTGTGTTGTCGAGGCTCTTGGGGGTGCCAGAGAAGATGAAGACACCGCCCTTGTGCGACTCACCGCCGATATTGATGACGGAGTGCGAAGCACACTGCTCGATAACGGGGATGTTGTCGGTGAGGATGTCCTGGAGCTCGTCGATGCAGATGATGTCCGCCGGGATGCCGCGGCAGCGGTCGGCGTTCATGAAGGCGTAGCGGAGAGTGATCTGGGAGCGGTTGATGAACTTCTTGAGGAAGACGTTGTCCGAGAGCTTGGTGGTCGTCCAGCTCTTCAAGAATGGACTGGTCTCGATCGGCTCCTTCAGACGGTCCTGCGAGAAAACCTTCGATTGTTGGTTGGTCGGCGAGACGTAGAGGCTGTTGAGGGCAGTGACGATGCAGGAGTAGGAAAGGAGCTTGTTGCCGAGCATGGTCGACTTCTCGACCTGTCGACCGCACTTCAGCAGGGTCCGCTTCGATGAGGTGTCGTAGATCTGGCGGAGGTACTCGCGCTCGGCAAAGGAGTAGTTCTTGTAGGTCTGATGCTCTTTGTCCGGCATCATGATCGCGAATTCGGTGAACTCCGAAGGGAGCACCGAGACGAGATCCTGGAGGTCCTTGAAGTCCTGTGCTCCGTACTCGTTGCCAGGATCCGGCTCGTAATCCCACTCTTCCGGGAACTCGGGACCAGAGTAGAGACCCTCATGATCCAGCAGCATTACGCGACGCTCTCGGTCGCGTTGGTAGGAGTGGAGATCCTCCACGATCTCGTAAGCCATTACATCCTCTCGAGGTAGTCGGCAGCAGACCGCAGCCGGGAAGGGTTATCCCTCAGGCAGCCGATTCCAGTGTTGCACCCGAAGCAAAGCAGCCCCCGGACTTTCTTCGTCTTGTGGTCGTGGTCCACGTTGAATCCCTGAAGTTTGCTCTTCACGGCCTTTGGGGCCTCTCCGCAGATGGCGCATTTGCCGTTCTGCTGTAGGACTAGTGCATCAAACTCTTCTATGGAGAGGCCGTAGCGTCTCTTGAATCGAGTATCCGTTTGTCGACGATGATTGGTCTTTCCCCACTCAGTCGCTCGGTCGGCCGAGCAGCGCCTGCACCAGCAAATATAGCCTCGCTTGTCTGGACAGAAGAACTTAGCCGTAGCCGGCTTGTCTTTCTTGCACCGTGGACAAGTCTTAGTTCTTCGTGGGTAGCGGATCTTGTTCACCGATTCCTCTACCAGGATCCTAACAAAGTCACTAGGATTTTGCCATGCAACCCTCCCTCGCCTGGGTCCGAGAGTTCCATGCGTCGTTCAACAGAGCGGCTGACATCTCCTCGACGTACACCATCGAAGATACTGTCAACCCACTCATCAAGAACGTCATCTTCCATCTCAGAGAGCCACTCACTGGCGAGAACTACCGCCCCTTCCAGAATCTGGCGCACGGCTTCGCCAACGCGAATGACTGCGTCTTGCAGCGCATATACAACCAGCCAGACAAACTAATCCTCGTCGTTGGAACGAAACGGCGCCTCGGACCTGTTCAGCAAAAGAATCCGCTGCTGAGCGATAAGCGAGGACCGTTCACCAACAGAGGTTAGCCAATGCAAGTTCGAACAGTTTGGTCCAATGAGGGCTGCGAAGATGGCGATGTGCCGTGGTTGAAAGCTGCCGTCGATGAGTACACCGTCGACACACTAGGCGGCGAGCTACCCGAAGACTACCAGAAGGCTCTTGCGAACACCGCCAATCGCGAGCTGATCATCAACATCCCGGAGAAGGCCGTCCGAGATCTCTTCATTCCTCCTCACGTCGTCGGAAAGATCACCGAGGTGAAGTGATGCTGATCGCAGGTGTGGATGAAGTGGGTCGTGGTGCTCTTGCCGGTCCTCTGGTGGCCGCGTGCGCTCTCTTCAAGTTCGACGGTCAGGTGACGATGTCCAACCCTCCCATCGAGGGCCTGGCCGACTCGAAGTCATTCGCGACCGAGAGGAAACGAGAGGAGGTGTGGAAGCGCATCCTCACGTCGCCGTTCCTCCTCGATTTCGGGTTGGGCGAGTGCTCGGTGGAAGAGATCAACGAGAAGGGCATCAACTGGTGCAACGACGTTGTCTTCCAGAGGGCCATCGCCTGCCTCAAGCAGCCTCCCGACCTGATCTATGTGGACGGCGAGTACTCTATCAGGGGCTGGCCAATCGACCGTCAGAGAGTGGAGCCCAAGGCAGATTCGAAGTACTGGCCCGTCTCAGCAGCCAGCATCCTCGCCAAGGTCATTCGCGATCGGCTCATGAACGAGCTCGACAAGGAGTTCCCGAACTACGTGTGGGGGACGAACAAGGGCTACGGCTCGACGCTACACCAGGCCAGACTCAAGATGAATGGGGCGACTCCGCACCACCGCACTCAGTTCATCTCGAAGATCATCTCCCAAAAAGCTGGCTGACCCTCTGCCGGCTGCGGCCTGCCATCTTCGCCATCTCATCGGCGTCGGAGATGTTGGGCGAGCCGAACCCCTCGGCCTCTTTTGTGTAGCCCATCGCCTTGCCCTTCGCATGGATGGCCTTCAGGGCGCCAGAATCGTGGTGCATCTTCGCGAAGCCCAGGGCGATCCCGTAGTGCTTCTTGTCGGGAATGGGGTACTTGCCCTTGTGACCCTCTTCTTCTTTCTTGGGCTGAGCGAAGTCGGTGCGCTCGCTCTGGGTGAGCTCGTGCGCCATCTTTGCGAGTGCTGACCCTCCCAAAGACAGACCAGTACCGATAGCGCCTCCGACGAGTGCTCGTTTCCCCGCACGGAGTGCATAGCTCTTCTCGTCGGTCTTTTTTCCAAATGGAGTACTCAGGGCACCGGTAAGAGCTCCAGCCCCTCCAATAAGAGGAGCGATATCCCGAAACAGCCGCTTATTCGAATAAGCTGAGATCTTCTCAAACTCGTCGTAGAACCCATCCATGCGCGGCTCGAGGTAGCTCATGGGGTCTCCAGAAGTCGGTCTAGGGTGTCGAAGACGCTGGCGGCGAGATCGTCAGCGAGCGGGTTGTCTGCATAGCCCGTCACGCGGACTGCCCAGGAGCTCATCGAGACTCCCACGTTGCCGCTGCCGCACTCTGGGCACTGCCCTGATGCGAAGTCCCCAGCCTCCCCCCAGTAGCGGCACAGGGGCTGAGTCGAAGCTGTCGTTGTGCCTACGTCGCCTTGGAAGCAGCGCCACACCTCATCGTGCTTCGCGGCTATCCGCTCCGGGTACTTGAAGCTGGCGAGCATCGCATCGCCCAGCTTGTCGCCGAAGGTCGGCAAGAGATCAGTCGTTCGGGGCCAGAAATGGTAGATGTAGCACCCATCTCTCTTGCCGACTTCGGCGACGTACTTTGGTCGCTCAACGCGGGTGTACTCGATCGCCTGCTCATATCCGCCGCCGACAAATTCGGCGAGTGGTTGAACTCCGGGCTTACCGAGCCCCTTCTTGAGGAGGGCGTCCATGGAAGCCATGGCGTCCTTTGCCTCGTCGAACGCCGCACGAGTCGTCATTTGTTCCCCTTCTTCTCAACCTTCTCTTCATCCGGTGCTTCGAGCAGCTTCGCCCCTGACCCTGTGAAGTTACCATCTGGAGCCAGAGACCGCATATCCAGAACCTTCTTGCGAGCATGCTCCATGCGGAACTTCTCGAAGTTCTTGAGTGAATCCTTGACCAACGAGGTACCTTCTTGCATGCGCTCGTCGAGGAGGGCGGTAGCCTTGACGATGGTCGCCATCATCTTGGTCCGCGCCTCCGACTGCGGCTTGGCCTTCCACTCGAGGAAGTCGAAGTAGCTGGCCTCGAGCATCTCCTGCATGATGGCCTTCGCCTCGATCTCCTGTGAGAAGCCGGCTTGATGCATCGCCATCGCCGGGCCCACCTGCAGAATGGCCATCGTCTTGGAGCGCTGCGCATCTCTGTTCTGCAGGAGGATGGCCCACTCGTCGACTCGGAGAAGATCCACGTTCCAGTAGTAGTGACGATAGGCCTCGATCCCATCAGCAGTGAAGTGCTCCTCGAGGCGGGCATTCACTTTTTTAGCTATCGTGACGGAGTGGTGGTGGCCGAGGAGCAGCTCTTCGACCAGTGGCCTGGCGCGAAGGTGGACGGTGATCTTGCTCGCCTCATGGCTGGCTTCGTCGGGGTTGTGGAGGCCGTAGATCCCCTCCTGTCGCATGAAGCGAACACTGGGGCGGTGGAACCGATTGTGCGGTGTGAACTGAGCCGGGAGCTTCTGGTTGACTTCGTTCCTGAGCCACTGAAGGTAGTTCGGCTGCGTCTCAGGGAACCCAAGCATGGTCACCCACATGTTGACCATGGCGTCATCCTGCATTCGCGGGTCAGTCGTCGTGATGAGGAACTTGATGAAGTTCTCTGAAGGATGACGGATCGGCATGGAGCCTATTGTGCTGCAGGCTGCTGCTGTTGTTCAAGTAGGGCCCGGAATTGTTGGATCAAGTTTTCCTTTTCCTGGGCCCTGGCGGCAAGGTACTCGTCGACCGATCCACCTGGCTTCTTGAGGCGCAGCTTCTCGAGAACGCCGGTTGGACGGCGAGTCGCCAAGAACCGCTGGACCTTCACATTCCGCTCTTCTGGGGGAAGCATCGCGTGGCTCTTGTAACGGATGCCACGACCCTCAACCTGCTTCAACTTCTCATCATTCCAGTGAGGCTCTAGCATCTGGATGAGTCGAGTGCCCTGCAGATCGAGACCTTCTCCACCGGCCGAAGAGAGCAAGAGGGCGCGAATTTTGTTCTCGTTGTACTGCCTGACGAGCTCGTCCCTCTTCGACTTCGGCATCTCACCGGTGAACTCGCCGTAGGGGATGCCAGCTTCTTGAAGCCTCTGGGCGTAGGGATTGATGCCTGCGCCGAGGTAGTTGGAGTAGACGACAGCCTTTGCCCTCTCGTTCGCGGCAAGCTCTTGCTGCAACCGAGAGAAGGCTTCGTCCAGCTTGGGCTCATAGACCTTCTTCACGTCCTCCTGAAAGGGAGCAGTGGAGTTGGCGATTTGCCGACTGGCCCCCAAGAAGGCGTTGAGCTGCTGGGATTCCCGCTTGCTGGGAGGCAGACGAGAGCGGATCTTGGCCGACACCCAAGGTGGCGCCTTCTTCAGGATGGTGTCGTAGACCTCGAGCTGCTTCGGGTCCATCGGCACCTTGACGTCCTCACGATTGACCTCGGGGAAGTCTTCCTTCGCAGACGGGTGATAGTCGACCCACTTGTCGAAGATGCCTTGAAGCTCTTCCTGGCGCTTGGGGTTCAGCTCTTCAACGACACCCGGCTTGAGGCCGCGGAGTCGATTGATGATGCCAGGGCTAATCTTCTTCTGACGAATGAACCTCTGATTGAACCGCTCCGGGTCCGTCGGAAGCAACGGCGCTCCAGAGGCGAGGTCTACGAGTGGCGCAATGTCAGACGGGCGGTTGTAGAATGGACTGCCGGTCAGAAGCAGGCGCTTCTCGGCCTCGTTCTTCGCCAGCGTCTTGTAGGTCTGCGTCTGAGGCTCACGAGCACGGTGAGCCTCGTCGACGATCATCAGGGGCTGCGTCGGAGCCTGACGCTTCCTCGTGATGTTCTGCATCGACTGGACATGAGCCTTCTGCTTGGCTCCGCCCAACCACTTCTTCTGCTCCTTGCGGTAATTCGCCTGGAGTGCTGCCGGAACGATGACGTCCGACGGCATCTTGAGAGCCTTCTGAGCCTCGATCGCAGTTCTCGTCTTTCCAGAACCGAGACCGTGCGCCACCACCAAGCCCGGCTGGTCAGGCTGCTGGATACGATCGACAACACGCTGCTGATGGGGCTGTAGCCCTGCCACGCCCGCGATCTTCCCGAGGTTGGTAGCGAGACGACTCATCGATTGAGGATGTGGAGCATCTCGTCCACAAAGGCCACCATGGCCGTCTTCGGGAACTTGGGATGCTTCTTGAACGCGTTGTAGGCGTCGATGAACTCTCGATACTTCTTGGCATCACCGCCGCGATCTGGATGGTGCTTGAGCGAGAACTCGCGGACGAGCTTCTTCACGTCCTTCTGCGACTTTACGCCTTTGAAGGCCGACGGGACTGCTTTGGGGAGTGCTGAGGCCGGCACTGTATGAACGGGAGTTGTGTACCCGACGAGACCGCCAGCGATTCCGCCAGCGAGCCCCATCTTCCACGCGTTTTTCTTTCTCTGCTCGGCATCATAGTGGTGCGTTACATCTCGCCACTGGTCATGCCAGGACTTCATCGTCAATCCACGGACGGCTCCGCCAGCACCGCCAGCAACTGCCCCAACGCCGGTGAGGAAGGCACGTGGGTTAGTCTTGATGAAGTCACCGAGTCCCATCGCCACTCCTTGGGGTGACCACCACTCCCCACTTCACCATCAGGTTGTGTGGCGGGGCCATGGTCTTGTCCCACCACCGCTGCTCACACTCAGCGCGTGTAATAACACGCTGGTTGCCATCGGTGTTGGGGTCCATCAGATGGACCACATTGTCGTCGATCTGAGTGATGACGACGTAGTGCCCCTTGCCAGGGTTGTTGAAGCTTTGGAAGTCGGCAATGATCGGGATGCCCTGATCGGTGATTGCCTTCGCCTCATCGAGGGACGAGAAGCACTTGTCGTACGCGTCGAAGCCGAGCTTCTGAGCTCCACGGGTGATCTCGTCCACCTCCGCACCGCCGCGATCGCGCACGCCGATGGCGTACATGATCTCGTGCTCGGCAAAGCGATCGGCTCCCCAGTGCTCGAGCACGGCCTTCAGACACGCCGCTGAGCATGAGTATTGTGTCTTCTGTTGGTAGGGCTCGACCTGTGCGAGCTTCAAGAACTCGCTGGTTTGATCGATGAGGGGGATGATCGTCTTCGCCGGCTTAGAGCTAAGAAGGCGCTTGGCTCCCTCGATGACCGGCCCCGGTGGCTTCTTTGGGGTCGGCAGCTTGTTGGCGAGGAAGTTGGTGATCGTTCCGACGATCGGTGGAGCGGGCTGACCAAGCATCGGGCTGAAGGACTGGTGTCCTTGGGATGCCTGGGCCGCGGCGTTGCCGAGCTGTGCGTACTGCCCCTTCAACCACGACTTTGCGACACCAAGCGGACTCGCGAGCTTCAGTCGCTGGATCTGCTGGAACTCGTCGGAGAAGGCGGTGAAGAGAGGTGTCGTCACGGCTCCTTGGTCTTCTTCTTCGATGAAGCGTCGATGCGCTCGACGACCTTTCGGATCTCTGCTTGGATGTCGTCCATTTCCTTCGTACGATCGGCATCCGGCTTACTCATGAGAGACCTCCTGGGTTAGACGAGCTCCTTCTGCTGGAGCGAGCGAAGGCCGCCGATCACCTCTTCCATGTTCTTCATGGCACGCTCGGCGGCACCAGTCGGGACCTGGTTGAGGCCGAGACGTGAGGCGATCAGCATCTCGGCGAGCTTGGTCGATGTCGTGTCGAGGTCGGGGAGGTAGCTGGCGAAGATGGAGATGTTCTCCGGGTTGATGAAGTTCATGGCGAGAATCTTGTCGGCCGTCTCGGTGTCCTCGAGCGCAGCCGCCTCCTTCACCAAGTCCCGGCGCCAGAAGCTGTAATCGAATTGCTCGAGCAGCGCCGCAGCCTTCTTCTCTGCATTCGCGTGGATGTCGCCGAGCGGCACGATGGGGTTCAGGCCTGCAAGCTTCACCAGCTTATTGGGGCGACGCTCCGCTTCCTTGATAACCTCCTGCGCTTCGTCCTGGGTAAGGCCCATGGCGCAGAGCAGGAACGTTGCCTCCGCCGTCTTCAAGAACCAGCGGTTGTCTCGGGCAACCTTCATGACCGGCATGCCCTCGAGAGACGTCTCTCCTGGGCCCGTCGACTTGACGGCCACTTCGTTCGGCAAGCTCTTGGCATCGGCCGCCGAGTCCGGGGTGTCACCCTTGGCCAGGTGAACCGGCTCTCCGCTCAGGGGCACCCACTGCATGTCGTCCGGGATGGCGAACATATCGCCCTCTCCCATCGGCTCGAATGCAGAGATACCAGGAGTGGGGACGAGGGTCATCTGCGCCCCGAAGACGTCGCTGACCATGTACTGCAGCATCCCGTCCGGGCCCTGCGAGGTCGATTCGATGGTGAGAGGAAGAGTCGAGAATGGCTTGGCACCACCCTGTGGGTGGTAGACGAAAATGCCGTCGCCCTGCGGCTGCTGTCCTTGAGCCGCCTCGAGAGCCATGCCGCCAGGTCCCTCCTGACGCACACCGATGATCTCGTCCTGAGCACCATAGGCGCCGTGGCCATCAGTGAAGACGAAGAACTCAAGTGGCTGCATCTGGAAGTCGACCACAGGCAGCACGGTGCCCATCAGAGTCTCGCCACTGTCCGCGTTCTTCACAGCGTAATCACCGAACTCAGTGATGAGCGCCCCATCCGGCTCGTCCAGGCCCTGCTTCTGAGCACGCTGGGTGGTGACCGTCATGGTCTGACCTGGCTGCATTTTCGACATGTCCTGCCCAGCCATGGCGGCAGCCTGGTCCGGCGAGGCCTGCATCTCCTGCGGAGCGAAGGCGCCGGCGTTGGCCCACTTCACCTTGAAGTTGCCCGAGGCGAGCTTGGTGATCTGCACGACCGTCGGCTTGATGCTGTGGATCAGCGCCGAAGCCGTCTTCTCGACGCTCATGTGCTGAACCATCGCCATCCGGTTCGAGATCTTCCGAACCGACGCGTTCTTCAGGAAGAGAAGACGGGTCTCCTCGTCGGAGGCGATCTTCTCGAGGAAGGCTTCGTACTGTTGATCAGAGATGGTCGAGGCAATCACCTCGCACAGGGGCTTCTTCGCTGACGCCTGCTTGCCGAAGCCGCCAACACCAACGCCAGTCGCCACGGCATTGCCGTAGCCGTAATTGGTACGCATCGGCGGATAGAGCTGGTCGACCATGCCCTGATCGGTGGGCTTGCGGGTTGACGTCTCGACGGCGGCCGTGCGGAAGAGCTTCTCCCGCAGGCGGCGTTCGTTGAGAGGAAGAGCCTCGTTGCCATCGAGCATCACGTCCAGTGGCTGCATGAGCCGGTCCTTGACGATGATGGGGATCTTGACCGAGTTCTCCGGCTGATCAGGCAGAGGAGAATCCGTCTGATTGGTGACTTCGGCAGCTCCGAAGGCGTAGCCCCGCTGGGCATCCACGCGATCGAGCATCACGTTGACCGAGTAGTCCGCCAGGTAGGGGAGCTGCTTGTAGATCTCCGATGCGATCTCCCGCTGCCAGTTCTCGGTGTTGTCACCGAGCTTCACCGGCATGGCCACCTTCTCGAAGGTCGGCTTGAAGTCCTGATCGAGGAAGAGATTCATGTTAGACCTTCACCTTCGGGTTCTGGTGGTTTTTGGGAATCATCGAGAGGATGCCAGGGTTCGCAGCGACGAGAGTGCCGAAGGGCGTCGTCACTGGAGTTCCAAGCTGAGCAGCGACTGCAGCGATGAACTGGATGAAGTCAGGAGAGTTGCGCAAGACGGGCCATTGCGCCAAGTCGATATCGATCCCCGCTGTGCCCTTGAGCACCAGCTTCTGCATGGCCTGGATCGTCATCGCGTCGTCCGTCTTGATTCCCATCGCCTTTGTGCTGTGGAGATCCATCGAGTCTTGGCTATCGAGCGACATCGCCTTGTTCGACGAGACCGAGACTTTGCCCTGCTTCGCTTGGAGCGTCAGGTCACCTGAGTTGAGCACCAAGGAGTAGTTCTTTTCCATGGTCCAGTTGACGTTGCCGTCCTTGTCGAAGGTGAGCCCTATCTTGACGTCTCCTCCACCTTTATCGCGGGTTTGCAGCGTCAGGATAGTCTTGTCACCGTCGCCATGGGAACCGATTTTGAGGAGGGCGACCGTCTTGTCATTGGAGTCGTCCGCGAACTCTTTGGCGGCGATTTGGTACAGACACTTCTGGTGCCCGTCGGAATCTTCATCCTTCCTCTGCACCTGCCATGTGAGGTCACCAGCCGGGGTGTGGAGCTCGTAGTTCTCGGCGAAGTCCTGCATCACGTTTCGAATGGGTAGGAAGATGCGCTGGCAGATGGGAGTAGAGCCGATCTGAACGATCCCTCCTCGACGGAGAGTGACGAAGTTCAGGTCTCTTGTCTTGAGCTCGATGTCTCCAGGATTGAGAAGAGAGCGCCCACCACGATAGCTGCCGCCCTCATCCACCACAGACCAGCCAAGAACGAAGCTCTCTCGTCCGTCTTCTGAAGGCTCACAGACCCAGCAAACCGACCCGACTTCCGGCATCCAGTTGATGCCCTCTCCCTGGTTCTGATTCACGTAGGGAGAGATGAAGGGGATGTCGAACTTCACCGTATAGGGCGCAGCCTCCATTCGGGTGTCCACCGTGTAGTCCCGAATGTTGACGTTGACGACACGGCCCCGATAAACGGAAACGTCGCGAAGATCCGTCGTCGCCGTGGAGGACGAGCGCTTCTTGGGGAAGGCGTCTACAGCGCGTCTGCTCATGATTAGTAGTGGTGCGGATTCTCTTTGGTGCCCTTGCCGAACTCCGCACCGAAGACATAGGCGGGAACGGGGTTGGGCCCGTGGATGTTGCTCTTCCAGCCTCGAGACGCACCCTCGAGAATGGTCTGCCGCAAACGCTCGAAGTTGAGACGCGCCATCCAGTCTTCGTGCTGGTCGAGGGCGACCTGCTCCGCCGAGCGAATAACTGGCTTTGCGATGATCGGCTTCTCATCGGGCTTCAGGCTGCGGTTGTGCTCATCCACCACAGTGCGAAGGACGAGGTCTCCGTGCAGGTGTGCCGAATCGCCCGGATCCTCGACGCGAGCGAGGTTGGTCAGAGAGCGCACTACTGTCTCGATGTTGCGGCGCTTGACGTGCTCGTCCTTGTACACATCGTTGTGTAGGCTGTTCGTGACGTAGTTCTGCACATTGTGGATGTCGGTCAGCGGCAAGAGCTCGCGGGGATTGATGGGGCCGTCCGACAGCGCGTGGCCCGGGAAGACTTTGTCGCCCACAGCGACGGTGACCTTGTTGACGGCCGGGACGTAGTGCCGTTCCCCGCCGATGTGGATGTAGTGACCGTTCGTCGCCTTGTCGTGCTCGATCCGAGACACGGTCCCTTCCATGGTGGATAGGGTAGCAGAGTGCGACAGGATCTTGGGGACATTGAGAAGCTGGTTCAGTCGAGTGAACTTGTCGACCGCACCGGCGCCTCGAGACGCCGCGACGCCACCGGTGTGGAACGAGTCCATGGCGAGCTGCGTCGCTGGCTCACCAAGAGCGTGTCCGGCGATCACGCCGATGTTGGTGCCGACTTCGTGGAAGTGTCCGTTCTCACTGAGTCCGTAGCACTTGGCGCACAGGCCCTGCCCGTGGGCGCACTTCAGAGGAGACCGCACGATGATCTTGTCGACGCCGTGCTTCTGCAGAGTTGCCGTCACCTCTGGAGTGATGATCGTGCCAGGAGCGAGCGTGTGCTTACCCACTTTCGCTTCCTTGGCCAGAACTCGATCCTGGATCTCCACGTCGGCCACATTCATCGTGATGCCGTTCTTGGTACCGCAATCGTTCGAGACGATCAGCGTCGGCATCATGACGTTAGCAACGTCTTTGGTGAGAGCTCCAGGCTCAGAGGTACCTTCGACCTTCTGCAGGGTACCCATGCGGGCGCCGTGGAGAGACGTCCAGTAGTCACCGACGTCGAGACCCTCCGCATAGCTCTTCTTGACCGGAGTGGGGATGGTGCCGCCAGCGCCGTCCTTCATGAGCATCGGAGCCATGGTGATCTGGCGGAACTGCGGCGTCGAGCCGCGAGCACCGGAGTACACCATCGTGTAGATCTTGTTGTCCGTCTTCTCGAAGTGCGGCAGGAGCTCCTTCTCGAGCTCATCGGTCGCCATCGAGTAGATCTTCACCAGCTTGGCGTCCTTCTCTTCCTTCGAGAGCTTGCTGGACCTGATCTTTCCCGCCTCGACATCGTAGGGGTGGAGGATGTGATCACGCAGCCCCTTCTGAACATCAAGGTCCTTCAGACCGAAGGAGAACCCCGCTTCGTAGGAGTAGTTGTTACCCAAGTCCTTCAGCTTGTCGACGGTGAGGGCGAAGCTCTTCGGGTCCTGGCGGGCCAGGTTACCCAGGAGCTGCTTCACGTTCTTCTTCTTGAGCGTGAACTTCGAGTCGTGCAGAAGTTCCTCGTTGGCCTTGAAGCCGTCTGGGAAGTAGCTATTGATTGTCATGCGGCCGAGCGTCGTCTTCTTGCCACCGATGGTGAAGACGTCGTTCATGCCAAGAGCACCTCTGTCCTTCGCCTTCTGTGCTTCGAGGAAGTTGGGAAATGTCTTACCAGTCTCCTTGCCCCACTTCGTCAGAAGGTGAAGACCGAGCAGTGACTCCTGCGTCGGCTGGTACATGATGTCGCCGCTGGTCGAGCTGAAGAGGTTGTTCGACGGGAACATCTTGTGGGACTCCTTGACTGCCTCGTCCGTGAGCGGGACGAAGACGGACATGGTGTCGCCGTCGAAGTCAGCGTTGTAGCCAGCGGTGACCAGCGGGTGGATCTGGATGGCCTTGCCCTCGACCATCTTCGGCTTGAAGGCCATGATCGAGAACTTGTGCAGAGCCGGGTCTCGCTTGAGGAGGACCGGGCGCTTGTCCATCGCCTTCTCGAGCGCCTTCCAGGCGATGTCCCTATTCTCCTTCACCGCCTTCAGCGCATTGACCGGGTTGAGGCCGACCTGACCCAGCTCTCGCACGACGAAAGGCTTGTAGAGCTCCATCGCCGCTTCCTTCGGTAGGCCCACGTAGTCGAGGTGCATGGCCGGCTCCGGGATGATGGTGGAGCGCATGGAGAGCTCCTGCCGGCGCTTCATGAGCCGCTTCTGGAAGTAGCCTTGCTTCGGCTGATCGCCAGCAACGACGTCGAGGATGCCCTTCATCGGGCGGTTCGACTCGTAGACCGGACGCCCACCGAGGCCAGCGTAGGCCCTCATGGCGTCGTAGAGCTGCTCGCGGACGTTCCTCTCCGAGGCACCGCCGAGCTCCTTGACCGGGTTCTTCAGACGATCGTTGAGGAGACCGATGGCGTGGTAGTACTGGTTGATGTCGTCGTAGCGCAGTGAACCATCCGGCATCGGAACAATGGGCCGGAACGCCGGCGGCAGCACCGGCAGGTAGTTCATCATGTACGCTTCGTGCGGCTTCATGTTGAGCTTGTCGAGAGCGATGAGGTAGCGCGCCTTCTTGTTGGCCTTGTTGAGCGCGTCCTTCTTCAGCTTCGGGAGCTCAGCGAGCGTCTTCTTCAGCTCGGCCTTGACGTCGATCTTCTTGAGAAGATTGTTGATTGCGATACCACCTGTCTCGCCGTTGGGCAGGGCCTTCTTGCCCTTCGCAACCGCTTCGAAGTCTTCATACCGAAGACCGGATAGGATGACGGCCGGGCCGAGCTGCGACTTGCTCGAGCCGACGAACACCGGATTGGGAACCGGCTCGGCCATCTTGATGTGAGACCAGAAGAGTCCCTTGCCCTTGTCATCCGGCAGGCCGCCGGTGATCTTCGGGTCGAAGAGGCCCTTCTCCAGCTCCTTGGCATCTTTGCCACGGAGCATGCGACCAGCGTCTTTGATCTCGCCGTGCGAGAGAGCGAGCACGCCCTTGTCAGTCAACGGCATGAGCTGGAGCTCGTTGCCTTGCTTCTGGATGTTGACGCCGAGGCCGGTGAGCAGGTTCTCGAACTTCTTGTACGCGAACGTCGGGCGAGGAGCCGGCAGCGGCTGGCCCGTGCGGACGCGATCCCAGAAGTCGGTGTGATTCATGTCGTCGAGATTGTCCCCGAGGTGCTGGTCGGCCTTGTAGGTGGCCATCTCGCGAAGGTTGTGGCGCGCTCCGTGAGCGAGCAGAGCGTAGAACTCGAGCTGCCCCAGGCCCTGGCCGGGGTGCTCCGCACCTGTGCCCTTGGGAGCGTGGTCGACGGTGTAGGAACCACCGCCCTGTCGACCTCCGCTTCGGACGGCGAGCTTCTTCTCGACCTGGTGCTTGAGCTTGAAGATGTACTGATTGCCCGTCAGTACGTCTCCGAGCTTCTTGCCGTTGGTCGGATCGAAGAGCGTTTCTTGATCGCTGATGCCATTCTTCGCCAAGTCTTCTTTCACCTTGCTGGTGTAGTCGACGTGCGGCCCGGCGAAGTTGGTGACGACATAGGGCTTGCCCGTCTTCTCGGCGACCTTCGAGGCGGCTGTCTCGAGCATCTGACCGAGGTTGATGCGGGTCGGGACGCCGGATGGGTTCATGAGGACCTGGACGTGCTGGCCATCTGCGCCACCGATGCGAGGCATCTCGTGGTCGGGCAGGATGCGGGTGATGATGGCCTTGTTGCCGTGTCGGCCGACGATCTTGTCACCGACCTCGGCGGACTCGAGCGTCTTGACGTGAACGACGGCTCCCTTGTTGTTCGGGAGCTTGACGACCTTCACCACCTCACCCGGGTGGTCGGAATCCCAGACCACGCTTCGGTCTTGGAGATTGAAGGCCTTCTTCGACAGACGACTCATCAACCGACCAGTCTCGCCGGCGTAGTCCTTCTTGCCCACTGCTGCAACGAGGATGTCTCCCGGCTCGACCCGCTGACCGACTCGAATCAGACCGTCCGTCCCGATCTTGGACATCTGGTCCTTCGTCAGCTTCTTTGACATCGTGCTGGCGAAGGCGATGAACCTCGACTTCGAGATCTCGTCCCTCTCGGGATCTGTCTCGAGCGTCCGACGGTGCAAGTGCTCCGACGTCAGCTTCTTTGCTGCTGAGTCGGAGATGACGATGCCGTCCTCGAAGTTGTACCCCTTGTACGGTAAATACGCGACGCGAAGGTTCGTTCCAAGGGACAGAGAGCCCTGCCGTGTGAAGTTGGTGTCGGCGAGGGTCTGCCCCTTCTTCACCGAATCGCCGACCTTCACAAGCGGCGTCGAGTGGATGAAGGTCTTCGAGTCGTTGAGCGGGAAGTGGTTGTAGATCTGCTCCTCGTGTCGCTTGCCGGCCGCGTCCTGAATGACGATAGCCTCAGCGTGGCCGTTCTCCTTGCTGGTCTTGATCTCCACCACCTTGCCGTCGTGATGAGCATTGTGGGACCAGTCGAGACCGGTGAGCTTCTCCCAGGTCTGAGACCCGCCTGCCAAAACCTGAACGAGAGGCTGCTCGCGATTGTGCAGAGAGACGGCCTGCGTGCCCTGGCGGGACGCGGTCATCGTGCGGTTGCCCTGGTTGTTCTGCAGGAACGGGATGAGGTTGGTCGCCTCATCGTAGAGCTGCGAGGGCTGAACAACGAGGTAGCGAGCCTCGGAGAAAGGCTTCTCCAGCATCTCGTGTGTTATCGGGTCCTTCATCTTCACGAGGTCCGCAATCGGATGCGGGCGCCCGTCCCTGATGACGACCTGATCTGGCAGCAGCACGTTCTCTCGGTGTAGCTCGGCCGGCGTGACCTTGGCGAACTGCTTCGCCTTCAGATCATAGACCTGCATGATGGGGTCGTTGCCCCTCTTCTTGACGCCGATGGGCAAGTGCAGAGTGATACCGGTGCGCTCCGACTCCGGCGTGTGGATCGGATCGAGATAGCCGAAGTGCGAGGGGTTGATGAGCTTCATGTCGGGCGTAACCGACTGCTCCTTCTTGATACCGCCCTCCTCGGCCATGATCGTCGTCGCTCGATGATTCGAGATCATCTCGAGCGGGTTCACCTGCTCCGGGTTCTTCGAGAGCATGGAGCTCGTGAAGAACTCCTTGATGGGGCGATTGAAGAGGTCGCCGGAGATGATGTCGCGAACCTTATCCTGCCGGTCGATGTTGTTGCCGACTTTTCCAGCAAGGGTCCGCTTCATCTTGGACTTGGTGAGCTGCTCGTGCAGGAAGTCGTCCGTTCCGTGCAGTGTCTTGAAGACGAGTGAGTTGCGATCGTCCTGTGGGATATCGCCCTTGGTCACTCCAAGAATCCGCTGCGAGCCCAGCAGCAAAGCTTCCCCGTTGACGTGGTCGAACGGCTTGCCGAAGACGAGCTTCGTCATCTCTGGCAACAAACCCGTCTTGTGGAACTCGGCAACAACGGCAGAGGCCTTCTGGTCGTAGGTTAGGCCTTGCAGTTGCTGCTTCGAGTTCTTGGTGATCTTCGCGTAGAGCTCTTCAATGTCCTTCTCCGGGTGCTTCGGGACATTGGCCTTGTAGATGTCCTCGCCCCACGCCTTCTTCATATCCTCGTCTTGAACGCCGAGAACCTTGAGAACGGAGTAGAGCGGAGGGTGATAGGTGCCCCACTGGAACTGAAACTTGCGAGACTCTGGATCGAACGGGATCTTGATACGAGGCTTACCCGCGAACGGCTTGGCGAGGTTGAACTCGGTCTCCATTTCGCCGTTCTGCTTGATGTGGGCGTAGACGCCCGAACGCAGGCGCCAGAGGCTATCCACCTGCCACTCGGATCCGTCGACGATGTAGCTGTAGCGGTTGGTGGGCTTGGGGAGAGTCATGACCTTGATCTTGGTTCGATCGAGCTCATGTCCCGTGGCTTTGTCGATCAGGCTCACGTCGGCGAAGACGTTCGCGCCCCAGGTCTTCTTCTGATCCTTCGCTTGCTCCTGAGAGCGGATGTCATCTCTCGGTGCGCCACTATCATCGAAGGAGAGATTGTGAAGAACCAACTTCTTCGCTCTTCCTTCGAAGGGGAAGTAGCTCTTCACTGCTGACTCGACACGCTCTTGGAGGGACTTCCAGGTCTCTGCTGGGGTACCGGCCACGATAATCTCCTTGCAGCCCTCTGCCTGACGGCAATCTCCGGGCCGACCAAGTGCCTCCAGCGTAGGCAGAAGACGATCCGACGTCAAATAAAACCTAGAGATTGCCGGAGATAAGAGTTTCGTAGGCAGGCTTTATTTTCGCAGAGAGGGAAGCCATGGGCCGAGAGAGTTTCGAACCAGGTGACAACGACTCGAACCAACCGGAGGACGAGAACAACGATTACGAGGAGGCTGTCGACGACCTAATCTCGGGGGTAATCACACCGGAAGGCGACGAGTGACATGCTCACCGCCGTCCGCCTCGCATTCTGTCTGTTCTTTCTGATCCGCGTGCAGTGGATGCTTTGGCTGTTGTATGGCATGGGGTGACTCATGGATGGCGATGGAGTGCCGCAGGCTTTCTGTCCGTTGCTGTGGAGGGCGAACGGAGGCACATTCACCGCCGACGGATCACCCCGCTTCAACGTTCTCGGGAATGATCATGTTCGCGGGAACTGCACCAGAGCGTACGACTGCGACACCTGCAGTCTCATGCAGCACGAGCTCTCGTACCACCCTGCAGGAACAGTGTGGTGGTGTTGTACGAGCTGCGTCGCAAGGCTGAAGAGCCGATCCAAAGGGGTGGGTCGGCATCTACGCCTTCCTGGGTACTACACCGACGGATACTGTCAAAACCCTGCCTGCCGTCGAGATGAGGAGGATCGCCCAGCGAGCCACCTCCAACTCGTACTCGGTGACATCACGCTGGAGGGCGGTTGATGCTTTGCGACTACTGCAGATTCCCCATCTACATCGACCAGCCAACCTTTCAGGGGTCGACAGGAACATCCAAGATGGGTCAAAAGTCAGGTCAGATGTACCACAGCTCCGACATGGAAAAGCCGGAGACGATCCACCTTTCATGCCTTCCATCGTGGGTCTATAAGAACCAGGAACTCAGAGACGTCATCAGGAACGAAGTGCTCCTGGAGGTTCGACGTGATGAGATCGACGACCTGAAGCAGATCGCACTATCAGAGGCTGCGGAAGAGCTCCAGTACCTGTGTGCGGCGTGCGCGAAACATAAGATGCGGCCCGACGACCCGCCTGCAGAGTACGAGTGCTCGAACCTCAAGTGCAGAAGTGGGGCAATGCCAGTCTGCCCTGACTGCGGAGAGGTGGCCGACGCGATGGTGGATGCGATACTCGAAGAGAGCGCAGCGTAGGAGCAAGCTAAAGAAAAGGCGGGAAGGTTGCGCATTCCTTCCCGCCTTTGTTTTTTAGCTATCCGCAGCCGGTCGAGGTACCGCAGTTCGGGCAGAGGTGGCACGAGCCTGCCCGCTTCGTGAGACTGCCGCAGCGAGTGCAGGGAGGACCAGACGGCGCCTTCTCTGCCTTCGCCTCCTCTTCCTTCGGCGTGAGCAGCTTGACGTCAGCCGGCGCCTCACGCAGTCGGAGAAGATGCTGCGCATTTGGTGCGAAGTTGAGAGCGAGCCACTGCGCCAGGAAGTCCGGGATGGACCGAGCGCGGCGGATGATCGGGTGACTCGTCCAGCCCTTGGGTTCGAACTCCTGGTCGCTGAACTTCTCGATGAACGTCTCCAGCGGAACGCCGTGCTGGAGGCCGATGCTGAAGGCGGTCGCCCACGCATCCATGATGCCGTTCAGCGTGGAGCCCTGCTTCGAGACGCGGACGAAGATCTCGCCCAGAGAGCCATCCCCGAAGAAGCCCGGAGTGATGTACACCTCCGTGCCGCCGATGCTGACTTTCGCCGTCTTGGCGTCGCGCTCGTCCGGTAGGCGACGGCGTTCACCCCACGCCAGCGACTTGACTCGGCCCTCGAGCGTGTTGTTCTCGGTGGAGATGGGCTGAGAGAGCTTGCACTTGTCCCGGTAGATGGCCACGCACTTCAGACCAGACTTCCAGGACAGCATGTAGATCTTCTCGATGTCCTCCACCGTGCAGTTCTCTGGCATGTTGACGGTCTTCGAGATGCCGCCCGAGAGGAAGGGCTGGACCGCAGCCATCATGAGGATGTGAGCTTCTGGACGCAGGGCGTTCGGTCCGATAGCTTCCGGGAAGACGCCACCGTGCTTCTCGTAGTCGAACTCCGGCGCGCCCTGAAGCTTCTCGTTCTCAGCGACGTACTCGAGGATCCCGTCGATGACTTCCGGCGAGTACCCGAGGTTTTTGAGAGCGAGCTCGACACTGGGAGTCGCCAGCCGCTCCATGCCACCACCGACAAGCTTCTTGTACCGGACGATAGCCGTGTTGGGCTCGACGCCGGTAGTATCGGCGCACATGAGGAAGCTGATGGTTCCAGTCGGGGCGAGCACTGTGACCTGGCCGTTGCGGTAGCCGAACTTCTTTCCGGCCTGCAGCGCCTCCGTCCAGACTTCGGGCGCCCGATCGATGATGGCGTGATACTGCTTCGCCATCGGCGTCGGAATCCGTTTGGCCGCATTGAGGTGCATCTTGACCACGTTGAGCATCGGCTCGCGGTTGGCCTCGAACGCCTCGAACGGACCGCGGACTTCGGCAAGCAGAGCAGACTGCCTCTGGGCTGCGCCACCCATGATGGCAGTGATGCCGCCGGCGACACTCCGACCGTCATTGGAGTCGTACGGAAGACCCCACACGGTAAGAAGATCGCCCAGATTCGTGTAGCCGAGCCCCAGTGTACGGTACCTGTGGCTGTTCTCCGTGATGACCGGCGACGGGTAGGAACTGGCGTCGACGACCGCCTCCATCGCGGTGATGGCGATCGAGCAGGCGTGCTCGAAGCCTTCGATGTCGAAGGTGTTGTCGAGCTTGACGAACTTGCGCAGGTTCAGTGATCCGAGATTGCAGGCCGTGTTGTCGAGGTAGAGATACTCCGAGCACGGATTCGAGGCGTTGATGCGGCCCGAAGCAGGGCTGGTGTGCCAGTTGTTCGTGGTCGTGTCGAACTGCAGACCCGGATCGCCGCACATCCAGGCGGCCTTGGCGATCTCCTTCCAAAGATGACGGGCCTTGTACTTCTTGTGCGGCTTGCCCGTGCTCACGAACTTCGTCGAGAACTCACCGTCGCTCTCGACGAGCTTCATGAACTCATCGGTCACACGAACCGAGTTGTTGGCGTTCTGGAAGCCAACGTACTCGTAGACATTGCCCGGAACGTTGAACTCGGCGGTGTACTTCCCCGTCGAGTAGAGATCGTGAGCCACCTGCTCCGCGTTCGACTTGCAGGTGATGAACTCCTCGATGTCCGGGTGGTCAACGTTGAGAACGACCATCTTGGCGGCACGTCGAGTACCACCACCAGACTTCATGGCGCCGGCGAAGGCGTCGAAGCCCTTCATGAACGAGACCGGGCCAGATGCCGTGCCACCGTTCGACAGCTTCTCCATGCTGCCGCGGATGGGCGAGAGGTTACCGCCCGTGCCCGAGCCGCCCTTGAAGAGCATGGCCTCCTTCTTGGCCAGGTCCATGATGTCGCCCATGTCGTCGGTGACCTGCTGGATGAAGCAGGCCGAGCACTGCGGAACTTCCACCGCGCCGACATTGAACCAGACCGGAGAGTTGAAGGCGAACATGCCATGAAGGAGCATGAAGAGAAGCTCCTCGTAGAACACCTGGCCGTCGACGGACATCATCGTATCGGGCGGCGACGGAGGGGCGCCGTAGGTGTGAAGATGCCCCGGCTCGAAGATCCCTTGGTCGATCGCCTGACGCGCCATCCAATAGGCGACGCGATCGAACATCTGCTTCGCGGAGACTTCCTTCACGCCATTGATGGTGCGGAAGTACTTCTCAGCGACGATGTTGACTGTGGTGTCGTTCCAGAACCCGGGGACTTCGACACCGTCTTGACGGAACTTCACGTCCCCCTTGCTGCCGTAGATTACTGCATCTTTCCTGACCCACTCGACGGTGTTGAACGGATGAACGCCCTCGGTGGTGAAGACCCGCTGGAATCGGATCCTCTTCGGTGATGCGTTTCGGCGCACCACCTTCTTGTCCTCTGCTGCCGTCTGCATGTGCGACCTCCAAAGGTGAAAAAAGAGCGCAAGCCTTCTATGCTGGCTAACGCACAGCGCTCGCGCTTATGCCTCAGATGAGAGCGTTCTTGCGACGAGGCGGCTTGATGTCTGGCATGGGCGACTGACCGGGGTCAAGCGGATCAGTCTGAGAGCCCTTCGCGTCTTGGAGGAGCTGAACGGTGAGCCCGTAGAGTTGCGGGTTCTTGCCCTTCATCTTGATGAGCTCGATGTTCTTCGTCATCTCATCCATCTTCTCGAAGTGCGTAGCCGCACGACGAGCGAGGTAGAGCGGACTGAATAGAGCACCTTGGCCAGCCGCCTGGGTGAGCGGCGACTGCATCTCCATCGGGATGCCCTCGTTCGGCATGGTCCCGCCCTTCTCCGGGTAGGCCTTCACACCCTCTGGGAAGCCCGGGGCGGCGTCGTCACCTTCCTTGGGCTGCATGTCGCCACCGCCACCAGGCCCGCCGGGGCCTCCCAATTGCTGGCCCTCGGCGAACTGCTTCATGGCGTCGCCAAGCTGTTGGTTCTGGGCACCACCGCCTTGGTCTGGCGGAGGCATTCCAGCGGCCTGCATGAGCTTCTGGGCCTGGATCTGGTAGCGCGTCTGGACAAGGAGCGTCTCGCCTTGGAGCTCGGCGGAGGCCATCATCTGCTTGCGCTGGTTGTCCATCTGCTTCGCCATCTCGGCGCTCTTGTGCTTCTCTTCCTGAACGATGTCCAGATCGGCCTCGTCGAGGAGCGTGGTGTCCGAGACCTTCTGCGCCTGGTTCATCTGGAAGGTGAGCTGGAGACGCTGCAGATCGTCCGCCATCTTGAAGCGCTTGAAGTGCAGCTTCGGGCGGTTCCACTCCATGTAGTCGGCGATCTTCCCGAGAATGAAGTCGCGGACCATGATGAGGAGGTTGGTGCGGTAGCCGAGGAACTGGTTCTCGAGCATGCGCATCGAGACGTTGGAGCCAGAGTACTGCAGGCCGCCGAAGACGAATTCGATGGGAACGTGCATGCCGGCGACGATCTGCTCCGACCAGGCGCGCATCTCCTGGTGAAGCATGAGTGCCTTGCCCTCGCCTCCGATCGTCTCGTTGCCCACCGGTAGCGGCATGATGGGGATGTAGTTCGGGTCGACTCGCTGCTTGGCGAGCTCTTGCTCGATCCTCTTGCGCCAATTGCCGAGGTCCGTCGTCGAGTAAGGGCTCGCGTCGGCGCCACCAGCCTGCGGGAAGAGGATGCGGAGCGGAACGATGTGCTGCTGGGCAATCGCCTCCTGCCCCTTCCGCAAGATCTGCAGGTAGAAGGTGTCCTTGAGGACAGGCAGGATGAGGGGCATGCCCCAGCCCATGTCCTTCTGAGCGATGGTTGGTCGCTTCAGCACGAACATGTTGTCCGAGGTGAGGCGCAGGCTCTTGTTGGAGCGAAGCGACTCGATGTAGACGTCCGGGATCGACTCGATTACGTGACGCTTCCCCATGAGGATGTCGTTCCTCGTCGCCATGGGGATGTCGAAGAAGTAGGCCGTCTCACCGGTGATGTCGTTGTGCTCAGCGGTGACGTACTCCGGGTTCCACCGGATGACCTTGATGTCCCGATAGTTCTTCGTGTAGTTGTCGACGATCTTGGCCTGGACGACCATCTCGCACTTCTTGCAGGACAAGAAGTAGTTGAGGTTGCGGAACTTGAACTCGGTCCGCTTGTCCTTGGCCTTGTACTCCGTCTTGCAGTGCGGGCAGACGAGGTACTTGTCGAATGGGAAGTGCAGCGAAATGAATGCGATGCCGTAGCAGTAATAGTCCAGGCCGGCTTCGATCTCGACCGTACGCACCTTGAACTGGTGCTCGATCATCTCGATCCACTTCGCCCGCTGCTCAGAGTCTTCCTCGTCGACGATGATGTCCGTGATCGGGTACTCCGCCATCTTGTAAGTGACGGCGTTGATCAGCGGGTTGGTGAGGAAGTAGTACCGGCACCACCGGAACATCTGCTTGATGCTGGTGGGCAGATACGTGTGGCCGATGTCGAAGAACGGAGACGGGTAACGAAGAGCGCCTCCGCCGCCCTCTTGGCGACCGTGAAACGAATCGAATCTGGCAATGCCGCCAGCGAGACCGAGGTCGCTCATTTACATCGCCTGTGCTTGGCCGACGACTGCGTCGGGCGTGGTATTGAGGCCGCCTGGAGCCGTGTTCTGCCAGCCGCCATCATTCGATTGCTGCGGGAGAACAGCCGGAGGATGACGACGGAAGCCGCGCCGGATGAGGGCGAATGGCGAGGTGATGAGACGCTCGCCGCCCACGCTCCCAAGGAGCCCCCCAGCAGCCAAAGCGAAGGGGTTCTTGATGCCGTGTCGAATCATCGCACCGGAGGCCGCCAGACCGCCGAGAGTATTGCCGACAAGGCCAGTAGTGCGTTCGAACCTGGACTTGCCGTGACCAGTCGGGTCTTCCTTCGCCAGAGCCATTGGAGCCATAGCCGCGGTGCCGAGAAGCGCCATCGACTTTCCGCCGACTGGGAGATACTTCGTCGCGCCGCCGAGAGAAGACGCGTACTCCATTGCCTTGCCGAGCCGTCCCATCTTCGGCGCGATCTTCAGGCCCTCGCCCATCCACTTCTGAGGATTCTGCGGCGTGCCGTGCCAGCCGGCGGAGATGACGTTGCCAACCTCAGTCTTGAGCCCTGCGATCTTGGCGAGCTCATCAGCGAAGGCTGCTCTGGTGACCTCGTCGATCATGATGCCTCCAACCAGCCCTTGAGGCTCTCGAGCTGGGTCTTGAGCTGCATCGAGCGGTACTTCATGAAGTCGGTGGCGATGATGAGGCGAGCCGACTCGACATCTTCGGCCGTCTCCTGGATCGCGTCTGCCGCCTGCTCAGCGGGAAGCTTGCTCAGCTCTTCGAACCGCTTCTTGGTCGGCTGAGACTCGTAGGTGAGGTGGTACTCGAGGTTCACGCCCTTGGTCTTGTCCTTCATGTCCGGGTCGGGCTTGAGGGAGAAGGCCTTGTCCTGTTCGTACTTCTGAGTGCAGGTCGGGCAGTGACCATCGAACGGCGGAAGTGCCGAGCCGGTCTGCTCACAGTCGCGGCAGCGATAGATCGGCTGAGAGATGTACTCTTGGCAGAAGTCGAGAGGAGGGGCGGCGTAGGTCACGCCTTCATGCAGGAAGACTGCGGCGCAATAGCGCTTCACCTCGTCGCTGTACGTCTCTTGGCGGATGCCGCTGGCGATATCGACCCCAGCATAGAGAGCGGCGAGATCGGGCGGCTGCAGAAGGGCCACCTGCGGCACGATGCCATTGAGCCCAGCAATGACTTTCTCGAAGACCTCCCAGTGGTCCCAGAACGCATCGATCACATGCAGCGTCTTCGCCGCCATGATCTTGAGACGGTTGCCGGCGTTGATGTGCGTATCGAACTCCCGCTCGATTTCGGCGAAGAGCGTATCGGACAGCCAGTCGAACCACTCAACCTGGAAGACCTTGAGCAGCGCCATATCCAAGACAACCGGATGAGCGTCCGGGTGGCTGAAGAGGTTCTTCGAAGACACCGGTGTTGGTGGAGAGAAGACACCGGACGTGTCGAGGACTGCCCCTACTGGGGCCGCGATCTTCTGCTTCTTCGTCTCTTGCAGGCTCTCGAAGAACGCCTCGTCCGGCCTCTTATTCACGAGCTCTCCTAGCGGATGATGTGAGTCGCCTGGGCTGCGAGCGGCCTCAGCTTACCAGCGAAGTGAGATCCGATCTCGTACGCAGGATGAGCTCCGAGTATACCCAATCCGGCGAGTTCGTACTTGGCGTGTGACTTGTGCGTCTGGTCCATCGCTGGGTTTCGGAGATCCTTCACACTTGGGCGAGCAAGGACACCAAGCCCTGCCAGCTCCGCTCCGGCAACTCCAAGGTTCGCCAGCTTGGTGTGGATGATGCCCGAAGCCGCGGCCCGAAGCGGGTTGGTCCCGGATGACCGAACTCCACCAACGGCGGGCGCCAGCTTCTTCACGGCTCCAAGCAGCCCTCCCCGATGGGTCGGGTTTGCCTGAGCTAAGTGCCCGAGAGCATTGGCTCCGTTGTTGTGGTAGACGCTCTGTGCGAGCTGAGCATGCGAGTCGAGCCCAGCCGCCAGCTTGGGGAACATCTTCATCGCCGCCATCTTCACGGCGACATAGTCCCCCGGCACATCGTCTCGCTCGGCGGAGTGCCGAACGAACGCCTTGAAGGTCTCGATGTCCATTGATTACTCCGTGCCAGTAGCGGAACGACGATCACTCGCCATGCGAGCGAGGACGAGCTTCTGCGGCTTGGGTAGCGCCTCGAAGAAAGCCTTGGGCGACTTGGAGAACTCATCGGCGAACTTGGCGCCGAAAGTCTTGGTGACGAGATGGTGGCCGTTCATGGCCAGATTCTTGAGCTCGGCCTCGTCGGTCCTGGCTCCCAGCTCATCGTAAGTCCAGGTCGCGGAGGCGAGCTTCTCCTTCGATGGGCCGAAGGTGGTGTACCACGGGTCCATGAGGTTGGTGCCCCAGTGGAAGTGGAGGTTGGTCATGTGGTCGAAGTCGCTGAGAGCCTCGGCGAAGGTCTCCGGCGTCACGCTGGCCCGCTTCTCGAGCAGCATGTCGAGAGACGAGCGGAACTCCTCCGGGACGAGGTTGCGACGGACATTCGTCATCTCGTCGACGTCGGCCGCATAGGTGGTGGAGCCGTACCGCTCGATGTCCTCCGAGATCGGCAGGCCCAGAGAGGCGAGCTTCTGCGCCAGCTTCACGCAGTAGGTGTGACGATCGCGCGCTGCGAACTGCTGCCAGTTCTCGTCGAAGTAGGCCGATGCGGTCTTCACCTGGTCGTAGGTATCGACCGGGTAGTGACCTCGGAGGAGCGTCTCGACCGCCTCCGGCTCGACGTTGGTGAAGGCCTGGCGAGGATCCCATCCAGAGATGTCCATGTGCGGGGCCTCGCGCCAGCCCTTCTGCTTGGCGACCACCTGGCCGGGGGCATCACCGAAGGCGCCAGCGGTCTTGACCATCGCCTGCTTCATGTTGTCGGTCGAGCCGGCGTGGTCGTCCTTGATGGTCTCCTTGGTGGAGAAGTGGGGGATCTGGATGAAGTTCGTCCCCTGCGGAGAGTCGTAGTTGACTCGGGACTTGAGGTCGTGATCCTCCTCGTCCTTGCCGAGCTCTGGGTTGTCGTGATACGCCCCGTTGTCCGTCTTGGGCGAATTGAACTGGATCTTGTTGACCTTCGCTCCTCGAGCGTACGGTGTCTGGCCCTTCCCAGGAATGCCTGAGACGCCGTTCTTGGCCGCCTCCTTCAGCTTCTCTGGGATCTCGAGCTCGTAGTGCTCGCAGGCATCGATCAAGTTCGAAGCCGCGACCTTCACGGCATCGGGAGGAAGAAGGTGCCCCTGCTCGAGCAGGTAGACGACGGAGAGGGCAGTGTTGCCCTTGTCGACCATGGCGAACTTCTTCATCTTGGTGCCCTGGTCGAAGAGGACGAGAGCGAAGGCGTCGTCCGGCATCGTCTCCTTCTCGTCCGCCGTCATGCGATGCGCCGTCTTCACGAACTCCGGCATTGTCTCTGCCGTGGGGAATCGCGAGACCAGCACCTCGCCTCGAACATCATCGTACTGATCCACCACGAAGCCTGCGATTCCGCGCATCTTTCACACCTCTCGAGGAGAGCCTGGGTCTCATCCTACGAGGACTGACTGTCGGGTGCAAAGCAAAACCTCCGAATGCAAAAACTCCAAATCCCCGGGATAAGGGCTTGGAGAGGATGCCATTTTCTTTCACTGAAGGAGGACAAAGTGGGCAACGAACCAGCCGGAGCACCGCATTGCTGGGGGAAGCAATTCGGCGAAGAAGACGATGAATGCAAGAACTGCCTGTTCGACAGGACGACATGCCGGACCGAGTCGATCAATCACCGATCGATGCTCGACTCGTACCGGCGGCAGGGAGGGTCGATGCTGCCTCAACCTCGCTACTCACTACCGATGTTCCCGCAACAACCGCAGCAGCCGCCACAGACCTTCTCACAGCGGTTTGGGTACAACTCGGGATCGGCAATGCCTCAGCCGCCACCGACGAACTATCCTCGACCCGCGATGCCAGCGCCGATGCAGGCTCCCCAGCAACCTTCTGTGGGGTACGCACCTCTGGCCTATCAGCAGAACGCTCCGGCCGGCTGGAATGCTCCGATCGTGTATCTGCAGAGGCCGAATCCCAACAACCCGGGGGTGTGGCAGTACTCTGGAGAATCAACGAGATCTCGCCTGGCAAAGAACGTGATCCTGTCTGCACTCAAGGCCATTTTCGAGGAGCTGTGGAGGTTCTTCGCGAACTGGACTTGGCCCGTTAGTTTAGGTACAACGTAGGATCTTCTTCGGGCTGGAAGGAGACAATGTCAAAGCTTCTGCTGCCGGTGCGGGCACCGGATAAGGCGTATATCGATCGCCTGCTGTGGCTACCCAAGTGGGGAATCCGGCAGCAGGCGATCACCGACACTCTCGAATTCTGGGATGTCGAAGATCGAGATCCGGTGCGCGTTCGCCTGTGGGAGGACTCACCTCACCACATCGGCGTGCCACGGGAGTTTCTCAAAGTCTCCGACTACCAGTCCTACCCATTTCCCTTCGTTGATCTGACGCCCCGATCGTTCCCCAAGAGTGGGCTGTCGACGAAGATCGAGCTGCGCAATCAGAAGCAAGCCGAGGCCTATGCAGCAATGCAGGCCAACCCCAATGGCATCCTCAACCTCGGCTGCGGCAAGGGTAAAACAGTCCTGGCACTCAAGCGTCTAGTCGAGCTTGGGTGTCCAGGACTGGTAGTTGTTCACAACTCGTATCTCTTTACACAGTGGAGAGAGCGAATTGAGGAACACGTTATTCTTCCAAAGGGGGAGAAGATCGGCGTCATCCAGGGCAAGGAGCTTGACTGGGAGAGGCCAATCGTAATCGCCATGATTCATACGTTGGCGCTGCGGGCGAAGGAGAAGAAGCTCCCTCCTGGCTTCGACCGGCACTTCGGGGTGGGCATCTACGACGAGGTTCATCACCTCGCAGCCAAGCTGTTCTCCCAGACCGCAGCGACAGTCATGGGATACCGTCTTGGGCTAACCGCGACACCGCGGCGTCTCGACGGGCTCGAGTACATCTACCACTACCATCTGGGCCCAGTCTTCTACACAGACACAGAGCAAGACCTGATTCCCAGAACCTACTTCCAGCTCACCCCAACGCAAATGGATCTGGGCAAGGGCAACAGTGAGGTGAGGGATGTGACGGGAGAGCTCAGTGTCTCGATGATGCGCTCCGCGCTTGGAAAAGACGACGTGGCCAACGAGTTCCGCTGGCGCTGCATCATGGAGGCTGTGAAAGAGGGACGGAAGATCTTGGCTGTCTCTCACTCGAAAGCGCAACTCAAGGCACTACACGAGAAGACACCCGGCTCTGCAATCATCATCGAGGAGACGCCACAAGAAGAACGATCTGCACTACTGAAGCGCAGCCAGGTGACCTACGCCATTGCTCGTCTTGGCGTAGAGGGTCTGGACGACCCGCAGCTTGACACGCTTTTCTTTCTCACGCCGTTCTCGTCGGAGAACGACCTGGAGCAAGCGAAAGGGCGCATCGGCGCCAGAGACCCACAACTGAAGAAGGGCCACCCTGTGATGATCGTCTTCGATGACGTCCACATCCCGCCCTTCCATGCGATGTGCAAGAAGCTGAAGTCGAAGCTCAGGAGCTGGAGCTATCCGTTCCAGGTTCTCAACGCACCCAACTTCACGTGAGGTAGTCATGCAGAAGCTGGAGCGGCTGCAGACCCTCGTCAACGAGTGGTCTAACTGCCAGAAGTGCCCACTGCTGTGCAATGAGAGGAAGAACGTAGTCTTCGGCTATGGGCAGTTCGACAAGGTCCCGATCTACGACCATAACATCAACCGCCAGATTGGCTTCGGCGGTCAGGTTCTCATCATTGGTGAGGCGCCCGGCGCCAATGAGGACGAGCAGGGTCATCCCTTCGTCGGCAAGTCGGGGATGCTGCTGAATCAGTACCTCGCCTCTGTCAGCGCCCGCCCAGAGGTCAGGGAGAAGCTGGCCGAGATCAACAAGGAGTCGAGCTCGGAGAGGACGCAGCGACTGGATTACGAGCTCCGCCAGCTCCTCATCCAAGAGTTCTTCTTCACCAACGTCATCTCCTGCCATCCGCCAGAGAACCGGGATCCGACCCCCAAGGAGGTCGCCGCGTGCCGGCCGCGGTTACTGGAGACGATCTACATCGTCGACCCAGTCATCATCATCGCGGTAGGCCGCATCGCAGTCGAGAGCTTGCTCGGCAGGAAGATCTCCATCACTGGAGTTCGTGGTGAGCTCTTCGACGTCCCGGTTCCAGGGAGGCTGCTCGGCCGCAACCTGACCTACCCGCTCATCGCGACGCTGCACCCCAGCTACTTGATGAGGAAGAACGACTTCAACCAAAAGGGAGGAGAGGGGGCCAAGACGTTCCATGACTTCTTGCGGGCCGTAAAGCTTGTGGACGACTACAACTTCCGCAACTTCGGCATCCCGCATCCAGACCGCCGGGAGGACGAGTGATGATGACCCTTCAGGCCTACGTCAAGGAGCAGATCCGACTGCTCAACAAATTCGAGCAACATTGGGAGAAAAGATCTCTGCGACAGCCCAAAGAGTATCCATCCGAATTACCGGCTGGAGACTGGGATGAGCAGTTTGATCTCTTTACGGCGAACAAGGAGAACGAGCGATGAGCACGGTCAAGGACTACATCCCCACGCAGGACACCCAGAACGTCGTCAACAAGTTCCTCTCGGCCGACCAGAAGTACCAGGCCGCGTGGGCCGAGTTCTACGACCGCCATCAGCAGGAGATCGACCAGCTCGACCAGCTTCGTGAAGAGCGCAACGTGAACCTGGACGAGGCCGGCAAGATGCTCCGCAGCGAGGCCACCCGCCTCGACCCGACCCGCTACAAGACGTTCAAGTTCGGGCCGTTCCAGGTCTCGAAGAAGTTCGGCTCGGACAGCTTCCGCGCGGTCGAGTTCGTCAACCTCGCCAAGTCGCTCGGCTTCAAGAAGCAGATGGAAGACGAGGGCGCGATCGCCACGAAGATCGAGATCAACCAGGAAGCGGCCAACGAGTTCCTCAAGAAGAACGGGCTCGAGAAGCAGTTCGCCACCACCATCGAGCCCGGCCTGGCCATGACGCCGGCGGTGTCCGGTCCGAAGCCGATCCCGGCATTCGGTCAGGAGCTCAAGGCCGGCAAGTGAACATCGACAAGGAGCAGGAGGAGAAGCTCGAGGCTGTTCTCAAGAAGATCGGTAAGGGAGATGGACTCACCGACGAAGAGCTCGAGCTCGCCATCGACTTTCATAAGGAAGCGGAGTGGCGCCTCAAGCTTCTCGGTCCGCATTTTCACTTGGCTTGGAGAGAAGTCTACTTCAGGCTGACCGCGTTCGAAGAGTTCAAGCTGAACCGGCAACGGAACCACGGGCGCAAGCTCAAGTGACCACCAAACCTCACCTCCTTCGGGAGGTGGGGCTTTTCTTACCTAGGAGCGATAGATGCCGAAGATGGGACTGGAAGCAACGCTGGACGAGCTGGAGAAGGGCCAGACCTGGCCCGGCACCCGTGCCTTCAAGTTCGCCGTTCCGATCGATGACCTGAAGAAGTACGGCCTTCGCAAGCCGAAGGGGACGCCGGACGAGCAGCAGTACATCTCGATCTGGCAGCTCGACATCTGCGAGCAGGGCGGCCAGCCGGCGTCCTTCTGGGGGTTCCGGCTGCTCGACGCGGCGAAGAAGGCCTACGACATGAAGTATCCCAACCAGGCGGTGGGCAATGGGTCGTGAAGTGACGAGACAGGAAGCAGGCGAGGAAGGCCTCATCATCACCGTCGCTGGCAAGTGCAATCGAGGCAAGACGACGGTGGCTCGCTTCATCGAAGAGGCCCTGCGTCGGGAAGGGTTCGTGGACGTCACAGTCTACGACGACCCGCGCGACAGCATTCCCAACAAGGCATCCATCGACCAGCGCATCGAGGCCACGAAGAAGCGGACGGTCTACATCGAGACTGTCCAGCTCAAGGCGCGCCTCTCGCGTGGAATCGAGCCCGGAGAAGTTCCGATCGCCGAGGACTAGTCCCATGGAAGTGGTTCTCCCTCACACAAGCTTCACTGTGCGACGCGTCTACAGTCAGAACAGTCGTGACGTAGACAACGAGGTTCTTGAAGGAGAGGCTCCCATGTCTCAGCAACAGCAGGACTACTACAAGGCGATCATCGGGGACGGGCTCGCTCGCGTCTCCGTCGGGCGCGACATGAGCGAGATGGACTTCGGCTCCGGCGGCAAGGTGTTCGTGTCCGTCTCCCTCGTCTGCAACCAAGATGCGCAGACCGTCAACTACGCCGTGGGGTTGGCAGCGCAGATCGCGGACTACCAGATCGAGCAGCACTTCCAGCAGATGAAGCAGCGCTGCGAAGCCATGGGGCTCCTCAAGCCTGCGGCGCCAGCAAGGCCGGCGTACTGATGCTGGTGTCCAAGTCGAAGTGCCGGATCGTGGGCATCGAGCTTCAGCAGGCGCATCTCAACTTCGTCAATCCAGCCCTGCCCCCGTTGACGGCGGATTTCGTCCTCATCCGCGATGACGAGGAGCGGGCTGGGTTGCTGCAGCGACGGCTGGAGTGGAGTCCTCGCACTCTCGCCGCGCTCGCAGAGTTGCAGGATGCGATGGAAGCGGAGACACTCGAGCACGTGTTCGAGCCGCAGCCACCGCAGGAGCAAGCACGAGAACCCGAGCAGATGTAGCGTGATAGCAGTTCAAACTTGATCTCCTCTCCCGCCTGGGAGTAGGACTACAGTTTCGCGAGGACCCTATGGGGAACCACGACGATCGCCGGGGCAGCAACAGATCGATCCCGCCGGCGATAAGCCCGTCCCAGGCAGGTGAGCTTAGCCGCATGGTCCATGAGGCCCGCGGCAAGTCCCTGGACAACGAGAAGCGCATCCAGGCACTCGAAGCAACGGTCAACGACAAGAGTCAGTGGAACAATACGGTGCGGGAGTGGATCGGCAAGCAGGTGCTGGTCTACCTCGTCACCGGCGACAATGTTCGCGGCGTGCTTCGAAGCCTCGATCGATACACACTGCAAGTGGCAGGACGGATCTATGACAAGGATGGTGACTTGCTCGTCGGCGCCGAAGAGAGCGAGCTCATCATCCACAAAGGATCGATCGCCGTTATCTGCCAAGATAAGTAGTCGCATGCAGTACCCGTGATCCAGGCACGGGAAAGGGAGGTCGCGATAATGGCAGCGCACGTGGAATACGCGCTAATCTCGCGTATTTTGGACTATCAGGATTTCTTCACAGTCCAGAAGGCCCGCATCACCGAGGAGTTCTTCCTCGAGGCGCTTTGTCGCCAGGTTTTCTGCTTCATTCGGGATCATTTCACGAGCCGATACACCTACGGCTCGGTCCCGAGTTGGGAGATCGTCCTTCAGCGATTTCCTGCCTTCCAGCGTGTCTACAACAACGACACGGTCTCTACCCTCTGCGAGCAGCTTCACACCTCGAAGCTCTCCATCCAAATCAAGTCACTTGCAGAGCAGCTCTGGGAGATCGCCGAGCAGAATCCCAGAGAGGCGCTCAGCCTGGTCCGTGCGAGCTCATCCCAACTCTCTGGGATGCACGAGCGGTCCAACGACTTGCTCATGTCGGACGCCTATGAAGTGCTCAAGCAAGAGTACGACTTGGTGGCCAGTGGGCACGGCCTCCTCGGCATCCCGTGGCCGTGGGACGTGCTCAATGACGAGACTCAGGGCCTGCAGCCAGGGCAGTTCATCGTCCTGTACGGACGACCCAAGAACATGAAGACGTGGGTTGGTCTGGCCATCGCATCTCATGCCTATCTACACGCCCACCAACGAGTGCTCGTCATCTCGATGGAGATGTCATCCACCGACATCCAGCGACGAGCCGCATCGGTCTGCGCCAAGGTCGACTACCAGAAGTGGCGCAAAGCCCAACTGCAACCGTACGACAGAGACCGTCTCTTCAACTGGCTGCAGTTCCTCAAGCAGGGCGAGCGCACGGTCACCAACGCGGGTGGCAATCACCCGGAGTTCTTGGCCATGTCCGGCATGGGCGAGGGCATCGGGCTGGTGCAGGCCAAGATCTTCGAGTTCCGCCCGACCCTTGTCGTGGTGGATGGCCTGTACCGCCTGCGGAACGACAGAAACAAAACACGCTCCATCGACTGGAAGGATGTCACGGCCGTCGTCCAGGACCTGAACGAGACGGCCAAGACCCTCAACATCCCCATCATCGGCATCACTCAGGCCAACCGCTCCGCCGCCAAAGCCTCACCCAAAGAGGCAGACGTCGCAGAGCTCGCGTTCGCCGACGCTCTCGGCCAGGAGTGCGACATGGCCATCCGGGTCAAGAAAGAGAAGGACCCGCAGACCCACGAGCCGGAGGTCATCATGAGCTTCCCGGCGGCTCGCGAGTACGAAGTCGAGAACATCGTCATCCACGGCATTCCCGGCGTGAACTTCGGATTCAAGCGAGTCTGGGTCCCTCAGGCTGACCCGAATCAGGGACAGACCCAGCAGAGCAGCAATGGCCAGAAGAACGGTGCCAGCAAGAAGTCGAACGGCCAGCAACAGATGCTCCCAGGTGGCGGGCGCATGGCACCAAAGCCTCCCTTCGCGCAGTACTAGGAGTCGGACATGAGGGACCAGGTCATCGCGGTGCTCGAGCGGCACCTCGACCTGGGGAACTATCGTTTCTCGGGCGACTCGAACATCAAAATCAAATGCCCGTTCCACAAGGGTGGACAGGAGACGAAGGCCTCGTTCTCCATCAATGTCGATACGGGCATATTCCAGTGCTTCACCTGCCACGTCGCCGGCACCGTCAAGAAGCTCCTCTCCATGCTTGGTCTCCCCAAGCAGACGGTGGATTCCGAGACTGCGGGCCTCAAAGCTCTGTTCGATGCGAACCTCAATGCCCTGCGGCACCGACGCAGGACGGATTGCATCAACAACAACCCGTTCGAGGCCAAGCACATCCTCCCGGAGATGATCCTTTCGGCCTACGAGTTCCTTCCAACCAAGCTTGTGGAGGACGGGTTCGATCCCACCATCCTGCAGTACTGCGAGGTTGGCTACGACCGCTTCAACAATCGAATCACATATCCGATTCGGGATCTCTATGGTAACTTGGCGGGCATCGCTGGTGGTCGAGTGTTCGACTATCAGGAGCCCAAATACCTCGTCTATTTGGGTAAGAGGAAGGAGCGAGACACAGGCCGTGTCATCCCCAGCAACTTCGGTCCGTGGTTCGACGACGACTACCAGTACGAAGGGTACGAGTTCGACAATCACGACTACCTGTGGGGACTCGATAAGGTCTACCCTCGCCTCTTCTTCGGAAAGGAGCCGCAGACCCTAGTTGTCGTTGAGGGCTACAAGGCGGCCATGTGGTGCATCCAGGCTGGCTGGGTGAACACGGTGGCACTGATGGGCAGCTCGCTTTCGTATCGTCAGAAGCAGCTACTCCTCAGGGTCAGAGACAACAAGATCGTCTTCTTCCTCGACAACAACCAGGCAGGGAGAGAAGGCACCAGGAAGATCGCATCCGAGCTTCACAAGTTGATAAATGGGGTCTTGATTGCCTGCTACCCCGACGACGCTCACGAAGAGTGTCAACCGGACGACCTGATTCCTCAGGCCGTGTCCTCGGCTATCGCAGGCGCTGTGACGTACCCCAATTGGAGAAAGGGACAAGCTCATGGGAATTGGTAGCCTCCGGCAGGGCGCGAAGAAGTTCACCGAGAACAGCAGCAAGGGTGGGAAGGGCGGGAAGGGTGGCTTCTTCAACAAGCTCCGCATCCCCCAACTGACTCCGCAGCTTCAGGGCATGCTCCGGCCCAACGAGAGCCCCGGCGAGCCGATCGTGCTCGTCCGCCCCGAGCCGCTCTACGACGACATCTACGACGTCGATGACCACGGCAACTGGAAGGGCACGAAGACCGAGGCTCTTCACTTCGTCCAGCACCAGGTCAAGCGTATCGAGAACGGCAAGGAGAAGTACGGCGACTTTCCTTGCTCCGCCGGCCCCAGCCCGCACGCTCCTCAGAACTGCGTCGGGTGCCAGCAGAATGACGCTGGCAACAAGACCGTCGGCAATGGCCGCCAGCAGTGGGCCTTCAACGTCAAGCACCTCGTCCCCTACCACGAGATCCCGCTGGTCGACAAGAAGACCGGTCAGATGCGGATGAAGCAGGACAACAGCGGTCCGGTGATGGTCCTGCAGCAGTGCCAGGTGGGGACGCCGAGCGAGCGCCTGTACGGCATGAAGAACAACCGCAACGGACAGTGCGAGCACTGCCAGCGCAACATGCCGCTCCTCTACGGCGCTCCGAAGTTCCTCCAGCTCGGCAAGAACCATCTCGAAGAGCTGTTCAAGGTCGATACCTTCCTCGAGCAGACCTGCGCGAACTGCATGACGCGCCTCATCAAGGTCGCCTTCGACTGCGCCCGCTGCGGCAACGAGATCCTCAACGTCGCCCAGTCCGGGTTCGTCAACGACCAGCTCAAGCAGTTCGCCGAGACGCCTCAGCAATGCCGTTCTTGCGGCCACGTGGGGCTGGCGAAGCCGGCCTACGAGTGCGGCTTCGATCCCAACGGCATGTACAAGGTTCCCCAGGGCGGATGCTCTCAGAACGTCGAGCCGCGGCCGATGTCGATCTTCGACTGCGTGCTCTTCGTTCACAAGGAAGGTCAGGACACTCAGACCAAGCTCGTGATCTCCCCGCCGACGCCCATCCGGTTCTTCCGAACCCACACGGGCAACACGGATCTCGAGCAGTTCCTCCAGCAGCCGCATCTCGTCCGCGGCATCAACCTCGTCGACGCGTTCAAGCCCATCGACCTGGAGGAGCAGGCGAGGATTTGCGGGGTTCCCAATCCCTTCGCCCCCCAGCAGCAACAGCAGTACCAGAACTACCCGGGGCAGCAGGGCGTGGCGCCTGGTCAGTACGCTCCTCCGCCACAGCAGTACGGCGGCCAGATGCCTCCTCAGCAGCCGCAGTATGGTGCGCCGCAGCCTCCTCCGTACGGCGCACCGGTGCCGGGCTACCCGCCTCCGCAACAGCAGCCGTTCCAGAACAACGGACCGCTGCCTGCTCAGTCGGGTGCGGGTAACATGCAGTACCCGCAACAGCAGCCTCCGGGCATGCCGTTCGGCGGTCGTCCCAACTTCGGAAAGCAGTAGCCCAAGACAGGAGGGTCCTCTCCTTCCCTCCTGATGTCTCGCCACGTGTGGCCCCGAGCGTGGGGAAAGTCGGGGCGTTCTTTTCACAATAGGTGACTCATGACCTGGAATGGCAAGAAGACTCTCTGCGTCGACTTCGACGGCGTGGTTCATCTCTACGAATCGCCGTGGACTGGGATTCACGTTGTCTCGGACAAGCCGCATCCCAATGCATGGGACGCACTCGCCCAGTATGTCGAGCACTTCAACGTTTGCATCTACTCCGCTCGCTCTTCCGAACCGGCCGGCATCGAGGCGATGAAGGCGTGGTTCGTGGAGCACGGCTGCCCAGCGGAGGTCTACACCAAGCTGGAGTTCTCCTCCACGAAGCCGATCGCTTTCGTTTATCTCGACGATCGTGCCTGGCGGTTCGAAGGCATCTTTCCCAGCGTCGAGGAGCTCAAGGACTTCAAGCCCTGGAACAAGCGCTGAGCCATGAGCGGCACGTGGAATCTCATCCCGAAGGCTGAGTGGATCGAGACTGACGCACAGGCCCAAGAAGCGGCTGAGTACCTTCAGCAACACGCTCGAGTGAATGGGCTGGGGACCGATACCGAGACCACGGGCACGAACCTCGTCAAGGACGTGCCGCTCCTGATGTCACTCTCGGACGGAAACCGCCGATTCGCGTTCTGGATTCAGAACCTCTTTCGCTGGAACTGGCTTCACGAAGGTGTACTCCGCAACCCAGAGATTCCGAAGGTCGGCACAAAGATCAAGTTCGACATGCACATGTGCGCGAACATCGGAATCCACATCGAAGGCAACCTGGAAGACACACTCGTCATGGACTGGCTCTATGATGAGAACCGCACTGGTCGACACGGCTTGAAAGAGACAGCCAAGGACCACTGCGGTCTCGTCATGAAGGACTTCAAGGAAGTCTTCCCGATGAGGAAGGCGACCAAGAAGGTGCCAGGTGAAACTGCCGGCGACGCCATCATGCGAGTGATGGCTGACCCGGTGGAGAGTCTTCGCGGCATCGAGTACGCCGGCTTGGACGCTTGGGGCTCTGTACGAGTCAAGATGTGGCTGAGAGAGCAGCTCAGCGCCATCATGATGTTCCCCGATCGCTCTCTCTGGCAGCACTTCTGCGACACCGAGATCCCCTTCACTCGCGTGCTCTTCAACATGGAGCGCCGAGGCATCACCACCTGCATCGGCCACCTGCGTGCTCAGTCCGCGCCGATGGACCATGACCTGCACGAGCTCGAGAAGGAGATCGTCCGCCACGTTGGCTGGCCCATCAACCCCAACTCCGCGGTTCAGCTTCGAAAGTACTTCTTCGAGCAAATGGGGTACGAGCCTCACCGATACACCGACGGTGGAGCCTCCGGCATCAAGCAACCCTCCACCGATGCCGACACGCTCATCCACTTCAAGGACACCAAGCAGTGCAAGGTGTCCTCGCTGATGATCAAGCAGCGTGAAATTGCGAAGGCTAAGAGCACCTACGTCGACGGCCTTCAGGACTGGGTCGATCGGTTCTTCCGCATCCATACGACCCTGAACCAGCACGTGACGGTCTCCGGCCGACTCTCCTCGGTCGAACCGAACCTGCAGAACATCCCCCGCCCTGACGAAGACAAGTTCAAGATCCGCGCTGCCTTCTGCGCCGCTCTCGGCTGCGTGCTGGTCATCGCCGACTACGACCAGCTCGAGATGAAGCTGATGGCCCACTTCTCCCAGGACCCGGAGATGATTGGCGCCATCCGCTCGGGCAAGGATCTCCACTGCTACACGGTGGCCCTGATGTACGGGGAGAACTATGAGGAAGTCGCCGAGGCGAAGCACTGCAAAGAGAAGAAGATGACGCTGACGGATCGTCAGAAGCATCTCCTCCTTCTCCGCCAGGCCGCCAAGAACACCGGCTTCGGTCTCATCTACGGCATCGGTCCGATGAAGCTCGCCTCTCAGCTCGTCGACGCGAAGGTCTTCCAGCCTCCACGGAACGAGGCCGAGCTGAAGGAGAACATCAAGAAGGCCAAAGATCTCATCAACAAGTACTTCATGGCGTTCCCCGGCGCCAAGGCCTTCATCGACGGCACCCACCAGCGGTGCATGGAGACTGAGTATGTCCAGACGCTCATGGGTCGTTTCCGCCGGCTGCCTGGCATTAACGCTAAGGGAGGTGGCGGCGTCGACGGTGAGGATGGCGGCGGTATCGCTGCTGAAGCGCGGCGGCAAGCGGTCAACACCATCATCCAGGGCACCGCTGCCGACATCGCGAAGCAGGCGATGATCGTCTCCGAGTACGACCCAGTCCTCAACAGCATCGGCGCCAAACTGCTGCTGCAGATTCACGACGAACTCATCTTCGAAGTCGAGGATGACCCGGAGAAGGTCAACACCTGCAAGAAGCGCGTGCAGGACATCATGGAGCATCCGTTTGGACCGGACTTCGAACTCTCGGTCCGACTCACCGCCGCCGCGGGCTCAGGCTACACCTGGGTCGACGCGAAGTAGGAGACGACATGAAGTGCGAGATGACGGGCCGGCTCACGGCCCTGGAGAACAGCAAGGGTGGCAAGACTGCCATCACCCTCGAAGTCGAAGGGCGCGATGCTGCCGGAAGGCTCATCGAGGGTGAGCTGAAGCTTCACTGCGAAGTGCGGCTCTTGAAAGACGTGAAGATCTCGGACTTCCTCACCGTCACCGTGGAAGCGAAGTCGAGTCCGGCCGACTGAAGGAGGATAGAATGGACAAGTACGGCGTCGATACTAGCAAGAACGACGGAGAGAAGACGGCAGCGGAAGGGAGCAAGTGCCCCATCTGCGGCGCCGATCTCGATCCCAACTCTCCCACCCCGAAGTGCCCAACTCACGGCACCGCCCCATTCGAGGGCGGAGACCAGGTGGCGTAATGGCGTCCGCAGCCAAAGAGAAAGCCAAGAAGGAGAAGAAGGAAGAGAAGGAGGAGGCGAGAGCCAAAGCTCCGCTCAAGCCGAAGGCTCCGAAGAATGTGCCGCTATCCCGCAAGGAGCGCATCCTTCTCTTGCAGGCGACCCTCAACAAGGCCTTCGAGGGGAAGGGTGCCGTTCTCTGCGGCGACGAGATCTCCAACGTCTTTGGCCTGCGCCGCCCCACTGGCATCATCGACCTGGACATCTCCATCGGTGGGGGTTGGCCCGCCGGCGGTCTATCTCAAATCATCGGTGAGGACAACTCGGGAAAGTCCTACCTGGCGAATAGGACCATAGCTGAAGCGCAGAACACCTACGGAGACGATGCCGCAATCTCCGTCTGCATGACCGAGCAGAAGTACGACAAGGCCTTCGCGAAGTGGAAGTGCGGCATGCACATCGCGATGTCGAAGATGGAGATCGACATCATCGAGCAGTCTCGCGCTCGACACGGGCTACCTCCGCTCGACCAGCAAACCCTGGACTGGCTCCGGTTCCAGAAGGGCCACTTCCAGGAATCCATCTTTCAGACGGCAGAGCAGCTCTTGGAGGCAGCCGTCCAGCAGGTGGAATCGAACCTCTTCCAGATTGTCCTCATCGACTCTTTCGGTGCGCTTCTCACGGCAGCCGAGGCAGAGGCCGAGGGTGGTCTCGAAGATCGGCACTACGGCGGTGCGTCGGGCGTCATCACGTCGTTCATGCATCGACTCCACGCCGCTCTCAACCTGCCTGACCAGTATGGGCGCCCGAACACCACGACTGTTCTCGGCATCAACCAGTATCGCGAGAACCTCAAGGCTTCAGGTCCGTACGCCAACCCTCTTCAAATCGCCGGTGGTCGCGCCCTCAAACACGGCAAGCTGGTCGACGTGCTCCTGAAGAAGGGGGCGAAGATCAAGGAGGGGAAGTACCCCAACGAGATCATCCACGGCAAGGTCATCAACTGGAGCGTCCTCAAGGGCAAGGCTGGCTGCCACGACGGAGGAGAGGGCGAGTACCGCTTCTACTACGGCGAGAATGGCTACGGCTTCGGCGCAGACGTCTACCACAACCTCCTGATGTGCGGCGTCAAGACGGGGGTCATCGAGGCTAGCGGTGCCTGGTACGGCTTCCAAGGTACCGCCATCTGCAATGGCCAAGACAACGCAGCCGCTGCGTTCATGACCAATCCGACGCTGTTGGAGGCGGTCCGGCAGGCGATCTTCGCCAAGGTCGGTCTCAATTTCATCACGAAGGAGACGTTCTAGGAGGAAGCATGTCGTTCTGCGAAGACACCACTTGGCAGAAGGACCACAGCGATCCAAAGGATCCCGTCCACAAGCATGAGGACGGCACGTGGTGGTTCTTCGACGAGACTTGGGCATACGAGCACGGGCCATTCGACTCCGAGGCGCAGGCGAACGAGTACCTCAACAAGTACGTCGAAGCCTTCTGCCTCTCGAATAGCCAAATCATGACGCGGATGGAAAAGGGATGATGGCACTAGTGCTTTGTCTGAACGCGCTCTTCTTTCTCTTCATGGGCCTGTTCTTCAAGGCGGATACGCTCTTGAACATCAGCATGAAGTTCATCTGCTGCGCACTCTTCGTGGGGAACATGTTCATCATCCTCAAAGAGTCCGGCTACATAGTGAAGGTGCATTGATGGACGCCCGCACGTCGAAGCGACAGAAGAGAGTCAGCAGGAAGCAAGAAGAGAGGATGGCCGAAGATCTCGGTGGTCGAGCTCAGCCAGCATCCGGCGCTCTCCCTGGGGCGAAGGGCGACGTGCGGAAGTTTGGCGTGGTGCGAGCCGAGGCGAAGTACACCGCCAAGAGCTCGTACATCCTCAAGCTATCGGACCTGGACAAGATCATCGGCGAGGCAGGGCTGGACAATGCAGTCCTCCAGCTCTGCTTCGTCGATCGCGCCAATCGCCCAGTCGCTGAGTTTGCCATCTATCCAATGGCCGACACTAAGACGCAGCTCACGTTCCAACAAGCCGCCGATCTACAGACATTTTCGGCTCGGACAACCATCGACCGAGACCGCACGATCCTCAAGCTCATGAAGAAGAACATATACATCGTCTTCTCCAAACGACAGATCGACGGCTCAACGCACCATAGGTGGTTTTGTCTGCATTACTGGAAGGACTACCTGAAGACGTTGGAGGGGGCCAATGCTTGAGATCATGACCATCAGGGACTTCATGTCTCTCCCCGTGCAGCAGCGGGAGGAGATCTTGAAGGCCCTGCGAGTCAGAGATCGGCTCGACCGCTGGCTCGACAGCCTCAACACGAAGAGGCCAACGCTCATCCAACCGGAGTGGAAGCAGTGCAAAGGCTGCAGCGACGGCGAGTATCCCGGCTGGGTTCTCCACACGCCTCGCAACGATTCCGACATTCACCCGTCGCAGGTGAACAAGTGCATCAAGAAGCTCTGGTTCGACTGCGCCGGCTATGCGCCCTATGCGGAGGACAACGTCGACCCGCGCGTTCGCCGCATCTTCGATCTCGGGCACGCCTGGCACCACACCATCCAGAGTTACGGCAAGTCCGGGGCCTGGGGGCCGAGAGAGCACTACCATGATGAAGTGCCCATCGATCCCGACGCGCTCGACGAACAAGGTCGGCCGATCCTCCCAGTCGCCAACAATCTCTGGATTCGGGGCTCGGCTGACGCCATCATCGACCGCTACGTCATCCCGGCTGTTCCTACGCTTGGTGATGTTGCGGTGCGAATGGTCCACGAGTACAAGACCATCAACTCCAACGGCTACACGAACCTGAAGAGGCCGAAGCCGGAGCACAAGTGGCAGGCGATGATTTATGCGGCCGTCTTCGACGTCCCGCTCGTCGTCTATCTCTACCTGAACAAAGACACCTGCGCTCAGATCGACTACCCCGTTCCCTTCGACTTCGCCCTCTGGCAGCAGATCGAGCAGAAACTGCAGACGGTGAAGTACTACATCGAGAACGACCAGCTCCCTCCTTGGGAGATCACCTCGGCAGTGAACAACACGAGCGAGTGCAGGGAGTGCGGCTACCTCAAGCTCTGCGGCCCCAACCTGAGGAGATAACGTGCAAGGATTTCAGAATCTCCAAACCGACATCTCCTTCGAGGAGGCGTCGAGGATGTTCAACGCGGTGCCCATGAAGGTCCAGACCATGCTGCTGCAGAAGGGCTTTGGTGGCGCCCCGAACCCACCCCAAGTCCAAGACCAAGCCACTGGTCAGACGGTGCCGTTCAATGGCAGGATCCCAACTGACCTGACGGCCCTCAATGACGATTGGCTCGGCTACTATCTCGGTTTGCTCTCTGGCTGGATGGACTACGTCCAGCAGCAGCTCGCTGAGGCACACTCTTCGATGCGGATCGCGAACGAGAAGCTCGAGTTCGTCAACGCGCACCTCCTCATGATTCACAAGAAGGATGGTGAGAAGAAGAGACCGGAGCCGGAGCGAAAGGCGATGGTGCTCATCGACCGGCGCTACGTCGAAGCGCAGGCAGAGGCCATCTATCACGAGACGTACTATCGCCACGTGAAAGCAATCGCCGAGACAGCGGAACAGAGCTACTCGGCCGTCTCTCGCCGCATCAGCCAGCGTCAGCAAGACATCGAGCGGCAGAAGCGCCAGACTACTGTGGGCAACGTCAGTGGCCCGCTCTTTCATCGCCCCTAGGAGAAGACCATGCTCTTGACCGTCAACGGCGAAGCTGACAACGGAAAGGACTACGTCGCCGACTGGTGCGCCCAGCGACTTGGTCTCGTGAAGATCGCCTTCGCCGATCCAATGAAGCGCTTCGTCCGCCAGCTCTTCGGCGTGCCCTTCGACAACCTCTGGGGGCCATCGAGCAAGAGGGAGGAGACGCTCGACGCGGTGCCACTTTGGGCCACGGCCTGGGCGCAGATGCACATCCTGCATCAGTTCACCGCTCGAGTGGTTCCCGAGAGCCTGGGCCCGGACGTTCGCGCCAGAGCGTTCGACGGGCTGCATCGATGGTTCACCCAGCTTCAGAAGCAGTACCCGGAGAAGATCTCCGCTCGCATCATCCTACAGACGCTCGGCACGGAGTGGGGACGAGAGGTCTACCCGGACATGTGGGTGGACTATTTGTTCGACGTCCAGCTCCCTCTTCTCGCCCAGGGATACGTGTACGAAGCCGATCTTGGAGTTCGAACCAACATCGAGCCTGGGACGCCGAAGAATGGCATCGTCATTCCCGACCAGCGCTTCATCAACGAGCTCGACAAGTCGGAGGCCCGCGGAGGCTACTCACTCAGGACGAGACGACTCTCTCGAGTGAAGCAGGACAACTCCAATGTCGGGCTGCAAGGGCACCGCAGTGAGCAGGAGCAGCGAGGTATCCCCGACTCTCGCTTCAGCAAGGTCTTCAACTTCCCCGAGGGCTTGGACATCGTCAACAAGATGCTCGAGGACTGGGCCGTCGGGTTTGCCGGGAACATGCCCTGATGCTCACTCTACCGACGCCTCCAGAGTACACGCCACCTGACGGGCTGCAGATCGTCATCCCTTTCCTGCCGCCGAGCTCGAACCACATCTACGTCAACGGCAGAGGCGGTCGGGGCAGGTTTCTGAGCAAAGACGCCGAGGCTTGGAAGAATCGCTTCACGCAGCAGGTGGCAGCACCGTACATGATGCAGATTCAGTCCTTCTGCAAGACGATCGACAACGACCCGAACTCGATCCTCGAGATGTGGATGACGTTCTTCTTCGACAACGAAGATCTCCTAAACACCACGTTCGGCAAGGCCGTCAAGAACCCAGCGAAAACACGGTACAAGAAGATGGATGTACAAAACCGTATCAAGCTGGTGACGGACGCAGTATTCAAAGCCCTGGCCCTCGACGACTCGCTGAACTTTCGTGAGATCCACGATAAGTGCAGCGCCGATCTTGTTGGAGGCCACAGCGGGATCTGCATCCGTCTGAAGAAGGCTCATCCCGCAACATTTGGCGTCTAGGAGGTGCTCGATGTCCCACGGGCACGACCATAAAGAGTACAAGCGTGTCTTCGGGGACGTCGAGCGAGGATCTCGCGGACTCCTAGTACTGTGCGATGGCGATGCTCCCAAATCCGGCACGGAGGTTCATCAGCAGGTTCGGGCTGTTTGTTTAGGGCGCCCGCTACCTGCCTGTGAAAGCTGCGAGCACGGAAACTTCACCGTGAAGTTCCAGAACAACATCGGCGGGCAGATGGTTGCCTGCCCCCGCTGGAAGTCGATAAGCGACAGAATCGACAAGAAGATCCCGCAATACGAGATGGTTCGACGGGAGCAGTGCCTACTCGTTTCCCCGTACGAGTACTGCAGCAGTTGCCCCAACAGGAACATCCAGAAAACTCCCAGGACCGAACCGGGCTGGTGGGAGGAAGAGAAATGGAAGGACAGATAGATCTGCAGGACCTGAACGACACCGAACTCTGGGAGCTTGCCCGTCTCGAGCTCTCTTCGGCTTGGAGTCGTCCAATGCGCCTCAAGCGGTCCGTGCCACGGGAGACCGTCATCTACTTCATAGAGACTGGCAATCCTCCTGATGACAGCTTTCTGTACATGGAGTCGAGAGCGGAGCTTCAGGATTGGATTCTCAAGAACTGGATGATGGTGAACTCCCAGCTTCCCTGCAGCGGTCCGCAGAAGGGGCACTGCACGGTCTACGCATGCCCCGAGGGGAGACACCTCACTTGCTACATGAACGCCAAGCCGCACTTCGCGCTGAAATGATTCAGCCGGCGTGTGTCAACTGCAAGCAGCTCGGCGACTGCACCAAGGTCGACGAGCAGAAGCTCATGACCAATTACATGTGTGGGGACTGGAAGGAGGCCCACGAAGCAGCAGTGGCAGCGAGACAGCAGATCTTGTATAAGTTCGGCTCCGCCGGTGCGCGTGTTCTTGTGAACAGGCCGCCGGATCTCGACACGAAGGGGGAGTAGATGCATCACGGACTACCCACTCTCGAGCTCACGAAGCCGGACGGATCCTTGCTCACCCGAATCGAAGCAGAGAAGCACGTGCGCGACGTTTGTAAGACGTCACACGTGCAACGTCGATTCGCGTGGGGGCAGCTTGGTCTGGACTACCAGTTCGTGTGGATGATGAAGCCCATCACCGTCACGCACTGGATCTTGGACGAGCTGATCCGCAAGAAGCAGATTGCCGGCGACCTGCTAGGGATCCAGCCGGAGCTCGACACCGACGACTCGTACTTCAACTCGTTCATCCAAAGGCTCGCTGTGTTCGTCCAAGACGGCCGAGCACTGCAACCCAAAGAAGGAGAAGGAATCATCATGGCCGATTTCCAGCAGATGGGTCCCCCGAACGGTCAGCCCCCCGGCGCTCCCGGCTACAACCCGCCTCCGCCTCCGGCCGGGTTCGGTCCGCCGCCCCAGCCGCCCGGGTACGCCCCGCAGCAGCCGCCGCAGGGCTACGCTCCTCCTCAGCAGGGCTTTGCCCCGCCCCAGCAGGGGTTCGGGCCGCCCCCGATGCAGCCGCCGCCTCAGCAGTACCAGCAGCCCCAACAGCCCTCGTTCCCGCCGCAGGGCGCTCCCCCGCCGATCCCGCCCCCGCAGATGGCCCCGCCGTCCATGGGTGCTCCTCCGCCGGCGATGGGCGCGCCCCCGACCATGGCGCCTCCTCCGATGGGTGCTCCGCCCCAGCAGCCGCAGATGGCCCCTCCCGGCCAGCCTCCGGCCCCGCCGGCGCAGGCTCCGAGCAATCGCCGTGGTCGCGGCAAGGCGGCGGAAGGCGCTCCGCCGCAGCCGGGCGTGCTCCCCGGACAGCAGGCGCTGCCCCTCGGCAACGCTCAGCAGCCGCAGGGGTTCGGCGCCCCGCCGGCGATGGCTGGCTTCGGGCCTCCGGCCATGGGTCAGCCGCAACAGCAGCAGGGTGGTGGTGACACCGCGGCTCTCCAGGCTCAGATCAACGAGCTGAAGGGCCTGGTCGCCGCCCAGAGCCGACAGCTCGAGGGCCTTCTCTCGATGGTGGGCCAGGTTCTCCATCTGAGCAAGGGCACGGACGCGGCGGTGTCGTGCATGATCCGCCCGTACTACGAGAAGCAGTTGCCCCAGCAGCCCCAGCAACTCGGGACCGAGGCGACGTTCAAGGAGATCGGCCTCCCGTACCCTTCGTAGCGCCGCCAGAGCCCGAGAAGCCGGTACAGGTCAGCAACTATCCTGTGCCGGCCGACCAGGTTGCTCTACCGCGGCGCCCTAATACGGAGGAGCCGGAAGACTTCACCGAGATCACCAGCGAGCAGCTTCTCTCGATGAGCGACCAGGAGCTCTACGGACTGCTCACCCAGCTCGGCATCACCCTTCCAGTAGTGAATGGGGTACCGGCCTGGTCGAGAGACAAGATGCTCGACGTGATCATGAAGGTCGCGATCTCAGCGAGAGATGGTTAGGCTGCCGTCGCCCGCTGCAGCAAGTAGCCAAGCGTTCCAGTAGCCGCAGCAGCAATTGGAGTCTGGAGGTAGGTGGAGAAGGCCGAGCGCAAGTTCGTCCGGTACTTCTCCACCTCCTCCGGCTTCGCCTTCACCTTCTCCAAGACCTTGTGGCCCGTGTTGGTCGCCAGAGCCTCTGCCAAGAGGATCGGCGCCACCGCGGCTGCAGGGATGATCAGAGGCCACTTCTTTCCTTTAGCTACTGCCATGCCTGCAACGAGGCCAGCAGCAGGAGCGAGTTGGAAAGCAAGGCGAGCCGGAACACTCTGGATGAGCTTTCCCCAGATCTTCTGATGATTCTTGGCGTGCCCAACCTCATGAGCGAGGGCGTCGAACTTCTTGTCCGAGACGCCGATGTGACCTTCACCTGATGGGTCGAAGTAGCCACCGCCGTACTCAGCGGCCTCATCCAGCCTCTTCACCTCGACCGGAGACTGTTTCTTGACGCGCTGGTAGAGCTCTCGTTCGCTCTTCGTCTCGGCGATTTTGAGCAGCTCCACACCGAAGCTATGAAGAGTTGTGAAGTCCATCAGCCGTTGATGCTGTCATCAAGGTAGTTGTATGAGAAGCGCATCGGTCCGAGGTTGATATTACCGGTTCCACTGGAGCGCGATAGATTGATGAGAATCTCGTTCACCACGTTGTCGTTGTCCGGCATATAGATGAACGCGCCCGGATTATTGATGATTTCGACGGCAAGAGAACCACCAATGTAGACACGGATTGTCGCCGCACCGTTTGCCGTCCCGATGGCTGTAGCACTGCCGTGGTACTCAAACTGGACCTTCGTCCAGGCACTGTTCGTAAGTGCTGAGCCGAAACTCGCAATGTTGTTGTGAGAGACGTCTCGCGACGAGAACACCTGCCATCCGGTTCCACCGATGGAGCCGGAGTTGTAGCCGAGGATGATCTTTCCTCCTCCGGTATTGTCGTCCATGATCATCTCGAAATGACCGTTCACCTGATCGGTCATCATGATGTGGAACGGGATGATCAGATCGAGATACGAGTTCCAGCCCCAGCCCCAGCCATTATTCAGCATGGCGAGCGGAGTGCCAGCAACCTGCAGCCAAGACGTGCTTGGCTGACCGGCCGTAGTCAGGTTACCCGATGTCGGGCTGACGCGCGGGTATGCCCCGGTCGAAAGCCAGCGCTTGACTAGGACAGGATCCCAGTACTCGGCGATATCGAACGTGTAGCCGGTCGGATAGCCGTGCGCTCCAAGCGCAAAGCGATTCTTGCCTCCAGCGTTCTGTGCTCGGAACAGAGGTGTGAGATCGCTCTTCAGCGACTTCACCAACTGGTTGCCAGTAGACAAATCTCGGCTGTCGACGATGGACCAGTTGGCCTCGGTCCAAGGGGATGAGCCCGCCGCCTTGAAGCCAACTCTCTCCGTGCTGCCGAACTGGTAAAAGTACGAAGCGAGCGCCGCGTTGTCCTGGTTCCAGTTCGTACCGTCCCACCGAGCGTTGATGACGTGCCGACGCTCGAGGTTCGTATCGCCAGAATAGATGCGCGACTTGGCACCGCCAACGGCAGGATCCCACTCCTCGAGAAGCGTGACTAGGAGGGATGAACCCTCTCCGGCACCATACGTGGGGCCCGAGATTCTTGCGGTACGCGCCCCGCTCGCTCCAGTAAGAGAGAGTCCCAAGTTGACGAGCGAATGCGGAAGATCGAGACCTGTCGGGTTGATCAGGAAGTTGTAGCCCGTCCAACCACCACCGACGAGGGAGTCGTTCCACGTCGTTCCACCGGTGTTGTAGAAGAACTGGACCTGGCTGCCGATGAGCTTGATCGCCGATCCGCCATTGCCTGGCGTATCTGCCGTCCAAACTCCGCCGCCGCCCGTCGACCAAGAGCAGTTCGCAGAAATTACAATGCCACTGCTCGAGCGGTTGTAGACCCTGATGCTGCCGCCGACGTTGTCATTGACCTTCGACAGGAGCTGGTCATTGATGCCGTCGAAGAACAGAAGTGGCGTATTCGGGGTTCCGACCGAAATTAGGGAGACGATTCCCTTGATGGTGTACCCGATATTCGCGTCGAATTGGGAGAGAGCGATCTCATCCCAAGAGCTGTCGTTCCACGTGCCACCTGCGGTGCTTCGGCCGCGGCACTCGAATCCAGACAGGCCAGCGGCAACTCCGATTGTGAATTTCGTCGACCGGGCACTACCGCTGTCCTTGCTCCACGTTTGCGACGTCCAATCCCAGACAGCGTTGGTAGTAAATACATACGCAGTGGCCTGAGCGTTGACGTACAGTCGAGTCTTGCCTACCGAGCCGACCGTGTTGGACTCAAACAAAAGGCTAAGACGGATCGCACCGCTCCCCTCATTTGTCGGAGGAAGCTCGAAGCGAGGTGTCGCACCGCCCGTTGTAGAGCTCAATGACGCTGCGCTGATGATGAATGGAATCTCTGGCCAGGCGTCGGAAGTGATGAGCGAGTTGTCCGATGCCGTCTGCTGGAAGTATTTTATGCCAGCAGGATTCATATCCATTCTGCTGGCGGCCGTGCCGTTGACGTCCTTGGTCCAGACGTCGGTAGAGCGGTTGTGCTTCGAGTTGGTCGTGATCGTGATGCCACCCGTTGTGCGATTGAAGTACACGCGCATCGGATAGTTGGCGCCAAACAGGTCGACACCGTCCGTCTCGATCATCAAGACGAAGAACGGGTCATCGTTGCCCGTGACTGGAGCAAGCACGCGGGAGGCGAGCGCGAAGCCCCCATTCAGAGGAAGGGTTGGAAGCGTGATTCCAGCGTCAAACTGATTCCTCTGGGTGAACTCGTTCGCCAGATTCTTGAAGGCGATCTGCGGGTCGTGAGAGCTGTTGGGGTTCTCGAGGAAGCCATTCGAGATGACTTCGCGCAGGGTCGTCGCAATGGGGAGACGAACCCACGCATTCGTGCCGCCAGTGAGCACACCAAGGCCGATCCAGATGCGAAAGCTATCCGCCGTAGTCGCGGTCTTCCCGCCAAGTGGGAAGCCCCAGCCGATGTAGACTGAAATGTTGCCGTAGACTTCACCAGGATTGATGCTCTGGTTCAGTGCCGGAGGGGCGTCATTCGCCGGGTCGATCTTTGACTCGGTGTAGCCCAAAGGCCGCACCTCGATCTCAGTCTCAGATGCGACGTTGATGACAACGAATTCACCATTATGGTTGAGTGGCGAGTTGTTGTTGGCACCAGAGATCAGGATATGGTCGCCAGGCTGAATCCGGTTCGTCTGAAAGGTCGCTCCTGAGGCAATGAGCGTCGATCCCTGGATACTGGTGATTGCCGTCGAGGCTTGTTTCAGAGACTGCGCCGCAGCAGTTGTGTCCGGCCGAATGCCACTGCCGGTGCTTCCCCAGGTGATAGGACCGCTGATCGGAGCGAAACCGTTGCCACCGTACGAGACCCCAAGCGGGACGACCTTGCTCGTCGTGCCGAGGTTCGTGACGTAGTACGTCTGTCGAGAGGAGTTCTGAATCTCGATGATGTCGGCGTAGCTGTACCCGTCCGCGATGGCCTGAGCGATGGCGCCGGTGTGGACGCGAAGATTGGCGATGGTGGGATCCGAGTTCACGTTCGTCGGAGCGAGCATTCCGCTGAAGCTGTCTTCCGTGAACTCGATCGTCCTCCAGCACGCAACTTCGCGGTCCAGCGCCGACAGAATCTGGTCCACGCCCTGAAGAGAGCCGACGATTGCCCGATTCACTGCGGCCGTCGACAGGTTCTCATCGTGGGTCAGGAGCTCAGTCGTCTGCGGATTGGCCTGCGTCTTATCGCCAGGAGCCGGCTGGAGGTCGCCTGCTCGCGACATGCCGCCTGGAGACGGAAACACGGGCATCCCGAAGATGGGAGCCGCCGTGCCTCCAGTGATTTTGATGTAGTTCTTCGCCCCTGAGTGCAGATCTTGGATGCAGGGGAAGCCATCCGACTCGAGCCACTTCAGGTGGGTCGGAGACGCTGCATTCACCGTCGTGACGGTATTCGAATAGAAGTTGCTGGTGAAGTTGATAGTGACGGTGGCGAGGATACCACCATCAATTGTACCAACCTCGACGACCAGCGAGGTGCCGTTCAGCCCACTCCAGAACGGCTGGGCGTGGCTGCCGTCTGGGTCGCTCCTTCGCACACTGCCGCGAATCTGCGGATTGGACAGCCGCGGGACAGAGGCATTGCCATTGAGGCTGCCGCGGGCGAAACGAGGATCGACGTTGGTCGCCATTACTTCTCCTAGAAGCGGATCTGCCAGCTCACATCGAGAACGAAGTTCTGCGTCTTCCTCAGCGGCTCGAATGCCTTGTACGCGTCCGGCGCTTGGGCAGAGGCATTTGCGAGAGTAACATCTCGCGTCCTCGGTGCGTAGTTCGCCGTCGGGGATCCGTCTGTGAAGAGGCCCGCCTCGGTGAGCGTGACAGTCCCGCCAAACGAGAGCTCCAACTCCGTATAGGTACGGCTGTATTGGACGGTGGTCCGGGTTGGTGCTAGCGGGTAGGTCGGCAGGGAGATCGACGCCAGGAAGTTACCGCCGCCATCGAATGCGATCGGGTTGACGAGCGCCGAGACTGAGCTCACTTCCGGCTGCGTTCCCGTCCCGAAGCCAAAGTAGCGAATGCGATCGTCGCGTGCCGGCGTATCCGGGTTCGAGCTTCCACCGGCGTGTGCTGAGGTGCCGTAGGCCGAGTAGCTCATGAGCTGAGCCAGGTACTCACGGCCGGTCAGAGTCCAGATGTTCTTGCCCTCCCGCCTCGTACCATAGACGAGCTTTCCACGCTCTCGGCACACGGCGGAAAAGAAGCCCTCGACCTGGACGAGCTCCTTTTCTGGGGCGCAGATAACGGTCTTCGCCGGCTCTCGAGTACCTCTCGAGGTGTCGAAGAATCCAAAGTTGAGTTGGTCGGTCACCCTCACCAGGTCGTGACCGCCGTGCCTCACTCTATCGCTCATTGGAGCTCCTGCGCTGGACGCCGTAGAGAATGCCCGGGGCGGCATTGGTTACTGTGAGTGGCTGAGTAAGAACAAGACTCGTCGTTGAGACGGCAAGGATAGGGAAGATGCCCGCCCCGTAGCCAATGTCTCGAGTCGCATCTGCTCCCTCGAGCACGATCAGATAGTCTCCACCACGGACCCCAAGGTCCGCATCGAAGTCGGTGCCGGAGACAGTAGAAACAGTTGCAGAGGCATTCGTTGTAGTGAGATCCGGCCCAGAGCCACCGCTCGCGACGGACCTTCTTCTGATGCCCAAGAATAGAGAATCGCTGGGCATCCGGTCAAGGACGTCCAGCGAGATGGTGTCTTCTGTACGGTCCTGCCGCTCGAGCCGCCCGATGATGGATGTCGAGGCAAGGGCTGGCTGGACATACACATTCTTGTTGTCCGGGTCGAAGTCTACAACGACGTACTCCATGGAGTCGGCGACGTTCACGATGACATCGTCCGGCTGCATGAAGAGCACAGAGTCGAGCTCGCTCGTGCCGTTTAGAGTGAAGACGTTCTGCCCGATGACGCCGGTGCCATTGACCATCGCGTCGGGATTCGCACTGCCATAGTGCTGGTTGATGAGCCCAGGCCTCATCACAGCTCCAGTGAACGACCCAGAGATCGACTCGATGACGGCGGGCGAGAGCGTCATAGTCCTCGCCACCGGATCGACTGCGATGATGGTGTACCGCCGGCTGTACGAGGTCGTTCCGTTCCTGAAGACGAACCAGTCGCCCGTCGAGACGTCCGCCGTGAAGATCGGGTCTGTGGTAACCGCAACCGTGGTGCTGTTGAAGGTGATGGGCATGCTGCGAATGACGCGGCAGTCCACATACCGGTAGATGGCGAACTCTTGACCCGTCAACGTCTGCACTTCGAACGTGTCGCCGTCGAAGTCGTTATTCTGGACGAGAATGGCCGTGTCGCTCGTTGCGCTGCTGACAATGTACCTACCCTCGTTGGGGCCAGAGAGGATCTGGAGCACTGTCTCGAAATGGGCGTTCGGCGGAATCCAGTTTGTCTCGTGATTCGTGAATGGAAGAGTGGAGGCGAAGCCGCCAGTTGGTGAGACGAAGCTCTTGCTGCCCTGCGTAGTCTGCAGGTCCGTCCCATACATCAAATAGGCGAACATGTCGCCTTCGGCACTCAGGTACGTTCCGTCGACGCTCTGCGGATCGAACGCAACCGAGATGGGAAGGTTCTGACTTGCATTGTCGTGCAAGAAGACTGTGCCCGTGAAGAGCATCGAGTCTTCGACCTCAACTGTGTCTTCCAGAGCCTTCGAGAGTGCTAGAGCCAATTTGGTGTACGTCGGCTTGGCTCTCCTAATGAACTGCGCCACCAAGTCCGTATCGATAGCAGTAGTGATGTCGGCGTTCACGATGAGCTGGAACGAGTGGTAACGCTGAATCGCGAACGCAGTGTTGCCCTGATTCAGAGCCTGGGTGAGCAGGTCCGGCGTTGTGAGATAGTCCTGAACCTGGGTGCCCTTCGACAACGCCGCGAATCGATCCACATGGTCGCCGACGGTGTACTCTGCACCAGTCGCAGGATTGATAGCGATGCCGGAGAGCTCCGGGTCCGCTGGCAGCCACTTCCCTGGATTGGCAGGATCTGGGATCTGTCGACCTTGCGGGTAGAAGTAGATATTCGTGATTCCCAACGGCGTGCCGTGGACATCTTCAGCGGCGATGAGAATACGACCCTCGAGAGGTGACCCGTCCGCGTTCGTCTTGAAGGACGGGTCGATCTCGATGATGGTTCCGGCGTTGGTCGTGAACGGGAGCCCGAGCAAGATCTGCGATGCGAGCTGCAGGTTCGCCACCGTTGGTCCGTTCGTCAGAGCGTACATCAGACCAGCGACAGCATTCTTGTAGGAGATGGTCGCCCCGACTGAAGACAGGTCAGAACGAAGAACACCGACGAGGACGCCGAAGTTGTTCTCGACCGAATCCTCGTTGTCGAAGAAGGTGACCTCCGCCCAAAGACGACTTGGCGCCGGCTTCGTCTTACTGAACGTCCCTTCGGTGAACCGGATGAAGGTTCCAGGAACAGCTCTGGAGATGACGAACGGTGCCACAGCCTCTGTGAACGCCGGCGTAGGAGCGACTCGAAGAGTTTGTGGATCGATGACAGAGATGATCTGAAAAGCGTTCTGAACGACGCCATCTTCGATGTTGATGGTGTCGCCTTCTCGAATGTCTCGGTCGAACAGGTCACCAAACGGAACGGAGACCAGATCAGACCCACTCGTCACCGCACACGTACCAGTGACGTTGCTCTGATCGTCGATGATGTAGTCGGCGTTCTGGTAAACGACGATCGGAGGGTGGTCGAGCGGGAACAACTTGCTCTCGGACACCTGGAAGAGTTCTCCGTCCTGCTGCACCACCACAGGCTGCTTGATGTACTCCTGAAGCGATGGGATTGACTTCACCGAGGCGTCGATGAGCACCTTGCTGTTCCTGATGACAGAGCGCGGCGTCAGGGTGACCGAGAATGGCCCCAGGTTGATGGAAATGACAGACGTGAGAGACGTCTCGTAGAACTGACGCTTGAAGGACGGACTCTGCACCAACGTCTTGATGATGAGGGCCTGGTCCGTATACACCAGGGAGTTGTCCACCGTCGAGACCATGAGTCCCGGAATCTGCAGGTCCATCGAGAGCTTGATCTGATCGTCGCGCGACAGCCCGCCAGCCGGAGTTCCATCCACGAGATCGAGCGTATTGAAGACGAAGCCGATCTTGCCCCTATCGACCGAAACGACTTGTAAATTCAGCGTCGACGAGAGCTGATTGTCGACTCTCGTGATTTGAACCACGAGAATGTCACCCGGGGACACTCCCTGCTCTTCGAAGTCGTACTGCGTCGACGTAAGCGTTGGGCTGAAGCGCCACGGTCTCGCAGAGAGGCGCGTTGGGACGAGATTCTGGTCTGCGAAGAAGGAGTTGTTGTTTGGGGTCTTCGGGAAGATCGAGTAATTCAGGCCCGTCTGGCTCGAGGGGAAGGAGACAGCCCCGCCGGTGAGCGTCTGGACATGGATAACAGAAGAGCTCGTGACCGTCGCAATCAAGTACGTTCCAGCCGACGCTCCGGTCAGGATCTTCAACAACATGCCGGCCATGCCGGCAGAGAAGGCGCTGCCTTGGAATGCGTCGCTCGAGCCAGACGTTGCCCCGTCCGTTCCAGTATTCACGGCTCTGGTAGCGACGCCGGAGCGAGCCATGGTGAAGGCGAGGTCGCCGAGCTGCAGGAGTCGGCCCGTGGCGATGGCGGAACCGTAGGACGTCAGGGCGAAGTTCCCCTCGCCGATCGGCACGGTGATGAGATTCGACAGCAGCGGCTGATTCGACTGCGCCCCGTTCGTCACCGTGTCGATGAGGAAGGTCGAGGCATTCAGACCTGCCTGGTCATCCGCCAGCACGAAGGACGACAGGGTGGGATCGAGCGAGATTGTCGGTTCGTAGGCAATCCACCTCTTCTGGATGACTTCTTGGATGTCCTGAATGCTCTTGTTGTAGTCGTACTGCCAGAGCTTCAGTTGCTCGGCCGCGATGATCTGCACCGCGCTCGACCAGATGGTCTCGAACCGCTCCCGCTGCTCGACGATTGTCCAGAAGTCTGAGAGAAAGTTCCAGACCCAAGACATATCCGGGACAATGCCGCGATTCTGGGGGACGAGGACCACCTTGGTGTTGACGTCGCTCGTCACCGGCGCCGAGTCGAAGCTGCCATCGTTCACGATGAGCTGAACGACGTAGAGGCCAATGATGTCCGGCGCAAAACTGACAACGGAGCTGTCTTCCTCGAGATCCTTGAAGCCGTCAACGAGGACCTGCGACCCGATCGGGACCTGCACGAAACTCCAACGATAGGTCAGATCAAGTCCGCTGGGGCTGAACGAGGAGCGGCCGTCCAGCCGCACAACCGCGCCGACAACGGTGTCTTGGGCACCGGGCGCGATGATGGCCGTCGGTAGTTGAGGGCTTTCTTCGGTTGTGTATGCGTAATCGATTGTCACGCTACGGCCCCGCGCTGACCACGATGGTTGCCCGGACGTTGTTGAGTCTCTTGTTCAGCTCGCTCTCCGGCCGATCGAGAATCGTGGAAATCTCGTAGCCAGATCCGAAGGAGCCTCTGACGAACTTCCACACGGTCTCTGCTCCTTCCTGAGAGAACTGCCCAAAGGCTATAGCAGGAAGGCTGAGCTGTGTCTGTGGGAAAGCGTAGCGGGCCGTGTCCGGGATGACGAGAGCCAGCTTGTTGTCGATGTAGAGGTAAACTCCATCTCTCGGGCGGCGCTCGAGCCGATAGGTGTGGAAGACCGTCCAGTCGACCGCAACACTCAGCTTGGACGCGGGCCCGGTCTCGCCGGCATACTCTTGGAACTGAAGAACACCTGCCGCCAGTGGAACACAGACGAACCGTCCCTCGGCAGTCTCGACGAACGAGAGCATGTACGCCTTGATACTGTCATCCAGGATGACGTACGCCCCAGTCCGCTCGAGCTCGTGCCACGCATCGACCTTCATGCCCACTTCGACAACGCCACCTCTGTTCACGTCGATGAAAGCGGCGCGGGTATAGTAGAGCAGGGCTCCACCGGCGCAGATAATGTGAAGGCCGTCCGCCTCGAGCAAAGCCGTACCAGATCCACCACCTCCACCCCCGGAGGTGTAAGGCAGCGGGAGAACTCCAGGCATCACAGCCTCATTCAGCGGTCCCCCAGCCGTCCCGGACGAGCTCTGAGCGAACGCCGGATTTGCCCCCGTAGGCAGAACTATGTCTCGCACTTCCCAGGCTTGGTAGATGTACGAGTACTTCAGGCTGTAGAGGTCGAACGCCCCAACAGCCTGCGTAGTGGTAATGGGCAGTCCAACAGCGATCTGCGTCGTAGCTGCCGAGGGCAGTTGCATTCGATCAAGAGGCCACGTGACGAGAGGGGTCGTCAAATCCGCGGCATCGAACAGGTCGATGAGACCTCGCCTTGGATCGATGACGAGCCGTAGCGTTCTGAGGGTGTAGTCGATCGGCGTGGTCGAGAGGAAGTGATCCGCCGGCGTGCTCGGATTACCTCCGTTCTTCAAGAGTCCGATATTGTGGGTCGCCCCGTCGAACAAGAAGTCGAGCTCGAACAAGCTTGTGCCGTCCGAGATCTGGATTGCCGCTCCAGTCTCAAAACCAACCCCACCACTCGTCGACGTAGCACACTTGAATTCCAGCAGAATTCCGTCCGTCGCCGTTCTTGCGAATCCGGGGTCGCTCCTGAAGATGCTGAAGTTCTTCGCAGGAGTGTTCTTCAGCAGCCTGCAGTACCCGCCTGCCGATGGGATGATTTGACCCGCCGCGTCGAGGTTGCTTGTTGCCTTGAACCACGCCCCACCTCTCGGCTGCCTCGTAGGATTGACGGTACCAGAGAACCCGACGCTGATGTCCGTGTCGAGGTACGTCTTCCAGCCGCCTGTACGCCCGCCATTGATGAAGGGGAACCCGGCATCGGTACCAACCGCCACGCCGGCGATGCCAGCCGACGTTCCTGAGCTCCCCTCCACTCCGTAGATGCCAGTGATGTCGTTCGCCCCACCCGCCGGGACGGAAACTCCTGAGAACGGCTGGAACTGGTCGATGGGAATTGCGGCAAGCTGCGTCGTTGTCCCGATGCCGCCCGCACCTGCCGTGTTGTCGACCCAGACCTCGACTTGCTTCTTCGCCTCGTTCCAGAAGATGACGTACTGGTTCTCTGGGTTGGTACTCCAGTCGTACGTCACCGACGTATCCGGGGCCCGCACTCCAAGAGTGGAGGGGCCGCAGATGCGGATCTTCTTGGTGACGCCGTCATCCGTGAAGAAGCAGTAGACCGCTGTGTTTCTCGGACCGTGCTCGAGGCCGATCACCGGACCGATCGGGTCGCTCGGGGCATAGGTGCTGGCTGTGATGACGTGGAAGACGGAGGTGAAGACAGCACTCATATCGAGTGCGTCGCCGCGGTCAAGAGAGGTGAAGTAGACCGAGGCGCCCGGCTGCCCGCTTGTCTTGGTGACCTGGACCTCTGACCCAACTGTGGCGATGGTTGTGTTGGCTGGGAACTGGCCGGGATTGAAGATCGATCCCAGCTTGGTCCGCGGCAGTTGAAGATCGAAAGTGCCGCCGGTACCAAGAGCGTGCGCCCGGGAGTAGCCGACATCGACTTGAATGTCGGTGATGTCGACAAACGAAGAGTCGTCTCGAAGAGAGACCTGGATCGGGTCCGTCGCCTTCACCCCTACTGGGTCACCGGCGGCAGAAGGAGCTGCACCGCCTCGAGAAGGATTGCTGATGAAGAGGGTCACCGCGGTCTATCTCCTTCATCGAGTATGTACTTGCTGTGGTAGTCTACCGACGTGGACAAGCGCCGGTCAACAATGGTGTTCCAGGAGATGAAGCCCGAGGATGTCCGCAAGGCATTGGAGGGACACAAGAACATCTTGCAGCCAGCCCTCGAAGAGCACCAGAGGTTCTTCAAGAGCCTCTCCTGCTATCGCTGCGGGAGTGAGGTCATGCCGATCGTGAACACTCGACAGCTCTTCCGCGGCAACGCCATACTGCCCAATTTTTTAGCTAAGTGCCGCACTTGCGGGTGCGAGTTCGAGCCCAACACGAAGATTGAAGTGAAGGGGCCGGATCAGCCCCTTGGCACTTAGGTCCTTGTCAAAAACACCTGCTCACCGTCCGGCCTCGGCTGCGTGTTCGACGTATCTGGCCCGGCGATGAAGTACGTCTGAGCGTATGTCCCGTTGAAGATAGGGACGTCTCCAGCGCCAATCGCATTCTTGGACCGAAGACCACGGATCTTCCTATCGATGTCGTGAACGAGCGCGATGAGCGTGAGAGGTAGAGTCACCTTCGTCGCCCCACGACGAACAGCGATGTTCTCGACCTGGCTTGCCACTAACTGATTGACCGACGGCGGAACCGTATTGATGTAGTTGATGAGATCCTTCGCCACAACGCTCGTGTCGCTACCGCCCACGTAGGCCACATCGAGGAAGACGTACGCTGGCAAGAAATGGCGGATGAGGTAGTTCGCCACCACGACGCGATCCAGAGGCGAGTTGAAGAACCTCTGCAGTTCCTCTGCAAGCGGCGCATTGTCGTAGGTGATCTGAATCGTCTGCCCTGCCAGGTCGATTTCATTGACGATTCCAGGCGTCGAGCCGACCGGCAAGATTGACGGCGGGATGACGATCGAGACCTGCTCTTGGTCGGAGAATGTGAAGATGCTGTTGTCCACCACGAGCTGGTAACCATCGATCTTGGCGTTCTCCTTGATGCCGAGCGCCGTGTCCTCGGCGATGTTCATCTCAGACTGCGGCCCGTACCCAACCGCCGGTAGATCGACGAAGTAGAGAGCCCCCTCTCGCTGCAGAGCCATCGCCGTCGAGGAGATCTTGTGGATGCCTTGGCGCAGCACTCGATAAGGAGACCAATGCTCATAGAACGACTGGTTTGTGAGGCCTAGGAAGTTACCCGAGCTGCTGATGGGACTATCCGCGCCAGTCTTGTCTTTCAGCTTGATCTGCTCAGAGCTGGCCGTGTAATTCGGGTCCGACGGCAATAGGTCCGGGATGTGATCGATGAGCGGGTTTCCCGACGACCAAGGAATGTTCACAAACCGAGTCTGCGGAACCGAATCGTAGAGACGGCAGCGAACGTACTGATTGGAGAGGGCCGTCCCTCCGCCAGAGGTCGACGTAGGCGTAGCATCGGGCGCACTGTGGAGAATCCAGAAGACCTGAGCCGTGCTCGGATAGGCTGTCGCTGGCGACGTGGACGCGTCGGGAAACGCAGGTGAGCGGTCCAAGACCACGTAGTCGCCGTTGATATCCGACTGCTGATCGATGACCAAGAAGGTTCCGAGGTAGGCCACGTCGTCCCCGAACTCTTCGACAGTCGTATTAGCCACCGCGTAGATGGACACCCAGTCGACGTTCGGTGATGCGGCCGATGCAAACGACGGGTGGTAGAGGCGCGCTTGCGAAGAGATGACTCGGGTCGTTCCAGTGCTGAAGTCGCTCGGCATTGCCGGTCGCGCCGTTGGCGATAGATCGAGGCTGCCCGGCACGCCCGCCGTCGAGTGCGTCATCGTCTTGTCGATGCGGAACTGCACCACCGGCCGATCGGGATTGGCACCGCTGCCGTCGAGCTCGTCGGTGATCACCTCGGTGATGTTGTAGGCGCCGATGTCGGGACCGCTATCGATGAAGAAGAGCTGCCCCGGTTGAATGAACGTCAGGTGTCCAGGAACGGCTGGCAAGAGGACCGTGATGACATTTGAGCCAGCCTGCGTCACGCAGACCCAGCTCGATTGCATCTGGTCTCGAGCCGGGAAGTCATTGATGGCCGGGTAGTACTCGTACTCGTCTCCGTCTTCGACGCCTCTCTTGATGTAAGCCGAGCCGGTCGTGATGAAGGCGTTGGCGTCCGGCGAGCCTCCGTTCACAAACCAGCGCTCAGAGGTGTTCCGGCTCCACTGAGACGGAGGTGTCTGAGTCTCCGACTCCGGCAACACTTGAGCGTCCGGCAGAACTGGGTCCAGCCGGAAGACACGACTCGGCTGCAGAAGATCGACGAAGCGGGTCGGATTGATGCCAGACCGGAACTCAGCAGAGACAGGTTCCTGGAAGTAGACACGCAGTGTGCCTCTGGCGGACGGTCCGACGGAGTAGCCCGTAAAGGACAAGCTCTTCGTCAGTGCGTTGAGATCGCCATTCGAAATGGTGATCGACAACGCCGTCATCACCGCCTGCAGACGACCCTGCAGCAGACTCCAGAACCCGCTTCCATTGAAGAAGTCCGTTGAGTACTGAATCGTCTTCAAAAGATCGGTACCGGTGATGGCACTTCCCGGCGTCACTGCGGCGATGAGATTCATCATCGTCTTGACCGGATCGACGGGGAACGGAGGGTCGACCTGCACGACCGCGATCTTCTGGTGGCCGGCGTCTGTCACCGACCACATGTCGAGGACGCGGAGATCGGTGATGAGGTACGAGCCCTGATTCGGCCCATCGAGGATGGTCAGCGAGTCTCCGATCTTCGCCTCTGCAACATCACTCGTTCGGTTGTCTCCACCCGGGAAAGCGGTGAAGTTCGGGTCCTTCCTCGTTGTGAACGCCAGCAGCTTGTTGCGATTCCCATCGTAGAGGAACGGAGGGATGTTCACCTCGTTCTGCGTGATGGGGTTGCCACCGTTCTGGGTCGTGATGGGTCGGTAGAAACCGTCGAAGCTCTGGATCTCCTGAGAGTAGCGAGCGTCGTGATTCGCCCCTGGCGTGACACCAGTGTTCGAGAGCGGCCACAAACCGGTCGCATCCGGGAAGATGAAGATCTGGCTGTCGAGGACCCGCACCTCGTTCGCAGCACCCTGGAAGTCGCAGGTCGGTCGAATATCGACCGCGTCACCGTACGGGACGGTGATGCCCGTGCCTTGGTTGGTCGAGTCGAGGATCTCGATCCCCTTGATGCGCACCAAGGGCAATGTGAGGCCCGGCGACGGCGTGAACACCTCGTAGCGGAGGTTCGCTGTCGAGGCGCCGGCTGCGCGGTCGACGATGGGGCCCTGCCCGCCCAGCACCGTGTCGAACCCGGTGATGGCGAAGTCCCCCGCATCTGGTCCATCCAACACACGGATGGTATCGCCCACCACTGCCCCGAACGACTGGATGTTGATGGTCGTCAGTCGGAAGAGCTTCGAACCGACGGTCGTGCTCAAGTCCGAGACAGAGCCGGTATCGAACGGGAGCTTGGGAATCTTCGGCTCGACCAGGTCGATGTGGATGTTCCGAACGATTCGGGCGCGAAGCTGTGTCTGGGTCTGCGTGAAGAGCGTATCCAGACGAAGGCTGAACTCGTCGGGATCGTTGATCGCCAGGACTCGGTAGGAGCCGGCCAAGGCAGACGTCTCGATGATGACGATGTCTCCTACTTGGACGCCAGCCTGGACGAAGTCGATGGGAGACGTTCCACCGCTGAACGCGATGTTGGTTGGGCTACCAGTCGAGCCGTTGATGCGGAAGTTCGAAGCCGCGTTGCCAGCGATCGCCAAGACAGGACTGTCGTCGGTGATGTTGGGGAGGCTGTCCTGAAGCGTCGTATCGCTGTTGGGGCGAACGAAGACGTCCGTGTGACCGCCAAGATGGACGGTGCCATCAGCGACCTGAACGTTGGAGGCAATGCCTCCCGGCACTTCCGAGATGGTGATGAAGCCGCTCTTGAAAAGCGCGAACGAGCCGCTGCTTGGGGCAGTCACCGGCAGAGTCGTATCCAGAATGAGGATGTACTCTGTCGATGCCGCCAGCGTCGTGGCCGGCACCACCACTGAGATGTGCGCTTCGTAGACCGTGCTACCAGAGCTCGGCTTGAAGCGAACGAGATCTCCCGCTTGGATGACGATATCGCCGTTTGGTCCACCATCTCGATAAATGAGGTTCGAGATGATGAGCCACTCACCGTAGTAGGTCGCACTGCCTGCGAGATGGAGGAAGCCCTCACTCGTGCCCTTGAGGATGTCCCGGTCCATTCCCGGGTCGCCGGCACCGATGATGCTGAGCGCCCGAACCGACGTGAAGAGGTCGGGAATGCGAGCCTCGATACCACGCTGGGTGACGAGGGAGCGCTCGGTGAGGGCCTGCGGAATGCGCCCGAGGTAGGTGGCGTTGTCTTCGCGAGGATTTCCGTCCGTGAACGCGGAGAGGTTCGAGACCTTCACCACGCCGGGCACGTCGTCGATGTTGGCGATCGCACCGACAGCAACGTTGTACTGGTCGCCGGGATTCTCTGCCTGGACGGTGATGTCCATGAAGTAGAGGTTGCCCTGACGATTGAAGAGCATCTGCGCGGTGGTGATCTTGAAGTTCTCGACCGGGAAGAAGTTGAGACCCGTGTTCGTGTAGATCTTCTTGTCGGTCGTGACGTTCACCGTCACGGGGGCGGCGAAGTAGAGGCGCACCAAACCGCCGGAGAAGTCACCCGCCTCACGGGGCTCGAAGAAGTTCGCACCGAGGGCATCTGCCTCGGAGTCAGCCATCAGCTCGGCATTCACCACCGACTGGTTGGTCTTGACCGTCTGGATTTCCCTCTTGAAGGGCTCCAGGAACATCTGCATCGGGTTAGTGATGAGATCTTCGAGCTGCCCGCCATTGTCTGCCGCCAGAGCTGGGAACTCTTGGAGGAGGCGATCACGCAGGAAGGTCGGGATATCCGTCGCAAACGGGTCGGCAGCAAACCTATCGAGGATGGGCTGCACGATCTGGGTCTCCGCCGGCGAGCCGGGAGAGAGGTCGATCGTCGGATCATACGACGTGAGGAGGTTCTCGACGAAGTTCTTCAGATCGTCCGAGGACGCCATCGGTTCTCCTAGAAAGTCAGATTCGTGACAGCCTGCTGCCCAGACTGTGCCGTGATGCCGACCCGCATAGCAAGGGTCGTCGAGTTGGTGTCGTATCCTACGTTGAGCACGTCTGCGCTGAGGAGTCTCTCGTCAGGCGGAATGCGAGGAACCTGGTTCTGAAGAGAGATGACCTGGTCCCTGGTGCGGGCGATGGCAGAAACGGCCAGCGAAGACAGGGAGGTCTGGGAGTTGACCACGACGTTCTGCCCAGCCAACGCCATGAGTCCACCTCCCAGCGTGGGGCGGAACTTGTCCTTCCCTGGTGTCTGCAGGGCCAGCTTGGTGAACATCTGCACAAGCCGCTCGATGCCGCTGAGGCCTTTGATGCTTCGCCCCACTTCGAAGAGGAAGACGCTGCTTCTCGTGGGAGAGGGTTTCTCGGCGAAGACTCCAATCGTACTGATGATGGAGTTCTGCTGACCGTTCGGGATCTGGGCCAGCAGGCGAGTGTCCGAAAGCACCATGAACTCCGGCGCCTCGATTTGGTTGATCTCGACGCTCGTCGCCTGGAGGAACTCGAGACCCTGAATGTCCAGCGTCTTCGGAAAGAAGTTCGGCACGACCTGGACCATCGTGATCTTGAGGATGTCCTTGATGGCGATGATCTTGATGTCCGTCATCCCGACTGACCTTTCTGATCGGCGGCCTCAGCCAGCTTCTTGGCGTCGTCGAATGCATCACTGAACGCCTGTTGCAGAGATGCAAGAGCTTCGAGCTGGGTTGGGCGCGTTCCTACGGCCAGAGAGTCCTCTCCGCTCGCATCGCGGAGAAGCCGATCGTCACCCTTGATTTGCCGCTTCGCCTCGTCGATGTAGTGGTCCAAGGTGAAGCTGGCGAAGGTTGTATTGATCTCCCTCGAACGGACGAACGTGTAGGTATCGGCAATTGCCTGCCGAATTTGGTCCGACTTTGAGAGCTCGTCGTTCGACTGCTCGACAGTCTCGTTCGGTAGGAGGTCTTCCGACGCCATGGCGACCCTATACTACGGCACTTCTTTGTTGGTCAGAATACTTGTGGGATTGGCGCCCGCCAAGAGGTTGCCATCCGGGAGGTATTCCTCGACCGTGCTCGTCGGCAGGTCTGTCGTCACCACAGTCTCCATGGACTTCATGAAGCGGGTGCTCTTTGAGGCGTCCTCAGATGTGAGGCCGAAGAAGTCAGAGAAGAGGCACTGGGTTAGCAGGTCCTGAGCCCGGTCGAGACCTCGCTCCTCGAGCGTCTTCAGGATGCTTTGCGCCGTCGCATCTGCTGGCTCTTGGGCCTCCGAGATGACGATCGAGGAGAGCTGCGTGAACAGGTTGCTGAGGCGGGTCTTGATGACCTGGAACGCTCTCAGCGCGTCGTTGACCTGCGCCAGGCTCGGCGTCGTGAGCAGTGGGGAAAGAAGACCCTGAAGAGGGAGCAAGTCGTTGTTGAACTGGCCATTGAACGAGCTCATGACCGTCGTGGATGTCTGCGCCGCGGCAACCACAGGAGCCACGACTCGAACCGCACTCTTTGTCAGAGGCAGCAGAAGACTCGGGTTGAAAAGGATACGAGTACCATCGATCGCCACCACCGTCTGAATGAAGGCACTTGCGTGGACGATGCTTCCAACAAGAACTCCCAATGCCGCCGGGTCCTGCACCGCTCCCGTCGCATCGGTGATCTGCATCGCCAGAGGTACGGCGATGGCACTCGTAAAGCCGAAGTCGGTCAGAACGGGGTTGTTGACGACGAGCTTGGACACATTCGGGATCGTCGACCCACTCGTGATCTCGATTTGGTTGGTGAGCGTCCTGTCGACTGAGATGTTGAAAGTGGGGGTGTAGTTCGTCTTGATGAAGCGAGTCAGGAAGTCCAGATCGAACGAGTCGATTGGAGTACTGACCTGGTCTGGAGCGAAGCCCAAGATCTCATGCGCCGACGGCCCGTCCGGCGTGAAGATGTTGGTGGTCGCATCGAAGGTCCCCGGCCCAGCGCCTCGAACACGAACGCTCGTGTCCGTGTTGCTTCCGAAGATGATGATCGCATGGTCGGAGTGGAAGAAGTCCCCCGCAGTGGGGCCGGTGATTCCAAAGACGGCATTGATGTCGGCGATGACAGCCGTCCAGGCCTGGGTGGGTCCCGACGTGATGGGTATGGCGTAGTGCGTTATGCCGTCCGACCCTGGTGACGGGCCAGGCGTAACCTCGACGTAGAGCTTCAGACCGGCAGGGATGTTGAAGCTCGCCTGCGCCAGGCTGTTGCAGACGAACGGGCACCCCGACTTGCTTGCCCCTGGTATCTCGTAGGACTGCGCTGAGATGCCGTCAGCGCCCATGGAGGTGCTGTGGGGGTGGGAGGCGACCGTGCTGAGGTCTGGCGAGCCCACAGAGCTCAGGGTGAAGGCACTGGTGGGCTCCGGGCCGATGAAGAGGCCCTGGGACAGTGGGATCGTGTCGTCGTAGACCTTCTTGGTGTTGGAGATCGACTGCAGCGAGGCGTTGCCTGCCATCAGCTCGAGTGCGGCGACCGTATTGGACATGCCGCCGCTCGTCATTCCGGCCTGAATCTGCTGCAGAGAGGTTCGAACGCGAGCGATGGTCTGGGTATGCACCACTCTCGACAAGTCGATGCCGTTGTAGCTTGCGATCGCGCCAGACAGCGTTGCCAGCCGGCTGATGAAGAGCTGGTGCGTCTGCGTGAAGAGGCCGAGGGCGTTGAAGAGGTCCTGCTTCGCCTCCGTCCCTGATCTGTTGAAGTCGGTCGACGGGTTCCTCTTCAGCAGCGGAGCAAGCTGGTTGTTGAGGAAATTGTTGATTGAATTCTGGTAGCGAGTGTAGGCCTGCAGATTCGTGTCGATGCGCCCGATACGATCGAGCTCGACTAGAGCTGTCTGTGCATCGATGAGGTCGGCAGTGCTCGACGGAAGACCATCTGGGTTCTGGGTCTCGCCGATCGCAGCCGTGATGTAGTCGATGAGCTCGATATCGGACGTAATGAGCTGCTGCAGCGTATTCTTGGCGTTCAAGAAGATCGACAGAATAGCCTGCGGATTCAGGAGCAGCGCAATAGCGATCGACTCGAGAACGGCCTGATTCTCAGTCGCCGTGTCTGCGTCGGAGTTGAGTCTGGTACCAGTGGTCTGTCGAGAGAGGTACTTGCCGACGACCGATGCCGTGTCGATGCTAGTCGCCATCCTCACCCTCTTCATCACGAGAAGACGAAGAGCCGAGGACAGCCAAGAAGGCCTTCGTCGAATCTCTACTGCCGGTCCGCTCCAGGAACTCCATCTTCTTGACCTGTTCTCTCGTCACTCGTCTTGAGAATGCCCGCACGAGCTCAACATTGATGTCGAGGGCGTGGCAGATGTTCTCGAGGCTATTGACGAGGCGGGACGGATCGAAGAGCCAACGCTCGGCGTCCAGCGCGAACTTGCGGAGCTTCAGATCGCGGTGGCTCTTGTAGAGAGCAAAATCGAACGCCGCTCTGATGATGACTTTGATCCAGAGAAGGCGGACCGGAGCATAGCGCTCTGGAGGCGGAGACGGGAGGCTGGCCGCCAGGCGCTTGACGTAGTCGACTAGGTGATTGTTACAGTCAGGGTCTCGCTGATGAAGGCCGGCGGGCTTGGCCAGAAGATCGACTGCGGCAGGGACCGAACTAAGGTGACGGTTCCGGTTCCCGTCTTGTACGGCGTCACCTGTGTGCTTCCGTTCGACAGGATGATGCTGAAGAGATCGGGATCCGAGTAGACGTAGTCGAGCCTTGCGAAGGGCGGTAGCTGTGTCCGATTGCTGGGAGTTGTCCCGCTCGTCGTTCCGTCCGCGTAGTGAATTGTTCCCAGCGTTGCGTCCCCGTTCGGCCCCGCCGCGAGCGGAATGGAAATAGAGTCCACTGAGAACTCCACCAGGACCGGCAATGGAAACAGCAAGTTCACCAACGACACCGCTGGAAGCGGGGGCCCGATCACGTCCAGCGCCAGTGGGTCGATACCCAGGATCGGGAAGCTGTCGACCGCTCTCAGGTAGGCCTTGTAGACGACCCCGCGCAGTAGGTCGAACTGGAAGTGTCCGTTCTGGTCCGGCTTGACCTCTATCTGCGACTGCACTGAGACCAGATTTCCTCCGACCACTTGCAGGTCGGTCGTCGGTCGAAACGAGATCCGCAAGTCGTGAATCGGAAGGCCGTCCACGCCCAGAAGGTCGCCCGAAGCCCTGCACCGAAGAGGATCTGGTGATTCGGGCAAGGTGGAGACGTGACTCGAGACGAGAAAGTTGTTCGAGATCGCGAGCGAATCGACCACGATCCGCTGCGGCTGCCTTGGCAGGATCGAGACGCCTTGCTTGTAGAACAGGACGTTGTACGGCCCATCGGGGAGCAGGAAGGAAACGTTCCCACTGCTGTCCGTTGTCCCCGACGTAACGAGCGCGCCAAGCGTGGTGTAGATCTGCACCACCACTGACTGGACGGGCTGCGGCGACGGCTGGTCGTCCTGGACGGTCAGTTGGACTGGCGTCGACATTATCCCTCTCGGATGGGCATGGGGGGAGCTTGGACGATGGAGAAGGGATCTGGCTGCGTCGAGAGAATGGCCAAGAGGTCGATGCTCGTGGCCGGTGATTGAGCCGCGGGCACGACGCACTCACGCGAGTAGCCGGAGCCCTCGAAGAAGACCCGAATCGTGGAACCGACGACCAGGTTTGTCTGCGCATGCCCAGATGCATCTGTGGTCAGCTCGATCCTATCGCTGCTCGGTAGTAAGCCATAGTCTATACTACCGTTTAGGAATTGTTGCATCACCACAGGCACGATAATTATGCGCCGACCGACGACTGGCGCACCGGTAACCGAGACGAGGTCAACGGTCGCCAAGACGAGGCTTCCATTGGCCAAAACCTGAGACGGATTCGCCTGTTGGGGTGTCGAGAAGGCTGAAACCGCGTTGGTCTTTGAGCTCCAGTACCTCGTCTTGTACCAGTAGGTGGGATCTCCGCCGAGGTCCGTGAACTTGTACTGGGTGTTCAGGAGCCCGATCAAGATTCTCGGCGCAACTCCGCTCTGAAGAGTCGAAGGAAGACCGAAGACCACGAGCGCGTTGCCCGTGAGCAAGATCGTCGAGCCGGTGCCGGTGAGCGGGTTGGTCAAGTCGAAGACAGCGTTGTCGTCTGGGTCGATCTGAGCCAGGCCAGGAATCGCCAGATTGATTTGCTGAACGACGTCTTCGATTCGAAGCGGGCCTGGGCCGGTGTTGGCGTCGTGGAAGGTGATGGCGACTGGGTCGGCACTGCTCAGGGAGACGTTGAGCACGAGCCCAGAGACCGCCCACGGTGGTGAGGTGGTACTCTTCGCCACGGCCGCGGTCTCCGGCGAGCCGGTGATCTCGGTGTATGTGCCGCTCGACCCAGTCGTCGACCGCCAGACCTGCATATGGTCGTACAGCGCCAATACATTCTGGAGCTGGTCGAGAGGGATGTTGAATGTCAGAAGTGTCGCGGTCATGGCTCCTCGCTACGGCGTCGGAACGCGCTGGAAGATGCTCGTCATCGACGGGATACCGTTCTGGTCGAAGAGGTTGAACGTGTAGAGCGGCGTCGTCCGGTCGTCGTCGTAGATGATGAGCTGGTTGGACGCAACGATCCACCTGTTGGTCTGAATCTTCCTCACGATGACAGAGACGGCTTCCGCATTCGTCGCGGCGGTGGCCGCACTGGCTGCGTTGGTGGCCGCTGCCGCGATCTGGTCGACGTCGAAGCTCTCTGGACGAAGGATGTCCGAATAGTAGCGACTGAGCGAGCTCGCTCCAGCGTCGATCACGTAGCAGAGCAGGTGATTCGCGTGGAATGATGGAGTGAAGACGTACAAGCCACCTTTCACCTCAGTGATGGGTGGCTTCGGAAGAATGTCTGAACCAGTCTCGTCGCAGTACGTCAAGAAGGTCGGCGACTGACCAGTGAGCGGAGATCCGTCGACATTGCTGAACAATGCAAAGCCAACAACGTGGGGGCTGGCCATCTCTAAACGTCCTCCGTCTCCGCTCCCTGGTCAGAGAGCCTTACTTCTTGCTTGGCTCAGCCTTCTCGGGCTTCGGCGGCTCGGGCGGGCGAGCGCGCTGAATCTCGCCGGAATCCGGGTCCACACCAACCGTGACGGTGAGCTGGTTCGGATCGATCTTGTACTGCTTGCAAATGCGCGCGATCTCCATGTCAAAGACCGCCGCATCAGCCCTCGCCGTCTCATAGATCCGCTTTCGGTTCGCCCACGCAGCCGTGAGCTTGAGGGCGTCCGTGATCGCCATCTTGGATGGCAAGTTCAAGGGAGGAGACGGCTTGGGCTCGGCGAGCGCGACGGTCGAGAGCAGCAGAGCTAGGATCGGGATCAGGATCTTCATGGTTGGCCTCTCAGTGATTGCCCGTCCCCTTTGTACCACTTAGTTCAGGACTTCAACAGTGGTGACGGTTCCAGAGACAGTCTGGCTGGCAGCGCTGAGAGTAGCTTGCACGTCGACGGCAAGAGATCCTGTCGTATTGATGGTGGTCGTACCGCCGTTGTTGTTCAAATCGGCGAAACCACGAGCGGTAGTCGAGGTCGGGAAGATGACGTTGCCGTCGACCATGACCGTGCCGCTCGATCCACAGGTGCGGAAGGTCAGGAATGCATCGACGTCATAGCCCTTCGTGGTGAGCGACGCTCCAACCGTGCTGAGGGCGCCAGTCGTTGCGATTGTTGTGGCTCCCAGCTTGATGAGCCAGGTGAAGTTGCCTGGCGTCGCCGTAGTGGTGATGACCCCACCGTTGTGAATATGCAGGGTCTTGCCCGCCGCACAGAAGTTCGCTGGGAGGGTGGCCGTTCCAACGCCGGTGCCGACGATCGTGGCAGTGGTAGCAGTGTTGACCGTACCGTTCGCCGTTGAAGAGAAGGCGGTTCCCTGCAGCATCTGCTTGAGGCCGAGCTGCTGGGTAGCGAGAGCACTCTGAGTCGAGTCGGTCCAGACATCGCCGTTGGTCGGAGATCCTGGTGCCGACTGCGAGGCAACGTTGAAGGTGCCATTGACCGTCGAACGAACGCCCGTCTTCGAGATCGAGACGCTGGTAGCGTTCGAGGTGCCAAGCTGCAGCGCCGCGGCAGAGTCGACCGTAGTGTTACCGCTGCTCGTCGTGATGGTGGACGCTGCATTGCCGGTCAGACTGATGGCGCCAGTCAACTGAGTGAGGCCACCAGTGATCGTCGTCGTAATACCAGAGCGGCCGATATTGACCGCGCTCGCGTTGGTGCCACCAATCGTGATGGTGCCGGCGGTGCCACTGTTGACCTTCGTTCCGCCATCGATCGTGACACTGCCACCGTTGACGTTGCCGCCGAACGCACCAACAGAGCCTGAGTTGCCAGCGGTGATGGTGACGTTACCACCAGGACCTGGGGGGCCCTGGGCACTGCCGTTTCCACCGTTTCCGCCGATGATTTGAGCGGCACCGCCAGTTCCGCCAGAGATGGAGTTGTTGTTGGTCGCTCCACCTGCTCCACCCTGCAAAGATGCAGCGCCACCGTTACCAGAAGCAGATCCGTTATTATTTGCTCCGCCAGCACCAGCGATAAGAGCCGCAGCGCCGCCCACAGCACCACCATCTGACGCACCACCGGCGCCGCCCTTACCCGCCGTGATAGTGACCGTTCCTGCAGCGCCAGACGTCGTCGCCGTTCCGCTCGAATCGCTACCGGCACCAGCGGTGATCGTAACCGCACCACCCTGTGCGCCAGATCCAGTGAAGCCGGAGATCATCGTGTTACCAGCACCGGCCAAGAGCTGAATCGAGCCACCTGCGCCAGGGGCTGCGCTTGAGCTACCAACGGAACCCGCAGCAGCGTTGAGTTGGATACCGCCGCCAGTCGCAGCGGCACTTGATGCCGGAGTTCCACCCGTGAGCACAACGGCACCACCGGCGCCGCCCGTAGCTCCCGTAGTCCACGTGCCTGCATTACCGCCAGTAATATTGACCGCGCCACCGGCGCCAACAGCTAGGCCAGAACCGCCGCTATTACCACCGACACCGCCATTGATGTTGACCGCACCGCCAACAGTAGCGCTGCTTCCGCTGCTTGTATTTCCTGCACCGGCAGTTATGAAGACTCGGCCAGCAGCACCAGGCGCAAACGCAAACCCATTTCCGCCGCCGCCAGCAACGACGGAGATATCACCACCGGCTCCACCAGCAACTGAACTACCTGGGCCTCCAAGCTGAGCTCCGAGGGCCAAAGGCGTGCCAGCGGTGTCGTTCGCAGCCGCCACCGTACCTGCTGTCAACTGCGAGGCAAAGAAGTTGCGACCACGAGCCGCATTGGAGCCGATGTCCATCGCCAGATCGCCACCTCCGAAGGCGATGGCCTGGCTGGTTCCAGAGATAGTGAGCGTGTTGTTGATCGACATCGTGCCGCCAATTGCGACATTGGCGGGACTACCAACCGTCTGCACATCGATGACGGCAGTACCAAAGCCATCCTTCACAATGAGCGTGTCAGCGACGGTGCCGTTGTTGGCAATGATGACGCCACCACCATTGGCGGAGGACGTCGTGATCGTTTGATTTCCCGTCGTTGATCCGTGCGCATATACCGAAGAGAGCGTATTAGCGGCTGCGGTATAGGCCGTTGTCTGCGTAGTGCCGTCACTGAAATTCAGTGCGAGGGAGATTCCGGTCGCGCCAATATTGCAGTTGTTGGTGTTGGTGGTGCAGATATTGATATTGCCGAATGAGCCGGAGACCGTGTTGCCACCGCTGATAGTAACGCCACCACCGTTGCCCTGTCCGGCTCCACCATCAGCTCCCGCATCACCACCTGCAATCGTGAGAAGGCCGCCGTTGCCAGACGCCTGCGCCGCCGATCCAGCACCACCCGTACCGCCCGTGAGGCTGGTCGGCCCACCGTCGCCCGCGAAGAGGGTGCTGGTAGCAGCCGCACCGGCACCAGCGCGAACGGTCATCGTGCCGCCGCTCTGGCCATTCACCGTCGAAGCGGTGCCGGCGTTGCCCGCGTTCACCGTGAGGTTCTTGCCCGCGACGTCTGTCGCAGCCGTCCCGATGTTGTACGTAGCGTTGGCCGTTCCCGAGAACTGCAGGATCGAGGCGGACAGCGTCAGGTTGGTCGTATTGTTGAAGCGCCAGACGTAAGACGTTGCGCTCGCCGTATTGAAGATCGGCCCCGTTGTAAGAGTAGTACCGCCGATGGTGATTCCGGCCGTCGAGGTCGTTCCAATGGTGATTGAGCCGTTGACGCCCGTGCCGGATAGAGCACCACCATTGATTGCGACCGAGCCGCCGTTGCCGCCGCCAGTGCCGCCAGAAGTACCGCCCGAGCCACCATTGATGTTGACGCCACCACCGTTGCCTGGGCCGTTTGTCGAAGCCGCGCCCGTGCCGCCCTGACCGCCCTGCACAGTCGCCGCACCACCAACACCAGCAGTGCCTCCAGACGTAGTCGTCGCCGTACCACCCTGGCCCGCAAACAGCGTGGCAGTGCCACCAGCACCACCAGGCGTCGCACCAGAGCCGTTGCCACCGTTGCCTTGGCCGAAGAGTAGAGCAGTGCCGGCCACGCCAGTGCCTGGAGTGGTGGCGCGGACAATGCCGCCTGGGATGATGATGTTCTGGCCAGAGCGGCCGATGCTCACCTGACCACTGTTGGTCCCACCGATGGTGATGGTGCCGGCTGCTGCTGACCCAGAAGTGGTGCCCGTATCGATGACGACGTTGCCAGCGCTCGCTCCACCATTGCTACCCTGGACGAGACCGCCATTGCCGGACTGCAGTGTGAGGGTTCCGCCCGTGCCCGAGGCGCCTGGGGCCGTTCCGGTACCACCCTGCCCGCCTGCGCCAGCCTGAATGGTCCACGCTGCACCATTACCGCCGATGCCGCCGTTGCCAGTGCCGTTACCTGCTCCGGCGTCGCCACCCTTGTTCGCGGTCCATGCCCACGCTGCGCTCGTAGCGCCATTACCACCATTGCCGTTCGTAACGCCAGAACCGCCGTTGCCACTCTGAGCGCTCGAGATGGTAATTGCACCCGCCGAAGAGCCACTGTTGCCACTGCTTGCGAGACCCGCTCGACCAATGCCGGCGGTGATGGTAATTGAGGACCCAGTACCTGCACCGGCACCATTATCTGCGCCACCTGCCTGGCCACTGATCTGAATCGCACCAGCAGCGCCGCCAACAGCCGATGCGGTACCGTCGGCAGGGATGGCGCCAAGAACTTGTGTTAGACCGCCCGCCGCGCCGGTGTTATTGCTGCCGCTGGGGGCGACACCCGTGCCGCCTCGAATTGATGCAGTACCAGCAGTACCACCACCTGCGCCGTTATTCGTTCCACCAGGCCCACCACGAACAGTACCTGCGCCACCGTTGCCACCAAGGGCCGTAGCCGTGCCAGCGCCGCCAGAAGCACCCTGGATGACACTCTGGCCACCCGCGCCACCAGTCAGCGAGGCAGTGCCCGCGCCGCCGGTTCCGCCGTTCAGGTTAAGAGTTGCGCCGCTGCCACCACCCGTCGCTGAAGCGGCACCGCCATTACCAGCCTGAACGGTGAAAGTCGTTCCAGCAGTGTCAGCCGCAGCCGTCGCAACATTGAGCGTCTTGCTCGTTCCACTTGCCCACTGAAGTGTGAGCATTGTGCCACCGAGAGTGACAGCGCTGACGGTTGCATCGAGAGTATTGCTCGCCCACGTCAGATTCGAGTCGGCAAGTGTCGTCGAGCTCGAGGCGACAGGGATACGCCCAGAGGTCAAGCCACCGATCGTACCGCTAACTCCGCTCGATGTAGCCGCCGTAACCCGGCCCTGCGCATCGAGAGTGACTGAGCTGATGAAGTTGCCGCCACCGCCGATCGTGCCAGCACCAGGGCCGACGTTCGGAAGACCGATGGTGACCGTGCCTCCGAGAGAGACAGGGCTGCCGCTGACGCTGATCTGCCCCGCCGTTCCCGTGACGGTGATGGAGCTGTTGGCTAGCGCCGCATTCGGAACTGTACCCCAAGACGGCGCAACACCAACGCCGCCAGAGAGCAGCACTTGGTTCGTCGCGACATCTGCAAGGTTGCCGATTGTATTCGATCCAGTTGCGTAAAGGATGTCGCCCGTTGTCGCCGCATTGGGCAAGGCCAGTGTCGACCAGACTGGAGCAGCCGCCGTTCCGCCAGACCGTAGATAGGAGCCAGCAGTGACGTCGGCGAGGCGAGACATTGCCTGTCCGCCGGACGTCGAGTACATCAGGTCGCCGGTAGTTGTCGGGGTACCAGTGAGGCAGGTTGTGCAGGTAAGAGTAAGCGTGCCGCCCAAGGAGACGGACCCACCGCCTCCAAGAGGGCCGGTCGTGCTGATCGTGACCGAGCTATTCGTCAGTGCTGCGTTCGGAACGGTTCCCCAAGCAGGTAGTGTTCCTGTGCCCTGCGACAGAAGAACCTGATTCACCGCGACAGCAGTGATGCGGCCGACTGCGTTCGTGGCTGTGGCAGCCAACAGATCGCCCGTCGTTGCGGCGTTCGGAAGAGTCAGCGTCGACCAGAGCGGTGCGGCAGACGAGCCTCCCGAGCGGAGGTACGAGCCAGCAGCAACGTCTGCGAGCGCGGTCATGGCCTGACCGCCGCTCGTCGAGTAGAGGATATCGCCGATCGCTGACGGTGTACCAACGATGCAAGTCGCGCAGGCGAGAGTGACAGTACCGCCCAGCGACACTGTGGTACCGCCAGTGATTGGCGAAGTTGTAGAGATGGTGATGGAGCTGTTCGTCAGAGCCGCATTCGGGACAGTTCCCCACGCAGGAAGAGTCCCGACGCCCTGTGACAGAAGGACTTGGTTCACCGCAACAGCGGTGATTCGACCCATCGTATTCGAGGCGCTCGCCGCGAATAGGTCACCCGTAGTCGCTGCGTTCGGGAGAATGAGTGTAGACCAAAGAGGCGCAGCACCAACGCCTCCGCTCCGCAGGTATGATCCGACCGCGACGTCGGCGAGCGGAGAGAGTGACTGGCCTCCCGCGGTCGAGTACAGGATGTCGCCAGTTGCCGTCGGTGTTCCAACAAGGCAAGTGCTGCAAGTCAGCGTAAGCGAGCCGCCAAGAGAGACTGTTCCTCCGCCGCCCACCGGTGCTGTGGTGTTGATGGTGACGGAGCTGTTGGTCAGCGAGCCGTTGCCGATGTTGGTCAGCGTGTTGGAGGCGCCGCTGATTGTCTTGTTCGTCAGCGTGTCAGCGGTAGCCCGGCCGACAATGGTATCGGTTGCGTCTGGGAGGGTAAGCGTTCTCGTCGTGCTCGGATTCCAGCTCAGCGTTCCAAGCCCGGCGAGGTTGTCGAACGAGATCGATTTCGTCGTTCCCGTACCGTCACCAATGACTGGGGCCAGCGTAAACGTATGCGTTCCGGTCCAGGTTGGGCTGAATCCCTGATTGACTGAGATCGTGCGGTCGGCGGAGAGGTCTCCGATCGCATTGATGCCTGTTCCGCCTGTCAGCGTGCGGGTGACGTTTGTGACGGCAGTGACTCGTCCCTGCGCATCGAGTCCGACGCTATCACCCGTTGACCAGGTGTACGTTCCGGCACCCGGGCCAACGCTGGGGAGCACGCCAGATGGAAGAGACGTGCTCCACGTCGGCGCCGTTCCAACTCCGCCAGAGACGAGAACTGATCCAGTCGCGACATCCGCCAAGCTGCCAATCGAGTTCGTACCAGTGGCGATGAGAATATCGCCGGTAGTAGCCGCATTCGGAAGTTTGAGCGTCGACCACAGCGGCAGAGCTCCAACACCTCCGCTTCGCAGATAGGAGCCGGCCGCAACATCTGCCAGCGGGGCCATGGCCTGGCCACCACTGATCGAGTACATGAGGTCGCCGCCGGCGGTAGGAGTGCCGGTGAGGCAGGTAGCGCAGGTCAGAAGAACAGAGCCACCAAGAGGAACGGTCGGGCTGCCACCACCGAGTGGAGACGATCCCTGGATGCTGATCGTCGAGTTGGCGAGAAGCGCATTGCCGATCGAGCCGTTCGGAATAGTGACGTCGGTTCTGTTCGACCCGGAATTATCCGTCGCCTGGAGCGCACCGCTGAAATTGGCGATGCGCCTCTGAGGCAGAGCCGTTCCACCATTTTGAATCGTGGTGTATGACGGCGTCGGCGAAGGGGATTGTGCAAGTGCTGCAGATGCTGTGAAGAGCGCAAGCGCCCACACAGCAGCTCGGCATAGCCTCGTCGGTACCGACACTTGTGGAGTCCTCCGTCCAGCATTCTCCCCTGATGGGGAAGGACTGGGAAGAGAACTACTCGTTAGAAGGTTCTAGCGGGGAGCCGAGATAGTCGTTGATCGAGTTGGCCAGAATTTTCGAAGCGCCCTGAGCGTTGGCGTCTTGAAGACCGACGCTGCCTCCTCGCTTCTTGGAGATGTTGTCGAGGAAGTCGAATTGTGCATTCAACCGGTTCTTCTCTTTCGAGAACCAGTCGTCGGCGGCATCTTTGAGCTCTTGGAGTCTCTGCGCTGCACCAGCCATCAGACCAGCTCCATTGCCTCTTTCAGCTTGTCGACGAGGCGATTACGGATGCGGGAGACCTTGGAAGGGTGAATGCCGGTCGTCTTGGCGATCTGGCCCGGCTGATGGCGAGGCTTGCCATTCATGCCGAAGGTGTACTCGTAGACCGTCCGCTCTTCGGGCGTGAGGTCGTACTGCATCAGCTTGATCGCCTCGAGCTCCTTGGGCGTCATGAGCTCAGCGGGGTCGCTCTCGAAACCAGACGCTGGAAGATCTCGCCGGCGCTCCTTGATCATCTGAACGACGCGGCGCTGAGGCCAACCAAGATGGTCGGCCAACGTCTTGGTATCCGGCTCGTGCCCGAGTTGGTTCATCAGATGCTCCTTCGCCGCATCAAATCGACGAATCTGGGAGATCTGCCCCTCGGGGATCTTGCCGATGTTCTGGTAGGTCTTGATGTAGCGAGACGACTTCTGCAGGTTCGTCTGGACCCAGGTGTTGAGCTGAGTTCCGCGCTTGGGGTTGAAGGTCTTGATAGCGTTGACGAAGTGCCGATCAATCTCGTGATGGATGGCGGCGGTTGGAATCTCGACCTTGTTGGCGTACTTATTCGCCTCTCGAACGAGAAGTGGCTTGTAGCTCTCGTACAGAGGGATGAGGTGCTCCGGCTTCTGACCATGGGTGTTCCAATGGTGCCAGAGCTCGAGCTCCTTCTTCTGCGTCTCCTTCATCTCCTCCCGCGACTTCTTCGGCGCGGCTGTCTTGACGTGCTGATCGAGGAAGAGATCGAGGATCTGCGTGTGGTAGTCCGGGATGTGCGCCAACTGCCGGTTGAGCATCAGCCACCCGTGCGGATTGCGCCCAGCTCGTTGATGAAGCTGCGCACTGCCGCAGCCTTGTAATGCGTCGGATATGCCTGGAACGTGCTCGACTCGTTCAGGACTGCCATCGCCACCTTGAGCAGGGGCGCTGACGTGTCCTTCTCGAACTTGTCCGACGGGAACCACTTGTTGGCAAACCGCGTCTCGACCTTCTGAGCCTCTCCCATGTTCTTGAAGAGGGTGCCGAGCGTATTGCGGTTGTCGTTGAGGTTCTTGTCGTGCTCGGAGTTGGCGACGGCCGCGCTGTCGACGTCGTGGTCGAACGTCGGGCCGATCTTCCCGCCATCGGAGATCGATGCCCGCTTCTCCAGCATCTTGATGTAGTCGTCTCGACGCAGCATCTCAGACTCCTTGTGGCGCGCTGGACTCGCGGCCGATCATGCCGGGCATCGACTTCACGACGCCGCGGTGTAGCTTGTTTTCGAAGTGTCCCTGCTGCTGCCCCGTCTGGAGTGCTCGAGCAGGAGTGAAGGTGCTGGAGCCGAGCATTGCAGTCTTCATCTTCTGCTGCTTGATGACCGCCCGCCGGCGGAGCGCCCGATCGGCGAGAGCAACACCGCTGCCGAGCGCCACGGCCTTTCCCAGGTGCTTCGGTGGAATCTTGAAATCGTGGCCGTGATGGAGGGTGTGCGCCAGCGTCGCCGCACCAGCCCCCGTCATGCCGCCCTTGAGTGCTGCAGAGGCAAAGTTGGAGGCAGTCTCGTAGGGAGTGCCTGTCGCCGTCGGCTTCTTGCCGCGCCAGTTGTAGGCGCTGGGCGGGGTGTAGCCCATGAAGCCCATGGCAAGCTTCGGCTTGAAGTTGGTCTCGACTTCGGCGTTCGATCTGATCTGGCCGCCGGGCAGGTACTCCTTGCCCTTTGCCTCGGCCATCATCGCCCGAATGTCCGCGTCCTGAACCTCGGTGGCGATCTTGATCAGCTCGGCCGTGAAGGCCCTGTAGCCCAAGAGGTTCATCAGTAGGCCTGGTTCTGCATCCGCATGGCGCGACCCATCCGCCAGTCCTTGTGGGCGCGCTGGAGAGCCAGGGTACCGAGAGAGCCGGCGACCAGACCAGGGACGAGGAGCGACGGCTTCTTCGCCACCGCGGCTGCTGCGCTGGCTTGCTTCTCGAAGGCGATCTTCTTGAGCTCGTCTTCGAAAGCTGCCGCCATTTTCTTCGTGAAGTCCATGCGTCCTCCGTACCAGAAGATACCCGCCGCAGGGCCTGGCGGGAAGTGGTTTGTCAGCCTAAGAGCCCGATACCCAAGGATCCCGTACCTCCGCCAAGCTCATCGGAATACTCCTGCACCGCGGCACGCCGATCCGGTCTCGGGTCGAGAGCCTTCGAGATCGCGAACTTCTTGCCCTTCGTCTTGAGACGAGGGAGTTCTTGGTCGGGGTTGTCGAGAAGACCAACGAGGTTGCTGTAGGGCCCAACCGCCGTCGAGTGGAAGCCAGGCACGCCCGCGGTCTTGCTCAGGGTGCTGCCGTTCTGCTCATATGTCAGATCGACAGACCCCAAGACGTTCTCAAGCGTCGCCACCGGCCGGTGGGTGTAGTCCGCAATGAAGCGGTGGACGTCCAGGCCCTGACGCCGCACCTCGCCGTAGAGATAGGCGAGGACGTCAGCCGACTGCTCGATGGACGGGATGTCAGAGAGCTGATCTGGCGTGGCATTCGAGAGGATCTGCTGAATCTTCTGAATGTCACCGTCCGCCGCCTCGACCTGGCTCACCAGCTCGCGCTGCTTCTGCCTGTTGGTCCCCGTCGCACCGGTGCCAAACGGCGTCTGGAACACGGCCTGATCGACGATGGACCCAGTTCCAAAAAACTGCTGGTAGATGTTGTCCCCGATGAAGAGGTTCGAGTAGAGCGGCGAGAACCAGGGCGGCCGCAGCGACTCTTCAACCGGAATGGGGCGCAAAACCTTGTTGCTGGTCTGCTGCTCGTAGATGACAGCCTTCTGCCAGACATAGACCGTCTTGGCGTTCTTGTTCGGCTTCAGAGCTGTCTGAACGCTCTGCTTCCGTCCAGTCTTGCCCTGTTCGGCGAACTCGAGGTCCTGGATGCTCACTGCCATGACCTGGTCGGAGGCCACCTGGATCTGCGTGATGGTCCCTCCCTTTGGACCCTTCTGACCGACGCGAAGCTTGCCGGCGGTGGCGGGGGAGAGAATCTTCGTACCGTTCGGCCTCTCCGCCTGAATCGTCTTGGCTCGAAGAGGGATGGACCCGCTCGGTTGGACAAGCGTCGAAGACGCCACCACGGTTGAGCTCAGGTCGATGGAGGGCGCTTGAAGGATGGGGGCGATGCTGTCGAGGTTTGCCGGACGGAAGACAGCACTCGGCCGGCTCGTGGCCTCCCACGGGTCCAGAGGCTGCTGGTCGCCGAACGGATTGACGTTCTGCTGTGCCTGCTGGTTGTCTTGCGCGATCTGCTTCGCCTCGTCAGGCGCATTCTGAGTAGTGATGTCGATGAGAGACTTGAGGTTCTTGTAGTCGCCCTGTGAAATGAGTGAGGCCGCATCGAGGACCGTACTCACCTCGGTCTTCTGCGTATCCGACTGGTACTGGGCCGCGTAGAGCGACAGGAAGTCATCCTCGGTGATGCGGTGCGACCGGGCGTGCGTCATCGTGACGCTCGTGGTCGCTCCCTCTTGGCCCACCTGGTGCGTCATCGTTGCAATCATGCCGAGGTAGTGCGTCGGCGCTCTGAAGGCGGAGGCGAGCGTCCCAATGTTGGCGATGATATCCGTCATGTCCGTCGGCTTGATCTCGCTGTTGTTCGTATCCGCCAGGGCGGCGTCGACCAACTGCGGATCGAGAATGAACGGCTTGGTGATGAGCAGTGCTGGGAAGCCAGGCACCAAGAACGGATTGAACTTCAGCGAGACCTCGAGTGTCCGCGCCGCGAAGCGGTACTTCAGGTAGTTGAAGTTCGCAGCGCGCTGAGCGTAGTTGACCGCCTGGCCCACCACGTTCTTCTTGATCTGCGCCTCTCGCTTGTTGGCGATGTAGTTGACCTCAGAGACGAGCTCGAACTTGGGCAGAATGCCGGAGAACTTCTCCCACGGCAGAAGAGACCGGATGCCAGACGCGCCCTGCTTCTTGGCGAGCTCTTGGATCTCCTTCATCGATGGAGCGTAGTGGTAGTTGGCGAGAAGCTTCTCGTCCGACGGGATGAAGGTCATGCCCGTCTGCAGACGAAGACGCGTCACTTCCTGAAGGAAGTTGCGACTATAGCTGAACTGGGTGTACTGCTCCGGGAAGATGACGTTGCACTTCGGAGGAGCAGCAAAGAAGCAATCTGGCCGGAAGACCTGGGTCTGCAGGCGATCGAGCTCTGGCGGGTTGTTGACCGTCTTCTGCGTGGTGGTCTTCTTCGCCTGGTCCTTGCCAGCCGCACGTGCATCGTTGAGGGCGTTCTGGATTGAGGTCCAGTTGTCTCCGATGTGCGCAGGCCCGGAGGCGATCTTGGTTGGCTGGTTCTTCGCCTGAATGAGATTGAGCGCGAACGAGATAGCCTTCTGAAGGTTCTTGGTGACCTTCGGATTCATGTTCGGGGTCAGAAGAATACGGTTCAGGGAGGAAATCAGGTTCTGCGCGATCTGAGCCGTACTGGCGATCCAGCCGAGGTTGTGGAGCTGAGCATTGCCGTCGTCGAATTGCTTCTTCGCCTGCTGAGCGAGGTCGGTGAGCTCTGTGTCGACGGCGGCCGGGAAGTTGAATGAGCTCGAGACGGTTACCTTCTTCGTCGAGGTCGTCTGCTGCACGCCAGGGACGTAGAGAGGTGACGTAATCGGCACCACCTCGTAGTAGACCCAATTGAAGAGCAGCTTGATCATGTCTCGGAACGTGACGAGCTCTCCAAGGCTGGTAATACCTCGCTCGAGCCACGCCATGAACTCCTTCTCATCGAAGAGTCGCTGAGCCGTGTTGTCGTTCTGCTCAGCGGTGATCTGCTGGAGGAGGTGATTCTTGAGCTCGGCAATGGTGAAGAAGTCGTTGATGCCGTGCGTGTGCCGCGGGACGCCACCCATAGCCTCGAGGAGCGAGATGATGCCTCCCATGAGGCCCTTCACGTTCTGGAGACCGGGCGTCTGCGGCTTCTGGTTGAGGTACGTATTCATCACCGACGAGTGGCCATCGATGATGTCGTTGAAGATGGCGTTCCCGCCGGCCCAAATTGCGCTCTCTTCCGTGAGGAAGTTACCGCTCGGGCCGTAGGTGATCATCATCTGGTACGCAGTATCCCAGTACGTCGAGAAATCCGCGCACTGCAGAACCGCGGAGCGGGAGAGGGGCGTCTCTTGCATCGCCAGCCCGATGACTTCACCGCAGAACAAGAGGCTGTAGTTCGAGAGGGGGATGGAAGCGTCCGTTTGGGTCTCTGGGCCAGCGCCAGGCGGGACCGCATCTGGCAGGTCGTTGGTGTAGTCGTAGAAGAAGACATGGACCATCGTCCTCGGCTTGAAGTTCATGATGCTATCGAGAGGGATGATCTGAATCGCGGCTGTCGCCGGCGAGTTCAAGCTCACCTGCACGGTGACCCCGATGACGGGGACCTCGATGCCCTCAAGAAACAGCCTCAGCTTGAGCTGCTGCCCGACTCCGTGCATGGAACCCCTTACAGGCCCGGAAGGCCGCCGCTGACTTTCGTGATGGTCGAATCCGGCGAGAACGATGCGATGGTTGCGAACTTACCATCCTTGCCGGCTGTGACAAGATCCGCGGGCGCTGGCGCCTTGATACCGAATCCAGCGACCGCCGATTGGATGAGGTTTGTGAGGTCCGCCGAACTCGCTGTCTGCTCGTTGAAGATGTCCGAGACGATGGGCTGCGTATTGGCACCCCACGCAGGCAGACGGGCGATGTACTCGTCGAGATTCTTCTGGATGGGGCCGTAGACTGCCGCTGCGAATCGATCATTGCCAGGGGGCAGTGTTACCACTCGCCCATTGATCGGAGAGACGATGCCGACTGATCCGAAGGCGAGCTCTGGGGTGTCGGACGGATCTGGTGCGAGACCTGCGGGAACGAGGACCTGCCGGCCCGAGAAGAGGGAGAGAGTGTCCTGCGCCACCCCACTCAAGAAGCCACTCGCGTCGGTGATGAGGCTCTTCACCGTGTCCAGCAGTGAGTTCGAACCGAAGACGGCCGCGTTCACAAGGCGTTCTTGGGCCAGGTCGCGGGAGACGCCGAAGCCGGTTCCGAACCCAGAAGTGTCGAAGCTGGTCGCATCGAGCTGGAACTCGGCCGGGCGTGGGAAATCCGAAAGGCCAATTGGCGAGACATCCGCGTAGTTGGTGAGGAACATGGTGAACGAGAAACTCAACCAGTGGCGCTCCGCGGAGACTTCCTGTGTCGAGCACTCGAGGATGTAGCCCTCGGTCACGATCGTGTCCCACGACAGATAGACTCTCGTCTTGTTCTGCACGCAGGCCGTGCCGCGGAGGTAGAGGTTGTAATTCTCCATGAACTCAGAGCGCCAGTTGAAGTCCTCGGTATTGAGGAGGACGCCCGAGACTTGAAGCATGACTGGGTGCTGTCCATAGAAGAAGATGTAGGGCTCGCCGAACGTCTCGACGATCTGCTTCTTCTCGACCCACTGCACCTGCAGATTCTGGATTAGGAAGTTGGAGTAGATCTGGGTTGTGCTGAACCCGTCGTCTCCAGTTCTATTGCCGCCGGCATCGATGAGAGGCTGGCTACGCCCGTCGGCGGTCCTCACCTGGATGGTGGCGTAGGTGTCTTCCTTGATCTGGATGCCTCGAACAGGGCGACGAACGTTGGCGAAGCGGGCATCGGGCTCGTGGGTCACATCCGCCGTCGCTGCACTCGTCTTCGCATCCTTCTTGAGGCCCTGGAAGCCAGAGTTGAAGGCATCGGGTGTCATCTGATAGAAGGTCGCCATCCGTTACTCCGTCACGAAGCCGAGTCGGATCAAGTAGTCCTTGATGTCCCGGCCGGTAGTTGGGAAGACGTCCTTGCCCGTCATGACCCTGTAGCCTTCAGCCTTCGCTCCTTGGATGAGGACGTCATCCACGAGAAGCCCGTCGAGGATTCTGAGCTCGAGCGCTGTACCGTCGCTGGTGATGATCCGCGTCCTGACGTCCTTGCGGGGAACGCCAGGAGGTGGAGCTGGCACGACCGGCAGCGGTGGCGGCTGCGGCCCGATCGGGGCTGGGATCGGAGTTGGCGGAGTCGGCGACGGCGGCGCCGGCTCGATTATTGGCCACTGGTTCCAGGTACTCATGGATTTTCACCGCCGCCTTCGTCGATAGCATACACCTTGATGCTCAACGCTCCAAACCAGCCGCCGTCGCGCAAAAGGGTGAATCGGAAGCCATTGGTGATCGTTGTCTTGGTGTTCGAAACACCTGCGTAGTGGGCAGGATTGAAGCCATCCGCATCGTAGACGAGCTCTCTCTGAGTTCCGCCATCGAACGACGCCACGATGAAGACTTCTCTGAAGGGTGAGGTCGTATCGATCACGTCGAACTGAACCACCTGCTGCGGGCTGAGAGGGGTTCCCGGCGCTGGCGTAAAGTTCGTGGTCGGAATACCTGCGCCGCCCGTCGGGACACTGAAGACAAGATGGACACCCTCACCAGCATCACCCCCAATGTACGGCGGGTTGGTGGCTTGCCCGTCCCCTTCCACAATGTCGACATCGACTGTAAGAGCTGAGCCATTGATGACGGGAACACTGAGCGTTCCACCCGGCATGAACGGTGTTCTGGTGGCTCCTCCATCGGTCGAGTAGAAGCAGTGCGCCTTTCTCAGGTCATACGTGCTGCCGCGGTCATCTGCGAGATTCCCTGGAACAACGATTCTGGTGATCGTCGCAGTCTGCCCGGTCGCATTGTTCCAGATCCAACGAGCTCTCTGCGTCCCAAAAAGGTTTTTGAATAGGACGCTGATATGAGTGTAATCCGAAGCGTCGTTATTCCATGGAACAGCAAACGCTGCGTACTTACCGTTTGCTAGGTAGTGGATGGGAGGTGAAACAATATTGTTATCGCCAGGATAAAAGAATGACCCGCTGCCGCCGAGTTGTGGCTGTGAATACACCAGCCGCTTATCGACCGGTGCCGGAGTGCCACCAACAGAAGCGAAGCGATCGATATTGCCGTGCAAGCCTTCATACAACACTGGCTTGTTATTGCTGTCGATGAAGAACCAATTGACGTACTGAGCAAGCCCACTGTCACCAGGGCGTGAAGAAGAATTCTGCCTCACCGCCCACGTATCTTGGAGCGTGAGCGTCGGCTCGTCATACTTATAGATGTTGACCATATCCGACAGGTAAATGAAACCTGTGGTGGCCCAAATCCCAAAGAAAACTCCGGCAATCGTGCGAGCTGTCGGAGCTCCTCCTATTGCTACTTCTGTGGCTGCACCACCGGGATATGGAATACCCCAGACCTTACCAGTCGTGCCAGGAACTCGCGCCACGACAGAGACCTGCGAGAATGACGTAGAGCTGACGAGCGTGCCGTCCCACTGTAACTCTTGTATGAGGTTGTCTGTGTAGTCCGCTGCGTAGAAGAGACTGTTGTCAAACGGGAAGAGACCCATCGTTGGGTACGCCAACGACGTTCCCGGTGTTCCACTTGCGAGAGCGTATTGAGTAATCGTTCCCGCGCCACTGCCCCAATTGGAGATCCAAGCGAATGTCTCCGTCGGATCGATAATAACTCCGCCGTAGTTTGTCGTCATGACGTTGTCGATCAGAACGTCTGCTTGGGTAGTGATTCTATTCGGCAGTCCACCACCAGCCGACAGGAAGCGAGCTCCGCCGCTAAGAGTTGGCCCTCCAGCGCCCGACAGGGGAAGCTCGACATCGAACAGTTGTGACATCAACCAACTCCGAGCACAGAATCCAGAATCGCAGAGAGCGAGTTTTGGTCAGCGGTGGGGTTCGGCGTACTTGAAGAAATGAGAATCCCATACTGCCCTGGACCCGCATGAAAGATGAGAAGGCGGTACTTGTTTGCGTTGAGATCCGTGAGTAGCTGTTGCAGCTTCGCCGTAACCTGACCTCGATTGTTCTTCTTGAGATTCGGCCTTATCTTTGCCATATCACTTACCCTCCGGCTTCACCCAGCGATACCCGTCCCAAACGAAGCCGTTCTTCTGCATCTCGGAGACATCCGCCGTATAGTCCGGCTGGACGCCAACATTCATCAAGGCCTGGTTGATCGCTTTACCTTGAGAATTGAGCTTGTCGAGCTGGTCAGGATTCGACTGACGAAGAAGAGTTGTGAGCTCGTCGTCCATCACTTACCTCCCTGCCCTTGCTTGAGCAGGTTCTGAAGAATCTGCGCCGTGGCGTCGAAGTTCTTGTTCACTGTCTCGAGGGCCTTGGCAAGGTTGTTCGCCGCGTTCACGGTGTTCTGCTCGCCGCCCTTCGCCGCAGCCAGGCTTCTCGTCGCCGTCTCGCCGAGATACCGCTCGATTGTCTTCTCTTCCGAAGAGCTAACAACCTTGTCCGAGCCCGCCATCTTCCTGACTTCGCCGGCGATGTCGCCAGTGAGACCAAGGCGCTCGATGATGTCGTCGACGGATTTGCCCTTCGAGTGTCGGTACGCGTTCCTCGTGTCGGTGATGAACTGTGCGCCCGCCTGGAGTTCACCACCAGCGAGGCCCATGACCTTCGTTCGGTCCTTGCCCTTGTAGTCGGCGAGGCCGGAGATGATGTCACCGATGTTGTCCCCGAAGCCCTCGCCGCGGCTGAGGCGACCAGCAAGCCCGCCGATCTGATTGACGAGCCCGCGCCCGCCGGCGGTGAGCCCACCGAGATTTGCCTGGTTGATGCGCTCAGTGAGGCCCTCACCCATCTCCTTCTCGCGCTTCTCGTTCCGAAGCACCGCCATAGAGAGCTGGCTGCCGAGCACCTTCTGGATGTCGGCGCCGGAGGCGTGACCTTCCAAGCCGGCGGCCATGAGCTCCCGGCCTTGTCCTCTTGCTGCGTCGAACTCCTTCTGAGTCATGCCCAATGCAGCGAGGACTTCCTTGCTGACGGCCGAACCCTCTCGCTCGCCCAGCGCCATCCTGACCTGATCGGCCATCTTGCCACCGCCGAAGGCCGCACTGAGGATCTTGGCGACGCCTCCACCTTCTGTGAGGACGCTCTTGGCGAGATCTTCCTTGCCTTTGAAGCCCTTGGACGCCGTACCGATCTCGTCCCGGATGCGACGAGAGAGCGCTGCCTCAGAACCAGCTCCGCGCAACCCACCAGCGAGACCGCGGCGGGAGAACATGCCAATCTGGTTCTCCATCCCGCCCGCCTTTGCCAGCGCGTCGAGGATATCGACTTCATTGTCCGTGCCGAGCTGCTTCTTCAGCTTTGGCAGTAACTGCTCAAACCCTGCTTCGCCAAAGCCCTTCTTGATGATCTCGAGCTTCTCTTGGTCGGTGAGCTCTTCGTTTTGCAGTTCCTTGTTACCGAGCAGTTGGCTCTTGAGCGTGAGGAGGGCAGCCTTACCGACACCCTTGGAGATGTCGATCTTGCCTGCAACCCGGTTCTCCCCAAGAAGAGCACGCTGCGCCTGGGCTCGGCCGCCGGCCGTCGCAACGGTGTACTCGCCGCCGCTGAAGACACCGCCAGAGCTCTGCAGGATGGAGCCTCCGGCCTTGAGGATACGGGCCGCGTCTGCGTCTGGGTTGCCAGTGCCCTGGATCGTGTCGTAGTACTGGCCGCCCATCGCCCGGAGAACGCTCGCTTGAACGTCGCCAGCCGTCTGCTGCCCACTGAGCGAATTGAGTAGACCGCCGATCGGGCTGTTGTTGCGAAGATCCGCTCCTAGCCGACGATTGGCGTTCACGTCTCCCATCGCCGCACCCACGAGACCACGAGCGGCCTTGTCGCCCATAGAGGCCTTGAGAGCAGTGCTGCCGGCGAGCTCCGTCACCTTCGTCTGGTAGCGACCAAAGATGTCGTCCACGAAGTTGTCGACTGCTTCCCCGACGCTATTCGAGATGCTGGCGCCAAGCCGCTTGAAGGGCTCGGTCATCACGTTCTCGAACTTCTTGCCGATCTTCCTTTTGATGCCCTCGAATGAGGCGTTGTCCCTCATGAAGGCCTGCTCGGCGATACGACGTGTCTCCGTAGTGCCAGCCTCAGCCATGCCACGCTGAATGTTCGGCATGTCCTTCATGAGCTGGATGACCTGGTTCGCCTCCCGCTCGCCGACGCCGTAGCGCTGCATGACGAGGTTGAGAGCGTCTGGATTGTCGAACCCGCGCTCGCCGAGGATGGTCTGCAGCTCCATCGCCACGCCCTGTGCGCCGGCGGAGTTGACCATCTCGGTGGTCAGGCGCTGACGGTGAGCCGCGAACGAGAGCTTGGCGTTGCGGCCTCGAGACTTCTCGTGGGCAAGGCGGAGCAGTTCGTCCTTGCCGATGTTGCCGGCTCGAACACGCTGCACCAGCTCCTCGTCCATGCGGCCGGTGTAGCGACCGCCCTGCACCTCTCCAAGTGCGAGGGTCATGGCCGTGCCAAGGCTCGAGCGACCCATTCGTTGGCCGACGTCGTTCAGAGTGCCGGCAAGCTGCTGAATGCCTCCCGCGCCCTCTTCGCCTGTGAGCTCCATGAGCCTGTCGTTCGACAGCAGGCCCATCTGGTTTGCCATTCCGAGCTCACCGGCGATACGGGTGACTGACCGCGCCCCTCCGGCCCGAGAGCCACCCGCCGCGATACTGCCCTGTGCTCCGTACTGTTGGAGTGCGGCGACCTGCTGCTGGTTCATTCCCGTCAGACCGCCAACGATCTGACGCTGCATGATGTTCTGCTTGATGGCGTCGGGGCTGTAGAACCCTGACTGCTTCGACTCCTGGAAGGCCTGCATGGCCTCTTCCATCGTCGTGCCCATCATCTTGGAGACATCCTTTAGAACGTGGATCGTCTCCTTGAACCTCTTGGAGAACTCGCCGGCGTCGCGGACGCCCTGCATCATCCCCATCTGGCCCATGCGGTCCATGATGCGAGTGAGCTCGGACATCGAGGTCATCATCTCGGGGATGGCCTGGAGCTCACGTGCCATGGAGCCGATCGCCATCGCATCTTGACGAGTGAATCCTCGTCCCGACCGGCTCATCGAGTTGCCGAAGTTGAACTGCCCGAGGGTCTGGTTGATGCCAGCCTGCTCCTGGGCGCCACTCACCATTGAACCGAGGGCATGACCAGCGAAGGCCATGCCGCCGGCAACCGCTCCACCCGCCAAGAGGCCAGCTCCCCATCCCAGCCCGCCGCCCATACCGAGCGCTCGAGCGCCTCCGTAGGCCATCTGGCCGGCGCTGATCGGGTCGAAGAGCATGCCAGCCTTGCCCATGAGACCGAGACCGCCGGCAATGCCGAGTCCGCCAAGCGCGAACTGCCCCGCACCTCCCATCGCCGCCATCGACGCCGCGCCAATCTGATTGCCGAGTCCGTAACCAAACGCGTTCCCGCCCCCGTAGCTGAAACCGGGACGCTGCATTGGCGCGTACGGCACTTGGCCGAACTGTGGCGCGATGGGCTGCTGCATGCCGTAGGCGCCGATTCCATACGCCTGCGGCATCTGGGCAGAGATCACCTGACTGTATTGCTGCATGCCCATGAAGGCTTGCTGCTGTTGCTGCATGAGAGCGGCGACTTGGGAAGAGCTGAGCACTGGATCCCTCGCGGCAGGCCTTCGCAGATTCTACGGGATGTGCAGGGAAAAGAGCAATGTCGTGGTGGGATAAGAATTTAGAGGAGGTACATCATGTTTTTCGAGATCCTCTGCCTCAACGTCATGGGATACGGTGTCGTGATCGTATTCGGAGGACTCTTCTCTCCTCTCAATCCGAAGACCGTCTCCAAAGTAGTCAAGTACACCAACACCAAGTTCCGAGAGTTCAACGTCAAGGACCTGAAGCAGACGAGAGGTGAAGGGACCTTCTCCAGTCGAACTGTTCTGCACATTGCTACCCTGCACCCCTGCTTGGCCAGATGGAACGTCGAGGGCTGGGAGAAGGTGATCAATACGACCTACCACATCACGAAGAAGGAAGAAGAGGATCTCGATCCGGTTCTTTCAGCCGCTGTCGCCTTCGAGCAAGGGATTGGCATCATGATGCCAAGCTCGATCGTACAGCCGCTGCAGGCGAAACTAGCGGCACCGATCATGCGATTTCTCTCGAGCATTCCTACAATACGAAAGAAGGAAGACGAAGATGGCAGCGTGTGATGACGAGCGGTGGGAGGGACTGGAGCGGCTCGGCCGCACTCTCGCAGCAGAGCAGTTCCACGGATCTTGGACATACGAAGCTACTGTCGAGGACAAGATCGCCAGCGCAAGAGCGCAGTGCAAGGCAGAGATTGGAGAGCTGATACTGCTGGCGCTCGGAATCTGCGAGCACTGCACACCACACAAGGAGCTGTCGCACGAGTCGTGGTGCCCGAAGAACGGTAGATAAAAAAGAGCCCTGCACGGATTCCAGGCCGTGCAGGGCTATCAGGCTGAGGTCGCGCTCAGCAGACTTCTAGCCGGTTTTCACGGCCATATCGAGAACGTCGATCGGCTTGGTGTCGAGGCTGTCGACCCGTCCGACGATCTTCTGGTACAGGTACGTCTTGACGATCGCACTCTCCATGCGGGTGAGACGACCGTTGAGCTGCTTCGCCATCCAAGCGTCGAAGCGAGCAAGCTCGTCGTCGAGCAACCGGGCGAGCTGCGGCCCATTGGCGGGCCCGCCCTGCGTCAGGTGCTCGAGCTCCTCGTCGGCAACTCGTACTTCGATGAGCGGCTTCATGACTACTTCTTCTCCACGATCAGGGGTACTTCTTGGTGGTACCTAGAAGAGTATCTCTGCGCAATTACCTCGGGCGCAACACCGTTTAGCGTTTCCATCTCGATAATTTCGGCGCTGTCGCCTTCCAGTCGCAAGAGCACCAACATCCCGTTCTTGATGTTTAGTTGGTAACGCTCTGCGATGTGGTGAGCTTTTGCATACGCATGGACGGACTCCTCTACTACCTGCGACTTCGTCTTGTGGAGCAAGAAGGCCGCCTTCTCGACCAAGGCCACGGCTCGATCTGAGACCTTGACGTTGAGCTGCTTCTTGCTCTCCAGCATCATGACAAGTACAGGATAGATACCAGCTAGACGAATAGCAAGTGGAAAGATTGTTAGTCATGAGATAAGGTACTACCGGTCAGCTAATTTGTCTCTAACTGGGGAGAATGAAATGAATAACTCGAGTTGGGCATCTCTATCGTTCGACGAGCGGCAGCGCCAGTGGGACGGGCGTATCCGGCAATTCCGCCAGCACAACGGTCGAGGAGATCGCCCAAACGTCTGGGAGATTTGGGTCGAAGAAGATCGCGTCTACACGCGACACGGCCTGCTCGATGGGGCGATGCAAGAGACCAACTACCAGGGCAAGCTCAAGAACAAGGGCAAGAAGAACGAGATCTCGACCGTCCAGGATGCGATCGCAGAAGCTCGGCGAGACGTTCGCAAGAAGTGGGACTTCGAGGGCTATGACGAATACGATGCCGGTTACAACATCGATCGGCGGAATGAAGACAAGAGCGTCAACCACCTGCTAACCAACCTGCCGGGCTCCTTTTGCCTCTACAAGCCCGAGAATGAGCTTGAAGACCACAAGCGTCTACTCGAGCTCACCAATGCAGGAAAAGCACTGCATACGCTCAAGCGCGACGGCGTCGCGATGTGGGTCATCAAGGACTTCTACGGCAACATTCGGTTCTACTCTCGTCGGTCTCGTCCGTGGAGTGACACCGAAGAGCCGCTGGAGTTGCCCGACGGCACTCTCGACTACTCGACGGCGAAGCCGTGGACCCTGCGGTTCCCCCATCTCTATGCCGACGTCGAGAAGTTGCAGTTGCCGAACGGCACCATGATGGCAGTCGAGCTGGTCGCCGTGAACCCCGTCACAGGGAGAGACGACCTTCGCATCTCGTCGGGGTACACCAAAGGGCTGACCGAACGATCGCTACAAGACCAGATCTCGAACCCGCCTGTCTTCTACTGGTGGGACGTTCCGTTCTATGCCGGGCAAGACTTGGTTCGCACCGTCCGCGTAGCCGATCGCTACAACATCATCCTCCAGCACTGCGCCTCATCGGTGCCCCAGTACATCCAGCAGATTCAGATCTGCAACTTCCCCAATGCGGAGAAGGCCCTCGAGCACGCCAAGGAGCTGGGCATCGAGGGTTGGGTGGTCGTCGACCCTGACGCGATCTACGGCGACAAGGGATGGAGCCTGAAGGGCAAGCCCGACCGCCCCTCGAGCTGCGCCAAGTCCAAGCCGACGGCCGAGGACGACTTCATCGCGTACTGGGACCCGGACAAGAAGAACATGGGTGAGTGGGGTACAGGCAAGCACGAGCGAGACAAGGAAGTGATGCTGCCGAGCGGTGCCGTGGTCGAGCACGGTGGCGTCGGCTCGGTGGCTCTGTACCAGTACAACCCCAAGGGAGAGCTGGTCTATATCTCCAAGTGCTCGTCAGGCATGGCATACGAGTTCCAAGCACAGCTCAGGAAGGAGCACTTCCCCTTCGTCTGCAAATGCGAGTTCAAAGGCAGGACGTACATCTCCGACGGAGAGAAGACGAACGCTCTTCGGCATCCAGTGTTCGTGGAGGCGAGAGATGACAAGCGTGCTGATGAGTGTGTGAACGAGAAGCTGTAGGGAGAGAGGGCCGACGCTGGCCCTCTTTTTTAGCTACTACATCGAGGTGAATTTGAACTCGCGCCGGCAATTCGGGCAGCGTAAGAGCTTCCCGCCCTTACCGTCCGGGGCTTCCATCGCCGTTCGGCCGCAGCCAGGGCAGCGCATCGATCGAGGCTGGCCCTTCGACTTCGGATCTACCGCGGCGCCCGGCTGAAGGCCGAGCTGCCTTGTTCCTGTCTTCACGGACATGTCAGCCTCCAAAGACGGTGGCACCTTCGGGGATGTCGCACCCCGGGCCGCCGCTGTTGACTTCCTCGATCGTGACGGGCTGCTCGGCTGCCTTGAGAGCCGCTTCTGCCTTCTCCGCCTCGGTCTTGGCCTCGGCCTCTTCGCGGGCAGCCTTCTCTGCGGCTTCTTCCTTGGCGGCCCTCTCCTTCGCCAGGCGCTCTTGGACGACAGAGAAGGACCGCTTCATGAGATCCTTCCTGAGCTCCTCGGCCGCTGCTTCGATCTCCTCTTCCGTCATGCCTGCCTGCCCGGAAGTCTTCTGCAGCAGCTTGATGAGGATGTGCTTGTTCATCTCGGCGAGGGCGAGGATGTTCAAGTCCATGTGCTCGATGCTGTCCTGCATCGCCTGCTCGTTGCCCCAGATCTTACCGATCTCGAGCGTCGAGTTCTTGAAGAGCGCCTCGACGACGGCACCGAGCTTGTTGTGCTTCTCGGTCCACTCGCTGACGAGGGTGGCCAAGCTGTTGTGCTTGTCCATCCACTCCTTGCCGAACCTGGTGACCTTCTCGGCGATGTCCTTGACCGCCAGAAGCACCTTGCCGTCGTTCTTGGCCTGCCGATCGCTCTGCTTCGCCCTGTTCAGCCCGATATGCTTGCTCATGATGATGCCTTGGCCTCCCCGAGTACCACGACCTTCTGATTCTCGATCGAGGCAATCTCGTTGTTGAGTTGAGCGATCGGCCCTCCGCCGATGGCGCCCAGAATTTCTTCGATCACATCTTCAGGAACGATCTCCGGCATTGCCCCCGGAGACCGTAACGCCTTCACCTGACGCCCGTCCTTGCCGATGAAGTTCTTGTCGAGGTAATCGTGCAGCGCCTCCCAGACGGACAGCAAGTGCTTCCGTCGGTTGAGCGCTTCGTTTGCCTCCTTGAGCGTCTTCGCATCGTTCATGCAAAAAACTCCTCGTTGCCTGGATAAGGACTTGTGTGGAGATCCCAGGACTCCATCCAGCATCGTGGGGCGGTGTCACATTCACCAAAGGCGGTGTTGAGACCACGCCGTGAGCATACCAGCGGAGGTCGGCCGGGCAGCGCAGCCCGGTCCTATGATTAGGCTCCCCTCACTTTCTTATGCATCCGGTTCGTCTCTCGAGCGTGCCACGCCTGCTCATTCGCAGTCTCATTCCGCAGTACATGCATGCCGAGCCTGCCCGCCCCAAAGAGCTCTCGCAGAGCCACGCCGGCGGCCTTCACCATGTCCGCCTGCGACTTCAGCTTCCTGATGTGCTTGCAGTCGCCACCATCGATGGAGTGCTTGATCGTCCAGTCGGGGCAGGAGCAGGTGAAGCGCTCGATCTTCGGGTGGTACTTGACCACGTACCGCTTGCCCGAATCTCCAGTGACGGGGAATGAGGGACCCTTGCCGATCTTGTGGAGATGGACCATCTCGGAGTACTTCTTCAGCTTCTCGTCGGCGCGTGGATCGTTCTTCACAGCCTCGGTGAAGGTCTTGCTGCGAAGGTTCTGCCGGAACGACGTCCACTTCTTCCCGTTGCCGGGCATGTCGAAGTGCTGATCCAACTTCTCTTCGAGAGAAGCGGCAACCTTCAAGAAGCTGAAGAGTCCTGGGTTCATGCCGACAAGAATGCCTTGAATCGAGAAGCAAGGGTAGCCCCGGCTGCCGTGTCTTTGATGATGTTCTTCAGCGGATAGATGAACAGCCCGCGCAACCATCGCGCCTTCTCGAAGCCCTTCTCCTTCAGCACCGCCTGATAGCGGATATCAGTCGGATGGTACTTGCAGTAGATGTCGGCGTTGTCCTTGAGGTCGTGGAAGAGGGCCTCGATCTTTGCAGCGAGGTTCTGCGTGCTGATCCGATGGAACTGCTGACTGGTCAGCTTGTCGGCCCGAATGGCCATTTGGCAGCTCGGGCAGATGGCCACGCCGGCGTGAATGGCGCCAGACGGGATCGGCTTGCCGCAGCCGAGATTCGAATTCTGCTCGACGTCGCGGCACCAGTACATCTGATCATCGCCGTCGCCGTCGAGACGCTTGCCCGACTCCCAAATCGAGATGGCGACCGTGTTGGGGCCGTGGATCGTCCGCGAGGGGCCGAAGGTGATCTCGATCTTGTAGCCCGCACGAATGCCGTTGTAGCCCATGAGTGCGGCCACTTCTTTGTCCGGCGAGAACTCCTTCTGCAGCGACCGCTGCGCCGCATCGTAAGTACGACGCTGAGCCGAGTCGAGCCGATCTGGGTCGAAGTTCGGTCCTGCTTCGCTGAAGGTCTTGTCGCTCATCGCTTGATTGTCTTCACGAGAGGCTGGTGCCAGGTTTGCGGATCGGTATTCTTATCGAACTGTGCAAGGATCCCTCGAAGTCCCTCTGCTGTGACTTCGCAAATCCAAAAACGTGGCCCGGTATACCACGTAGGCTCCACGTCATAGAGGAGGAGCTTATGGCCAGCTTCCCCATCCTTGTACGTCCTCTTGCACGCTGGGCATTCTCTCATCGGTTCACCTTGAAGTCTTTCTTGCCGCCGACGGTCCAGGCGCCCCTGCCCTTCTCGTTCGGAGCGTTGAGCTCCTTGGCTCTCGTACCGAGCGGCATTTCAGTGACCTCTTTCTTCTGTTCCGGCTCATCCGGCAGAGCGCCGCGGATAGCCCTGACGACGACATCCAGCGACTCGCTCATGCTCGGAGACTGAATCGAGACGTACCATCCAAACACGAGCTTCTTGCTCCCGTCTGGCATGTCCTTGCGGAAGTAGTTCTTGCAGATGTGAGACTGATAGTTGTGGGCCTGACCGTCGAGATACTCCGACGCCGTCAAGATCCTGTCGATGACCTGGGTCCACGTCCCTTCCGCACCTGCAGCGATGCGAAGGATGACTCGAACCTGCTCGTGGGTGAACGTCTCGTTTACTGCCTGGCAAATGCCTGTCGACTCCAAGGCCTTGGCGAGGCGGTCAGCGTGGGCTTTGGAGCTCATGGCTTGTCGCTCTCCTTGACGATGCTGAGGGTGGGTCGATCCGTATTCGGGATCTCCCCGGCACGGACCTTCTGAACGAGGACATCATACTCGAGGATCGTCCTCTCGATTGCGTGAATCGCCATCTCCAAAGATCCGGCTACTGCCCTCGTTCCAGACCACGTATGAAGCTCCGGCATGCGCGGGGGCTGTAGCTCGGTCGACTCAAGAACACGCTGACGCAAGATGTCGTAAGACTGCGAAAAGGCGACATAGTCCTTGCGGAGCTCGTCGAGCTCTTTCTCGAGAGACGAGAGGCTGTACCCCTGTTCGCTCATCTGCCCAGGATCTTCCTGAACTCGTCGTTGCTGACGTTGATGGTGAGACGGGTACCACCGTAGACCGCCTCCGCCTTCAGCCCTTGATCGGAGGTGTAGCTGACGCCGTACCAGATCTTGTCGAAGACCTCCATCTGCAGATCCGCGTCTTTCTTCACCTCTCCTTGCTCCTGGGCGCATGGGACGCAGAGGACACGCAGGTGCCTCTCATCGAACACGACGTCTTCCTTCTTGATGTTCTTTTTGTCGCAGTTCTCGCACCAGGGCATAGCTACTCCTTCTCGACCGTGATCATCTTGGCGACGATCTTGTCGTTCTCGTAGAGCTCTTCGATATCGACGATCGTGAACGCTTGTTTCGGCGAACCCTCCTGCCAGATCAGGTCTCCGCGCACTACGGTAGCGTCCGCACTGGTCAGAAGACGGCCCATCTCGTCCTTCACGGCATAGAAGGCCTCTGTAAACGAGACCTCGTCGCCAGCGCACCACAGCCGTGGTGGCTCTTTGACGTGGACTGGGGCAACCAGCGTCTGGCGCATCGTCGGCTCTGCCTCGAGCAGCTCGGCGATGTCGTGGACCAGATCCTCGACGAGACCGCCTGCTGACTTCATGTTTGCGCCTTCGACACTGTTTGGGTCGATCAGCCTCCACTTCTCGAACTCCGCGATGTGCTTGTCGATGATGCCGGCACGACGGAGAAGATCGGTCATCGGTTTCTCGCTCACCCCATCACCCCCTTCACGGTGAATCGGATGTCTTCGACTTCAGCCTCCTTCCACTCCGCGCCGCACACGATGATCACATCATTCGGAGCACTGCGCAGTCTCTTCACCGGAACGCCAAAGAGCCTGGGGTCCTTCCGAGAGACTGAGATCCACGCATCCAGTGCCGAGATGTTGCCCACCAGGACGAGTACCACCTCGAACCCTTCGTCAGTGACCTGGCGGAAGAGCTGATGCACGTACTCGAAGCGGGAGCCGATCTTCTCCGGCACGAACTCCTTCATCGGCACGTTTCTGGTGACTTCGTCGTATCGAGTCTGCAGCTCCTCCTTCACCTCCTCGTTCGAGACGCCACGGACGTACTTCTCCAGGTGTACGTACGGCTTGGTGACGTCGAGGATGATACGCTGCGCGTCCTTCTCCATCTTCAGGATGGCGCTCACCTGCGCGATGAGTGCGTCGACGCCACCTCCGGTGTACGGGAGGCGCTCCGTCACACGAAGCATCGTTGCCGATCGCGTTACCTGGTCGAAGCTGGCCATGGTCTCCTCAGATCTGCGGGACGTCGGTATCCCGCGCCCTCAGGTCTCGAAAGTGATCGACGATGATCTGGGTCAGCGTCGTGTGCTTGCGATATGCATACTCCCGCGCCCAGTCGAGGAGCTCTGACGGAATGCGGGCATTCAACCGCGGACCAGTCGTCTTCTTCTTGAGGTGCTTCGCCATCGTTTTATCGATGCGAGGCATCATTCGTACTCCTCGACATCCCTGGCCACCTTGCTCTCTCCGGCACCTGGCAAGAGGTTGGGCATGTTCCTCTGGGTATAGATCTGCTCGAGCTGCGGTCCGACCCACCCACCGACGGTGTTGCCGTCCGGCAGGACGATGTGCGCCAGGAACTCTTCCTCGAACGAGGTGATCCCAGACTCCACCGCCTCGAGCTTGGCCTTGATGACTAAGAAAAGGGCCCGCCACTTGCTGCGGACTTCCTGCTCCCAGGCCGACAAGACCGTGCTCTGTGCCCGAGCGTAGCCACGACGGTCGTGCGTGAACCGCCGTTCCTTCTTGTCCGGCAGCGGCAAGAGGAACTTCACCTGGCGGTTGTGCATCGAGAAGCCGATGACCGCCTTGTCCCCATTCCAGCCGGAGACAAACTGAGAGGCCTCGTACTTCGAGACCAGCCTCTCGATCTCCATCTTCGACTTCTCGACGCTGACCGTCGTGTCCTTCGCGTACATGTGGCCTCCTCGCACCAGCCCGTGCGGGGTTCCTATGCTGCCGATTCGCGCTCCTCGACGAACTCTCCGACCTGAACGGTCTCGTCGATGATAGCGAGGATGTCGCTCGACTTGATCATGAAGACCCGGAGCCCATCGTCGTCCGCGAACTCGTGGAAGGCGTCCTTCAAGAAGCCACGGAAGGCGAAGCGCATCCCAGGCTCGAGAGGGAAGCCGACGACCTCACCGGCCCGCTTCCCGACCTTCAGAATGCGAGCCGCGACCGGCATGACGCGCTCAATGGAGACGATCTGGTCCGGCAGATGAATGCCACCGGCTGTCTTCGTGACGCGCTTCTCCGTCCTGGCGATGATCCAATCACCGATCGGGTCGCACTGCTGCCAGGTCCTGTTCGTTGGCAGGTGCATCAGGTCTGCTCCACACCACCGTTGTTGCGCTTGGCCAGGCGATCGAAGAACACCTTCTTCAGCCACTCGGCCGGCTTACGCGACTTGACCTCGATGATGCGGAGCTCGTTGCCGATCACCGCCATGAGGTAGTCCTCTTCGCCGGTGCTGGTCTCCACCTGCGCCAAGAACATCTTGACTTCAGCGAAGCCGACTTTTCGGTTTGATTCGGCTCCCGACGTCCCCGTCTGCAGCGGAATTTCCAGAACCTTCTCGTTCGTCGCCATGGTTCTTGCCTCCTGCCGCCAGCGGCGGCGCAAACTGGTCGAAATCGATGGGGGCATACTTGCCCGTCTTGCAATCGCACTGCGCGGTCACAGACTTGTCCACGAGGTCGACTACGTACTTCACGTCCTTCTTGCAGATGGGGCACCGATGCGAGTTGTCGCCCATCTTCGGAATGATCATACGGATGATGCCCATCCTGCCGATCATCTCCATCAGCAGATCGAGGGTGACATCCACCTTGTGCTCGATGCGAGCGAGAGCCTCGTCGTTCGACTTACTCATGCGTCACCTTGTAGATCGTCACGCCCTTGGTACTGGTCGTGAGATGGATGGTGTTTCCGTCCTCGAGAGTGATGCTCGAGATGAGGGACCTGCCCGCCGCCGGCGAAGGTTCGACCGCGATCGCCACCACCTTCTTTCCGAGCGCCAGCTTCCTGATGTCCGACGGGCTGCACTTCCTCTGCATCTCCGATCCAAGCGTGCTGGCCTGAAAGAGAGCCATCGCCGTGACGACCTGTCCTGGCTTGAGCTTGTCGTTGCGGACCATGTAGAAGCGGCAGCGCGTTGCCCAGCACCTGAAGCGATCGGGTAGTGCTCCTCTTCCGACGTCATTCGCTTCGACGGAGTACCTGACGCCGCACCGGCACGCCCAGGTCCTGAACTTCGCCACTGTCTTCTTCTGCGGCATCAGACCTGCTCCACCCCGGTCTCTTCTTCATAGATGCCTGGCATGTCCGTCAGCACCGGCCCATCGTCGGAGCTGACATCGTCCGCCACGATCGGCGGCTTCTCGTAGTCGCTCGAGCTCCCGCTGTTCGCGTAGATCTCCTTCGTCAAGATCTCCGCCGCCTCTTTGGAAATCTCGATGCGAATGCTCTTGTTGAAGATAGCGGTGAAGACCGTCCTCTGCGTCTTCAGGTCCACCTCGTTGCCCAGCCCGGTCAAGACGAGATCTTTACTCATGGAGTCACCTTGGGAGCGGTCGTCGAGACAGGACGGCTGCCCGGAGTTCGGACCAGAAGACGGTCGAAGAACGACACGATCTTGCAGGTGCTGTAGATCGACCGCTCGTACGCCACGCAATCATCACTGCACGCTCTCCCATGATCTAGAAAGCACCTCGAGGTCTGCGAGGGCCTTTCATGGGAGTCACCTGACCGGTGGGCGTGCCCATCTGCTGCTGACGCCGGTGGAGGCGTTCCTGACCCCTCGCCAGGCGGTTGGCCACCTTCCTGTGGTCCGGGTCCACCTGCGGAATCACCGACAGAGCACCGCGTGCCACTTCCCGCAGCATGATCTGTCGAAGCTCCTTGACCTCCTGCTTGCGGTGGTTCTTCTCGAACGGGAAGAAAGCATCCCTGAGGTCCTTGAATGCGTCCTCGATGTGCTTCGCTTCCGCGCCTTTCTGATTCAGAAGGGCTTGCAGGGTCGCCCTCGACGTCTGGAACTCGATGTCCTGCCGCATCTTCCAGATGAGCAGGAAGAGAATCTCCATTGGGTCGCCTGGAGGAGGGACCCTGGATGCCTTGTCGAACATTATGTTCGCTCTGGCCCATCCCAATGGAGTCTCTAAAAATCCTTGATTGCATCGAAAGAAAGAAGCTTCTTGGTCCTCTGCTCGAACCAGTTGTAGTTGAGGGCCAGATCGGCGAGGACCGTGATCGGGTACTTGACCACGTTCTTGTACTTCGCCTCGAACGCTGTCTGGCTGAAGTTTCCGTCTGCATCCAGATGCGCCGCCAGCGGCTTGCCGTTGATAGCGAATAGGCCGCAGGTCAACTGCATCAGTGACAGCTTGGCCAGGAGGTAGTTGGCCGCAGTCGTCGTCTCCTTGGCCAGAATGCGCTTCACCTCGAGATCTTCTTCACCAGAGGGGAGGCGGTAGGTCGGGTAGTACTTGCCGGGGATGATCGGGACGACCTGGCGGAGCTCTCGATCGACGATCAAGCTCGTGATGTCCATCGGCTCGCAGCGACCTTCGATGATCTCCCGACGCTCCTTGTTGGCCAGGAGGCTCTTGACCCTGTTGCCGAACTCGTCGTAGTCGAAGAAGTCTTCCTCGAGATCATCGAGGTCCTTCTTCATCTTGTCCTCGGCGCTCTCCTTCGCCTGCGGCGCGTTGGCCTGCGCGACAGCGGCGAGCTGTTCGGCCGTCTGCGCCGAGAGTCCAGCACCTTCGGGGCGAGGGGGGTTCTGGTAGCCGCCCGGCTGCTGCGGTTGCTGCATGACCTGCCGCGCCATCGGCTGGTTGGCCACATACGCCGAGCCGACACCAGGGAGGGCTGCGTTCTGCTGCTCGAGCTGAGCACGCTGCTCCGGTGTCAGCAGGGTGGCCATGCCCTGTGCCCGTGCTTGCTGCACTCCGGCAAATCGATCGCCCGAGCCCTGCATCTGAGCGAGGTTGGGGATCTTCGGCATCGGAGCGCCGCCAACAGGGTGCTGAACATTCCTCGCCGCTGCGATCTTGGCGGCGTACTCGGAGTTCTGTGGTGACAGGTCGACGATTTCCTTCTTCTTGTCCATGCGGTCTCCTAGTCGTCTCCGAACCAGCGATCAGTCCCGCTCAGTCGGAAGTCGTCCGGGATGTCATCCTCGTCGACAGGAGCCGGCCGGCGGAGCTCTTCGCTGATTGGAATCATGTACGCCCCGCCGACGTTGCCACACGACCACTTGTTGCCGCAGGTCTTGCAGTTGCGCAGGATCTGGGTGGGCGTATTTTGCGTCCCGATCTTGTCTGGGTCGCGCTCGCTGCAGACGGGGCACTTCACTACAGAGTCAGGACGATCGAACGGATCGGCTACGCCAACGTCTGCCGTGCTTGGGGCATCGGCTGAGGGACCGAACGGATTCCGGTCTTTCACTGGCATGAGCCTCCTCCTTTCCGCCGCATGTACAGACACTGTACAGACAGCACTACGGGTTGTCAATCCCGGATCCGACCCATCTTGGTGTCGATCCGAATCACGTGGCCTTCTCGAAGCTCTTCGTGCAGGGTTACCTCGACGAGAGTTGGGATCATCCTGGGGTCTACGGTGCGGCTGCAGCCGATCCACACCCTGTAGATTGCGGACGTCGACGGGGTGGACGGCTCCACTGAGACTGAGACGAAGAGCACTCCAGAGTCAACTGGAAGTCTGAGCAGCTTGGACTCCATCTTCTTTGCCAGACGCGCTTCTTCGTCCTTGACATAGTGAACGAGTTCCATGGGTGGAGATCCTAGCAGAAGCCGTGGGATAAGAATGAGTGAGAGGACATCTTTCGCTAAAAGGAGTATAGGGGATGCGTGCAACCGCTGGTGTCGATTCGAGTCGCTACGAGAAGATCGACGAGAACGTCTTTCGCATGAGACCCATCAGCGACCGTCCCAAGCGCCGCGTATTGACTCCGTTTGGTCGGGTTGTGATGTTTGCGCTGGGGGCGCTCATCACGTTCTTGATCTCGATCATGTATTACTTGCTGCATCGGTAGATCGTCGGTATCTTTTCAACGAGGTAGGGCTGGGGCACGCCGGGATCCCCCCTCCGGCTGGTTCTGGTCCTACCTCACCTAGTTCTGGGGGTGTAACGGTTTCGACAGCGCAGACAGAGGAACGAGTGCGAGCCGGGGATGGTTGCAGCCTCGATAAAAAGCAGCCACGCATCAAACGCCAACGACAACGTTCGCGTGCAGTCCAACCTCTCTGCTCCTCTCCAGGCAGCAGCGTAACCGGACGGGGTAGACCGGAAACCCGACAAAAGAATCCCCGGTAAGTCCCGCAGGAGTCGACGTGCTTGCGGTAACGGTGATGACGTCGACGGTCAGACCCGGGCCGTAACAAGGGCCTCATCTGGTGCTGGCTCCTCAACCAGCTACGCTCGTAGTACTCGCTCGGCATGAATGCGTTGGACGCGGGTTCGACTCCCGCCACCTCCACCATCCGCATCATCTCCGTAACCACAATCAGACCAGGGGAAAAACCATCATGAGGATTCTGTTCATCGAGGATGACAGAGCGACGCAAGTCTCGGTGGGCGAGTGGTTCAGGCTGATCTTCAAGTTCGAGGTCGTATCAGCCTACAATGGACAAGAAGCACTCGACATTCTCCTCCGCGACACCCGCTTCGACATCATCATCCTCGATTGCCGCATGCCCATCATGGATGGGGAAGAGTTCTTGGAGCATTACCGCGGCACGATCCCGGTCATCTACTCCACCGCCTTCTCGTCACCTCCGCCGCGTCCTGTTGCGGCTGAAGTGCCGAAGCCGTACGATATCAAAGCTCTCGTGAGCACGATGCGGCAGATCTGCGGAGAAACCACCATCGAAGAGAAGAAAGGAGAAGAACCATGAAGCGAACATAAGGAGGTTCACATGGCTCGAAGGAGCATCGCCAAGACGGCCATCGAGGGAGGCCGTCGGAAGTCGTGCCGTATTAGAGAAGAGCAGGAGGATAGCAAAGAGCGCGCGGCCTACAAGATGTACTGCCGCAGCGCCACCTACGATGAAGAAGCCGTCGAGCCACGATCTATTGCGCTCGGTGGCCACTGGACGGGACGCAAGAATAGGGATTTCGCCGACAAGCTCGGTCCACTGCGTCGATGGCTGGAAGCTCGGGTTGGTAAGCCGTGGGATAAAATCAAAAGCGAAGTCATCTCTCGCTTCGATTCGAACTCTCTGGCTGGCCGCCACGCTCTCGGGCATCTCGAAGGTTTCGTGACGCTGCCGAATGCGCCCTATAGCTGGATGCGTCGCAAGAGTGCTCCCTACCCCGGAAGTCTGTTTGTCGACTCGAAGGGTATTCTCCGGCAGGCTCCCAAGACTGCTGAGCAGTACGAGAAGTGGAGGAAGTCGTAGGTTGTAAGCGCCCGCTCCGTCATAGACGGGGTGGGCGTTTTTTTAGCTTTCCCATCCAGCCAAAGCGGGTCGACGCTGTCTTCATGAAGGAAGACCCTCGCATCGAGCTTGCTCGGGTCAAAGAACAACTACGACGAATACGTCAAGTCGTTGACCTACATCGCAAGCTCGGCGAAGACACTTCCTTTGAACTGCGAGAGCTGCGGCGCAAGATCGTACGCGTTAAGGCGAACCTGATTCAGTTCTCCCTCCACTATCGACGTCTGTCTGAGCTAGCGCTTGCGACGGGAAGCGAAGATGCGAAGCAGCTTGTCGAGGCGTGCAATGAGGTGATTGCGAAGCTGGGAAAGAGCGTCTCAGAGCTCTAGTTACATTCTTCCCGCGATGGCCTGCACGTCGATGTACCAGACGATGTTGTTCGAATCATGCCATGTGCATTGCCCAGGCTTGAAGAGCGACCACCCATTGATCGACCAGTAGATGGTCGGAACAACCGTCGGGTCGCCGTCACAGCACACAGATTGGCAGTTCTCTGGGTTCGCCATGGACGCAGAATCGCAATGCCACAACTGGACAGTTGTGATCGGAATCTTCGGGCGCACGATCATCCCGTCGGGCTGCACACCAACATTGTTGGAGTTCCCGTAGAACTGATCCGCTCCCGTCGACACATTCCGCGCCCCGAAGTACGTCGACTCGACGTAGATGCCTGGCTTGGGCGTCAAGCACGACGGCAACGCCATGTCGATCGGCGCAGGAGTGGCCATGTCCTCGATCGGCTTTGCCAGATCGGGAACCTCTACCACCATCGCCATGTCCTGTGATGTTGGAGGGACGTTCACGCTGCACGCTCCCAGCATCACCGTCAGAATCAACCAGTACTTCATGGCCGGAGCCTCCTGCTTCTGGTCTAAACGTGAATTCCGTCGGTGAGAAGAGATGACAGTCAGGATCTAAATTTTTCGTTGGTAAGCCATCTCTTCTCTCCAGGATCATGGATCGAGTAGACTCCCGCATTAGGAGGATCCTGATGCGTCAAGCACTCGAACAAGCCGGAGCGTCCCTTATTCCACTGCTCGTTCCTATCGTCGGTGGTCTGCTGTCGGCGCTCATCGCCTACGCAATCACCTACATCAAGAACAAGACGAAGAACTCCACTGTGCTGTCGGCACTCGATCGATTGGATCAGGTGGCCGAGGACGCGGTGAAGGACGCGCAACAGAGAATCGTCAGCTCGATCAAGCCGAACGACAATCTCGCAACCACCCTAGCCGAAGCAAAGACGTCCGCCGTCGACGCGGTCAAGTCGCACTACGGTGCGAAGGGGCTCGAGGAGCTCAAGAAGGTGCTCGGCTGGGACGACCTCGAGAAGAACCTGTCGACCAAGATCGAGGCGAAGGTCCACGACCTCAAGATGGCCCGTGATACAGTCCAGGCGATGTCGCCGGAAACCAAGCCCGCGGCCTGATAGGAGACAGACAATGAAGACCATGGCTCTACTGCTCGGAATCGCACTTGCCTCGATCAGCCTTCCCGGTTGCGCCTGCTGGACGGACCAAGCAAAGGCCAACGACCCAGGCTGCATCATCGCGCACGACATCGTCGATTGCACGACCAGCACCATCAAGGATGCGCTGCCCTTCTTCGCTCAGATCGTGCTGGGCCTGATCAGCGGTGGCACCAACCCGAACAACATTCCCTGGGACAGCATCGAAGCCCAGGCGGAAGGCATGGGTATCAAGGACGGAGGCTGCTTCCTCGCAGAGCTGAAGAACCTGCTCTTCGGCAGTCCGACCGCAACTCCAGAGCTGATGGCCAGCCGCAAGGCGATGAACGACGTGCTCGACAGCTACAAGCAGAAGCACTTCGGCAGCCTGACGGTGAAGTTCAAGATCAAGACCAAGGACGGTAAGGAAGTGATGCTGTGAGCCGTTTCGCTACCGTCGCCGGCGTCGTCCGGCACATGAAGGGATGGAAGCCCGACACTCCAGACCCGAGGGATCGCCGGCTGACGGTCAGCGAAGAGCTCGCTCTACCGGATACCGTCGACCTTAGTGATCGATGCCCTCCGGTGATGGACCAGGGCCAGATCGGCTCCTGCACAGCAAACTCGAGTTCATCCGCGCTCGCCTTCTTGGAACACAAGGGGCAGCAGGCGACGCTGTACTCTCGCCTGTTCATCTACGCGATGACGCGGATGCTCGAGGGTACTCCGCTCTACGAAGACAGTGGAGCGCAAATCCGCGACGTCATGAAGGCGCTCTCCACCTATGGCGTGCCGCAGGAGCTCACGTGGCCCTACGACACGTCGAAGTTCTCGGTGATCCCACCACCGCAAGCGAAGGCGGAGGCGCTCAACCACAAGGCAATTCTCTACTTCCGCTGCCCGAACCTCTACACCCTGAAGGCCTCCCTCTTCCAGGGCTTCCCCGTCGTCATCGGCTTCTCGGTGCCGGACAACATGATGAGCGACGAGTGTGCCCGGACAGGCGTCGTCAAGCCGCCAGCGCCTGGAGAGGCGTTCGACGGCGGGCATGCCGTCCTGGCAGTCGGCTACAACGACAACATGGTCTGCGGGGCCGAGCGAGGCGCTGTGCTGTGCCAGAACTCGTGGGGAACCGGATGGGGTGAGGGAGGCTTCTTCTGGCTGCCCTATTCGTTCTGGATGGGCGGCGAGGGCGCGTTGGTGTCCGACTGCTGGACCATTCGCCGGGCGGAGGTCTGAGATGCGCTTCTCCCTGATTCTTGTCTTGCTCGCCGGCTGCGGAGGCTGTCATCCACTTCCTCCTCCGACACCGCCGCAGCCGGTGCAGCAGGACATGGCTCAATCGCCGGCAGACATGAAGCCGAACATCTACGGCTTGCCCAACTGCCCAGCAAACCTCTCGGTGACCTACGCCGACGTCTGCGACGGCATGTTCACCAAGGTCGGGCTCTCCTGCGCAATCTGCCACGGAGGCGCTGCCTGCTATGACGAGTCGGACGGCATCTACTGCGCCAGCGGGAGCGCAGGGTGCTTGGACGACCACGCTTGCGTTCATGTGCAAGACGGCGAGGACGGCAGTCCTGGGGCGCAGGCTAAGAAGGCGAAGAGGCAAAAGAAGAGGGCATCACAATGATCCTCAAGCTCGTCGAGATGCCGTCCACGATCAAGGGGCCGAACGACGCCGACTACAAAGGCCAGGTTCCCCGTCGCATGCGCTTTCTGGCCCCTGACGTTGGACCAGCACTGCTGCGTCTCGACAAGGATACGGGCGGCTACATCTACACGGACGTGTGGCGGTCCGCCGACTCATCGCTTGCGGCCCGTCGCGTGAAGCGCGGAGTACAGCGTCCTGGCTACAGCCCGCACGGATACGGTCTCGCTGTTGATCTCGATCTCTATGCCATCATGAAGGCATTCAAGATCCACTATGGCGACATCGTCGAGGTGATGAAGGCCCACGGCTGGTACTGCCATCGTCGCGATGGATTGGGACCGGACGAGTCGGAGGCGTGGCACTTCAACTACCTTGGCGACGACGCAGAGAAGTATCTGTCGAAGGTCGACGTCAACAACCATGCGACGTGGTCCAACGCGGTCGAGATGCGTATCCTCGAGCGCTACGGCCAGGACTTCTCGATGTCGCCAGTCCAGATTCAAAGCTATCTGGCGCAGCTCAAGATGTACGGCGGGGAGATCGACGGCAACGTCAGCACGCAGCTCTTCCGCGAAGCCGTCATGGTCTTCCAGCGCGCCTGGGATCTGGATGTCGACGGAGATGCCGGTATCATGACGCAGCGCACTCTCGCCTTCGTCACGGCTACGCAGCAAATCACTCCACTCGCTCCGCTCGTCGCGTAAAATCTTCAACATCTGAGATAAGACAGTAGTCGCGGATCACTTTTGTGATCCCTGTCTTATTTTGCTCAACAAGGAGCGTTCAGATGTCGTCGAAGAAGAAAGTCAAAAAGACCAATCACGACGCTGTGAGTTCTCTCTTCACCGATCTTCTTCAGTTACTGGAGGTGGAGAATGACAAGAACAGCGATGTGATCGACAAGCTGAAAGAGGCCAAGAACGAATTCTTCGAGGAATCGAACCGGGCGAAGCTTCGCGCGCTTCAAAAGCAGATCGCCGCGGCGCTGCGTGGCACGCCGAAAGATTCACGGCCCAACGATGAATCGAAGGTGGGCTTCTTCTTGTGGGTCCTCGAGACCATCCCCGATGCTGAAGAAGGCCTTCGCCTGATCGACGAGCTCGACTGGTGCCCGGACGCCTTCCGCAAAGAGATCTGGAATAACTACACCGAGGTGCGGTTCAACTACAACACCCTCTAGGAGAGTCAGATGGCGGTGAGCTTGTATGACGTTCTTGGCATGAAGAAGACGGCGACGGCTGAGCAAATCAAGAGCGCGTACCGGGCTCTCGCCAAGCGCTACCACCCGGACACCAACCCCGGGAACACCTTCGCCGAAGAGAAGTTCAAAGAGTTGGCCGCCGCCTACGCCGTCCTCGGTGATCCGCAAAAGAGAGCCAAGTACGACAGCGGCGCGGTTGGTGGTCCCATCACTCTCCAGACTCGCATGGGCCGCTTCGTCATCAACGGCAACGCATTCACTGGAGAGGTGGCTGATATCTACGAGGCCATCAAGGAAGATACGGGAGAAGTCTTCGCTTTGAAGGTCGCGCGATCACCACGAGACAATGACCTCCTCGAGAACGAGGCGAAAGTCCTGAAGGAGATCTATCCTTCAGACGTCTCAAGCCACAAGTACCATCTCTACCTGCCGAAGTTGATCGGGAGCTTGAAGATCGACGACGGCTCTCGCCGACAGGCGAACCTCATGCAGTGGCTGAACGGCTACTACTCTCTCGAGAAGGTTCGCGCCGCTCATCCGAGGCTGCAGATGGAGCACGGGGTTTGGATGTTCAATCGCATGCTGGAGTTTCTCGGTTACCTGCACAACAAGCAGAATCGAGTGCATGGAGCGGTGATTCCTCCACATGCTCTCGTCTACGCGGGAACCCAAGAAAAAGACATCCTCAACCATGGCGCTCGGCTGGTGGGGTGGTCATATTCCGTGCAGGTGGGTGGAACGATCAAAGCCATCAGCCCGGAGTATGAGGCGTTCTACCCGCCCGAAATCTTCGCCAAGCGCCCGGTCTCGCCCGCCACCGACATCTACATGGCTGCCAAGAGTATCATCCACGTACTCGGCGGCGATGTCCGTCCCGGGGCTGACGTCTACCCCGGCCATATCCCGAACTACTTTCTGAACTTCCTGAGAAGCTGCACCATCAAGTCACCGGCATCTCGCCCGCAAGACGCCTGGGCTCTCCACCGAGAGCTCAAGGACCACATGCGGGTTCATTACGGTCCCAAGAAGTACGTCCCGTTTCACATGCCCTCACCGGCCTAAAGGAGAACGCAAATGGGTGGATCACGTTGGAGCGACGAGGACTACAATCTCAGCGTCGGCAGCAAGCTCGATTCGCACGGCACCGCCTTCACCTACGACGCCGACGTCAAGGCTGCCAAGGTGGCCGCGGCGGTGGCGCCGAAGCTCGACCCCAAGAGCATGAAGTCCAATCCTCTGGACCCGAGTGGCATCAAGGTGCGCGAGAGCCGCGACAGCGACGCGCATCCAAATTCGAAGGGCGTCATCGTCGGCTTGGACGTCACCGGCTCGATGGGCGAGCAGTCTCACATCGTCCACGGCCGCCTCTCGGCCCTGATGGGGCTCCTGACCCGTAAGGGCTACCTCGAGGACCCGCAGATCTTGTACGCCGCCGTCGGCGACGCCTTCTCGGATAGGGCCCCGCTTCAGCTCGGGCAGTTCGAGTCGGGCGTTGAGATGGAGGACGACCTCTCGAAGTTCTGGATCGAAGGTGGCGGCGGTGGCACGGCGCAGGAGAGCTATGATCTCCTGATGTACTTCGCCGCTCGCCACACCGCGATGGACTGCTTCGAGAAGCGCGGGCAGAAGGGCTACCTCTTCATCATCGGGGACGAGTCGCCGTATCCGTCGATCAAGAAGACCGTGGTCAAGCAGTTCCTCGACATCGACATCGAAGCCGACATCCCGACCGAGATCATCGCCGAGGAGCTGAAGCAGAAGTTCGAGTGCTTCTTCGTCCTGCCGACGCACGCCAGCAACGCCCGCGATCACCGCGTCGTCGAGAACTGGGGCCGCCTGTTCGGCAAGGAGCACATTCTCAAGATCGACGACTCGAGCGGCACACCCGAGCTGATCGCTACTCAGATCGGCCTCTGCGAAGGCACCACGGACGTCGACGCCGCTGTGACGGACATGAAGGACGTGGGCACCTCGGACTCGACGGCCATGGTCGTCGCCAACTCGGTCAGCAAGGCCTACGCCGGCGGCAAGATCGCGAAGGTCCCGGCCGGCACCCTCACCCCGAGCTCCGCCTCCAGCGGGGCCAAGCGTCTCTGATGAACCTGCAAAGGAGAGGCTCGGGGCCCGGCGGTATGCTGGAAAAGATGTTCTTCAGCGTCTGGGCTCTCGGGATGATCATCGGTATCGCAATCGGCGGCGGACTCGTCTGGGCCGCCATTCACTTCATCCGCAAGTTCTGGTAGTCCACATAGGCCCCGGGCTTCGGCCCGGGGTCTTCCATTCGAGGGGAACATGAGCAAAGCCATTCTGGTTGCCGGATTGGGGTTCGGCGACGAGGGTAAGGGAACCATCACGCAATACCTCGCCAGGGAGACCAAGGCCGACTGGGTCATTCGCTACAACGGGGGCGCTCAGGCGGCGCACAATGTCTATGCTCAGGACGGCCGACATCACACGTTCTCGCAGTTTGGTAGTGCGACGTTCGAAGGAGTCCCCACCTTCATGTCTCGTCACACTATCATCGAGCCGTCTGCCTTCTTGAGCGAGTTCTTGCAACTCGAGCGGCTCGGCATCGAAAATGCGAATGTCCTCGTGGCATTCGATCGCAACGCTCTCGTCGTCACGCCTTTCCATAAAGCCGCGAACCAGCTTCGCGAGATTCTTCGTGGCGACTGGCGCCACGGGAGCTGTGGAATGGGGATCGGCGAGACCAAGCAGGACTCGCTCTCTTCACACAACGATACGATCGCCGTCGGTGATCTTTCAGATAGAACAACGCTTCTCCGCAAATTCAAGTCCGTACAGGACAGGAAGTATGAAGAGTTCAAGACACAAGTCCTGGACGTGTCCCTTCCAGACATCGCCCATCGCGCTCTTCGCTGGTTCACCTTCCCAGCCGATCGGGTGGAGCACATGGTGGACCAGCTCCACGATCTTGCGGGCCTCTTCAGAACTGTCGATGCCGATAGCCTGCCGTGCATGTTCCGAGGAAAGAATCTAGTCTTCGAAGGCGCACAGGGAGCGCTACTCGACCAAGACTACGGCTTCCAGCCCTACACTGCTTGGACGGATGCAACCTTCACTGGAGCTCGTCAGATACTCGACGCAGCCGGGTATGACGGCGACATCTGGAAGGTCGGAGTCATGCGTTCATACATGACGCGCCATGGAGCCGGCCCGCTACCGACGCAAGATGAGATCTTCGGCATCGAGGACGGCAAAATCAAGGAGCTCGTCTTCGACAAGCACAATGGGATGGGATTGTGGCAGCGAGAGTTCCGTATTGGAACGCCGGACGTCTTATTGACGCGCTACGCTCTCGAGGTCCTCGGCGGCGTCGATGAGATCGCCATGACTCACATCGACCAACGCGATCATTTCATGTGGCTCTGCACTGGGTACTCTGTCTACGAAGAGGAAGACGAGGTCATGTTCCAATTCGGCAGCCCAGCTCATCGAGCGCTCGACATTCACGTCGAGAAGCATCCGACCTATGCCGGGCAGGAGTACCTAGCAAAGGCACTGTCCAGGGTCGTTCCGATCTATGAGCGCGCCCCGAAAGACACCGACGCCTTCCTGCACATCATGAAGCAACACCTAAATACGCCGATCGGCATCATCTCGACAGGACCTGGGCCGGACAAGAAGTTCAGAACCTAGACGTCCCACAAGAAGACTAGCTCATGATCCAGAGACGCGTGCTTCACCAACGCGAGCGCCTCTGGATCGTTTTTATCTAGGTGCCACGCGTCGAAGGCGGGAGCTCTCAGAGCTCCAGACGGGAACCGCTCCTGCGCCTTCACGCGCGCCACTGTTCCCATGTAGACCTCTGGGCTCGAGTGCATGTGAGAGCGCTGAGCATCACTGAGCCCTGTTCCGACGCGGCCAACGATCGGCCCATCAGGCTCGTAGGAGTAGAAGAAGCCTCCCACCCCACGGTCCTTGTACTTGCCCTCGCCAGGGAAGAAGCCGCGAATGTAGACATCGTGGTCCGTCGAGAACTTTGCCTTGTACGGTGGTGTTCCTTGGTGAAGATGCCAGGCGACGATGCCCTCCTTCGTCTCCGGCATCTTCCCTTCCTTCATGTCTTCCACCATTTTTTTCTTAGCCGTCTCGGTGAAGGCCATGCGAGGCAGGTGGAAGTAGTCCGGCAATTTCGCCTCTACCTCTCGAAGAACTTTCAGCTTCTCCGAGTAAGGAGCGCTCTCCATCTTGCGGCCTTTGTACTGGACGACGTCGTAGAGGACGGAGTTGAGTTGTCCGTGTTCTTCTTGCTTCTGACGACTCTTCCAGACATCGGAGTTGAGAAGGCCGGCGAGTTGGGCTGCCGGCGTAGCGATTCCACTTCTTGGTGAAATCGCGTACAAGCCTCCTCGAAGGATCGTTCCTCCGAGTCCTTCCGGCGTAGGTACTCCCTCCAGGATTCCGGGGACCTTGTGCGTGTGTTCAATCAGTCCTCCGTTGCTTCTCTTCGCGGCGCGGTACGAAAGTACCCGGATCTTCTCACCCGCCTTGGGAAAGTAGAAGAGGTTGTGAGCGTCGTCGATCTTGGCTGAGAAGACGTAGTCGTCGGTGTGGATCTTCGGGTCAGAGAGCTTGGTTTCCTTGTACTTGGGCTTGTCGGTTGGGAGCTCTGGATGCTGCTCCCGCCGCAGCGTGCGATTCATCAGAATCCACTGCTTGTCTCCGACCCGATGGAGGGAGTACTCTTCCGGCCCGCTGCCTCGGTAGACGTTGAAGCTGACGTGTCCGGGCCGAGCATTGGTGATTTCTGTCTTAGCTCGATCGAACATCTTCACGTCGCCCTTGCCGTAGCCATCCTCGATCTTCCCGACGAAGTCCATGTACTTCATCGTGTGTGTCGGCTGCTGGATGGCCCAGGTCTTCTCGCCCGGCTTCGGCCACTGAGCGTGCATCGCCCACGAATGGGCGTGTCCGGTAGCTGGATCTCCGAGTCGAAGGTCGAAGTGGCGGCCGCGTCTCTCAGCGTGATGGTCGTGAACAGTCAATTCCCACGTCTTTCGCTCCTCGACGTGCGGAAGATCGTGTGAAACGTGCTTCGCCGGGATCCCAGGAGCGAACTCAGACATGCCGAAATTCTACGGCCTTCGTAGAGATAAGGAAAGATGCCGGACACTACATATATTGGGGTCTTCTTGACTCCAGAGTCGAGAGAGCTCCTGCTCTCCACGTATCCTCCCAAGCACAAGGAGATTCACGCCGACCACATGACCATCAAGTTCATGCCTTCTCGGTTCGAGGTCGAGAACCTTGCAATCGGTCAGAAGGTGAAATTGAAGGTCATTGGCTACGGCTGGGACCAGAGAGTGGATGCCGTCTTGGTTCACGGCGTCATGTCCGACAACTGGTTCCCCCACATCACTCTGTCCGTCGACAGAGAGAAGAAGGGCAAGCCTTCTCACTCGAATGACATGTTCGGCGGGCCCGGACTGTCCGCACTGATGCCGAGTGTCATCGAGCGCTTCGAGAAGCCCAGCCTGATTCTCGACGGCGTCATCGATACGTTTCCCCGCAGTACCACGCAGCAGTCAAAGGAGATCTGAGCCATGGCCGACGAACGCAAACGTGAACTGCCCCTCCCGCCCGGCACGCACGCCTACATCCTCGACTCCACCAAGGGCGTGGTGAAGCTCTTCGTGGGTCCGACCGTCATCAACCAGACAGGTCAGGATCGTCCGGTCAAGTTCAACACCAAGACCTTCACCTTCGACGAGTGCGCTTCGCTCGAGGCCGCGCTCTCGCAGAATGTGGTGGTGCCGGAAGGCTTCTACGCCGTTCTCACCAATCCGGCCAAGGACAAGTCATCGGGCAAGCTGATTTACCCCGGTGAAGGCCAGACCCAGTCGACTCCCGATCTGGCGATCGGCCTCAAGGAGAACATCCCAGGGCCCGTCAGCTTCGCCCTCTTCCCCGGCCAGATGTGCGAGGTTCGCCGCGGTCACCATCTCCGCTCGAACGAATACCTCCGCATCAAGATCTACAACGAAGGTCGCGCCATCGAGAACTGGTCGAAGGCCGTCATCAAGACCGCCGAGACCGCAACCGCTCAGACCGGTGCCGATGGCAAGCCGGCGACCACCGAGACTCCCAAGGCCGAGCCCAAGAAGGACACCACTCCGTCGATCACCGACGCCGTGCCGGCCGATCTGGCCGTGGGCAAGCAGTACAACATCCTCGGCACCAAGGTCGCCTTCTACATCCCGCCGACCGGCGTTTCGGTCGTGCCGGAAGGGCTGGGCCCCGACGGCAAAGACATCTTCGTTCGCCAGGCCGAGACGCTCGGTCTCAACGAGTACTCGATCCTGGTCGATGAAGACGGCAACAAGGAGTATCCTCGTGGTCCGGCGGTGGTGTTCCCGCGCCCGACGCAGGAGTTCCTCATCGCGCGCAAGCCGGACGGCACCCCCATCCTGGATGACGACGGCCTCCCCGCTCGCAAGTACAAGGCGATCGAGATCAACTCGCTCCAGGGCATCCAGCTCAAGTTCGCCAAAGATGGCGAGCTTCACTACGCCGACGGCAGCAAGGAGGCGTACAAGGCTGGTGACGAGAAGTTCATCAAGGGCGACAAGATGCCGATCTACTACCCGGAGGAGGGCCACCAGCTCGTCCGGTACGACGGCAAGTCGATCCACTACGCCGTGGCGGTCACCGAGGGCGAGGCCAAGTATGTGCTCGAGCGCGCCACCGGCTACGTCAAGCTGGAGAAGGGCCCGCAGATGCTGCTGCCCGACCCGGTGAAGGAGACGATCGTCCTTCGGCCTCTCTCGGACCGTGAAGCTCGAACCTGGTTCCCGGGCGCCGATGGCTCGGGCCGCGAGGCTGCCGAGCTGAACGCCAAGCTGCGTACGGAGGCTGGTAATGCTCCCACCACGCGGCAGGGTGTCGTCTCTCAGGGGCAGCTCGAGCGCGGGATCGGCCCGGAGACGATGGCCCTCCTGAACTACGCCAACTCCAGCCCCGAGGCCTTCGTCGGAGCCGCCGCCGAACGAGGCGGCATGAAGTCGGCTCGGGCCCGCAGCAGCTCGATGGCGGAGAGCCGGCAGGGCAAGGACCAGCAGGCAGTTGTGGCCGACGTCGCCGAGCGCAAGTCGACCTACCACGAGCCCCGCACCATTATCCTCGGGGCGCAGAAGCGTGGCGTTCCGACGATCAAGGTTCAGCCGGGCTACGCGGTCAACGTCATCAAGGCCGACGGCCGTCGCGAGGCCGTGGTCGGGCCGAAGACGATCCTCATGGAGTTCAGTGACACGCTGGACATCCTGCGGCTCTCGACGGGCAAGCCGAAGAACACCGACAAGCTCTACGAGACCGTCTATCTCAACACGCACAACAACAAGGTCACGGACATCATCGATGACCTGGAGACCAAGGACCACGTCAAGGTGACGGCGAAGCTCTCGTACAACGTCAACTTCGAGGGCGACGCATCGAAGTGGTTCACGATCGAGAACTACGTCAAGCACTTCTGCGACCACATCCGCTCGATCCTCAAGGGCGAGGTGCGGAAGCTGACGGTCGAGGAGTTCTACGGCAACTCGACCGCCTTCATCCGCGATCGCATCCTCGGTGTCAAGCCGGCGCCGGCGAAGGAGGGTGACACGACACATCGCCCCGGTCTCTTCTTCGCGGAGAACGGCATGCGGGTCACGGATGTGGAGGTTCTCCTGGTTCAGATCGCCAATCCGGCGATCGCCGGGCTCCTCGCCAACTCGCAGCACAGCATCGTCCAGCACAACATCACCCTCAGCCTGAAGGAGAAGGAGCTCGAGGTCACCAAGCGTAGTCAGGAGATCGACCGCCTGGCTGCGGAGGCGGTGGCAGCGACCGAGGCTCGCAAGCTGGAGCTCGAGCAAGTCAAGGTGGGCAATCTCCTCTCCCTCGAGCTCAAGAAGCTCGACGCCGAGAAGGAGAAGAACGAGGAGAAGCAAGAGCTTCAGGCCATCCTCAATGCTCTCGAGGACTTGAAGCACTCCTCCGAGCTCGCCCGCACCATGAAGAGCAACGATGCGGTCGGGGCGCAGGAGAAGGCGGCCTACGAGCGCCAGGCCTACTACCTGGGCGTTCAGGTCGACTCGATCGTCAAGCAGCTCGGCGCCATCCAGCCGGGTCTCATCGAAGCTCTCAGCTCCACCGGCGCTCGGGAGACGCTCATCCAGGTCGCCCGCTCGATGTCCTTCCACCAGATGTTCGGTGCGGAAAACGGCGTCGAGTTCATCCAGAAGGTCTTCGCCAACACCCCGCTCAAGGGCATCATCGAGGGCGTGGTCGGCAAGGCTGCCGATCTGGTCTCTCCGAACGGCACGGTCCAGAACAAGTCCCTGCCTCCGACGCAAGCGTAATACGGAAGGCCGGTGCCCTCACGGGTGCCGGCTTTTCTTAGCTAAAAAAGAGAAGTTCTCGGTATAAGTCCAAGTCCTCAATTTCCTATTAGGAGTCAGGATGTACAACGTCGATGAGCATGGACTCAGTCCTGACGCATTTCTCGCACACGACGCCAAAGGCAAGGAGGTAAGAATCCAAGGGGAGACTCCTGCGGTCTATCTGCACAATCCGAAGTACCCGCACAACCTCGGTCAAGTGATCCGAGCGTGCGCCTGCTTCAACGTCAATCAGGTGTGGTGGAGCGGTGACCGTGTCGCAAAACAACTCGAAGGTCTCGATCGCATTCCTCGTGAGGAGAGGATGCGAGGCTACTCAGACGTCCGCCTTTTACGCTCTACTCGTGCGCTTGACGCCTTTCCTAGTGACGTTACTCCGGTAGCGCTCGAGTTCAGACCCAACAGCGAGAAGTTGCCAGACTTCGTTCACCCCAAGAAGGCGGTGTACGTCTTCGGCCCGGAAGACGGCTCTCTCGACAAAGGGATTCTCTCTCGTTGCCACCGCTTCGTTTTTATTCCGACCAAGCACTGCGTGAACCTGTCGGCCGCCGTGTACATGGTCCTCTACGACAGGATGGTGAAAGAACAGAACAATGCCTAACTATTGGTTCACTTCAGATCTACATCTCGACCACGAGAAGATCATCGTCTACGCCAATCGGCCGTTCAAGAACGCCGCTGGAGAGCCAGACGTTGATCTGATGAACAAGACGCTCATCGATAACTGGAATGCTGTAGTCAAGCCGGATGACGTCATCTACATACTCGGCGACATCTCCTGCAGCAGCACGCCGGAGAAGGTGGAGAAACATCTCTGCGATCTCTCCGGGCGCAAGATCCTCATCTTCGGCAACCACGACAAGAGAATCCGCAAAGACGGCCGTGTCATGAGGCACTTCGAGTGGACGTCCGACTTTGCCGAAGTCAAGATCGCACCCGATCCGGCCGCACCTCAGAGGACTCAACACATCGTCCTCTGCCACTACGCCATGCGCGTCTGGAACAAGTCGCACCACGGATCGTGGCAGCTCTACGGCCATTCTCACGGCAACCTACCGGATGACCCTCATGCCCGCAGCATGGACGTCGGGGTCGACAACTGGGACTTCAAGCCAGTCTCCTTCGAGCAAGTCCGTGAGCACATGAACAAGAAGATCTGGAAGCCGGTCGACCACCATACAGGGGAGAGGTACTGACATGGAGAAGGGCCACACGCAGCACGTTCTCGACAAGGGGTATCTCAAGTACGTCAACTCGATGGGAGATGATGCGGAGATCGTCGAAGCTGCCCGCATGTCTACCGGACGCGGGTTCGTCTCTTGGGAGCCGTACAAGCGCTGCGAGAACTGCGATGCCATCGGAGACGCCGGCATGACTACCGTGGGCTTCGAGGGCTGCGGCATCGACACGAGAAAAGGCGCAGAGCACAAGTGGAAGGATTTCCCGCGCGGTGACATGGGCTTCCTTGAGTACATCTACTCGCACCGGCACATGACCCCATTCGAGATGCCGGACCTGATCGTCGAGTTCAAGGCTCCGATCGTGGTCGTCTGGGAGTGGGTTCGACACCGCACGCAATCCTTCAACATCGAGAGTGGGCGCTACGTGCAGCTCAGCAATGAGCACTACGTGCCGGAGCTGAGTCGGTTCAAGAAGCAGTCAACGGTCAACAAGCAGGACAGTGGCCTCGAGCTGTTCGATCCTGCCGACGCTGCCGTCTTCGCCAACCTGCTGGCTCAGGAGCAGGAAGACAACTACGAGAATTACGAGAACCTGTGCCAGCACGGAGTTGCCAAGGAGCTGGCTCGCTTGAATGCTCCGATGTCTCGGTACACTCGCGGACGAGCCAAGGCGAATCTTCGTAACTGGCTGGCCTTCCTCCTCCTTCGTAAGCAGACGCATCAGTCGAAGCCGCAGTGGGAGATCGCCCAGTTCGCTGAGGCCATCGGCAACATCATCAAGACCCTCTGGCCCCGCACCTACGAGCTTTTCGAGGAACACACCCTCTACTCCCAGACGTTCTCCCGTACGGAGATGCAGCTCATTCGAGCGCTCCTCGCTGGGCAGCATGTGCGGATGACCGAGGCTGCGAATGACCTGGGCATCAAGCATCGCTGGATCAATACGCTGAAGAGCAAGCTCGCGGAGCAATAGCATTCCCAAGGGGGAATCAAATGAAGGACGACGAGATCATCGACGTCTACTACGTCGAGGACACCTGGGTCTGCTCATCCTGCAAGCACAAGAATAAGGGGCACGATCTTCGCTGCACCGAGTGCGACTCTCCAAAGGAGAAGAACGAAACCTACACGACCGGTGACATCAACCAGCGCGTCACTGATCCCGAAAAGCTGAAGGAAGCGACCGCCGGCGCAAACCGGACCTGCCCCTTCTGCAAGGCCGACAACCGCATCTTCCATGGCAGGTGCAAGGAGTGCGGTGCAACGGTCGATGAGCAGGCTCCTCCGCCAACACAGTCGCGGCTGAAGCCTACAAAGCCGGCGGGGCCGTTCGTTCGGCCCGCCAACCAAGCTCGCCTGAAGATCGCTAAGTTCAGGAAGACACGAATTCTTTTGGCTGCGGCTTGCATCGTCGGGTGCATCGCGATCCCAGCAGGAATCTACAACCTGTTCAGGACGCACCGTGTCACTGTCGTCGTTGCCAAGACGCAGTGGTCGGTGACCCGCGTTCTCCAGCAGCGCTTCACCAGGCACGGATCGGGCTGGGGAGAGCCCTTCAGCGCCTTCAATAGCACCTGTGAGACTAGGCTCCGCGGCTACGTTCGCTGCCATCCGCACGACTGCAATCCCTACCAGGAGAGCTACTCCTGCCGGCCGCACCGATGCAACTGCTCGACATACACCACGACATCGAGCCAGCGGAACGGGTACAGCCGGGTCGAGACTCACCGAAGCTGCGATACCTGCTACGACACGTGCTACCGAACTCGATACCGAACCTGCTACGACAGTTGCCCGGATTACGGATCTTGGTGCGAATACGACTACTATTCCTGGGAGAACACGGCGAAGCAGGAGACGTCGAACACCACCTGCCGAACTACGGAGCCAGATCTCAAAGCCGTCGGTGATCTTCAGCGAATAGAGCGCTACGAGCACTACTCTATTGAGTTCACGCACGGCAAGAAGAACTGGTCGTACGAACCGAAGAACGAGTACGAGTACGCCGCAATGTGCTCGTCGAAGACATGGGAGGCTGACGTCTCGCACGTCAGTTTCACACCACTCCCGCCAAAGTAGGAGAAGGCATGATCCCGAACACCAAGGATCGTGAGCTCGCCTCGAGCCCCATCGCCGCCAGCGCAAAGTTCGGTATCTCCCTGAAGGACTCGCCCTTCATCATGTCGATCCTCCGAGACCAGATCTACTCGGACAAGATCATGGCGGTTCTTCGCGAGTACAGCGCGAATGCCTGGGACGCCAACCGCATGGCGGGGCGAGGCGACAGGCCCATCACGGTCACAATCCCCACCTCGATGGCGCCGACGCTGAGCATCCGGGACTACGGTCCTGGGCTCTCCCTCGACGAGGTGATGACTGTCTACACACAGTACGGCGCCAGCACCAAGCGAGACAATGACGACGCCGTCGGCATGCTCGGCATCGGCTCGAAGAGCGGCTTTGCCTACTCGGACAGCTTCACTATCACGTCGTGGCACGACAAGAAGAAGCGCATCTACGTCGCTGCCCTCGACCAATCCGACGCAGGAGTCATCAACCTCATTCACGAGGAGGACTGCAAGGACGATGAGACCGGCATCGAGATTTCCATCGCCGTCCGGTCGAATGACGTCCTCGAGTTTCACAACAAGGCCCGCAAGCTCTTCACGCACTTCGACCCGCAACCCGAAATCAACATCGAGCTGCCGCCTCCACCGTCGGCCGCAACGAAACTGAAGCATGGCTTCATCACTGACCAGCCAATGAATGGAGGGTCGCACCTGTGGGTCGCCACCATGGGGTGCATTCCCTACCGCGTCGATCTCAGCCAGCTCCGAGCCGAGAACAATAACGGCAACGGCATCGCCGAGTACCTATTCCGGGTCTCTGGGTCGCTCTACTTCAAGATCGGCGATGTGCAGATCAGCGCTTCTCGCGAGGAGCTGAAATATAGTGAGCGGACGAAGCAGGCGCTGATCTCGAAATTCGCCGCGCTCGTCGACGAATTCGTGCAGCACACGTTCGACAGCCTGGAGCAGGGAACTCTCACCTTCTGGGAGCGCCGTCTGAAGGCGATGACGCTCGCTGCCATGAAGTTGCCGATTCCAAAGAAGTACTCGTACATCACCAA
>Ga0070683_100000012_pt1 | contig 274646 bp, 235 predicted proteins | sample KBSC713LmetaG_FD_64662 | JGI IMG/M metagenome (GOLD analysis project Ga0070683, IMG submission 64662) | Corn rhizosphere microbial communities from Kellogg Biological Station, Michigan, USA - KBS C7.1-3L metaG | ecosystem: Host-associated > Plants > Roots > Rhizosphere ... | reverse complement strand
ACATTGCTCACGAGGACGGAGGATAGCTTCCCCGCGTCCTGGTCAATGTCCTAAATCACGATTTCAACTGGCCGGTTTTGAGGTGTCCCCGACTGGCCGGTTTTGGGTGTCCCCCGAGGAGGTAGCACCTATGATTACCCGTGCTTGTGGAAAAGACTGCCGTCGACGCACAATGTCGGCGGCAGTTCTTTTTGTTGGAGTTGATCGGGTCAGCAAGTCACCGTCCAGCGACACGCATCTCCGGTGAAGGCAAGAAGCCGGCGCCTCATTCTGGGGGAGGCGGCGTCCACAACCTGGGTGTGATTTCCTCCGCATGGGGTTTCGCGAGGAGCACCCTAAAGGCAATAACGGTGTAGCAAGTCACGAAACACACCCCTGCGATCCATAGACGGCTTTCCGCACTGACGCTGAGCTGGGCCGGGCTGCTGCCGTAGGCCCATGCCAGCATCGCGGCAGGCGCAGCGGCATAGAATATGAACGTAGGCAGCAGGTACAACAGCAGATAGTCAATCTTGCCCCGCTGCACGATTGACTGTCCCTGATATGTCGGGAGGCTGAGCGCCCGGTAGTACGCTTCGATGTGGCAGCTCAGGCGCGCAATGGTCTCGTGATGATCAAGGTACAGAAGCCCGAGGACAGGCGAGACAAATGGCAACACCAGACGGAGGTCCCGATACGCAGCATTGTTAACGATGATGCCAGCGATCGCTGCCGTAATTGTGACGTGGAGGCCTGCTATGGTCGTCTGAGCCGTGGACCGATTCAGGATTTCCGAGCGCATGCTCGCTACTTCTGCCAAGACCAAGTCACGGCGGATTAGCAGGGGAGAGTCAACCGGACGATTGTCATCTGCAAAGGGCATACATAAAAAACGGGCCGCAGGGTTCTTTTGAACTTGCAGCGGCCAGCGCAGTGAAGGCGCGTCTCGCTTAGCGCCCTATCATTCCTCCTACCAATAACAGAATACCGAAAGCAACCGCAGCCGCGGAGTGGAGCACGAGCATCCAGCGTCTCCAGCGTTCATCCGCTGATCCATAGCCTCCGCGGGCGATCCGCTTTTTGAGCTCCCAACTGGAGCATCCGGCATGGGCAAGCACGGAAATGAGACCAATGGCCCCAAGAGAGCGCAAAATGTTAGAAGCAGTATTGGCAGTCACGCCACTGTCGACGGACCCGCGACGGCGTACTTTCCGTCTGTGCGTAAGAGCCCGTCGACGCGGCTTGCCGCATTGGGCTTTTTAGTTATTGCCTAGCATTGATATCCTCGGCTGGCGTCTTCCGTCGGTAGGGTCGCTCGCGAGTGCCGCGGCGATCAGGGTTGTCCGATCGACAGAACCGTCCCGTTCCATCGATTGGCCGAGCGGCAATAGACTCGGAAACGTCGGCTGTGGTTTCGAACGGAACGGCGACGGACCAGTCGCGGCCCGGATTGCGAACACGACACTCTATCGGGAGAGCCGCAATCCCACCGTCTGGCGCTGGATTGGGAACACGACGATATGACGGAGTGTCGTCAATCCCGGCTGACGTCCTCGCACGCTCAGACGGCGTTAGCAATCCTTCATCGCTGGCGATGCCACCTCTTGGCGGGTCGACCCGGCGCGGGCCAGTCGCACCGAATCCATCGTCCCTGCCAATCGGCAGCTTACCGCTTAGATGAACGGCCGTACCGGTAAAGGTCACTCGAAGTTCAAGGAGACGGAGAAAGCGCTGCCGCTCCTCGTCCGTAAACGCGTTCATGCCGACGGCGGCCCTCCGGCAGTACTCGGTTATGTCGTGTTCGGTGCTGGCAGCGGAAGAATGGCTGGAGTCAAACGGGGTCAGTTTCGTCTGACGCAACCGCAGCGCAGTTTTTCGGGCTGAAAGCTTTTTGAGCTCGTCACCCAGGTGCTCGGGCGAGATCACGGCGAGGCGATAGGCTTCGAGGAGCCGCGATTCTTCTGCTGCGACTTGGGCAATCGCCAGTTCCACTTCGCGCCGATCGCCTTCTGAGCCCGACCGGTGCGAGACCCGTGCTTTCTGAAGTGCCAACAGGCCAGAATGGATGGCGGATGGCTTGAGGAGGACTCGCTCCACCGCTCGCCACACCGCGTCGGTAATGACTGCCTCCTTAACCGTACTCACCTTTTTGCAGCGCTTGGCGCAGCGATAGTACAGCTTGTCGTGGCACGGGTCTCCAACGAAGGTCGCCCCGCAACCGCCGCAACGGATGAGGCCGCTGAGCACGTAGATGCGGCTGCTATGGCGAGGCGAGTAGGTCCTGTTTGCAGCGATCTGCTTCTGGACGGCCGCCCATGTCTGGCGGCTGACCAGGTGTAGCTTTTGGGGTAGCGCAACCGGCAGCCACTCAGCCTTCGGCCGTCTTCGCTTGCCGCTTTTTGTACCCTTTCTGTACCGCGGGACAGCGCCGGGGCGCGTCGGCGCCTCGTAGCCTTGGTGCTTACCGTAGTACCACGTCCCGGCATAGACCTCAGACCGCAAAATCCTCATGACGGACGTCCTGGCCCAGCTTGAGGCGCCCTTTCGCGGCACGACTTTGAGGTCGTTAAGCCGCGCCACCACGCCGCGCCCTGAGAGTCCTTCGCGTTCTACCCAACAAAATATCTGCCGGACGACGGATGCTTCCTCGGGATTGACTTCGAGACTACCGTCGCTGCCGGTGTCCTTGTTTTTGCGAATGTAGCGATAGCCGTAGGGCGGTTGTGAGGTCAGCACCTGCTTTTTGACTTCAACCCGGTGGCGCATCCCTCGGCGAACTCTGTCCATCATGAGCTCGCGCTCGAACTGAGCAAAGCTCCCCAATATATTAATCATGAGGTCGTGGGTCGGACTGGCATTGCCGGGAAGCTTTCGAAAAATCACCTGAACGCCCTGGCGCTCAAAATCGCGCCGGATGACGGCAAGGTGAGAGACGTCGCGGGCCAGGCGGTCGACATCGTTGACCAGAACGGCTGAGAAGACGCCCCGTGAGGCGTCATCGCGGAGGCGGTCCAGGGCAGGTCGCACGAGGAGCGCGCCGCTGTACCCCTCGTCCTTGTAGGTGCCGGCCATCTGCCACGCCTGCTGGCGGCAAAAGTTCTCCAGTTCCCCAATTTGGCTATCAATGGTCTGCCCCTCCTTTTGCTCGTCCGTGGAGACGCGCGCATAGAGCGCAACGCGCAGGACTGAGCCGGATTCGGTGTTTTCCATATGAAGAATAGTTACTGATAAGGGTTGCTCCTCCCTGCTTGGTACAGTAGCTGACCTATTGTGGCTGTCAACTTATGCGGAATTTTCGGGAAAGAGCATGTCGAAGAGGCGGGCCAAAACGCTCTCGTCTGGCTCGGTTATTTGCTCCCAAACAGCAGCGATGTCGTGTGGCCTGAGGCCCGCGCGATTCTTCGGCTCGTTCATAGAGGCTAACAGTAGCCCCAAAAAACCCGTTTGAATAGGCGTGAAAATGTCCGGCCGACGTGGCCGTCGTTTGCAAACGACATTTGCACGCCTTTTCAAGCGGCCCGCTTCCTGCCACCATCCGGCGATGGATATCTACGAACTCATCACAAGTGTGGCAGTCGAGCTACTGCGCGGCGTCCTCATCGACGTCGTCTCTGAGCATGTCGGCAGGCGCATTCGGCGCGTGCTCGCGGGCCGGGCGGCACAGCGCCGCCGCCGGTTCTACGCCGGTATGGCCAAGCAAAAGCAGAAAAGGCTTCTTCACCGGTTATGCACAGAAGTGGAAGCTGATGCCACCCGGACGTGACATTTTCACGCCTTTACAGAAAATGCCAGCTTGATACAGTGTCACTAAGACTAACTAACAACCAAAAGGAGCGATGAATAAACTACGAAAGAATCGTTTGGCGTTTTACCGACGGAGGATGGGATACTCCCAAAAACGCATGGCCGAACTCTTGGGCCATACGAGGCACGGCATGCTCTCAAGCCTGGAATGTGGCGAGAGCCAGCCTAAGCTTGAAACCGCGCTCAAGCTGGAAATCATCACGCGTACGCCGGTGGCGTTTTTGTTTCCCAATCTCTACGACCACCTCAAGCGGCAGATTCGGGAGATGGAGGAGAGTGCAGCAAGTCGCGCTAATCATTTACGAAAGCTCGCATGACCCAGATTCTCGAATACATCCAGCAGAGCCGGCAGGCCTCGTTTGTTGCGGCGAGCCCGGATGAGTTCTTCGCCCTCCGGCTTGCCTGCCGCCTCGGTGACGGAGCGACTGCTCGCCATTACGCCCTCCTGGCATCACAGTACGCCGAAGAGCAGCTACTCGGCGCATATGCGTGGGCAGTGCGGCACCGGCAGACCGGCGGCACGCTTGGCGAACTGTTCCATACGGCCCTGGGCCGCGGGGTTCCGCCGTTGCGACCTCGGCGAAGTCGCACCTTGTCAGTTGCCATCGAGCGGCGGCACGTGGCGGCAGCAGTTTTTAATGGCACTCACGTGGAGGATGTGCGGCTCCGGCACCTCCCTGGCCAGCCTGAGAAGATGGCTGGAAGCGCAGTCGGGTTCGTTCGGTCGATGTTGGCCGAGCACCGAATTGAAGGCACCGTGCTCGAAGTTGGCCCCGGCACGCAAGAGAGCAAGACAGTCAAAGCGGGAGTGATCCGCGCCGTAAGCGCGGAGTTTCGGCAACGGGCGTTGCCGCGCTGGCAGCTGCTGTCCCGCGATGTCATCAGCGCCTTCGGGTACCCAGCGCCGACCAAGCGGACGCGAATGCGCCAGATCGGCGCGCGCATGTGGCCCGACAGCGCCGAAGGTAGTCGTCAGTCCACGCGTCTTGATGCCCTGGCTTTGGGACTCTATGCCCAAACCGAACGGCTCCTCACCGGTGCAGAACATTAATCACCACACTTCATGATCGGACCGATTCCATACATTGGCGGCAAGTCCCGCCTGTTTAGGCAAATCATTGCGCTGTTCCCCGAGCACACAACGTATGTAGAGCCGTTTGCGGGCGGTGCACAGGTATTCTTCCGCAAGGAGCGTTCTCCTGTAGAAGTGCTTAACGATCTCGACGGCGAGCTCGTCAACTTTTACCGCTGCTGCCAGAACCACTACGAGGAACTGGTTCGCTACCTCCGGTACTCACTGATCAGCCGGAAGTGGTTTGAGCTGCTCAAGGCGACACCGCCGGAAACGCTAACGGACATTCAGCGAGCCGCCCGACTGTTCCTCCTCCAGAAGCAGACGTACGGCGGGCTCATCATAAAGCAGCACTATCACTACGGAGTGACCCAGCGACCAAATTTTAATCCGGCGCGAATCCCGGAGCTGATCGAGGAAACACACAACCGTCTGCAGCATGTCCAGCTTGAGTGCCTACCGTACGAGGAGATGTTCCAGCGGTACGACCGGCCGTCAACGCTCTTTTTTATTGACCCGCCGTATTGGGGCCCGAAGCTCTACAAGTTCAATCTTGCCGATTCAGACTTTGGCGTTCTTGCGCGGCGCGTCTCACAGCTTAAGGGCAGATTCATTCTTTCGCTCAATGACCGACCCGAGGTCCGAGAGGTGTTCTCTGAATTCCGCTTTCATCCGGTAACCGTCGCCTACAGCGCGCAGCGACAGAGCGAGAAGCGCTTCAATGAACTGCTTATCTGCAATTTCGGGGCTGCCGGCGAAATCGTACGCAACGTCACTAACAAAGCTTTGTCGCGTTGAATATTTTGTTCAACGGGAGTTGCGCAACATTCGACTCTCGGTGATACTCGCAATTGAGTTGAGCGGAGGTGACTCTGCCGCAGCCCTGCCCATATTGCCGCAAGGCTCCGCAAGCGGGCGGTTGGGAATCTACGGAGATCAGGTTTGCGTGCACGCCCGAGCAGAAGCCGATGAGCGGCCGCCGTCCACAGGGACATCGCGATAGCCCAGCCATCCGGTAATGTGATTAGCCCAATCCGGGCTTCAGTAGACTGGTAGTAGGAGTTGCAGCAGCGTGGTCCGAGCTCTCGGGCTGCGGGTGAATAGGAAGCGAACCGTGTTCGGTGCCGACGACCATTGCCAGCTTCCGGCTCTGTGTCGCCTGTTGCAGTATAACCGCGTATTATGCCGGTTCGGTGTTTTTGGTCTAGAGAGGATTAAGTAGGTCGGTTTTTCCGACACGGTGGGCCGCAGGCGGCCCGTCCGGCCTCAAGATTCTCTCAAATGCAATTCGGTTACGGCAGGTGTATTTCCCTGCTTGCACTGTTTCTGCGTTTGGGGAGGGTCTATGAGGCGCAATTGTCATACCAATTCGCATAAGCTTGGCTGTCCCCAAAGCGCGCGACTTTGTCCGCGCCCCAAGTTCCTCAAAAGAGAAAAGCCCGGACAGGAAAAGGGTCCTGTCCGGGCGACTCTCACACAGCGGAGGAGTCCCTCAATTCCGAGTCGGAAGCTCGGGATGGAGGAAACTGCCCACACGCCTTTGAGGTGCAAGAGGGTGCCTACATATCGAGCCAAGAGAGTGGCCAAACATGCGAACACCCGACGCATCTCCAGCCCCGTACTACGGGCTGCTGCGGAAGCTTTATTGTCGAAATTCGATTTATTGCCGGCTCCCGATTGCTATTACTACGGCGGCGGCACAGGGGGTTAAGAGCTGGTTTCCAAAGTACTATATATGTAGGTTGGCGCGCTGTCAAGCAGTTCGGGCCGCCTGCCAAGTATCGGATTGGGAGGTGGCCAGTGCACGTCGCTGAATCACCAAACCAGCACGAACTCGATCTGGCAGAACTACGGGAGCGGCTCATTCGGCTCCGACGCAATATCTCTCAGAGTTCGACGGTGCCCCAGACCATGAACTACCTGGGAATCAAGCGAGGGACGGTTTACTACCGCCTCAAGTTGCCCGACATTCACCCACTAACTCTCCGCGCTGATCCGCGTCATCCAGGAATTCGGATCACAAACGAGTCAATCTATCGCTGCCTTTGCGATCGAGTTGAAGCCCGGGGCTGGGAGCGTCTCGTCCGAGACGTTGAGCGACTGTTCAATTCGTCCAACTGAGCCCGATTTGCCTGTTCAACGTGTGCAAGGGGTTTAAACACTTCGCGGCTACCATCCATTAGAGTTGGGCGGCAATAACCGCCCAAGCTCTAAGGATCAGCAATGGTTTACCTCAAGTGGAAATGCACGGACAAGGACTTTCCCTTCTTCGGCCAGATTAAGACGCCGATGCCCCGCTGGCTAGCTGAGCGAATGATGCGCGACATGGCTGCCCGCTGCGCTGACTACGAATACTGGCTGGAGCAGGCAACGAGTCATTAACCGCGCGATGCCGACTGCGCCCTCTTCTGCCTGTTTGGTCAGAACCGCCGCGGCCCTGCCGCAGTTGTTCATAGTTAACCCTCAGCTCCCATGGGACACCTCCTCGAAACAATTCTTGTAAGCGCCATCAATGCTCTGCGCAAGGAGCGGGAACCGCGGCCTGACGCAGGCGGGCTGCCCCTCGGCCGCATCGTTGCCGACGGCCGCGTCACCAGCCGCTGGCTTACCATCCCGCGCACGTTGCTGGAATCGCACGCCTTTATTGGCGGCGTCACGGGTGCGGGCAAGACCCGGCTGCTCATGCTACTGATCCTCGAAGCGATCAAGCGCGATATCGGCCTGTTTCCGATTATTCCTCACCCAGACTTGCTCCCGTTCATGCTCGCGGCAATTGCAAACGAGGAAGAAAAGCGCCGGGTCGATCTGAGCGCGCGCTGCCCCATCTTCACGTTTACGGACCGAACCTGGGCCGTCGGCATGAACGTCTTGGAGACCGCAGACCCACAGGACCTGTTTGTCCTTGCCGCTGAGATTGCCTCAGCGATCCGTGTCCTGCTCGATCTTGAGAGCGTCGGTGTGCGCATTCTGGAGCTCTCACGAACGACGGTCTACAGTCTTGCCGCGACCGGAAACACCCTCCTGGAAGTCCGCCCGTTCTGCACCAACGCACGCTGCCGGGCGGAAATTCTGCGGCGCATTGATAACGACGAAATCAAGGGCTACTTCACCGAACATTTCGACAGGCTGTCGGCGGCCGAACAAGCTACCTACTCTGCCGCCCTGTTAAATAAGTTTTCGGAACTGACGGCGGACCCGCGGATTGCGCAGGTTATCGGCCAGAAGCGGTCCGCAGTCAGCCTAACGGACGCGCTCGATGGGCAGTTGTGGCTGCCGTTTGTGGCTGATAAGGCGGTGCTGCGCGAACAGGGGTCAACGGTTTCGGCGCTCTTTTTCATTCGCCTCAAGAACGCGATCTTTTCCCGCAGGCGCGGCGGACTGTCGCTGATTATTCTCGACGAGGCACACAACCTGCTCGCCCACGACGCCGGGCTCGAAATCGCGCTCGCCGAGGCCCGCAAATTCCACACCGGGATTATTGCGGCCACGCAGTCCATTGAAGCGCTTCCCGCTGGAGTGCGCTCGGCGCTCATGGGAACGGGTGTTCAGGTGTTCTTCCGGCTGTCGCCGCCGGACGCAGATCGGGTTGCGGGCTACTTGGACGGCGGCAAGCGGCTGGCCGAACGACTCAAGCATCTTCCCCAGCGCCACGCGCTCGTGCGGGTGGCCAGCGAGCGCATACAGGAAATTGTCGTCCCTGAGGTCAATGCCCCTAAGGCAGACGGAGCCGGCCTCTACCGCCGCTCGATGCAACGGTGGGGCAGGCTCAGGTCCGAGGTTGCAGCTGAACTGAAGAAACGCCATGACGAACTTTCACGCAAAACCACCGGCAGTCTCGACAGCTGGGAATAGGCGCGGCTCCGCGATTATCCAAGAGCGAGACATGAGGCTGTTTTCCGAACTCGCCCACCTGCGATTGGCATCAACCGAGCAGTGCATCCGTCTGGCGGGTTTTTCCTCATACAGTCGTGGCAAAGATCGCCTGCGAAGGCTCGTCTATGCCGGTTTTTTGAGGCGCTGCTTCATCGGCACGATTCTCGGCGGCAAGCGCGCCGTTTACGCCCTCTCCTCCCGTTCGGCTTCGCTCCTGGGCATTTTGCCCCCCGCAACCAAGTGGCGCGCCGATCAGCTCGTCACCGCGGACCAGTTCATCAGCCACGAACTGCACATCGCTGATCTGTACCTACGGCTCCGCTACGACAATCTTCCCACGGGCATCCGCTTCATTCGCTGGAGAAGGTTTACCGCCGTCATCTCGGAAACCATCCGCCTCATTCCCGACGGCTACGCCGAAGTGGAAACTCCCGCAGGAATTCGCTGCATGTTCATTGAGATGGACTTGGGAAGCGAAGCGCTGCGGATTTGGAAGGACAAGACCGAGCGGTATTTACGCTTGGCCGCCAGTGGCGATTTTGAAAAGCTCTCCGGCCACAAGCAGTTTCGCGTGCTGGTGATTGCCCCAACGGAGCGGCGGCTTCTAAGTATCAGGAAAGAAGTAGCCGCCGCCACAAGCAAAATCTTCTGGTTCGCCTCGACTCTAACTATTAACGAGCAGGGCCTGTGGTCTTCTGTTTGGCTTCGCCCGGCAGAAGAGCGCCGCGTCCCCCTCATGTAACACCACCATGCGCTTTTGTAACAGCTGCAAGAAATTGACTACGGGTAAGCCCCTGTTCTGCCAGCACTGCCAATCCACCTTTGACCTGAAGCTTTGCCCGCACCGGCATGAGAACCCGCGCTCGGCTACCTACTGCTCACAGTGCGGCAGCAGCGATCTGTCCACGCCGCAGCCCCGGCCCCCGCTGATCATTCGCTTGATCTTTCTGCTCCTGCCTATTCTGCCGGGCCTGCTGCTTATCTTGCTCTCGCTCCTCGCGGTGGTCGGGGCCGCCCAGGCAATCTTAACCAACCAGGAACTTGCCGGAAGGTTTGTCTGCGCGGTCCTCATGCTCGCGCTTCTGTGGTTTTGCTACCTACAGCTTGCGGACAGCTTTGCAGGCAAAGCTGTCCGCAAGCTGATCGGCCGCAAGCGAAAGGACCGGCACGGCAACGGAGGAGGCGGCCATGGGCACTAGAGGGAGGGATGCAGAGATTGGGTATCTAAGGCGGCAGGAAGCTATTGGCCCCAATAAGCGGAAATCAGGCAGTTTAGGGCAGGCTAGCCTCGGCCCGCGCGGGCCGGGGCAGGGGCCGAGGGCAAAGGGGGGCTCAGCGTCCTCACAAGACTTGGGCCAGCCGCTCACCCTCCGGCAGGTCGCGGCCGTGCTCGGCGTCTCGCCCTGGTCAGTGCGCCAAACCTGGCTTCGCTTAGGACTCCCGTTCGTGCGGGCCGGGCGCAGGGGCCGATTCATCTTCTTTCAAAAGGAGGTGGAGCGGTTTTTGCGAAATCTGCAAGGAGGAACTTACAAATGAGCCTTTACCGCCGGGGAAATGTCTACTGGAGCGTGTATTACATCGGCGGAAGCCGCCGGATGGTCTCAACCAAGACCGGCAACAGAAAGCTGGCCGAGAAGATCGAGCAGCAGCTCCGGGATGAGGACGTGGCCCGGATGCACGGTTTGCCCGAGGAGCGGCCGGAGCTGACGGTTTCGATGCTCTGGGCCGAGTTCTGCGAGAAGTCCGTAGTCAAAGCCCACCACACCGACCGCATGGGCCACCTGTTGCCGTTCTTTGGCAATGCCCGGCTGGCCGACGTCAGCAAGGGGTTGGTCTCTACGTACCGTAAGCTGCGCCAGCAGGAAGACGGCGTCGCGCCGGCAACCACCAACCGGGACGTGTCGGTCTTGCGCCGCCTGCTCAATTTTGCTGTCGAGGAAAACCTCCTGGCCGCCAATCCGCTTTCCCGCCTCAGGATGGAGCGGGAGCGCCGGACCAGTAGGCCGGTGCTCAGCGTTGCCGAAGAAGACGCACTGCTGGCTGCTGCCCCCGAACACCTCCGGCACCTCGTGATCGCGGCGCTCGACTCGGGCCTGCGCCGGGGCGAGTTGCTCCACCAGCGCTGGGGCGACGTTGATCTTGAGCGACGGGTTCTGTTCGTGAGCAAGAGTAAGACGCCAGAAGGCGAGGCAAGAGCGGTGCCGCTAACTGTCCGTCTCGATGCGCTGCTGCGCGCCCTGCCCCGCAATTCCGACTTGGTGTTTACCTACGAGGGTAGGCCACTGCGCTCGCTGCGGCGGTCGTGGAAAACTGCGGTCAAAGCGTCCGGTATTCGCCCGCTGCGGTTTCACGACCTGAGGCACTGCTTCAGTTCGCGGCTCATGGAAGCCGGTGTCCTCATTGAGATTCGCTGCGCGCTCATGGGGCACAGCACTGGCACGAATACCAACCTCATCTACACGCATATCGAGCTGCCCACCAAGCGCAAAGCTATTGCAGCCCTTGAGGCATGGACGGGCGAGCAGCGAGCAAGTTTAGCAGGTCAATCCAAAGGAAAGGAGGAATCGCACAGTGCCACTTCCCAAAGCACAGACGCCCACCGGCCAGGGTCCGAAGCCTAGCGCTCCGGCATCTGCTGGCAGGAAACCGTGGAAGAAGAAGGATCACGTCGACGTGGTTCGCGAGCAAGCCGAAAAGTTGCGCGCGGAGATAACCGAAGCTGAAGCCGAACTCAGCGCCAAGCGCCGGCAACTCGAGAAATTCGACGCCGCCATCAAGCTGTTTGAGGAGAGCTAACCGGCGACGTTTGCCGAGCCCCAGGATCACCAGATCTTCGGGGCTCTTTTCAAATTGTGGTTTCGCGCCGCTTCGACAGAAGGGAAAACAAAACGAGTATGAAGCAGATATCCATTGTGGTGGCCGGTAGCGGCCAGATTCACGACGTCAAGATCGAGCCCGGCACAACGGTCGGCGACGTTCTAGAGGAGCTTAACCTTTCCGACTACCTCCTCTCGCGAGGCCCCAAAGAGCCGTTTTATGCCAAGGCCGACACGCTCTACGACAAGTTGGACGCGGGCGAAAAACTGTTCGCGAGCACGAAAGCGGAAGTTGGGGAGGCGGCATGAAACTAACGCTCGTTTCGACGAGGCGGGCACCGCAAGGCGTCCGGCGACTCGGCGGCGGGGGGTTGGGGCACGCCCCCGCCCTCACCGTGCGGCGGCAGAACCGCCCCTATTGGATGAACGCCTGGACGCGCAGCGGCCACGAATACCGGGGGAGTTACCAGACGCCATACGGCGCGTTCGTCGGCTGGATCTACGAGCGGACGCCGCGCGAGGCATCTTTTTACATCTACCAGCCGCCGGACGAGCTGCGCCGGCACGCGCACTGGTCCTGCTTCCAGCCGCACAGTACGCCGGGCTGGTTCCGCATCCACATGGCCGAGCGGCCGGGCGACGTCAGTTCCGGCATCATAACCATCGAGCGCGTCCTCATGGATGCCTTTGAGAGCTAGGGGGGAGAAGCACGCATATGCAACAACAAAAACCATCAATGCTGCTACTTGGGCCAGAGAAGCCGCGGAGGCAAACGCTCCTCAGGCGGCGGGAGCAGCTCATCTCGGATCTGACCGAGGCCGTTCGGTCTAACCGGCAGAGCCGCAGCAGGCGACTGCTTTGCCGCATTAACCACATAAACGAGCTGGAGTCGCTCTATGCCGCCCTCGGCAACGACAGTGCCTTAAGCGGAGAGTCGCCACCTCTCTATTTGGCCAGCTCCCTGTTCCTGTTTGAGTCTTTTTTAGAGCTGACGGCCGACAGGAAGGAGCAGCTGTTTTTCGTAACCGGCCCGGAAGTCTCCGGCAGCTTCATCCTTGACCAGCGCATCCGCTTTGCCCACGACCGCAGGAGCATCGGCGGCGTGACCGGCAGCCATCAGGACAGCCACCGCGCCCTCATCCTCCTCGAAAGCTTTGGGCACCGCCTCCTCGCCCACTTCCACTCCCACCCCAAGACCGGAGCCGAGGCCACGGTGCCATCGGGTGTTGACGCGGATTTTCAAGGCCGGCTGGAGCAGGCCGGCCACGTTGCCGTCGCGGGGATTTTTTCCCGTGACGGCTGGATCAGGTTTTTCAGAACAAGCGGCCCGGCCGACGTCCGGGTCTACGGAGAAGGAGTAGAGCATCATGACACCGGAGTTTATCGACTCACCCACAGCCCTGCTAGCGGTCGGTAAAGCCGTTCCGGGCGCGTTTGATCGGCAGGTCCTGATTGCAGGCTTTGACCAGGAACGGTATTCAAAATCCTCCCTGCTGTTTATTGGCGCAGGAGGGCTGACCTCGGCTATCGCCCCAATCGTGGTCCGCAAGGGAATCGGGACGGTCAAGATGCTCGACCCTGACCGCGTCGAGCCCTCGAACCTTTCCCGGCAGTTCTTTTCGCCAGCTGACATAGGACAGTACAAGGCTGTCGCGTTAGCCGAGAATCTTGAACGGATCTGCACGGCAGAAACGCGGCTCTACGGCTTTGGCATGAGCCTGGAGCAGGCGATCGAGGAAGGCTTGAACCTGTCCTGTGACGTGGCAGTTTGCTGCGTCGACAACAACCCGGCAAGGGTAGTCTCGCGGCACTATTTCCGAGCCGCGGGTGTCCCCGTCGTGTACCTCGCTGTCAGTAGCGATGCCGATTATGGCTACATCTTCATCCAGAACCGAATGGGACCGTGCATCGGCTGTCTCCTTCCGGACATTGCTGTCGATAGCCGGTATCCATGTCCAGGCACGCCAGCGATTGCGGACATCCTACACGTAGTCGGGGCGGTGGCGGCCTACGCCATTGATACCCTGCTGATGGGGAGGAAGCGATCATGGAACTACCGTCGGCTGCATCTGGCTAGCGGCGATTTCGATGTTGCGAGTGTTATCCAGAAGCGGATGAACTGCCGGCTGTGCTGGTAGACTTGCTAGGTTACTGTTTACCTTTGAGCCTTCTTCGCAGCGGCCCAGCGCTTTTTCTGGGCCGCTGCAATTCTTGCCCGCCCCTCTGCGCTGATCCGATGCTTCGACTGCTTGCGAACTTTCTTGAGCGGCCCGAGACCGGGAATGGACTTCGCTCCCAGCTGGCGTCGAATATCCGCGAGCGCGGTCTCGATGTCCTGCTTCTGCTTCTGATACCCAATCAACGCAGCCTCAAGAAGGCTGCTATCTATGCCCCTCGTTCGTGCCATAGGGAAGATTATAGAATGGCGTAAGCGTTAGCAGTCCGGGTGATTCGACGTCGCAGCACCTGCCAAGAACATCACGCAGCACTTTTGACTCTGCGAGATCGCGTACGTTGGGTCCATTGATCCGCCAGAAGAGAAATCTTCATAACGCGGCATAGAAGCGAGTAGAAACAATTCGGACCTAACGCTTCATGTTTCCCGTGCTTGAGCGTGATTCGCTGGTGTAAAATATGAAAAATCTCCCCCGACTCGTCAAAGGAGTTCTACGTCATGGCACATGACAGGCTGCGGCGGCTTGCGGAAACAATGAAGCCGACCGGCGAGGAATCGCGGCCCGAAGACGCATCTGAATTAGGCCTGCTAGAAAAAAGAGCTTGGATTGGGCGGGAGAAATGGAAACAGCTCATTATTGCCATGCAAGAGGCGATTGAGAAGTTTCAAAAAAATGTCGAAGACGTTCACGGGCCTACTGAGGCGGCTAAATGGAAAGATCTTGCGGTCGCCCACCCTGACTACGATGCGATGACGATTCAAAAACACGAATCGCCGTTCATCGACTGTACTCTGAGGCTAGTTGACGCGAACACCAGCATCCAGGGCGCAATAAAGGGCGCAAAGAAGCGCCCCACTTCAACGTCCCTTCCCGGAACACCGATCAGAATTGATCTTAAAGCCGACGTCCATGGCGAGGCCTACTTTAGCTTTAAGGGCAGAAAATTCTACAAAGCAAAGACAGTAGCCGAAGAGGCTCTCAGTACTATTATCACAACCGCTAAAGAGGAAACGCAGTAGGTCGCTTGATGCCTGGGCCTCGACACGCAGCCGCGCCGTCGCGCCCTATCGGGACAGCTCAATTACTCCCGAGTACGTCTTTCAGCCGATACCAGAAGCGCCTAATAACGCCAGTACGCCTCTTATTTCGCGCTGCATAGTAGGCGCGAACGCGTTCCTCGTCGTGTTTGCGGCCCGCGGCAATATCCTCTCCGCTCCACTGATCTGCCCATTTAACGATACCCCGATCAATCCAGTAGTGTGAACGGCAAGATTCCTGCCAATTTCCAACAGAAGGATCAAGTGACGGACCGTCGGGAGTCTCTGTGAGGGACCATCGATTTAGCGGAGTCCTCACGGTTGTGCCGCAGCCGCAGGCGCATAGGTGCGCGACGGCGCCATACGCCGCGGCGACATACAGAACGCCTGGTTCGAGCTTGGGCGGCATGTACTGAACCTTTCGCAGTTGAAACCGCTCGATCATAGTGATTCGTGAATTGTCTTAATGCTGCCGACTTGCAGCACGAGGCTATTTAGCGCATCCTTGTCCAAATAGAACCCCTTAAGTTGTTTGTATTTTACAACGGCGAGCGCGGCATTGAGTGCATTCAACTCCGCGGTTTGGATATGAACCCGGTACTCGTCGGCAGGATCGTCCACAAGCTCCGCCAAGTTTAAGTCCCGCAATCGCTGACCGTCTTCGGCCGAGTAGTATGTCGCTCGTAATGTGCCGTCAATCGGGCCCTGTGTTCTCTTCAGCCCCATGCCTACATCGATGAAGGGGATTTCGCGCGATATCAGTAGATCGAATATGCCGGCTCGGGAAGTGCCCTGGTCAACACACACAAACGCAAAGGTAACGCCCTCCAGGTCCTCGACGCAGTCCGCATTGATGTACTTCGGTTCAAATCGAAGGCCCTCACGGAAATTGTCATACCGCGATCTGTAAACGTCAGCCTTTTTCTTGCCGAGTTCCGCCTCCGGAGCGAGGTGCCCCGGCGAGCGATACGCTGTATGAACATGGAAATCGTCGAAATCGAACCCTCGAATCTCCCTGACCGGAGTCTTCACTAGGAAGTCGACCACATAAGAGCCGGTGCCGCCGAGGCCAATTATCGCGACAACCTCGTCGGCGAACTTTGTGGAGAGATCTACGATTTGCGCCCGACTAGTGAGCGTATCGCGAAATTTGAATACTGACGGCGAAGGATTTCGTTCGACGAGACGGAAAGTATACGGGGTCGCGCTACATTTCTCCATTGCGGGCCCGGAGATGATGCGGACGTAATGCTCGATCTTCTCGAAGAAATCGTGATAGTCACGCAGTCCCCCGCCGGCGGTTGCCAACTTGTTTGAAAACGAGCGTTGCACCACGACATCCGGGCTCGACGGCAGCGAAAGAGTGGCTAAGCCGCCTCCTAAGCCTCTAATCGGCGTGCCGTCCATCTCGCACGGGTGAGCGCCGGCAAAGAAAACTTGGTGGTCGTGAGGCTTAACCCTCTTTCCGTCGATATCGGATATCAGCGCAACTATCGTTCCGGTTTGGCAATTCCCACTACTGTCTAGGTACGGGATATCGCGGACCACGAGGTAGCCGTTGTCCTCAGTGATGGCGTAGCCGTTCTCCAGGAGGCGCTTTAGATCTTCGTTACGATTCGCCAGTTCTAGAAACATTGAACGTCATCCCATCTTTGACCTTTACCGTTCCGCCCTTGACCAGTTGTCCTTCGGGCTTGTTTCCTTCTCCGCGTTCGAACGTGGCGGTGTACGCCTTGCCGTCCGACGGCGAGTAATCCGGAAAAGCCCACTTCACTACTTGGTCAAAAGACAGCGGCTCGTCTTTTGGCCACTCGTGGGGTGTGCCCTCGACGACGATTGTGACCAGCTTCTTATCTGCCATGGTATTTCCTTTCGATCCAGAGGCTTGACGCAGCCTCAGGATGACATTATCCTGTTAAAGGAAGTCTAGCAGGGAGGCCAGCGCTTGTCAACATTAACGGGACGACACTGTCCCGCAACAGGAATTGCCGTATGAACATCTACCAGATGATCGGGGCGAAAATACGCGACCTCCGGTCCCACCATCTTGGCAAGGGTATCAGCCAAGATGCACTCGCGGAGGCGATGGGGACCACGCCAAACACAATCTCTCGATGGGAAACTGCTACCTACAAGCCATCGATCGAAGATCTAGAGAAGTTGGCTCGATTTTTCGGCGCGTCCATTTCAGTGTTCTTTCCCGACATTGAACCTGCCGCCCGAGTTCAGGCGCTGTTGAGCGCAACTGGGGATCTAGATGACGACGACTTGGATGAACTGACGCGATATGCTCAGTTCCGGAAGGCACGCAAGCAACTCGAGCAGGTGAAGAAGCCTAAAGCCAAGAAGCACTAGCCATGAGCCAACCTCCGAACTACGAGGCCATGAAGCGGCTTGCCCGCGAAAAGCGCGCAGAATACAGTGTCGAAACCGCGACATTGAATTTGATCGTGGTTCGGAAGATTTACAGTGCCGAAGGTATTCGCATTGACCCGTGGGGCTTTCCGCGCACGATTCGTGCCGTTTATATGAGCGATGATGCCGGTCCTTCTGTCGCGATCAACAAGGCGCTGCCGCGAGAGCCGAAGCTGTTCTCCCTCGTCCACGAACTGAAGCACCACTACGCTGACCGTGATCTGATTGAGAAGGGTCAGATTGAATGTGGCGACTATAACGAGAATCAACGCACTGAAATCGGCGCAGAGGTCTTCGCCGCGGAGTTCATATATCCGGAAGCTGAATTCTTGCAGAAGACAAATGAGCTCGGTATTGAATTAGGCAAGTGTACGCCGGAGGATGTAGTCCGACTCAAGCGGGAATGCGGTGCCTGCGTCAGCTACCACTTCCTTCGAAAACGCCTCGTTCGTCTTGGTTTTGCGCCAGCAAACGCGTTTGACCGAATTCAGTTTCAGAAGCTTGAGGAACAAGTCTACGGGGTTCCGGTATACAAGCAGGAGTGGTTTAAGCAACGTCGAGCATTGCGTCGGGCCTGACAGTATCTGGGAGCCCATGTAGTCAATTTCGTAGCTGAAAAATCCTCAAAGAACCAAAAAGAGTATCAGATTCCCTCGGATTTCCCTGAGGGAGCAGGAAAGCACGATTGATAATAAAGGCATAAATATATTTGACTGACAACGCTTTTTCGCTTAGAGTAGTCTCATGGACAAAGCACCGGCCACTCTACAGGAAGCGATCATCTTCTACGCTGACTACCAGAACTGCCACGAGTTCATGGTTAACCTGCGCTGGCCGAATGGTAAGGTGCTCTGCCCTCGGTGCGGATCGGACGATGTTGCGTACTTGCCCAATGCCAAAGTGTTCAAGTGCTACCAGAAGCATGAGCGCCAGAAATTCTCTCTGAAGGCCGGAACCATCTTTGAGGATTCGCCAATCGCTCTACAGAAGTGGCTTCCCGTCATGTGGATGGTGGTGAACGCCAAGAACGGCATTTCCTCTTGGGAAGTTCATCGCGCTATCGGCGTTACTCAGAAAACCGCTTGGTTCATGTTGCAGCGCTGCCGACTGGCGATGCAGGATGATCTCTCGGGCGGATCGCTCGGCGGCGAAGTCGAGATTGACGAGACTTTCATCGGCGGGAAGGCTCGGAATATGCACAAGAGTAAGCGGCTCCGTAAGAATCAGGAAATGGGCGGTACTGGCATGCAGGGCGGATCGGGCAAAGCCATTGTGATGGGGATGCTGGAGCGCGGCGGCAAGGTTCGCGCCAGCGTCATTCCTGATCGCACCAAAGCCAGCATTCAACCGCTGATTCGCGGGAACGTCGAACGCGGAACCCAGTTGTTCGCTGACGAATTCGCCCATAGCTGGCGCATGCCCGACGAGTACCTTCACAACATCGTGAACCATCTGGAAACCTACGTGGACGGGAACGTTCATACCAACGGCATGGAGAACTTCTGGAGCCTGCTCAAGCGCACTCTGAGCGGTACCTACGTGAGCGTCGAACCCTTCCACCTGTTCCGCTACGTGGATGAACAGGCGTTCCGCTTCAATAACCGGACTATGACTGACGGCCTGCGCTTCCGTTGGGCGATGCGCCATATCGTTGGGCGCCGCCTTACCTACGATGAACTGACTGGCAAGACCGAAGATCAGGAAGCGCGAACGACAGAGCAGCCTGCGCTCTAACGGGCGCGGGAAGCGAAAACCCAAATCAGCAACCGTTCAGCGATCCGCCGATACTCCGGTCAGGAGCACCATTGTATCTTGCCCTGATCCCGGTCCCATCAACCTCAGACTTCGCGGCGGCAAGCCTAACCCTAAGAACTTCCCTTCACTCGGCGCTTACATGAAAGCGCTTGTCTGTTGGGCTAAGGGACGGGGAAAGCTAAAGCCTGAAGATCGGAGCGACTATGATCCTAACGACCTCATCCAGACTTCCTAAACGCTTGCCGTGATGCGCCCAATGCGGTTCGCCAGATGAATCTACGCCGATCTCGATCCGGTCTACGTTGGAGCGCTTCTTAAAGGAAGTCGCATCCTGCGCGGTGTCGGCCTCAATCACAACGCCGCGAGTGTCGTAACGGACCTCAACCCAAATAGCCGGATATTCGATGTTCGAGACTTTGAACCAAATCGTGTCGGACTCGAAGCGCACGCACTCGGCAGGCCGAAAATCCTTCTTGAGTTTTTCGACCGACTCTCGCGCGTGTTCCATAAGGGCATGAAACATGATGCCGCCGCGAGCATCGGCAATCTCCTTGTTCAAGAGGCGGATTTCATCTTCGCGCATACGCCTAGTCTCGTATGCGCGAAGAGTATCCCGCAACTGAGTAATACAGTCGGACATTCGTTTCAGAGTGGGGCGGATTATTTGGTTTTGGGCTTCGGGCCGCGCCGATTCGGGTTCGCCGCAGACTTCGCGCGTTCCGCTTCGATCCGCGCCTGAATGACGGAGTGTGGCACGGCGAGCACCTTGCGCATCGCGCCTTCAAACCGCTGCTGCGCTTCCGGTCCTTCGATGTATTCTGGCTTGCGCGTCATGCTCTCATCATCCCACTAACGCCGCAAGCCGGCGATGTCCTTTTTGCTCATGCGCTCGTATCGACGGAGGCTATCAGCATCCCAGAATCCGCTCGTTGGCTGAAAAACCCGCGCTGGAAACTGCAAATTGAATTCGCTATGCAGTTCTCGCAACGTAAAAGGCTCACCGCAAAATCGGTGCGCCGCTTCAAATCTCGTGACCCAAGCGAATAAGTCCGCTGCCTGCAATTGCATGTAAAATCGGTCGTCCGCAAAGGCTATGCTGCGCAGCACTTTCCAGCTCTCTACGTTGCGCTGTCTGTAGCGGCTGAATAGGCCGTAAATATCGCACGCCTTCTTAGGGTCGTCATCGCAGACTAGCGCGATGCTCGGCTCTGGAAGGACGGACGCAAACTTCGTAAGGTCGAGCAGCACGGTGCTGAACGCAGCGTAATGGGGATCATTGGTAAATGCCCCGTGCAACGTTGTGGTTGATGCGAATGTCTCCCCATCAACCGCGATTGCAAACCCGTGCTCAACGGTCCGCAAAATCACCTGAATGAATCTGCGGTACATATCAAGTTCATCGGACGAAACCCGCTTGGCTCCGACGTGCAGCGCTGGCATCTGATACCGGCGTAGCAGCGCTGCCCACTCTGCCTCAAACCCAGACCAGTCAGCATTGACTAGGCCGCAGAATGAAACGATGCGGGTCTTATCGTGCTTGCCGCTTTCGTCGAAGTATCCAGTCAAGAAAGCCATCAGGCGATTTTGTGGCGGAGCCCCACATGGCGAAGGTAAGCCCCGACCGATGGTACCCGACCCTTGCGGTGTCAGGCAAGTATATTTATGCCATAATAAAGCGTTTATTTTGAATTGGTAGGACCGGCTGGACTCGAACCAGCGACCCTCTGCTTAGAAGGCAGATGCTCTATCCACCTGAGCTACGGTCCCGTGTACTCACGAGTTTACCGCACAGCATTTGCCGGTTTGGAGGAGACGCGGTCCCGGATGAAGTAGAACATGAAGTCGGGCGGTGGAACGTGAAGTGTCTCGGGACCGCTTAATCATTCTAACCGGTTCGTGTCCTTTCGTACAGACCGGACCGGTACTATTTCATGAAACCTAGAACCAGCGGCTCATGATCACCTTCTGCTCGGTATAAAACCCGATGGCGTCCTTGCCGTGGGCATGGAGGTCGCCGAAGAACGACGCTTTCCAGCCGGCGAAGGGGAAAAACGCCATCGGCGCCGCCACCCCGACGTTCACGCCGACCATCCCGACTTCGCATCGCGACGAGTACTCGCGCGCCGACTTCCCGTTCTGCGTGAAGATCGCGGTCGCGTTGCCGAAGGGCGAGCGGTTCACGAGCTCGATCGCCGCATCCAGGGTCGGGACGCGGACCACCGAGAGCACCGGCCCGAAGATCTCCTCGCGGGCGATCGTCATCTCGGGCTTCACGTTGTCGAAAATCGTCGGTCCGAGGAAGTAGCCGCCCTCCGCCTTGCGCTGGCGGCCGTCGACCAGCGGCGTCGCGCCTTCCGCCACGCCCTTCTCGATGTAGCCCTCGACCTTCTTGCAGTGGTCCGACGTCACGAGCGGCCCCATCTCGACGTGGTCCTGCGAGCCATCGCCGACCGCCATGTTCTTCGTGCGCTCCACCAGCAGCTCGAGCAGAGGACCCGCGGCGTCGCCGACCGGCACGAGGACGCTGCCCGCGAGGCACCGCTCTCCCGCCGCGCCGAATGCCGACCCGATGATCGCTTCGACCGTCTTCGGCATGTCGGCGTCGGCCATCACGATCAGATGGTTCTTCGCGCCGCCGAGCGCCTGCACGCGCTTGCCTTCGGCCGCCGCCGTCGTGTAGACATACTTCGCGATCGGCGTCGACCCCACGAATGAGACCGCCTTTACCAGCGGATGCCGCAGCAGCGCGTCGACCGCTTCTTTCCCGCCGTGCACCAGGTTCAGGACGCCCGCGGGCAGTCCCGCCTCGTGCAGCAATTCGATCGCGCGCGTCGGCGTCAACGGCACCTTTTCCGATGGCTTCAGCACGAACGTGTTGCCGCAGGCGATCGCGAACGGCCACATCCACAGCGGCACCATGGCCGGGAAGTTGAAGGGCGTGATGCCGACGCAAACGCCGATCGGCTGGCGGATCGTCTTGCAATCGATCCCCGCCGCGACGTCGTTGAGGGAATCGCCCATCATCAGACTCGGCATCCCGCAGGCCACTTCGACCATCTGGATCATGCGCCGGACTTCCATCGACGCGTCGGACGCGGTCTTGCCGTTCTCCGAAGTCAGGATCGCCGACAGTTCGCTCGCGTGCTGCTCGAGCAGCGACTTATAGCGATAGAGAACCTGGACGCGGTCGACGACCGGCACGTCGCGCCATTTGAGGAACGCTGCATGCGCCGAGCGCACCGCGCGGTCGATATCCGCCTCCGTCGCGTACGTCGTCTCGGCCAGCACGGCGCCGGTCGCGGGATTGGTCACCGCGCCCAGCGTACGCCCCGCCGGACTCTCCCACTGTCCATCGATATAAAAAGATACCCGTCCGATTTTCGTTTCCGTAGCAATCATGATTCCGCCTCCCATTCCGGTTCGCCCGCCGGCGCTTCCACGCCGCGCATCAACATCACGTACGCCGCGCCCGATACGCCGAACCCGACAAACCACGCATAGTCATACAACAGCCGCAGCGCCGGGATCACGAGTCCCAACAGCGCCACGACAATGCCCACCACGAGCGCGACGATCGCCTTCCGGTTGAAGCCGTTCTCGTACTCGTAGATTCCATTCCGCCGGTACAGGTCGCCGACGTTCAAGTTCGATTTTCGCAAGAGAAAGTAGTCCGCGATCATCACGCCGGCGATCGGACCGAGCAGCGCGGAGTACCCGACCAGCCACCCGAAGACGTAGGCGCTCAGGTCGCTCAGGAGCTTCCACGGCATCATGAGGACGCCGATCACGCCGGTGATGACGCCGCCCGTCCGAAACGAGATGCGCTGCGGGTTGAGGTTGGCGAAATCGTTCGACGGCGAGACGACGTTCGCCGCCACGTTGGTGGTGAGCGTCGCGATCAAGAGAGCGATGAGCGCGATGAACGCCACCAGCGGCTCATTGAACTTTCCGAGCAGCTCGACCGGGTCCCAAACCGGCGCGCCGAAGAGCACGACCGATGCCGACGTCACCGCGACCCCGATGAACGCGTACAGCGTCATCGTCGCAGGCAGTCCTAGCACTTGTCCCCACACCTGCGCCTTCTGCGATTTCGCGTAGCGCGTGAAGTCGGGGATGTTCAGCGCGACCGTCGCCCAGAAGCCGACCATGCCGGTGAGCGACGGGATGAAGAAGCGCACGAACTCCGCGGTGGTCTTGAATTTGCTCGGCGAGGACAGCACGGGGCCGAAGCCGCCGGCCTTGCTCACCGTGAACCACAACAGCGCGAGTCCGACGATCAGCAGGAACGGCGCACCGACGCCTTCGAGGATGCGGATTGTGTCGATGCCTTTCCAGACCACCCACATATTCATCAGCCAGAACCCGAAAAAGCAGATCCAGATCCCGGCGCCGGAATGCGCCACCGAAGGCCACACGATCTTGGCCATCGACCAGATCGCCTGCCCGCCGATCCACGTCTGAATGCCGAACCAGCCGCATGCCACTAGAGCGCGCAGCACAGCCGGGACGTTGGCGCCGCGCACGCCGAACGACGCGCGCACGAAGACCGGGAACGGGATGCCGTACTTCGTACCGGCGTGCGCGTTCAGCACCATCGGGATCAGCACGATGACGTTGCCGAGGAGAATCGTGAAGATTGCTTCCTTCCAACTCATCCCGCCGGCGATCAGGCCCGATGCCAGCATGTAGGTCGGAATGCAAACCGCCATCGAGATCCACAGCGCCGCGAAGTTATAAATGCCCCACGTGCGCTTCTCCAGTGGAATCGGCGCCAAGTCCTCGTTATATAGCGTCGGATCGTACTTCGCCATGTCCCCTCCGGACCCTTACTGCCACGCGCCGCCGCGCGCTTCCCGCTTGACGTAGTTGCCGCGGCCGGCCTTCCCCAGCCACTTGCCGTTGTCGACAATCACTTCGCCGCGCGACAGGACGGTCCGCGCATTGCCCTCGACTTCGTACCCCTCGAACATCGAGTAATCGACGCGCATGTGGTGCGTCTTGGCGCTGATCGTGTACTTCGCCTTCGGGTCCCAGATTACGATGTCGGCGTCGCTGCCCGCGGCGATCTCGCCCTTGCGCGGATACATGCCGAAGATCTTCGCCGGCGCGGTCGACGTGATCTCGACGAAGCGATTCATCGTCAGTTGTCCGTGATTCACGCCGTAGTGATACATCAATTGCAGGCGGTTCTCGATGCCCGGACCGCCGTTCGGAATCTTCGTGAAATCGTCCTTGCCGAGCACCTTCTGGTCCTCGAAACAGAACGGGCAGTGGTCCGTCGAGACCACTTGCAGGTGGTCGTGCTTCAGGCCGTCCCAGAGCTTCGGAAGATGCTTCTTCTCGCGGAGCGGCGGCGTGAACACGTACTTCGCGCCCTCGAAATTCGGACGCTCCAATTCCTCGATCGAGAGCAGCAGGTATTGCGGACAGGTCTCCGCGAAGGCCGGGACGCCGCGGTCGCGCGCCTCGCGCACCTGATTCAGCGCGTCTTCGCTCGAAAGGTGGACGATGTAGACCGGCGCGCCCGCGATCTCGGCCATGGCGATCGCGCGATGCACCGCCTCCGCCTCAGCCCGCGGCGGACGGGTCAGGGCGTGATAGATCGGCGCCGTCTTCCCTTCCGCGAGCGCCTTCGCGATGATCACGTCGATGACGCTGCCGTTCTCGGCGTGCATGCAGATGAGCGCGCCGTTCTTCGCCGTGCGCCCCAACGCTTTGAAAATCGTCGCGTCGTCGACCATCAGGACGTTGGGGTACGCCATGAACATCTTGAAGCTGGCCACGCCCTCGCCGACCAGTTCGTCCATGTCTTCGAGCCCGCACGTGCCCAGATCGGTGACGATCATGTGCAGCCCGTAGTCGATGCAGGCCTTGCCGTTGGCCTTCTTCCACCAGGTGTCGAGCGCGTCGCGCATCTTCGTGCCGCGACCCTGGATCGCGAAATCGACCAGCGACGTGGTGCCGCCGAACGCCGCCGCGCGCGTGCCCGTCTCGAAGTCGTCCGCCGACGTAGTTCCGCCGAACGGCATGTCGAGATGCGTATGGCAGTCGATTCCGCCGGGGATGACGAACATGCCGGTGGCGTCGATGACCTTCTCGGCGTCCGCGATGCCCGCGCGCACTTCGCTAATCCGCTCGCCGTCGATCAGGACGTCCGCCTGCTTGGTGTCGCGCGCCGTCACGACCGTGCCGTTTCGAATCAGAGTTCTCATCCCGTGATCTCCTTACTTGACGCAGAGACACAGAGACGCAGAGAACACAAAGCATTCTTCTCTGTGTCTCTGCGTCTCTGCGTCAAATCGAAATGCCTCAAGCTCCAACCCTCTGGGCCCAACTCTCGCTCTCTCTTCCCGTGTCCACCCGCTCCATCGAGATGCAGCCCTCGACCGGACACACCAGCCAGCACAGATTGCAACCCACACATTCGACCTCATCGACGCGCGGAATGCGGCCCGCCGGTGTCTTGCCGTTCGTCCCCGCCGCCATGGAGTCGAGCTTCGGGATCGGCGTTACCGTGACCGCCGGCCGCGCCTCGCCTTCGACGTGGATGCACTGATGTGCGCCGTCCCAGCATGCGATGTAGCAGAGCTCGCAGCCGATGCATTTCGCGCGATCGATGCGCGCCACGATGCGGTAGTTCAGGTCGAGGTGCTTCCACTCCGTGACCTTCGGCAGCGACCGTCCCCGGAAATCCTCGATGGTGGCGAAGCCCTTCTCGTCCATCCAATTGCCGAGGCCGTCGATCATGTCCTCGACGATGCGGTACCCGTGATGCATGGCCGCGGTGCACACCTGCACCGTGCCGCAGCCGAGCAGGATGAACTCCGCCGCCTCGCGCCAGGTCGAAACGCCCCCGATACCCGAGATCGGGAGTGCGATCTCCGGATCGCCTGCGATCTGTTGGCACAGGTGGAGCGCGATCGGCTTCACCGCCGGTCCGCAGTACCCGCCGTGGCTCGTCTTGCCGCCGACGTCGGGTCGCGGCGTCAGAGTGTCGAGGTCGATGCCGGTGATCGAGTTGATGGTGTTGATGGCGGAGAGTCCGTCCGCGCCGCCGCGTTTGGCGGCCCGGCCGACCGCGCGGATGTCGGTCACGTTCGGAGTGAGCTTCACCAGCACCGGCGTGCGCGCGACCTCTTTGACCCACTCGGTGATCATGCAGGAGTAGTCCGGCACCTGCCCGACCGCCGCGCCCATGCCGCGCTCGCTCATGCCGTGCGGACACCCGAAGTTCAGCTCGAGGCCGTCCGCGCCGGCGTCCTCGCAGCGCTTCACGATGTCGTGCCAGGTTTCGCGCTTCGACTCGACCATCAGGGACGCGATCACCGCGTTGTGCGGGTACCGCTTCTTGACCTCCGCGATCTCGCGCAAGTTGGTCTCGATCGGGCGGTCGGAGATGAGCTCGATATTGTTGAGCCCCATCATGCGCTGCCCGTTCCAATCGACGGATGAGTAGCGCGAGGAGACGTTGACGATCGGCTCGCCGATGGTCTTCCATACGGCGCCGCCCCAGCCCGCGTCGAACGCGCGCATGATCTGCTCGCCGCAGTTGGTCGGGGGTCCCGAGGCCAGCCAGAAGGGATTGGGGCACTGAATGCCCGCAAAATTCGTTTTGAGATCAGCCACGGAGGGCCTCCGATAAACATGGCGCGGGCTGAAGCCCGCTGCAGGCTAAAGCCTGCCCCACAAGATCGGTCAGCAACTGTGGGGCAGACTTCAGTCTGCGGCGGGCTTCAGCCCGCCTTACCTGCAGAGCCTTAACCACGGAGCGCCTCCACCATTGCCAGTGCCGCACGCTTGCCGTCCGCGACCGCGTCCACGACCTCGCGGCCGCCGTTCACGCAGTCGCCTCCCGCGAAAAAGCGCGGGTTCGATGTGCGTCCGGTCGGACGGTCGACGACGATCGCGCCGCGGTCGACGTTCACGCCGCACGCTTCCAACAACCCTGTGAGCCGCGTCTGCCCGAGAGCCGGAATCACCATGTCGCATTCGACTGCGAACTCGGTGCCCGGAATCGGCTGGGGACGCCTTCGGCCGCTCGCATCGGGCTCGCTCAGCCGGGTCTCGACGAACTTGACCGCCGTCGCCTCGCCATCGCGCTCGATGATCTCGACCGGCTGCGACAGCCAGTGGAATTGCACGCCTTCCACCTTGGAATGGTCGTACTCGAAGGAGAACGCCGGCATTTCGGTTTCGGTCCGCCGGTAGAACAGGTGGACTTCCTCGGCTCCCAATCGCTTCGCCGCGTTGGCCGCGTCGATGGCCGTGTTCCCGCCGCCGATCACGATCACCCGCCGGCCCACGTGGAAGTCCGGCAGAGTCTTATACCGTTCGATGAAGCGCAGCGCGTCGACGACGCACAGCGCGTCCTCACCCGGAATCCCGAGCCGCTCCATCGCGCCGAGTCCGACGCCGATGAACACGAAGTCGTACTGCTTCTGCAAGTCGCTCAGCGACACCGTGCCGCCGACCTCTTCGCGCTGGAACTCGACGCCCATGCGCCGCGCCATCTCGACTTCGCGCAGACTGTCCGACGGCCGCAGCTTGTACTCCGCGACGCCGTAGGTGTTCAGACCGCCGGGGTACGGACGGTTGTCGAACACGGTCACATCGCAGCCGGACCGCCGCAGCTCGGCAGCGCACGCGATCGACGCCGGACCGCCGCCGACACACGCCACGCGACCCTTCACCTGCTCGGCCCGCGGCGGCACGACGCGCGGCGCGTCGTAGAACCACTCCATCGCATGCCGCTGCAGCCGCGCAATCTCGATCGGCTTCTTCTCATGCCGCAGCATCACGCACGCGCCCTCGCAGAGGACGTCGACCGGGCACACGCGCGAGCAGCTCAGGCCGAGGACGTTTGCGTCCAGAATCGTGAGCGCCGAACCGCGGATATTGCCGGTCGAAATCTTCTTGATGAAACGCGGGACGTCGATATGGGTCGGACACGCCGCCGTGCACGGCGCGTCATAACAGAACAGGCAGCGATTCGCCTCGGCGAGCGCCGACTGCGGTTCGAGAGCGGGATGCAGGTCCGCAAACTTCTCGACATTGCGGGGTAAAGGGAAGCTCACTTGACCGCTCCCGCGGCGAGCATCGAGCCGCAGCGCGCCAGGCTGGCATCGAGCGCGTCGATGAACTGATCCACGTCCGAGCGCCCGATGTTCATCGGCGGCGTGATGCGGATGACGTTGCCGAACATGCCGCCCTTGCCGATCAGCAGGCGATTCTCGCGCGCGGCCTCCATCACGGCCGCGGTCTGCGCCGCCGCGGGCTTCTTCGTCGCGCGATCCTCGACGAGTTCGACCGCCTGCATCAGACCCATGCCGCGGACGTCGCCGATGATCTCGTGCTTGTCCTTGAGCTCCTCGAGGCGTCCGCGCAGATAGCCGCCGGTGTCGGCGCAATTCTGCATCAGGTTCTGCTCTTCGATCAGGTCGAGGACGGCCTTGGCCTGGGTCGTGGTCACCGGATTGCCGCCGAACGTCGAGATCGTCAGCCCCTTGACGCTATCCGCCACTTCCGGCTTCGCCACCGTGAGACCGATCGGCATGCCGTTGCCGAGGCCCTTGGCACTCGTGATGATGTCGGGCGTGACACCCCAATGCTCGATGCCGAACCACTTGCCGCCGGTGCGGCCCCAAGCGGTCTGCACTTCATCGCTGATGAAGACTCCGCCGTGGTTGCGTACGATCTGCTCGACGATCGGGAAATACTCCTTGGGCGGCGTGATGAAGCCGCCGACACCCTGGATCGGCTCGCCGATGAAGCCCGCGATCCGCCCGCTGGTCGTGGATCGGATCAGGTCCTCCATATCCTTCGCGCACTGCACTTCGCACGTCGGATAGGTCAGACCCAGCGGGCAGCGGTAGCAGTACGCGTTATGCGCATGGACGATCCCCGCCTGCGGCGGTCCGAGCTTCCAAGCACCCTGTCCCGTCAGCCCCATCGCCACCGCCGAACGCCCGTGATAGGAGTGCCGCAGCGCCACGATCTCCGTGTTGCCGGTGTAGCACCGCGCCGCCATGAGGGCGGTCTCATTGGCCTCGGTCCCGGAGTTCGTGAAGAACGATTTCGTCAGTTGCCCGCCCGGCGTGATGGAGGCGATCTTCTTCGCCAACTGCACCTGCGGCTCCGTCGCGAACACCGTCGAGACGTGCTGCAGGGTGTCCAACTGCGCGTGAACCTTGGCGTTCACCTGATCGTTGCAGTGGCCGACGCTCACCGTCACGATCCCGCCGAAGAAGTCGAGGTACTGGTTGCCGTCCGCGTCCCAGACGTATTGGTCCTTGGCGCGGGTGACCACGAGCGGGTCCTTATAGTAGTGGAAAACTGAGGGGAAGAGAAAATCCTTCTGGGCAAGTATGATTTCGTCTTTGGTCATGGGATTACGCCTTCACTAACGACTCGTACATATCCGGCCGGCGGTCGCGGAAGAACTGCCAGGTCTTGCGGACCTCGGCGATCATGTCCAAGTCGAGGTCGGTCGTGAGGACCTCGTCCTGGTCACGCGACGCCTGCGCGATAATTTGGCCGCGCGGATCGCAGAAATAACTCTGTCCATAAAACTCACCGATATTCCACGGCGCCTCGACACCGACGCGATTGATCGCGCCCACGAAATACCCGTTGGCGACCGCGTGCGCCGGCTGCTCCAGTTTCCAGAGGTACTCGCTCAAGCCCGCCACAGTCGCCGATGGATTAAAGACGATCTCCGCGCCGTTCAGTCCCAGGGCGCGGGCGCCTTCGGGGAAGTGACGGTCGTAGCAGATGTAGACGCCGATCTTGGCGAAGCCGAGGTCGAAGACGGGATACCCGAGATTGCCGGGGCGGAAATAGAACTTCTCCCAGAAGCCGGGCGCGACGTGGGGAATGTGTGTCTTCCGATACTTTCCGACGTAGGACCCGTCGTTCTGGATCACGGCGGCGGTGTTGTAGTAAATCCCTTCCTGCTCGATCTCGTAGATCGGGACGATCAGGGCGACGTGCAGGCGCTTGGCGAGGTCCTGCATCAATTTGATGGTCGGACCGTTGGGGATGGGCTCGGTGAAGTCGTACCACTTCGTGGTCTGTTCGGCGCAGAAGTACGGCCCGTAGAAGATTTCCTGGAGACAGACAATGGCTGCGCCGTCCTTGGCGGCCTTCTCGATATAGGCGACATGCTTGTCGAGCATGGCCTTTTTGGTGACCTCGAGCGAGCTATCCGGAGGGGCGGCGTTGGTCGCCTGGATCAAAGAACACCGCACGATGCGCATCGTGATATTAGAACACAGCGGTATTCGCTTGTCTGCGCCGCGACCGCTGCCAACAGAGCCGCGACAGGGATGGAGCCGGGCCGCACCCGGCCGAAACTGCCGGACCGCGTTGTCGCGGCGACGCCATCAGCGGCGTTAGGGGGAACCGCTCCATAACTGTCGCGGCTCTGTTGGGCACCGCCCGCGACACGAGTGTTGTCACGGAGGCGGACGATTTTCGTTTAAAATCAGCGGCTTGCGATTCCGTCGCGACAGCGATCGACGTCTCTACTTCGGAAAGACGATCGGCAGCGCGGTCTCCGAGGTGAACATGCAGCGCGCGTTGTGGCCGCACAATTCGACCTCGACGACCTTGTGATCCTTGGCGCCGTACTTCGACGTCATCAGCGCGCCGAACGCCTGGCCGCGTGCGAGACGCGTCGGACCCTGCGCCATCGCGGGGCACGAGCCGTCGAAGCCGCCCAGCGGGAGGATGTCGATCTGGCCGAGCAGATAAACGGTCGGGCGTGACACGAGCTGCTTCTTCAGTTGATCGTCGGGGATCTTGGAGGCGTACCCGTTGCCGCGGTTCTCCATGCCGTAGGGCCAGTTGTCGTACGTCGTGCAATTCCGGCCGTCGCCGAAACGGGTGAAGTTCTTGCCGTCCGCGGAGGGTCGCAGGGCTTCGGGGTACGCATAGCTCGACGGGTTGGACACGACATACGTCACGGGCACGCCGAGCGAGTCGTGCACCTTGTTCGACATCTCGTACCGGGTCACGAATTGCCCGCCGGCCGAGTGTCCGGCGACCACGATCGCCCGCAGGTTCGGGAAGACGTTCTTGTTGGCGACCTTGCGTAGGATCTCGTCGGCGAAATCGTATGACGTGAGCTCCTTGTTGCTGACCGCGACGCCGCCCGACCGCCAGCTATCGCCGCCGCATGGCCAGTTCACTTCGTTGGCGTCGAGCTTGTCCGCGCAGCCTCCGCCGGTATTGGACGCAAATCGCGGGGAGATCACGATGGTGTCGTCGAGCGCGCCCGCGAGGAACGCGGCAGCCACGGCGGTCCGGAAGTAGTTGTCGGCATCACGCCCCGCGCCGTGGACCAGGATGAACGCGCGGCGGATGTTCTCGTTCCTCTGCGTCATCGAGTAGGTCCGGTAGACCATCGACCGCGACGGGCCGTTGTGCAGCGTCAACCACTCGGTGCAGCCGGCCGGGGTCGTGCACGGGGCCGCGAAGGCCGCGAACGGGAGGAATAGAAGCAATGCGCGCATGAGCGCAATGTTATCGCTACTCCACCGGGACGTAAACCTGGTCGTGTACGGCGTTGGGGGTGACGATCGCCAGCGGCACTTTTCCGCCCGTCGCCAGCGCGGTCGGGACTTGGGCGTTGATCTGGTATACGCCCGGCAGCCCGGGCGCCAATCCGACGTAGGAAATCGACGCCGGCTTGCCGCCGATCAAGACGCACATCGAGCTGTTGTCGCAGCTCGTGCCGCCCGGCAGGACGGTGGTGCTGAGCGGGTTCGTGCCGCCGGGACGTCCGTCGGCGACCGCGGGATTCACGGCGCCGAGACCGGTCATGTAGATCTGAATGGTCTCGCCTTTGTGGGCGGGATTGGCGTCATTTACGACCGAGAAATCGCTGTGCAGGATGGCGCCCGAACCGGCGCCGGACTGGTCCAGCGCGAAGATGCCGGGCACGGTCGCCGCCACCGGAAGCGTCACGGTATTCGACGTCCCGTTCTGATTCGCGACCACAATGGTCGCGGTCGGACCCACGGTCGCGTACGGGACAATCGCGTAGATGCGGTCGGCGGCGACGTAGTACAGGGCGGCAGACTTGCCGTTGATCGTCACGGTGACGCCATTCAGCGTGAGGGGGAATGGCAGCGCCGAAATCTGCTGGGTGCTGCGCGCCAAGCCGGCGCCGAAGAGCGTGATAAACTCGCCGGGCGCGATTGGCGTCCCGGCCGGGGCATAGCTGGCGGTGTTCACCGCGCCGCGCGGGTTCAGAAACACGCCCGTCCCACTGACGGGAGCCATCACGGCCCCTACGTATAATTCGTACGCGTCCGGAGCGGTCGCGTCGAGCGAGGTCCCGACGAAGCCCGCGGCGCCGAGTCCGATGTGCGCCAGTTCCGCCGTCCCGGACCCGTTCGAGGCCAGGGTGTACCGGTTGACGCCGCTGAAGTCGAACGCGCCCGCGCCGAAACCCCTATACCGCCGCGACCACGTCACGAACCCGAGACCGCGCGCCGCGACCGACCCGCTGAACTCGGAGACCGGGGCGGGGTCGGTGGCGTCGACCCGCAGGCCGGCGCCCCAGTAGTCTCCGTTCCACGTCGCATTGGTCGCGCCGGTGACCGACTTCACGCCGATCAGGATGTCGTTGCCGGACCCGCCCAGGATGAAGTTGCCCGAGTTCGACACGAAGACGTTCCAATTCGAGCCCAGGATCGAGGAGCCGGCGCCGAACGAGAACGTGCCCGTGCCATCCGCATTCACGACGTAGGTCGCGCCGGTCACCTGCTGGGTCTGCATGGCTCCCGAGGCGATACTCGCGGCGTGGCCGGTCACCGGGAAATCGGCGAACTTGCTGCCACTCGGCGTCAGACCGAAGATGGCGCTCTTCGCCGGAAACGCGAGCGTCGCAGTCCAATAGGTCCCCGCGAAGGTCGGCGCTTTCGTCGGCGCAGGGATCGCGACGAAGAGGTCGTAGGTCGTGTCGGTGGACTCGGTCGAGGACCCGATCAGCGCCTCCGGTCCGATCCGCGCGTTCAGCTTCTTGCCCTTTTGAAGGGGGCTATCCATCACCACAAAGCCCGCCGGATCAACGGTGTAGGTTCCGAAATCGAACGTGCCCGTACCACTGAAGGTCAGTGTCCCGCTGAGACTCTCGGGCGTTACAACACCGCCCTTCGAGTCCGTCCCTACGGCTATTTGACGAAAGTAGTATTTACCCGTAAGATATTGATTACTGAGAACCTGGGCGTTCCCGGCGACGGCCAGGCCCGCGATCAGCACCCACCCCGTGAGTCGAATCATGACGCAATCTTAAACCCGCGGCCGGGAGATTCCGCGCGGAAGTCACCCAGTACTACCGAAAATTAATGGAACTCCAAATAGGCGATTGTGTTTGGATGGTCATAGAATGAGCGCTGCACGAAGCGCTTGGAGGGAAGTATGGTAAGGCCTCGGAGGATCTGGGTTTTGAGCGGTTTCGCCGCTCTGGCCTGTTCCGGTTTTCTCATCGCACAGCAGGAGCAGCAACTCCCCGTCGAACACCCGGAATGCTCGTTCTTCGGACCCGAGCGGGAGCGCTACGTCACCGACGCGCTCGAGAAGATGACCGGACGTCGCAAGACCCGTACCCTGAGCACGACGACCGAGCAGGTCTCTCGCGCACTGGCGGTGATCCCCGGCGGCAGCCAGACCTACACCTTCGACAAGGCCCACACCACCGGCAGTCTCGACTCCTACATCTGGGCGGACTTCCAGAAGCACGGTATCACGCCCGCGCCCAAGACGAACGATTGGGAGTTCGTCCGCCGCGTAACGCTCGACCTGACCGGCCGCATCCCGACTCCCGATAAGGTCCTCACTTTCGTCGCCGACAACGATCCGCAGAAGCGCGCCAAGCTGATCGACACGCTGCTCGCCACTCCGGAATGGACCGACAAGTGGACCATGTACTTCGGCGATCTGTACCAGAATATCGACAGCAAGCCGTCCACGAGCCTCCGCCGCTTCCCGCAGGGCCGCAATGCTTTTTACCAGTGGATCAAAGACTCGCTCGCGAACGGCAAGCCGTACAACCAGATGGCGACCGAGCTCATCGCGGCGGCCGGCACGAACACCTACAACGACGGCGCCAGCAATTGGATCCTGAACGGCTACATCACCGGCGGTCCCAACTCCGGGCAGGACATCATGGACCAGTCGACCGCGTTCGTGTTCGACACGTTCCTCGGGATCACACACGTGAACTGTCTGTTGTGCCACAACGGCCGCGGGCATCTCGACCAGCTCAGCCTCTGGGGCGGGGCGACGACGCGCTATCAGGCGTGGCAACTCGCAGCCCACATGGCGAAGACGACGTTCCCGAAGACGCCGGTCGACCCCACCAACAACAACATCTACTACTGGAGCATCGTCGACAATCCGAAGTCGACGGACTACCCGCTGAACACGACAACGGGCAACCGGCCGTCGCGCGTGGCGCCGACCGGGTGCAAGTCCGGCCAGCCGTGCTTCTACGTTCCGCCGCAGTACATCTTCAACGGCGACTCTCCGCGGCCCGGCGAAAATTACCGCGTGGCCCTGGCTCGCAACGTCACGAACGACTTCCAGTTCGCGCGCGCCACGGTCAACTACATGTGGGCGCAGTTCTTCGGACGCGGCATCGTGGACCCGCCGGACACGTTCGACCCAGCCCGCCTCGATCCCGACAATCCGCCGCCCGCGCCCTGGACGCTGCAGCCCTCGAATGCGGCGCTGCTGAACGCGCTGGCGCAGCACTTCATCGAGTCGAAGTACGACGTCCGCTCCTTGATGCGGGAGATCGCCAACTCGGACACGTACCAGCTCTCCAGCCGCTATAACGGCAACTGGAATCCCGACTGGGAGCAGTACTTCGCGCGCAAGTTCGTGCGCCGGCTGTGGGCCGAAGAGGTCCACGACGCGGTGGCGCAATCGAGCGGCACGTATCCCTCGTACACGATCACCGGCTTCACCGACCAGGGCTTCGCCAAGCCGTCGTACGCGATGCAGTTCCCCGATACGACCGCTCCTGGCGGCGACCTGGGCGGCATGCTCGACTCGTTCATCCGCGGGAATCGCGACGATCAGCCGCGCAAATCCGAAGGCTCGATCCTACAGGCTCTGAACCTCATGAACAACGTCTACGTCGTGCAGAGGTCGCATGCCACGGGCACGAACGCGAGCCAGCTCGTGATTCAGAATCTGAACAAGAGCAACACCGATCTCATCAACACTCTCTATCTGACGATCCTTTCGCGCCTCCCCTCGAGCGCGGAGATGTCCAAGGCGCAGGCGTGGATTCCCACCAGCGGCGCCACCCGGACTTCGTCCGTCCAGGACCTGGTCTGGTCGCTCTATAACAAGGTGGATTTCGTTTTCAATTATTGAGCCGGAGGACGTCATGAGCAACGAACAGGAAAAAATCAATCGCGAGCTGAGTAAGCGGCCCTGGGCCAACCGGACGTTCTTCAACCGGCCGCACTGGACGCGGCGCGGCTTCTTCGAAGTGCTGGGCGCCGGAGTGGGTGGCGCATTCCTCACGCAGAAGTACGCGAAAGCGGCCGAGATCTCCCGCTACACCGCGGGGTCGGGCTCTCCTAAGAACACCGCCAAGAATGTGGTCTTCATTCTGCTGAACGGCGCGCCGAGCCATACCGACACATTCGACCTGAAGATGGTCTCGGGCGTTACGCCGACTACATTCACGCCGAGCACCATCAACGGAATGATGTTCCCCACCGGGCTGATGCCGAATCTCGCGAAGAACCTCCAGAACGGGGACTTCACCGTCATCCGCTCGATGCGCTCGCATGCCCTGGTGCACAGTCTGGCGCAGACGTGGAATCAGATCGGACGCAATCCGGCGGCGGCGCTGGGCAACATCGCGCCGAATATCGGCAGCATCGTGGCCATCGAAAAGGATAAGGAGCGGCTCCCCGGACAGGTGTTCCCGACCTTTCTGGCCCTGAACTCGGGCGGCGCTGCCGGGGCCGGCTATCTCGCGGCGACCTACGCTCCTTTCAAAGTGAACGCCGCGGCGGCGGGCATCACGAATACCACCAACCCGGACGGCCAGACCTCGTTCAACAACCGCACGAACCTGCTGCACTCGCTCGACGACAACCTGCGCATCGATTCGCCGTACGGCGGGCCGCTCGACGACTACAACGACTTTTACAAGGCGGCGTCGGGACTGATGTATAACCCGGTGGTCAATGGCGCATTCGGGTTCACGACCGCGGAGAGCACGGCTTACGGCGCTAGCACGCTCGGCAACGCCTGCCTGGTCGCGTCCAAGGTCCTGAAGGCGAATCAGGGGACGCGCTTCATCCAGATCACGTCCAACGACGGCTGGGACATGCACCAGAACATTTACGCCGCCGGGAGTCTGCCGGCGAAGGCGAAGATCCTCGATAGCGCCGTCTCCGGTCTGTTGAACGACCTGAAGGCGAACGGGATGCTGGATCAGACGCTGGTCGTGATGTGCGGCGAGTTCGGGCGCACGGTCGGTCCGCTGACCGGGGCCGCGGGCCGCGACCATTGGCCGCAGATGTTCGCGTTCGTGGCAGGTGGCGGGACCAAGGGCGGACAGGCGATCGGCGCCACCAACGCGTCGGGTTCGGATACGACGGACTACGGCTGGTCGCAGAACCGCTACGTGTATCCCGAGGACATCGAGGCGACAATCTACTCCGCGGCCGGAATCGACTGGACCACGATCCGCCGCGACGATCCGCTTGGGCGCGGGTTCGAGTACGTGCCGCAGACGGGTCCGTTCCAGTTCTACCCGGTGCACGAGCTCTGGGGGTAGTTTTGTGGGGCGGACTTCAGTCTGCGGAGGGCTTCAGCCCGACCGATGCGGAGTCGGACTAAAGTCCTCCGCAGGCTGAATGCCTGCCCCACAATGCCGCAAGCGTACTACGATCGGAGGATGACTCGGCGGCTCGCTCTCGCGTTGATGGGGGCGCCTCTCCTACGGGGCGAAATCCGGTATCGGGAGTATGCTCGCTGTCTGCCCGACTATGTCACCGCACTCGCCGCTGACGCGTATCGGCGGCGCAATGAGCGACTCGCGTCCACGTCCGTGCAGGAATATCGGGCGTGGGCGCGGCGCACGTTTCTGCAACTCGCGGGGCCGCTTCCCGAGCGCACTCCCCTGCACTTGCGCACCACAGGAACGGTGGATCGCGCGGCGTATCGTATCGAAAAGCTGGTGTACGAGAGCCGTCCCGGGCTGTTCGTGACGGCCAACCTGTACGTGCCGAAGAGCGGGTCGGCGCCGTACCCCGGCGTGCTGTTCCAAATGGGGCACGCGACCGATGGGAAGGCGAGCGCTCTATATCAACGCTGCTGCCAGGGGCTGGCGCAACTCGGACACGTCGTGCTGGCGTTCGACCCGATGGGCCAGGGCGAACGCATCGCGTATCCCAAGCGGTCGGCGGACGATGAGCACACGATCCCCGGGCGGCAGATGCTGCTGACCGGTGAGAGCGCGACCGGCATGCAGTTGTGGGACGCGATCCGCAGCCTCGACGTCCTGGCAGCCGATCCGCGCGTGGACCCGAAGCGGCTGGCATCGACCGGACAATCGGGCGGCGCAACGCTGACGATGTTCCTGGCGGCGGCGGACGACCGTCTGGCCGCGGCCGCGGTGTCGTCGGGGAACACCGAGAATTTCGCGACCGTGCCGTTCTTCCCGCCGGGCTCGACCGACGACGCGGAGCAGGACTTCATCGGCGCGGGTCCGCTGGCGTTCGACCGGTGGGACACGCTGTGGCCGATGGCCCCCAAGCCCCTGCTGGTGGCGGTGAGCGCGCGCGATTTCTTCGGGACGTACTCGCCGTCGTACGACGCGAGCCGTCGTGAGGAGTACCCGAAACTGGCGCGGGCGTACGCGGAGCTCGGCGCGCTGGAGCATCTCCAATTCTTTGATACTCCGCTGCCGCATGGGTTGTCTTACGGACTGCGGGTCGCGATCTACAACTGGTTCGAGCGGCATTTGAAGGGCAGCGCGCGGACGATCGAGGAGGAGCCGCCGACCGCGCCCGAAACCGAGCAGACGCTCTGGTGCGGCGCGACCGGGAACACGGCCCGCGACTTCGGCGCCAAGACTCCGTTCGCGCTGCTCAAGGCGCGCGCGGGCGCGATTCAAACTCCCGAGCGCGTGCCCGATTTGCGCGCGGTCCTCGCGGTCGAGACGCCCACGGCGAAGCTCGAAGTCCGAGGCACGACGCGATATGCGGCGTGCGACATCCACGCGGTCGAGGTCAATAGCGCGCGAGACGTTTGGTGCCCCGCGTGGCTGTTTCTGCCGCGACGTCCGTGGACGCGGCTCGTGATCGTCGTCGAGCCGAACGGGCGGAACGGCCGCTGGCGGGAGGGCGATTTGTACGATCAGATCGCATCGAGCGGTGTCGCGGTGTGCGCCGTCGACGTGCGCGGAGTCGGCGACCTCGAGCCGCAGTACAGCGCGGGATCGGTCGGGTACGAGCGGTCGCACCAGAGCGAAGAGGACTACGCGTGGGCGGGACTCATGCTGGGACGTCCGCTGGTCGGGCAGCGCGTGACGGATGTGTGGGCTTTTGTGCAGGCGCTCGCGGCGGCGTATCCGGCGGCGACGATGTCCCTAGCGGCGCGAGAGAAGATGACGGTCCCGGCGCTCTGCGCCGCAGCCATCGAGCCGCGCATCGCCAGCGTGTATCTCTGCCGCGGACTGCGGTCGTGGCGGAGCCTGGTGGAATCGGCGGACTACTCGCACACCTTCGCGAACTTCGTCCCGGACGTCCTGCGGAAGACGGACCTGCCCCAGATCGCGCGCTCGATCGCGCCACGAAGGGTCGTGAACGGCGAGGCTTGGGACGCGGCGGCGATCGCGGGAGTCTAGGGCGCCATCCAGCGGAAGACGTCTCCAGCGAGCGTGTTGAGGCTGTTGACGACGCGGTCGGTCTCGACGCTGACCACGGCGAACCTCGGGAGCGACTCGCCGGCGCGGAGCAGTTCGTGGTGGGCCTCGCGTAGGTCCGGGAGGGGCGCGCCGGGCGTTTCTCCACGCAGGGCGCGGGAGAGGATGGCGAGGGTCGCTTCGACCTCGTCGGCAAACACGTGGAACGCGGGCTGGGGAGCGGCGTTGCGGGTGGCGTGCAAGCCGGCTTCGAGCGCCAGGAGCGCGTGGGCGAGGCGATGAGAGTTCGCCAGCAAATCGGCGAGCGCGCGAAGGCGGGCGGACGAGATACCCGGCTCGACCGAAAGGCGGTCCGCTGACGCCTGCAGATTGGATCGGGCGCGCCGGCCAGCCAGACGGAGCGCGTCGAGCTCTCGCGGCGGTGGCGCGGACGGTTGGTCGTAGCCGCAGCGCAGACCGTGGATGTAGGCGCCGTAGGCGTCCAAGAGCCGGGCGATCGTCTCGCCGACCTGCGTTCGTTCCCACGTCGGCCACACGGCATAGGCGATGAGCGCGACCGCGCCGCCGATCACGGTGTTGATACCGCGCGGCAGGAGGACAGCCGCCGGCAAGGTCCCATTCAGCGCTACGAGCATCACGACGATGGCGGTGATGGCGGTCGCCGCGACACCGTAGTTGGCCGGTCCGAAGCAGCGCGCCAGAAAGGTAAAGAGAGCGGCCAAGACGATCTCGACGCCCGTGCCCAACGGCAGGAAGTGGATGAGAGCGGTCGCCAACAAGAGTCCCAGCATCGTGCCGATGAGGCGTTGGACGCCGCGACTGAAGGTGCCGGCAAAATCGGGCTTGAGAACGATGGCGACGGTCATGGGCGCCCAGTAAGCGCGGGTCAGGGCGAGCGTCTGCCCGAGCGCTTCGCCCACGGCGACACAGACGGCCAGGCGGATCGCGTGCCGGCAGGCGGCGGAGCGGAGCGTGAGGTTGGCGCGGAGAATCGCGGCGCCGCTCTCCAGCCGCAAACGCCAGGAGCGTTCAGCCTCCGCGCGCACGAACTGCGCAGCGCCGGCGGGCGAGGCGTGGCCGACCAGGTCGAGCGCTGCGCGGAATTGACCGGAGAGGGCGTCGATCTGGCGGCGCGCGTCGCGGACCGTCTCGCCGGGATGGGCGCGCAGTTCCTCCGCGATGGCGGCGCCTTCCGCGAGTTCGCGCTCGGACCCGGCGGGCGCGGCGCCGGAGGCAATGGCGGCGGCGACGATCCGGAGCAGCGCGGACGCGGCGTCGAAGAAGCGGTCGATTGCCTGGACCGGCGCGCCGGCGCCTTCGTCGCGAGCGAGGCGGGCGCGGAAGCGGGCGAGCGCCACCAGCCCGAGGCGGATGCGCTCGGCCTGACTGAGCAGGGCGCGATATCGCTCGGCGGGGATGCTGCGGTCGCGGTCCAACGGCGCAAGCCAATCCTGCGCCTCGGTGCTTTGCGCGGTCACCGGCGGCGGCTCGGTCGCAGCGGCCGCGCCGGCGCTGTCGGCGAGCGCGCGGAAAAGAGACGCCAGTGCAGTGCGCTGCGGCCCATACGGGCGCAGAGGCCACAGCGCGATGGAGAGCGCGATCTGGAGCAGGCCGCCGCATCCGGCCAGAAGCCCGGAGACGGCCGCCTGGCGAGGCGGCAGCCCGAGCGCGGCAAACACGAGCACCGTGACGAGGCTGACCGTGCCAACATCGGCGGCCGTCTGGTCGAGCGCGACGAGCATGCCGGCGGCGAACGCCCAGGCGGTGACGACCACAAGCGTAAGGGCGTGACTGTTTCCGCAGAGGGCACCTACGCAGACGCCGACGGCCACCACCGCGGTCGCGGCCAGCATCCGGCGCGACCGTTGGATGTACGGGAGCCGGCTATCGGAGAAGGCGACGTTAAGGGCGCCGGTCGCGGCCAGCAGGCCTCCGCCGACGGCGTGAAACGCGAATCCAATGGCGATCGGCAGCGCGACGCCAACCGCATTGCGCAGACCGACCGAGGGCGCGATCTTCTCGGCATCGAAGCGGAAGACCGTGGCCCAGAAGGCGCTGCGCATGGGTTACCGGCACTTCGACGCGGCGAGCGCGTCGGTGGGATCGAGGCGAAGCGCGGTGCGGAATGCGGTGCAGGCGGCGCGGTCGTTGCCTAACGCGGCTTCGGCTTGGCCTAAGCCGTCGTAGGCCGCGGCGTCGCGACGGTTGCCGCGGATCGTGTCGCGGAAGACCGGGATTGCGTCCTGCGGCAGGCCGTAGTGGATCAGGAGGTAGCCGATGCGTTTGCGCGCCGCGGTGTCGGACTCCGGAGTGGCAGCGAGTGCGGCGCGAAGCTCGGTCTGCGCGTCGGGCAGGCGGCCGGATTTGGCGAGTGTGTCGATCAGCTCGGCGCGGGTTTCGAGAGGATTGACGTTGGCGGCGATGGCGCGTCGATAGGCGGCGGCGGCCTCGTCGATCTGGCCGCGTTGGGCCAGTATGCGCCCCATCTCGAGATTGGCGGGCCCGCTGGAGGGGTCCTCGCGCAGGACTTCGTCGAGATACACGGAGGCTTCGGTAAGACGTCCGGCCTTCACGAGAGCCGCGCCGAGACCGAGGCGGTTGCGGACCGTGTGCGCCACCGAGACCGCGTTGCGGTACTGCTCGATGGCCTCCTCGACGCGATCCTTGGCGAGGAGTTGGGCGGCCTCGTCGTAATAGCGGTCGGCTCGGTTGCCGCGATTGTGGCGCAGGAAGTAGTTCAGCCCGCCGGTGATCAGCGCCACCACAATGAGGGCGGCGAGCATGCGCCCGAGCACGTGCGGCGGTGTACGGGGCACGTCGGCAGCGGCATCCTGCGCGTGACCGACGGCGTAAGCGGCGAGGATATCGGGCATCGAGACCGTGCCCTTCAACTGGCGGACGTTGTCGCGGCTGACCACGGGAAGGGCGGGCAATCCGCTCTCCACGATGCGGCGCATGGCGAGATCGAGCGGATGGTCGAGGTGCAGGTGGGGGAAGTTCTCCGCGTTCAGGTCTTGCGTGCGCCGGGGCGATGGGACGAGCTCGCCGAGCGTTTGGCGCGGCGAAGCGGCATCGAGGGCCGCCGCGGTCACCATGCCGCGAAGGCCGCTGTCGTCGGCGACAGGCCAGGCGCCGCGCTGCCGGTCGAGGGCCGCGACCTCGGCGACGGTCTGGGTCGCAGCGAGGACTTCGGCATCCGAGCGGAAGGCGTTGCCGACCATCAGGAGCGCGTCGCGGGCGCGCGCCCCGGAGGGCAGATGGATACCGTCCTGATGCTGGAGCGCTTCGTAGATCGGCTCGTCCTGGAGGCGCGACGAGATGTAGTAGCTCATGAGGTTGGCGATCATGAGCGGGACGATGATCGAATAGTCGCGCGTCATCTCGAAGATCATGATCACGGACGTCATCGGCACGCGAACGATGCCGGCGAAGGCCGCGCCCATCCCGACCAAGGCGTACGCGCCCGCGCTGCCGGTGTAGTCGGGAAAAACGTTGTGCGCGACGCCGCCGATGGCGCCCCCCATCATGGCGCCGATGAAGAGGCTGGGTCCGAAGATGCCGCCGGCGTTGCCGGAGGCGTAGCAGGACGAGGTCGCCACCAATTTGAGGATGGTGAGCAGCGCCATGGCGCCGACGACCATCTGGCTATTGAGCGCCTGCCCGACGATCCCGTACCCGACTCCGAGCACGTTGGGGAAATACCACCCGAGGATGCCGACCACGAGCCCGCCGAAGACGGGCTGCAGCGGGAGGGTCTGTTTCGGGAGGTTGAGGAAGTGCTTGCGCTGCCAGAGCAGCAGCTTGACGAAGGCGACTGAGACCAGGCCGCCGACGGCGCCGAGCACCGCATAGATTCCGAACTCGACAGGGTGCACCAACTGATACGCCGGGACGTGGAAGAGCGGCTCATCGCCGAGCAGGAGATGCAGGACGATCCACGAGGTGGCCGAGCTCAGGACGATCGAGCCGAGGACCGGCGCGTGCATATCGCCCATCACTTCTTCGAGCGAAAAGAGGACGGCGGCGATCGGAGTGTTGAAGGCGGCGGCGAGCGCGGCGGAGGCGCCGATCGGGGCGAGGGCCTTGATGCTGGTGGTCGAGAGACCGAGACGGCGTCCGATGACGGAGGCAATGCCGGCGCCGATCTGCACGGACGGTCCTTCGCGTCCGAGCGCGATGCCGCTGGCGAGGGTGATGGAGCAGAGCCCGAACTTTCCGAGCACGGTCCGCAGGCTGATAAAACCGTCGCGGATGAAGAGCGCGATCTTGGTTTGCGGAATTCCACTGCCGCGCGCGTTCGGAAAATAGCGGGCGAGCAGGATGCCGGCGCCGAGCGATCCGACCACGGGGATGACGAGTCGGCGCCACGCGGCGGCATCGGCAGGATACAGCCGCGCGCCCAAGCGCTCGGTCAGCAGAATGAATGCGACGACGACCAAACCGACGACGGCGCCGATGATCAGCGTCAATACGAGAAGCACCTTATCTTCGTGCCGGGTCGCAGTCGACATTCCTTCGATTATGGGACGAGTGGGCGGCGTGAGGTATAGAATTTAGAACACAGGAATACGGATGCTTCAAATCATCAGGAGTCCCCAGATTTTCGACGTCGTGGTGGTCGGGTCAGGCGCGGGTGGCGGCACGGCGGTCAAGGTTCTGACAGACCGCGGCCTCAATGTCGCGCTGCTCGAAGCCGGCCCGATGCTCAACCCCCAGAAAGATTTCAAAGAGCACGTCATGCCTATCGACGTGGACCATCGCGGGGCGGGGCAGCACGCCGAGATGTATTTCGGACGCCAGCAATGGGGCTATTTCAACGCGCCGAACGGCTATTGGGACATTCCCAGTGAGCCGTATACGGTGGCGCAGGGCAGCGAGTGGCGCTGGTTCCGGTCGCGGATTCTCGGCGGGCGTACGAATCATTACGGGCGCATCTCCCTGCGGTTTTCCGACTACGATTTTCAGCCGGAGGACGGCCTCAGCGAAGCTTGGCCGGTGACGTACCAGGAGATGTCGCCGTGGTACGACAAGGCCGAGGAATTCATCGGCGTCACGGGCACGAAGGAAGGCCTGCGCACGGCGCCCGACGGCAATTTTCTGCCGCCGATTCCGCCGCGCGTTCATGAGTCGCTGATCAAAGCGGCGTGCGGGAAGATCAACATCCCGTGCATCCCTTCGCGTATGGCGATGCTGACGAAGTCGGTGCACGGCCGCGCCGCCTGCCACTACTGCGGGCAATGCGGACGAGGCTGCCGGACCGCGTCGGCGTTCTCGTCGAGCCAGGCGATGATCCTGCCGGCATTGAAGACGGGACACCTCACGCTCATCACGGGCGCAATGGCGCGCGAGCTGATCACGAATGGCGACGGCAAGGTGACGGCGGTCTCGTACGTCGATAAAGCCAGCCGGTCGGAGAAGCAGATCAAGTGCAAGGCGGTGGTGGTGGCGGCGAGCGCCTGCGAATCGGCGCGGCTGCTGCTGAATTCGAAATCGCCGCGATTTTCGAACGGCATCGCCAACACGTCCGGACAGGTCGGGAAGAACCTCACGGATTCGACCGGGTACAGCATGTCGGGCTTCATCCCGGCGCTGGCGGGGCTGCCGCGGCACAACGCGGACGGCATCGGCGGCATGCACCTGTACATTCCGTGGTGGCTGCACGACGACAAGAAAAAAGATTTCCCGCGCGGGTATCACATCGAGCTCGGCGGCGGCTTCCCGCTGCCGCATCTCGGCACTTTTGGCGGCCAAGTCGACCGTGCCGAGGGCTATGGCAAGTCGCTGAAGACGAAACTTCGCGACGAGTACGGCGCCTTCGTCAACTTCGCGGGCCGCGGCGAAATGATCCCGAACAAGGACACGTGGTGCGAGATCGACCCGGCGAAGACGGACGCCTTCGGCATCCCGGTGCTGCGCTTCCACTTCAAGTGGAGCGAGCACGAGATCAAACAGGTGGCGCACATGCAGCAGACCTTCGCCGACATCATCCAGGCGATGGGCGGGACGGTGCTGGGAGGTCGGCGCGAGGCGTCGCGCGCGATCTCGACGGGCGGCACGATCATCCACGAGGCCGGGACCGTCAAGATGGGCAAGGACCCGAAGAACTCGGTGTTGAACAGCTACTGCCAGGCGCACGACGTGAAGAATCTGTTCGTGTGCGACGCGGGACCGATGGTCAGCCAGCCGGATAAGAACGTGACGCTCAGCATCGTGGCGTTCTCGTGGCGCGCGTCGGAATATCTGGCGGATGAAATGAGGAAGGGCAATGTTTAATCCAGGGCAATTCTCGCGGCGCCAGATGATGGCGCGGATCGCGGCCGGGCTGACGGCGGTGGCGGCGGCCGATGCGCAGCACGTCCACGATCAGGTGGCGCAGGAGAAGACCGCGGCAAAGGGTCCGTACAAACCGAAAGCGCTGACCGCGCACGAGTATGCGACGGTGCAAAAGCTGTCGGACCTGATCATCCCGGCCGACGAGCACTCGCCCGGCGCGCTGGCGGCGAATTCGGCGGAGTTCATCGACTTCCTTTGCAACGCCGCGGACGAGATGAAGAACATCTGGACCGGCGGCATCCTGTGGCTCGACGAGGAAATGAAGCGTCGCTACAACGACAAGGTGTTCGTCGACGCGGCGCCCGAGCAGCAGACGGCGATGTTGGATCTGATCGCATTTCGGAAGAATCGGACGCCGGAGCTGAACCCGGGGATCGACTTCTTCGCGTTTTGCCGCCGGCTGGTGGCGGACGCGTATTATACGCACCCGATCGGGATCAAGGACGTCGGGTACATGGGGAACTCGGCGATGGCGTCGTTCAGCGTCCCGAAAGAGGCGCTGGATTACGCGATGAAGCGCAGCGGTTTGGGGTAAACACTGAGTCCTTTGTATCAGGGCACGACTTGAGTCGTGCCGTTGGGTACAAGCGAGCCACGGCTTTAGCCCCCGCCGGCCCTAACTCTTTCCGACCCAGGGGCTAAAGCCCAGGCTTGCCTTGTTCGATATCGGCACGACTCAAGTCGTGCCCTGATACAGGCTTCGCCATGCACTGGCAAAATACAACACCTACAGCGGGTGGAAGTCGAGCTTGCCGTCCCACATTACGTAGAAAGCGCAGCGCGTCGTCGAGACGCACTTGGTGTGCTGCGCTTCCTTCGCGGGCAGGAAGGCATAGCCTCCCGCATCCAGAATCGTCTCAGGACCGTCGCCCTGCCGTAGCGATAGCCTCCCTTCCAGGAGCACGACGCGTTCGTTGACGCTGTGCCAGTGCGGTTTGAAGACGTGGCCGGGCGGGACGCGGACCATGTATTCGGTCGTGCGGTCGTCCTCGCGCAGCACCATGCTTTCCGAGCCGTCTTTCGCGGTAGTCCAGGTTTGGGCGGCAAGCAGCAGCAGGGCGAGAATCATTGCCCGATTCTACGGGATCGTCTCGCCGTCCGGCTTGGAAGAATGCGACAGGAAGTGGCGGGCCAGCTCTTCGCTTTCGACGATGGCGGAGGGCGCTCCGCCGGCAAACTCGCGCATGTCGTGGATCAGATGCGCCTGATCGTAATAGCCGCACGCAATGGCGGTCTCGACCCATTTGCCGCCCGACTCGAACTCGCGGAAGACGCGCTGGAATCGCTGGATGCGCTCAAACATCTTGGGCGTGAGCCCGACGGCGGCCTTGAAGCGGCGTTCGAACGTGCGGCGGCTGACCTCTGGCACATGGACGCCGGCGAAAAAGGCGTCGATGAGCGGGTCGGATATATGTAGACGCTCGATGAGCAGCGCTTCGAGCTCTGCGATCGTGTCGACCTGAAAGTCGCACGGCAGGACCTTGCCGGTGAAGGTGTCCATCGGCTGGTTGAAGACTTTGGCGGCGCCGTGCGGGTGAAACCGGGCGCCCAGCACCTTGCCGGCGCCGGAGCTGCGCACCAGTAGGGGTTCGACGATCTGGCCGGCCAGGAAGCAACGCGGCTGACGAACCCAGGCTCCATCGTGGCAGGCGTCGAAGGGTTCGCCGAGATGCACGATGAGCTCGGGACGTCCGTCGGGCACAATTCGCTGCACTTCGCGGGAGTTGGTCTCGAGGGTCCAGAGACAGGCGAGGAAGGAACGGGCCGCCGGGGAAGGGTCGAACTGGCTATATTCCATGAAAAGGGCGGACGGCCGTTTTCCGACCGCCCGCCCTTCGATGCTACTAGAAGTTCACGCGGAGCATGAACTCGACGATGCGGGCGCCCGGATCGTTCGAGCCGGAGAAGTCGCGGAAAGCCGACGTTGTCTGGCCGAAGGCGGTGCTGCTGGGCGCGTTGGCGAGGAAGAAATTCGTCATGTTGAGGGCGTCCAGGAAGTTCGCGCGGAACTCCACGGAGCGCTTCTCGCCGAACTTCGTGTGCTTCACGACGCTCAGATCGATATGGGTTTGGCGCGGGCCGTACAGGAACACGTGCTGGCCGAACTGGCCGGGGATGATCTGCGGCCCGATGTAGGGCTTCGACGGGTCGAGCGTCTTGTTGTTGAGCTCGAACGCGGCATTGGTGTTGTCGATGATGTCTTGCGGCAGATAGTAGACCTTGCCGATGCCGTCGGCGCCGGTGGTCTTGCGGATCTGCATCATGCTCTGGAGCTGCGAGGCCGTCATGTTGTAGAGCACGACACCGGTTTCAGCGGTGTTCATGCCGGTGCGGCCGCTGGTGAGTTGGAACGGAGTGCCGGACTGGATGCGTCCCACGCCCGCGATCTCCCAGCCTTCCATCAGCTTGCGCGCGACCGCCGGTCCGCCGGTCAGGTACTTGCGGCCGTGGCCGAAGGGCAGCTCGTAGATGGAGTTGATTTTGAACGCGTGGCGGATATCGAAGCTTGCCGGAGCGCGGTCGAGACGGGTGTTGCGGAAGGTGGTCGGGGAGCTGAAGTCGTTCAACTGGTCGGACGCGCCGTTGATGATCGAGTGCGCCCAGACGTAGCTGCCCTGGAAGAACAGGCCGGACTTCATGCGGCGGCGGAATTCCACCTGCATGGCGTTGTAGAACGAGCTGCCCATGTTGGTGAGCATGTAGGAGCCGCCGCTGGCGACGTCGGGGTTGGCGACGAAGAGGTTGCGCGGGTAGCCGGCGGCGACCAGCTTGTTCATGTTCGTCGTGACGTTGTAGATCTGCTGGACGAGCGAGCCGGGGCGGTTCTGGCGCAGGTACTGCGCGTAGGTCGGATCGTTGGTCGTCGTGAGGCCGGTGGAGAGCATCTTGATGTCCTGCTGGCCGGGAAGACCCTGGTTCGCGAAGTTGTTGGTCTTCAGCGTGGTCGTATAGGGCAGCATGGAGACCGGGATGCCGTTGGCGATCGCGAGGTTGTTGGCGGCCTTGTAGAACTCATCGAGGAAGCCGCTCTCGAAGAGGTTGACCTCGTTGAGATTGACCTGCCGCCACTCCTTCAAACCGTGATTGCCGGTATAGCGGAGCTCCATCACGGTATCTTTCGCGATCTCGCGCTGGAAGCCGAGATTCCAGCTCTGTACGTAGCCCATCTTCAGGTTCGGGTCGAAGCCGTTCAGGCTGTTGGTGATCAGCGCGGGGATGGGATAGTTGGGCGTAGTCGGCGCGGGACGGCTCGGCAGGTTGGCGTCGCGGAAGAGGACGCTGCCCGGCGCGCCGAAGTACTGCGGATAGTTGCCCGGGTCGACCGACGTGCTGTTGGTGAGTCCGACGTTGCTGCCGTAGAGATTCTGGAAGACGTACGTGCCCTCGCGGATGCTGGCGATCGAATAGCCGGCGCGCAGCACGGACTTGCCCTTCTCCTTGCCGGTGAGCCAGCTCAGCAGACCGTTACTGCCGGGCATCTGCCAGGCGAACCCGATCGACGGGCTGATGGTGGAGGGGACGGAGTAGGGCTGCTTCATCGGTTCGAACACCGGCGCCGTGCCCGGGGTGATGCCGGGTTTGAAGAGGTTGCCGACGCCAGAGATGCCGTAGAGGCTCTGCACCGACACGCTCGAGTAGGTGTTGTTGAGGTTGTCGAAGGGGCGCTGCTGCTCGAAGCGGAGACCGAGATTCAAAGTGAAGCTCGGCTTGACGCGCCACGTATCGGAAACGAACGAGCCCCATTCGCGCTGTCGATTGATGTCGGTCTGCGGCACGTTGCCGTACTGGTGCGTGTCGCCGTTGAGGACGACGGAGCGGTTGATAGCCGTGACGCGGCCGGTGAGCATCGCGTACATGTTGCGCGCGTCGCCGAGCTGCGTAGTCGACGCGCCGGGGAAGTTGGCGGTCGTGAAGATGCTGGTCGCGCCGGTGTTGATCGGGTCGTTAGTCGCGAGGCCGGAGAACGCGATGGTCGGAATCACCGCCGTGCCGACGCTCTGGTACCAGAAGTTGATCTGGGTGAACTCGCCGCCGAACGCGACGAGGTGCTTGCCCTTGAGCCACGACAGGTTGTCGTTGAACTGCTTCACGGGGGAGGTGCGGCGGGAGGAGCCGGAGGTGGCCGTGATGCCGGTGACGTAGTTCAAGGTCGGGGAGAAGCCGCGCCAGTTGGAGAAGAGCGCGTTCGAGGATACGAGGTCGCGGAAGAGCGTGATGGAGCGGTTCTCCCCGGCTCGAAATTCGTTGGTTAGCGTCGGCTTCAACGAGGAGCGGAGGGAGACGGTCCCGGCATAGCGATTGCCGCGCTGGCCGGCGACTGCCGGATTGCCGAGGATCGTGCCTGTGCCGGGGTAGATCGGCACGATGCTGTTCGTGATATCCGGCGTGGAGTCGGTGACGTAGTAGGTCCACACGAAGGAGAGCTGGTTCGACTGGTTCAGGTTGTAGTCGAGCTTCGTCGTGTCGTACGTGCCGGTGCTCATGCCTTTCGGCTGAAAGACGAGGTTGTTGCGGTTGTAGTCGTTGTTGCTGACGGTGCGCGGTTGGAGGATGCCGTTGGCCGTCAAACCGTCGATTTGTTTCAAGCTGGAAGAAATGATCGGATCGGCCGTGCCGACAAAACCGGCGCCGGCGGCGAGCGAGAGGAGGTTGACCTTGCGGATCGCGTTGCTGCTGTCTTTATACGAAAACGTGCCGTCGAGCGCGCCCGGCGTCATCACGGTGCGGGTGGCGCTGGTCGAGATGGGAAGGCGCGTGATCTCGTAATTGCTGAAGAAGAACAGCTTGTTGCGCTTGATCGGGCCGCCGACGTTGACGCCGCCCTGATTCAGGAGGATCTGGTCGCGCGGCGAGCCATTGATGTTGTTGAAGTAATAGTTGGCGTCGAGCTTGGTGTTGCGGTGCTGCCAGAAGACGCCGCCGTGAAACTCGTTGGTGCCGCTCTTGGTGACGAACTTGACCTGCGCGGCGCCTTGCGCCAGCGAACCCGCGCCGGCCGCCGACGTTTCGAGCGTGACTTCCTGCATCGAGTCTGTGCGGACCGGGATGAGGCTGAAGAAGCCGTCGCCCGACTTGTAATAGTTGTCCTGCGTGTTGATGCCGTCGATCGTAACGTTGATGGCGGCGAACGGCAGACCGTTGATGAACGTGTTGCGGGCCGTGCCGCCGGTCTGGGTGCCGGCCTGCGTCACGAGCAGCTCAAGCGCGTTGCGAGACGTGAAGGGGAGCTCGAAGATCTGGCGGCCTTCGATCGTGCTGCTCAGGGTCGCGTTGGTGGTCTGCACGAGATCCGCGCCAGCCTGCACGTCGATTCTTTCGGAGACTTGACCGACTTCGAGTTTGGCCGTGACGGTCGCAGGAACGCCGGTATCGAGCTTCACGCCGTCGATGGAGAGGGTCCGGAAACCGGCCGTGCTGACGGTCACGCGATAGTTGCCGCCGGCCATCGAAGGCAGGACCCAATGTCCGCGTTCGTCGGTTGAGGCCTTGAAGGTCTGGCCGTTGCTGGTATTGGTCACGACGACCTCGGCGCCGACGATAGCGGCGCCCTGTGGATCGACAACGGCGCCGTCCAGAGGCGCGGTGGTGGTGACTTGTGCCAAAAGCAGAGTGGCGCTCAAGAGAATGAGCGCGAGTACGGATCTCATTTGTATTCGCCCCTAATTCTGTGCGCGGGAGCAGCGTCCCGGCACAACGTTTCGTTAACGAGTAACACGGGCGGAGGGCCCCTTCAAGAAAAACGGAGGAAATTATCCACTTCTTGGGGTTAAACGGGTGGGGAAGAGGTAAACAGGTGTCGGCGACTTCGGGGCGTTCTGACGGGGAGGTTAATTCGGGGGCCGATGGGAGTTAACCACGCGTAACCCAAAGAAAAATGGCCACTGCGCGCGAACGCAGTGGCCAAAGGATAATTGAGTTATGGGGTGCTAGAAGTTCACGCGCAGCACGAATTCGAGGATGCGTCCGCCGGGATCGACCGTGCCCGAGATGTCGCGGTAGGCAGAGCCGACCTGTCCGAAGGTCGATCCGACGTTGCTCCCCGGCAGGAAGTTGGTCACGTTGAACACGTTGAGCGCCTGCGCGCGGAACTCGATATTCTGACGTTCCTTCAAGCGCGTGATCTTGACCAGGCTGACGTCGTAGTGCTGCTGCCAGGGCCAGTAGAACAAGCCCTTCCATGCCATAGTTCCGGCCGCGGCCGGTCCGATGTACGGCTGGGTCGTGTCCAGGTCCTTCAAGGTCTTGGTCCCCTGCTGGAAGGCGGCCATGGTGTTGTCGATGACGTTCTGGGGCAGATAGTACACGACGCCGAGATGCGTCACCGGGTCGGTGGTCTTGCGGATCTGCACCATATCCTGCAACTGCTGGGAGGTCATATTGTGCAGCACGATTCCGCCACCAGCGCTGTTGAAGGTTGCGAAACTGGAGATGAAGTACGGAGTGCCGGACTGTAGCCGCATCACTCCCGCCATTTCCCAGCCTTCGAGCGCCTTGCGCACGACGGGATTGCCGCCGCTCAGGAACTTCTTGCCGGGGCCGAACGGGAATTCGTAGATCCAGTTCGCCTTCAGTCCGTGGCGGATGTCGAAGCCCGACGGCGTACGGTCTAGCCGCATATTCCGCATGGTGGTGTAGCCGGAGAAGTCTGCGCTGTCGGCGGTAGCTCCGTTGGCCAGCGATTTGGACCAGGCGTAGCTGCCCTGAATCGTGAAGCCGGAACTCATACGCCGGCGGAACTCGACCTGGAGGGCGTCGTAGAAGGATGACCCGCCGTTGGTCATGAGATACGTGCCACCGCTACCAACCGTCGGGTTCACGACGAACAGGTTCGCCGGACATGGCGCCCCGTTGCACGCCTTCGAGCTCGACGCGGTCAGGTTCGTCATGCGCGCCTGATTGCCCGAGATGTTTCCGGCGACCGTGCCCGCGGCGCCGTTAATCAGACTCTGGGCCGTGTTCGAATCGGTGGTGTTGCCGAATGCGGTCTGCAGGATCGGCACCGGACCCTGTCCGGCCAGACCCTGGTTGCCCCAATTGGTGGTCGTAGCATTGGTCTGGCGCGCGATAGCGAGGTTCTTTGCCGCCACGGCGAACTCGTTGAGGAAACCGTTCTCGACCGTGTTGACTTCATTGAGGTTGATCTGGCGCCACTCGTGGACACCGTGATTGCCGGTGTAGCGGATCTCCATGACCGTGTTGCGGCCGAGCTCGCGCTGCCAGCCGATGTTCCAGCTCTGCACATAGCCCATCTTCAGGCCGGGGTCGAATTCGTTCAGGCTGTTGGTGAAGTTGACGGGGATCGGATAGTTCGGCGCGCTCTGCAGGCCGGACCGTCCCGGGAAGCTCGAATCCCGGAAGTAGACGCTGCCGGCGGGACCGAAGTCGGCCGGGAAGGTCGTGGGGCTGAGGGAGGCGTCCTGGTTGAGTCCCTGGTTGGCCGCATACAAGCTGAGGATGGTGTTCGAGCCTTCGCGGACGGTGGCGATCGAATACCCGCCGCGCAGCACGGAAGCCCCCTGGCGGCGTCCGAAGATCCAGGCGAGCGGACCCCAGTCCTGGGCCGGCACCTGCCAGGCGAGGCCTACGGAGGGCGCCCAGACGATGGGCGGATTGTACTGGTCTTTATCGGTGAGCGGAAGGTAGGTCGGAACCACGCCGGTCAGCGTGCCCGGCTTAAAGAGGTTGCCAACGCCGGAAACGCCCCAGATGCTATCGATGCCGACCCGGCTGTACGTCTTATTCGTGTTCACGAACGGAAGCTGCTTCTCCATGCGGAGACCGGCGGAGATCGTCAGGTTGGGGCGGACGCGCCAACTGTCCTGGAGGAAGAGGCCGTACTCGCGAATCTGATCGCGGTCGATCGCGGCGACGTTGCCGTATTTGTGGGTGTTCTCGTCGAGCACGAGGTTTCGGGTGATTGAGGAGACGCGCCCGGTCAGCGACGCATAGAGCGATGCGGCGTTATTCAGGTCGCCCGTCACCGCGCCGGGAAGGTTGGCGGTAGTGAAAATGTCCGTGGCGCCGGTGTGGATCGGGTCGATGCTGGAGATCCCCATCGAGATGCCGGGGATCAGCGCGGTCCCGATGCTCTGCTGATAGAGATTCACCTGAGAGAAATTGCCGCCGAAGGTGATCTGGTGCGCGCCGCGGAAGTAGGACACCGTGTCCGCCAAGTCCTTCACCGGCGAATTCCGCCGCGAGGAGCTGCTGCGCGTCGTGACAGCCATGGCGGTTGCCGACGGGCTATAGCCCTTCCACTGGGCGAACAGTCCGGGGCCGCCGATCGCGTCGAAGAACAGGACCGTGCCGCCGTTCAAGCCGCCGCGCCATTCGTTGGTCAGATGCGAGCTGATGGACGAGCGCAGGGAGAGGACACCGGCGAAGCGATTGCTGCGCTGTCCGGTATTCACGTCGGAGCCGAGCACCGTTCCGGTTCCTGGATATACGGCGACGACGTTGTTCAGAAAGTCCGGGATCGAGTTGTAGGCGTCGTAGTTGTAGGTGAACGAGAGGTGGTGCGACTGGGTCAGGTTGTAGTCGAGACGGGCGGTCCAGAAGTCGCGCTTATCGTTGCCGCTGGGCTGGTAGTTCAGCGTGTTGGTGTAGAAGTTGCTGCTGGTGGCGTTGCTCTTCAGGCTGCCGCCCGAAGACAGCTTCGCGATCTGGTCGTACGTGGCCTGCAGGATCGGATCGGGCGTAGTGGCGTAGGCGCGGACCGAGGCCGGACGCGACGCGTTGGCCTGATTGACGAGGTTGTAGAGATTGACGCTGCGGAGCTGCTTCGTTGAACTGTCCTGGTACGTGAAGATGCCGTTGCGGGCGTCGTCGGTCAGGACGGTGCGGCTGTAAGCCTTGGTGCCGGGCAGGCGGTACTGCTCGTAGTTCACGAAGAAGAACGCCTTGTCCTTCTTGAACGGTCCGCCAATGTGTCCGCCGCGCTGGCTGAGGTGGATCACATCACGGGGCAGACCGTCGCGATTGTTGAAGTAGTAGTTGGCATTGAAGGCGGTGTTGCGCACTTGATAGAAAGCGCCGCCGTGGAACTGGTTGGTGCCGGACTTGGTGACGAACTTGATCTGCGCCGCGCCTTGGGAGGTGGCGTCGACACCGCCGGCGGAGGTCGTGAGCGTCACTTCCTCCAGCGAATCGACGGACGGCATGATGTAGCTGAAGAAGCCGTCGCTCGATTTGAGGAGGTTGTCCTGGGTGTTCATGCCGTCGATGGTGACGTTGAGCGCGCCCTTGGGGAGTCCGTTGATGGACGAGCTGCGGGGCGTGGTTGGGGTCTGTGTGCCCGGCTGGGTGACGAGGAGTTCGAGCGCGTTGCGGGTGGCGAACGGCAGCTCGAAGATCTGGCGTCCGGTGACCGTGCTGCTGACCTCGGCGCTGGTCGCCTGGACCAGTTCGGCTCCGCCGGAGACGGTGATGGTCTCGTTGGCCTGCCCGACCTCGAGCTTCAGGTTGACGGTTCGGGGAACACCGGCGTTGACTTCGACGGAGTCGATGGTGCCGACCTTGAAACCGGCCCGGGAAACGCTCACGCGGTAGGTCGCGGCGGAGACTCCGGCGATCGCCCAATCTCCTCGGTCGCCGGTCATGGTTTTGAAGGCTTGACCGGTGGCGACGTTGGTGACTGTGACTTCCGCTCCGGGCACGGCGGCGCCGGTCGGATCGGTCACGGTGCCATCCATGCGCGCGTTCTGCGCCAACAACGCAGCGCACGCGAGAAGGCCTAAAAGCAGCGTTTTGATCATCAAAACCCCCAATACCCGAAATCAGATTTGGGGAATGATACACTGCGCGGTCCTCGAATGAAAGGAAAAAAGGAGGTGAAGGTACGAAAGATAAAAGAAAAAGCCACGGGTGGACCCGGATCGCTTGGATCCGAATCCACCCGTGGCTGCTACTTCAGGCCTGGATGGCGGTTCTTAGAAGTTGAACCGCAGCATGAACTCCAGGATGCGACCGCCGGGCTCGACTGTGCCCGAGATGTCGCGGTAAGCGCCGGTCACCTGGCCGAACGTCGAGCCGATGCCCGCGTACGCGCCGTTGTTGCCGAACTGCGTCATGTTGAAGACGTTGAGCGCCGTTGCGCGGAACTCGAGGTTCATGGTCTCGTGGATGCGGGTGCGCTTTACCATGCTGGCGTCAAAGAAGCGATTCCAGTTCTGGTAAAGGTAACCGCGCCAGCCGAACTGCCCCGCGGCAGCCGGGGAGAGGTAAGGAGCGGTCTTATCGAGCTGGGACGGGGTTCGTCCGCCGGTGTTGTACGCTGCCTGCGTGTTCTGGATCAGCGAATCCGGCAGGTAGTAGACGATGCCCTTGCCGTCCGCGCCCGTGGTCTTGCGGAGCGCAACATCGTTCTGCAGGTCGGCGGTGGTCATATTGTTCAACACGAAGCCGTCACCGTTCTGGTTGGCCGTTCCGAGACCGGCGAGGTAGAACGGCAGACCGGATTGGATACGGACGACGCCGTTGAGCTCCCAGCCTTCGAGGATCTTGCCGCCGACACCGTGGGCGCCAAAGCGGCGTCCCGTGCCGAAAGGCAGTTCATAGATCCAGTTCGCCTTGATCGCGTGCCGGAGATCGAAGCCCGAGGGCCCCTTGTCCATGCCGAGATTACGAAGCGTCGTGGGCTGCGACACGCTGCTGCTGCTGTTGGTCGGACCGTCGGCCAGCGACTTGGACCAGACATAGCTGGCCTGCATCGACATGCCGTGGCTCATCCGGCGGCGCATTTCGATCTGGAGAGCGTCGTAGTACGACGTGCCGTCGTTGGTTTCGACGAAGCTGCCGCCGTTGCCCACCGTCGGGTTGACGAAGAACAAATTCGACGGGCAGGCCGCGCCGTTGCACGCCTTCGAGGTCGAAGCCGTGAGGGCGTTCATGCGGCCCAGGTTGGTCGCGATGCTGTTGGCCGCGGTTCCGGCCTGACCGAGCAAGAGGTAACCCGCGATCGTGGCATCCGTGGTGTTGCCGATCGCGGTCGACAGGATCGGAGTATTCTGCTGGCCGGCGAGACCCTGGTTGCCCCAGTTGTTGCCCTTCGCGGTGGCAGTGAGATCGCCGCCGCGCGCGATCTTCAGGTTGTTCTGCGCGATCTGGAACTCGCTGAGGAAGCCGTTCTCGTAGATGTTGGCTTCGTTCAGGTTGTACTGGCGCCACAGGTGAACGCCGTGGTTGCCGGTATACCGGAACTCGACGACCGCGTCCTTACCGAGCTGGCGCTGCCAACCGATATTCCAGCTCTGCACGTAACCGAGCTTCATGTTGGGCTGGAAGTCATTCAAGCTGGTGGTGAACGAGGCCGGAATCGGATAGACCGGCGTGCTCGTCAGACCCGACTTGGTCGGAATGCCGTTGCGGAAGAGGACGCTGCCCGCCGGGCCGAAGTCGGCCGGGGTGCTCGCGTTGCTGACCGACGCATCCTGCGTGATGCCCTGGTTGGCGCCCCACAGGCTGATGAAGAGGTTCTGGCCTTCGCGAACGGTCGCGATATTGTAGCCGACGCGGATCACCGAGGAGCCTTCCGTCGAGCCGAAGAACTTGCCGAGGAAGCCGCCCATTTTCGGAACCTGCCACGCCATACCGAGCGAGGGAGCCCACGCGGCCGGAGTCGAGTACGGATTGCCCGAAGCCTGGATAAAGCTCGGAACCACTCCGCCGGTCGCGCCGGGCTTGAAGAGATTGCCTACGCCCGAGGTGCCCCACAGCGCCGCATAGCTGACGCGCGAATACAGACCGTTGAGGTTTTCGTATACGCCCTGCTTCTCATACCGCAGGCCGACGTTGACCGTCAGGTTGCGCGCGACACGCCAGGAATCCTGGACGTAGGCGCCGTATTCCTGCTGTTGGTTGCGATCGATCGGAGGAGTCGCGCCGTACTGGTGCGTCTTCTCGTCGAGGACGAGACGCTTGCTGGTGGACGACACGCGCCCGGTCAGGCCGGCGTAAAGCGCGGCCGCGTCCGTCTGGTTGGTCGTGGAAGACAGCGGCATGTTAGCCGCAATGAAGGTCTGGCTGAGGATCGGATCGCCCGATGCAGCGCCCAACGTCACCGAAGGCATGGCGTCGGTGGACGAGATGAGCTGCCAGGAATTGACCTTCGTGTACTCGCCGCCGAACGCGAACGTGTGCGAAGCCTTGACCCAGTAGACGTTGTCCGCAACGTCCTTCACGGGCGAGTTGCGCCGCTGCGAGCTGGTCGACGTGGTAACGGCCGAAACATAGCCGTAGCTCGGGCGCCAGCCGTTCCACTGCGCATACAGGCCGGCATTGACGTCCGGGAAGAACAGGACGGTGCCGCCGTTCAGGCCGCCGCGCCATTCGTTGGTCACGCGCGAGCCGAACTGCGAGCGCAAGGACAGCGTGCCCGCGAAGCGGTTGCTGTACTGGCCGGTATTCTGCGTCGTGCCGAGGACCACGCCCGTTCCGGGGAAGGCCGCGACGACGTTGTTCAGGAAGTCGGGAACCGAGATGTACTTGTCGTAGTTGTAAACGAACGACAGGTGATGGTTGTTGGTGATGTTGTAATCGAGACGCGAGGTGAGGAAGTGCCGCGTCTGATCGCCGGCCGGCTGATAGTTCAGGTCGAAGCGGCTGAAGTCGCCGTTGCTGACGCCGCGCGGAATGATCGTGCCGCCGCCGATCGTGCTGTACATCTGCTGGAACGTCTTGGCGAAGATCGGGTCGACCGTGCTGACCTGTCCCGTCTGCTGGGCGAGCGTAAGCACGTTGACCTTCTTGAGCAGGCTCGAATCGGCCGCGCAGGCCGCGTTCGAGGTGCCGGTCGGGCAGTACGTGAAGATGCCGTTCATCGCGTCCTGGTTCATCAGGGTGCGCGTGTACGACTTCGTGCCCGGCAGCAGGTACTGCTCGTAGTTCACGAAGAAGAAGGCGCGATTCTTGATTGCCGGACCGCCGACGTGGAAGCCGCGCTGCGTCAACTTCACGATGTCGCGGGGCAGGCCCTGTTCATTGTTGAAGTAGTAGTTGGCATTCCAGCCGGTCTGACGGCGCTGATAGAAACCGCCGCCGTGGAACTGGTTGGTGCCGCTCTTGGTGGTGAACTTGATCTGGGCGGCGCCCTGGCCGCTCGAATCGGCGCTACCGGCCGACGTGCTGACCGTCAGCTCGTCGAGGGAGTCGACCGAGGGATAGATGTAGCTGAAGAAACCGTCGCTCGACTTCAGCATGTTGTCCTGCGTGTTCATGCCGTCGATGGTGACGTTCAGCGCGCCGCGCGGCAGGCCGTTGACCGACGAGCTGCGCGGATTGCCGGGAGTCTGCACGCCGGGCTGGGTGACGAGAAGCTCGACCGCGTTGCGGGTGGCGAACGGGAGCTCGAAGAGCTGGCGTCCGCCGATGGTGCTGCTGACCGTCGCGCTGGCCGTCTGCACGATTTCCGCGCCGGCCGCGACTTCCACAGTCTCACTGGTCTGTCCGACTTCGAGCTTGACGTTAACGGTCGCGGGAACGCCCGCGTTTACTTCGACGGCGTCAAGGTTAGCTACGCGGAAGCCGGTCTTGGTGACGGAAACTTTGTAGGTGGCTGCCGGCATCGAGGGGGCGGAAAACTCGCCCTTCTCTGTCGTGGTGGTGCGGACCACTTGGCCGGTCGCCATGTTGGTAATTGTGACTTCGGCGGCGGGAACGGAGGCGCCGGTCGGATCGGTAACGGTGCCCGAAATGGGCGCCGTGTTGCCCTGCGCAAACATCGCGAAGGCGCACAGGAGGAACGCGCTTACAGTTTTAATCAAAAGTGTACCCCTTAGGTAACGATTGGGTCGATTTTACCCCGGTGTACCCCTGGGCACAACTGAGACGTGGAGATTTTTTGTAAAACTTGCGTGACGAACGAAAGTGTGATTCGTCTAAGGACTACCCACTCCGCCCGCTTTTAACACCTGCTGCACGCCCGAATACTCCAGTTTCGGCGCCAGTTTACGGATCCCGTCGAAGACGAAAAACCGCGCCGCATCGTCGATTCCTACGCGTCCGGATAATACCCCGCGCGCGCGTAGCCCCGCGACGATGAGCCGGTATGGGCTCTCGTCCTCCTGCCAGACGTGGATTTCATCCCCAGTCTTGATTAACTCTCGCGCGCGCATCTCCTCGAACCCAGGGAGCACCCAGACGGGATCTCCCTTGGCAGGTAGCACCACCGCGAAGGTGCGCTCACTCTTTCCCCAGCGGACACCGGTGAGGTAAAGCATCGCCGGGCCGGGTTCCAGGACGATCGCCTGGAAACCGAACTCTTTCATCGCCGCCTGGAGTTTGGCCATGCGCTCGGCGTAATTGGGTGTGGTCTGCGGCATGGGATGTTATCCGAACGGCTGGTCGATGGCGGGACTTTGCTTCGTGAACATCTTCGGCCCGTCCTCAGCGATGTACAGACAGTCTTCGAGCCGGACGCCGAATTCACCGTAAATCGCGATGGTCGGCTCGTCGCTGAAGCACATGCCGGGCTGGATCTTGGTGCGGTTCCCTTTCACGAAGTTGGTCCACTCGTGGCCGTCGAGACCGATGCCGTGTCCCGTGCGGTGGGGCAGTCCCGGGACCTTGTATCCCGGACCGAAGCCTGCGTCGGTAATCACTTTACGAGCGGCCGCGTCCACCGATTCGCAGGTCGCGCCGACCCGGGCCGCCGCCAGCGCCGCGTCCTGCGCCTTCCGTTCGAGGTCCCAGATCTGCTTCTGGCGCGGCGTGGCTTTGCCGAAGACGATGGTCCGCGTGATGTCCGACTGGTAGCCTTCGACGGAGCACCCGTCGTCGACCAGGACCACGTCGCCCTCGCGAAGCTGCTGGGGCTGGACGCTGCCGTGCGGGAAGGCCGTGTACTTCCCGAAGATCGCCATAGCGTTGCCCTGTACGCCGAGCTGCCGGTAGGCCGCGGAGATCAGCGAGCTCACGTCGCGTTGCGTCATGCCTTCGCGGAAGCAGGAGAAGACCGCCTTGTAGCAGGCGATGGTGATGTCGTTGGCGCGCTGGAGGAGCGCCAGTTCGGCCTTGGACTTGATGACGCGGCACGCCACCGTGACCGGGTCGGCGCTGACGAACTCGGCGGTTGCTCCCATCTGCTGGCGCAGGCCGTCGAAGACGGCGAACCGCGCCCGCTCCTCGATGCCGATGCGCCCGGCGCGCATCGCCATGGCCGCCTTCTTGTACGGTCCTTCCGCCTCGGAGTACGCGCGCACGTCGCCCTTGAACTTGGGGGCCTGCGCCTCGGGGAGCACCCAGATGGGGTCGCCGGTTGGCTTCAAGATCCAGAGGCCGCCGATGTTGCGCGTGCCGGTGTAGTAGTAGAGGGTGGTGCCGCCCTCGAGCACCATGCCGGAGAGCCCTCGGGCGTGCATCAGACGGCGAGCCTTCTCAATGCGCGCGCGCCGCTCGTCGTCGGTGATCGGCTGAATGCCGTCGATCATCGGCTTCAGTTTGCGGACGGGGTCGGGCAGCGACTCCGGCCCTGCCGCGGGCTGGGGGCCGCGCTGCGCGCGCGCCATCCCGGCCGTTGCCGCGGTGACGAGAAAGGTTCTCCGGTTCATGCCAGTTTCGGATGCTTCTTATGCCACTCGGTGGCCTGTTCGTAGGCGAGCGCGACCCGCAGCGGGGCGCCTTCCTCGTAGATTCTGCCGATGAACCCGATGGTGCGGGGCACCGGCGTTTTGCTACCGTCGGCCAGCGTCGCGTCGGCGAAGCCGCACTTTACGACCACCTGCGGATTGCCCGTCAGGTTCGTGGTGGTCAACAGGGATTGCGACGGGATCACGACGACGTCCCAATCCTTCATGAAGTTCTCGAACTTCTCGACCAGAAGGGAGCGAACCCGCTGCGCCCGGATATATTCGACCGCCGGTATCAGGCGCGAGCCGCGGAAGCTGTTGGGCCAGTCGCCCTGATTCTGACCTTTGAGCGTGCGGACCTGGCCGTCACGCGTAATGTCGTCGAACGCGGCGGCGGCCTCGGCTTCGAGCAGGAAGCGGATCTGCGCCAAGTCTTCCTGGAACTCGACCGGCGTCATCTTCACTCCGGCTTTCTTCAGGTCGGCGAGCGCTTGATCGTAGATGTCCTTGTTGGGTCCCTGGAAGCGGTCGAACGCGGATTGGAGGACGCCGATCTTCATCGTGCTCAGCGGGCGGTGCGGCTCCCAGTGGAACGGGTCCGCGCCGACGGTCCGGTCGAAGCCATCCGGCCCGTGGGTTGCGTGCAGGACCAGCGCGAGGTCCTCGACACCGCGGCAGATCGGCCCGATCTTGTCCATAGTCCAGCTCAGCGCCATCGCGCCGTGCCGACTGATTCGGCCGTAGGTCGGACGCAGTCCAGCGGTGCCGCACTGCGTACTCGGGGAAACGATCGAGCCCAGCGTTTCGGTGCCGAGCGCAAACCCGACGAGACCGGCCGACGTCGCCGAAGCCGATCCCGCCGAGGAGCCGCTCGAGCCCTGCTCCAGGTTCCATGGGTTCTTCGTGCGTCCCTGGAACCAGAGGTCGCCCTGCGCCAGGGCGCCCATCGAGAGCTTGGCGATCATGACCGCGCCCGCTTTGTTCAGGCGCTCGACGGCGGTGGCGTCTATGGTGGGCACGCGATCCTGGAAAGGCTCCGCGCCCCACGTGGTTTTGATGCCCTTGGTGTCGAAGAGGTCCTTTACGCCGTAGGGGATGCCGTGAAGGGGTCCGCGATAGTGGCCGGCGCGGATTTCCTTGTCGGCGGCGGCAGCCTGTTCGAGAGCAAGATCCTCGGTCAGCGTGATGAGGCACAGCAACTGCGGGCTGTACTTCTTCATCCGCGACAGGTACATCTTGGTCAGATCGGTGGAGGACACCGCACGGGAATGGATCAGCGGCGCGAGTTGTGTCACCGGCCAAAACGCGACGTCTTCGAGGTTTTTGGGCGCGCGGTGATGAGCGACGGAGATCGTGGTGGTGAACCGCTGCGGTCCTCTCAGCTCCTTACGCCCGGGCAGTCCCGGCACGAAACTGAACGCAGGCTCGGTGCCGTACGGGACATCGATTTTGCGGAGGTTCTCGTAGCTGGCCAGGCTGCCGTTCACCCGGCGCATCATCATGTCGATTTCGGCGTCCTGGAATTCGAGACCGAGTAGAGCCAGGGCTCCAACCACCTGCTCCTTCTTGACGCGCATCGGGGGAGCCTGGCCCTGGCCCTGTCCGCCGCGTCCCGCGCCCGCAGGCGGCTGCTGCGGCGCCGCCGTGCTGGTGGCTGTCGAGAGCAGGCCAAGCAGTTGGAGCCAGGTGCGTCTTTCCATAAGGAGCTATCATAACGCGCGAGCGGAGGGGCTTACCGGCGCGCCATTCAAACAGGAAGTATGAGATCCTAATAGTCTGGATTTCGTATGAAGCTTTCGACCGTAGCCGTTCTCGTATTCTTCCTGAATATTCCCTTTGGGTATTGGCGGGCGGGCTGCCGCAAGTTCTCCTGGCAGTGGCTGCTCGCGGTGCATGCTCCGGTCCCCGCCGTGATTGCGTTGCGGCTGGGCAGCGGGATCGGCTTTCAACTGATCTCCTACCCGGCGCTGGTGGGCGCGTTCTTCCTGGGACAGCGCTGCGGGGGAATGATCAGGCTCCGGCCGCGGCTCGGCGTCCGCAAATCAGCCACGTAGGGGTCTGAACTACACTGAAAGAGGCCACCCGATGAACGACGACACCGCACCCATCACCCGCGCCGATCTCGCTGACGCCGTCCGCCAGATTCAGGAGGCTCAGGTTGCCAACCTCGCCGAGCTCCGCGCCGAAGTGCGCGACATGCTCAGCCACGCCGACCGCCGCGCCGACCGCATGGCCCAGAGCCTCGACCACCTCGCCAACCTCTACCGCACCATCGCCAACGGCCTCGACCGCACCGACAAAGACACCGCCGCTCTGAGCACCAACTATCACACGTTAAGCCGCGAAGTTCGCGAGCTCCGCGCCCGCCTCGAAGCCCTCGAAAAGAAGGCGAGCTAGCCCTCAGACGCCCGCTGCACTCTCGGGCTTCCAACGCACCCACGGTTCAATCTCCCGTTCCGCCGGCAGGTTCGGAGGGTTATAGTCTTTCCTCAGCTCCATGCGGCGAATGACCGATTCGTGGACCGTCGGCTTCGGTATGGTGTCGATGTAGCGGCGGCGGCCGAGCGGGAGCTTGATCTTCTTCTTCGGCGGCGTGGTGCGCGTGTCGGTGTACATGTGGGGCAGCGGCTCGAGCAGCAGCCACGGTCCCGCGAGTGAGTTGTGCATGTCGGCGGCCGGGTTCGGCGCGCAATAGTCATCGCCCGCCATGCCGAGTTGCTGCGCGACGGTGGCGCCGTTCAACAGCAAGCCCTGCTGATCTGCCTCGACCAGCATCCACTCCAGCGCGATCTTCGAGAGGCCGGTCTGCTTCTCGGGATATCCGCCGCCGACGTCGGAGTGCACCCCCGCAAACCACACCTGCTTGATGTTCGGACCGGCCGCCCAGAGATTCTGCCGGAAGAAGCAGCGCCGCTCGTCGATCGACACCGCATGGCGCCCGATCGCCATGTCCGGGTCCTTCCTCGTATACGGCACGTGGAGCGGGTCGAAGACCCACCCGACGGAGCTGACCGTATCCCACACGCCCATGAAGTACGGCTTGCATTCGCGCGAGAAGGTGCCCTTGAACTCGGCAGCGACTTTGAAGGTATCGTCCGATTGTTTCGTTTTCAGCATCTCGGTCGCGTACGGGATCAGGTTGTAGTCCTTCGGCCGGACCAGGCCGAGGAGGTGCAGCATGCCCGCCAGGGCGCGCACCGTGTAAGCACCGCGGCTAAAGCCGAACAGAAACAGGCGATCGTCCGGCTGGTACGTTTCCATCAGAAACGCATAGATGTCGGAGATCGCGCGCGTCAGCCCGTAGCCGAAGGCCAAGCCCTTGGCCTTCGTCCAGCGCTTCTGGATTTGGGAGAGCGCGCCGGGATCCCCGAGCGTCCCAAGACCTCCGTGGTAGTAGGCGATCTGGCGGGTCGGATCCCTCAAGTCGAGGCACTGGTACAGCTTGATGACGTTGCTGTTTTCGTCGCAGAACTTATTGCCGGTGCCGTCGGCGCAGATGACGATATTTCGGGACATCGCGCGTCGATTGTATCCGCAATTCGGGCGGAGTTAAAGCGTGGCCTTGCGGAGGACCAGTTCCGCGTTGAGCGCGCCCTCGGGCGTCTCCTCGTGCTTAAACATGAGATAGAGGTCGCGGCCGGTCTCCAGCAGTTCCCGCGACCGCGCGGCGAAGGCGTCGATATCCGCCTCGGTATAGTCGGGCTTGCGCAGCCGGAAATACACGAAGTCCGCCGTGACCACTTCCGGGACTTCGAGCTTCTCGGATTCCGCCACACAGAGCGAGATGTTGCGCGCACGGAGGGCGTCGTACACCTCGTCGCATAGCCACGAGGGGTGCCGGAATTCGAACGCGTAGCGCAGCCCCTCCGGCAGCAACTCCAGGTACGACGTCAGCAGGGGAGCGTCGCACTTCATCGCCGGCGGCAACTGGAAGAGGACCGGACCGAGCCGCCGCGACGTCCGCAGCGGGTCGATCTTCTGGAAGAACAGCTCCGTCGCTTCCGCGGCGTTCTTCAGCCGAAGGATATGGGTGATCCGCATGTTCGCCTTCACGGCGAAGACGAAACCGGGCGGAGTCGCGGCCACCCAAGATTCGAGCGTCGAGGCCGAGGGGAGCCGCCGGAACGTGTAGTTGATCTCTACGCAGTTGAGCCGGCCCGCGTAGTGTTTGAGGAATTGATTCGCCGGCAGCTTGGCCGGATAGAAGGCCAGTTTCCACGCCGTATATGCGAAGCCGGAAGTTCCGGCGTACAACGTCGCCATGGCTTATCATTATCTCTGGCCGGATACTCCTATGCTGCATGGCCCGATCCATCTTCTGGTGAACTGGCTTCTGAGCGCGCTGGCGTTGTGGCTCGTCGCGCGCGTGATTCCCGGCATGCAAGTGCGGGATTTCGGAGCGGCGATGATCGCGACGCTCGTCCTGGCGGTGGTCGACTTCTTCATCGGCTCGATCCTACGCTTTCTCAGCCTGCCCTTGATCTGGCTGACGCTGGGCCTGTTCACGCTCGTGATCAAGGCGTTTCTCCTGAAGCTGACCGCCCTGTTCACGCCGGGATTCCGAATCCTCGGTTTCCTGCCGGCGTTTCTGGGCGCGGTCGTGTTGACCGTGCTCACGTTTATCCTGCGGCGCGTGGTGTTCGTATAGTGCACACACCGTCGACCCCTCAGGAGCTCGCCGATACGCTGCGCCGCTTCGCTTTGCACGACCGCACCGTCGTGCTGCAGGGCAACGGCTCTAAGCGCCTGATGGGCGGCCCAATCGAATTCGCCGACGAGGTCGTCTCGACTTCGGGGCTGCGCGCCGTACGCCAATACGAGCCCAACGACCTCACGATCTCGGTCGAGGCGGGGTTGCCGTGGGCGGACTTCACCGCGCTGCTCGCCGAACATCGACAGATGGTCCCGCTCGACCCTCCCGGCGCCCGCACCGCGACCGTCGGAGGCGTGATCGCGACGAATTCGAGCGGCTCGCGCCGCCGTCTCTACGGGACCGCGCGCGACCTGGTCATCGGCATGACCTTCGCGACACTCGAGGGCAAGCTGGTCGATTCCGGCGGCATGGTGGTCAAGAACGTCGCCGGGCTCGATATGGCGAAGCTCATGATTGGCGCCTTCGGGACGCTGGCGGCCATCGCTTCGGTCAACTTCAAGCTGGTCCCCGTGCCCGAATCGGAGCGTAGCTTCCTGATCGCTTTCCCGGATCTCGATGCCGCAATTGTGGCGCGCAACCGGATCTTGAACGGCGCCCTCCAGCCGGCCGCGATCGACCTGCTGAATCCGGCGGCCGGCGAAACGCTCGGCAACGGGAGCTGGCTGCTCGCCATTCGCGCCGGCGGCAACACCGCAGCGGTCGATCGTTACGAGAGGGAGCTGGCCGGCATGGGAGACGCGCTGGCGTTCGACGGTGAGCGGCAGCAAACTCTCTGGAACCACATCGGCGACTTCACGCCGTGGTATCTCGGCTCGCACCCCGATGGCGCGGCCGTTCGCGTCTCGTGTACGCTGAAGGAGTTGGCGGGGGTCGCTGGGTCGCTACCAGGACCGGGGATCGCGCGTGCCGGGTCTGGCGTGGTTTACGGCTATTTTCCGCGCGCCGAGGACGCCGCGTCGTGGCTGGCCGGCCCGGGCCGGAAGGCGGGTGCGGCGGTGATCGAATACTCTCCCGACCCGTGGAAACGCACGGCCGAGTTGTGGCCGTCGCCGGGCGGAGATTTGGAGCTGATGCGGCGGGTCAAAGCGCTGTTCGACCCGGCCAATCTATTGAACCGTGGCAGACTCTATCGCCGAATCTGAAAAACGCGGCCTCGGCCCGCGGCAGTTCGACCTTGATCGCTGCGTCCACTGCGGCCTGTGTCTCAACGCCTGCCCGACGTACCGTGAGCTCGGCCTGGAGATGGATTCGCCGCGCGGCCGCGTCTACCAGATGGTGCAAGTCGCTTCCGGGGCGCCGATCACGCCGTCGTACGTCGAGCACATCGACCTCTGCCTGGCGTGCCGCGGCTGCGAGTCTGCTTGCCCGTCCGGCGTCCCATACGGCCGAATGGTGGAGGATGCGCGCGCCGAGATCGAGGCACAGCGACCGCGCGGTTGGCTCGCGCGGCAGGTCCGACGGTTCGTCTTCGAACGCCTGCTGCAATCGCGCGCCTGGATGAGCGCGGCGGGCGCGATGCTCTACGTGTATCAGCGGACCGGCATGAAGGCGCTCGTGCGCGGCATGGCGTCGATGCGGATGTTGGGGTCGTTGGGCGACCTGGCACAGCTCACGCCGTCCGCTGAGGTCCCGTTCTTCTTCCGGCAGGTCGGGAAGACGTTTCCGGCGGAAGGCGAACGTCGCTACCGGGTCGCATTCGTCGCCGGGTGCATCGCCAACGTCGCGTTCGCTCGTTTAAACGAGGCTACGATCCGCGTGTTGCAGAAGAACGGCTGCGAGGTCGTGCTACCGGAGAACCAGGGCTGCTGCGGGGCTTTGCACTTGCACTCGGGTCTTGCGGCCGAAGCGAAGAACCTCGCGCGCCGCAATGTGGACGCGTTCCTCGACGGAGGCTACGACGCCATTATCACGAATGCCGCGGGCTGCGGGTCGACTCTTAAGGAATATGGCGAGCTCCTCGACGACGATCGCGGCCGGCGCTTCGCGTCGCTGATGCGCGATGTCACCGAGTTCCTTGCCGGGATCGAACTGAACCCGAACATGCGCCCGGTCGACGCGACGGTGACGTATCAGGACTCCTGCCACCTCGCACACGGTCAGAAGATCCGCAGCGCGCCGAGAAAGCTGCTGAACGCCGTCCCCGGACTTCAGTTCCGCGAGATGCCGGGAGCGGATATCTGCTGCGGCAGCGCCGGGATCTATAACGTGGTCGAGACCGAGATGTCGATGCAGATTCTCGCGTCGAAGATGAAATCGGTGAATACGACAGGGGCGTCGATCGTTGCGACGGCCAATCCCGGCTGTATGCTGCAACTACGCGCGGGTGTGAGGCTGCATGGGTCGGGGCAGAGGGTCCTGCATGTGGTCGAGGTGCTCGACGAGGCGTACCGGGGCCGTGGGTAATCCTGGCGGCAAAATGAAAACGCCCCATCGTGTGATGGGGCGTTTTCGCATTCCCGATGGACGGGAGTAAAGTCACATTCCCGGATGGGTACGGGCTACAAACCCATCCTACGCCTTCCGGCACGCGCCGTCAACAAGATTTCTATAACTCACTTGTTTGCTGGAGCTTGCAAAGCCCTCGCCTGCACTTCGACCTCCTGCCAGCCCTCCATTCCGAGCGCATGGAGGACGGCTTTACGTACCCGCTGGAGGTCGTCCCGCCGGATGAGAGCGCGCGAGTAGCGGCCGTTGATCTTCAAGCGGTCCAGCCGGTGATGCGCCACGCAGGTCACGAGATCCGCCTTCGCCCAGACTGGCTCGACAGGATCAAAGCATTCGTAGCTCCTCGGTGGGAACTTACAATGGCAACCCATCGCGGTCATCGGAGGCGTCTTACTAATCGGCACAACGATGAACGTGTCGGGGAATCTCGTTCTGGAACGCGGCGACAGCACAACGACGCGCCGGACCTTCACCATCTCCGGTGGCTTGAAACCCGTGTTGAAATCGCAGATCAACACGTCCCCTGCATCAGGGATGATCGTCAGCGGCATGAGCGCTGAGTATAACTCTATGCATATGCGCTCATTCCTTAATCCCCTCGCAACGCCGGCGACGGATTCCGCGGCTCGCGCCGGCTCACGTCCTGGTCCTTGTATTGCAGTTGGTACAACTTCCAGTAAATCCCGCGGAGGGTCAGCAACTCCTGATGGGTCCCCGCCTCGCGGAGACGACCCTTATGCATCACCAGGATCCGATCCGCGCGTTGGATTGTCGACAGACGATGGGCGATCACGATGGACGTCCGGCCTTCGACCATTCGGCCCAGCGCTTCCCGGACGCGGAATTCTGTCTCGGTGTCGACGCTCGACGTCGCCTCGTCCAGGATCAAGAAACGCGGATTGTGGGCGAGGGCGCGGGCGAAACTGATCAACTGCTTCTGCCCGGTCGAGAGGCCGCTGCCGCGCTCGCGGATCGGCTGGGCGAAGCCTTCCGGGAGCGTGCGGATGAAGTCGAGGAGATTCACCTGCTCCGCCGCGGCCTCGACCTCTTCGCGCCGGATCGTCTCCGTGCCCAGGCGGATGTTGTCCTCGAGTGTCCCGGTAAAGAGGTACGGATCTTGCAGGACGACGCCGAAGCGCCGCCGCAGTTCCAACGGGTCAAACTCGCGGACGTCGATGCCGCCGACCCGGATCGAGCCCTTCTGCACGTCGTAGAAGCGGAGGAGGAGGCTGATCAGCGTCGTCTTGCCCGCGCCCGTATGCCCGACGACGGCGACCGTCTCGCCGGGCGCGATCGTGAAACTCACGTCGCAGAGAACCCAGTCCTCGTCGTTGTACGCGAACCAGACGTGGTCGAACTCGATCGCGTCCAGTTGCTCCGGGACAGGCCGCGGCGCGGCCGGCGCGAGCACGGTGGCCTCGGTGTCGAGCAGCCGGAACACGCGCTCGCTCGACGCCATCGCCGATTGCAGGATGTTGTACTTTTCGCTCAGGTCCTGAATCGGGCGGAAGAATCGCAGCCCGTATTGTAGGAACGCGACCACCACCCCGAGCGTCAGCGCGCCGCGCTCGATGCGGAAGCCGCCGTACGTCAGGATCGCGGCCAGCGCGAGCATCGAGATGAATTCGACCACCGGATAGAACCAGCCATACGCGGTGATCGCGTTCTTGTACGCGTCCATGTGCTCGCGATTGATTTCCGCGAACTCCTCGCCGGAGCGCCGCTCCCGATTGAAGAGCTGCAGCACGACGATTCCCGTGATGTGTTCCTGCAGATACGCGTTGATCCTGGCGATCGCTACCCGGATGCGGCGATAGCTCTGCGCCACCGTCCGCCGGAAGATCATCGTGACGAAGATCACGAATGGCATCGCGGCCATCATGATCCCGGTCAGCAGCGGACTCAGACGGAACATGATGGCGACGATGAACGACAGCACCAGCACATCCGCCAGGATCGTCACCAGTCCCGACGAGAAGAGATCGTTCAGCACGTCGACGTCAGTGGTCACTCGCGTCACCAGGCGTCCGACGGGATTGCGGTCGTAGAAGGAGAGGTCAAGGCGCTGCAGGTGCTCCATCAACTGGCGACGCAGGTCGAACATCGCGAGCTGGCCGGTGTACTGCATCAGGTAGGTCTGCGCGAACTCGCACACGAAGGACCCCGCCAGCACGCACAGATAGAGGATGCCGAGACGCGCGAGGCCGGTCCACGGGTCGCCGGGCAGGTAGGCGTCGAAGAACGTGGTGATGCGTGCGGAATTCGGCTGGATATAGCGATCGACCGCGACCTTGGTCAGCAGCGGTCCGAGCACCTGCAGGATCGACTGCACCAGCAGGAAGACGAGCGAGATCCCGACCAGCTTCCGGTAGGGGCGCATGTACCCCACCAGGCGGCGCATCAAACGGCTGTCATATGCCTTACCGAGGACCTCTTCTTCCACTACTTTTAGGGTACTAGACTAGGAGAATGCTTCTCGCCGCTGTCTTGGCTCTGCATTTGCCCCCGGTCGCCCCCAGTGTTCCGAATAAGCAGCCGCAGCTCGCCGCGTCGGGCTCGACGGTGGCGATGGTGTTCGCCAGCGGAGAGTCGATCTACCTGGCGAAATCGGGCGATGCGGGCCGTACGTTCGCTGCGCCGTCCAAAATTGCGGTGTTGGGAAAGCTCCTCGCCGGACGCCATCGTGGACCGCGCATCGTGATCACGGGCAATACCATGCTGGTCACGGCGATCGCGTCCGCAAGCGATCTGTTCGCGTGGCGTTCGACCGATGGCGGCAAGACGTGGTCCAAACCCGCGGTCATCAACGATAAGCCCACCGCCGCGCGCGAAGGTCTCGACGCGATCGCGGCCGATGGCCAAGGGCACGTCGCAGCGGTCTGGCTCGACGACCGTCTCCCGGGCGGCAAGCGACTGTGGGGCGCGTTCTCGAACGACGCCGGCGCCACCTGGTCGAAGAACGTGCAACTTTACGACGGCACGATTTGCGAATGCTGCCATCCGTCGCTGGTCGTGCTCGGCAACAACGATTTCGCGGTGATGTGGCGGAACAAGGTCGAGGGTTCGCGCGATCTCTACACAATGCGTCTCCGCGACGGAAGACCCGTGACGCCCCCGGCGAAACAGGGGACGGGAACGTGGAAGCTCGACGCCTGCCCGATGGACGGCGGCGGCATCGCGTACCGGAACGGCGAGATCGTCACCGCGTGGCGGCGGGAGCACGATATTTACCTCGCCCATCACGGCAGCGAGGTGAAGCTCGGACCCGGCATGGACGTCGCGCTCGCCGTGAATGCGAAGGGCGAGTACGCGGCATGGACGAATGGGAAGGGCATCGACGCCATCTTCCCGGGGTCGACTACGCCCACCCGGCTGTCGGAATCCGGCGCGTTCGCCGCACTGTTGACGCTCCCCGACGGCGCGGTGCTCGCAGCGTGGGAGCAGGACGGCGCGATCGCCACTCGGAGACTGGAGTAGCCTCATGCGTGTTTGTTTAAGAGGGCGGGCTGAAGTCCGCCGCAGACTGAAGTCTGCCCCACGAGGCTGACATGCCCCTTACTCCTGCCACCCGTTTCGGCCCTTACGAGATCGTCGCGCCGCTGGGCGCCGGCGGGATGGGGGAGGTCTACCGCGCCCGCGACACGCGTCTCGGCCGCGAGGTCGCTCTCAAAGTCCTGCCCGCCGAAGTCTCCGCCGACCCCGCTCGCCGCGCCCGCTTCGAGCAGGAGGCTCGCGCCGCCGCCGCTCTCAATCACCCCAACATCGTCGGCACGCACGACGTCGGCGACCAGGACGGGGTTTTCTATATCGTCAGCGAGCTCGTCCCCGGCGACACGCTGTCCGCCCTGCTCGAACAGGGTCCGATGCCCGTGCGGAAGGTGCTCGACATCGCGGTCCAGATCGCCGATGGGATGGCTGCGGCCCACGCGGCGCGCATCACGCATCGCGATCTGAAGCCCGCGAACATCATCGTCACGCCCGACGGACGCGCCAAGATTCTCGATTTCGGACTCGCCAAACAGAGCTTCGCCGCCACCGCGGCCGGCGATGAGACGATTGCGCTGACGGTCCACCAGACGCAGCCGGGCATGATCCTCGGCACCGTCAGCTACATGAGCCCGGAGCAGGCGCGCGGCAAGCCTGCCGATTACCGCTCCGACCAGTTTTCGTTCGGCGTCATCCTTTATGAGATGGCGTCCGGCAAGAAGGCTTTCGACAAGCCCGAGTCGGTTCAAACCATGTCGGCGATCCTCACGGAGGACCCGCCGCCGATCGAGCGCGATATTCCGCCGCCGCTTCGCTGGACGATCGACCGCTGCCTCGCTAAAGATCCCGTCGACCGTTATGAGTCTTCGGGCGACCTGTTCCGCGAGCTGCGCCAGATCCGCGACTACCTCGGCAGCAAGAGCGCATCGCAGATCGCTCCCGCGGTAGCCCTGGTCAAGACGCGCCGCCGCATCCGTCCGCTGTTCCCGATCGTCGGCACGCTCGGGATGATCGCCGCTTTCGCCGTAGGCCGCTACTTCACCGAGCAGCGGTTCCCCGATCAGGCTACCTTCCGCTTCACGCCATTCGCATTCGACCCTGGCGGACAGAATTCGCCCGTCTGGTCCCCCGACGGCAAGGCCGTCGCCTATGCCGGCCGTCCCGGTGGACCCGCGACATCGTGGCAGGTCATGGTCCGCTATCTGAGCGGCGCGATGCCGCAACAGGTCACGCGTCTGCCCGAAGGCGCCTCTCCCATTGGCTGGGCGCCTGATAGCATGCGGATCCTCTTCACAAGCAATCGCGCGCCCGCCGGCATCTGGTCCGCGTCGACCGTCGGCGGCGAGCCCGAAAGCTTCTGCGCCCTACCCGACACCGCCACCGCCGCCGTCTCTCCCGATCTCAAAACGGTCGCCCTCATCCGCCGGGACGCCGACGGTGTGTTCGGCCTTTGGATCAGTTCACCGCCCGGCGCGCCACCCAAGGCGTACACGCCCGATCCCATCCACGCAAAGTCGCTCTACAACCAGACTCGCCTTAGTTTCTCGCCTGACGGCAAGAGCCTTCTGCTGCTCATCCACACAGACCGCGGCGCCGACGAAAGATGGCTCGTGCCCCTCCTGTCCGGCGCGCCAAAGCGGGTCCTCAAAGACCTCCATAGCTACGCCGGCACGCCCGAGTTTTCCTGGCTGCCGGACGGCCGGCGCATCGTGGTCTCCGCCTCTCCGCAGCTCGAGGCGCCGCCGCAACTCTGGCTCGCCGACATCGGGTCCGGCGCGTTCACGGCCCTTACTAGCGGCACCGCTCCCCGGCGCCAGCCTGCCGTCTCGCCCGACGGAACCGGCATCGTCTTCACTGAATCGGAGCGCGATTTCGACGTCGTCTCCGTCGACCTCGACCGCGGCGAAGCCGAGCGCCTCATCGCCACCGAACGCGGCGAGGCCATGCCTGCGTGGGCTGCCAACGCGCGCGCCCTCGTTTACGTCAGCGACCGTCACGGCCCGCGCGAGATCTGGTTCCGCGATCACGCCGGCGACCGGCCCGTCGTCACTCAGCAGAGTTTCGCCGACGGCCGTACCGAGTGGTTCATGGGACCCGCGCTCTCCCCCGACGGCGCCCGTCTGGCCTACACCCGGATCGAGTTCGAAGGCTCGGATCATCTCTGGATCTCCTCCGCCGGCGGCGGCGCCCCCGTCCGCCTCACCAATGACCAGAAGTCGGACGAGTTCCCCGGCTCCTGGTCCTCCGACGGAAACTGGTTCGTCTATCTCGCTATCCGCAACGGCAGCCAGGACCTCATGAAGGTCAAGACCTCGGGCCAGGCCGCCCCCGTCCTCGTCAAAGCCGGGGTCGATTGCGAGACGCCGTCCTGGTCGCCCGACGACAAGTGGTTCCTCTGTACGGACCTGATCTCTCCCGACGGGCAAACCGTCCACGCGCTCCCCAAGATCGCGACCCAAAACTATGCCTTCTCGGGCGATGGCAAGCTCCTCTACGGCCTGCGCGAAGAGCCCGATGGCGTCACACTCTTCTCGCTCGACGTGGCGTCCGGCGCGCAGAAGAACATTGGCAAGCTCGGCGCCGAGTTCCGGCCGCAGAGCGACCTCCATCCGGCAGTGCGTTTCAGTCTCGCGCCGGACGGCAAGTCCTTCGTCTACGCCGCCGCAAAATACCGCTCCAACCTGTGGATGCTCAACGGGGCGGTGAAGCCATGAGGGTCGCGACTGCCTCGGCGCTCGGTATCTTGACTGTGGCGGCGGCCGTGCTCGTCGCGTTTCCTCCGTCGCGATACTCCTTCTACCCGAGCTGTCCGCTACGGACGTGGACCGGGCTTGCCTGTCCGCTCTGCGGCGCCACTCGGACGCTCGCGGCGCTGCTCGCGGGACGGTTCGGCGAGGCGGCGCATCGCAATGTGTTCGTCGTCGCCCTGCTGCCCTTGGCGGTGGTCGCATTAGCGCGGGGTCGCCAGACGCCTCTGATTTCCGCGCGCGCCGCCGGTGTATTGGTAGTCATCGCGATCGTCTTCGGAATCGCGCGCAACCTGGCGCCGACCCTGCTGGGACCGTAACGGCCGCGCTGCGTTACCATAAGTGGAACGCCGTGGCTTCGCCTCCCATCCCGCCCGCCCTCGAGCAATTGACCACGCGGCCGTTCTCTTTTTACCCGCCGATCGTCGGGGTCGAGCACAACGAGTGGCTCTTTCGGAAGGCGACGTGGTCCGAGATTCTGGTGGTGAACTGCAAGGGCGGCAACGAGGTCTGGCTTCCGCGGCGGTTCGTCGGCGAGGTCTCGCGCGTCGAGGATCCGGTCCTCATTCTCGGCTTGAATCGGGAGCTCGAATATAAGGCTGGGGCCGTCTGGCCGTACCAGCGGCGCGTCCTCCAGATGCCGGTCGCGGTAAATGCTCCCGCTCCGCCGCTGCCTCCGGGCGCGCCCCCCGACAAGCCTATGCCCGCGCCGGTCGTCGGCATCCGGCTGGAGCGCAGTGACAAGTTCGTCTTCAAGTTGATCGGGATCGCCCTCGCCGTGTTCATCGGGCTTTACATCGTGGCGGTGAACCTGAACCGCATTCAGGACATGCGCCAGCGGACCGTCACCTACACGGCTGCCGACCAGAGCTTCCTCGAATTGACCAGCCGCGATGACGCCACGGCCATCAAGGTGAAGCTCGGCGAACCGGCCAACGACCGCTCCCGCGACGTCGGCGGCATTCAATTCCGGGCCCTCGGGTACCCCGATCGAAAGTACTCGGTGATCCTCATGGGCAACGACCTCCGCACCGCCCGCTACATCGGCGTAATGGACGATCACTGGAAGCCGGTCCACTCCGTGGAAATGCGCGCCGGCGGCACCACGCTCTCGCTGCTTCGCAATCTCGGGCGCTTCTAGTAAACTCACTTCCGTGAAGACCTTGGGGCATTTGTTCTGGGCCGCGGTGGCGGTCGCGGCGGCGTTTTGCCTGGGCGCGATCGCGATCCAGCGCGGCGAGCACATCAACAGCATCTGGCTGGTGCTGGCCGCCGCCTGCACGTACGCAATCGGCCACCGGTTCTACGCCAAGTTCATCGCCGTGCGCGTAATGGCTCTCGACGATCAGCGCGCCACTCCGGCCGAGCGCCTACGCAACGGCCACGATTACGAGCCCACCAACAAGTGGATCGTTTTCGGCCACCACTTCGCCGCCATCGCCGGACCCGGTCCGCTGGTCGGGCCCGTGCTCGCCGCACAGTTCGGCTATCTGCCCGGCACCCTCTGGATCATCATTGGCGCGGTGCTCGGCGGGGCCGTACAGGACTTTTTCATTCTCTTCGCGTCAATGCGCCGCGACGGCAAATCGCTCGGGCAGATGGCGAAGGAGGAGATCGGCAAGGTCGGCGGCTTCATCGCGCTCGTCACGGTGCTGATCATCATGGTGATCCTGCTCGCGGTGGTCGCGCTGGTGGTGGTGAACGCCCTCAAAGGCAGCGCCTGGGGCACCTTTACGATCGCCGCCACGATGCCGATCGCGATCTTCATGGGCCTCTACCTGCGCTATTGGCGGCCGGGCAAAGTACTGGAATGCTCCGCGATCGGCTTCGTCCTGGTGATGGCGAGCATCTTCGCGGGACGCTCTGTCTCCGAGTCCGCCAGCCTCGCGCCGGTGTTCACGCTGGGCGCCATGACGCTGGCGATCGCAATCATCTTCTACGGGTTCCTGGCCAGTGCGCTGCCGGTGTGGCTCCTGCTGGCGCCGCGCGATTATCTCAGCACCTTCGTCAAGCTCGGGGTCGTGCTGATGCTGGCCGTCGGCATCCTGTTCGTCCGTCCCGAGCTGCAACTCCCGGCATTCACGCGTTTCACCGACGGCACGGGTCCGATCTTCGCGGGCAAGATCTTCCCGTTCTGCTTCATCACGATCGCGTGCGGGTCGATTTCCGGCTTCCACGCGCTGATCTCTTCCGGGACGACGCCGAAGATGATCGCCAAGGAGTCGCATGCGTGGCCGGTCGGGTACGGGTCGATGCTGCTCGAGAGCTTCGTCGCGATCATGGCGATGATTGCGGCGTGTGTTCTCCAGCCGGGCGTGTACTTCGCCGTCAACTCGCCCGCCGGAATCGTCGGCGCCACCCCCGCGGCGGCGGTAGCGACGATCTCGTCCTGGGGATTCCCGATCACGGTCGGAGATATGACCGCACTCGCGAAGGACGTCGGCGAAAGCACTCTGTTCTCTCGCACGGGCGGAGCGCCGTCGCTCGCGCTCGGCATGGCGCACATCTTCGCCCGCAGCGGAGGCGGTCAGGCGCTCATCGGCTTCTGGTACCACTTCGCCATCATGTTCGAGGCGCTCTTCATCCTCACGATTATCGACGCCGGCACGCGCGTGGGCCGCTTCATGCTGCAGGACCTTCTGCAGCACATCGTTCCGCCACTCGGCCGCAGCGGTTGGATGCCGGGCGTGATCGCGACTAGCGCGATGGTGGTCGGCGGCTGGGGCTACTTCTTGATCCAGGGGGTGCGCGATCCGCTCGGCGGTATTAACTCCCTGTGGCCGCTGTTCGGCATCGCCAACCAGTTACTGGGCGCGATCGCGCTTTGCGTCGCCACCACGATCGTGCTCAAGATGCACGGGGCCAAGTACACATGGATTACGTGCATCCCCCTGGTCTGCCTGGTCGTCGTGACCTTCTCGGCGGCGTGGCAGAAGATCTTCTCGCCGCTGCCTTCGATCGGCTTCCTGGCGCAGGCCTCAAAATTGGCAGCCGGTCCGCAGACCGCGGCTACTCCGATCCTCATCTTCAACGCCAGGCTCGACGCGGCCGTCTGCGGCGTCCTGCTGGTGCTCGTCGCCACCGTCATCGCGGACTCCCTCCGTGTCTGGGCGGGTATTCTGGCTGGAACGGGCGATGCGCACGTGCACGAGTCGCCCTTCGTGCTCTCCGAACTTCGGGCGGAGGAACTATGAGGCGCGCCGCCCGACTGATCCTCGCGCTGCTCCGCGAACTCGCCGACGAGAACGCCTACGCCCGCCATCTGGCGGCGCACGGCCGCGTCCATTCGGGCGAAGAGTGGCGACGCTTTTCCGAAGTCCGACTCCGGGCCAAGTACCAGCGCGCCAAGTGCTGCTGAAAAATACGTGAGAAGTTGGGGGACACCGCCGCACTAATGTGGATTAGCCATGGTGCGCGCTATCCTCCTGCTGGCGATCCCCGTTCTCGCGGTCGCCGGCCAACCGGGCGTCAGGACCCAATTCGTCGGCGGCACGCTCGCGGGTGTCAAAGCCAAAGCGGACGCCCGGCTCGACCTGACCGCCCCCGACACCCTCCACTTTCAGTGCGGCGCGACCGACCTGCGCATCGACTACAAGCGGGTCAACACCCTCGAATACGGCCAGAACGTCAGCCGCCGGTACGCCGCGGCGATCTTAGTTTCTCCGCTTCTTCTGCTGAGCAAATCGCGCCGCCACTACGTCACCCTCGGCTACGTCGACGATGCCGGCAGTCAGCAGGCCATCGTTCTCCGCGTCGAGAAAGGCGACATTCGCACGGTGCTGGCTTCGCTCGAGGCGCGCACCGGCCGCCGGGTCGAGTATCAGGACGACGAAGCGAGAAAGTCGGGGAAAGGCTGAGATGCTCCCGCTCGTGTTTCTCCTCCTCGTCGCGCAAGCCGGCGGCGGTATCGAAGATGAGAATCTGAAGCAGTTGCTGACCGTGCGCCGCGTCTATGTCGACCGGCTGACCGGCGGCGAGACGGCCGCCCAGATGCGTGACATCCTGATCAGCGCGCTAAACGGCTCCAAGCTATTCATCGTGACCGAGAAGGAAGAACGCGCCGACGCCGTCCTGCGCGGCGCCGCAGAGGACCTCGTTTTCACGGAATCTCGCGGCTCCTCCGAAGGCGTCAACGTTCACGCGAACGCCGGGGCCGGCCGGACGTCGAGCTCCAGCCGTGGAGCATACGGCGGCGTCGGGGCGGGGGAGAACGAATCCGAGCATTCGACCGAACGCCGCCACGAGGCGCTCGCCACCGTTCGGCTGGTCAATAAGGATGGCGACGTGATCTGGTCGACCACGCAGGAGAGTCTCGGCGCGAAGTTCCGCGGCGCCAGCTCCGATGTCGCCGATAAGATCACCGCTCGTTTGAAAGAAGATTTCGATCGCGCGAAGAAGCTGAAGTAGTCGTCAGAAGTGCAGCCCGCCGCCGCAGATCAGCACTTCTCCCGTCACATAGTCGGATAGGGGCGAGCAGAAAAACAGCACGGCGTTGGCCGCGTCCTCGGGAGTCCCCGTCCGGCCGAGCGGACACGCCTTCTTCACCCAATCGAGCACCGCCGGCTGCACGCCGACTGCGATCTTCCGCCCTTGCACGTCGATCGACGCCCCTTCGCCCGCAAGCGGTTGGGTCAGACGCGTCTCGATAATCCCGAAGCCGACCGCGTTCACCGTGACGTTGTACCGCCCCCACTCCTTCGCCATCGTCTTAGTGAAGCCCACTACGCCGGCCTTTCCGGACGAGTAGCCCGCTTGTCCCGGGTTGCCGTCGGTGCCTGCGATCGACGTGATGTTGACGACCTTCCGGGTGACGCGGACGCCCTCAGCCGCCTCCCGCTTTGCCGTCTCGCGAATGACGCCGGAGGCCGCTCGCAGAATCCGGAACGGCGCCATCAGATGAATCTCGAGCATCGCTTCGAACTGCTCGTCGGTGGTCTTCTGAATGACGTTGTCCCAGGTGTAGCCAGCGTTGTTGACGATGATGTCGAGCCCACCAAAACGCTGGACGGTGGCATCGATGAGAGCCTGCGGGAATGCGGGATCGGTAACATCGCCCGCGTAGAATGCGGCCGGAGCGCCGATCGCCTGCGCCGCTTCCGCGGCGGGCGCGGCGTCCAGGTCGTTGATCATGACATTGGCGCCGTACTCGGCGAGTTTCTCGGCGATCGCGCGACCGATGCCACGGCCGGCGCCGGTCACAAGGGCGGTCTTTCCTGCAAGGGTGAAGGGCACGTGATTATGGTACATCGCGTCAGAGCGCGCTAACCCGCGAAGCGACGGCACACAGACACGACGTAAACCGCGCCAGCCCGAACGGTCGAAGTAGTCCAGCTAACGCGTTCGCTCTCGGCAGCAGATCCAACTGCGTCTGGTATCCGAGCACGACGGGCAGGAACCCCGTGTGCAACAGCAGGTCGCGGAATTCTCGCCGGCTATACAAGCGCGCGTGCGACGGCGCGTTCTTCCGTCGCAGCCGCCACTCCTCGATCGAGGCGCGATTCGGCAGGTAGGTCACGATCAGCCGCCCGTCCGGACGGAGCACGCGGTGCAACTCCTTCAACGATTCGTAATCCATCGCCACGTGCTCCAGGGCTCCTGCCGCGATCACTGCGTCGAAACTAGCGTCGTCGTACGGAAGCTGAAAGAGGTGCCCCAGTCGCCGATAACGTAGGCCGGCGTAGTCGTAGAAGACGCGGTACTGGTCCGGCGCGAGCACGTCACAGCCTTCGATCTCGACCCCCGGACACCGGGCGCGCACCAGACACGCGTCCGGCGCGTGGCGGCAACCCCAATCGAGGATCTTCCCGGCCTGCGGAAGGTACGGCTCGTAAAACGCGAACACCTTCTCTGCGCCGGCGACGAATGCCGGTTCCGCGTGCTGCCGCAGATAAGCGTCGTGCGGACTCTGTTCGATCTGCGCCGCGTATAATTCGCCGAGTGTCACCGCAGCAGGTCTTCGAGCTGAATCTTCGCGTCGGTCTTCGCGTCGCGGTATTTCACGATCACCGGCGTGTAGACCGAGATCCCCCACGCCTTCCCGGGACCGCTCGTAACCGCGCGCGAACCAGCGACGATCACCGCCTCCTCAGGAATGACCAGCGGCTGGTCGTCCGTCGCGCGATAGACCGTCTCGCGAACGAGATCGTAGACGGGCGTCGAGCGCGTCAGGATCGTGCCAGCTCCCAGCACTGCGCGACGCTTCACTACCGTACCCTCGTACACGCCGCAGTTCCCGCCGACCAGCACGTCGTCCTCGACGATCACGGGCGACGCGTTCACGGGCTCCAGCACGCCGCCGATCTGGCTCGCCGCCGAGATGTGGCAGTTGCGCCCCACCTGCGCGCAACTCCCGATCAGGGCGTGCGAATCGACCATCGTCCCCTCGTCGACGTACGCGCCGACGTTGATGTACATCGGCGGCATACACGTGACGCCCTTGGCCAGGTACGCGCCGCTGCGCACGCTCGACCCGCCCGGCACGATGCGCACGCCGCTCTCATCGCCGAAGAACTTCACCGGGTACGTGTGCTTGTCGCGGAACGAGAGCGACCCCACCGACATATCGACGATGCCGCCGATGCGGAAGCCGAGCAGGATTCCCTTCTTGACCCACGCGTTGACGCGCCAGCCGGTCGGCGACGCGGGGTCGGGCTCGGCGGCGCGCAACTTACCGTGTTCGAGCGCGGCGCGGAACTCGTCGAACAGACGAAAATGGTCGGCGGTGTACTGCGCCGGCTTCTCGTCGAAGAGGCGTTCGATCTCAGCCTGCAACGGGCACCCTCCCCAGACCGACGGACTCCAGAACTTTCTCGATCTTGGCGCGGCTCGCGTCCGTCGGCGGGCACATCGGCAGGCGGTAGACGAGGTCCAGCAGCCCGAGGTGCGCCATCGCGGCCTTCACCGGGATCGGGTTCGACTCCACGAAGTTCACGTTCATCAGCGGCAGGAATCGGCGCTGGATGGCGCGCGCGGTGTCGTAATCGCCCTTCAGGGCAGCCTGCGCCAACTGCGTCATCTCGCCGGGAATCTCGTTCGAGACGACGGAGATCACGCCGCGCCCGCCGAGCGCGATCAGCGGAATCGTGATCGCGTCGTCGCCGGAAAGCACGGCGAAACGCGCAGGCACTTCCTGGATCACGTTCGCCATCTGCCCGATGTTCCCCGACGCCTCCTTCACCGCGACGATGTTCTCGATCTGGGCCAGCCGCGCGAGAGTCGAAGGCTCGACATTCACGCCCGTCCGGCCCTGCACGCTGTACACGACGATCGGTAGCCGGATGGCGGACGCGATCGCCTTGTAGTGCTGATAGAGGCCTTCCTGGGTCGGCTTGTTGTAGTACGGGGTGACGGAGAGGATGCCGTCGGCGCCCATCCGCTCGATCTCGCGAGCGAGCTCGATTACCTCGTGCGTGTTGTATCCGCCGGCGCCGGCCAGAACGGGCACCTTGCCCTTGGCCTCTTCCAGCGTGATCTCGACCACGCGCAAATGCTCGGCGTGGGTGAGGGTCGGACTCTCACCAGTGGTCCCGCAAGGCACGAGGAAGCTGATCCCGGCTTCGATCTGCCGCCGCACCAAACGGCGCAGCGTGTTTTCGTCTAATGAAAGATCTTGTTTAAAAGGCGTTACGAGGGCTGTGCCGCATCCTGTAAACATGTGCCACCTCCAAAAACCGGTTTGGGCCGCCGATAAACGCAGATGAACGCCGATAGGAACAATTGATTGTGTTATCGGCGTTCATCTGTGTTCATCGGCGGCTAAATTTTTACAGCGAAAACTCGTGAAAACCCTTCTTCCCTAGTATCCATTGCGCGGCCTTCAGTGCGCCTCTGGCGAAGCCTTCGCGACTCCTCGCCGTATGCCGGAGCGTGATCGTATCGGCCGACGAGTCGAAGCCGATTTCATGCGTGCCGGGATGCCTTCCGGCGCGATTCGAGCTCACGTCGATCGGACGCGGATATCCGGCGGACTTCATGGTTTCTACCAGTTTCAGTAGTGTACCCGAGGGCGCGTCCTTCTTCGTATCGTGGTGGATTTCCCAGGCCCAGGCACCGTACTCCTTCTCATTGGAGAGGAGTTTCGCAGCCTCCGCCACCAGCCGGACAAATGCGTTCACCCCGATCGAAAAGTTGGGACTCCAAACCAGTCCGACCTTGTGCCGCTCGACCGCCGCGCGCACTGCGTCAGCGTGCTCCTGCCAGCCCGTGGTGCCGATCACCAGATTCACGCCGAGCGCCGCGATCGACTCCACATTCTTCACAACCGCCGAGGGGATCGAGAAATCGATCGCCACGTCGATCCCGCGGAAGTTCTCCGAGGTCACGCCCTCGTAGTTCGCGTTGTTGAACTCGTCCAACTTCAACGCCACGTCGAAGCCGTACTCCGGCGCGAGCTGTTCCACCAGCCTGCCCATCTTGCCGTAGCCGACGATCGCCAGCCGCCGCGTCTCAGGCATGCGCGACCCCATTGCGGTCGAACACCGCCGGATCGAGCTCGCGGAAGAATTCGCCGTGCAGATCGGAGACGGTGCGGTGCAGGTCGGAATCCGCCACCACGATGCTGATGTTCAGCAGCGAGGCCCCTTGGGAGACCATCCGGATATTGATGTTCTCGAGACAATTGAAAACGCGGCGCATCACTCCCGGAGTGTAGCGAATATTTTCCCCGACGAGACACACGATCGCCTGATCGCGCTCGATCTCCGCTTCCGCGAATTCGCGCAGCTCTTTGAGAATCGCGTCGATCTTGCCCAAGTTGTCGATGGTCAGCGAAACGCTGACCTCGGACGTCGAGACCATGTCGACCGGCGTCTCGTAACGGTCGAAAATCTCGAAGATCCGATGCAGGAACCCGTGCGCCATCAGCATGCGCGTCGAGTGGATGTTCACCAGCCCGATCTTGCGCTTGCACGCGATCGACTTCACCGCGTTGTCGCAGTGGACGCTCTCCGCGATGATCCGCGTGCCTTCGACCTGTGGCCGCCGCGAGTTCAGAATCAGGACCGGAATATTCTTCTCGACGGCCGGCAGTACGGTCGCGGGATGCAGCACCTTCGCGCCGAAATACGCCAACTCCGCCGCCTCCGCGAACGAAATCAGGCGGACGCGATGGCCGCCGGGCAGGATCGTCGGATCGGCGGTCAGCATGCCGTCCACGTCGGTCCAGATCTCTATCGCCTCGGCCCCGATGCCCGCGCCCACGATCGACGCCGTGAAGTCCGACCCGCCGCGCCCCAGAGTCGTTGTCACACCGTCCTCGGTCGACCCGATGAAGCCGCCCATCACGACGACGCCCTTCTCAGCCATCGGCGGAATCTTCGCCGCGAGGCGCGCGTACGTCTCGGGAAAGTTCGGGGCGGCCTGCGTGTGGCGACGGTCCGTAACGATCACCTGCCGCGCATCGAGGTGCACCGCCTTCATTCCGAAATGACGGAACGCCAGCGTCACGATGTAGCTCGAGAGCCGCTCTCCGTAGCTCGAAATCGCGTCGATCGATCGCGGTGTCAGCTCGCCGAGCACCGCCAGCCCCTTCACTAGCTCCGTGAGCTCCTGGAAGTGATCGTCGAGCGTGCGGTCGAGCTCTGCCCGTTGCTCCAGCGGCACGACTTGCCGCGCCTCACGCGAGTGGAAGTCGCGGAGGTCGTGGAGCTGCTGGATGTAATCCTTCCGTTCGCCGTGGATCGCCGCATTGGCAATCGCGAGCAGCTTGTTGGTCGTCTTGCCCATCGCCGAGACAACCACGACGGGGTGTTTGGCCTCGCGAGTCCGGACAATCCCTGCGACGCGCTCGATGGCGGACGCCGATTCCACGGACGTCCCGCCGAATTTCATCACGATCATCAGTCGAGCATCCCTTCCGAGTGCATCAGCTCGGCGTTGAGGACGGCCGCCCCCGCGGCGCCGCGAATCGTGTTGTGGCTGAGCACCACGAATTTATAGTCGAGCACCGGGCACGGGCGCAGACGTCCGACGAATGCCGCCATCCCGCGCTCCCGCTCCGCGTCTTTGCGCGGCTGCGGACGATTGCCCTCTTCCATATAGATCACCGGACGCGGTGGGGCACTCGGCAATCCCCGCTCCTGCGGCACGCCGCGGAACGCTTCCAGCGCTTGCCGCACGTCGAGCTCCGAAGGCTTCGCGGAGAACTCCACCGACACCGCCTCCGTATGCCCGTCGACCACCGCCACGCGATTGCAGTGCGCGCTCACCTTCGCCGCCAGCGGCTCGATGTGATCGCCGCGGAAATCGCCGAGGATCTTCTGCGTCTCCACCTGCATCTTCTCTTCTTCGCCGCCGATGAACGGCACCACGTTGCCCATGATGTCCATCGACGCCACGCCCGGATACCCCGCGCCGGAGATCGCCTGCATCGTGGTCACGATCACCTTGGTGATGCCGAACTGCTTCAGCGGTCCGAGGCCCATCGTCAAACCGATCGTCGAGCAGTTCGGGTTGGTGACGATCTGGCCCTTCCAGCCGCGAGTCCGCTGCTGTCCCGGGACGAGCTTCAGGTGATCGGGATTGATCTCGGTCACGAGCAGCGGCACGTCGCGCTCCATGCGATGGTTCTTCGAGTTCGAGACCACGACGTGTCCCGCCTCGGCATACGCGCGCTCGATCTCGGTCGCGACCGACGCGTCCATCGCGGAGAACAACAGGCGCGGCGCGTTGCCGGGCTTGCACTCCTCGACGCGAATGTCGGCGACGCTATCCGGCGTGCCGCCCACCAGGTGCCACGTCATGGCGTCGCGATACCGCTTGCCGGCGGAGCGGTCGCTCGCGCCCAGCCACTTCAAATCGAACCACGGGTGGCCTTGCAGAAACTTGATGAAATGCTGACCCACCATGCCGGTGGCGCCGAGGATGCCTACTTCGATTCTCGTTTGCATAATTGCGTGACCATTCGTTGATAGATTTCGACTGCTTCGAGAAGCTGCGCCTTCGGGACGCGCTCCTCCAGTGTGTGGGCGACGTGGATGGTGCCCGGTCCGATGAGGAACGGCTCGCCCCATTGCCCGCCGAACGCGGGGATATCGGTGGTGTAGGCGACCACGGTGGTCGCGATGCCTTCGATCGCGCCCAGCCGCAGCGCCGGGATCTCGATCACCTCGCGGAGCTCCGCGCGACCCTCGACGGCGCGCGCCAGCGCGTCCTTCGTCTCGGTGGAATCGCCGACCAGGCGGATCATGATGTCGGCCTTCGCCTCGTCGGCAATCACGTTCGGCGCGCGGCCGCCGGAGAGCGTCCCGATGTTCAACGTGCTGGGCCCGAGAAGCTCGTCGACCGGCAGTTGGATCTCGCGGATGGCACACAGCGCGTCGATCAATTTGTGGATCGCCGAATCGCCGAGCTCGGGATAGGCGGAGTGCGCCATCTTGCCGGTCGCGACCACTTCGTACCGCAACGCGCCCTTCGACCCGAGCGCCAGACGATTCTCGGTGGGCTCGCCGTTGATGATGTATCGCGACCCGCGCGGCGTCTGCGCCGCCCGATACGCGCCCGCGCTATTCCGCTCCTCGCCGACCACGAACAGCAGCGCGAAGCCGCGCTCCCCCGCCGCGAGCAGCGCCTCGACCGCCTTGATCATCGACGCGATGATGCCCTTGGTGTCGCAGGCGCCGCGTCCCCAGATATGCTCGTCGTCCTCGCGCGCTGCGAAGAACGGTGGCACCGTGTCCATGTGAGTCGAGAGCGTGACGCAGATCGGGTCGCCCCAATGCGCGAAGACGTTGTACCGCCGCGGCTCGACCTCGATCCACTCCACCGACCCGCCATATTGGGCGGCGAGCGGAGCCAGCAGGTCGTGGAGATACACCCCGACCCGCTCTTCGTTGTTCGTGATCGATTCGATATCGATGAGCGCGCGCGTGAGTTCGAAGACGTTCATATCGTTGCCAGGAAGGGGAGGCCAAGGAAGGAGAAACTACGCGGGACTGCGTGCGAGCTTCACTCCCGATAGCGCTCCACCCGCCTGAGAAGCAGGTGACAGTGAGCCGGATTTAACCGGACTCCCCAACCGATCGGAATGAGCTCACCGACCAAGTTTCGGCGGAAAACTGATCGACGCCTTTCACCCAGCCTCCGAAGCGCATCGGAATTCCGGCTGGACTACTCATCGCCGCCGCACCTCTACCGCGAAGTTTCAGGATAACACGGGAAAACGGAGCTACCGCAAGAGCGGCGCCTCGCGCTCGAAGTACTGCTTCACTTCATTCCAGCCGAGCGGAACCAGCATATGCGGCATCGGGTCCTTCTCCGCATCCGCGAAGTACGTTAGCGACTTAAGGACGTGAGTGCGGTTGTACCCGGTCTTCGCGTACTTCCGATCGAACAGCGAGAGTAGTTCGGCGATCCCATTCCGCTGGCACGTGGTGTAGAAGTCGACGAAGTCCCGCTTCGTCCCACGGCTTGCGATGGCGGTGATCTTCATGCACGCGATGTCCCGGTCGTCGGCGACCGGCACGCCGAGGAAAGCCTCCGGCGGAAAAAGAACGGGATAGCGGTACCCGAGAAAGCTCACCTTGATCTGCTGGATTGTCAGATGGAGCGTTTGCTGCGCACGCTCGACCGCGGCCACTGCCGGCAGGGCTTGCAGGCGCTGGAGCAGGAGGTCCTCCGCAAACTCGTCCGGCACAAAGAAATCGAAATCCACGGACCGGCGATGCCCATATCGAAGGGCCAAGGCAGTGCCGCCGGCGAGATACGTGCTGTTCGGAAGGAGGCCGACTAATCCTCGCAGCAGATCCTCCGCCGCCGGCGTAATCGTCTCGCGGTGCCACGCTACGGAATCGGTCATGCGACCTTCGGATCGGGAGCAGCCTGGAGCGCCGCGACTTCCTCCGGCGGAACGCCGTACACCAGCGCCCAGAAGTTGGCCGACTTCGGCGTCAACCGCCGCTCGCTCCGCAGCACGCGGCAAATCTCATCACGCCGGAACGAAATCTCCAACCACTTCATCGCATCGCTGTCTCCGTGCTCGAGGACCCGGAAGATCGTGTAGTCGGGATATTGATGCGGGTCGAAGCTGGTCAAATCTGTGTCCCAAAACAGAGGCGCCAGCTCTTTGGGCACATACATTCCAGTATACCGGCGCAGCGTGCGTCGATTGCTAGTGGTAGTGCTCCGACACGGTGTGGTTCGGTGCGACCTGCACCAGTTGCATCATGCCTCGATCTTCGTGGCCCAGGATATGGCAATGCAGCACGAAGGTGCCAGTGAAGTCCGCAAAGCGCGACCGGATCTTCACATACCCGTTCACGAATGTCTGCTTGCCGCTGGCGTCGAGGCGCGGCTTGCCGTTGGGATGGTAATCGTAGGCCGGCGGGATCGGGACCGTGTCGAACCAGAGGAAGTCCTTCTCGAACACCTTCGGCTGGTCCATCGTCAGCGGGTCGAAAATCTCGACCACTTGGAACGGATTGACGTGGATGTGGAACGGGTGCGCGAAGGGCAGGAACGGCGTCGGAGGGGGCGTTCCGCCGGGAGGCGCCGGTGGCAGGAAGGATGGCGGAGCCTGCGGAATCCGCGTGCTGTTGACTAGCGTCCATTCCTCCGCCGTGTCCTGGACCATGATCTGATTCACCACGTTGTTCTGGAACTGGTGGCCGTCGATCGTGTGTAGGGCGCCGCGAATGCCGGGATAGCCGGCGCGTCCGATGAAGTTGCCGCGTTGTCCGTCTCCGCGGAAGTTGACGGTGTCGAAAATCAACTCCCGGCGCAGGTGGATCGTCGCCGGATCGATGTCGGCGAGCGACTCCGGGAAAGGCGGAAAGTCGGCCGCGCGTTGCGGGAAACCCATCGCCGGCTGGATCGGATCGCCCTCGACTCGAATCGTCATCAGCGTCACCGGAAGGACGCCCGGAACGGACGGGAGCAAATTGGCGCTGACGTTGTAGACGCCCGGCGTGGAAGGGGCCTGCACCAGCAGATCGGCGCGATTTCCGGGATTCAGCATGACGTTCGGATTGCGGTTGCCGTCCGCCGAGAAATTGTTCCAGTGGTACTGGATGCCATCGCGCGCCGTCTGCTTCCACGTGCAGTTGGCGATTCCGGCGATCTCGACCGCGAGCTGCTGGCACGCGTTGAGCATGCGCCAAAGGACCACCTGTCCGGGCCGCATCGTGACGACGGGCTGGACAGCCCCATTCACGAATACGATGCTCGGCAGCGTCGAGCCTTGCCGCGCGCCATCCGGCGCGGGCGTTCGCAGCAGATTCAGTCCGGAGGAGAGCTGTTGGAAGACCAGAACCTCCTCCGTCAAGCGGCCCGGCCCGTAGAAGGCGCGCAGGCGGTCGTCGTAATCGCCTTCGACGATGAACACGCCCGACATGCCGTTCAACGAGTTCAGCGCCGTGGAACCGTGTTTGTGCGCGTGGTACCAGTGCGTCCCCGGCGATTGGCCCATCTTGGCGGGCATTCCCATCGGGCCGATCGGCATGTTCTCCGCCGTAATGCGGAAGCAGTTCGGGTACGCGCCAATGAAGTACTGCGGCCACTCGCCGGCGGCGATCGCCTTGCGATTCGCCTCCGCCAGATGCGCGGTCGGGACGCGCGTGTCGTACTCCCGGACCAGTTCGGTCTGGGTCCGCCGCCAGGCAGCCGGCAGATCTTCCCACTTGCGCGGGATATGGCCGTCGCGGCACGCGGCGAAGATCTTCTCGAACGAATCGAGAACGGAAGCCTCCGTGACGACCGGTTGATTCGTGTTCGGATTCCGCGGCGAAGGCCGCACTTGCACCAGGACGTTGTCGCCGACGTTCTCCGGGCTGACGTGGAAGCCGTGAAAGTGCAGATTGGCGCTGCTCGAGCCGTGAAAGCAATCGGGCTCCTGGTCGCCGTTCGGATAGACCTGCTGGCGCTGCTCCTCGCCGGGGCTTCCGACGAGCGTGGTGCTGGCGTCGCAGCCGTCGCTCTTGCCCTGCTCGGCCAAGTCGAGCGTCTCGGGGAAATTCTTGGTGTCGACCTGATTCAACAGGATCACCTGAACGGTGTCGCCGACGCGCGCGCGGAGTGTCGGCCCGGGGCCGGGAACTCCCTGCTGCATGGGCCAGACACGCTTCCCGCCAGTCGGCGAGCCCGCGAAGAAACGCATCGGCTGGCCTTCCAGACAAAGCTGTTTGGGTGGCTGGCCCGGGGCGGGGTTCGGTTGCGGGAGCCACACGGCGCGGATCTCGTCGGCGACCGTGATCGTGGCGCGGAGCACGCGGTCGGCGCCGCTCGCGATCTCGGCGATCCGCGGCAGCGCGCCGGCAGTTTGCGGCGCTCCTCCCACGGCCGGGCACGTCGCGCCAACCGGATCGGCAGCATCGACGGCGCGGCCGAAGACAAGACCGGCAATACCGGCCGCCGCGCGGGTCAACCAACCCCGGCGGGAACTCGTATGCGAATCCGACATAAGCTCCTGTAATTACGGGGTGGGAACTACCTGGATGACGCCCTTTTCATTCCGATGGCGGCCACAGACGTAATTGATCGTGAAGGCTACCTGGTTGTCCGACCCATCGACCCGCGCGAGCGGCGAGAAGACAGGCGACGTCGTCCCCGGCGCGACGGGGCGCTCCAGGAACGCGACGAAAGTGCCGTCGCGTCTGAGCACGCCGGGTTCGTGGACTTCGCCGGTTTCGTTGGACCAGTGGACGAGGTCGCCGGCCCAAACGACGATCTCCGCGGGGCCGAACTGGTCGCCGCCGAGCGTCCGCTCAATGCGAATACGGCCCGCGATCGGACTCTCGCCTTGCGCGAACGCCGCCAGGACAACAATCGCTATGAGCAGCTTCAACTTTCCCCTCCGGGTTGAGCCAGTGTACAGGGAGAGGGCCGCCCGGAGCAATACGGTATCGGCCTACAGCGGAATATTCCCGTGCTTCTTCCGCGGCATCGTGTCGACCTTGTTCTCCAGGATCCGCAGCGCCCGAATCACGCGCGGACGAGTTTCGTGGGGCTCGATTACGTCGTCGACATACCCGCGCTCGGCTGCGATGAACGGGTTCGCAAACCGCTCGCGGAACTCCTCCGTCTTCTGCTGCCGGACCGCGTTCTGATCCTCCGCTGCAAGCAACTCGCGGCGGTACACGATGTTCACAGCGCCCTCGGGACCCATCACCGCGATCTCCGCCGTCGGCCAGGCCAGGTTGATGTCCGTGCGAATGTGCTTCGACCCCATAACGCAATACGCGCCACCGTAGGCCTTCCGAGTGATCACCGTGATCTTCGGAACCGTGGCCTCGGCGTACGCATAAAGCAACTTCGCGCCGTGCCGGATGATGCCGCCGAATTCCTGCTCCGTGCCAGGCAGGAACCCCGGCACGTCTTCGAAGGTGAGGATCGGGATATTGAACGCGTCGCAGAAGCGGACGAACCGTCCGCCCTTCACGGACGAGTTGATGTCGAGACAGCCCGCCAGAAAGGCCGGCTGATTCGCGACGATCCCGATCGGCCGCCCGTCCATCCGCGCGAACCCCACGACGATGTTCTTCGCCCAGTGTTCGTGCACTTCGAAGAACTCGGCGTCGTCGACCACGCGGTGGATGACGTCCTTGATGTCGTACGGCAGGTTCGACTCGGCGGGCACGATCGTGTCGAGCGCCGCATCCATGCGGTCCGCCGGATCGTTGGTGGCGCGCCGCGGCGGATCCTCGCGATTGTTCTGCGGCAGGTAGCTCATCAACTCGCGGATCATCCGCAGGCACTCCGCGTCATCGGCCGCCACAAAGTGTCCGACCCCGCTGACGGAGTTGTGGGTCATCGACCCGCCGAGCTTCTCTTTCGTCACGTCCTCGTGCGTGACCGTCTTGATCACGTCCGGGCCGGTCACGAACATGTAGCTGGTCTTGCCGACCATGAAGACGAAATCGGTGATCGCCGGCGAGTAGACCGCGCCGCCCGCGCACGGCCCCATGATCGCCGATATCTGCGGCACGACGCCGCTCGCCAGCGTGTTTCGCAGGAAGATATCCGCATACCCGGCCAGCGAGACCACGCCCTCTTGAATTCGCGCGCCGCCCGAGTCGTTCAGCCCGATCACAGGCGCGCCCGTCTTCAGCGCGAGGTCCATGATCTTGCAGATCTTCTGCGCGTTCGATTCCGACAGCGACCCGCCGAAGACCGTGAAGTCCTGCGCGAAGACGTACACGGGACGCCCGTCGATCCGCCCATATCCTGTCACAAAGCCGTCGCCGGGGATGACCTGATCGTCCATTCCGAAGTCGCGCGACCGGTGCGTGACGAGTTTGTCGAGCTCCTCGAAAGAATCCTCGTCGAGCAGCAGCTCGATGCGCTCGCGGGCGGAAAGCTTGCCCTCCTTATGCTGGCGCGCGCGCCGTTCGGGGCCGCCGCCTTCCTCCGCCGCCGCGTGCCGCCGCCGCAATTCCTCGAGCCGGTCCATATATCGAGAGAATACAGGACTCGGCGTCGAGAAAGCGGAATGCTACCCTGATCCCGATGCCCACCGACCCGCTGCGCGCCTTCACCGCCGCCGAGCGCGCCGTGTTCCGCCGTCTCAACACTCCCGCCAAAATCCAACTGTTCCTCGACAAAGACGTCGCGTACAACAAGGAGCCCGACGGCCCCACCTGCCGCTCCCCTCGCCGCGTTCTGCGCGACCGTGTCGGCCACTGCATGGAGGGCGCGCTCTTCGGCGCCGCCGCTCTCCGCATGCTCGGACACCCTCCGCTCCTGCTCGACCTCGAAGCGGTCCGCGATGACGATCACGTCCTCGCCATCTTTCGCGACCGTGGACTCTGGGGCGCCGTCGCCAAATCGAACTACACCGGCCTCCGCTATCGCGAGCCCGTTTACCGTAACATCCGCGAGCTCGTCATGTCCTACTTCGAGCACTATTACAACCTCAAAAAGGAGAAGACGCTGCGCCGCTACTCGCGGCCGGTCAATCTGGTCCCGTTCGACAGGATCGACTGGATGATCACGGAAGACGACGTCTGGCCCATTCCGGACCATCTCTGCGACGTCGCGCACACGTCCATTCTGCCGCCGGCCAGGACCCGCTCCCTCGGCCGCGTCGACGACCGCCTGTTTGCCGCGGGACTGGTCGGACGCGTTATATAATTCGCCCCATGAAGGATCGCGCCAAACTGCAGGGCTCGTGGACCCTCTCCACGCTGGAAGTGAATGGGGCGCCCGCGACACCCGCCGGCGGCATCGTCGTCGACGGAGACCGTTTCCACGTGATCGGCATGGGCGCCGACTATGCGGGCACGATCGAGATCGACGATACCGCCAAGCCCAAACGCCTCGACCTCGTCTTCACCGAAGGTCCGGAGGCGGGCAATCGCAATCAGGGCATCTACGAACTGAAGAGCGATACGCTTCGCATTTGTCTGAACATGAAGGGAAAATCGCGGCCCGTCGCGTTCACCACCAGTCCCGGCAGCGGCAACGCTCTCGAGGTCTTTCACCGCGGCGATCCCACCGTTCATGAGAGCGTTGTGACGGAAGCGTCGGGAGAAGGCGAACTGGTCGGCGAATGGCAGATGCTCAACGCCTGGCAGGAGGGTCACCCCCTCGACCCGCGTATGGTGAAAACGGGCCGCCGCGTCACGACTGCCACTCACACCACCACGTACTTCGGAAAGCAGGTGTTCCTGAACGCCGCCTACACGCTCGACGCCACCGCGAGTCCTAAGGCCATCGACCTCGACAACCGCGGTAAGAAGCAGCTCGGCATCTACGCTGTCGAAGGCGACACGATGAGGATCTGCTTCGCCGCTCCAGGTCGCCCCCGGCCGGCCGACTTCGAAAGTCGCGCGGGAGATGGGAATACGGCGGCGCTTTGGCAGCGACTCAGGTAGGCTCGCTAAGCGGTTAACTTCCGCCCCGCCAAAACGGGTTAGGTTCCTGATAAACTAACGCGAATCTCGTTGGAGAGTCAATGTCTCAACGCGTGGATGAGCGCGAAATTACTCGTCTGCTGGCCGACCTTCGCCGGGGCGACCGCGGCGCCGAAGAATTGCTGATTCCGCTGATTTATACAGAGTTGCGGCGCATCGCCAGGGCGCACCTACGCCAGGAACGCCCGGATCACACGCTTCAGACGACAGCGCTCGTCCACGAGGCATACCTGAAGCTGTTGCGGCGGCCGACCGTCGAATGGCAGGACCGGGCACACTTTTTCGGCGTGGCCGCGCGTGTTATGCGGCGCATCCTCATCGATCATGCCCGCAGCCGCCACGCAGCCAAGCGGGGCGGTCTCTCCGTTCGCGTACCCTTGGATGACAACATCGCTGACGTCGACACCACATGGGACCAGCTCATCGGGCTGCACCGAGCGCTCGATGCCCTTGCCGAACACGACCCGCGGCGCTCCCGGGTGGTCGAATTACGATTCTTCGGCGGCCTGGATCTCGAAGGTACGGCCGAGGTTCTGGGCGTTTCGAGTCGCACTGTCAAGCGCGATTGGGACTTCGCCCAAGCGTGGCTCTACACCTATATGACCGGCGAAATCTGACGGGGCTGTCCTCTTATGGGCGATTTCTCCGCTTATCCAGATGAAGGGGGAAAGGTGCAGACGTACCGCGAGTCTCCGCGGATTGTCGATAGTTCCTGGGCGAGTATGGTCGAACTGTTCGAAAGAGCGTCTGACCTGACCGGCCATGAGCGTGAGCTCGTCCTCTCTTCGGCTCCGCCCGCCATCGCGGACCAAGTCCGCAGACTCCTCGCGAACGCCGCGCCGGCCCAGCGGTTCCTCGGCCGGCTCGGAGAGGATATCGGAAGCGCTGTCGCCGACGGGTATTCACTCTCCGCCGGCGAACTACTGACGGGCAGGTTTCGCATACGGAGGTTGGTCGCACGTGGCGGCATGGGAGAGGTTTATGAAGCTGAGGACCTCGATCTCGACGAGGCAGTCGCCCTGAAGTTGCTCCGTCCCGAGTTTGCTCTCTCCCGCGAAGGGCTTGACCGCTTCCGCCACGAAATCCGCTTGGCGCGGTCCATTCAAAACCCCCATATCTGCCGCGTCCACGACATCGGAAGGGCAGCGCACGGTTCGGGCGAGCTGGTTTACTTTACGATGGAGTTGTTGCCGGGCGAAACGCTGAGAGCGCGCATCTCGCGGCTCGGCCCTCTTCGGATCCCGGAGATTCGACGGATCGTCGCAGATCTGGCGCGCGGGCTCGATGCGGCGCACCGCCTCGGCATCCTGCACCGCGACTTCAAGAGCAACAACGTCATCCTCCGCGAGGAGCCGGACGGCTCCTTGCAAGCCGTCATCACCGATTTTGGACTCGCGCAATCCCGTCTGCTCCCCACGCGCACGCGTTTCGACCGCGCCTGGACGCCCGGCTATGTTGCTCCCGAACAACTGCGCGGCGAAGCGGAGAGTGAGGCCACCGACATCTATTCCTTCGGGATCGTACTGTTTGAGATGGTTACAAGCCGGCTGCCGTTCAAGGGCGAGACGTCGACCGAAGTCGCCCACGCGCGGTTGACATCGCCGCCCTCATTGCCCGGCAGTCTCCGCAAAGGACTCGACCGCCGTTGGGAAGCTGCCATCCTTCGCTGCCTGGCGCTCGATCCTACGCGGCGGCCGCAGAGTGCTATCGAAGTGGCGCGCGAACTCGGGTGCCTCGATGAACCGCGCCTGATGACCAGGCGCATGGCCGCAGCCGCGATTGCCGCTGTGCCCGCTGCCGCCCTCTACTACTTCAGCCACGACGCCGCCGATCCGCGGTATCACCTCACTGTCGGCCCATTCGCCAGCGACCCGAAGTGCCCGGGCGATGTCGCGCCGGGGTTGGCGGCGCGCATCGCGGACCTGCTGACACCTCTTCCCGGCGTAACCGTCATCGCCGATACCGGTCCGAGCGCGCAGCAGGCCGCCGCCATCGCGAAACGGCGCGTCACCCACTCCCTCCGCGGATGGCTCTCGACGCGCGATGCGGCAAGCTATCAGGTCCGGCTCGCGCTGGTGCGCAACGGCTCCTCCGAGCAGGTGTGGTCCGGCACCTACAGCGTCGGGGAGCGGGAGATGGACGGGGTCGCCCGGCAGGTCAGTCAGGCGGTGATCGGCGCGCTTCGGCTCGATGTGGCGCCGGCCGTTCTGTCGCCGGAGGATCGCGCCTATACCAGGAACCCTTACGCCTATCAATGTTATTTGCTGGGCCGGTACAAGGCCTCGCTGCGGGACACTCCCTACCTCCTCGAAAGTGAGGACCAATTCGAAAAGGCGGTCAAGGCCGACCCCAACTTCGCGATGGCGTATTCGGCCCTGAGCGCCACCCGCAGCATGCTCTGGCCGAAACAGGGTATCGCGCGGGGGGAGACCGTCCGCAAGTCCAACGAGGCGGCCAGCCGTGCGCTCGCTCTCGACCCCAGGCTCTCCGAAGCGCACGCCGCCCTCGGAGCCAACCTCGAATACTGGGACTGGGATTTCTCCGGCGCCGAGCGGCACTTCCGCCGCGCCATCGAGCTCGGGCCCAAGGTCGCAATCGCCCACCACTGGTTCGCCAAGATGCTCTACCCCCTCGGCCGCTTTGACGAGGCCTTACGCGAAGCTGACGCCGCCGTCGCCCTCGACCCGTTCTGGCCAACGCCGAAGATCGCGCGCGGCATGGTCCTGCTCTATGCCGGGCGCGTCGAGGAAGCCATCGGCCAGTGCAGAATGGTCGTCGCCGGCAACCCCGACCACAGCAACGGCTACATCCCGCTCTGCTGCGCGTACCAGGCGGCGGGTCGGATACCCGACGCCATCGCCGCCGCCCGGGCGGGCTTCCTTCTCAGCAAGGAAGCCAGTTATGCTCTCGCCCACCTGACCCATCTGCTCGCTGTGGGGCGCGACACCTACGAGGCCAACGAACGGCTCTCCCAACTGGAGCAGCGCTTTGCCACTGGCCAAGCGACGGGCTGCGACCTCGCCCGCGCGTACGCCGGCTGGGCGCGGCGCGAAGAGACGCTTTCCTGGCTGGAGCGAGGCGTGCCGGCGCGCGACCAGGTATTAACAACATTACTGGTGGACCCGGTATATGCTTACTTGAAATCGGAGCCCGCCTTCCAGGCGCTGTGTAAGAGGGTGGGAATTCTGTTGTAAGCGAATAAGATTCTGGTAAAATTGCCCAAAAAGGAGAGAAGAGACATGGCAGATATGAGAGGCCTTTACGTAGATGAAACATCGTGCGACCCGCAGACGGCGGAGGTCGGCTATCCACCCTGTGAGTTCGGCGTGCAATTCAAGTTTCTGCCCCAGGTAGGACATACTTACAAGACATTCGCGGTGCATACGACCGGCAACTTGGGTGGGCCGCCAACTCAACTGGTCATTCAGCAGCACGACTCCGATTCGGGGTTCTACTTGTTTAAGCTACAGGTTGCCCACCCGTCGGCGGACAAGTTTTCGAAGCAATGCGAGGTTCAAGTGGCCGTCCCCGCCGAGACACGTATCGCGGCCTTGGTCACGGTTGAGCAGGTCGGACCAAAGACGATGATCACGGTCAAACAGCGCAACGCCAGCTTCGGCAAATTCAAGGGATAAGCCGATGACCTGCATACAAGAAGGGCTGCTATTCGCAGTCCTTCTCTTACCCACGGCATTGCACGGTCAAAACGTCTCAGTGCGCCAGGCGTACAAATCTGTGCACTGTAAAGACGGCGTCGACCTGCGCCTTCAGCTTAAGCTATCCACTAACGTGCAACTCGCTGTCGCGACTCTTCAGGCCGGCACAACCCACATTGTAGTGAGTCCGATCGTGCCGCCGGTCTTGTCCGACGCTCAGCACATCGAGTCCGGTGGCGCCGTCCAACCGGAGCGAGTAAAGCAAACCTGCTTCGCGATTTTCCAAGGTCCCGGGAAGAAACAGGACGTGATCGCCGATCTCGAGTTTCAGACGGACGCCGGCATCAAGAGAATCCTGATCCGTCGGGACCTGAACCGCGCTAGACGAGCGGTCTGGTACCTGGAGCCTGAACCATGAGAGCGATTAAGGGGCTTAGTTGGGTGATCCTGGCGGCCACTTCGGCGGTGCCTCTTGGCGCACAGAGCGCGTGCCTCTTCCAGGACGATTACTACGAGCCTGTCGACATTCACCCGTCCGTTACCTTTGCCGAAAACCAGGAGCGGATTCTCTCCTGGCTGGGATGCGACCCGAAGCACCCCGAGAGTTGCGTGGTCGCGGAACATCAGCCTCGTTTCGTCGACAACAACCGCTTGCGCCAACACGCTTGGGAAACTTTCGCGGCGTTGACCGCGCCCGCCAAGTACAAGTTGGCGTCCTCCTCCGGGCTCGTCATGCCAAGATGGATCACTTGGTATTCAAACCCGGAGGTAGTGGGAACGGGCGACACTCGAAACAAGTTCCTCGGCCTTGCCCGCTCCGCGCAACTCGCCGAAGGCCGCGCTCCTGATCTGAAAGCTGAGATTCGTTACAACCAGCCCACGTGTGAGGAGGTCCGGAAAAGCGGTCTGACTACCAAGGCGGGAATGGACGCCTACCGGAGTTCAGGCAAGCCCGTCCGCCTTCCGGACGACTCTATTGCCATCAAGACCAGTTGGCTCCTGATCGCCGGCGACGCTCGCACTGAAATCCCAGTCTTTGATCCACAACGAGCCAGTCCCTCCGGCAGTTACAATTCGGAAAACTGGCGCAAAGTCGCCGTCTGCCCGAATAATCAGCTTGAGGGCTGCTCTCTCGCCCCTCACCGAATCTATCTCGAGCAGTTCTTCTTTGTCCCTGCGTCATTCGTCAAGTTCGACCTGCCGATCCCGACCGTCAACGGGCGGGAACTCAACCCCGCTATTGATTTCCTGGTGCTCGTCGCGTTTCACTTCACCACGCGCGAGATCCCGAATTGGGTATGGGGCACGTTCTGGTGGCACGACTTCCCGAACTCAGGACCGTTCGCAGCCGATCGTCCGACCTCGGGCCTCGAGGAACCCTGGACCCACTACCTCATGGACGTCGCCTACGATATGGACTTTCCGCGCGAGACGAGCGGCGAGCCCAAGATCGCCTTCAACCCGTACCTCGAAGGCGCCTTGGATAACGGCTCACAAGCCAACTGCGTCTCCTGCCACAGCCGGGCCGTCTGGCCGCTTCCCAGGCCTCGCCAGACTCTGGTCGGCGGTTCCGCGCTAACTCGCCCCGGGCAGATCGTCGTCCGCGGCTCCGAGGCCGCCCGCACTACCTACTTCCCCGAGAGCCAGAGCTCGATGTTCCTGGACTTCATTTGGTCTCTGAGCCACCCGAAGTGATGTCGGGCCGCAAAAGCTTTTCGGTAGTCGACCCATGCTTCGGTGAGAACTGTCCCGCAGCCGCCCGCAGATACGGCCGGAACTCGCGCGTCCAGTACGCCGCGAAGCCCTCTTTCGACATCTCCGACAACGCCTCGACATAGTGATCGAGGACCGCCTCCCCGAGCACTCGCCCCGTTCGCCGAGCCGCCGAGCGCGCCGCCTTCGAGAGCCAGACCGCGCGCTCCGGCAGATGCGCCACGGTCGACACCGCAACGAGAGACGACACCGCGAAGACCGACCGTCCCTGCTCCGCCGCCGATTCCTGCAGCCGCTGCCACACGCCTTCCACGGCCGAGAGCGCCGGGATCTTCTTCGGCGGAATCGCCGCCATCTCTTCCTTGAGCCTCGCCCACTCCTGGCGCAGTCCGGGCACGTTCACCGGGGGCAGATTGAACGCGTTCGCCAGATGTCCGCTCGTCCGCTCGAGGCCGTCGAGCACCTGGTCCACCGTCTCGAAGGTCGACCCCTTGTCGAGCAGCCCCTCTTCCTTCAACGCGGACGAGATCTCGCGGACCAGTGTGCGACCGCCACCGGCCGCATCCGCCAGCGCCGCCAGCACCCACACCGGCGACGCGTGGAACGCCAGAATCCCCAGCAGTTCGACCCCGTGGCTCGCCCCGCGCTGCAGCAGGAAGTTCTCCGCGAGCTTGCCCTCGGTCGGATACACGCCCTCCACCTGTCCGACTTCCTGGATCAGGAATCGTAGCGCCACGTCGACCATCGTGTGATACAGCGTCGTGCGCCGAAGGCTGGCGGGCAGCGCGACTTGCGCCGTCTCGCGCAACAGGCCGCCCGAGACCGCGGCCAATGATCGCAGCGCGCGTTCCGGCAGCGACAGCAAATAGGCGGGCTTCACCATCCGTAGTATAGATTCACGCACTGGCCCGCCGGATGCGTGCTATGCCGACGTGGCCACTTTATCCGCAGTCACCCCCGGCGCTGACTTCGAAGCCCAGTTCCAGCGCCTCCTCGATTTCGAGCCGACCACCCTTCCGGTCATCAGCCTCTACTTGAACACTCAGCCAGACGACCACGGGCGCGACAGCTTCGCCGGCTTCCTCGATCGTCAGTTCGCCGCCCGCGCCCGCACCTTCGCCGCCGGCTCGCCCGAGGCGGAGAGCTTTGCCCGCGACACCGCCCGCATCCGCGACTACGTCGAGAAGCAGCTCAAACCCGCCGCCAACGGCCTCGCGATCTTCGCCTGCGCCGGCGCCAACGACTTCTTCGAGGCCGTTCAACTAGCAGCCCCTGTCGACGAGCACCGCCTTTACGTTTACAACCAGCCGCACCTCTACCACCTCGCGCGGCTCGACGACGAATACCCGCGCTATGCCGCCCTGATCACCGACGCGAATTCCGCCCGCATCTTCGTCTTCGGCCTCGGCGAAAAGCTCTCCGACGCCAAAGTGAAGGGAAAGAAGATGCAGCGCGTGAAGGTCGGCGGCTGGTCGCAGGCGCGCTATCAACGCCGCGTCGAGAACGCGCATAAGGACCACGCCAAGGAAGCCGTCGACGCGCTCGAACGGATCGTCCGCGAGGAGCGCATTCCGCACATCGTCCTCGGCTGCGACCCGGCGATGGTGGCTGTGATCGAGGAGCAGCTCTCCAAACAGCTCTCCGAGAAGGTCGTGGACATCCTTCGCCTCGACACCAAGGCGCCCGAGCACGAGATCTTCGCGTCCACCCTCGAAGCGATCCGCGAGAAAGACGCCGAGACCGACGCCGAAAAGGTGCAGCGCCTGTTCGAGTACTATCGCGCCGGCGGTCTCGCCATCACCGGCTCGCAGGAGACGCTCGAAGCCCTCGCCAACGGGCAGGTCGACGAGCTCCTGATTTCCGCGTCCCTCGAACGCACGCACGCCGACGAGCAACCGGTCGACGCCGTGCTCGCGCCCGAGATTCCCGACGCCGGCGGCAGCACCGCCACCGACGAGCCGCGCCCCGTGCTGCTCGCCGACCTCCTGGTCACCAAAGCGAAACAGACCAGCGCCCGCATCAGCTTTATCGAAGACGCGAACTTGCTCGCGGCAGTAGACGGCGTCGGGGCGTTTCTGCGCTGGGCCTGACGCTACCGTTTTCGCGGAGCCGGCGTGATCGTGTCCCACGCCGCGTCGCCGGTGCGCGTGTATCCCTTCGGCAGCGATTTCCACTCGGGACGCGTGATGCCGTTGAGGTCGTAAACCACCTTGCCGTCGCGCAGCGTCAACTCGGCGACGAAGCGCTGCTTGCCGTCCATGCGTGCGCCGTACATATCGGTGAAGCCGAACTTCCCGTTCTCCACCCGCAGCACCGCGACGTCCGCCGGCGACCCGACCGAGAGATTCCCCAGCTCCTCGTGATGAATCTCACGCGCCGGATTCCACGTAGACCGCGCGATCACTTCTTCCACCGGCATACCCAGCGCCAGAAACTTGCTCATCAGGTTCAGCATGTCCTTCAGGCCCGAGTTCATGCTGCCGGTATGCAGATCGGTCGAGAGCGAATCCGGCCAGAAGCCCTGTTCCATCGCGGGGACCACGACGCGCCACGCGAAGCTCCCGCCGCCGTGACCGACGTCGAAGATCACGCCACGCTTCCGCCCCTCGATCATCCCCGGATTCAATTTGCCATCGTCGAGCAATTCGTGACGCAGCCCCGAGTAGCAGTGCGTGTAGATGTCCCCCGGCCGCAGCTTCTGCGTCAACAAATCACGCAGCGGACGTTGCGGACGATCTTCGCCGAAATCGACCATCACCGGAATCCCAGCCGCCTTCCCCGCCTCGACGGCGTGCTCCACAGGCGTCCACTCGGGCCCCGCAAAGTGGGCCGTTTTGATGCCGACGATCAGCCCCGGATGCTTCTTCGCCATCTCCGCGGCCGGCGCGGCTTCCATGTCCGCGAGGTCGTTCTCATACTTGCCGCCGCGCATCCCGTTGCCGACGATATTCAAAAACACCAGCACCCGCGTCTTCGACCGGTCGATGATCCGCTGCTTGAAATCGTCGAAATTCCGCCACCCCGAACAACCGGCGTCCGCGACTGTCGTCACGCCGGAGCGCAGCGTAAATCCGTCCGGCGGCAAGCTGTTGTCGCCGGCATACGACTGCCGCTCCCCCGTATTGGCGTACACGTGGACGTGCATATCGATGATCCCCGGCGAGACAAGCAGCCCGGCGACATCGACAGTCTTCAGAGCGTCCTTGGGATCGATCTCCGCCGCGACGGATGCGATCTTCCCATCCTTGATCCCGACGTCCAAAACCCGGTTGATCCGATTCTTAGCGTCGACGACCCGGCCGCCCTTTAAAACCAGATCGAACTTGGGTTGCGCCAAAAGCAATCCACTAAAAAAGAAAACAACAATGGGCCACGAATGCACACGAATGCACGCGAATAAGAAAGGCATTGGTCTTGTTGATTCGTGTCCATTCGTGTTCATTCGTGGCCTTTATTTTTGTAGATCGACAACAACGTATGTCCGAATTTCCGGCAACGTAAACTCCGTCCCGCCGTCCACCTTTTCAAAATCGAGGATCTTCATCTCGGGCCTCACCGTCGCTTTCGAATACTCGCCGGCGACCCTCACTCGAATCCCGTCGACCCGTCTTTCGGCGCCCGCGTAGTTCAGCAAGTGCAGTCTCGCCCGATCACGGGCCGCCAACAGTCTTGTCACGACGACCACGCTTCCATACACCCGCACCGACCGTCGATCGTCCGACAGATTCGCTCGCGCCATTTGCGCGATCTTGACGGGATTCTTCGCGTCTTCGAGCGGATACTCCTTCGTCCCGAGCTTCACGTGCATCTTCAGCGCGGGGTCCGGCCGCGGCACGATCCGGAACAGCAGATTTCCTTTCACGAACAGGTTCATCACTTCGCCCGCCGTCGCCGACCCGTCGTCCTCGAACCCGAAATCCGCCACCGGCGCGAGATCCTCCGCGGGCACTCCCTTTAGCAGCCGCAGCATCTCTCCCAATGGACCCACTCCCGCGGCGTCCGTGCGGATCAGCGCGTTTGCGTTCCAGGAAAATGCCTCCGCCGCTGCCAGCGCCGCCTGTGCGCCTTTCACGTCGTAGACGAACTCGCCCGCGGGCTGCCGCACGATGCGCCAGCCGTTCGCGTTGATCCACGGCGTGCGGCTTGCCGAAGCCTGATTCGCACGATAGTCGACCGAGGGCGCCACCAGCCGGATCGCGCGCGACGGATCCGCCGCCTCGACATCCAGCACGCCCTTCCACGACGCAACCCGTTCTGCCGCGACCGCGATCTTCTCGATGCCCGCCTGCCGCAGCGCAGGCGCGGTCTCCGGACCTGCATCCCAGAACAGCCTCGGCAGCAACGCCGCTGCCAGCAGCAGCATCACAGCTCGATCTCCTTCAGCCGGATCCGCTCCAGATCGTACACCCCGAGCCCGAGCTTGGCCGCGTATTCCACATGTCCCGGCTCGCGAATGAAGGCGTTCTTATTGGGATCGTGATTGTCGCCGAGCGTCGTCCGCGCCCGCTCGAAGATCGACACCGCGCCCTCCGCCTTTCGCTTCGCCTCGATCAACTCGATTAACTGCCGGTCCATCGCCACGGGGTCTGTGCCGAGCATGAGCAGCTTGGGGTAGAACCGGAAGCGCGCCTCATTACTGAACGGCCCCTGATGCCACACGCCGCGCAGGCCATCCATCACGTTCAGCACAACCCGCGACCGCACCGGCTCCGTCGCCGCCAGAGTCCCGATGAACGTCTTCGTATTCGTCACCTCGCGCTGGTGCGACCGCGCCACGTTGGAGAAATTCCCGTACGCGATGTTCTTCAGACACCCCGTCACACCCGACGCCTGGTGCTCCTTCGTGTTCGGCACGTTGATGATCTTCGTGAGCTTGTCCGTAATCAGCCGCGCAACGTTCGACCGGGTATCCTCTTCGCCGAAGAAGGTCGTCTCCACGTAGACCTTCGAGTCGTAGCCGAGAATCGAGCCGCGCGATGTCTCCGCTGTCCAGATCTGCACGCCGGCCGGCAGGAACTCCGCGTAGGGCACGGTGCGCACCTGGTTCTCGAACCGCTCATAGACCCAGATGTTCGACGCCGGCACCCCGGCCTCGACCAGTTTCTCCGCGACGGCTCCTACCACTTCCGGCGACGAGAAGATCTGCGGCGCGCCCGAGCAGTTCACCTTGATCCCGACCACGTCCTGCGGCACGATGAACCGCCGCCACCCGTCGAGGTCGTTGGAATCGCCGGTCAGCGCCTTCATGCCCGCCGCCAGCATCTGCCGCACGACGCCGCGGTCCGCCTTCTTCGACTCCGCATCGAGAGACCGCTCTGACCGGACCCGCACCACCTGCCCGGGATACAATCCGGGCATCCCCGGATGCTCCGCCGCCCGGTACGGAGTCACGACTCTGTATTTCGGGTCGTCAGCGGGAGCGCCCGCCAGCGGCGATGCCGCCGCGAGTTGCAAAAACAATCGCCGATCCACGCGCCGAGTGTATATCGCCCGGTGCCCACCAGGCAAGCAGGTCCGGGGTTTACCGCTTAACTCAAAAAGCCTTTGCTTCTCTCGGGACCTCCGTTATAATTGCCCCACAACACACGTTTTCATCTCACGAAAGGGGTGCTTCAGAAATGGGGAAAATCAAGTTACTCGCAGTCACACTGCTCCTCGGTAGCCTATCGCTGCCGGCTCAGGAAGTCAGCGCCAGTATCACCGGACGCGTCACCGACTCTTCCGGTAGCTCGATCGCCGGCGCGAAGGTAATCGCCACCGACATCGACCGCGGCGTCGAATCCACCACCAGTACGGGCGACGACGGCATTTACGCCTTCCCGCGCATCACGGTCGGACGTTACACGCTCAAGGTCGAAGCCAAGGGTTTCAAGACCAATGCCATTTCCGCCTTCACGCTCGAGGTCAACCAGCGCGCCCGCTTCGACGTGCGCATGGAAGTCGGCGTCCTAACCGAGACCGTGACCGTCGCAGCCGAAGCCGCGCAGTTGCAGACGGACACCACCCAGGTCGGCTCCGTGATCAGCGCGGAGACGATCGTCAACACGCCGCTCATCAGCCGCAACCCGATCGCGTTGACCCTGCTCGCGGCGGGCGTCACGACCCCCAACCCGGCCGGCTTTACCAACGGCCAGCGCACTACCGGCGGCGGACGTCCCTACGTCAACGGCAACCGCGAAGAGGGCAACAACTTCCTCCTCGACGGTGTCGACAACAACCAGACGTCGGACAATCTCTCGTCCTACCAGCCCAATCTCGACGCCATCGCCGAGTTCAAGATGATCACCAACAATGCGTCCGCCGAGTTCGGCAACTTCCAGGGCGGCATTATCAACGTGGTCGTCAAGTCGGGCACCAACCACTTCCACGGGAATGTCTTCGAGTACTTCCGCAACGACAAGCTCAACGCCAACAACTAGGGGCGCAACTGGACCATCGGCCAGAACTTCCGTCCGCCGATCCGCTGGAACCAGTTCGGCGGCACCTTTGGCGGGCCTCTGAAAAAGGACAAGCTGTTCTTCTTCGCCGATTACCAGGGTCTTCGCCGCGCGACGCCGCCCAGCGTGCAGGCCACTACCCTCATGCCGGCCGCCTGGCGCAAGGGCGATTTCTCCAACCTGCTCGACCCCGTGTACTCCGGCGTCAAGACCGGCATCCAACTCTACAACCCGTTCTCGGTCGACGCGACCACCGGCGCGCGCGCTCCGTTCGTCAACAATCAGATCCCCGTCAGCCTCTTCAGCCCGGTCGTGCAGAAGATCTTCGCCGACACCACGCTCTATCCACTGCCGACTCTGAATAACGCGCTCGTCACCGACACCAACTACTTCTACAGCAGCTCGAGCTACCTCAAGTCCGACCAGGGCGATTTCAAGCTCGACTACAAGCCCTCCGACAAAGACGACCTCAGCGCCCGCTACTCCAACGGCCGCCAGGACACTCCGGGCGTCAATACGCTGCCGTTCCGGTACAACACCTTCAACATCGCGCCGTTCCAGAACGGCGTTATCAACTGGACGCGCACGATCACGCCGCGGGTGGTCAACGAAGCCCGGGTAGGCGTCAACAACCTGATGCTGAACAACGGCGGCGAGGACAAGGGTCTAGGCGATATCGCCTCCAAGCTCGGGATCCAAAACGCCGGGGCCGGCCTGCTCAACCTGCGAGGCTTCGTGTTCACGGCGACGCTCGGCAGCCAGGATATCGGCACGCAGCAGTTGTTCGCCACCACCACCTACCACTACGCGGACAATCTCACCCTGATCCGCGGCCGCCACATGATCAAGACCGGGTTCAACATTCTGCGGCAGCAGATGAACGTCTTCTACTCCGGCAACAACGGACGCAGCGGTTTCATCAATTTCGGCGGCCGCTTCACCGCCGGCAATGCGATCAGCACCCCGGCCGGCGCCAAACTGGTCGGCGAGGCCGACTTTGTCCTGGGACTCCCGGACGACCTCGGCCGCGGCCTGAGCGCCGGCACCTGGGGCCATCGCAAGACGATTTACGGGTTCTACGGCCAGGACGACTGGCGCGTCACCGACCGCCTCACCCTCAACCTCGGTCTCCGCTGGGAATATCACACCCCGCTCGTCGAGGTGAAGGACCGGCAAGCGAACTTCGGCATGTTCACCGGCGAGCTTGAACTGGCCGGACAGAACGGCAACAGCCGCGCGCTCTACAACCCCTTCAAGAAGGACTTCCAGCCGCGCATCGGCTTTGCGTACTCAATTTCGCGGAAGATGGTCTTCCGTGGCGCGTACACGATCTCCTCGTTTATGGAGGGGACAGGCACCAACCTGCGCCTCCCGCTGAACCCGCCGTTCAACACTGAGTACGAGACGATCTACAACAAGCCGACCGATATCCTCCCGGGCACCAACCTGGAGCAAGGGCTCTCCGGCCTCAACGCCAACGATCCCTACAAGGGCGCGAACATCCGCCTCTGGGACCCCTTCGTCCGCCCCGCCAACGTGCAGCAGTGGAACTTCACCATGGAGTTCCAGGTCCCGGGGCAAAACGTCTTGACCGTCGGCTACGTCGGACAGCACGGCACGCACCTCGTGGTGGCGATGCCCTACTTCCAGAAGCAGCTCGTCGACGGACAGATCCTGCCCAGCCCGTATCTCTCCGGCAACCCGACCCTGACGAGCAAGATCACCCAGATCTCCGGCACCGACGTCGGCGCCAGCCAGAAGTACAACTCGCTCCAGGCGACCCTCCACAAGCGCTTCGGCATGGGACTCGAGTACAACTTGGCCTACACGTGGCAGAAGGGCATGTCCGATTCCATCGGCTACTACGGCGAAGGCGGACAGGCCGGCGGACAGTCGGCCTACATGCAGAACCTCTACAACCGTAAAGCCGAGTGGGGACCTACGTACTTCAACGTGGAGCACAACTTCGTCGGGTCCTTCGTCTACGAGACCCCGTTCGGCAAGGGTAAGAAATACGGCTCGAACTGGAACTCGCTGGCCAACGGCGTCCTCGGCGGCTGGCAGCTCGGCGGCATCTACACAGGCCACACGGGCTTCCCGCTCACCATCAAAATGAGCGGCGACCCCTCCGGGACCGGTGCCCGCAGCTTCCGCGCCAACGTCAATGGCACGCCCAACGATCCGCACCTGATCGGACCGGGACTGCTTTTCCTCGACCCGACCCCGTACTCGGCCCCGGCCGCCCGCACCTTCGGCAACGCCGGCGTCGGCATCGTACCCGGTCCGGGCATGAGCCGCTTCGACCTTTCCCTCGCCAAGAAGTTCCCGGTGAAGGAGGGTCGTTGGTTCGAGCTCCGCGCCGAGGCGTTCAACCTCACCAATACGCCCATCTTCCTCAGCCCGGCGTCGCAGACCATTACCTCTTCGCTGTTCGGCCAGATCCGCAGCTCGCAAGGCGAGCGGAACATCGAACTGGCGGCGAAGTTCTACTTCTAACCGCAGCGCAGGGGCTGGGGGAAAATCACCTCAGCCCCTGGGTAGCGATGACCCGCTTTTTATACCGGCTGCGCAATTTTGGCGCGCCAGTACGTGTCCTGAAACCGTGCGGGAAGATGCCGCTCCCTCACGCTTCCTCTTTCCCATCAGCGACTTCGCCTGAGGGGGCGTCCGCCCGCAGGAGAACGGGAATTATGGCCCTCTGCCTGCTTCGACTCCTCCCATGAGGCCCAACTGCCACATCTCGGAACGGGTGAAGGGTTGCTGCGACGTTTGCGGCAACTGGCCGAACCGCCTCCACATGCCGGAGGAAATGCACGGGTGGTACTGCGCCGCCTGCTGTCCCGCCTGTAAGGCTCAACCGATCGCCGCGCAGCCCCAAGCGCAGTCCGAGCACAAGGAAGAGCCGGCGTCTTCCCAAGCGGCGTAACCTCCGAGCACTCCGCCCTAGCAGTTGCCGGCGCGCCAACGCGCCATTTGCCCAAATTTCGGCACTCCCTCTCTATCCAGCCCTTTACCCCCTTTACCTCGTTCATTTCACTGTGGCATCTCCTGTGCAATACACCCGAGCAGACATGCTGAAGATCACTCTTCACGACGGCGCCGGCGAATTTCGCTTCCGACTGGAAGGCAAGCTCTCCGGAGCTTGGGTCGGCGAGCTCCGGCAATGCTGGGAAACCGCGTCCTCCACCACCGAAGGCCGGCGCACTCTAGTCGACCTGCGCGATGTCGACTTCGTCGATCCCGAAGGTGAAGAATTACTTTGCGATATGTCCCGCCGAGGCGTCGAGCTCCAGGCGTCCTCCCCCTTCATGCAGTCGGTCGTGGACGAGATTGCCGCGCGCGCTGGATATGGTACGGTGAAAGACAAGCCCACTCGAAGCACCAGCGATGCCGTCCTCCGCTCCGATTCGTCCCGAAGCCACTCGCGCGCGTTATGAAACGCTGCTCGAAGTGTCCGAGTCGATCGCCTCTCATCGCCAGCTTTCGACCCTCTTCGCCGATCTCAGCCGCTGCCTGAAATCTCTCGTTTCCTTCGACTTCATCAGCCTTACCCTGATCGATCCTAAAGAGCAGCTCTCGCGCCTCCACATCCTCCAGACCGACCGCGTCGTGGTCGGCACGCCGCCACCTCCGGCCCCGCTTGACCAAACCCCGACCGGCGCCGCCATCCGCACGCGCCGTCCGCTCAACATCCCGGTCCTGACCGAGGACGACCGCTTTCCGATCATCCGGCCCCTGCTCGAGGCCAACGGTATCGAATCGGTCTGCATCATCCCGCTTTACACAGCACAACGCGACCTCGGAGCCCTCCATTTTGGCTCTCTGCAGCGCAATGCTTACTCGGACGCGGACATCGAGTTCATGCAGCAGGTGGCCCGGCAGGTCGCCGTGGCTGTCGAAAATGCCCTCAATTTCGAGACCGCGCGGGATTACGAAGAGCAGCTCTCCCGGGAGCGCGACCGGCTCCGCGTCTTGCTCGAAATCAACAACGCTGTCGTCAGCCACCTCGACAGCCGTTCGCTGTTCCAGGCCATCTCCACCTCGCTCCGCGGCGCGTTCGGTCTCGACTACGTCAGCATCCTGCTCCACGACCCCGAGCGGAACGTCCTCCGTCTCAAAATGGTGGACTTCCCGAGCAGCGTCGGCGTCATCCGGGAGGACACACTGGTGCCTCTCGACGACAGTCTCGCCGGCCATGTCTTTCGCGCGCGGGAGCCGCGCACCTTCCAGATCGAGGAGATCGCCGCCACTTTCCCCCACACCGCAGAGATCATGTCCCGCGAGGGGATTCAGTCGCTGTGCTGCGTGCCGGTGATCTCGCACCGCGGCGCGCTTGGGACGCTGAACGTCGGTGCCCGCCCGACGAACTTCTTCTCCGGAGCCGATCTCCAGTTCTTCACCCAAGCCGCCGGCCAGATTGCCATCGCTCTCGAAAACGCCGGCGCTTACGAACGGATCGAGGAGTTGAACGCCCGACTCGCCGAGGAGAAGGTCTACCTAGAAGATGAGATCCGCACCGACAACCGGTTTGAGGAGATCATCGGTCAAAGCCGCGCCCTCAAGTCCATCCTGAAGCAGGTCGAGACTGTCGCGCCCACCGACTCGACCGTCATGATCTACGGCGAGACTGGCACCGGGAAGGAGCTCATCGCCCGCGCCATCCACGACCTCAGCCAGCGCCGCCAAGGCACCTTCGTCAAGCTGAACTGCGCCGCCATCCCGACCGGACTCCTGGAAAGCGAGATGTTTGGCCACGAGAAGGGCGCCTTCACCGGCGCGATCGCCCAAAGAATCGGACGTTTCGAGCTCGCCCACCGCGGCAGCATGTTTCTCGACGAGGTCGGGGACATTCCCCTGGAGCTTCAGACCAAACTCCTTCGGGTGCTCCAGGAGCGCGAATTCGAACGCCTCGGCAGCTCCCGCACGATCCACACCGACGCGCGCCTGATCGCCGCCACCAATCGGGACCTCGCCCAAATGGTCGAGGAGCGGCAGTTCCGCGCCGACCTCTATTACCGTCTGAACGTGTTCCCGATCACGATCCCGCCCCTGCGCGACCGGCGCGAGGACATCCCCCTCCTCGTCCGCTACTTCGTCCAGCAGTACGCCCGCCGGATGAGCAAGCGCATCGCGACGATCCCGTCGGATTCCATGCAGGCGCTGACCCGGTACCACTGGCCCGGCAATATCCGGGAGCTTCAAAACTTCATCGAGCGCGCTGTCATCCTCTCGCCCGGCCCGGCCCTCCAGGTTCAGGTCCGCGAGCTGAAGCGCGGCGGAGCCGGCGCGGGCGAGGTCCAAACCCTGGCCGCCGCCGAGCGCGACGCGATCCTGAAGGCCCTACGCGACGCCAACGGCAAAGTCGGAGGTCCGAATGGCGCGGCCGCCAAACTCGGCATGAAGCGGACCACCCTCCAGGCCCGCATGCGCAAACTCAACATCGACCCGAAGATGTAACGGGTCGTGCCGGCGCCCACATATCGGCGCCACCCCCGTTCCCCGCTCCAATATTCCCAATCACTTACACTGGCGCCCTGCATGCATTCGGAGAATCCGATGCGATTCGCACTAGTCCTGGCACTGGCCGGAGCCGCCTCTGCCCAGGAACCCCTGAAGCTCACTCTCAAGGACGCCGTCGCGCTTGCCCTCAAGCAGAACCCGCGGATCATCCTCGCCCAACTCGAAACCGCTCAGCGGCAGCAGGACCGCGCGATCTCCCGCTCCGCCCTCCTGCCGCAAGCTTCCGCAAACGTCTCCGAGACGGTGCACCGCGTCAACCTTGAAGCCGCCATCGGGTTCCAGTTCCCCAATTTCCCCCAGCACGTCGGACCTTACGAGACCTTTCAGGCGGGAGGTGTCGTCACCGGCCCCGTCCTCGATCTGACGCTCTGGCGGCGGTACCGCGCCTCGTCCTTCTCCGTCGACGCCGCGCGCGCCGATGAGCTCACCGCACGCGAGGACAGCGTACTGCTCGTCGTCTCCCAATACCTCGGTGGACAGCGCGCCGCGGCCGATGTGCAGGCCGCCCAATCCCGAGTCCAGCTTGCCCAAGCGCTCTACGACCTCGCATCGGACCTTCAGAAAAACGGCGTCGGCACCGGCATCGACACCCTCCGCTCCAACGTCCAGCTTCAGAACGAGAAACAGCGGCTCATCGTCGCGCGCACGCAGCTCGAAACCTCGTTGTTCGGCCTCGCCCGCCTGCTCTCCATCGACCCCGTCCGCAAGATCGAGCTCGCGGACAGTGTCAGTTTCTTCGACACTCCCGCAGTCGCAGCCAACCAGACCTTGGAGCGCGCCTACGCCGCCCGTCCCGAGCTCCGCCAGCTCGCCGCGCTCGAACAGCGCGCCACGCTCGAGGAACGCAGTGCCGGCGACTCCCGCCTACCCCGCCTCTCCATCACCGCCGGCTGGATGGAGCAGGGGCTCACGCCCCAGACGATCATCCCGGTCTACACGTATCAGGGCAATATCGATATCCCGATTTTCACCGGCGGACGAATTCAGGCCGAGCGCGCCAAAGCCGCCATCGCTCTCCGCCAGGTCAAGGAGCAGCAGCGCGACGTCCGCGACCGGATCGCGCTCGAAGTGAAGACCGCGATCGCGCAGGTCGAGTCCGCCCGCAGCGAGGTCGAGGTCGCCAACCTCGGCATCCAGCTCGCCCGCCAGGAAGTCGAACAGGCCCGCGACCGCTTCCAGGCCGGCGTCGCCAACAATGTCGAGGTGATTCAGGCGCAGGACGAGCTCTCGCGCGCCTCCGACAACCAGATCGCCGCCCTCTACCGGTACAACCAGGCGCGCGCGTCGGTCGCGCACGCCACCGGGCAGATGGAGTCACTCTACGCAAAATAAACCGATCAACCCGTGGATTATCGCCATGACGGTCATGCTCGCGACCTTCATGGAGGTGCTCGACACGAGCGTCGCGAACGTCGCCCTGCCGCACATCGCCGGCAACCTCTCGGCGACGGTCGACGAATCCACTTGGGTGCTCACCTCGTACCTGGTTTCGAACGCCATCATCCTTCCCATGGGCGGATGGTTTTCGATGCTCATCGGCCGCAAGCGGTTCTACATGCTGTGCGTGGCGCTGTTCACCGTTGCCTCGCTCGCCTGCGGCCTCGCCCCGACGCTCGGCGCCCTGATCGTCTTCCGCATCCTGCAGGGCGTCGGCGGCGGAGCGCTCCAACCGATGTCACAAGCCATCCTCGTGGAGAGCTTCCCGCGCGAGAAACACGGGATGGCGATGGCTGTCTACGGGATGGGCGTCGTGTTCGCCCCCGTCATCGGCCCCACTCTCGGGGGCTGGCTGACCGACAACTATAGTTGGCGGTGGATCTTCCTGATCAATCTCCCGTTCGGCATCCTGTCACTGCTGCTCACGAACTTCCTGGTGCACGACCCGCCGTATCTCCAGCGCCGCAAACTGGGCGCCGGCTTCCGCATCGACTACGTCGGCTTCGGCCTGCTCGCGCTCGGCCTCGGCGCCCTCGAAGTGGTGCTCGACGAAGGCCAACGCGAGGATTGGTTCTCGTCGCACTTCATCGTTATCTTCGCCGTCCTCTGCGCGGCTAGCCTGATCGCCGTCGTGTTCTGGGAGCTTCGCCACGAGCATCCCGTGATCGATTTCCGCATCCTCAAGGAGCGGAACTACATGCTCGCCACCGTGTCGATGCTCGTGCTCGGTTTCGTCCTGTACGGCAGCACCGCTCTGCTCCCTCTGTTCCTACAGACTCTGCTCGGTTATACCGCCCTGCTGAGCGGACTCGTCCTCTCCCCCGGCGGCATCGCCATCCTCATCTGTATGCCGATGGTCGGGTTTCTCGTGCGGAAGTACCAACCGCGGTGGCTTGTCGTGTTCGGTGTCCTGGTGTCCTCGGCCGGCATGTTCCTGATGTCCCGCTTCACGCTCGGACTCGATTTCAACACCGCGATGCGCAGCCGCGTCGTCCAGAGCCTCGGGCTTGCATTCCTGTTCGTTCCGATTAGCGCCGTCGCCTTCTCCAACATCCCGAAGGAGCTCACCAATTACGCGACCGGCCTCTTCAACCTCGCGCGCAACATCGGCGGCAGCTCCGGAATCGCGGCGGTCACCACGCTACTCGCGCGACGCGCTCAATTCCATCAGTCTGTGCTCGTCGGGCACGCGACTCCCTATGACTCCGCCTATCGGGAGACCATCGCCCGGTCGTCGGCGATGCTGCAGGCGCACGGCGCGTCCGCGCCGGACGCCGCGCTCCAGGCGCAGGGCGTCGTCTACGGCATCGTCCAGCGCCAATCCAGCATGCTCGCCTTTGCCGACGCCTTCTGGATCATGGCCGTCCTGTTCCTGATCATCGTGCCGCTGATGTTCCTAATGCGCCGTCCGCCAAAATATGGGCAGTCGGCAGTCGCGGCCGGGATGCACTAACTGCGGCAAATCCCTACATCGCTGTAACTTAGGTGCGGGCCGCGGTTTGGCTCTCGCCCTGCATCGAAGAACTACCAGATATGCCAAACTTGGTGGAAGACATGCCTGTGACCGCTCCCGCACCGCCGCGCGAGGCTGCCAAACCCCGCTCGCGCGCGAAAATCATCGTGCCGGTGGTCGTGCTGCTCGCCGCCGGCGTCGGAACCGCGGCCTATCTCCACTTCCAGGACCGCGTCTCGACCGACGACGCGACCGTCGAAGGGCATGTCAGCGCCGTCGCGCCGAAAGTCTCAGGCAATGTCATCGACGTCGCCGCCCTCGAAAACCACCCTGTCAAAAAGGGCGACGTCCTGGTTCGCATCGACCCGCGCGACTTCGAGGCCAAGGTCGCCCAGGCGCGCGCGGCGCTGCTCGAGGCCGAGAGCAAATACCGCTCCGCCCAGCAGATCGTGCCGTGGACCAACGACACCACCCAATCCGCCGTTTCCGCGGCCAACGCCGAGCTCAACGACGCGATCGCCGAGCAGGAGCGCGCGCGCCTTACCTACGAACAGGCCTCCAGCTCCGACCTCGCGGTTGCCGAAGCCAACATCCGCTCCCGTCAGGCCGCCAACGATCGCGCCCAAGCCGACCTCGCCCGCATGAAGCCCCTCGTGGATAAGGCGGAGATCTCGAAGCTGCAGTACGACTCGTACGTCGCCGCGGCAAGGGTGGCCGAAAGCGAACTCACTGCCGCGCGCGAAAGACTCTCCTCGGCACAGAAAGACGCTGGTATCCGCAAGGCCACGGTCGACGCTGCGGCGTCGAAGGTCAACCACGCCAAAGCTCTGGTGGCCGCCGCCGAGGCCAATCGCAAACAGATCCCGATCCGCTCGGCCGACGCCGGCACCGCCAACGCCGCCATCGAAGCCGCCCGCGCCAATCTTCAGGCCGCCGAGCTCCAGCTCAGCTACGCCACGATCGTCGCGCCCATGGACGGCATCGTCACCCGCAAGAGCGTCGAAGTCGGCCAAATCATCGCTCCCGGGCAAAGTCTGATGGCCATCATTCCGCTACACGACGTGTGGGTGACGGCGAATTTCAAGGAGACCCAGCTCGAGAACGTCCGCGCCGGACAGCGGGCGGAAATCTCGGTGGACATGTACGGAGGCCGCAAGGTTCCCGGCCGGGTCGACTCGATCTCCGGAGCCACGGGCTCGCGAATGAGCCTCCTTCCCCCGGAGAATGCGACGGGAAACTTCGTGAAGGTGGTCCAGCGCATCCCGGTGAAGATCCTGGTCGAGCTGCCGGAAGGCGTGACCCTCCGCCCCGGAATGAACGTCGACGCGACGATCTTTACGAAGTAAGGCCGCGCGCTACGCGTGGGAAATCAGCATCAGGCTCGGCACCCCAACGTAGTCTTTCCGGTTGTGCGTTACCAGCGGCACGCCGTACAGCAGGGCGGTAGCAGCGATCCAGGCATCGGCGCATTCAATACGTCGGCCTGCGGCTTGCGCCGCCACCATCACTTCGGCCCACTTCCGGCATAGGTCCGGACTCGACGGCACTACTGTAAAACGGCGGAGGTGCAGACGCATCCAGTGCAGACGATGTTCTCCCCATCGATACTGAAGCGCCCATCGCTCCACCTCGGCTACGGTCATGAACGAGATTAGTGGAACGCGCCCGGCGAGTTCCGGATCGTATTTGGCGCCGATGGGATGGCTTTTGAAAAGGAACGAAACGACGTCGGTGTCAACGACGACCTTCGTCATTTCGCGAGATCAGTTCGGTTGTGGCCACGCCACTCGTGGAGAGCGTCCAGAAAATCTTCGATGGACTCATCCTCGGGCCAAAAATCGCCGTGCAACACAGACACGTCGCAGATCGCGCCGGTTCCCTGTTCCGCCATCAGTTGCTCAACGGACGGATGCCCTGCTGCGGAATAGGAGACGAACGCAGGTTCGTCGGGCCGCGCGGCATCGCGACGTTGGCGATTGAGTTCAGCCACAGCTTCATCTTAGCGCCTTAGCCGGGGATTAGGAGACGACGCCCGTCGCCGACCCTACCGCCTCGAAGCGCAAATCGCCGCTCGCGGCTCCATCCACGAGCACGGTCTGACCGTCGCGGACGTCGCCCTTCAACAGCAGCCTTCCGAGCGGCGTCTCGATCTTCTTCTGAATCGCTCGCTTCAGCGGCCGCGCCCCGTACGACGGATCGTACCCGGTGCGCACCAGGTTCTCGCGTGCCGAGTCGGTCAGTTGAAGCGTGATGTGCCGGTCCGCCAGCCGCGATCGCAGCCGCCCTAACTGGATCTCGACGATCTGCTTCAGGTGCTCCTCGGCGAGCGCATGGAACACAATGATCTCGTCGACGCGGTTGAGGAACTCCGGACGGAAGTGCCGGCGCATCTCCTCCAGCACCGTCTCTTTCATCCGCTCGTAGCCTTCCCCGTCGAACGAGCCGCGATACTCCAGGATCCGCTGGCTCCCCACGTTCGACGTCATGATCACGATCGTGTTCTTGAAGTCGACCGTGCGGCCCTGCCCGTCCGTCAGGCGGCCATCGTCGAGAATCTGGAGCATCACGTTGAACACGTCATGGTGCGCCTTCTCGATCTCGTCGAACAGGACCACCGAGTACGGCCGCCGCCGCACCGCCTCCGTCAACTGCCCGCCTTCCTCATACCCGACGTACCCCGGAGGCGCCCCGAGCAACCGCGCGACCGTGTGCTTCTCCTGGTACTCCGACATGTCGATGCGGATCATGGCGCGTTCATCGTCGAACAGGAACTCCGCCAGCGCCCGCGCCAACTCCGTCTTGCCGACACCCGTCGGACCCAGAAAGATGAAGCTCCCGATCGGCCGGTTCGGGTCCTTCAAGCCGGACCGCGCGCGGATCACCGCCTCGGCGACCGCCGTCACCGCCTCGTCCTGGCCGATCACCCGGGCGTGCAGCTCGTCTTCGAGGTGCAGCAGCCGCTCCATCTCGCCTTCCATCAACTTCGTCACCGGGACACCGGTCCACCGGCTCACGACCTTCGCGATGTCCTCCTCATCCACTTCTTCCTTGATCAGCCGCGAGCCGCTCTGATTGGCGACGCGATCCGTTTCCTCCTTCAACTCGCGCTCGAGCCCTGCCAGCTTGTCGTACTGCAACTGGGCGGCGCGGTTGTAATCGAACTGGCGCTTCGCCATTTCGATCTCGTTGTTCGTCCGCTCGATCTCCTCGCGCACTCTCGCGACCCGCTGCACGGCGTCCTTCTCCGTCTGCCAGCGAGCCGAGAGCGCGTCGAAATCGGCCTTGACGTCCGCCAGTTCCTTCTCCAGCTTCTGCAGCCGCTCCTTCGACGCCGCGTCCTTCTCCTTGCGGAGCGCCTCGCGCTCGATCTCGAGCTGCATCATGCGCCGCCGCGCCTCGTCCATCTCCGCGGGCATCGAATCGATCTCCGTCCGCAGCCGCGCCGCCGCCTCATCCACCAGATCGATCGCCTTGTCGGGCAGGAAGCGGTCGGTGATGTATCGATTCGACAGGATCGCGGCCGCCACCAGCGCCGCGTCCTTGATCGTCACCTTGTGGTGCGTCTGATACCGCTCCTTCAGGCCGCGCAGGATCGAGATCGTGTCTTCCACCGAAGGCTGATCGACCAGCACCGGCTGGAAGCGCCGCTCCAGCGCCGCGTCCTTCTCGATGTGCTTGCGAAACTCGTCGAGCGTCGTGGCGCCGATACAGTGCAGTTCGCCCCGCGCCAGCATCGGCTTCAGCAGATTGCCGGCGTCCATCGAGCCTTCCGCCTTCCCCGCACCGACCACGGTGTGCAGTTCGTCGATGAACAAGACGATTTCGCCTGCCGACTCCTGCACCTCTTTCAACACAGCCTTCAACCGCTCCTCGAACTCGCCGCGGTACTTCGCCCCGGCGATCAGCGCCCCCATGTCGAGCGACACGATCTTCTTGTTCTTGAGCCCCTCCGGCACGTCGCCGCGCACGATTCGCAGCGCCAGTCCCTCGACAATCGCCGTCTTCCCGACACCGGGCTCGCCGATCAGCACGGGATTGTTCTTGGTCCGCCGCGACAGCACCTGGATGACGCGCCGGATCTCCTCATCGCGCCCGATCACCGGGTCGAGCTTTCCTTGTTCCGCGAGTTTCGTGAGGTCCCGCCCGTACCGCTCTAGCGCCTCGTACGTCGCCTCGGGATTCTGGGACGTCACCCGTTGATTTCCCCGGACCTCCCGCAACGCCTGCATCAGCCGGTCGCGCGTGAGCCCGAAGTCCTGGAACAGCTTGCCCATCGCTCCGTCCGCGTCCAGGGCGGCGAGCAACAGGTGCTCCACGGAGACGTACTCGTCCTTGAGCTTCTTGGCCTCGTCTTCCGCCGCCGTCAGGAGACGATTCAGGCGCTGGCTGACGTATATCTGGTCGGGTCCGCCGGATGGGCCAGACACCTTGGGCAAGCGCTCGAGCTCTGCCTCGATGCGCCGCGTCAGTGAGGGGACGTTGACGCCCGCCTTCGCGAGGATCGACGGCGCCAGGCCACCCTCCTGCTCCAGGAGCGCCGCCATTAGGTGCTCGACGTCGATTTGCTGTTGTCCGTAGCGGACCGCCGTGCTTTGAGCCGACCGCACCGCTTCTTGTGCTTTCTCAGTGAAACGGTTGATGTCCATACCTACCCACTATTGTGCGGCGGGAATGCGGACCGCGTTTGTGCGGGTGCGTATGGTTAGAGCGCTTATTCGTACCGCAGCGCCTGCACCGCGTCGATCCGGGTCGCCCGGCGCGCCGGTAACGCGGAAGCCATGAGAGCGAGCAAGAGGACGCCCGCGGCCGCCAGCGCCAGCGTCGCCGGATCGTGCTCTGTCACTCCGTAGAGTGTCGCCTTGACGAGCCGTGTAGCGGCCCACGTGGCGCCAAGCCCCACCGTCAGCCCGATCGCCGCAGTGGCAGCCACCTGTCCGAAGACGATCCGCAGCACAGACCCGCGGTCCGCGCCCAGCGCCATCCGCACGCCGATCTCGCGGGTCCGCGCCGCCACCGACGCCGCTACCATCCCGTACAAGCCGACGCACGCCAGCGCCACCGTGATCGCGCCGAAGAGTCCGACCAGCCACGCGAACAGGCGCTCACGCGACAGCAAATCGTTTACCTGGGCCCGCTGCGTTTTCACGTCCATCAGCGGCAGCTTCCGATCGATCTCCGCCATCGTCCGGCGGATGGCCGCCACGGCCGCCGCCGGATCGCCCGCCGTGCGCGCCTCGATCGTGAATTTCGGACGCCAGCCCCACGGCGTGCGCGCATACGGCGCGTAGATGGTCGGGTCTGTCTCTCCGCGAATGCTGTCATACCGCGCGTCGCGCGCCACGCCGATGATCTCGACTTCGCCGGAATCTTCGCGATTCCATCGGAAGCGCCGGCCCAGCGGCGACCCGCCCTTCAGATACGTCTTCACGAATGTTTCGTTCACTACCGCGACGTGCCACGAGCTCATGTCCCGGTCGGCAAGGCCGCGACCGGCCACGAGGGGCATCTGCATCACGTCGAAGAAATCCGGCCCCACGAATTGGAAACTCGCGTCCGCCTCCTTCTCCGACCCTTCCACTTGAACCGATCCGTTCGAGATGTATCCGCTGAGCAGGCGCTCGCCGGAGAGCGTCACTCCCGTGACTCCCGGCGTTTGCCGGAGCCGGTCCAGCACGCGCCGGTAAAGCTGGGCCGAGTGGGCTTCATCGTACCCGCTCTGCCCCGGCGCCAGATCGAACAGCACCAGGTTTCCCGCATTGAATCCGAAGTCCGCCGATTGCAGGTTCACCAGCGTCCGCCCCAAGAGCATCGCGCCGGCCACCAGGGGCACCGCCACTGCGATTTGGGCCGCCACCAGCATCCGGACCGCCCCGAAGCGTTGGCCCGACGTCGCCGGCGTCTCCTCCTTCAGCCCGTGCGCGACGTCGACGCGCGTCGCTCGCAAGGCCGGCGCCAACGCGAAGAGGAAGGTGGTCGCCATCGAAACCGCGGCCGTGAACGCCAGCACTCGGGTGTCGAGGGGCGTTTCCAGGGCGTCCGCCGTGCCCACGAGGGCGAGCAGCCCCTGCAGTCCCCACTGCGCCACCGCCAGCCCGGCGCATGCGCCGGCGGCCGACAGCAAGGCGCCCTCCACCAACAACTGCCGGATGAGGCGGGCACGCTTCGCCCCGAGCGCCAAGCGGATCAGAATCTCCCGGCTGCGCGCGTTCGCCCGCGCGAGCAAGAGCCCCGCCAGAGGCGCACGCCATCAGCAGCGTCAGGGCCACGACTCCCATGATGATCAGCAGTGGGTTGCGATAGTACCGGCGCATCGGCGTCAACCCCTGCGCGGCCGGCGCCGCCCAGATGTAGGGAGTCTCGCCCGCCAGCATGGAGCGCGAGTCTTCCGGCAGGTTCGCCGCGATGATTCCGCCGGCCTCGGCGTCAATCGCCGCGTCCGAGACGCCCGCGCGACGGCGGGCGATCGCTTGCACCCAGTAAAAGTCTTCCGAAAGCCAATTGGTCCGCGACTTCCCTGCGCCGGCCACCCGATCGCGCGCGCGGATCGGGAGCGCCACGTCGAACCGTCGCGGTGGGGCCAAGCCCAGGAACGTTCTCGGCGCTACTCCCACGACAGTAAACGGCTGCGCGTTGATGAAAAGCGCCTTCCCGACGGCGTCCGGGTCGAGGCCGTAAAGCCGCTCCCACATCGCATGGCTGATCACGACCGCGGGCGCGCCCGCCTCCGTATCGTCGTCGGACACCAAAAGGCGCCCAACCGCCGGCGCCACGCCCAGCAGCGAGAAGTAGTTGCCGCTGACGACCATGCCGTCCGTCACGATCGCCTGGCCGTGAGCGACCACGCTGGCGCTATAAATCTGCGAGAACCCGGCGACCCCGTCCAACGTTCGGCTCTGGGCGCGCAGTGCGTCAAAGGTGCGCCACGAAACCACGTTCTTCGTCGGCCGCCCGCTCGGGTCGCGATCGCCTGTCGAGTACGCGGTCGTCATGTTGAGCCGGTGTTTCGCGCCCCACCTGAGGGCCACCAGTTGCTCGGGATGCCGCACCGGCAACGACTTCAACAGCAGAGCGTCCACCAGCGTGGACACCGCCGTGTTCGCGCCGATTCCGATCGCGAGGGAAAGCACCGCTACGGTGGTAAACACCGGCGTTTTCGCCAGCATCCGCAGCCCGTAGCGCACGTCCCGCGCCAGGTCTTGCGCCGCCGACACGCCGCGCGCGTCCCGGCACTCTTCCCGGACCTGCTCCACGCCGCCGAAGGCCCGCCGCGCCGCGTTCGGCGTCCCCAGCTTGCGCGCTTCCATCTCCAGGTGAAACTGCAGTTCGTCGTCGAGTTCGCTCTCGGCGCGCTCCGGATTGCGAAGGGCGCGCAACCGAAGCTTCAGGTCCGTCCAGTTCATTTCACGCCAGCTCCAGCACCCGCCCGATCGCCGTTGTCAGCCGACTCCAGGACTCGCGCTCCGCTTCGAGTTGTTTTTGGCCCTTCGGTGTCAGACGGTAGAACCGCGCCCGCCGTCCGAGTTCCGAAACGCCCCACTCCGCCGCGATCCAGCCCTGGTGTTCGAGCCGGTGCAGCGCCGGATACAACGACCCTTGATTCACCTGCAACACGTCCTGGGAGATTTGTTGGATACGCTCCGAGATGGCCCAGCCGTGCAGCGGCCCGCCATACAGCGTCCTCAGAATCAGCAGGTCCAGCGTGCCTTGCAGTAGGTCGAGCTTGCTCATTGTTGTCGGATGCCTACACCAAAGATGCGCCTCTTGGTGTCGGATGTCAACAACAAACTATTTCGCCGATAAGTAGCGCCTCGCGACCGCCAATTCCGGACGCTCCACTTCCGCGCCCTTGGCGATCTCCAGCAACTGCGCCGCGTACGAGCGCGCCTTCGCACGATCCCCTGAGTCCCACGCCGACTGCATCGCGCCCGCGGTCGACCGGAACCGCCGCGGGGACGTCTTCAGCGCCGCCTCGTACTCCCGGAGCGCCTCCGCGGCCGACCCGTTTTCGAGCAACGCGTCGGCAAGCAACTCACGTGCCGGCAGCAACGCCCCAGGCGTCACGGGATGCTTATCGACTGCGTCCTCATGGTCCGCCGCGGCGCGCAGAAGCCGGAGTCCCTCCTGCCGCTTCCCTTCGGCGATCGCGATGAGTGCAGTCGCCGTCTCCCACTCCGCGCCGACCGACCCGCTCCAGTCGTAATCCCGCGTCGCCGGCAGCGACTTCCGAATGCGATCGACCTCCGCGGCCGCTCGCCGTGCGCCCGCGACATCTCCCGCCCGCGCGGAGCCGATCGCGCGCGCGTAGTACACCAGCGCCGCTGCGTTCTGGAAACGGTCCCACGGGAACCACTCCGGACCGGCTTCCAAGGCAGCCGCGGCTTTCCAGTCGTGCCGCTCCAGAGCCCAGCGCGCTGGAGACGCCGCGAATGCATATGCCGCCGCGAACTGCGCTTCGTCCAGACGGTCGATGCGACTCATCTCGTCGAGCACTCGCCGCGCGCTCGCGTCTTTGCCCTGCTGTAAATAGGCGTACACGAGGTAGTCGAGCGCGTGCAGTTGGTCGAATGCGCCTCCACCGCCGTGCAGGCGCTGGGCCTGCGCCACGGCGGACCGCGCCGCCGCCAGATTCGACTCGATCGAGTCGTCCCATAGCCCCAGCCTCGTGAAAATGTGGGACGGCATGTGCAGCGCGTGCGACGAATCCGGCGCGATCTTGGCGTACGCCCGCGCGGCCTTCAACCCCAGCTCCGCCAGCGGTGGGTAGTCGACGGCGTGAATCGCATAGTGTGCGATCCCCGGATGGTCCGGATGCCGTGGCAGCAGGCGATTCAAGATCTCCGCGCCGCGCTTCTGCCATGCGTAAGACCGGTCGGTGGGATCGAGATACCCGACCGCCACCAGTTGCAGTGCGTGAAAGATCGCGGCCTCGTCGTCGTCGGGATACCGCGCCGCCAATCGTCCCAACGCGAGTTCGTAAGCCTTCGCGCGCGTCACGTGATCGACCCGGTCGAAATCCCGGTAGAAGACTGCGAGCGCCGCGACGTACTCCCGCTCGCGTTCGGTCTTCGCGCCAGCCGCCCGCTCGAGAGCCGCTGCGCCACGGCGCAATTCCTCGATGGACGGCGGCGCCCAAACGGGGTGATACCAACTCCGCGCGATTCCCCACTGCGCCATCGCGCAAGCCGGATCGGCGTCGAGAGCCCGCTGAAACGCCCGCCGCGCCTCCTCATAGCCGAACGAGTGCAGCAGAGCGACCCCGCGATTCATCTCGCCCCGCGCGTCCCCCACGCAGGACGTCGCAAAGTCGACCGTCCCCAGCCCACCGCCCATCGCGGCATGGCCCGAGTGGTCCTCCTGGGCGATCCCTACGACGGCCAGGAATCCGAGCAGTAAGGGAGTCCTCATACTGCCGGGTATTTTATATCGTCGGCTACGCCACGCTCATCTTGATCAACTGCTCGGCGTTCTTCAGCGCCTCAGGTGTCAGCTTCTGCCCCGAGAGCATACGCCCGATCTCGCGCGTCCGGGCCGCTGCGTCGAGCTCTTCGATCACCGCCACCGTCCGCCCACGCGATTCCTGCTTCTCGACCACATAATGATGGTCTGCGAACGACGCGACTTGCGGCAGATGCGTCACGCATAGGACCTGGTTCGACCCAGCCAGCTTCTTCAGCCGCCGTCCGACCCCTTCCGCCGCGCTGCCGCCGATGCCCGCGTCCACCTCGTCGAACACCAGCGTCCGCACGACTCGGGATTTCGGCGCTGCCAGGCACGTCTTCAGCGCCAGCGCGATCCGCGACACTTCGCCGCCCGACGCCACCTTCTCCAACGCCCGCGGCTCCTCACCCACGTTCGGCGACACCAGAAACTCGACGCGATCCGCCCCGTCCGCCGACCACGTCGCTCGCTCCACAGACACCCGGAACTTCGTGCGCTCCATCGCCAACTGAGCCAGTTCCGCCTCGACCCGCTGCGCCAGCTTCTTCCCCGCCGATGTCCGCCGCTCCGAAAGCTCCGCCGCCAGTCGCTCGTATTCCTGCGCCAGCTTCTTCTGCGCGGCGCGCAACTGTTCCATGCGCTCTCCCGCGTGCTCGACCGCAGCGATCTGCTGCTGCACGTCCGCCAAAAACGCCAGCACCTCGGCGATCGATTGCCCGTATTTCCGCTTCAACCGGTCGATCGCCGCCAGCCGCGTTTCGATCTCCTCCAGCCGACCCGGATTCGCCTCCAAGTTCGACAGGTAATCGCGCAGCCCGTATCCCGCCTCCTGCAACGAAAGGTCCGCCGCTTTTAAGTGCTCGCGCAAGCCCGCCAGCGACGAATCGATCCGGCATAGCTCGTCGACCCGCTTCGCGGCGATCCCCGCCAGCGCTACCGCCGACTGCGGACCGTCGTACACCGCCTCGTACGCCGCTGCCGCCGCGATCTGTAGCTTCTGGACGTTCTGCAGCACACGGCGCTCATTTTCGAGCGCGGCGTCCTCTTCGGCCTCCAGCGCTGCCGCTTCGATCTCTTTCCGCTGGAACGACCACAGGTCGAGCAACCGCAGCTTCTCCTGCTCCGATCGCTCCAGCTCTTCGAGCTCCGCCACCGCGCCGCGCCACTCGCGATACACACTCGCGATGCGTTCGAGCAGCTCCGCGTGACTCCCGAACGAGTCCAGCATCGCGCGCTGCGCGTCCGCCGAAAACAGTAACTGTTGATCGTGTTGGCCGTGAATGTCGGCCAGATGCGGCGCGAGCTCCTTCAGCAGGGACACCGCCACCGGCCGGCTCCCGACGAATGCCCGCGATTTCCCGCTCGCGAGAATCTCACGCTCGACGAGCAGCTCTCCGTCCTCCGGCTCGACCCCGGCCGGAAGTCCCGCGAGCTCCCGCACGTCGAAAATCCCAGCCACCCGGGCCCGCGACTCGCCGGTCCGGATCATATCCGCAGAAGCTCGCCCGCCCAGCAAAAGCCCCAGCGCGTCCACGACGATGGACTTCCCACTGCCGGTCTCCCCCGTCAGCAAATTCAGCCCCGCATAAAAGTGCACGCGGAGCCGCTCCACCACCGCATAGTTCTCGACAACCAGCTCTAAAAGCATTGGCAGTGCAATTATAACGGGCCACGAATAAACACGAATGCACACGAATGAAAGAACCCTAAAGGCTTTTCGCCTTATTCGTGTCTATTCGTGTTCATACGTGGCCCAATTAAGTTTTTTCGATTTTCTGTCGGACCTTCGAGAACTCCCGCCCGATCTCCGCCACGACCGCCGCGAGTTCCGCCGGTGTAGCGGTCGATGCGGTGGCTTCCAGAGTTCTACATAATTCCGCCAAACCCATTGCCCCGACTTGCGCGCTGCTCCCCTTGAGCGCGTGCCCTTGTTTGCGGAGTTTTTCCCGGTCCGTCGCCGCCATCGCCACCTGCATCGCCGCGATGCGCTCTTCGGTGTCCTTCAGGAATACGCCCAGAACTTCTTCGACGAGACCGGTTTCCCCGCTTTCCGCCAACTGGCGTAGCTCTTCCGGGAGAATCCACGACTCGGCCGTCATAGCTCGTTCGCCTGCATACGAGTTCTCGGAATCACCCTCTCATGTTGTCATCGGTCCGCAGGGAATGCAATTGTGCGCGATCTTACCCGCGCGCGAAATACAGCCCCACGGCGCGATCGATCGCGGGCCGCGTCACGCGGACCGTCCGCCCTTCATACTCCGAAATCGACCGCACCAGGCGGAAGATATCGATGGGATAGCACGCGTGCAGCTCCTCCCCCGAAGCCGCCCGGCACTTGGCCCGCAGATACTCCGCGGATCCGGGCTCGCACGGCGCCTGATTCCGCTCCAGCACCCGACGAAAGATCTCGTCAAAGATCTCGTCGCTGACGTGGCTCACGATCACCTTCGACTGGATGCGCCGCAAGAACGCGTCGTCCGCCAGCTCCTTTGGCTCCAGGTTGGTCGAAAACACCACCATCAGCTCGAACGGCACCTGGAACTTCATCCCCGACGCCAGACTGAGGTAATCCACGCGGCGGTCCAGCGGCACAATCCAGCGGTTCAACAATTCGCGCGGGGAGAGCAGTTGCCGTCCGAAATCGTCGATGATGAAGACGCCGTTGTTGGCCTTCATCTGGCAGGGCGCTATGAAGACGCGCGTCGCCTCGTCCAGCCGCAACTCCAGCATCGCCGCGGAGAGCTCGCCGCCAACCGTGATGCAAGGCCGCTCGCACAACACCCAGCGCGGGTCGAGCCGCTCATCGGTGTTCTCGACCGCCTTGTGCACTACCGGATCGAACACCGTCACGATGTGCCCGTTCACTTCGACCGCGTACGGCACCAGGATGTGGTCGTGATAAATCCGCGGAATCCGCTCCGCGATACTGGTCTTCCCGTTCCCCGTCCCCCCGTACAGGAACAACGACTGCTGCCCGATCAGCGCCGGACCGAGCTGGTCCAGGAAATCGTCGGCAAGCACCAGATCGCTATAGGCATCGCGGAGCCGGTCCCGGCTCAACTTCACCTTCGGCGCCTGGGCCCTCACCACCCGCCCATACTGCTGGATTGAGACCGGGGCCGGGCCCACGTACTGGCAGATCTCGCTGCGCGCCGTCGCTTGCGTCCTTCCCCCCGCCGTCAGCGTGAACGAATAATCGTTGCCGATCATCCCCTTCACATCCAGCAACTGCTGCTGCCGGAACTGGTGGAACATCGTCTCCAGCACGGGAAACGAGAGCTTTAATGTCTCGTGAAGCGCCGTCAACGATCCCGATCCGTGCAGCCACAGATACCGCAGGATCAGGTCCGCGACCAAGGCCCGCGGGATCTCCAGATCCTCGATCCGGTCAGGGACCAACGGACGCGCGTCATTCAAAGTTTCGGGTAAATCGGCAACCACAGGCATGAAACAGCTCTTTCCGCGATCCTACCCCGATGCGGCCACGCGCTCCAATATGCCGAAAGTTAGTGTTGGTGGTGATGCCCTTCGGCATCGTGCGCGTGTACGGGGATGGCGCAGCCGCTCTCCGAGATCGCGCAGCCGACGTGCTCGAACTGAATGGTCGTGTGCAAGATGTGGAAGCGATCCGCCAGCACAGCGTTGACTCTCCGGAGAATCGCGTCGCTCGCGGAGGGAGGCACGTCCTCGATCAACACGTGGCAACTCAGCGCGTGCGTGCTCGACCCCAAGCTCCAGATGTGCAGGTCGTGCACATCGAGTACGCCCTCCTGCCCCCGCATCGCGGCCGCGACGTCGGCCAGAGTGATCCCACGCGGTAGCCCCTCGAGGAGAATATTGAGCGACTCCCGCGTGATATCCCACGCGCTCCACACGATCAGCAGTCCGATCGCGATCGACAGGAGCGGATCGAGCTGCTGCCAGCCTGTGAACCGGATCGCGACCGCTCCTACGATGATCGCGACCGACCCAAGAGCGTCGCCCAGCATGTGGATGAACGCGCTGCGCACATTGAGATCGTCTTTACTGGCCGCGCGGAGCGCCAGCATGATCCCGCCGTTCATCGCCAAGCCGATCGCCGCCACCACGATCATGACGCCCGCCTCGACCGGCTCCGGATTCCGGAACCGCTGCACGGCCTCGTAGAAGATCCATCCCGACAGCACGATCAGCGTCAACGCGTTGACAAACGCCGAAAGCACTCCTGCCCGGTGATAGCCGAAGGTCTTGATCTCATCCGCCGGTTTCGCCTGCAGGTAATACCCGACCCAAGCCAGCAGCAGCGCGCCGGCGTCGGTAAAGTTGTGTCCCGCATCGGAAAGCAGCGCCAGGGAATGCGCCCGCAACCCGGCATAGATCTCGATCAGGACGAAGACGGAGGTCGCCAACACGGACCACCGCAGCACGCTCCCCGTAGCTCCATGCGAATGCGAATGCCCGTGCGAGTGCAAATCTTCTCCCTAACCCCAGTTTACTCGCCTACCGCACCGAGATCTCCATCGGGACGATACTTAACATCCCCCCGCGCATCCAGCTCCGCACCGGCAGCTTTCCCACGACCTGCCGCACGCGCGATTCCACCATGTCTTCCGGCGTCGACTTCCGCATCAACATATCGAGCAGGGACCGCCTCTCCGGGTACGTCACGATGGTCACCGCATCCCCGGCCGCCATCCCCGCTTTCTTCTTCACCGCCGCGAGCGCCGTATCCAGCCCGCCGAGTTCGTCCACGAGCCCGTGATCCTTCGCCTGCGATCCCAACCACACGCGCCCCTGCGCCACCGGCTCGATCTCCGCATATTGGCGCTTGCGAGCCGTCGCTACCTTGGTCACGAACTCGCGATAGCTCTCGTCGATCCCGTCGCGCAGTTTCGCCCGCTCGTCCTCCGTCAGCGGCGTGTAGTCCGAGTCGATATCGGCGTGCTTCCCGCGCTGCACCGCGTCTTTGCTGATGCCGAGCTTGTCGTACAACCCGTGGAGATTCGGCTTCCCGAACACCACCCCGATCGACCCCGTTTCCGTCTCCGGATACGCGATGATCGGATCGCCGGTCATCGCCATGTAATAGCCGCCGGACGCCGCAACATCCGACATCGAGATCACGACCGGCTTCTTCTTACTCAGGAGGTTCATCTCGCGCCACAGATCGTCGGACGCCGTCACCTCGCCACCCGGCGAATCGATCCGCACAATCACGCCCCTCACCGTCGAGTCGTTCCCCACACGCTTCAGCAGCTTGTTAAACCCGTACGACGTCAGCGACCGCTCGTCCGCCCCGTTATCTCCGGGGTCGCCGCGCACGATCTCGCCATCGCCGATCACGAGAGCGATCGTGCTCTTCCCCGTCGCCGGCGCGGTTTTGGCATATTTCTCGAACGACACCTTTGTGGGCTCCGACTTCAGCCGGTCCTTCAACTCGCCCCACACCTGGTCCTCGTACCGCAACTCGTCGACGAGCCCCGCCTTCTGCGCGTCGGTCGCCGTGAACGGCCCTCCATCGATGAGCGTCCGCGTGTCGTCCGGCGACTTCTTTCGCGCCGCCGCGATCCGGGTCACCAGGTTCCCGTACAGTCCGTCGAGCACGCTGTTCAACACCTCTCGCGTTTCCGGGCTCATGTCCGACCGCTGGAACATGTCGCCGAAGTCCTTATACTTCCCCGCGTGCTCCACCTCGACGTTGACGCCGATCTTGTCCAGCGTCTTCTTGAAGTACATCACCTCCGCGCGCATGCCCTTCAACATCAGCGGGTCCGACGGCCCCATGTAGATGCGGTCCGCGGCCAGCGCCAGATAGTATTCACGCGCGGACGGCGTGTGCAGATACGCGAAGACGGGCTTCCCGGATTTGCGGAACTCCTCGATGTCCGACCGGATCTCTTCGAGCTTCGCCCATCCGGCCGACACGCCCTCGGGCTCCACCACGAGGGCGGAGATATTCGAATCCGCGGCGGCCTTCTTCAAGTTCTGCCAGATCGACGGGACAGTAACCGACCCCTTATCGCCGCTCAAGAAATCGGGCAGCTCCAGCGCAGCCTTCTCGGGGATTTCGCCGTTCAGCCGCAACACCAAAACCGAATTCGACGCGATCGCCGGAGGCTTCTCGCGAAATCGCAGAGCCGCGAAAAATAGCAGAATGATCGTGAGAAAAACGATCGCCACCCCCGTCACCAAACCGATGAAGAACTTCGCCATATGCTTTGATCGTACCGCCCCGCCTGTGTTCAACCGGTCCACACCGTGTAGCTCTTTCACAATTGTTCTGCCGATGGATTGGCCCTAACATTGGCGTCGGGTGAAGTATGACAGTTAGATGCTTGCTCCTCGTCACAACTCTGTTCGCAGCCGCCGCGCAGCAAACCCAAGCGCCGCCGATCTCCGAACGTGAGAAGAAGAAACAGGATTCGCGCCTGCGCAAGGAACTCACCGCGCCCTACTCCCGCTGGCTCGACCAGGACGTCGCGTGGATCATCACCCCCGACGAGCGCGGCGCCTTCCTCAAACTCCAGACCGACGACGAGCGTGAGCAGTTCATCGAGCAATTCTGGCTGCGCCGCGACCCGACCCCCGACACGGTCGAGAACGAGTTCCGCGAAGAACACTACCGGCGCATCGCATACGCCAACGAGCGCTTTGCGTCCGGCATTCCCGGTTGGCGCACCGACCGCGGCCGCATCTACATCGCCTGGGGTCCGCCCGACGAACGCGACGAGCACGCCTCCGGCGGCTCCTACCAGCGCGCCCAGGAGGAAGGCGGCGGCGCCACGGCCACGTATCCGTTCGAGATCTGGCGCTATCGCCACCTCGAAGGAGTCGATTCCGACGTCAATCTGGAGTTTGTCGACCCGACCATGTCCGGCGAATACCGCCTCACCATCGACCCCTGCGAGAAGGACGCCCTCACGAAGGTCCCAACCGGCGCGGCGCCGTGCGACCCGTCACGCATGCCGCAGACCGCTAAGAACAACCAGTTCAGCCGCCTCGAGCTCCTCGCGAAGGTCTTCGCCCCGCCCTCCATCCGCTTCGACGACCTCCGCGCGATCGTCGAATCGAGTGTCAGTTACAACGCGGTCCCGCTACGCGTCCAAGTCAACTACTTCCCCGTCACCGAGGCCTCCGTACTCACGTTCATCACCGTTCAGGTCGAGAACAAGGATCTTCAGTTCGCCAGCCGCGACGGCGTCCAGCGCGCCACGGTCAATCTTGCCGGCAAGATCACCACGATCACCCGCCGGCCCGTGATCCCCTTCGAAGCGACGGTCGCTGCCGAAACACCCGACCGCATGATGTCCGAGTTCGTCCGCGGCCGCTCCGTCTACAACACGTCGGTTCCGCTAGCCCCCGGAACGTATCGTCTCGACATCGCCGCGAAGGACGCGGTCAGCGGCGGACTCACCCACTACGAAACCGCGCTCACGGTCCCGCGCCTGGACCCGGAGAAGCTCCAACTCAGCAGCGTGATCCTCACCGACGTTCTCGAGAAGGTCGCGTCCCGCACCGTCGGAGCCGGCCAGTTCGTCATCGGAGACCTCAAAGTTCGTCCTCGCCTGGACGCGGCGTTCCAACGCAATGAGCGCTTGGGCGTATACGCTAAGGCCTATAACGCCGGCCCCACCGCCCGTGTCGACTACGAAATCGTAAAAACTGGGACGCAAGAGAAACTGTACTCCGCGTCCGAAGAGACGCACCGGTCGGAACTCACCCTCGCCCACTCGATCGACATACACAATCTCGATCCGGGCCCCTATACCCTAATCCTGAAAATTGCCACGCCGACCAAAACGGCGACCGCGTCAACCAACTTCACCGTGCGCTGAAGAGGCTTTCTTACCCACCCCTTCCCACCCGCACCTTCGCCATATATAATTCCCCCCAACGAAAGGGAGGTCTTCTTATGAAGCGAACCGTCCTGGCGCTTTTCAGCTTAGCGCTGCTTTCCCAAGCCCAAACCACCACCGGAACTCTCCTCGGCTCTCTCGCCGATCCTGTCGACGCCGCCGTTCCCAACGCGCGTGTCGAGCTACGCAACCTCGCAACCGGCGCTGTCACGCGCACGGTCACCGGACCGGAAGGGCTCTTCCGCTTCAACAGCCTTGCCCCGGCCACCTACGACCTCACCATCGCCCCGTCGGCCGGCTTCAAGACCTACCGTCAATCCAAGATCGACGTCACCGCCAACGAGGTCCGCGACCTCGGCAAGATCACGCTCGAGCTCGGCATGGTCAGCGAACAGGTCTCCGTTACCTCTTCGACCTCTGCCATCCAGACCGCCTCCGCGGAGAACTCCAAACTCATCGACCGCAACCAGATGGAGAACATCACCCTCAAAGGCCGCGACATGTTCGGCATGCTCGTGATGGTCCCCGGCGTCACGCTCTCGCAGGCAAATACCACCAGTGAGAACAGCGTTGGCTCCGTCCGTATCAACGGCGCCGCCTACGCCAGCGCGAACTTCACGGTCGACGGCATCACCAATCTCGACACCGGCTCCAACGGCACCTCGCACTACGAGCCCAATATGGACTCCATTGCCGAAATGCGCGTCCTCACCACCAATTACCAGGCCGAGTACGGTCGCAATGCCAATGGCGTTATCAGCGTCGTCACCAAGGGTGGCAGCCAGGAGTTTCACGGCAGCGCCTGGGCCAACAAGCGCCATGAGATGTTCAACGCCAAAAACTTCTTCGACAACCTGAACGGCCGCCAGAAGAGCGTCTATCGCTTCTTCGTCTGGGGCTACGGCGTCGGCGGCCCTATCTATATTCCGAAACTCTTCAACACCCAGAAGAACAAACTCTTCTTTTACTTCTCGCAGGAATACACCAAGCAGAAGCCCGCCACGCTCAGCGGCTATGCCAACATGCCGACCGCCGCCATGCGCGCCGGCGACTTCTCCGACTATCGCGACCAGAACGGCGTCAAGGTCCAGCTCTTCGACCCCACTACCGGCAATCCCGTCCCGAACAACAATTTCGCCGGCCTCGCCGCGCTCAACCCCGCCGCCGCCAAAGCCGGCCAGTCGATGCTCAACTTCCTGCCGCTCCCCAATATCTGCGGACACCAGGGCGTCGAAGCCAACGGCTGTGTCCAGGACGCGCAGCTCGCCACGCAACAGTGGCAGCGCAACTACTACTGGAGCTTCAACGAGACGCATCCGCGCCGTAACGACACGATGCGCATCGACTACAACATCACGTCGAAGCTCACCTCCTGGGTCCGCTACATCAACGATTACGACTTCGACACCACCGCCACCTTCGGCGAGCTGCGCAACGCCTCGGGAAACTTCGCGCCGCTCACCATCGACCATCCGAATCCCGGCCACGGCTACGGCGTCGGCATTACCTACACGATCAGCCCCACGATGGTGAACGAGTTCACCTTCGGCAAGAGCTACAACACCTGGGACTATTACGCGCACGACCAGTCGCAGATCGACCGCGCCCGCATGGGCAATCCGCCTTCGTTCCTCGACTTCGCCAACGATCCCAATTTCAAAGCCGATCAAGGCAAGCCGCGCGCCGGCCTCTCCCCGGGTAGCCAGAACTTCCAGATCGGAATCCCGGACTTCAGCTTCGGCGGCGGACAGATGCCCAACCAGGCCAGCTTCAGCCAGGTCTGCTCCGGCGACTGCCCCTATACCAACTGGAACGACATCTACAGTTTCAACGACAGTTTGAGCAAGTCGTGGCGCCAGCACAATTTCAAGACCGGCCTCTATTACGAGCGCACGGGCAAGGTCGAGCAGAACCAGTTCGCCAGCCCTTATCTCGGGCAATATAGCTTTGCCAGCTCGGCGGCCATGCCCAACAACACGCAGGACGGCTACGCCAACGCCTTCCTCGGCAACTTCAACAACTACAACGAGGGTGGCCGCGTGGTTGGAAACTACTGGTACACCGACGTCGAAGCCTTCATCCAGGACAACTGGCGCGTCAGCAAGCGCGTGACCCTCGACGTGGGCGTCCGCTTCTACCATCAGGTCCCGGCCGAGAACCTCAATTACAACACCACCGAGTTTCTTCGCTCCTCGTACAATCCCGCACAGGCGATGCGTCTCTTCTATCCCGGCTGCACGGTCTCGACGGCGACCAAGGCCTGCCCCACCGCCAACCAGATTGCAGTCGATCCCAAAACCGGCTACACCACGTTCTTCTCCCTCGCCGGCACGCTGGTTCCGGCGTCCGTCGGTGGGTATTCCACGACGCCGACCGCCGCGCCCGGCATGGAGCGAGCCGATGGCAAGAACCCGAACCTCCCGCTCGGCCTCTACAGCGTCCGCTCCGTGATTCCGGCCTTCCGCATCGGCATCGCGTGGGACGTCTTCGGCAATGGCAAGACCGCGATCCGCACCGGCATCGGCCAGTTCTACAACCTAAGCTCCACGCAGAACGCGCAGAACGCCTCCGGCAATCCGCCGGATATCTACAACCGCGCCGTCTACTACTCCTCGGTCGATCGCATCCCGGCTCTCGCCAGCAGCGCCGGCATCACGCCGATCACGCCGGACCAGACGGTCGGCAACCAGAAGGTCCCGGGGACCATCAATGGCAGCTTCATGATCCAGCAGCGTGTCGGCTTCGGGACCGTGCTCGAGGCCGGCTACGTCTTCAACCAGAGCAAGCACATGTCGGCCCGCTACCAGTTGAACGCCGTCCCGATGTTCGCGCAATACAACCCGGCCAACAACAATCCGAACGTCGACTACCTGCCGCTCAACACTTCCGGCAAGGCGCTCAACGACAACTATTTCCGCCCGCTCGCCGGCCTCGGCGCGCTGCGCGAAATCGACTATTCCGGGAGCAGCAATTACAACTCGCTCCAGGTCAGCGTCCGCCGCAACTTCAAGGACCGCCTTTCGTACGGCCTCGCCTACACTTGGTCGAAGACGATGAGCAACCTGCTCGGCAACCCGGCCGGCGCCGCGCTCAACTCCTCGGAGTTCCCCGCCATCAGTCCGTACTTCACCGACAAGTTCCGCAACTACGGACCGTCGTACCAGCCCACACCGCACGTGCTCGTCGTGAACTACGTGTACGAGTTGCCGAATCCCGGTCAGAAGACCGGCATCCGTCCGCTCGGCTGGGTCACCGACCATTGGACGATCTCGGGAATCACGCAATGGCGCAGCGACGTCCGTGTCGCCGCCCCTGCCATCTCCTTCACTGGCAACACCGCCACAAACCCTCTGATGAACTGGACCGGCAGTTTCGAGGCTGCCCGCATGATGATCGTGGCCAACCCGCAGTTACCGTCGGGCCAGGTCTCGTTCGTGGGAGCCACGCCGCTCGTCCAGGCTCCAGGAGCAAATGCCAACGGCACTCCCGGCAATCAGATCCTCAACGAGAGCGCCTTCCAGATCCCGTTCCCGTGCAGTTGGACACCCGGCGCGACCCCGCAACAGGGCATCGGCCAGTCCCTCGCCTGCTTCGGCAACGCCGGCTCCGGCGACCTGATTCCGCTCCCCAACACGCGCTTCTTCAACTGGGATGCGACCCTCTCGAAGGCCTTCCCGTTCCGCAAGGAGAGCCGCAAGGAGATCCTCTTCCGCGCCGAGGTCTACAACCTGTTCAACCACACCCAATTCACCGCGGCCAACATCTCGCCGCAATACAGTTGGCCGCTGTGGCAGACGGGCGTCCTGCAGCAGACGAACGCGAATCTCGGCCGCTACACCGCCGCCGCGAACCCGCGCCAAATGTCGCTGTCGCTGCGCTTGCAATTCTGACCGAAAACCGCGGCGTCACGCAGTCTGTTTCTTGCCGTTGACGGTCACGCCGTCCAGCTTGAGCCCTTCGACGTTCTCCGCGACTGCCGGTTGCGCAGCCCCGTCAAACGAGCAGTCGCGGATGCGGACGTTCTCGATCGGCGCGTCCTTGTACCCGCGCAGGGACCACGCCATCTTGCACTTCTTCACCTTCACGTTCACAACCTCGACGTCGCGAACGTGCGGCTGAAACGGACCGTTGGGGCCTTCCTCGTACTGTAGATCGACCTCGATCGCAGGTCCCGCGACCTGGCCGGCGTCGATGTCGCGCATGTAGATGTGCTCGATGACGCCGCCGCGCATGGCGTTGTCCTTGAACCGCAGGACCCGGTCCAGATTCGGACTGTCCATCTTGCAGTTGCGCGCGTACACGTTCCGGATGTTGCCGGAGCACTCGCTGCCGAGCGTCACGCCGCCGTGGCCATCCTTCATCGTGCAGTTCTGGACGATGATGTTCTCCGACGCCGTGTGCAGGCGCCGCCCGTCGGCGTTGCGGCCCGACTTGATCGCGATGCAGTCGTCGCCCGTATCGAAGACGCAGCCGTCGATCAGGACGTCGGCAGAGGACTCGGGATCGCAACCGTCGTTATTCGGGCCGTGGCTCGACACGGTCACGTTCTTGACGGTGACGTTGCGGCACAGCACCGGGTGCATCTCGTACATCGGCGAATTGACAATCGTGACGCCTTCGATCAGGACGTTCTGGCAGCGGTACGGTTGGACGAACATGGGGCGTAGCCACGCGCCGTCGCCCATCACTCGTTTCTCGACGGGCACGCCCTTCTCCGCCATGTCGAGGAGTTTGGCGCGCGCGTCGCGCTGCGTGCCGGGCGTCGTGCCGCAGTTGCGCTTGCCGCTCCACGGCCACCAATGGTCGCAGGTCGCCTGCCCGTCGAGCGTGCCTTCGCCCGTGATCCCGATGTTGCGCTGGTCGAACGCGTAAACGAAGGGCGAGTAGTTCATGCACTCGAGCCCTTCGAAGCGCGTCAGCACGATGGGGTAGAGCTTGGGGTCAGGGATGAACCTGACGGTCGCGCCCTTTACGACGTGCAGGTTGACGTTGCTCTTCAAGTGAAGGGCGCCGGTGAGGAACACGCCTTCGGGCACGTGGACGCGCCCACCGCCGGCCTGCGCGGCTGCGTCGATCGCTTTGCGAAACGCGTCGGAGGAGTCCGTCTTGCCGTCGGACTTGGCGCCGTACTTCGTGATATCGAAATCGCGAGCGGTGAAAACGGGAGCTTTGATGCGGGCGAGGATCGTGGGCACAGCGGCCCACGGGTCGTCCGCGGCGCGGGCGAAAGGACGCACGCTCACGGCGGTCATCGCGGCCAGAATCTGCCTGCGCGAGAGGGTCGGCATAAACCCACTATAATTGAGGTTTCCTCATGCTAACCCTGGAGAAGTTCTCCTTAGGCGTCGGAGACCGCTTCGCGCATCAGGCCGCGGCGCAATTGCGCGCGTGCCAGATGGGAGCGGAGCGCGGCGCCGACGTGATCCCGGTGTGGAACAAGTCGAACCGGGAGCACCTGATCGTCGGCTCCGAGCCCGCGAGCGTGCGCGCGGCCGCCGACGCCGCCGTGGCCCAGCTCGGCTGGAAACGCCCGTACCACGTCGACGCCGACCACATCAATCTCGGGACTGTGGACCGCTTCCTCGCTCCCAGCGACTTCTACACACTCGACGTGGCCTCAGCGATCGGCAAGCCGGCAACCGCGGCCGATATCGACGCCTTCCTGGCGCGCCATCCCGAGCTGATCGGGAGCGTCGCCATCGCGGGCATCGAGAAGCCGTTCTCGACGACGCACGACTCGATCGCGCAGATCGCGGGCAAGTACCTGTTCGCGGTGCAGGAGGCCGGCCGCATCTTCCGGCACATCGCGTCGAAGAAGGGCGCAGCGGAGTTCATCACCGAGGTCTCGATGGACGAGACCGATCTGCCGCAGACTCCGCCGGAGCTGCTCGTGATCCTGGCGGCGATTGACGACGAGAAGATTCCGATCCAGACGATCGCCCCGAAATTCACCGGCCGCTTCAACAAGGGCGTCGACTATGTCGGCGACGTCGTGCAGTTCGAGAAAGAGTTTTCCGAGGACCTGGCTGTGATCGCCCACGCGGTCGCGCGTTACGGGCTGCCGGCAAACCTCAAGTTGAGCGTCCATTCTGGTAGTGACAAGTTCTCCATCTACGCCCCGATTCGCCGCGCGCTCGAGCGGAGCGGCGCCGGTGTCCACATCAAGACAGCCGGCACGACGTGGCTCGAAGAACTGATCGGGCTGGCAGAGGCGGATGGCGAAGGTCTCGCGCTCGCGAAGGAAGTCTACGCCGAAGCATTTGCCTACCGCGACGAGCTGTGCGAGCCTTACGCGGCGGTGATCGACATCGACTACGCGAAGCTACCCGCGCCGGAGACGGTCGCCGGCTGGTCCGCGTGGGATTACACCTCGGCGCTACGGCACGATCAGAGCAATCCCGGGTTCAATGCGAACGTGCGTCAGTTGCTGCACGTGGGGTATAAGGTCGCGGCGAAAATGGGTCCGCGATACCTCGCCATGCTGCAGGAGTGCGAGGCGTCGATTGCCAAAAATGTTACGGAGAATCTGTTCGACCGGCACATTGTGCCTTTGTTTTTACGGTAGCCTCGCCGCCGCGACAGTGACCGTGGCCGCGGACGGTTCGGCCCAGTTTAGGACCGTAGGCGAGGCGCTCGCTTCGGGCGCGGAGGACATCCGCATCCGGCCGGGCACGTACAAGGAACTGCTCAACATCGGCCGCGGCGGTGTGCATCTGCGTGGCTTGGGCGCGCGTCCCGAAGAGGTCGTGCTCACGTACGATCTCAGCGCCGGGACCGGCGGCGGCACTACGAAGTCGGCCAGCATCACGGTGAGCGGCGATGATTTCTACGCCGAGAACCTGACGATCGAGAACAGCTTCAGCCGCACGCGTCCGCTGACCCAGGAAGGGTCGCAAGCCGTGGCGTTGAAGATCACGGGCGATCGCGGCGTGTTCCGCAAGGTGCGCTTTCTCGGCTACCAGGACACACTCTACGCCAATAGCAAGCGCTGCGAGAGCGATAAGGGGCCTTGTGAGCCCGCGCGCCAGTACTTCGTCGACTGCTACATCGAGGGCAACGTCGACTTCATCTTCGGCGACGCGCTGGCATACTTCGAGAACTGCGAGATCCACGCCCTGGCGCATCAGTTGGTCTACCTGACGGCGCAGAGTCGCCACTACGCCGAGGAGCGTAGCGGCTACGTGTTCGACCATTGCCGCGTCACCGCCGATCCGGAGGCGAAGCGGATCTACCTGGGACGCCCATGGCGCGCTTATGGGACGGTGGTGTTCCTGAACACGGCGCTCCCGGCCGAGATCGTGACCGAAGGCTGGCACGAATGGGAGCACGACGGGAAACCGTCGCTGCCGACGGCGTTCTACGCGGAATATCGATCGACCGGACCGGGCGCCAATTCGTCGCGCCGGCAGCTCAGCGCGGCCGAGGCGGCGCGCTTCGAACGCAAAACATTTCTGGCGGGAGAGGATCAATGGGACCCCACAAAAGTGCACTGATCGTGGCCGCGTTCGCGGCGGTGGCAAGCGCGCAGGATACGCGCCACGTGACCGAGCCCGTGTTTCCGAAGAGCTGCGCGGTGTTGTCCGCGCAGATCGCGTCGGTGGACGCCGGCAAGACGGTCGGCGACGGCGATGAGGCGAAGCTCGATACCGCGCGCATACAAAAGGCAATCGACGCCTGCGGCAAGGGGCAGGCGGTCGAACTGCGCGCAGCGGGGGCCAAGAATGCGTTTGTCTCGGGACCGCTTGACCTGCGCAGCGGCGTTACGTTGCGGATCGGCGCCGGCGCCACCCTATTCGCCTCGCGCGACCCCAAGGTCTTCGACTCAGGGCGCGGCACTTGCGGGATCGTCGACAAGACGGGGCACGGCTGCCGCGCTCTGATCAACGGCACGGACGTCGAAGGCGCGGCCGTAATGGGCGAAGGCACGATCGACGGCCGCGGTTGGGCGAAGATGCCCGGCAAGGACGTCTCGTGGTGGGACATCGCCGAACAGGCACGCACCGGCGGGAGCCAGAACTGTCCGCGGCTGGTCGTGATTCAGAAGGGCAAGGACTTTACGCTCTACAACGTGCGCGTGAAGAACTCGCCGAATTTCCACATCACGTTTCAGGGCGACAGCTTCACGGCGTGGGGCGTGATCATCGACACCCCGGGGAAGGGCGCGCGCAATACGGACGGCATCGACCCCAGCGGCGCCACCAACGTCACCATCACCCACTGCTTCATCCACACCGGCGACGATAACGTCGCGCTCAAGGCGGGGTCGCACCTTTCAAACGTGACGGTCGCGCACAATCACTTCTACAGCGGCCACGGCATGTCGATCGGCAGCGAGACGAACGGTGGCGCCGACCATGTGCTGGTCGAGGACCTATCGATCGACGGCGCGGACAACGGCCTACGAATCAAGTCGAACTCGACGCGCGGCGGTGACGTGCACGCCATCGTCTATCGCGATGTGTGCATCCGCAATACCAAGAACCCGATCTACATGGACTCGGACTACGAGCACAAGGGCAAGGACGGCCCGAACGTCCCGCACTTCACCGGCATCGAGTTGCACAACGTTTGGATCGAGGGCGGCGGCAAACTCACGCTCGACGGGTTCGACGAAAAGCACCGCCTCGGCATAATCTTCGACAACGTCCTGGCCGACCCCTCCGTGAAGATCACGTCCGAACACGCGGAGCTCACCTACGGGCCGGGTCCGGTGAATTTGAAGGTCTCCGGCCCCGACGTCACCGTGAAAGGCGCACCCGGCAAGGGCACGCCGAACGCGTGTTCGGCGAAGTTCGTGGAGCTGCCGAAATAAACAGAGCCGCGACAGTTATGGAGCGGTTTTTGAAGTAACGAGCTCAGCCCGTCTTCCGCGACGAATATTTGTTCAGCTCGGCGATCAGCTTAGCCGCCATGGGTGACTTCGCGCCGCTGCCGAGAATCTGCTTGCTGCTCCAGGGCTGGCCGTAGAGGATCTTGTTCTCGTCGATGTCGTTGCGCAGCGTCGCGCCGTCGAGCGACACGCCCGCAAACGCGCCTCGCGACCGCGACCACGACAGAATCTCAGCGTGCATCAACAAATCGGTCTGCGCCGTCGCATTGCGTCCGACGGGCCCCGCGGCGGCGGTGGCGTCCGCGCCGATCGTGAACTTGCTGCTGGTCAGCTTCTGCATTCCGCGCTCATTCATCACGAGCAGGACGACGTCGCTCGACGAGAAACCGATCTGAAGCCCAAAGCTGCCGCCTTCGATCCGGATCGCAGCCACGGGACCCCAACCTTGGCCGCCCGCCGCGCGGCACACTGCGTATCCGCGGCCGAATTTGCCGCCGATCACGAATGCGCCCTTCTTCAGTCCCGGCACCAGGACGATGCACGCGGATTTATCCAGCAGGTCCTGCGGAATGGATTTATCGGGCGCGCCCATGATTTCGGTGAAGAGCGCCGCCGCGTCCGAGAGGCGCTCTTCCGTTTTCTGCTTTTCGTCTTTCGCGGCGAGGACGCCGCATCCCAACGTGAAGGCCAGTGTGAGTGCGAGGAATCGCATGCCTACATCGTACCGTGGCCGGATTACGCCGGCTTCACGCCATTGATCGCCGCCGTGGCCAGCATGCCGCCCATCCCCATCGTCTCCACTGCCGACGAAGGCACGATCACCATCGACCCGCGCTCCTTGATGGCTTCGTAGAGCATGTTCATGGCGCGGAGGTGCATCGCCACCGGGTTGTGCTGGTACGTCTCGGAGGCCACCGCGAATTTCTCGGCGATTTCGACCTCCGCCTGACCGAGAATCGTGCGGGCGCGCCGCTCGCGCTCCGCCTGCGCCTCGCGCGACATCGCGTCCTGCAGGTCGGCCGGGATCTGCACGTCGCGGATCTCGACGGATTGCACCGTGATCCCCCACGACGTGGTCTTCTCATCGAGAATCCGCTGCAACTCGTGCCCCAGCGATTCGCGCTCGGCGACCATCTGGTGCAACTCGTGGCGGCCGATCGACTCCCGCAGAGCGGTCTGCGACGCCATGTTGATCGCCGCGCTGAAGTCCTGGACTTCGAGGATCGCCTTCTCCGCGTTCCACACCATCCAGAAAACGATCGCGTCCACGTTGACCGGGACCGTATCGCGCGTCAGCGTCGACTCGGCAGACACGCTGGCGACTCGCACGCGCTGGTCGACGTACCGGCTCAAGGTGTCCACGATCGGGATGATCGTGAAGAGCCCCGGCCCTCGCAGGCCGAGGTATTTCCCCATCCGCAGGACGGCGACCTTCTCCCATTGATCGGCCACCCGGATCGAGAATAGCAGATACAGACCCACCAGAACCCCGGCGATCAGGGGCTCGGGGCGGTCGAGAACCTTGGTCAGGATCGCGCCCGCGGCGAAGCACACCACCAGCAGGGCAATCCCTACATTGCTGAGTTTCAACTGCGGCAGATCGGGTCTCATCGCGTTATCTCCTCTTCTTCTCAGAACCGTTGTTACGCTCATGAAGCTGCTCCAGCAGGTCGTCGACGGTGAAGCCGGCCGCGCCGGCCCGGGCGACGAATTCGCTGACGATCTGCGCGAGACGGCGCTCGCGCTCGACCTCATCCTGCTCGACTTTCTGGTTGCTGACGAACGTCCCCGTCCCTTGCTGGGTATCGAGCACGCCCCGGATCTCCATTTCGCGGTACGCGCGCGCGACCGTGTTCGGGTTGATCGAGAGGTCCACCGCCACCTGCCGGACCGTCGGGAGCTGGTCCCCCGGCTTCAGGACGGCTGAGGCGATCCCGCCCAGAACTTGGTCGATCAACTGCCGGTACACGGGCATGCCGCTGTGGAGGTCCAGCCGAAACTCAAAGCGACGTTTGGCTGTCGAACTCATCACGGTTTAATAGTGTACTAGTTTATTAATACAGTCAAGCGGAAAAACGCGGCCTGCCAGGGCACCGGAACGCTCGCTGCCCGACGGCTTGTAAATTTAACAAGCGAAACGCCAATGGCGCTCTCACCCCCAGGGGTTCGCTCGGTTGCAAGCGCTCTCCGTTCGCGATATAGTAAACCCCCAGAATTCCAGCGGCGTTAGCGCTCTTTGTGTCTTTGGGGGGCCGTCTGGATTTTCACATTGCTAGGGGGATTCAGTGCAAAGAAAATTGACTTTGTTGTCACTGTTCGTCTTCCTGTGCGCCATGCTGAGCGCTCAGGAATTCCGCTCCACTATTTCGGGCCACGTCTTCGATTCCAGCGGAGCCGCTGTGCCCAATGCCAAGGTGCAAGCCACCAATTACGGCACGAATGAAACCACTACCGCCACGACGGACAACTCGGGCGCGTATTCGATCCCGTTGCTCCGGCCGGGAGATTATAAAGTCACCGCCACGGCGCAGGGCTTTAAGCAGTTCATGCGCGACCACGTCACTCTCGAAACCGCCAAGGTCATCGGTATCGACGTGAGTCTCGAAGTCGGCGCGGTCACCGACACGGTCGAGGTCACCGCGGAAGCGGCGATGCTCGAAACGCAGACCGCCAGCCGCGGCGGCGTCGTCACCACGCAGCAGGTTTCGGAGATGCCGCTCAATGCGCGCAATCCGTTCATGCTGGGCGCGATGATGGCCGGCGTAACGTTCAACGGCGCGGCCATCTGGCAGCGTCCTTTCGACAACGGCGCGATCGCGCAGTGGTCCATGAACGGCGGGCGCGATTCGTCCTCCGAATTCATGCTCGACGGCGCTTCCAACGACGGCCAGATGGGCAGCAACAACGTTGCCTATGTGCCGATCGTCGACGCCGTCCAAGAGTTCAACGTGATGCAGAACATGTATAACGCCGAGTACGGGCACACCGGCTCGGGCATCATGAACGTGATCATCAAGAGCGGCACCAACTCGATCCACGGCGCGGTCTACGAGTACATGCGCCGCACCGCGCTCGACGCCAACACGTTCCAGAACAACGCCATCTCCAAGCCGAAGACCACTCACTATCTCGACCAGTACGGCTTCGAGATCGACGGGCCCGCCCGCATCCCCGGCATCCTGAAGAAGGACGGACCGATCAAGTTGTTCTACACCGGCGCGTTCGAGAACTATCGCGAAGGCACGCCGAACCCGCTGATCGTTTCCTGGCCCACGCCGGAAATGCGGACCGGCGATTTCTCCAAGCTCGTCGATCCCAACAACCGCAAAGTCACGATCTACGATCCGCTGACTTCCACGGATGGCGGCGTAAACTCTCCCCGGCAAGCCTTCCCGAACAACGTCATCCCGCAGAACCGGCTGAATCCGATCGCGCTCGCCGTGTCGAAGTACATGCCGGCGCCGAACCAGGCATCGCCGGCCGGTTTCCGTTATGCCAACGGCGATCTCTCGATTCCCGACTTCTTCGATAAGGACAAGTTCTACAACCTGATCCTGAAATTCGACTGGAATTTCGGCTCGAAAAACCGCGCCTTCTTCCGCCACGGCTCCAACGACCGCACGGAAGATCGCGCCGTCAACGGCATCGACAACAAGCCCGGCACGGACGGCCAGCAGCCGTTCCAGCGGATCAACGACGCGTACGTCGTGGACTGGGTGGGCACGGCCACCCCGACGCTCGTCCTGAACGCGCGCGCTTCGTTCAACCGCTTCATCGAGAAGGGCTTCGGCGCAGCCAACCAGGGCTTCGACGTCGTCGGCAACTTCGGCCTCCCGAAGTCGCTCATCTCGCAACTCCCGAACCAGGACAAGATCTACTTCGGCGTGTGGAGCTTCGACAACGGCTACCAGACTCTCGGCCGTAGCCAGAGCAACAACTACACCAACAACTACCAGGCGCAGTTCAATGCGACGAAGGTCCAGGGCAACCATACCCTGAAGGGCGGTATTGACGTTCGGCAGCAGAACTACGAGACGCAGAACACCGGCAACATCCTGGGCTTCAGCGGCAACAGCACCTGGACGCAGCAGGTCTACAACAACAGCAGCGTCGGCGGGAGTCCCTCGGGCGACGGTTATGCCTCATTCCTGCTCGGCATCGTAGGCGGCTCCTCCAACTACCCGCTGTTCCCGTGGTGGAAGCAGATCTACATGGCGCCGTACCTCACGGACGACTGGAAGGTCTCCCGCCGTCTCACGTTGAATATCGGGCTTCGGTGGGACCTCAACGGTCCTCAGTATGAGAAGTGGGGCCGCCAGCAGGCCTGGTTCGATCCGAACGCGGCAGCGCCATATGCTTCGGCTGTGGCCGCCAACGTAGCGAAGTATCAGGCCGCGGGCTCGATCCCGTCGGATCTCGCTTCGGCCTACTCCGGACTCTCGAACCTGAAGGGCGGACTCACCTTCGCCAATACCAACGGTATCGGCAAGTCGCCCTACCGCTTCCAGAAGGGCAATTTCGAGCCTCGTCTGGGCTGGGCCTACCAGTTGAAGGACAAGCTCGTGTTCCGCGGCGGCTTCGGACAGTATCACTCGAATCCGACCAACGACTACCAGCAGACCAACGGCTTCAGCAACAGCACCCCGATCGTCAACTCGAACGACGGCGGCCGCACTCCGATCCTGAACCTGTCGAACCCCTATCCGGGCGGAATTTTCGCGCCTACCGGCAACTCGGCAGGCGCAGCGACCTTCGTCGGCAAGAACCCGAGCTGGTTCGATCCGAACTTCGTCAATCCGAGCGTCTGGCAATATTCGCTCGGCTTCCAGTATCAGTTGACTCAGAGCTCGACCGTCGAAGCGTCCTACGTCGGCAGCCGGAGCTACAACCTGAACATGAGCGTGCCGTACAACCTGTTCTCGGGCGGACTCGCCCAGCGCAAGCAGTGCGACTACCTCGAAGGCGGCAGCGCGGCCTTCTGCAACCAGCAGGTGCCGAATCCATTCATCGGCGTCGCGGCCTTCAACGGCACGGGCGATTACACCGCCACGACCATCAGCCGCGCGCGCATGCTGACCCTTTTCCCGCAGTACACGAACGTCAATGGCCTCACCCAGTTGGGCCGCAACAACTCGACGATCTCGTACGACTCGCTGCAGATCAACTACAACATCCGCACCCGCAGCGGTCTCTCCCTGCTCGGCAACTACACGTTCTCGAAGCAGGTGGAGCAGTGGGGCTATCAGGATGTCTACACCAACAAGACGCAGAACGGCCTGTACTTCCTCGACCGTCCGCACGTCCTGAAACTGACGACGATCTACGAACTGCCGTTCGGCCCCGGCAAGCATTTCGCCTCCGGCGCCCACGGCTTCACGAAGGCCCTCGTTTCCGGCTGGGAGTTGACCAACTTCTTCGTCGATCCTCTGAAGGGCTTCCCGGCGAACCTGCCGGGCAACGCGATCATGCTCAAGGATCCGGCCAAGACTCCCGGCGGCGGCTACAGCGGCTCGGTGGACTGGAAAGCCTACCAGGTCCGTGAGTGGAACCCCTGCGTGCTACAGCAGGACGTGAACACCGGCGCGATTAGTCCCACTTCGGCCTCGCTCGGCCTCGGCTGCGGCGCGGACTTCAGCAACAACTGGGGCAACTACGCCTGGCTGCAAACGACCAACTTCGCGCCCGACCGGCTGCTCCCCAACCGCTCGGGTCAGATCCGCGTTCATCATGCGTTCCAGATGGACGCGTCGCTCCTCAAGACCACCCGCATCGGTGAGCGCGCTCGAATCCAGCTCGGCTTCGAGGCCTTCAACCTGATGAACCACAACTACTACGGCCGCGACAACATCAGCACCTCGACGGGAAGCGCTAACTTCGGTAGCGTCATCCCGGCGACCGTATCGACCCAGAACATGCTGCCTCGCAATATCCAGGTGCGCTTTAAGTTCAACTGGTAAAAGCTAGCAGTAGTCCGTAACGCAAAGCGGCGGCTCCCGAAAGGGGCCGCCGCTTTTGTTTTGGGCCACGAATAAACACGAATGAACACGAATAAAACTGTTTGTTCTATTCGTGTGAATTCGTGTTCATTCGTGGCCTATTTGATTTTGCGGTATTCCTTCTCGTCCTCTTTGAGTTTCAGGATCTGATTGGCCCCGAGATTTTCGAATCTGTGCGTCACTCCGCTCGGCCACCGCACTTCGAGACTGTCGATTTTTTCGTGGGCTCCCAGCCCTAGGTGCTGTCGATAGGGACTGGTTGCTCCGAAGCCTTCGCTGCCTTTCACTTCCCGGTAGACGATCAGATTGCCGGCCTTCGCCGTCACCTGCGCCCCGATCGCATTCCGATTGCTCTTCACTCCGGTCAGCTCGATCTCCAGCCAGTGATTCTGATTGCCCTTCAGATTGCGATAGAACGCGTTGTACGTGTGGTCGCCCGGATAGTGTCCGCCGAGTTGCGCGAAGACGTCGAGATCGCCGTCTTCGTCGATATCGACGAACGCCACGCCATGTCCCTTATTCCCCGGCCGCGCGAAGCCGACGAAGTTCGTCAGGTCCTCGAAAGTCCCGGCGCCCGTGGCGTGGAAGAAACGGTTCGGCTCCAGCCGGCTCATCTGCGGATCGCCCGTCCCGAGGTACACATCCAGATGGCCGTCGTTATCGAGATCCGCGACCCCCGCCCCCATCGTCCCGGTCGGATAGTAGAGCTTCGACTCGAACGTCACATCGGTGAACGTCCCGTCGTGATTGTTGCGGAAGAGGCGGCTGGAATCGGGATGCACCGCGCGCGCGTTCGCCGGCGCATAGCCCTTCCGCAGGCCGTCGACCGCCGCCTCCCACGGCGCCAGGCTCGTGGTCAGGATGTCGGGCCACCCGTCGTTGTTGTAGTCGAAGAAGAAGCAGACAAACCCGCCGTGCGGAGGCTGCACGACCCCGGCCTTCCGCGACACCTCCGTGAAATGCCAGTTCCCGTCGTTGTGGTACAGCCGGTTCGGCGCGCTGTCGCGGCCGTTGATCAGGATGTCCGGCCGCCCGTCCTTGTCGTAATCGCCGATCGCGACGCCGATCGCCCCGTACCCCGGCGGCTCCACAATGCCCGCCTGCTTCGTCACGTTCGTGAACGTCCCGTTGCGATTGTTGCGGTAGATCTGCGGCGTGCTGCCGTCCTTCAAAACGCCGTTCGCCACCACGAAGTCGACCCAGCCGTCGTTATCGAGATCGCCCCAGACGGTCACGAAGCCCGACCCGCCGTCGTCCGCGCCGCTCTGCTTCGACACGTTCACGAACTTGCCGCGCTCGTTGTGGAACAGCATGTTCGGCAGCGGACCGCTCCATCCGTTCAACGACACGTACAGATCGAGCCAGCCGTCGTTGTCGTAATCCACGAGATTCAACGCGTACCCGGACGGCACGTGTCCCAGCCCGAACTCGTCGGTCGCGAGCGTGAAGTGGTCGCCGTCATTGCGGTAGACGCGCACGAACGTCCCGCTGCCCGACACGATCAGGTCGAGATCGCCATCGCCATCGATATCGCCCCACGCCACCGTCCCGTTGCCGTTCAACTGGTGAATGCCCAGCTTCGGCGCCATGTCCTCGAACGCCAGCAGCGGCGGATGCGCCGGGTCGACCTTCGCCTCCTCCTGCTCGAACAACGTGCCCGCCGGGAACGAACGCAGAGGCTCCTTGCTCTGGTCCAGCGACAGCCGGAACAGCCACTGGTCCACCGAATTCATGTGGACCTGCATTGCGTCGTAGAACTTCCGCGCCGCCTCCACATACTCGCCGAGGTGGTAGTAGCACGCGCCGGTCTCGCGCAGCGCCGCCATCCGCTGGTCGAGCGTCACCGGACGTTCCAGCATCTGGCCGTAGTACGAGATCGCCTGCCGGAACGAGCCGCGCCGCGAGAGCGTATTCCCCATCAGGAACAGCGCCGCCGATTCCTCATTGCTGTACGGCAGCGTGTCGTCAATCACCTGCTCCAGCATCTCGATCGAGCGGTCGAGCCCGATGAGCGGATCGTGCGGTACGCGGTGGCCGCTCTCGTTCGTGAACCGGACCTCCCCGGACATCCACTCGGTCAAATTCAACAGGAACGCGTTCGAATGCGGCTCCAGTTTCGCGACCCGCGCCGCCAACTCGTACGAGAGGTTCGGATCGTAGTACAGCAGTTCCGCGCGCGCGTGGATCACCGCCTTCGCCCGTAGCGCCGGGATGTGGTCGGGATTGAGCTTCAGGACCGCGCTCAAAGACTCCATGGCCAGGCCGAGCGAGATGCGCCGCTGGTTCGGATCCTGGAGCTTGTAGAAGTCCAGCAGGTACGACCGCGCGATCTGGAATTCGAGGTCCGCGTCGTTGGGCCGCGTCTTGCGCAGCGCTTCGAGCTCGCGCCGCGCCTCGGCCGTCTTGCCTTCGCGCAGCAGCAACTGCGCCTTCCGCAAAGGCCCGGTCTTCTCCGGCAGCGGCGTCTGCATCAGCACTTCCTGATCCTGATGCTGCTCCTGGTGCTGGGCGAGCAGCGCCGCTCCGCACAGCAGCAGAGCTGCCAGCACAATCCCCGGCCCCAGGCCCTTTATCCGTGCTGTATCCGGACTGGCCCCTGGCCCCTTCTTACTTTTCCGTCCCATACTTCGCCGCCGCCTCAAAGTGTTCCTGCGCCTGCTCCGTCCGCCCGGCCCGCACCAGCGCCTTCGCCAGTAATAGATGCGCCTGCGCCGACATCGGTGCAAGCGATACCGCCCGCTCCAGATGCGGCATCGCGTCCGCCGTCCGCCCGGTCTCGAACAGTGCGCGTCCGAGGTTCGTCTCGGCTTCGCCGGACTTCGGGTCGACCTTCACCGCCAGTTGCAATACCGGAATCGCCTCCGCCGCACGACCCTGCCGAACGAGGAATAGTCCGTATGCCGCGCCGGGACCCGCATCGCGCCCGTTCGCCAGCGCGATTGCCTCCCGAAATTCACGACCGGCGCGCGCGGCGTCTCCCGCTCCGTCAGCCGCTTGCGCGATCGCCAGCCGCACTTTCCACGATCGCCCGTCCGCCCGCGACAGCGCCTCCAGAGACTCCGTGAACCGATCCAGCCCGTAGAGCGCGCGGCCCCAGAAATAGCACGCATCCTCCAGTTTGGCATCGAGCTCGCAGGCCCTCCGGAATGCCGGCGCCGCCTCCGCGTACTGCTTCTGCGACGCGTACGCCACCCCGAGCGCCTTCCACCGCTGCGCGTTCTTCGGCTGCGCTTCCGCTGCGCGGATCAGGTGCGGGACCGCCGCCGCCGCGTCGCCGCGCTGGAACAGCGCAACTCCCTGCTCGTATTCGGATGCCTGGCCGAAGAGACATCCGGCGGCCAGGAGGCTCAGACCAATTCGAGACACAACCCCTGCGAGTTGTACTATATCGATGTGCGCTACACCGCCGCAACGCTCGCCGCGCTGTGCGCCTTCGCCGCGACCTCGACATGGTTCGAGAACCGCGCCGGTATCGCCTTCACCCTCCGCAATTCTCCCACTCCCGAAAAGCACCAGATCGAGTCGATGCCCGGCGGCGTCGCGGTCCTCGATTACGACAACGACGGCCGTCCCGACCTCTTCTTCGCCAACGGAGCCGCGCAACCCTCTCTCCGCAAAACCGACCCTTCGTTCTACAACCGCCTCTACCGCAACCGCGCCGACGGTTCGTTCGAAGACGTCACCGACAAGGCCGGCCTCCGCGGCGAGGGCTTCAGCGTCGCCGCCGCGGCCGCCGACTTCGACAACGACGGCCGCACCGACCTCTTCGTCGCCGGCGTCAACCGCAACTTCCTCTACCGCAACCGCGGCGACGGCACGTTCGAGGACATCACCGAGAAGGCCGGTGTCGCCAACCAGGGCCGCTGGGCCGTCTCCGCCGGCTGGTTCGACTACGACAACGACGGCCTCCTCGACCTGTTCGTCGTCAACTACGTCAAGTGGGACCCGGCGCGCGAGCCCTTTTGCGGCGACGCCCGCGCCGGCTACCGCTCCTACTGCCATCCCAAGTTTTACGACGGTCTGCCGAACACGCTCTACCGCAACAACGGCGATGGCACGTTCACCGACGTTTCCGACCGCGCCGGCATCGCCCGCCACATCGGCAAAGGCATGGGCGTCGCCTTCGCCGACTATGACGGCGATGGCTACCTCGACGTCTTCGTCGCCAACGACACGCTCCCGAATTTTCTCTTCCACAACGAGCGCAACGGGACGTTCCGCGAGACCGCCTTCCCCGCTGGGGTCGCGATGAACGACGACGGGCGCGCCCTCTCCTCGATGGGCGTCGACTTCCGCGATATCGACAACGACGGCCGCCCCGACCTCTTCGTCACCGCCCTCACCAACGAGACGTTCCCGCTCTTCCGCAATCTCGGCAAAGGCCTCTTCGCGGACGTGACCTACGCCTCGAAAATCGGCGCCGCGACCATGTCCCTGAGTGGCTGGTCCGCCGGAGCCTACGACTTCGACAACGACGGCCGCAAGGAGCTCTTTGCCGCCTGCGGCGACGTCCAGGACAACACCGAACAATACTCCAGCCGCCACTCCCGCCAGCCCAACCTCCTCCTAAAACCGGGGACAGACGGAACGTTTCTGGGTTTCGACGTCGGAGCGCCCGCCCAATATCGCGGCGCCGCGTTTGCCGACCTCGACGGTGACGGCCGGGTCGACATTATCGTGACCGCGCTAAGAAAAGCCCCGCTCATTCTCCACAACACGGCCGGCGCGTCGAACCACTGGCTAGGTCTCCGCCTCACCGGCACGAAAAGCAATCGCGACGCGATCGGCGCGAGAGTCCACATCACGACCGCGTCCGGAGAGCAGTGGAATCACCTCACAACGGCCGTGGGCTACGCGAGTTCCAGCGAGAAGGCCGTCCACTTCGGTCTCGGAAAAGAGACCACCGTTACACGCCTCGAAATCCAGTGGCCGGCCGGCAAAACCACTGTCCTTGAAGGACTGAAAGCAGATCGCTATTTGGAAGTAAAAGAATAGGCCACGAATAAACACGAATTCACACGAATGAATTTAAGCAGTTCTTATTCGTGTTCATTCGTGTTCATTCGTGGCCCTAAGACATGTACCGGGACAGGTCGTCTGTCCGGTAGCAGTGTGCCAGCGCCGTCTCTTTCGAGATTTTCATTTGCCTGACGAGTTCCGCCAGCGACTGCTCCATCGTCATCATCCCTTCCGCCCTGCCTGTCGAGATCTGCGACCTCAACTGATGATCGTCGCCTTTCCGTACGAGCGAGCGGACCGCGTCCGTCGCGACCATGATTTCCGTGGCCGGCCAGCGCGACACGCCATCCGTCCCCGGCACGAGTTGCTGCGCGATGACCGCTGCGAGCGCCAGCGAGAGTTGCTGCCGAATCTGCGGCTGATTCGCCGACGGGAACGAATCGAGAATACGGCTCACCGCCTGGATCGCGTCGTTCGTATGCAGCGTCGAGAGCACGAGGTGTCCCGTTTCGGCCGCCGTCAGCGCCGTCGCCATGGTCTCCGCGTCGCGCATTTCGCCCACGAGAATCACGTCCGGCGTCTGCCGCATGATGCTCCGCAGCGTCCCGGCGAAATCTGGTGTGTCGCGCCCGACCTCGATCTGCTCGATCACCGCGCTCCGATTCGCATGCTGATACTCGACTGGGTCCTCGATGGTCACCACGTGGGCCGCGCGACGCGTGTTCACGACGTCGATCAGCGCCGCGAGCGTCGAGGTCTTCCCGCCGCCCGTCGGACCGGTCACCAGTACGAGCCCCTGCCGGCGCTCCGCCAACTTCGCCAGGGTCGTGGGCAGGTGCAGCGCCTCCAGGGTCGGGACCCGGGTCGGCAGCAGCCGGATGCTCGCGGCCAGCGTTCCGCGCTGATAGTGGATGTTGATGCGGAAGCGCCCGAGATTCTCGCGCATGAGGCTCAAATCGACGGATTTCCGCTTTTGCAGCTCTTCCAGTTGCCACGGCTCGAGCAGCGGCAGGACGTGGCTCCGGACATCCTCCGCTTCGAGCGCGGCCCCTCCCGACGACACCAGATTGCCGTTGACCCGCAGCATTGCCGGGACGCCCGCAATCAGGATCACGTCGGAGGCGTTCCGAGCGCCCGCGGTGTGCAGCAGCGCGTCGAGTGACGCAGTGGATGGTGAGGTCCGCGGTCCCGCTGCGGCCTTCTGTTGACTCGGCGCGGCCCGGTTGAGCTGCGCTACCAGTTCGGAGAGTTCATGGTCGTAGTCGCCCACGACCTTAGATTCTCACGATTACGCGATGCGACGCCGTGCCAGCAACGACCCTGCGGCCGCCAGCATCAGCCCCAACGTGCCCAGCCCCGCCGGACCGAGCGCCGGGACCGTCGAGGGCGGCGGCGCGAAGAGGAACGTGTTCCCGAACCGGATTTGCGCGATCGCGAACCCACCCGCTCCGGGCGGCGCCGTTACTACTGCGCTCGTGATCGGAGTCGGCAGCGAAAACGCCATCAATAGCGCCCCGTTATAAGCAATCGTGCGCGTGACCTGAGCGACCTGCGTGGCGCCGTTGAAGAAAGTCACGGTCATGCTGAACGGACTTCCCGCCACATTCGCCGGCTCCAGCTCGAACCCGAACGTGTTCACCGGACTGCTCAAGGTCAGCGTCACAGTGGCTCCTCCGTCCGACGCGAGCACCCGTGGCGTGCTGCTCTCCGTATTGGGCGGAGCTCCCCAGAAGTTCCAGGTCGTGCCGGTCGTCAACGCGAGCATCGAGGGCGCAAACGTGATCGTCTTCCCGCCCGCGCTCAGCGAGGTCACCGAGCTAAAGTCCGCGCCTACGACGGGCACTACGGTCGTGTTCCCCGTGTACTGCGCGGTCGGCGTCAAGATCGCCTGGGCCGAAGCGGGCAGCGCGGCGGCCAGCCCAATCCACAACAAAGTTCGCAAGCTTCGCATCTTCCGTGCAACATACCATATGGACCGCGCCCCCGCAGCCACAATCTCCTGCTAAATTCGGATTTGAAGCTGCTGATCTTCTCCGACATCCATAACGACTGGAAGGCCCTCGACCGTCTCCTCGCCGTCGACGCCGATTACTACATCGCCGCCGGCGACCAGGTCACGTGGGCCAGAGGCCTCGAACGCTGCGGCGAGATCCTGCAACAGCGCGGCGATCGCGTCTACGTCCTGCCCGGCAATCACGAGTCCGTCCGCAACGTCGCCGACATGTGCGACCGCTTCGGCCTGCACAATTTCCACCAGCAGCACATCACGGTCGGACGCTGGCAGGTCGCGGGCCTTGGCTACTCCAACCCGACGCCGTTCGAAACCCCCGGCGAATACAGCGAGGAAGTGATCGCCGAGAAGCTGAAGCCGTTCGCCACGCTCGACCCGCTCGTCCTCGTCTGCCACGCGCCGCCGCACGACACGGCGCTCGACGAGATCCGTCCGCGCGTCCACGCCGGCTCCACCGCTATCCGCGCGTTCATCGACCGCTACCAGCCCGTCCACTTCTTCTGCGGCCACATCCACGAAGCCGAGGGCGCCGTTGTCCAGATGGGCCGCACCCGCGCGCAAAACGTGGGCAAGAAGGGGTATTTGTTAGAATTGGACTGATCCCCATGACATTGGAAGAGTTCCAGCGCGAATACCAACCCCTCCGCGACCAGGCGTCTGCCGTGCGGAGGTATCTTTGACGCTCCTGCGCAGCGTCTGAAACTGGCCCAGAGCGACGGCATCATTTCCGCTCCCGACTTCTGGAACAATCCCGAGAAGAGCCAGAAGATCATGCAGGACCGGAAGCGTCTCGAAGAGGCCATCGCCAACGACGAACGCGTCCGCAGCCTCACCGAAGATCTCGACACCATGTTCGAGCTCGCCCGCGAAGGCGAGGACGTCCTCGGCGACATCGAGCGCGAGCTCAAGCCCTACCGTGAGCTGATGGACCGTCTCGAGACGGCCATGCTCCTCTCCGGCGAAAACGACCGGCGCGACGCCATCGTTACGATCCACCCAGGCGCCGGCGGCACCGAGAGTCAGGATTGGGCCGAGATGCTCCTCCGCATGTACCTGCGCTGGGCGGAGCGTAACGACTTCGGCACCGTCGTGACCGACCGGCTCGAGGGCGAAGGGGCCGGCATCAAATCCGTCACTTTCGAGGTCAACGGCGAGAACGCCTACGGCCTGCTGCAATCCGAGATCGGCGTGCACCGCCTGGTGCGCATCTCGCCGTTCGACGCCAACGCGCGCCGTCACACGTCGTTCGCCTCCGTCTTCGTCTACCCGCAGGTGGACGAGGAGATCAAGATCGATCTCCGCATGGAGGATGTCCGTATCGACACCTTCCGCGCCTCCGGAGCCGGCGGCCAGCACGTCAATATGACGGACTCGGCGGTGCGCATGACCCACTTCCCGACCGGCATCGTCGTGCAATGCCAGAACGAGCGCTCGCAGCACAAGAATCGCGACAGCGCGATTAAGCAGCTTCGCGCGCGCCTTTACGAGCACGAGCTCGAAAAGAAGCGCGTGGAGACGCGCAAGACCGAAGACACCAAACTCGAGATCAACTTCGGCAGCCAGATCCGCAACTACGTCCTCGCGCCCTACCGCCTCGCCAAGGACCTCCGCAGCAAGCTCGCGATCGGCGACGTGGACCGCGTCCTCGAAGGCGACCTCGACCCGTTCATGCACGCCTTCCTCGTTTGGCGGAAGACCGGCAAGATCGCCGGCGACGACAAGGACGAGACGCCGGAGTGACCGTCGAGCGAGCCGCGGCGCTGATCCGGGCGGGGAAGCTGGTGGCGTTCCCGACCGAGACGGTCTACGGTCTCGGCGCCAACGCCCTGGACGCGGCCGCCGTCGAGCGTATCTTCGCCGCCAAAGGTCGTCCACACACCAGTCCTTTGATCGTCCACGTGTCGTCGCCCGAGATGGCGCGCGAGCTGGTCACCGACTGGCCCGCCTCCGCCGAGACGCTCGTGCGCCGCTACTGGCCCGGCCCGCTCACCCTCGTCCTGCCCAAACAGCCGGCGATCCCCGACATCGTCACCGCCGGGCTGTCGACCGTCGGCCTGCGCATGCCCGCGCATCCCATCGCGCTCGAGCTGATCCGCGCCGCCGGCGTACCGATCGCCGCCCCCAGCGCCAATCGCTTCACGGAGCTTTCGCCGACCGCCGCCGGGCACGTCCCCGACGAGCTCGCCGACGCAGTCCTCGACGGCGGGCCCGCTCAGGTCGGCATCGAATCCACCGTGCTCTCGCTCGCCGGACCGCCGACCCTGCTCCGCCCCGGCGTCATCCCGCTCCCGGACCTCGAAGCGTTGATCGGCCCAATCGTCGTCGCGGGGAGTGGCGAAGGCGCGCATCCCTCGCCGGGTATGCACGAGCGCCACTATCGCCCGTCGACGCCGCTATACCTTCTGGCCCCTGGTGATCCGCTGCCGCCCGGCCGCGGCGCCCTCCTGCGCATCGGCATCGAGATGCCCGCCGACGCGCGCGCCTACGCCGCCGCTCTCTACGGAACCCTGCACCGGCTCGACGCCGAAGCCTACGACTGGATCGCCATGGAGCGTCCGCCGGAGACGCCCGAATGGGCCGGAGTCCTCGACCGTCTCCGCCGCGCCCGTTATAAGCTGTAACTCATGCTGTCGCGTTGCCTCGTGTTCGCCGCCCTCTCGTTCTCCGCGTACGCGCAAACCGACCCGGATGCCCGCGCTCTCCTGCAGGATGTCGAGACCGCCGCGCGCAATACCCGCAACTGGCGCGCCGAAGGCAGTCGCATCGCTGACGACGACCTCGGGCGCGGCTTTCGCCACCACACCCAAACCGATTTCACATTCGAGATCGCGGCGGGTCTGCATGCGCGCCTCCGCACCGATGAGAACGGCGTCGTCGAGACCGTAGTCTGCGACGGTCCGAACGCCTGGATCCATTTCGGCCGCGCCACTGTCTACACCAAGACGCCCGCCATATACGCCGGCGGCGCCTGCGGCCAACAGCTTCTGCCGTGGCAAATCCTGACCTGGCGGCTGGTGAGTGCGCGCCTCGCCGGAACCGGCGACGGCTGCCAGATCGTCCAGGCCGAATACGAGAACGGAACGCGCACCCTCTGCATCGACCCTGTGGCCAAGTACGTCAAGACGGATCGCCTCGAAACCCGCACCCCGACCCGCTCCACCGTCATCACGACCGTCACGAAGTTCGAGCGCGACCCGCAATTCGCCCCCGATACGTTCACGTTTCAGCCGCCGCAGAACACCACGCTATTGGACAACAGTGACGTCGGGACGATGGGAGCCGCTCGTGTCGGCAACGGCGTAACGGCGCCGCAAATCGTCACGCGCCACGAGCCCGAATACACTAAGGAGGCGCGCAAGATCAAATACAACGCCAACGTGTCGCTCTGGCTCGTGGTAGGCGCGGACGGTGTCCCGTTGAACGTCAAAGTGATCCGCGCCGTCGGCATGGGTCTCGACGAGAAAGCCGTGGAAGCCGTCAGCACCTGGCGCTTCCGTCCGGGCATGAAAGACGGACAACCGGTCGCGGTGCAGGCCAACATCGAGGTCAGCTTCCGAATTCTGTAGTGTGGGGCGGCCAATCCTGGCCGCCGACCCGCTTTCCAGCGGGTCGATCCGGCTGGAAAGCCGGATGCGGGCAGGGATTGCCCGCCCCACTCGCGCTACACCGCCGCCAAAGCTCTCCGCGGCTCGAACGTGTACCCAAAGCCTCTGATCGAGTGGATCAGCTCCGGCGCCGCCGGGTCCTTTTCGATTTTCTGCCGCAGCCTGAGAATGTAGACGTCGACCGCGCGATCCGTGATCGCCCGCTCCTGCCCCCACACCGCGTTCAGCAGTTGCTCGCGGCTGAACACCACGGCCGGACGTGACATCAGGTATTCCAGCAGCCGGAACTCGGTCGCGGTCAACGACAGCGGCTCGCCGTTCATCCGCACCTGCCGGCTCGCCACGTCGAGCTCGAGCCCGCCCGATTCCAGCACCCGCGCCGGCGGTGCCTGATTCCGGAACTGCAGCTTGATCCGCGCGATCAGCTCGCGCACGAAAAACGGCTTCACGACGTAGTCGTTGGCGCCGATCTCCAGCCCCACAATCCGGTCCGTCTCCGAAGCCCGCGCCGTCAGAAAGATAATCGGCGTCGTCGCCAATTCGGGGTCCTTGCGAATGCCTTTGCATATGTCCAGACCGTCCGAATCGGGCAGCATGATGTCGAGCAGGATGAGGTCCGGTCGCGTCTGCCGGCAAAGCTCGATCGCGCCTTTCCCCGTCTGCTGCCCGGTAAGCGAGAACCCTTCCTTCTCCAGGTTGTATCGCAGCAGGGCAAACAGGTCGGTGTCGTCTTCGATCAACAGGATTTTTCGCATGGCGTTCTGGCTCAACGGTACCAGCGCCCATGTTACGAACCCGTTAAGGGGTCGTGAATTCGGGATGAAGCCGCGCCGCGTCGTCGAGCGGAAGGGTGAAAAAGAACGTAGAGCCCTCGCCGACGCGGCTTTCGACCCGCGTCACGCCCTCTTGCGCCGCCACCAGGTGCTTCACGATCGACAGGCCGAGGCCCGTGCCGCCCATTTCCCGCGACCGCGCTTTATCCACCCGGTAGAAGCGCTCGAACAGCCGCGGCAGGTCCTCCTCCGGTATGCCGATCCCGGTGTCGCGCACATGGAACTCGACGTGGTCGCCATCCTGCCGCGCGCCCACCGCGATCCTCCCGCCGGAATGCGTGTACTTGATCGCGTTGTCCAGCAGATTGCTCAGGATTTGCGACACCGCCTCGCTGTCGCAGCGCACCAGCGCGTCATCGGGCGCTGCTTCGATCTCCAGCCGGATTCGGTTTTTCTCTGCGATCGGCCCCATCAGGTCAATCGCGTCCGCGATCAGCATCGTGGCCGGATGGGCGTCGAACTCGAACTTCTGCCGCTTCTGCTCCACCCTTGACAGCGTCAGGAGGTCCTCGGTGATTCGCGTCAGCCGCTCCGCGTTGTGTCGGATGATCTCGAGGAAGCGTAGGTTGTGCTCCCGGTCGTTGATGGCCCCGTCGAGCAGCGTCTCCGTATACCCCTGGATCGACGCCAGCGGCGTGCGCAGCTCGTGCGACACGTTGGTCACGAAGTCCTTGCGCACGCGCTCGACCTTTTCCAGCTCCGCGTGCTCGCTCTCCAGCTGCTCGACTGCCTGCTGCAAATGCGCCGCCGTCTCGTTCAACGTAGCCGCAAGCTGGCCGAACTCGCTCGAATCGCCCTCCGGCAGCCGCGCCCGGAAGTTGCCGCGCGCCAGCTCAGCCGCATATCCCGAGATCGCCGAGAACCGCCGCGAGAGGAATCGCGCCAGGAACGCTGCCACCGCCAGTGCCGGCAGGAACGCCAACGCCGTGCTCGCCAGGATCTTCCAGCGGAGCTGCGCGATCTGACGGTCGATTTCGGAGAGCGGAACTGCGATGCGCAACGCCCCGCCGCGAATCGGCGCCGCCACATAGAGGAACGACACGCCGATCGTCGCGCTGCGACGGATGTCCCACCACGTCTCGCCGCGCAGCGCCCGCGCCAACTCGGGACGCGTGGCGTGATTCTCCATCTTCTCGGCATTGGCTTCCGAATCCGCCAGCACCTTGCCGTTCGCGAGCACGACCGTGATGCGTCCCCCGGCCGCCTGCTCTAACGCCCGTGCCGTCGACTCATTCACCGACGACGAATCGCCCAGCACCAGCGCGAGCGCCCGTGCTTTCTCCGTCAACTGCTGTGTCAGGTTTTGGATGTACTTGTTCTTCGTGACTTCGGTAGCGAAGTAGTCTACCGAGATCGCCGCCAGCAATAGCAAACACACCACGCCCGCGATCAGCTTGAGGAAAATCCGCCCGGTCACACGTTCTCCTCGAACCGGTACCCGAACCCGCGGACCGTCGTCAGAAATTTCGGGTCGTCGGGCTGCTGCTCGATCCGTTCCCGCAGCCGCCGCACGTGGACGTCAACCGTCCGCGGTGTGACGTACCGCTGCTCGCCCCAGACCGCTTCGAGCAATTGGTCCCGGCTGTACGCCCGTCCGGCATGCGACAGCAGGAACTCGAGCAGATTGAATTCGGTCGTGGTCAGCTCCAGCTCGGCGCCGTTCTGGAAGATCCGCCGCGCCGTCCGATCCAGCCGGAACGGTCCGACCGCCACATCGGCAGGCGCCGCGTCCAGCTCCTCGCGGCGCAGATGCGCCTTGATGCGCGCGATCAGCTCCCGGGGGCTGAACGGCTTGGTCATGTAGTCGTCGCCGCCGATCTCGAGGCCGAGCACGCGGTCCACCTCGTCCGACCGCGCCGTCAGGAACACCACCGGCGTCCGGCCGAGCACCGGCGATTTCCGGATCTGCCGGCATAGCTCAAAGCCGTCCGCCTCCGGCAGCATGACGTCGAGCAGGATCAGGTCGGGCCGCGACTGTTCCAGCGACTTCAGCGTCCCGCCGGACCCACCGAGAATCTCGGTCTGATACCCGTGCCGCGTCAGGTTGTATTCGATGAGCGATGCGAGCTCCGCCTCGTCCTCGACAATGGCGATCCGTTTCGGCATGGGCGGCTAAGCCCCCATTGTACCGGGACCCCCGCCCGCGTATGTTACCGTGGGGTTTCATGCCGTTTTCCCCGAGCCCAGCCTCCGTGTCTTCGTGGACGCCTGACTCCTGGCGCGGCAAATCCGCCCTCCAGCAGCCCGACTATCCCGACGGCGCCGCGCTCGACCGCGTCCTCGACGAGCTGCGCCAATTGCCGCCTCTTGTGACCAGTTGGGAAATCATGAATCTGCGAGCACAGCTCGCGGAGGCCGTGGCCGGCAAACGCTTCGTTCTGCAGGCCGGCGATTGCGCCGAGCGGTTCCTCGATTGCCGCGCCCAGCGCGTCACCAACACCGTCAAAGTCCTCCTGCAAATGAGTCTGGTGCTCGTGGTCGGTGCCCAGCGCCCCGTCACCCGCATCGGACGCTTCGCCGGCCAGTACGCCAAGCCGCGCTCCGCTAATCTCGAGACGCGCGACGGGGTCGAGCTGCCCTCCTACCGCGGCGACATCATCAATCGGCCCGAATTCACCGCTGCGGCCCGCATCCCCGATCCGCAGCTTCTGCTCCGCGGCTACGAGCGCTCCGCCCTCACTCTCAACTTCGTCCGTGCGCTCGTCAAGGGCGGGTTCGCCGACCTCCACCACCCCGAATACTTCGATCTCGACTGGGTCGAGCACTCGCCGCAGGCCGACGAATACCATCGCATGGCGGACACCATCTCCGACGCCCTGCGTTTCATGGAGAACGTCCTCGGCGTCCGGGCGGGCGAGAGCGACCGCATCGACTTCTTCACCTGCCACGAGGCCCTGCACCTGGGCTACGAATCGGCCCAAACCCGGCAGGTTCCGCGCCGGCCCGGCTTCTTCAACCTGACGACCCACTTCCCCTGGGTCGGTCTGCGGACCAATCAGCCCGACGGCGCTCACATCGAGTACCTCCGCGGGATCGAGAACCCCATCGGCATCAAGGTCGGCGCCTCGACGACGCGCGAAACGATCGCCCGCTGGATCGACTCCCTCAACCCGCAGCGCATTCCGGGACGCCTGACGTTCATCCACCGCTTCGGCGCCAAGCGCATCGCCGATGAGCTCCCTAAGCTCATCGAGAGCGCGCGCGGCGAAGGCGGCAACATCCTCTGGATCTGCGACCCCATGCACGGCAACACGCAGACCACGTCGAGCGGGTACAAAACACGGAATTTTGCCGATATCCGCTCCGAGGTCGAGCTGGCCTTCGACATTCACGCGGCGGCGGGGCAGACGCTCGGCGGAATTCACATCGAGCTGACCGGCGAGAACGTCACCGAATGCATCGGCGGCGCCCGCGAGCTCAACGAGGCGGACCTCGCCCGCGCCTACGAGACGCAGGTGGACCCGCGGCTCAATTACGAGCAGTCGTTGGAATTGGCGTTTCTGGTGGCGAGAAAAATGAAGAGTACAGGCAGGTAGGCCCGCGGGCCGGGAGAACCCCGGCCCCGACGGGAGCGGATCGCGGACCGCGTCGGGACCGCGACGCGGTTACTTCTTTTCTTCCTTGTAGCCGACCAACGAGTGGTCGTGCGCGGCGTAGTACTTGCCGGCCGCCGTCAGGTTCTTCGGCATCTCGGCTTTGCCTTCGACCTTGGTGTGGCAGAAGACGCACTTCTTGTCTTCCTTCTTCGCGTACTCCGGCTTTCCGTAGGACACAGCGCTGAACAGCATGATGCCGCCGACAAGCAGGATCGGGAATGCAATTTGGATTTTGCGCATTTAAAAATCTCCTTCTACCCCGGTGAATTCGGTACCAAGGGGTCTTAAATCCTGATTTGATTATACCCGCGCCGTGGTTAAACTCAACGGCAGCGCGCATTAAATAACGTTTTTCTGCTGGATTCTTCTACAACGCCGCTTCGCCTTCGAGGCTGCGCCACAGGTACCAGCTGGCGACGGTGCAATACGGCCGCCACCGTGCGCCCAGTTCCTCCATCTCCGCCGGGCTCGGTAACTCCCCTAGTCCGTACGCCTTACGCATGGCGTTCCGGATCCCGAGATCGCCCGTCGGCAGGACGTCCAAGCGCCGTAGCGCGAACATCAGGAACATTTGCGCCGTCCAAACGCCGATCCCCTTCACCTGCGTCAGGTGTTCGATCACTTCGGCGTCGGCGGCGTGCGCCAAGTCCTCAAACCGGACCACTCCATCCCGTGTGTGCCGGGCCAAATCCCGGATGTACACCGTCTTCTGTGTCGACAGACCCAGAGTCCGCATCCGGGACGGCCGTAGTTTGAGGACGTTCTGGGGCGTCAGCTTGCCCCCGGTCGCGGCCAGCAACCGGCCGAAGATGACACTCGCCACACGACCGCTAAGTTGTTGATATACAATCGATCTGACCAGCGTCTCGAAGCCGGGCTCGCGGAATTGAATGGCGTAGTCGCCGACCCGCTCGATGATCGCGGCCAGGACCGGGTCCGATCGCCGGAGGTGTTGGATGGCTTCCATCATGTTGAAACAGCAGTGCGGGGCGGTACGTCACCTTCATTGTACCGGGATGCGAACACTCTTAGCCCTAACCCTCTCAGCTCTAACCATGGGCGGCGCCACTCTGCTGGCCCAGACTCCGCCGCAACAGACCAAGCCGGACGCCGACGCGCCGGCCACCATCAAGGTGGACGTCAACATCGTCAATATTCTGGCCTCTGTCCGCGATAAACGCGGCGGCCTGGTCGCCAACCTCGAAAAGCAGGACTTCACCGTCCTCGAAGACGGCAAGCCGCAGGAGATCCGCTACTTCACCAAGGAAACCGACCTCCCTCTGACCATCGGCCTCCTCGTCGACGTCAGCGGCAGCCAGCGCAACCTCATCGACATCGAGCGCAACGCCGCGTCGCAGTTCTTCAGCCAGGTGCTCCGCAAAAAGGACGAGGCGTTCCTCATCAGTTTCGGCGAAGAGTCTGAGCTCCTTCAGGACTATACCGGCTCCGCCAAGCTGCTCACCGAGGGTCTGAAACAGCTCCGCGTCAGCTCCGGTGTCGGCGGTATCGGACCCGGACCTGTCCCCACAGCCGGCGGTCCGCGCGGGACCGTCCTCTACGACGCGGTGTACCTCGCCGCCAATGAAAAGCTCAAGACCGAGGTCGGCCGGAAGGTGATCGTCGTTATCACCGACGGCGTCGACCAGGGCAGCCGCCTACGCATCGAAAAAGCCGTCGAGGCCGCCCAGAAGGCCGACGCCGTCATCTACTGCATCGACTATTCCGACCCGTCGGCGTACGGCGGCTTCGGCATGATCAATCTCGGCGGCGGAGCCGGTGGCAGCGCCATGCACAAAATGTCGGACGAGACCGGCGGCCGCGTCTACAAGGTCGACCGCAAGCACTCGCTCGACCAGGTCTTCAAAGAGCTCCAGGACGAGATGCGGAGCCAATACTCGATCGGCTACACGCCCACGAACGACAAGAAGGACGGCACCTATCGCAAGCTCGACATCAAGCTCGCGAACAAGGACCTGAAGCCCCAGGCGCGCAAAGGCTACTACGCCCAGTAGCTTGCCCCTGGCCCCCGGCCCCCAGCCCCAATTCGGTCCTCTCCCGCATCTCGTTTGATAAGATGCGACTGATGTCCACTTCTCCTGTCTATCCTCCGCCCCAGGACTTTGTCTCCCGCTCCAACGTTCCGGGCATGGACGCCTATCGCGATCTCTACCGCCGCGCCGCCGAGAATCCCGAGCAGTTCTGGGGAGAGCTCGCGGAAAAGGAGCTCGCCTGGTTCGAGAAGTGGTCCCACGTCTTCGAATGGAATCCGCCGTTCGCCAAGTGGTTCGTCGGTGGCAAGACGAACGTCTCCTACAACTGCATCGACCGCCACCTGACCACGCCGCGCAAGAACAAGATCGCGATCCTCTGGGAGGGCGAACCCGGCGACCAGCGCATGATCTCCTACCAGGAGCTCCATCGCCTCGTCTGCCGCTTCGCCAACGTCCTCAAATCCCGAGGCCTCAAGCCTGGCGACCGAGCCATTATCTACATGGGCATGGTCCCCGAGCTGCCGATCGCCCTGCTCGCCTGCGCGCGCCTGGGGATCACGCACTCAGTCGTCTTCGGAGGCTTCTCCGCGGAAGCGCTCAAGACCCGGATTCAGGACCTACAGGCGCAGGTCGTCATCACCCAGGACTGCTCCTGGCGGCGCGGCAAAGAAGTTCGCCTCAAGGACGCCGTCGACGAATCCCTCACGGACTGCCCCTCTGTCAAGGACGTCATCGTCTACCGGCGCACCGGCGGCGCGATCCAGATGAAGGAAGGCCGCGACCATTGGTGGCACGACCTCGACGAGTCCGCCTCCGAGGTCTGTCCCGCCGAGCAACTCGATTCCGAACACCCGCTCTACGTCCTCTACACCTCCGGCACCACCGGCAAACCCAAAGGCATCGTCCACACCACTGCGGGCTACCTGCTGCAGGCCCACATGACCATGAAGTGGGTGTTCGACCTCCACGAGGACGACACATATTGGTGCACCGCCGACATCGGCTGGGTCACCGGCCATAGCTACATCGTTTACGGACCGCTCTCCGCCGGCGCCACCACGATGATGTACGAGGGTGCCCCCGACTTCCCGCAACCCGACCGCTTCTGGCGCCTCATCGAGAAGTACCGCGTCACCATCTTCTACACGTCTCCGACGGCGATCCGATCCTTCGTCCGCCAGGGCGACCAGTGGCCGAACGCGCACGACATGTCGAGCCTGCGCCTGCTCGGCTCCGTCGGCGAGCCCATCAATCCGGCCGCCTGGGAGTGGTATCACAAGACGATCGGCAAGGAGCGCTGCCCCATCGTCGACACCTGGTGGCAGACCGAGACCGGAGCCATCATGATTGCGCCGATGCCCGGCGCGGTCCCGGCGAAACCCGGCTCCGGCACGCTCCCCATGCCGGGCGTCCTCGCCGAGATCGTCGACCTCCAGGGCAAGCCCGTCGAAGCCAACCGCGAAGGCTTCCTCATCATCAAGCGACCTTGGCCGAGCATGGCCCGCACCCTCTGGGGCGACCCCGAGCGCTACAAGTCGAACTACTGGGAGCGCATCCCCGGCGTCTATATGACCGGCGACGCCGCCCGCCGCGACGAAGACGGCTACTTCTGGGTCCTCGGCCGCGTCGACGACGTCATGAACGTCAGCGGCCACCGCCTCAGCACCATGGAGCTCGAATCCGCCCTGGTCCGCCACCCCGCGGTCGCCGAGGCGGCGGTGGTCGGAAAACCCCACGAGATCACCGGCCAGTCCGTCGCCTGCTTCGTCACCCTGAAGAAGGGGACCTGGGACCACACCCAACTCGCCGAGGATCTCCGCAAGTGGGTGTCCCACGAAATCGGAAGCTTCGCCAAACCCGAGCAGATCCGCTTCACCGACTCCCTCCCCAAGACCCGAAGCGGCAAAATCATGCGCCGGCTTTTACGCGAGATCGTCACCAGCAATTCGGTGACGGGAGACGTGACGACCCTCGAAGACCTCTCGGTAGTCACAAGACTCTCCGCGCAAAACGACGAAGAATAAATTTTCCCGAGACTCTAGCGCCCTAGCCCGCACTAAGTCCCTATGCGCGCCGTAGTGTGTCTCGTCGTCTGTGCCGCCTTTGCGCAGACGCCGGACCCTGCCTACGCCCCTCTCGCCCGCGCTTACGACGCTCTTCGGGCGCGCGACTATGCCACCGCCGTCGCCGGCTTTTCCGCCGCGATCGACGCCGCGCCCTCGCGCCCTTCCATCCGCAAAGACCTCGCCTATACCTACCTCAAGATCGGCGAAAACGAGCTTGCCCGCGCTCAATTCCGCGAGGCCATGCGGCTCGACCCCGACGACACCCAGGTCGCCCTCGAATACGCCTTCCTCTCCTACGAAGCCAAAGCCCAGGCCGAAGCCCGCCGTATCTTCGACCGCATCCGCAAGACCGGCAACGCCACCGCCGAGCAGGCCTTCCACAACATCGACGACCCGCTCGCCGCCGCCATCGAGCGCTGGACCAACGCCCTCGCCCTTGGCGCCAAGGACTCCGGCGCGCACCTCGAGCTCGCCACCCTCGCCGAGCAGCGAGACCAGCTCGACCTCGCCGCCGAGCATTACGAAAAGGCGTGGCGCCTTCGTCCCGCCAGCCGCGCCATCCTGGTCGACCTCGGACGTGTCTGGCAGGCCCTCGGGCGCGCCGACGACGCCAACGCCGCCCTCCTCGCCGCCTCCCGCGGCGGTGAACCACATGCCGCCGAGCGCGCCCGCGAGCTCCTTCCCGACCGCTACCCCTTCGTCCCCGAATTCCGCCGCGCCCTCACCCTCGACCCCGGGAACGCCGAGCTCCGCCGCGACCTCGCGTACCTCCTCCTCCGCATGCAGCGGCAACCCGAGGCCGAAGTCGAATTCCGCGCCCTCACCGAGTCCGCCCCTGCCGACCTTCTCTCCGCCACCCAGCTCGCCTTCCTGCTCTACGGACGTGGGGAGCGCGCCGCCGCTCAGCCCCTCTTCGAGCGCGTCCTCGCCGGCGGCGACGAGGATCTCGCCAACCGCGTCCGCGCCGTACTCCAGATCCCGCAGACCTTCAAATCGCGCGCCACGCCGCAGCCCACCTCGATCGACGCCAAGGTGATGGCCGAACGCAGCATTCAGGCCGGCTATCTCAAGGACGCACTGAAATACCTCGAAATCGCGCACGAGGCCGATCCCGGCGATTTCCGCGTCATGCTCAAGCTCGGCTGGGCGCTCAACGTCCTGCACCGCGACCGCCAAGCCTTCCAATGGTTCGACCTCGCCCGCAAGAGCGGCGATCCCGAAATCGCTTCTGAGGCCAACCGCGCCTGGAACAACCTCCGCGGCGATTTTGCCCGCTTCCGCGTCAGTGGGTGGCTGTATCCCATGTACTCGACCCGCTGGAACGCCGCCTTCTCGTATGGGCAGGTCCGCGCCGAACTCCGCCTCAACGCGCCGATCCGCCTCTACGCCAGCGCGCGCTTCGTCGGCGATTCCGCCCTGGTGGCCGCGCAGCCGCTCTCCGAACAGTCGGTGATTTTCGCCCTCGGCGCCACGACGAAGACCTGGCGCGGCGCGCGTCTCTGGTTCGAGGCAGGCAGCGCCGTGGGCTACACGCACTTCCGGATGCTCCCCGACTATCGCGGCGGCCTCGCCTACGCCCGCCGCCTCGGTCCATTCGCCGAGACCACGGTCGACGCGCTCTATGTCTCGCGCTTCGACAAGGACTTCCTCATTTACGATCAGTCCCGCATCGGCAAAATCACCGGCCCGCTCCAGCTCTACTGGAACGCCAACGTGACCCTCGACACCCGGCGCGAATACTGGGCCAACTACGCGGAGACCGGTCCCGGCATGCGCTTCCTGACCGCCCCTTCCTCGTTCCTGACCCTGAATCTCCTGCGGGGCGCGTACCTGGAAAACGCCGGGAATCCCCGCCGCCCCAACTTCATAGATCTGAGAGCCGGCTTCTGGTATGCCTTCAGCCACTAAGTCCCCACACTCCCCCGGCCCCCGGGCCCTGGCCCCCGGCCCCTGGCTTCTCCTTTTCCTCGCCACCTCGGCCTCCGCCGCCGGCCTTCCCTACTTTTCCGTCCTGTCGGAGGACACCGGTGCGTGGCCCGCGATCCTCTCCTCCATCGGCCTGCAACCCCGGCCCGCCGCCAACGCCCGCATTTTCGTCGCGCGGCCCGGGGCGCCCGCTTCCGCCGAGTGGAACGCCCGCGTCGACGCCGGCGCCATCCTGATCCTCGAAGGCGACTCCTCCCTCGCCAACCTCTTCGGCTTCCGGCCCACCGGCGCCGAAAACGTCAAGGTCATGAGCGTCGCCGACGTCCACCGTCCCGACCTGCGCATCGTCTGGGAAAAGGGCCTCGAACTCCCGCGCTTCACCGTCCCCACCGACGCTAAAATCTTCGCGCGCGACCGCTGGACCGGCGTCCCACTCGTCGCCGGCTTCCGCCGCAAGGCCGGCGCGGTCCTCTGGCTCGCCGTCTCCCCCGGCGAGCGCGGCTATGACCGCTTCCCCTACCTCCTCGAATCGCTCTGCGACCTCGGCCTCGACGCGCCCTTCCAATCCTCACGTCTTTGGGCCTTCTTCGACTCCGCCTACCGCAGCCGCGTCGACCTCGACTACTTCGCCGCCCGCTGGCGCGCCTCCGGCATCGCCGCACTGCACGTCGCCGCCTGGCATTTCTACGAAGCCGACCCCGCGCAGGACGCCTACCTGCGCTCTCTCATCGAGGCATGCCACAAGCAGGGCATCGTCGTCTACGCGTGGCTCGAACTGCCCCACGTCAGCGAGAAATTCTGGGCCGACCATCCCGACTGGCGCGAGAAGACCGCCGTCCTACAGGATGCGCAGCTCGATTGGCGCAAGCTCATGAACCTCGCTAATCGCGACTGCTTCCACGCCGCCGCGGACGGCGTCCACGCCCTGCTCTCCCGCTTCGATTGGGACGGCGTCAACCTCGCCGAGCTTTACTTCGAGTCTCTCGAAGGCGCCGCCAATCCGGCCCGCTTCACCCCGATGAATGCCGACGTCCGCTCCGAGTTCCGTGCGCTCTACGGCGTCGATCCAATCCACACCTTCGGCGGCAAGCCGTTCCTCGATTACCGCGCTTCGCTGGCCCGCCGCATCCAGGAGGAATGGCTCGGCGAGCTCGAAAAAACGCGCACGTCGAAGCCGTGGCTCGACCTCGTCCTCACCCACGTCGACGACCGCTTCGACACCGGCATGCGCGACGCCATCGGCGCGGACGCCGCCCGCGTCCTGCCGCTCCTCGACACCCACAGCTTCACGTTCCTCATCGAGGACCCCGCCACCGTCTGGAATCTCGGACCGGAACGCTACCGCGCCATCGCGGAACGCTATCGTCCGCTCACCACGCGCCAGGACCGCCTCGCCATCGACCTCAACATCGTCGAGCGCTACCAGGACGTCTACCCGACCAAGCAGCAAACCGGCACGGAGCTCTTCCAGTTGGTGCACCACGCGGCCGCCAACTTCTCCCGCGTCGCGCTGTACTTCGAGAATTCGCTGCTGGCGCCCGACTTGCGGCTGCTCCCCTCGGCTGCCGCCGCCGTCAGTCGCTACGAACAGCTCGGGCCCAAGACCGTGATCGAGTCACCCGCGGGCGCCGGCGTCCCGTGGACCGGCGGCGCAGCAGTGGATGGTGTGCAATGGCCCGTCCTGGACGACACGACGGTCTGGCTCCCGGCCGGCCGCCACACCGTCGAACCCGTTGCCGCGTCGACCGCGCCGCGCGTCCTACGCCTCAACGCCGAGATCCGCTCCGCGCGCATCCGCGACGCAGAGTCGATCGAGTTCTCGTACCAATCCACCGCGCGCGCGATCGCCATCCTCGACCGTGTTCCGCAGTCCTTGGAAATCGACGGCGCCGCTGCGCCGCTGCCCGATTCGCCGGTACTGTTACTCCCGCGCGGCCAGCACCTGATCGTCGTTACTGCCGCACGTACGCCAGCCCGATAAACTTCTCCAGCCCCGGCGACCACACCGACGACATCACCGTCGCCTCTTTGCCGTCGATCTCGAGCTTCGTGCCGGACTCGACCAGACCGTTCAGGTCGACGCGCTGCAGCAGACGATTCACGTGCCCGCGCGCGCGAATCCGCTCCACGATCTCCTGCCCGAGGTAGCAGCCCTTATTGAACGACACGGCCTGCATCTGTTGCGTCTCCTGCGGCAGCGACGTCTCGACGATCTCCTCGCCGTACCGCGGACGCCCGTTCTCCATCCGCACGATGCGCGAGTCCTCCGCCGTCGCGGCCTTCACGCCCCGCGCCTCGAGCTCCGCGACGATCTCAGCCTTCCGTTCCGCCGGCGCATACAGCCAATATCCGGGCTGTCCCGTCTCGGTGAACGGCAGCGACCCCTCGGGCAGGCTCCCCGCGTGCGGCCCTTCGACCCCGATCGCGACGGTCGTCTCCGTCACATCTTCGAACTCCACCTGGTCGGCGACCTTGTACTTCATAAAGTGCGCCCGCAGCTTCTCGCGCAGCTCCGGCTCGGTGTCGATGAGGAACTCCTCCTCGCGGCACGCCAGCCACAAGTCGCCCACGATCCGCCCCTGCGCTGTTAAAGCGAACGCATAGCAGGTCTCGCCAGGCTTCATCGCTTTCACGTTATTCGTCGTGAGGTTGTGCAGGAAGCGCGCCCGGTCCCGACCCTTCGCGACAATCCGCCCCCTCGCCGACAAATCGAGCCAAGCTGCGCCCTCGCGCAGCGCGCGATACCCATCCGTCATATTCATGTTCGAGCCTAAAAGATTCTTCGCAGGTACGCCGAGATCGCCAGGATGATGAGTCCCGAGATCAGCGTCCCCGTCATCATCCGCGCGCGTTTCGGGTTCTGCGGTTTCGTGATCAGCAGCGCCACAGCGAAGACATGCAGCACCAGCATCAGCTTCATCCCGAGCAGCATGTGATACTTCCCCGTATGCCCGGGATTGGTCATCAGGTTGTAGGTCCCGGAGATCACGAGCCCCGCCATCGCGGCCAGCACGAGCGGACGGTAAGCCGCCGCCGCCCGTTCTCCAAATTTCTCGCGCGCATCCGGCGCCAGCGTCCCCAATGACGTCGTCATCACCAGACGGCCGAACAGGATCCCGCCGACGAGGGTGGCCATAGAAGTAAAATGTATCCACCGCATCAGCACGAACAGCGCGTCAGCCATATCGTGAGTATACAATCGCGATATGATCCACGAGATTCTCCCCGTCGGGATGCTGCAATGCAATTGCTCCATCTTCGGCGACGAGCAATCCCGTGAGGCCATGGTCATCGACCCCGGCGACGAGATCGACCGCATCCTCGACGTGCTCACCCGCCACCAGCTCACCGTCAAGAGCATCGTCATCACGCACGCCCACATCGACCACATCGGCGGCGCCCAAAAGCTCAAAGAGGCCACCGGCGCGCCCGTCTACATGAACTTGAACGACGAGGAACTTCAGCAGATGCTGGACATCCAGGCCTCGTGGCTCGGCATGCCCGAGGTCCCCAACGTGGCCATCGATGCCCCCGCGCGCGACGGCGACCGTATCACGATCGGCGCCACGGAGGCCCACGTCCTCCACACACCCGGGCACACGCAGGGCAGCATCAGCCTCTATCTCCCGACCGAACATAAGCTGATCGCCGGCGACACCCTCTTCCGCGACAGCATCGGGCGCACCGACCTTCCCGGCGGCGACGGCCGCCAGATCCTACGCTCCATCCACGACAAGCTGCTGCCCCTGCCCGACGACACCGTCGTCATCGCCGGCCACGGCCCCGAGACCACTATCGGGCGCGAAAAGCAGTTCAACCCGTTCCTGGTGGGGCTGGCGTGAAAGCCGTCCGCCTCCAGCACGCCCAGGGACCCATCACCCTGGACCACGTCGATGTCTCCGAGCCGGGTTCCGGCGAAGTCCGGGTCCGCATGGAGGCCTGCGGCATCTGCCATACCGAGTTATTCGTCGCCTCGCTGCCCAAGCTCGGTCTCACGCCGCTCACGCTGGGACACGAAGGCATCGCCCGCGTCGAAGCCGTCGGCCCCGAAGTCTCCGATTGGTCGGTCGGCGACCGCGTTGGCATGACCTTCCTGGCCTCGACCTGTGGCGTCTGCGACTACTGCCGCAACGGCGCCGAGCGCTTCTGCGCCAAGCAGGTCAACTTTGGGTTCAGCGCCCACGGTGCGCTCTCCGAATACGCGGTTGTCCCCGCGCAATCGCTGGTGCGAGTGCCCGAAGGCGTCGACGCCGCGGCCCTCGCGCCCATGTGCTGCGCCGGTTGGACCGCCTACGGAGCAATGCGCGAAGCCGCTCTCTTCGCCGGCCAATCGGTCGCCATCTTCGGCTACGGCGGACTCGGCCATCTGGCCGTCCAACTGGCCAAACTCCAGGGCCTGCGAGTTGCGGTCGCCGACTCCTCGCCGGCGAAGCTCGAGCACGCACAGGCCGCCGGCGCCGAACCCGTCACCAAAGGCTACGACGCAGCAATCGTTTTCACCGGCAACCCCGCGGCTATCCCCGAAGCGTTCAAGGTCGTCCGCCGCCAGGGAACTCTCGTGATAGTAGGCATCTCGAACACGAAGTACGAGCTCCCGCTGATCGACACGATCGTCAAAGGAGCTCGCATCCGAGGCAGCTATCTGGGAACGAAGGACGATCTCGCCGAAGTCTTCCGCCTCGCGGCCAGCGGAGCCTTGAAGGCCCAAATCACCCCGACGACGATCGATGAAGCGCCAGAGACTCTCACGAAACTCCACGACGGCCAAGTCGAAGGCCGCGCGGTAGTGCGGTTCTAGGGGAACGAACGGCGGCGCCGCGAGCCTCGTCTGCGGCGACAATAGTTCGCAGAGACGGGAGGTACGATTGCAAAAGCTAGCTCTGCTCTGCATAACCAGCGTGCTGTGTACGCAATCATGGGCGAAATCGCGCGGCGCGACTTCGGTCCACTTGGCGTATCCAAGCCGTCCGTCCACGGTCTTTTATAACGAACTGACGGTCGACGTGTCCGCCCCCGGCGCCTATTTTATGGTCTGCGGGTTCCGTCAGGGCTACTTTTGTATTCCTTCATCGAGGATTTCCAAAGAGACGGCAAGAGCCTGGAACAGCCCCGCTCCGCCCGATTCGGTAACGGGTGGGTTAGAGCGGCTGATGGCCTGTGGACACCCCTAGCCGAAGCCCGTTTCAGAGCGGATGCAACAGCCACGAGCAACATCGATGCAGGGGTTCGGGGCAGTCGCTTCTTTCTGAGTACCGGGGGCCATACCGTCAACCACACCGCGATAGGTTCGATGATTCCGTTCCTGTCAGACGTGCCTCGGCCTCCGGAATTGCACTGAACTCCGCCGGTTCCCGAGCACCCGACTGGGGAGTCTTCCGCTTGGTCCGAGCCGAAGGCGTCGGCCATCCGAGGATCCCAAGATGTACGCCGACTCCGCTAGCTCTAAGCCACGGCGATAAACTGGAGTCATGCAGCCGAGGGAACTGCCTTTCTCCAGGATCCGCATTGCCCGCGATCACCAGCCACCCGCTACGACCGTCGAGGAATACCAGAAGCACTTTCGGATCGCCTACGCCGAGCCGGTCTACCCCGCTGAGGCCAACGGCGCCGAGGGCGAAGTCATTCTCGATGCCGTGATCGGCAAAGACGGGAGCATCCTCTCGCTCGCCGTCCGCTCCGGCGACCCGATTCTCGCCGACGCCGCGCTCGCGGCCGTCCGCCAGTGGAGCTACCGCCCGCTAAAGGTCAACGGAGTCCCCGTCGAGGTAGCCACCGAGATCGACGTGCTCGTCAGACGCCATTAAAAACGTTTTCCTCAGCGTCTCCGCGTCTCTGCGTCAAGGCCCTCGCCCTCGCTCACCTCACCCGTCCCATCCATCCCCGCTCCACCACGACGCCCTCCGTCGCACGGTACGCCACCGCTTCCGCCGTCGCCGAGAAGTCCGGCACTTCCACCTTCGCTCCGGCCGCCGGCCGCGACGCCACATCCCCCGCGATCACGAACTCGGGCCCCTTTACCTGCGCGCGGTCGGCGTCGAACGCCTGCGCCATCAGCGTGTGATTGCGCGTGAATAGCAGATACCCTTTCACCCACTGCACGCCCGACGTCACCGCCATCACTTCGCGCCGTTCCGCCGACCCCGCCCGTCCCGCGTACAACTCCCCGTTCCCCGCCAGATACAGGAACTCACCCGGCCGCCCGAAGAACTGCGGCAGTAGATGCCGCGACTCCCCGGTGGCCGCATCCGGGACCGTCACCCGTTCCAGCGGACCTCCGCGCGCGGCAACGCGATAAATTCCATCCCCGACCCGCCCGATCAAGATCGTGCCGTCCGCGCCCCACGCGCCCGCTATATTCGTATTCACCGCCGCGATCGCGCGCGGCGGCCCCATCGAATCCGACACCATCAGCGTCCCTTGTTTCGTAAACGCCAGCCCCTTTCCGTCCGGCGACCAGAACGGCGTCCCCGCACCCTCGCTCCCTGGCACCGGTTGCGCCTCGCCCTCCTCCAGCGTCCGCACGTACAGTTGCTGATTGGCCCGGAACGCCAGCCTTCGGCCATCCGGCGAGAGACTCACGCCGGCCGCCGCGGAATCCCCGGGCCCGCGGACCGTCATCCGCCACACCTGCGGCTCCGCCTTCCCCCGCCGCTCCTCCGCCGGCGACCGCCCCACCGTCAACGCCACTACCGCGATCACCATCCCGGCCGCCGCGCCCACCCAGTGCTCCCGACGTAAACGCGATCTCCAGCGCCGCGCCGCCGGGACCGACACCGCCAATTCCAGCGCCGCCTTCAGGTCCTTCGCGCTCTGCCACCGGTCCTCCGGATGTTGCGCCAGGCACCGCTGCAGCACACGATCGAGCGCCGCCGGCTCGACTCGCGCCGCCGTAGCCCCGTACGCCTGCTTCCCGGTCAGCATCTCGTAGAGCACGAGGCCGAAATTGTAGAGGTCCGTCCGGGCGTCCACCGCGCGCCCCTGCGACTGCTCGGGCGACATGTACCGCGGCGTCCCCACTATCGGCCCTTCCTGCGTGAAGTCCGCCCCCGCCATCTTCGCCACGCCGAAATCCAGGACCTTCACCTGCGACCCGCTCAGCAGCACGTTCGCCGGCTTGAGGTCCCGATGCACGATCCCCTTCGCGTGCGCCGCGTCCAACGCCTCCGCGATCTGCGCCGCGATGGCGAGGGCCTCCCCTACAGGCAGTGGGCCTTTCGCCACCATCGACTCCAGCGTCGGCCCTTCGATCAGCTCCATCGCGATCGCCGGCTGCCCGTTGAGCTCCTCGATCCCGTAAACCGTGCAGATATTCGGATGGTTCAGCGCCGACGCGGCCCGCGCCTCGCGCTCGAATCGCGCTACCGCCGCCGGATCGCCCGCCATCTCCGGAGGCAGCAGTTTCAATGCGACCGCACGCCCGAGTTTGAGGTCCTCCGCCCGGTAGACGACCCCCATGCCGCCACCCCCGAGCTTTTCCACAATCCGATAGCGCGTGTTCCCCCCCGGAGCCGTCTCGATGGCCGCCGCCGCCTCGCTTCGAAACCGGTAGCCGCGCCGCGCGACCGTTTCGATGAACCGCGGCGACTCCGCCGTCTCTCCCAACGCCTCTCTTAACCTCTGGACCGCCGCGTTAATTCCATGGCCGACCTCGACCGCGGTGTCGTTCGGCCACAGCCGGCGCCGGATCTCCTCCCGCAGCACGACCTCGCCCGGACGCTCCGCCAGCATGGCCAGCACACGAAATGGTTGTTCCTGGATGCGGATCTTCTCCCCGTCTTTCCTCAACTCGCCGGCCCTTAGATCCAGCTCATACGAGGCGAAACGGATGATCCGCGTAGTGCGGTTGGTTCGAGTGGACACTTCCCCTCCTTCGTCCAACCCGCTCCGTTACCCGTTGGACGCCGCGATCGCCAAACGGTCACGCGCGCGTACCGACGCATGACCGGCGCGTGACCGCTTCGTGCGCGCTCCGGCATCGAAGTACGCGTCGTACCCGCTCAGAATCGCCGCGTGGGATTCACTGCTCTCGTGATTGCGATTCGACTCGTCGTGCCCGCGTCCGCGCCCGATAGCACGATTGCCGCCGCCCAACGGGTGGCCACGACGATCCTCCGGACAGCCGGCGTCCAGCCATTCTGGGTGGCCTGCCTTCCCCACACCCCGTGCCTCCACCTGCAGGTCCTGGACAAGACGATCGCCTTACACGCCGACACCGCGGGGTACACCGTCACCGACTATGCTGTTGTCTCGTACCCAGCCGCCGCGGTGGTGGCCGAGTCCTGTGGCGAGTCCACCGCCGTCGTCCTGGGCGCCGCGATGGCCCACGAGCTAGGGCATCTCCTTCTGCCCCCGCCGTCACACTCCCAGGCGGGGATCATGTCCCCACGGCTCACCTGCCGCGAGCTCAAGCAGGCCGCCCGGGGAGAGCTCCGCTTCACCCCGGACCAGGTCCGGGCGCTACAGAGCGATTCGCATCACCTCTTCACTGTCAAATAGCTCGTCTGCGCAATCGCGTTCCCGCCGACCTTCACTGTCACCGCGTAGTCCCCGTTCGCGACATCCGGGACGGTCACGTTGAACTGGTACAGCCCGACGGCGTTCGGCGCCAGCCCGGCGTAACCAACCGCTGCCGCCGTCGAATCGAGTGAGATCGTCAGCCCCGGCACGCTGCTCTGTCCCGATACGATGATCCCCGGCGGAATGGCGGGCGTCACATCGCCGAACCCGATGCCGTACAGCGTAACGCCCTCGCCGGGCTTCGCCGGCCGGAACGCCACGCCTGGGATCAGGCCCGTCGGACCGACGTAAAAGCCGTCCGCCAACACCCCGACTACGTACTGCTTTCCGACGTTGAACGCTCCCGGGGCTAGCAGTCCGCCCGCGACCGCGGCCTTCTGCGCCTGCGTCGTCGCCGACGAGCACGAGGACGTCGCCACCGTCACATCCACCGAACCCGTCGCCGCGTCTCCGGGCGCCTGCACGTTGATCTGCGCCGGGCTGATGTACCCGATGAACGCCTTCTTGCCGTTGATCGTGACCGTCACGCCGTCGAGCGACGTCGGCGCATTCACGCCGTCGAAATCGTCGCCTCCCCACTGCCGAGTATTCGGCGCCAGGTTCGCGCCTTTGATCTCCAGCCACGACCCCGACGCGAATGTCGCCGACCCGCCGAAGTCGCCTGCCGACTTCACCGACGCGATCGCGGGCTGCGCCACGCTGCACGTCACCGGCGCGGACGTTCCCGTCGCCTGGAACTTCACGGGCGTCAGCGCCGAACCGTCCAGGGTCGCCGTGACGGTCACCGGACCCGCGTTCGGACCCACTGTGAGAGTCACGCCGGCCGTTCCGTCCGCTCCCGTCGTGGTCGTCGCCGCGCTCACGCGTCCGCTCCCCGAGGTCACCGCGAAACTCACCGTCACGCCCGCTACGCCGACACCGGCCCGTCCCATCACCTGCACCTTGAGCGCCTTCGCCAGCGTCTGCCCCACCGGCGCGCTCTGCCCGTCGCCACCGAGGAGCGTCAACCCTGACGGCGAATTCAGCACCAGTTTCCGCACGCTGCTCGTCGCGATGTCCGCTGAGTATACGTCACCGTTCGCGTCCACCTTGAGGTTGTACGTGAAGAAGGACGTCCCCAACGCCGCTGCGCCATCCGTCGGAACATCGCCGCCGGTTCCCACGATCCTGCGCAGGGTTCCGCCGGAGATCTTGTACAACTGGGGCAGCGTGTATGACGAGACGTAGAGGTCGCCCGCCGCATCCACCGCCACGCCGGCAGGGATCGGGAATCCCCCGGAGGTCGCCTTCACGCCGTCAGGCGTCGCGTACGTGTGGTTGCCAACCACCGTTGTGATGATGCCCTGCGCGTCCACTTTCCGGACCACGAGGTTGCCGGAGTCGCTGATGTAGACGTTTCCGTTCGCGTCCGCGGCGGCGCGTCCCACCCCTAAGAAATTGAATGTCGCACTCGTCGCCAGTTGACCGTCGCCGGCGTATCCGCGAGCGCCCGTCCCCGCAAAAGCGCTGATCGTTCCGGTCGTCGGATCGACCGCCCGCACCCGGTTGGCGCCTGCATCCACGATGTACACCTTACCGGCGGGATCGACTGCGATACCGTCGATCAGTTGGAACGTCGCCAGGGTAGCCTTGCCGCCGTCGCCCGCGTTGCCGGAATTCCCGCTACCGGCGATGATCGTCAACGTGCCGTCGGTGGCAATCTTATAGACCTGGTAATACCCGGCCAGGTACAACGCCCCCGCGCGATCCGTTGCTGTCGCGACAATGTAAGGCAGCTTGGCATTGAACACCGAGGAACCCGTGACCGGAACTCCCGGGCTGCTCTTGCCGGCGAACGTGCTGATCTTCCCGTCCGCCGTTACTTTGCGGATCAGGTAGTTTGAAGCGTCGGAGATATACGCGCTCCCCAGCGCATCGAGCGCCACGTCGGTCGGCTCGTTCAGCAGCGCCGACGCGCCCGGCCCGCCGTCTCCCGCAAAATGAATGCGGCCCGCAAACGTGGTCAGGTTGCCCGTGCTCGTGATCTGGCGAATGCGGTGTGTATCGTCGGTGATGAAGACATTGCCGGCCGCGTCCGCCCCGACCCCCCATGGATTACGCAAACTGACGGAAAGCGCTGGCCCGTCCTCGGGATGCGAGTAGCCGTCGAAATTTCCCGCTAACACCGTCAGCGTGCCATTCGCCGCGATCTTGAATACGATGTTCCAGAACGTGTCCGTCACATAGACCGTCCCGGCCGGGTCCACCGCGACGCCCTCGACTCCACCTAGTCTCTGTCCGAGAGCCGGACCGTTCACCGGCTGCCCCAAAGCGCCCGTCCCCGAAATCGTGGTGATCACGCCGCCGACCTTAAACTTCCGAATCCGGCCATTGTAATAATCCGCGACATAGATCGTGCCCGCCGCGTCAATGGCGAGCCCGCTGGGGTAGTCCAGCAGCGCCCCCGTGGCAGGACCGGCGTCGCCGCCAAAACCCTCCGGACCAGCCCCTGCGATCGTCTGGATCTTCCCGTCCGTCGTCACTTCGCGCACGCGGTGGCTCCCCAGGGAAACATCGCTGAAATAGACGTTCCCCGCAGCGTCGACCGCCACTCCATCCACGATGCCGACTTGTGCCCGGATTGCCGGACCGCCATCACCCGAGAATCCGTCGTCCCCCGTTCCCGCCACGACCGTTACGGCCCCTGTGGTGGAGACTTTCAACACTTGGTATTGGCCGCCGACGTAGAGGGAGCCATCGGCCCCGCGCTTCATGTCGTAAGTCTGGATCGGCAATGTCGCGATTGTCGATATTTTGCCGTCCGCCGCTACTTTGCGAATGCGGAAATTATAGGCGTCGAGGATGTAGACATTCCCCGCCGTGTCGGGAGCCACCGCCTTCGGATAGTAAAGAATTGCCGACGGGGCGGGACCGCCGTCGCCCAGGGGCCACGTCCCCGCGAAGCTTTTTACCACATACGGATAATTCGCCGTCTGCGAAAAGGCCGCCGCGGACAGGAAGGCAAGAGTAGAAAGAAGGTTCAGAATGGGGCGCATAAATCCTCTCGTCAGGTGAGATAGGATTTAAGCATCTCGTTCGTTACTTGTCAATTAGAATAGCGCGCAATGGTTTCGAGCGCGCCCGCGATGACCGCTCCCCGCAGCTCCTCCGGCTCCACTACTTCGACCGCGCCTGCGAAGCTCAACGCAAACTGCCGGGCCTCTTCTTCGATATCGAACCGCAGCCGGAGCCGCACGCGGTCCCCCTCCGGCGTCTCGTCTTCGAGCCGCCAGCCGCGATACCGCACCCACCGCAAGATCGAAGGATCGGCCAGGAACGTCGCGTAGTATCTCGGCAGGTGCTGCCGAAACTCGTCCGCCGAGCGGGACCAATACTCCGCCAGATCGAACTCCGCCGGAATCTCCGCTCTCTCCTCCAGCAGGACCGGGTCGGCGATCCGCGATACCCGGTAAGTGCGCGGCTCCCCATCGAAGCGCGCCACCAGATACCATGTGCTGCCCTTCGCCACCAAACCCAGCGGGTCGGCGACGCGTTCGCCCGGCTCGGCGTTCATCTTGTTGTAAGTGAAGCGTAGCCGCCTCTCCTGCCAGAGGGCCGCCATCAGGACCGGCAGCGAGGCGATCGTTTCCGCCGGATCGCGCCATCCGCGCGCGTCGATATGGATCATCCGGCGCGCGAGCTCCGCGTCGCGTCGCACCCGCTCCGGCAGAGCGGCTTCCAGCTTCAATAGCGCGTCCTGGGCCGGCAGGCGCAGCCCTAAGTCCTCGATCAGCCGCGTCGAGCGTCCCAGGAATAACGACTGGATCTCCGCCGGCTTCAGGCCTGTGAGTTTGGTTTGGTAGCCGTCGAGCAGCCGCCAGCCACCGCCGGACCCACGCTCCGCAACCACAGGCACGCCGGAACTGCTCAGCGCTTCCATATCGCGCAGAATCGTCCTTACCGAGACCTCCAGCTTGCGCGCCAGTTGCCGGGCGGTCATTTGCCCATGCGCCTGCAATTGGAGCACGATCGAAATCAGCCGGTCGGCACGCATCCGTAAGACTTTATCAAACCTGACATAAGATGTCCTAATTGGCGCCCCATACTCCCACCATGCCAACACTCGAAGGAAAAATTGCGGTCGTCGGCGGCGCCAGCCGGGGCGGAGGACGCGGCGTCGCGCTCGCTCTCGGCGATGCCGGAGCCACGGTTTATGTCGCCGCCCGCACCACACGCGGCGGCCCGAAGCCCGCTGACGGCGCGGCCGGAAACATCGAAGACACCGCTGAGGAGGTGTGCCGCCGCGGCGGAGTCGGCATCCCCGTCCGCGTCGACCTCGGCGACGAGGAGCAGACGGCCGCTCTCTTCCGGCGCGTCGAACAGGAACACGGACGCCTCGATCTCCTCGCCAACTCAGCTTGGGGACCGCACTGCATGGAAGTCTGGTCGAAGAAATTCTGGGAGCTCGATCCCGCGATGTGGAAGGACACTCTCAACACGATGAGCGCCTATTGGGTCGCCGCCTCGCACGCCGCCAGGATTATGACGAAGCAGGGCAGTGGCCTCATCGTCTTTGTCACCGACAACTATCCCGACGACGCCTCCAAATATCGCGGTCACGTCCTGCACGACCTCGGTCACGAGGCGATCAACCGATTGATCGTCGGGATGGCGAAAGATGCGAAGAAGTGCGGCGTGACCGTCGCCGGACTCAACTCCGGCTTCATGCGGACGGAGCGAGTCCTGATGCACATGAAAAGCGAAGCGCTGAAAAAGCAGTTCCGCTTCCACCTCAGCGAATCGGTCGAGTTCCTGGGACGGGCAGTCGCAGCGCTCCTCGCCGACGATAATGTCCTACGTCGCTCCGGGAAATTGCTGTGGGCGTGCGAACTGGCCGAAGAGTACGGCTTCACCGACATCGACGGCCGCGTCCCGAGATTCGACTTCAGCCCGCTTGACGAAACGTCGTTCGGTTAACCCGACTACAGCAGCACCGTGTCGATCCGCGCCGCCTCGCCTTCGCCCGCGGCGGCCGCGGCGGTCTTCTCCGTCGACCGGCCCAGGAAGCGCCAGAGCTCTTCCTCGGATCCATCGAAGAAGCTTTCGAGCAGCTCCCGCACAGCGGTCTTCCGCATTTCGTCGCGGCCCGCGGTCGGCGTGTAGATGAAGGCGCGTCCCACTTTGCGGCGCGTCAGTTTTCCCTTGCGGAGCAGGCGCTCCAGCACGGTCATGATCGTCGTATACGCCAGCGGACGTGTCTCCGTGACGATTTTCTGGACATCCTTGACGTTGCCTTCCTGAAGGGTCCAGAGGGCCTTCAGGCAGAGCAGTTCGAGCGGCGGCGGAACGTCACGAGCGGCTTTTGGCATCAGCTATTCCTGTTCGGGGCCCGCAGGCAGTAACGCCTGTTTTAGTTTTACCGCAAATGAGGAGTCTGTTTTCGGAGCAAATAACGGATTTCCTGCCGGCGCCGGGCGGACCGTCGGCGCCTCGGCACTCGCGGAACTCTCCCTTGCCGGAGCGGACGGCGCCGCTACCGGGGCCGGCTCGTCCGCCGGCTTCCCGTTCAAATACCGATCTTTCTTGAGCGCGGACCGCGACAACGTACCGTGGAACGCCGTGAAACAGCCTTCCACCTGGCGGTCGTTCTCGATCAACGCCCGCATGCACTCCATCTTCGAATCGAGATCGTCTAGATAATGTAGCAGGAGCGCTTCGGGAAATACCGGCACTTTCGGCGAGCCGTATTCGAGCTGCCCGTGGTGGCTCAGGACCATGTGCTCCACCAGCGATCGCAGCGTCGCCGGAAAATCCGGCAGCGCCCGCGCCTTGTCCCCGACCATCCGCGCCCCGATGTGAATGTGCCCGAGCAGTTGCCCGTCGTTCGAATATGAGAAGCCGCGCTCGTAATTCAACTCGTAAATTTTGCCGATGTCGTGCAGGATCACGCCGGTCAGCAGCAGGTCGCGGTCGATATTCGCGTAGTGCGAGGCCGCCGCCTGCGCGAGTCCCGCCACCGAGAGCACGTGCTCCAACAGCCCGCCCAAAAACGCATGGTGGATCTGTTTGGCCGCCGGAGCCCGCCGGTATCGCGCCGCAATCTCCGGATCGTCCAGAATCGACTCGACCAGCGCCTTCAAATGCGGGTTCGTGAAGCCGGCCACCAGGGCGCGCAGCTCCGTCCACATCGCGTCGATATCGCGTTTCGTCGACGGGAAGTAGTCGACCGCATCGACCTCGCTATCGTCCATGCGCCGCAGCTTGTGCAGCGTCAACTGCGGCCGGTTGTGGAAGATCTGAATGAGGCCTTTGACCTTGACGAAATCGTCGCGCTCGAATGCGTCCAACACGTCGGACACGTTGTCCCACATTTTGGCGTCGAGCTCGCCCGTGCGGTCGGCGAGCAGCAGCGAGAGATAAAACTCTCCGCCCTTCTTCTGGCGAATCTCTTTCGAGGTCACCAGGAAACTGGTCTGGATGATCTGATTGGGCTGCAGCTCGCTGACGTAGGGCGATTTCATTTCGCCGGGTTCTCGGCCTTTCCCGGCTCCGTCGTTCCTTCCGTCTTCGCCGGAGCGGGCGGGGGCGCCGTATCCGGCAGAACTTCCTTCGCCGGCGCCTTCTTCGTCGTGCCCGGAATCGGAATGAACAGGAACTTCTTGTGGCGATGCACCCGCGCCGCGACTTCTTCCTTCGTCGTCGTCTGCGGCTTCAACTGCGCCACGTCGTGCCAGCGCGTGTCCTTGCCCGGCGCCGCGCCGCTATCGATGTACCCGTCCTTGATCTCGAGGAAGGCTTCGGTCCGCAGCCGCGTCAGGAATTCGCGAATCTTCGGCGTCATGATCGGCCGCGCCATCTCTTCCTGGATCTGGTTGTTGACCTCTTCGAAGCTCGCCTGTCCCGCCTCGAAGCGCTCGTCGATGCGCAGGATCACGAAGCCCTGCGCCGTCTTGAACGGCCCGATCACGGTGCCCTTCTTCTCCTTGAACGCCGCGTCTTCCATGGCCTTCGGCATGATGCCGCGCTCGTACGGAGGCAGAGAACCGCCGCTGCGCGCCGTCTCCGGATCGTCCGAATACTGCCGCACCAGCTCGCTGTACTTCTCGCCCTTGTTGCCGCGCGCCACGAGGTCCTTCGCCTTCGCCTCGGCCGCCGCCACCTGCTCCGGCGTCTTGCCCTCGGTCGAGATCAGGATCTGGCTCAGGAACACCTGCTCCTTCCGGACGTAGTCGGCCTTGTGCTCTTCGTAATACTTCCGGCGCTCGGCCTCGGGAATGTTGATGCGATATCCCACTTCCTGCCCGATGACGCGCTGCGCCAGCATCTGGCGCTTCAGCCGGTCCTTGTACTCCTCGTAGGTCATCCCGGTCTGTTCCTGGAGGAACGCGCGGAACTTGTCCGGGTCGGAGATTTTCGCCCGCACCTGGATATCCGCCAGTTCCCGCGTGATCTCCGGGTCGACGTTGATGTTGAGGTCTTTCGCCTTCTGCACCAGCAGGAGCTGGTCGATCTGCTCGCTGAGCGCGTTAGACGAATACTCCTTGAGGGCGTCCGCGAGCTTCTGGCCCGTCATGCCCTCACCCCGGAGATTCCGCTCCATATCGCGCCGCTGCTGGTCGAGCTCGCCGCGGGTGATGATATCCCCGTTCACCTTCGCCGCGATCTCTTCGACGATACGCACATCCGCCGCGACGGCCAAAGGCAGCGCGGCCGCCATAAGTACTGCAAACTTCGAAAACATAAAATTCCGTGTCCTTCTATTTTACCGTACCGGCAGCCCCGGACTCCGGCCCCTTCAAATCCAGCAGTTTCTCGCCGAGAAAGCGCAGAATCTCCCCGGCGCCCGCGGAACCGTCGACCGGTAATAGCAAGACGCCTGCCGGACTGAACTGCGCCCCGACAGTTTTGCTGACCACGCCCATCAGCCGCGCCGGGTCCACGCGTGTCTCCTTGTGGAACTTTATGTTCAACAAGTTATGACGACGGTCGACGGCCTCGATCCCGATCTGCTCGGCCATCGTCTTGAGCGCCGAGTATTGCAGCAGGTTGTGCACGGCCTCTGGAACTGGGCCGTATCGATCCTCCAGTTCCTTTTCGGCACGGTCGCGCGCCGCCTCGTCGGGCGTGCTCGCGATCTGCCGGTAGGCACGTAGGCGCTGATTTTCGTCCGCGATGTACTCCGGCGGAATTCGGATATCCAGGCCGAGATTCAGCGCCGAGCGGATCTCCGGCACGATCTCCTCGCCCTTCAACTCGCGGACCGTCTCGTCGAGGAGACGCACGTACATGTCGTACCCGACTGAGTTGATATGGCCGTGCTGCTCGCCCCCGAGCAGATTCCCCGCGCCGCGCAGCTCCAGGTCGAGCGCCGCGATCTTGAACCCCGCCCCCAGGTCGCTGAACTCCTTCAGCGCCGCCAGCCGCTTGCGCGCGATCTCCGTCAGCTCCGTATCCGGCGGGACCAGCAGGTAGGCGTATGCTCGCCGATTCGATCGCCCGACCCGGCCGCGCAACTGGTACAGCTCCGAAAGTCCATATTTCTCGGCATTCTCCACCAGCATCGTGTTCGCCAGCGGAATGTCGAGGCCATTTTCGATGATCGTAGTACAAACTAGGATGTCGAACTCGTGCCGCATGAACTGGAGCATCGTCTTCTCCAGTTCCGCCTCCCCCATCTGCCCGTGCCCGACCCCAATTCGCGCGCTCGGCACCAGATCCTGGATCGACGATGCCCGCATCCAGATCGAGTCCACACGGTTGTGCAGGAAATAGACTTGCCCGCCTCTCGCCAGCTCCAGCTCGATCGCCGACCGGATCAGCTCCGGCTGATAAGGCGTCACGACCGTGTGAATCGAGAGGCGATCTTTCGGCGGGGTTTCGATCACGGACATGTCCCGCAATCCCAATAACGACATGTGTAGCGTACGCGGGATCGGCGTCGCGCTCATACTGAGGTGGTCCACTGACGTGCGGAGCTGTTTCAGCCGCTCCTTGTGCTTCACCCCGAAACGCTGCTCCTCGTCCACCAACACCAAGCCAAGATCCTTGAAAACAACGTCTTGCGAGAGCAGGCGATGGGTACCGATCGCGATGTCGACCTTGCCCTCAGCCAGATCCACGAGCCCCGCCTTGACCTCTTTCGGCGACCGGAATCGGCTGAACATCTCGATCCGCACCGGGAACGGCTGGAACCGCCGCTTGAACGTCTCGAAGTGCTGAAATGCTAGGACTGTAGTAGGAGCGAGCAGCGCGATCTGTTTTCCATCGCCTAGCGCCTTGAACGCCGCCCGCATCGCGACCTCGGTCTTCCCGTAACCGACGTCGCCGCAGAGCAGCCGGTCCATCGGGTGCGGACTCTCCATGTCGTTCTTAATCTGCTTGATCGCGGTGAGCTGGTCCTTCGTCTCGGTGAATTCGAACGCGTCTTCGAACTCGCGCTGCCAGTTGCTGTCGGGGGAATACGGGAACCCGTCTGCCATCTTACGACTTGCGTAGAGCTTGATCAGCTCGTCCGCCATGTCGCGCATCTTCGCCTTGACCTTGGTCTTGGTGCGCGTCCACGTCGCCCCGCCCATCCGGTCGAGCGCCGGCCGCGACTCGCCCGCCCCGCGGAACCGCTGCACCAGATCCATCCGCGTCAGCGGGACGTACAACTTGGCCCCCGCCGCGTACTCCAGGACCATGTAATCGCCCTTTGACTCGCCCTGCGCGATCTCCCTAAGCCCTAGATACTGCGCGACCCCGTGCTCGGAATGCACCACGAAGTCGCCCGGCTTCAAGTCGATCAGGGCCGCCGAGAACGTCGCCATCGCCGACTTCACCGACGGCGCCCGCGCGATTAGCTCCGAAGTCTCGAACAGGTCCTCCGACCCAAATACGACAAGTGACGAATCCCGGAAGACTACCCCGTGACGGACGTTGCCCTTGATGACGTAAATGCTCGCCACCGCGCCCGCCATGTACGCCCGCTGCGCCAGGTACTCCGGCGTAGACTCCGACTGCTCCAATCCCAACTGGAACGCCAGCCCGTACTCGTTCAGAATGTCCGCGATACGCTCTACTTCACCTGTAGAGGATGCGAAGAATGCGACCCGGCTGCCGGACTCGACCAGCGTCCGCGCCTCTGCGATCGCCACCTGCATGTTCCCGTGGAACGCCAGGCATGGCCGGGTCGGCAGATGGAGCGCACTCTCGCTCTCCAACCCGATCTCCAGTTCCTTGATTTCGATGTGCGGCGACTTCCGCGCCTGGAACTGCAGCTCCTCGATCCGGAAGTAAATCCGACTCGGGTCGTAGGCCGGCGACCGTTCGATCTGTTCCAGCCGCTTCCAGAACCGCTCCGCCGCCCCCCGGACGCTATCCGGCTCGTCCCAGATCACCACCGGCTGGTCGACCAGTCCGAAGATCGAGTTCTCCCGAGGCTTCAGCATCGGAGTCACCAACTCCCACCCCGCGAACGCCTCGCCCGGCGGCGGCAGGTCGCGGCCCGGGATGTCCGCCTCCCGCACCAACTCCGCCAACCGCAGCCACAACGACCGCGATCGCTGGAACTCCGTCAGCGGTAGTAATGTGCAGTCCTCGATCTTGAGCACCGACCGCTGCGACTCGACCTCGAAGCGCCGGATCGACTCCACCTGGTCGCCGAACATGTCGATGCGCACCGGCTTTTGCGATTCCGGAGAGAAGACGTCCAGAATCCCGCCGCGCACCGAATACTCCCCGACCATCTCGACCGGCTCTCGCCGCTCGTACCCGATGCTCTCCAGGTGCTGGACGACGTCCTCCAGCGGCAGTTCGTCGCCGACCCGGAGGTGCAGCGCAAGCTGCCGGTAGTAATCGCCCGGCTCGATCTTCAGCATCGCCGCCGTCACCGGCAGCACCGTGATCGGCACTTTGTGGGTAGCGAGCCGCCACAGCCCGATCGCCCGCTGCTCGAGGATCTCCGCATGCGGGGACATGCTCTGCATCGGCGCGACATCCAACGCGGGCAGCAGTTGCGGCCGCTGGCGATCGTCCCCGACCAGCAGGTCCCAGAACGTCCGCACCGCGTCCGAGAGCTCTTCCGCCTGCTTATTCCCGTCGACGACGATGATCAGCGGACGCCCGCCGAGCTGCGCCAGCAGCACCGAATACAGAGCCTTCGCCGTAGTCGTGAGGCCGGAAAGGGAGGTCGGTGAGCCCGCCGCGACCCGGCGCAACGCCTCCTGGAAGGCGGGGTGTCGGTTCAGATCCAGAAACAAATCGCGAACGGCAGGGTGGATCAAGGCAGGTTCAGCTTTCAGTGTAGCAGCGGGTATAGTGAAAGCATGTTGAAACCGATCGTCCTGGGATTCGCTGCTCTCGCCCTCGCCTCCGCCGCCGAAACCTACACCGGCAAGATCACCGAGGACATGTGCCTCAACGATCACTCCACCATGAAAATGGGTAGCGACGCGAAATGCGCCGCCGAGTGCGTGAAGACTATGCACGCCAAGTACGTCCTCTACGACGGCAAGAACGCCTACGTCCTCAGCGACCAGAAGGCCCCCGCGAAGTTCGCCGGCAAGAACGTCACGGTCAAAGGGACGGTCGACGGCAAGACGCTGAAGGTCGAGTCGATCGCGGCCGCGAAGTAGCCGTGCCGGACACGCCCGCCGAATTCTATTGCCCGAATTGCGCCCGCGAGGTCGCCGACCCGCTCCTCTGCGGGGACTGCCACGCCGTCATCTGCCGCGTCTGCGGCACGCCCCTCGAACGCATCGACGATCTTGGTATTGGGTAAACGTCAGTCTGCGTGCGTCAGGCGGAGAAAACTCAGCGCAGGAAATGAAGTGTTGCTCGAAAGGCCGACCGTGATCGCGCCGCGATGGAGGTGGAGCTTGCCTGCGGGAATCCAGCGTTGCTCGGCTTCGGTATCGCCTCCGGTCGGGGCCGTGCACGCCGTCCCGACGGGGACACCGTCGATCGTGACGGTCACCGGCCGCGGCTCGGCGCTGGCGTACCGGATCGCCAACTCGTAGAGGCCTTCTCTGGGCGTTTCGAGAACGTAATTCGCGGCGTAGGGTCCCGGTCCGGCGGGCCGCACGATCCTCCATGGCGCGAACTCCGAATCGTAGAGGCCCAGGTGGTTCGCCGTTTGCACGGCCGCGGCCGAGTGGTATTCGGTCCAGCGGGTCACGGTGGAGAGGAAGGCGCCGAAACCTGTGACCGTAATGGCTTCCTGTGCGTCCACGTAGGCGATTTGCTTCTCCGGGTCCATCGGGACAGCCGAGACGCGCTGCTGGGTCACACCGAAGGCGAAGTTCTCCCAGACGGAACAGATGGCGGCGACGACGAAAGCCGACGCGAGCACGCGGCGCCACGCAGCCTGGCGGACCAGCGCGATTCCAGCCAACGCGATGGCCGAGCCGATGACCAGCCACGGAAAGAAGTCGTGCAGGTACCGATGCGTGATCCAGCCCCATAGGAAGACGACGCCGCAGCCGGCCGCGCCGCTCAGGAGCGGCAGCCGCAGCACTCGATACCGGGCCCCACGGGCGGCGAGCACGGTTCCCGCAAGAGCCGCGAAGAAGAGCGCCGGCATGGCGTCCGGCAGCGACGCGAAAAACTCGCACACATCGAGGTGCGCCGCGAGAAATCGCGCCGCAAGCTGTTCCCGCTCGAAATGAATCAGGCTCACCCACGGAAAAATCGGTGAGAGTTTGATATTCGCCGGCGAGAGATACATCGACGTCGTCAGCGGCAGATTCGCGAACGACGAGAGACTGCCCTTGATCCGCGCCATTCGTTCCGGAGTGCCGCCCTTCGTCAATTCCAGGGGTTGCGAAACGAAGACCCTTCCGAACTTGACGTAGTTCAACGCGCCCCAGAGAAACGCGGTGAGGATCACGGTAGCGGACAGGAGCGCGATGGCTCGGCGCCTTTCGCCGAACCCGCCGATTCCCAGCCACTCCCGCAGCCGATCGCCAGGAGCCAGCAGCGCCAGATCCAACAGAGCGAGGGCGAAGATCGGCCCCGCCCCGGACGAGACGCGCGCGAAGAACGCCAGAAATCCGAAGGCGCACGCTGCCGGCAGCCAACGGCCGCCGCCGGCCACGAGAAAGCGGAACAGGCACACCGCCGCGGCGAGCGCCAGCGCCGCACCCCATTCGATCGACTCCTCATATATCTTGGTCTCCGCAACAATGAAGAAGAGCGTGGACCCGACACCGGCTGTCACGACCAACGCGGGCTTCAGCCACACCCAGGACCGGGCCTCGGCAAGGGGAGGAATCGCGTCCTCCATCGTCTTCAGTAGCAGCAGGAGGGCGCCGAGCGCGAGGGCCGAGGCCACGAACATCGACCAGCGCGACCAGTGGCCATTGCTGCCCGGAAAGAGCAGCACGAGCGGAATGCGGAATAACGCCGGGGTCGGGCCGAAGTAGCCGTAATGCTTGCCATTGTGCGTGAAAGACTCCGGCGCAATCGCCTCCTCGGGGACGTCAACGTGGCCTGCGAGCAGGCTCTCCGCCTGAGCGTCGTAAAACCCTTCGAGCAGTCCATAGCTCTTATAGAAGTCCCAATCGCCCTCGGTGATCAGCCAGCCGATGGCGAACAATGCGAACACGGCGGCGACCCATTCCGCGCGGATGCGGAACGGGCGCTGGGACGGCGGGGCGGGGTTCGCACGAGGCTCGCGCTGGGTCGATCGGTCACGGGGCATGCGGTCAGTTCGCATCGGAGTCTAGCACGGAGTCTAGCGAATCTCGTAAATCCACAGGGCGTGGCCGACCACCGCGACAGGGGGCGTGGAACGGAGCCATGCCGCCCGAGAGTCGGCGGCGGGAGCGTGCGCGACGAAATGGGCGCTGACTGCGTAGAGTCCCGGCGCCGGAGGCCGCATCAGGTCTTCCATCGAGATACGCTCGCCCGGAATGCCGTAGTCCCGCGCGTCGAACCCCATTCCATAGGCGAGTTTGACGGGACGGCCCGGCGCATTGCGATCCAGCCACTGCTTGAGCTGCTTGAATCCCTGTCCCCAGTCGACGTTGCTGTCGTCGAGCCACGCCACGCCGCAGCGCGAACCTCCGTCGAGGCCGACTTTGGTGGGCTGGGTGAGGAGGCAGGCGCCTTCGTTGAAATAGGAGAGTTGGTCGGGGTAGACGGCGACGGCCTCGACCACCAGCCACAGGCACAGAACCCCGGCAGCGCCGAGGCACGCCCGGGACTGCCGCCCTCTCTCGATCAGGGTCGCGATTCCGAGCCCCGCCAACAGACATGTAAACGGCAGGATCGGAATGAGATAGCGCGCGCCGTGGTTGGCGGCGCCGTAGGAAATCGCGGCCAAAAACACCGCCGGCCGCAGCAGCAGAAACCATTTGTTGAGCACCGGCATCGCGCGGTCGCGGAGCAGCACAACCAAGCCGATGCCGGCCAGGATGATCGCGGCAAGCGGCTCCTTCAGAAAATACGAAACCACAAAATAACCGGGAAATCGCGCGGCGATCGCACCGGCCATATAGTGCGGGGCGTTGGCGATGTCATCGGAGTACACCATGCTGGCGCAGCGGAGGTACATCGTCACGTCGTCCGGGAGGAAGTACGCGATCTGAACGACGAGAAACGCTCCCCCGCAGACGATCAGGAACGCTACCCAGAGGGGAAGCCTTCGGGACTTCGGCTGCTGCTTGGCCGACTTCTTGGGCTGAAGCGCCGGCGCCGGTTCGGCGATCGGCCACATCCACGCCGCCACCAGCAGCGCGACGGCAATCGGTAGCAGCAGCATCTCGGAAAACTTGGCGACCAGCGCGCAGCCGAAAGCCGCCGCGGTCCAGCTCAATCGCGCCCAGTTCGGTTTTCCGAGATAGTTCCAGAGGCAGAACAGCGCCAGGGTTCCGAATGCTGCCGATCCTACGTCGGTCGTAACGAACTGAGTGTGGGCGAGCAGCAGAGGGTCGAGCAGAAACACGAATACCGCCGCCACTGCGGCAATTGGGCCGAATAGCCGCCGGCCCCAGAGGAACAGGACCGCGCCGAGCAGCCCTCCGACCAGAATCGGCGGCACGCGGGCCCACAGCAGGACGCGGTCGGGACCGTACTTCCGCAGGATCTCGAGACCGACCGGCCACTCCAGCCGGAATACCTTCGCCGGATCGTCACCATTGACGAGGTAATTGGCGTTGGGAGTATCCGGCCAGCGTATTCCGCCGATCAGGAGCGACAGACCGGTGAGCTCCTTGATGAGGGGCGGGTGCTCCGGGTTCGCGCGAAACACCTCGTGGGTAATCCAATACGACAGCCCTGCGGCCAGGTGCGGCGGCTCATCGGAGGTGACACTCTTGCCCCGCGCGCTGACAAACGCGGCGAGAACAAAGATGCCGATCAGCGCCGTGGCAACGCCCGCAGGCCAGCCGATCCGGCTGATTTTTCTTACGTCGAACAATGGCGCCGTAGGTACCTGGATTGGATTGACGGTCTGGTGACCGCCTCTGTTACGATACCGGAAATCCAGGCCCGGCGGGCCCCCCTGTCGCCCCGCTCGCGGCCCGGCGGGAGCCATTAACCTCGCAATTTCATCGTTTCAGGTCTTGTTTACTTGAAACCAGGTAGCCACCCCGCGACACTAAGAAGAAAATGGCCATCAATCTAGGTCTGGATATCGGCGCCATCAGCCTCAAGCTCGCCGCTCTCGGGACCCCCAACGACCGACCCGCGCTCGAAACCCTCTGCGCCGGCAACCCCGCCTTCCACCTCTCCGCCGTCGATAATCGTCCCCTCGCCCTCTCGACGTACCGCCGCATCGCCGGAAGCCCCATCCAGTCCACCTACGACCTCCTACACGACTTCTACGCCGCCATCCCCGAATCCCAAATCGAAGGCATCCGCGTCACCGGCTCCGGCGCCCGCACCATCGCCAAAGTCCTCGGCCTCTTCTTCGAAAACGAGTTCAAAGCCATCGCCCGCGCGTTCGGCGCGCTCTACCCCGACGTCCGCACCGTCTTCGAGATCGGCGGCGAAAGCTCCAAGTACATCCGGCTCGACCGCGGCAACATCGCCGACTACGACCGCTCCGGCGAATGCGCCGCCGGCACCGGTTCCTTCCTCGACCAGCAGGCGCTCCGCATGGAGTACTCGGTCGAAGAGGTCGGCGGCATCGTCTGCACCGCGGGCTGCTCCGCCCGCATCGCCGGACGCTGCTCCGTCTTCGCCAAAAGCGACATGATCCACGCGCAGCAGAAAGGCTACTCGCCCGCCGAGATCCTCCGCGGCCTCTGCGACGCGGTCGCGCGCAACTTCAAGAGCTCGATCGTCAAGGGCCGTCCCGCTGTCGCGCCCGTCGCGTTGATCGGCGCCGTTTCGCAGAACGCCGGCGTGTGCCGCGCCATCCGCGAAGCCTTTCAGCTCGACGAGGCCGGCCTCCTCATCCCCGCCGAATACGCCTGGTGCGGCGCCATCGGCGCCTCGATCCTCGAATCCGAGGAGACCCACAAGCGCTCCATCCTCGAGATCCACCGCCTCCGCCAGCACGACACCGAAACGCCCGACCCCGACACCCACCCGCTCTCCAGCGACAACGTCATCCAGCTCCGCGACCGCGTCCCGATGTACATCGCGCCGCCCACCGGCCGCATCCCCGCGTATCTCGGCCTCGACATCGGCTCCGTCTCCACCAACGTCGTCGTCATCGATGACATGGGCGCGGTGGTCCACGACGTCTACCTCCGCACCGCCGGGCGTCCTATCGAAGCCGTCCAGCAAGGCCTCGCGGAGGTGGAGAAGCTCTGGGGCGACCGCCTCGACATCCGCGGCGTCGGCACGACCGGCTCCGGCCGCGAGCTCATCGCTGAGTTCGTCGGCGCCGACGCCGTCAACGACGAGATCACCGCCCACAAGACCGGCGCCATCCACATCAGCACGACACTCGGCGGCGAGCCCGTCGACACCATCTTCGAGATCGGCGGCCAGGACTCCAAATTTATCTCGATCGAAAAAGGCGTGGTCGTCGACTTCGCGATGAACGAGGCGTGTGCCGCCGGCACCGGCAGCTTCCTCGAGGAACAGGCGGAAAAGCTCGGCATCAGTATCAAGGGCGAATTCGCCAAGCTCGCGCTCTCGTCCGCCAGCCCCACGCGCCTCGGCGAACGCTGCACCGTCTTCATGGAACGCGACGTCACCGGCTGGATGCACAAAGGCGAGACCATCCCGAATCTCGTCGCCGGGCTCGCGTATTCGATCGCGCTCAACTACCTCAACCGCGTCGTCCGCGGCCGCAAGATCGGCAGCGTGATCTATTTCCAGGGCGGCACCGCGTACAACGACGCCGTCACTGCAGCCTTCGCCAGCGTCCTCGGCAAGAAGATCACCGTGCCGCCGTTCAACGGTGTGATGGGCGCGATCGGCATGGCGCTCATCGCGCGCCAATGGCATCTCGCCACCAACGCCAAAACCCGCTTCCGCGGTTACGACCTCCAGAAGCTCCAGCTCTCCACCCGCGACTTCGTCTGCAAGGCCTGCACCAATGTCTGCGACATGAAGGAGTTCGTCATCGAGGGACAGAAGTCCTACTGGGGGGACAAGTGCTCCGACAAGTTCCGCAAGCCCTCCGTCAGCGGACGCAAGCCCGTCATCGACGACCTCTTCGCCTTCCGCGAGCAGTTGATCGACGCGCTCCCGACGGTCAACGAAGGCAAGCTCAAGGTCGGCCTGCCGCGTGCGATGACGACCCTCGAGCGCCTTCCGTTCTGGAAGCGGTATTTGGCGGAGCTCGGCATTCCCGCGATTCTCTCGCCCGTCACCGACCCTCGGATTTCCGCCACCGGCATCGAGCTCTCCGTGGCGGAACCCTGCTACCCCGTTCAGGTCGCGCACGGCCACGTCAAGGCGCTACTCGACGCGGGCGTGGACTACGTCCTGCTTCCCAACATCGCGGACGCAGAGGCCGCCGACGGTCCTGCCGCTCACTACTGTCCGTGGAACCAGACGCTCCCCTGGGTCCTACGCTCTTCTCCCGCTCTTGAGGCCGTGCAGCACCGCTTCCTGATCCCGACTCTGCACTTCCGCCTCGGACCTGACCAGATCAAGAAGGCGCTCGCCGAGACCATGCGCCGGATCGGCGTCACGCGCCGCGAGAGCGACCGCGCCGTCGACGCCGCCATCTCCGAGCAGCGCCAGTTCCAGGAGAAGCTCCTCGACGCGGGCCAGCGCGCCCTCGCCACGCTTGAGCAGACCGGCGAACCCGGCCTGCTCCTCGCCGGCCGCTCCTACAATCTCTACGACCGCGGCGTGAACTGCGATATCCCGCGCAAACTCCGCCATCGCTACGGCGCCAACGTCGTCCCGCTCGACTTCGTGGTCACCGGTCGCGAGCCCGACGCGCACGGCAATATGTTCTGGATCTCCGGCCGCAAGATCCTGGAGGCGGCGCACCTCGTTTCCACCCGTCCAAATCTCCACATGGTCTACATCACCAACTTCAAGTGCGGCCCCGATTCCTACATCAAGCACTTCGCCCGCGAATCCGCCGGAGCCCCGATGTTGGTCCTCCAATTCGACGGCCACGGCAACGACGCCGGCTACATGACCCGCTGCGAAGCCTACCTCGACAGCAAAGGAATCCTGCGATGCTACCAGTAGAAAACCTGGGGACAGACGGAACGTTTCCTGGCAAATCCCCCGGTCCCCGGCCCCCAGCCCCCGGCCCCACACGAGCGAAGCGCATCTACATCCCGCCGATGGCCTACGGCTCCGCCCGGGCCTTCGCCGCCGCTTTCCGCGCCATCGGCCTCGACGCCGAGCCCACTCCGCCCTCCGACCACCGCACGCGCGAGCTCGGCGCCCGCTACACCTCCGGCGACGAGTGCTACCCGGCCAAAGTCACGGTCGGGGACTTCATGAAGATCGTCGAAGCCCCCGGCGCCGACCTCAACAAGATCGCGTGCTTCATGCCGACCGCGCAGGGGCCCTGCCGCTTCGGCCAGTACGCGCCCTACCTCCGCCAGATCCTCGACGCCAACGGCTACCACGACGTCGACATCCTCTCGCCAACCAGCCAGAACTCTTACGAGGGTCTCGGCGAGCTCTCGAAGCCCTTCGTCCGCACCGGCTGGCGCGCCCTACTCTGCGCCGACCTGCTCCAGAAGCTCCTCCTCATCAACCGCCCGCACGAGGAATCCCGCGGCGACGCCGACGCCGTCTACGAGGACTGCCTCGCGGACCTGTGCCGCACGCTCGAGCAGTCTCCCGTCGAGCCCGGCGAGCAGCTCAAAGCCCTCCGCGCCTCGATGGTCCGCTGCCGCGACCATTTCCGGAAGCTCAATCTACACCGCCGCGACCTCCCCCTGATCGGGATCGTCGGCGAGATTTTCTGCCGCCTCAACACCTTCTCCAACGAGAATCTGGTGCAGGCGCTCGAAACTTACGGCGCCGAAGCGTGGCTGTCCGACATCGTCGAGTGGATCTGGTACACCACGTCCGAGCAGTTCCGTAAATTGAAACTCGAACGCCGCCTATGGACCGCCGAGGCCCTCGGCGCCTGGGTTCGCAAGAAGGTCCAGCAGCGCGACGAGCACGTCCTCATCGAGCCGTTCCACGACGACTTTCGTGGCCGCGAGGAGCCCGACATCTACGAAGTCCTGGAATGCGCGCGCCCGTATCTGCCCCGCGAAGGCGCGTTCGGTGAGATGGTGTTGAATGTGGGAAAGGCCGTCTACCTGGCCCGAAAGGGAGCGGCGGGAATCATCGACATCAGCCCGTTCACCTGCATGAACGGAATTGTCTGCGAAGCGATTTACCCGAGAATCAGCCGCGACCTCGGAGGCATCCCGATCCGCAACTTCTACTTCGACGGGACGCAGTCCGACCTGGACCGCGATTTAGGAGTCTACATGGAGCTGGCGAGGACGTACCGGAAATCGAACGCCCGCTAGATCTTCTTGAACAGCCGGTCGAACGCGCTGCGGGCATCGTCCGCGTTTCGGGGAGCAGGAGGCCCACCCACCGGGGACGACGACGATTGCATCGGCGCTCCGTTCGACGTACCGTCCCGCGCGACCGTCACGCGCGGCGTGAACGACGTGCAGGTGTTTGCCTTATCCTTGAGCGGTATCCGCACCAGGATCGGCTTCAGGCACTGGAACCGGGTCGAGGGCTCGAAGTGCGTGCACTGCTTGCAACAGTGCAGCTCCGCATTGCACTTCGGGCAGTTACCCGAAAACACGACATCCGGCGGAAGCGTCGTCGCGCAATTAAAGCAGCGCGCGGCAGCCACGTGCTGCACCAGTCGCGGCAGGCGGGGGCCGGTGACATCGATGGGGAGGCGGGGACCTTGCGGCTTCGGGCGGTCGTCGCGAAACCCTTTGTTGTGATCGCGATCCGAATCCATGTACCCGTTCTGCCGGTACTTGCGGTCATTGTCCATGGGGAGAGCTCCGTGTTAGCGGGAGAGTGAATGAGCGTCGTTTATCCGAACTGCGTTCTCGAATCTTATCGGCTCGCGGCGCCTATTGCCCCACTCGGCCATTATGAGAACCTGGCCCGAAGGTGGTCGTGGGGATTCCGGAAGGGTAGGCGCCCAGGCACCGGCAGGTTTTGGCCCCCGCCTGCGCTGTCAAACCTATATGTACCACGGAACCAAGTGCAATTGCACGCCCTACGTAACGGCACGTACTAGCCGGGAAGTTAACCGTTCTTGGCCTCGCCGCCGGACGCGCCTACGCGGCACTCCGCGGCCGAACCTCGCTCCGTACCTTTGCCTCCCACGCGTCGCGAGCGCTCTCCAGGTCGTAGAGCGTCTGCAAGTTCATCCAGTAGCCTGGTGTCGTCCCAAAATACCGCGCCAGCCGCAAAGCCGTCTCCCCGGTGATCGACCGCTTCCCCGACACGATCGCGCTCACCCGGTTCGGCGGAACCCGGATCTCCTGGGCGAGTTGGTTCATGCTCAACCCGAAGTCGGCTAGGGTCTCCTTCAGGATGTCCCCCGGATGTACCGGCGGCAGTTTATCGATAGTGCTTGGTGATTTCGACATCGTCCGCATATCCCTCCTGGAACGTAAAACAGATCCGGTACTGATCGTTGATCCGGATGCTGTACTGCCCTTTCCGGTCGCCGCTCAGCGGTTCGAGGCGATGGCTCGGCGGAATCCGCAGATCGGTCACTACCTGCGCGCTGTCCAGTGCCGCCAGCCGGCGTAGCGCGGCGGCCTCGATGTTCACGAACTCCTTTACGCGCTCTCTCCGAAACAAGCGCTCGGTTTTCGAGCAGCGAAACGTCCGAATCACGGTTCTATCCTAGCCCGTTTGACGTTGTACGTAAAGCGTACATCGGGCTACAGTCTTTCGCAATCCCGCCCTCTACCCCGCCTCCCCCAACCCCCACTACAATAGAAAGATCGTGGGGACGTAGCTCAGTTGGATAGAGCGGTCGCCTCCTAAGCGATACGGACGGTCCGCGCAAGTTGCTGATGTCGTGAGTTATTCTGTTCTGCTTCAGCAGCTTACGCGGATTTTCGGTTCCTCTACATTCCTCAATTTTACTTACCTTTTTTGGATACCCTCCCTGAGAAAACCCCCAAAGTTGCAACGCCGCGCTGGTTTGTTTCTGACGCCAAAATTATACTTGCCTAGTTTAATCACGCTGTGTATAATCACGATTGGTTAGGAGGCGTTTTGGATGTCAGTAGGCGCAGCAATTAACGCGATTCGAAAGAAGACGGGGCTATCGCAGGAGAAGTTTGCTCAGATGCTCAACGTGTCGATGATGAGCGTTTCAAGGTGGGAGCGAGACGCCGTGACTCCCGGCGCGGAGTATCTGTCTGCGATTGCTGGCGTCGGGCGCGACTTTGAAGAGCCTGACGCCGCGGCAGTCCTGGAAGGTCATTGCGGCTTTGAACTGCGGGCGAAAGGCAGCGGGATGCTCCGAACCGCTATGGAGATGGCTCAACTCATCCAGGCCCGGCTTACGCGCGCCGCCGCAGAGGGCGGTACGCTCGGCGCTGAGCAGGCGTTTGACATTCAGGTCGCCATTGACGCAGCCATAGCAAACGAAGGAATCTGCCGGGCTCTGTTGGCGATGCTCCCGCATGCTGATGGGCAGGAAGAGGACGCCGTTTGAGACACCGAGGCGGATCGAACGCGGACCAATCCGCGCCGCCCGCGGCGGAGCTGCGTCTCGTTGAAGTGCGTTTCGGAGATGCTCTGCTAAAACGGGTCGCGACGGGCGCGGCGGACCAACTCGTCTCGCGTGGTTGGGGCGAGTGGATCGGGTCCGGCCGGCGGCGTTATGTGCGGTTGACTGAATCCGCGCCCGTTTCGTCTCTTCACGGCGTCCGTGGTTACGACGGAACTTGTCGCCTCAAGGCCGAGGGGCGGGGCAGGGTGTATGACCCCGGGCAGGTGATCGGCGAGTCCAGGTCACATCGAGAGTTCCTGCCTCTTTCCAACTGATCCCCATTTCAATGCGCGCCATTTCAGCCTGCCCGAGAGCGGGCGGGAGTAGTGCGTCTGCGCCGCGCTTTTATTCAGAGAAGGACCTCGCCCTCGTTCTCGGTATTTCCGTCAAGACAGTTCAGGGGTGGCGTTTTCGCGGGCACGGTCCGCCGTGGAAGAAGCTTGCGGGTACGGTCCGCTACCCGATCGAGCAGTTTGACGCATGGGTCGCAGCGCAGCCGGGAGGTGGCGGAGTTGGCGTGTGATATTCCAGCCGCGCCCGCGTTCGCGCAACGGGGGCGCGATCGTTATTGGCAGCTTGTCGTTGTGCGGTGTCCCTGGTGTCACGGTTGTCACCAGCACGGCGGCGGCGACGGTGCGGAGCCTTCACTTGGCTACAAGGTCGCAAACTGCGGACGCTCTTACCTGCTGCATTTGATCGAGCCCTACTCGATTCCGAATGTTCGAGCCGTGGCGACCTGGAGGGGTGACGTTTGGCGTGTGCGGACGGCGGAATGTCCCTTCTGTTTTCGCCGTGGGGGCCATACGCATTACGTCGGTGAAAACCGGCTGGTCCGTCCCTATGATTTTCTCGCTGTTTCGGGGTGTCGAAGGGCTGAGATGCGGTGGATGTATCGCTTAAAGGTCGGTTTCAATTTACAGGCGTTTGTAAAGACTTCGCGTGGAGAATAGCGGCTTGCTCTCTGAAGAAATTCCTGCCGGGCTAATGGAACTCGATCAATGGGTCTTGTGGCGCAAGGAAGTAGTGCGTGATCGAGATGCAAAGGTCCCATATTCTGTGCGCGGCTTCAGGGCCAGCACAGTTGACTCGACTCACTGGGCATCGTTTGAATCTGCGCTGACAGCGTTGCAGCATCTTCGCGGCAGGTATCAAGGTCTCGGCTTCGTGTTCGTCGAGCGCGGCGGTCTGGTCGGCATCGATTTGGATGACTGCCTTGAGCAAGGCATAGCGAAAGAGTGGGCGCGGGGCATCGTGGAGCGGTTCGCGGATACCTACATGGAGATCTCACCGAGCGGCACTGGCCTAAAGCTGTTTTGCCGGGGCGAGCTGCCGGCGAATCTGCCTGGCGTCGCAGTAGGTGACGGAAGCATCGAAATCTATAACCATGCGCGCTATTTCACTGTGACCGGAAAAGCGTTTCGGGGAGCTCCGCGGCAGATCGAAGAACACTCGGCCGACGTGCTCTATATGTACGAGAAGTTGACCGTGCAGCGCCAGAAGGTCTGGCCGTTGCAGCCGCTGAACGGCGGACGGATTCCGCACGGGCAGCAACATAGCACGCTCGTTTCGATAGCTGGAACGCTGCGGGCGCGGCGCGTTTGTGATGAGGCTATTTTGGCGTGTCTGTTGGCGGTGAACGCGCATCAATGCGCGGTTCCGGGGCCAGCGGAAAACATCGCGCGCATCGTCCGGAGCACGCGCGTTTGGGAGAAACGATGAGTACGGCGGGCGATTGGGTGCCACAGCCAAACAGCGCGCCGGCTGTTGAGCACTGGCGGGAAGCTCTGATCAAAGGGCGCAACGGCCCGGCTCCATTGCTGGCCAATGCCATCACGGCATTGCGGCGCGATCCGGCATGGTCGGACGTATTCGCGTTTGATGAGTTCGCGCTCTCTGCGTCGATCCGGAAAGAATCACCACTCGGGGGAGATCGGCGCGTCATTACGGACCACGAAGAGCGGCTGACGGCCGACTGGCTCCAACACAACGGTGTCTTGGTCAGTCCCGAGGTTGCTGGTCAAGCGATCCAGGTTGTAGCGCGGGATCGGATGTTCCATCCCGTTCGAGACTACCTCAACGGGCTGACGTGGGATGGGACGAAACGGATAGGTGGATGGTTGAACCTGTATCTCGGGGTCGAACCGAGCGAGTACAGCGTTGCCGTTGGCGCGGCGTTCCTCACTGGGGCAGCAGCGCGAATTCAGCAGCCCGGCTGCAAGCTGGACACGGTCATCATCCTGGAGGGCGAGCAGGGCATTAAGAAATCGACGGCGCTGAAAACGATGTTCTGGCCGTGGTTCACAGACGAAATTGCGGACATATCTTCGAAGGACGCTTCGCTGCAAATCCTAGGGGTGTGGGGTGTGGAGTTCGCAGAGCTGGACAGTTTGACACGCGCAGAGTCGAGCAAGATCAAGGCGTTTACCAGTCGGTCCGTTGATCGGTTCCGGCCGCCGTATGGCCGGCATCTGATCGAGACGCCACGGCAATGCGTGTTCGCTGGAAGCGTCAACCACAACGCATATCTCCGCGATGAGACGGGCGCCCGGCGGTTCCTCCCAGTGCGGTGCACGCGCATTCTGATACAGGAATTAGAGAGAGACAGGGATCAACTATGGGCTGAGGCAATGGCAGCGTATACGGCGGGCGCGTCTTGGTGGCTTCAGGGTGCAGATCTGATCCGGGCCTCCGAGGGCGAGCAGGCGGCCCGGTACGAGGGCAGCGCGTGGGACTCGCTCATCATGCCCTGGGCTGAGGAACAGATTCGTCGCGGCGCGAAGTCGGTTGGTATCCCAGAGATCTTGGAGCGGTGTATTAACAAGCCGGCGAAGGAATGGTCCAAGGCTGACGAGATGCGCGTAGGTTCCTGCCTGCGTCAGGGAAAGTGGCAACGGTACCGGGATCGGCGCGAAGGATGGCGCTATCGGCCTCCTGTTCCGGCCTTGGTGGGAACGGATGACGAAGTAGGAACATCCTGATTCAAAAGAGATATTCCTACCGTTCCTACTGTTCCTGCCTGTTGCTTTATATACGCGCACGTGCGCGGTGGGTACTTTGGGGAAGAGGTAGGCAGGCCGGAACGGTAGGAACGCTCCGGCGCGTTGTGGCGTTTTGTTCCCGCCGTTCCTACCGTTCCGGCCTTCGAAAGAAAACTCTTCAAAACGGTCAAAAAACGTGGGTATTTGGCCGAAAATCCCCACTATTTCGCGGGGTTTCTGCGGGTCGGATGGGCTGATGCGGCGGGTTGCGCCGAGCGTAGACGACTGAAAACAAAGGTGGTTGGCAGGGGGGAGGGAGGGTCAGATCCCTGGGCGGGGGGTGTTCGTGACCCGATCCACCTCGATCGCGAAAAATCCCAGGTTTTCGAAGCAATTTTGGGAATGGAGGCAATGAGATCTGATGCGCAGCGATTTTCCTTTCGTGCTGAAAAGCGTCGAGCGCCCGTCGTTCACGGGAATGCTCCACGTGTTCACGGGTGATATTTGCCCCGGAGCGTTCCGGAAAACGCTCGCGGAGAGCGCGCGGTCGGTACCGTTGCTGTGGGACTACGACGTGGCTCAGCAGATTGGCCGCGTATGGCTTGAGGATCGGAAGCAAAGCCTCCTGTTGCGTGGCTGCGTCGATGACAGCTTGGCTGCCGGCGCGAAGTTGCTGAACGTCATGGAGCGCGCCGCGCGCCCGCGGCGGATCGGGATTATCTATGAAGTCATGAAGACGACGCACCGCGGCGGCGCTGTCGCTGTAGTGGAGCTCCGTCTGCGCGCGGTTTCGTGCGGTGTTTGGAGAGGCGCTCCGCGCATTGAAGAGGGCGAGCGGCCATCGGAGATCCGCCAGCCCGTGTTGGCTTCCTTGAGTTTTTGCTCGTAATACGAATACGGTTTGTTTCTGACGGAGCTGCGGGCCGTTTTCGCCGTGTTCGGCGTACAGCCTAGGCCTCTGTGCTGGTCAGTCACTTCCTTTGCAGTCTCCGCGGGAGCGATTCCTCCGGAACTGTGGAAGCCGGCAGATGTCGTCGGGAATGGACCTGGGCGGTCCGGGTCGCGCTCAGTGCGTCGGGTCTGCTCTTATCTGTGCTTTCCACTCTGGGGCTTCTTTTTTCAGCGCGGCCCGCGGAGTTTCGGCACGAAAGCTGGTCAACCATTTTCTATCCATTGGAGAAAAAGTAATGGAAAAAAGCGTAGTTGATACAAAAGTCTTGCAGGGCCTGACGGAACTGCACGGCGACTTTAAATCGTATATCGGTCGGACCGGGAAACGGATGGACGACATGCAGAAGCAACTCGACGCAATCGACGCGGCGGGGCACACGCGGCATATCCCCGATGGGACTCCCTCGCTGGAGATGTCGCTCAAGGAGAACGAGGGCCTTACCCGAATGCTCGCGGACCGCAAGGGGCGAGCGTACATCAAGCTCGAGGGCAAGGCGGTATCGGACCTCCTCGAGCGGAAGTCCACGATCACCTCTGGTGGGGTGGGCTATTCGACCTCCGGGGTTCTCGGGATCGAGCGGATTCCTGGAATCGTAGCCGAGGCGCGGCAGACTCTCAGGATTCGCGACGTCCTGACGGCGAATCCGACCACGCAGCCCATGGTCGATTTCGTCAAAGTGACCTCGCCGATGGCCAAAGCCTCGCCGCAAGTGGAGGCGTCGTCGAAGTTCGAGAACGCCGTCACGTTCGCGCCGGCGAGCGAGAAAATCCGGACCATCGCGACCTGGATTCCTGCGTCGCGCCAGGTCCTCGACGACTACGCCGAACTCACCAACTTCCTGAATAATAGCCTCGGCTACTACGTCAATCTGGAGGAGGAGCTCCAGTTGCTCGGGGGTGATGGAACGGGCGAGAACCTGCACGGCTTTATCCCGCAGGCCGCCGCATTCGACACGACCCTACTGGCGCCGTCCGCCGGCTGGAACAAGATCGATGTTCTTGGCCGGGCGGCTCAGCAGGTCATGGAATCGAAGGAGCTCCAGCCGACATTCGCCATCGTACATCCGCGCGACTGGTGGGGGATGCGGCTGGCGAAGGATGCCTATGGCCGCTATATCCTCGGCGATCCCCAGGCGCCGTTGCAGCAGTCGGCGCTGTTCGACCTCACGCCGGTGGTAACAACCTCGATTGCGGTCGGCACGTTCCTGGTCGGTTCCGGTGCCGGAGAAGCGGCCGAGATCCGCGACCGCATGGAACTCATGATCGAGCTCTCGACGGAGCACGCGGACTTCTTCGTCAAGAACCTCGTCGCGATCCGCGCCGAGAAGCGCATGGCCTTGGTAGTGAAGCGTCCCGGGAGCTACGTCTCCGGTTCGTTCACGACGAGCCCCGCGTAAAAGCATAAACAAAAAAAGCGGTCGCGGGGTGGGGGTAGGGTGGGTCAAATCAATGCCAATCTCCGTCCCGTGACCGTTGCTAACCCTAATTTTTACGCGGTGGGGAATTTCGTAAAAAATATTCCCGCATTGGAAAGCGAGTTCGGATGTCAGAAAACACGAAGGCGAAGCTTAATCTGCGCGGGGTGACTTACGAACTGGAGTACAGCTTTACCGCGCTTCTCGAAGCCGAGGAAACCACCGGCTGCAACTTGCTGAGCACTATGCAGCGGATGACGTTTGGACAAGTCACCGCGAAGGAGCTGCGCGGTTTACTCTACGCCATGATCGTGCCGTACCGTGGCCTCCCAGATAACGCCGCGGAACGCATGACCGCAGTTGGCGACTTGATCGGCATGGACACCATTGGACGAATCTACGCGTCGATCGGCGAGGCGTTCGGGCTCGCAGTGTCGCGCGACTACCTGGAGCAATATGGCAATGCTCTCAGCAGAGCATCCTCCGGGACGGCAGTAAGAGCCGTCATGGGTTGAACTTCGTTTCTTTTTTACACGCGCCTGTAAAACTCCGCTTCGGACAAGAGAACAGAGGACATCGAATTTCATGGGAAAAGCCGCAGGCATTATCACGCTCCGCATGAAGGCCGGCACTGCCGAGCTCTTCACGGACATCGATCGGTCGAAAGCGAAGATTCGCGAGTTCGGCGGCGCGGCGAAGTCGTCGAACGCCGAAGTCGCGGCGACCGTAAAGGCGCTCGAAGGCAACTTCGCGGGGACTACACGCGCGGTGTCGCGTTTCCTCGGAACGACGCTTGGCCTGGGTCCGGTGATTCAGAAGGCGTTCCCTGTCGTTGGTGCTGTCTTGTTGGGGAAGGCGATCTTCGACACCGGGAAACAGGCGTACGACTTCTTTAAGGAAATGAGCGAAGGGCCGGAACGGGTGAAGGCAGCTTTCCGGGATCTGAACGCCCCGTTGCGGTTAGCGAACGATGAATTGGCGGTGACGAACGACCGACTCGCGAACGATATCGCTAAGCTCGAAGGCCGCCGCCAAAATACCCTGAAGTTGGCGCTCGACGAGGCGCGTGTCGCGGCGGACAAGCTCGCTGAATCGCTCGGCAAGGATCTTGCCAGTCTGAATAAGCTGCTAAAGGATGAAGATATCGGATTTTGGAAGGGGCTGTTTGGGCAAGCGGGGACCGGGGATCTCAAAGAGGAATTTGGGGGCGCCATCGGCCATGGCGGATTCACGGGTTCTATCGCGGAAATCACGGCAGCGGGTAACGAGGAGATCCGAAAGGCGACCACGCTAAAAGAGAAGGACGCCGCGCAGACGGCGCTGAACGCTAAGCTGACGGCGGCGTACGCGGCAGAGCTGAAGAAGGTCAACCTGATGCTTGCGGAAGCGGAAGAGTCCGCTCGCCCGCACACCGCCGTAGTACAAGGCCGGGGCGCGGAGCACGCCGGTGAAACCTATAACGTGACGGTGCCCGGCAAGGACGAGCGGGTCCGGATTGAGATGCTCCGTGCAATCCGGAGTCGATTAGGTTTAGAGATGTCTGGTATCTCGCAGTCCGCTGAGAACTCGACGCTCACTGATCGCAAGTCGGCACTTGAAGCGGCGAAAGCGGCCGACGAACTGACGAAACCGTATCGCGAAAAGATGGACGAATTGCGGACGCAGCTTGAGCAACTGCGCGCTGCTGAGCTAAGTATCGGGCAGCCGCAGTGGATTCAGACTTTGCTCGCCGCCTCGGGCGACGCGATCAAGGCAATCGATAAGATCAATCAGAAGCGTAAGGAGTTGGGCGCGCAACCTCTTTCGAATGCCGAAGCTGGAGCGTTGACTAGCCTTACTTTGAAGGTCAAGCAGAGTGAGGCCGATAAAGCCTTCAAAGCCAGCTTAGAGGCAACCACTGACTCAATGGCGCGGCGGATTCGCGCGCAAGAGGAATTGAATTCCGCGATCGGCGCAGGCTACAACGCGACGAAGCGCGCGACCATCGAAAATCAGTTGGCGCAACTGCCGGAGGTGCAACCGCACCTCGATGACCCTCGATGGATGCAGGAGCACAAGGGGCAACTCGACGGGCTGCGCGTCGGACTCGGCAAAGAATTTGACACCAAGAACGCTGGCGATATTAAAACGGCCGTAACGAGCCTTCAGAATCAAATCGAGTTGGAACGGAGTCTCGCCGTTGTTCAGTCTGCGGGAGCGGAGGCTGTGGCCCGGCTAACGCTCGCGTACAAGCTCCGGGCTCTCGTTTCTCAGAAAGGGGCTGTGGCCGCCCAGAAAGAGGTGCGCGCCGAGATTGATCTATTCGAAGCTCAGCGCGCCGTTGCCGCAGCGGAGGGCCTGCATGCGATTGAGCGTCAAATTGAAAACGTGGAACGCTTAGCTGCCGCGCAAACCAAAGGGGCAGAGGCAGTCCGGCAGGCCGCGCTTGAGAATAAGTACGCGGACATGAGAAGCGGGGGCCAAGGTGGGCTGGTACCGCGGCAAAAGGAAGCCGACCGTGCGGAAAACGAGCTCAAGGTTGGCGAGTCCGCTTCTCGGGTTCTATTCGTTTACGCGGACCAGCTCCGCACGATCAAAGAACAGGTGCAGTGGATTGAAAAGCGGCGCGGCGAGATCAATGATGAAACCGCCGTCGTAGTGGCGCTGAAGGACTTGGAGAGACAGCGCCTGCAGGCCATGATTCAGCAGCAATTGGCAATTGGTACGGCGCGGGCGCAGATGAAAGCGTTTTTCCTTGAGATGCAGGCCTCCGCAAAGCAGACCGGAGACGTTCTCTATCGCTCAATGACCTCGGCGGTCGACCGTGTCTCCGACGAACTGGCGAAGTTTCTCTCCGGCCAAAAGACCAACTTTGCCCAAATGCTGCAAGGCATGGGCGAGGCAATGCTTCGGGAGACCCTAAAGGCTGGGTTCGCGAAGGGAATCACCAGCCTGCACGACCTCATTCGGCACAAGAAGGCCGGTAGTGGTGATCCGCAGAACATAGGCGTGACGCCTCCAGGCAGCGCCGCCGATAACGAGCCAACAGGCAGTGCGAGCGATCCGTTTACCGTTCGGTCAGCGGAGGGAGTCCCAACCGGAACCGCAGCGGACCCGTTTCATGTGATCGTTGAAAACCCTGCGCAGCCTGGCCAGCAGACACAGGATGGCAGTGGGTCCGTTCTCGGAAAGCTGGCGCCGTTAGCTGCTGTCGCTCTCGGCGGACTGATTCCTGGAATCGGCGAGTTCCTCGGCGGACTATTCGGCGGCGGCGAGGCGGCAAGTGAAGGCCCATCGATGACCGGAATTTGGGGCGGAGCGCGCGCAGACGGCGGGCTCGTGTCGCCGTCTCAGGCGTACATCGTCGGCGAACGCGGTCCGGAGATCCTCACCGGCGCGGCCGGGCGCATCATGTCGAACGCGGCGGCGCAGCGGGCGTTCGGTGCGGGTGGCGGCGCGACGTACAACGTATCGATCGATGCGCGAGGCGCGGAAATCAACGCCGTCGAGGCGCGCGTGCGTCGCGCCTTGACGGAAGTTCATAAATCCGCAGTCTCGACCGCTGTCCGGGTGACCTTCGACCGGCAGCGTCGCGTGCCGACCGGAGCGTGAACAAATGCCTGCATCGAAGACGGGTTCGAACTCCTCGATTGTTCAGGCCCCGCGCTCAAATTTGACCGCGGCGATCGACCGCGCATTCATTAGCGATAGGCGTTTTCGCGTTGCCTTGTTGCGCGTGTGTAAGATGCTCGGAAATGACTACCGAGTCTGGTACGAACAAGCGGCGGCGATGTATCCGTTGATGCTGGCTGTCGGTATGGACCCTCTCGCAGAGTTTCCGGACGCGGTCAGCATCGTCTTTCTGATGGTATGGCGCCATGTTACGCGAGGAACCCCGCTGCATCTCACGGATGCATTGATTGACGCTTGGCGGCGTAACGGCGGCGATGTCCGGATCTGCCGTGAATGCGGATATGTTCTTCCTGAAGAATTCACGCGCTGCGTGCTTTGTAATTGTGGTCTCTTCAGCGTGTGGGAAATGGAGCAAGTTCAGGCGTGCCGCGTGAACGGCTGGAAGAACTGAAAAGAGGCGCGCGTCGTTCCCGTTCCTCGATGGCCGCCGGATGGCCCCGCAGCAGGGATAATTTTTCAATCGAAATGTCCCGCAAGCGTAACGAACGGTGCTGGATACTGATTCGATCGATACTCGCCACTTGTCGTGTATTGAGTCTCAGTCGCGCCTTTATACCGCACAGATACCGTCACGCGAATGCCTGGCTCGGTCAAGGTGGGGTTGCGCCTTGAGTCGGGCTCTGTGGACAAAGTTAACGTCTGGGTCGGGAAAAGCGCGCTCGTGACGGCCTCGACGTCTCGGCGCGCCTGCTCTGTGAGTCCATCGAGGTACGTTATCGCGAAATCGGCCTCCACGTTGCGGCTTGGCACTGTCCCTACATTCCCAATTTCAACGCCCAATTTCCATGCTCCGCCGTTGAATTCAGGTCGGATCACTCGCACGCCCATAATCCCGAGGTAGGGTCGCTGCGTGGCCTCAATCATCTGTTTCGTTGCTTTCGTGTTCTGCCACGTAGCGTGCCAGATAAAGCCAGTGAGGACCGTATACAGAAGCGCGATGGCGACTCCGGCACAGGCTACAACGACGGCGGGATCGTTCCAGTGCGACATGAACCTCCTCGGACGGTTGACCTTGCACGACGCACCAGTTGCGCGCCGACCGGCTAGGGCGTATGATTCAGAGCGGGCCGGCACGGTGCGGAAACACCGGGCCGACCCTAAACCAAACGCCGAAGGAAGCGGCGAAGTGGTCTATGGACAATAGTAGCGAAAGCTCACAATTCGTTTCATCCCCCAGTAGTTCCACAGACTCTCTTTTTGCCTGCCCAATCGGCGTATTTTCTGCGAAAGGGAATATAACGCCATGTCGAAAACGAGAAAGTCACGTACTCCGAAAGCCACCACGAGCGACCGTCCGCGCGCAACGGTCGGAAACACGCGGGCATCATGCGAGAGTCGGTCCGCGCCTGCTGTACTCGGGACAGAGCAACGACACTACCTCATTCAGGAAACGGACAGTGAATGGACCAAAGAACTTGCATTGACGAATGAGGAATTCGGCTTCCTCGCGAAGGCGCTCAAAAACTATCGGACCGATCAAGCCATTTGGGCCGCCTTCAAACTGGCAGGCAAACGGGAGTCCCGCGATCTTTTCGGCCAGATCCCCTTGCGTTTTGGCGAAATGGACTCGGCAGCCGAGACCGAGCTTCGACGTCAGCTTCTAAGGGAGGTTGAACAGAGAATAGCGGCTTTTTCAGTTCACCGTCTCTATGACGTCGCCTCATGTGTAGAGGCACTGGAAAACGAACGAGGTTGCATGACGCCGTCGGAGGAGTTCGTCAGCGACATCGTCGGCGGTTACGGACGGTTTGGACTTACGCCGGCCGACGCGGCGCATGCCCTTGAGGAATTCCGCGAGAACTTCGACTCAATGGAGCGGGATTGTAGATGGTTCATGTCTCAACACGCTGCGGTCATCCAGAAGGATTGAGGAGTGACAACGAAGCGGCGGGGGTGACTTTTTGCTCCCGCCGCGCAGGGAACGGTGGAAAAAAACAATGCTGACACTCTGGCGCCGTCACTTGGCGAGTTGCAAGCCCAGGGCAGAAGAAGGGATAACGAATGGCAGTCTACAGACCGAAGTACCGCGACAAGAAAACCGGCGAGCTGATCGACTCACAGGTGTGGTGGTATGAGTTCGTCTACGACGGGCAGCGTATCCGCGAATCCGCCAAGACGTCGAAGAAGACCATCGCAGGAGAAGCCGAGAAAGACCACCGCCGCCGGCTGGAGCGGGCGCGCGCGGGGATGCCGACCGAAGCACCCTCCCGGCGCATCAAAACGATTGGCGAGCTCCTGGATGCATACGAAGGCCAATACAAAGTGAACCATCGACCGCGCGCGGCGCGGATCGTCGGATTCAACCGCAAGCATCTGGAGAAGGCGTTCGGATCTACCCTCCTGCCCGACATCACCGCCGAACGTCTCACGATCTATATGCAGCAGCGCCTTTCGGGAGGCGCGAGCAATCGGACGATCAATATGGAGATCGCCGACCTGGCGCGCGCGATCGGTGCCACCTGGACGGCGCTGTGGCCAAAGTTGAAAAAGCTCGAAGAGAATCAGGACGTCGGGCGCGCGCTAGAGATCGACGAAGAGGCGCGCGTGTTGGCTTCGGCCGCGGCCAACCGTTCACCGCTGATCTATCCGTTTGTGATGATGCTGGTCTGGACCGGCGTACGAAGTGATGAGGCGCGAATGCTGCGCTGGTCTCAGATTGATTGGGAGGCGGGGGAAATTGTAATCGGTAAGGCAAAGACGGAGGCCGGCAGCCGGCGTGTGATCCCGATGAGTAGGCCGCTGCGGGCTGTGATCGAGCGTCATGCCGCCTTCTGCGCGCGTCAACTCGGGCCGATCCAGCCGGAGTGGTTCGTCTTCCCCCAGTCCAATCGGGTGCGCCTGCTCAGTGCCATGGAGCCGGTTGGGTCGCTCAAGACGGCGTGGGCTACAGTGAAGAGCAAGGCGGGCGTAGAATGCCGCCTGCACGACCTCCGGCACTCCTTCTGTACGAAACTGGCAGAGAAGGGCGTGCCCGAGCGGACGATGCTCGATATGATGGGACACGTGAGCGCGGCCATGTTGCGGCGGTATTCCCATATCCGAGCGCAAGCCCGCCGCGATGCCATCGCGGCGCTGGAAGGCCGCGTTTATTATGGGGTCCTGCAAGAATCCCCCCAAGTTAGCGAACAGGGTAAAATAGATGAATCTGGAAGTGCTTTAGTTTCATAATGTGGGGACGTAGCTCAGTTGGATAGAGCGGTCGCCTCCTAAGCGACAGGTCGGCGGTTCGAATCCGCCCGTCCCTACCACGAACACTCGACACCTCCCCCGGGAAGAGTGCTGACGGCCCCATGTCTTTCGTCCATCTCCACTGCCACACCGACTACTCGCTGCTCGACGGCGCTTGCGATATCGACCAGCTCATGAAGATCACCGCCGAGCAGAAAATGCCGGCCGTGGCCATGACCGATCACGGCAACCTCTTCGGCGCCGTCAAGTTCTATAACGCCGCCAACGCCGCCGGCATCAATCCCGTCATCGGCTGCGAGGTCTACGTCTCCCAGCAGGGTCACAAGACGCGCTCCGACACCGACCGCTACAACCACCTCGTCCTCCTCTGCGAGGACCAGGATGGCTACCGCAACCTCATCAAGCTTGTCTCCTCCGCCTACCTCGACGGCTTCTATTACAAGCCCCGCATCGATCTCGACATGCTCCAGTCCCACTCCAAGGGCCTGATCGGCATGTCCGCCTGCCTCCGCGGCCACATCGCCGAAGAGATCCTCAACGACAAGTACGACGACGCCAAGCGCCTCGCCCACACCTACTCCGACATCCTCGGCCGCAACAACTTCTTCCTCGAGGTTCAGGACCACCACCTCGATCAGGACCGCAAGCTCACCCCCGAGCTCGTCCGCCTCGCTTCCGAAACCGATCTCCCCCTAGTCGCCACCAACGACGCCCACTACCTCCGTAAGGACGACGCCCGCGCCCACGAAATCCTCCTCTGCATCCAGACCGGCAAGGCCTTCAACGACCCGAACCGCATGCGCTGGAGCACGCCCGACTTCTACCTGAAGACGCGCGACGAGATGATGGCCCTCTTCGGTGAGCTCGAGCACGCGCTCGACATGACCGGCATCATCGCCGACCGCTGCCACGTCAAGCTCGAGAAGGTCAAAGAACCCTTCCCGAAATTCGACGTCCCGCCCGAGCACTCCACCGACACTTACTTCGAATACGTCGCTCGCCAGGGCTTCGAAAAGCGGCGCGTCCGCCTCGAAGCCATGCGCGTCAAGGGCATCCTCAAACACGACCTCGCCGAGTACGCCGAGCGTCTGGATCGCGAAATCAAGATGATCCAGAACATGAAGTTCTCCGGCTACTTCCTGATCGTTTGGGACTTCATCCGCTACGCCAAAGCCAACGGCATCCCCGTCGGACCCGGCCGCGGGTCGGCCGCCGGCTCCCTCGTCGGCTACGCCATGGCGATCACCGATATCGATCCGCTGCAGTACGGTCTCCTCTTCGAGCGCTTCCTCAACCCGGAACGCATCTCGATGCCCGATATCGACGTCGACTTCTGCATGAATCGCCGCGGCGAAGTGATTCAGTACGTCACCCAGAAGTACGGCCGCGAGCAGGTCGCCCAGATCATCACGTTCAACACCCTCGGCGCCCGCGCCGCCATCAAAGACGTCGCCCGCGCCCTCGAAGTCCCCTTCGCCGACGTCGATAAGATCACCAAGCTCGTCCCCAACACCCTCAACATCAGCCTCACGGAGGCCATCGAGCAGGAACCCGGCTTCACCGAGCTACGCAAGAAAGACGCGAAGGTCGATGACGTCCTCAACGTCGCCCTCCGCCTCGAAGGCCTGTCGCGCAACTGCGGCATGCACGCCGCCGGCGTCGTCATTTCGCCGCAGCCTCTCAAGGAGCTCGTCCCGCTCTACAAGACCAACCGCGACGAAATCCTGACCCAGTACGACATGAACGGGCTCGATAAACTCGGCCTGCTCAAGATGGACTTCCTCGGCCTCACGACGCTCACCCTGATTCAGGACGCCCAGCGTCTCATCCAAAAGCGCCACGGCGTCGACATCGTGCTTGAGGATCTCCCGCTGGACGACGCCGCCACCTATGACATCTTCTGCAAAGGTTTCACCTCCGGCGTGTTCCAGTTCGAATCGCCGGGCATGCGCGACATTCTCCGGCGCTATCACCCCAGCCGTCTCGAAGACCTCACCGCGCTCAACGCCCTCTACCGTCCGGGCCCGATCCAGGGCGGCATGGTCGACGACTTCATCGAACGTAAGTGGGGCCGCAAACCCGTCGTCTACGACTTGCCCGAGCTGAAGGAGCTCCTCGAAGAGACCTACGGCGTCATCGTGTATCAGGAGCAGGTGATGCAGATCTCCAACCGCATCGCCGGCTACTCGCTCGGCGACGCGGATCTGCTCCGCCGCGCCATGGGCAAGAAGAAGCTCGAGGAGATGCAGAAGCAGAAGGTCCGCTTCGTGGAGGGCGCGGTCGGGAAGGGCTTCAACCAAAAAAAGGTCGAGAAGATCTTCGACCTGATGGAGCAGTTCGCCGGGTATGGCTTCAACAAGTCGCACTCGGCCGCGTACGCGTTCCTCGCCTTTGCCACGGCCTACCTCAAGGCGCACTACCGCGTCGAATTCATGGCCGCGCTGCTCACCTCGGAAACCGGAAACACGGCGAAGGTCGTCCGCTACATCAACGAGTGCCGTGAAATGGGCATCACGGTCCTCCCCGCCGACGTCAATGCCTCCGAGTGGAGCTTCACCCCCGACGGCGAAGCCATCCGCTTCGGCCTCGGCGCCATCAAGAACGTCGGACAGGCCGCGGTCGAAAACATCTGCAAGACGCGCGCTGAAGTCGGCCGCTTCCACACCGTCCACGAATTCTGCGAGAAGGTCGACCTCAGCGCGGTCAATCGCCGCATGATCGAGTCGCTGATCCGCGCCGGAGCGATGGACACTCTGGAAGGCGGCCGCAGTCAGAAATTCGCCGCGGTCGAAGGCGCGATGGAAGCGGGCACGCGCGCCCAGCGCGACCGCGAAAGCGGCCAGGAAGGCCTCTTCGGAGAGCTTCTCGCTGCGGAGCCAACCGCAGGCGCAACGGCCCTCCCCAACGTCCCCGAGTGGACCGACAAGGAGAAGCTCGCGGGCGAAAAGGAGCTCCTGGGCTTCTGGGTCACGGGCCACCCCCTCGACCGCTACGAAGACAAAATCGCCGAGCTCGCCAACAAGAACACCGGCAATCTCGAAGGCCTCGAAAAGAACACCGAGGTGGCGATCTGCGGAGTCCTGACCGGCATCACCAAGAAGCGCAATAAAGAAGGAAAGCCCTGGGCCGCGATGACGATCGAGGACCGCCTCGGCAGCATCGAAGCCTTGGTCTTCACGACCCAATACGAGCGTCTGGCTCCCCAGATCGTCGAAGATACGGCGGTCCTACTGAGAGCGCTCGTCCTCCCCGAAGAAGGAGGCCCGCCGAAGCTCTCGGTGCAAGACATCATCGCCCTAGACAACGCGCGGGTAGATCTCCCCGCGGTGATCGCGATCCGAGTCTGGCTGAATCGCAACGGAGAGATCGACCGAGCCAAGGCCCTGGAGGATCTCTTCAAAAGCAAGCCCGGCCCGACCCAGGTCCGCTTCCGCCTGGAGTATCCGAGAGACTTCTCAGTGCTGCTGGACGTCCCGGCAAAGGTCCGCCCAGACCGAGAATTCAAAGCCAAGGTAGCGGAAATCTGCGGCCCCGAATGCATCGAGAAGATCGCCGGGTAGCCTGATGCGCAGATTCAGCCCACCCCCATGTGTGTACAATGATAGTCAGGCGTACACATCATGCGGACAAACATCGTGATCGACGATCGGTTGATGCGCGACACGCTTCGTGCTACCGGTCTGCGGACCAAGCGTGAAGCCGTCGAGCTCGGGTTGCGCACGCTACTTCGCCTCAAACGCCAGGCTGAGATCCGCAAATTCCGTGGCAAGCTGCATTGGGAAGGTGATCTCGACGCGATGCGGATAGACCGGTGATTCTGGTCGATTCGAGCGTCTGGATAGATTACTTCAATGGGCGCTCCACTCCGCAGAGTGAGAAACTCGACGAGTTGCTCGGTGTGGAGGACCTGGCAGTTGGCGATCTCATACTAGTAGAAGTCCTTCAAGGTTTTCGAGGGAAGCGGGAGTTTGAGTCCGCCCGACAGTTGATGTTTTCTCTGTCTGTGGTCGACTTATGCGGCGCCGAGATTGCGGTCAAGGCCGCTGAAAACTATCGGTTCCTCCGGGGCGGCGGCTTCACGGTCCGGAAGACCATCGACTGCGTGATCGCCACGTGCTGCATTGAACGCGGTTACGAACTCCTCCACTCCGACAAGGACTTTGAAGTCTTCAAGCGCCTTCATTTGAAGACCGTGGCCTGAACCCCCATCCGCCGACCCCCGCCCTCTCGTAGTAATCTACCGACCATGCACGCGCTCCTCTTCCTCCTCTTCCTCGCCCAGGAAAAGCCCGCCTCCCTCCTCCCCGGCACAGGCATCTGGAAGCACCCCATCGCCACGCGCAACCCCGACGCCCAGCGCTTCTTCGACCAGGGCCTCAACGAGATGTACGGCTTCAATCGCTACGAAGCCCTCCGCTCCTTCAAGAAGGCCGCCGAGCTCGACCCCTCCGCCGCCATGCCGCAGTGGGGCATCGCCGCCGCCTCCGGCCCTTACATCAACATGGACGGCGAGCCCACCTACGACATGAAGGTTTCCTGCGCCGCCGTCGACGCCGGCCTCAAACTCGCCACCGCCCCCCGCGAGCGCGCCTATCTCGACGCCGCTAAGTCCCGCTGCCCCGACTACGCGCATCCCGACGCCTACATCGCCGCCGCCCGCGCCCTCGCCGAGCGCTGGCCCGACGACCTCGACGCCCAAACCTTCTACGCCGAATCCCTCCTCATCCCCACCCGCTGGCATTGGTACACCAACGACGGCAAGCCCGCCGAAGGCGTCGCCGACGCCGAGCGCGCCCTCGAGCAGATCCTCCGCCGCTGGCCCGACCACCCCGGCGCCAACCATCTCTACATTCACGCCGTCGAGTCCTCCCCCACCCCCGAGCGCGCCGTCCCGTCCGCCCAGCGCCTCATGGGCATCACCCCCTCAGAGGGCCACATGGTCCACATGCCGGGACACATCTGGCTCGTCCTCGGCGAATGGGAGCTCGCCGCTTCCGTCAACGACCGCGCCGCCGAGGTCGACCGCGAGTACTTCGCCACCACCGGCGTCACCGACGGCCCCTACCCGATGTACTACGCCCACAATCTCGACTTCATCCGCTACGCCCGATCCATGCAGGGCCGCAAGGCCGACGCGCTGAAGGCCTCCGACACGCTCTCCGCCGCCGTCGCCCCCATGGCTGAAGCCATGCCCGAAATGGCCGACATTTTCACGCTCATTCCCAAGCTCACCCTCCTCCGCTTCCAACAATGGGACGCTGTCCTGCAACTCCCCAAACCGAAGGATATCCAGAAGGTGAGCGCCACGATGTGGCACTACATGCGATCCCTCGCCTTCGCCGCGAAGAACGACAAGCCCGCCGCCGCCCTTGAGCGCGCCGACTTCGAGGCCGCCCGCAAGCAGATCCCTGACGCCGCCGACTGGGGACAGAACAAGACCAAGGATGTTCTCGCCATGGCCTCCGAAATTCTCGCCGCGAAAAGCGGCGACGAAGTCGCCCATCTTCGCCGCGCCGTCGAGCTGCAGGACGCCTTCGTCTACGACGAGCCCCCCGCCTGGTATTACCCCGTCCGCGAATCGCTGGGAGCCGCGCTCCTCCGCGCCCACCAGCCCGCCGAAGCGGAAAGAGTCTTCCGCGAAGGAGCCCGCCGCTCCCCCAAAAACGGTCGCATGCTCTTCGGCCTCCTCGAATCCCTCAAAGCCCAAAACAAAACCGAAGAAGCCACTTGGGTCCAAAAGGAATACGAAGCCGCCTGGTCGAAAGCCGACGTCCAGTTGAAGCTGGAAGATATGTAATCACCGCAGAGGCGGTGAATAGCCCCTCACTCCTCCCGCAAGGCCGCCGCCGCGCTCACCCGCGTCGCGCGCGCCGCCGGAGCATATCCCGCCGCCAGTGCCACCACTGCGACGATCGCCGCCGACCCCGCCACGCTCACCGGGTCCCACGGCGCGACCTCATACAACTGCGATCGCACCAGACGCGTCAACACCAGCGCCACCGGGATCGCCACCCCGACCCCCACCGCCGTCATCAGTCCCGCCTCGCGCAGCACCAGCCCCAGCAGCGTTCCGCGATCGGCGCCCAACGCCGCGCGAATCCCGATCTCTCGCGCCCGCCGCGACACCACATACGCCATCACTCCATAAAGACCGATCGCCGCCAGCAGCGTCGCCGCCCCCGCGAACCACGCCGATAGTGTCGCCATGACCCGCTGCGCCGCCAGCGCCTCCGCCACCTGGTCTTCCATCGTCCGTAGATTCGTGATCGCCAGCGCCGGGTCGACCTGCGACACCGTTCGCCGCGTCTGCGACAGCAGCGCGCGCGGCGTCGACCCGGCGCGCACGTACGCCGCCAGCACGCCCGGATTCGGATCCTGCAAGAACGGCGTGTACACCACCGCGTGCGGCTGCTCCTCCACCTGCGAGAACTTCGACCCACGCACCACGCCCACAATCTCGATCGAATCCGCGCGATCCCCGCCGAACCCGAACCGCCGTCCGATCGGACTCGCGTCCGCAAAGTATTTCCGCGCGAAGACCTCGTTCACGATCGCCACCCGCGCCGCGCCCAACCGATCCCGCTCCGTGAAATCGCGTCCTGCCAGCAGCGGTATCCCCAGCGTCGCGAAATATCCCGGCGTCACCGCGTCCGTGTACGGATTGAAGTCCTCATCCTCGGCCGCTTTCCGCCCGTCGAATTTCACCGTCTTCGCGGACACGTTGTCCGAGATCACCGGATTCGCGCCGACCGCCGCCGACACCGCGCCCGGCATTGCGCCCAGCTTCTCCGCCAGCGATTCCGCCAACCGCCGGATGCGCTCCGCCGAATACCCGTTTAGCGATGGCTCCATCGAAAACGTGATCAGACTCTCGCGACGGAAGCCGAGATCCACGCGATTCAAATTCCGCAGCGACCGCGTGAACAGTCCCGCGCCGATCAGCAGCACGAGCGAGATCGCCACCTGCGCGATCACCAGCGCCTTGCGCGCCCGCACCTGCCCGCGCGATGGAGCCACGCTGCCGCCTTGGTCTTTCAAAATTCCGGCCACGTCCGGCGAGGTCGCCTGCCACGCCGGGGCAGCGCCGAACACCACGCTCGTCAACAACGCGAGCGCCACCGCAAACGCGAACACCGGAGCGTCGAAGCCCGCGTTCAGCGTCGTCTCGCCCGAGGCCGAGAGCAGCCCCACGAGCCCGCTCGCCGTCCACGCCGCGACGATCAAGCCCGCCCCGGCGCCGATCGCCGCCAGCATTATGCTCTCCACCAGCAGTTGCCGCACCAGCCGGCCACGGCTCGCGCCCACCGCCAGCCGGATTGCGATCTCCTTCCGCCGCGCCACCGACCGCGCCAGCAAAAGATTCGCGACGTTCGCGCACGCGATCGCCAACAGCAGCGCCGCCAACGCTCCGAGAATTCGCAGCGGCTCTCCCAACGCATTCCGCAGGTCGGACCCGCCGCGCGCCGCCAGCACGAGAATCAGCCGCTTCGACGCGAACTCCTCCACCCTGCGCCGCGATTCCAGCGGACGCGCCTCCGCCTCGATCCGCAGCAGACCGCGATAGAAGGGCTCCAACCGCCGGCCCCCATCCTCCGCCGTCACGCCGTCGCGCAGCCGTCCCACCACTTGCAGCCACAACGACCGTCGGTCATCGAGCCCATTCCACGTCGGCGTCATCGCGGCCTTCATCATCGTCGGCACGAGGACGTCGGTTCGCTCGTTCGCCTCGAACCCGCGATACCCGCGCGCCGCCACCCCGACCACCTGCATGGGATGCCCGTTGAGCTGCACGACCTTGTCGACGATCGAGCGGTCCCCACCGAAGCGCGAGTGCCAGAAGTCGTATGTCAGCACGGCGACGGAGTGTCCGCCCGGCACGCGGTCGTCCGCCGGCATGAGCCCGCGCCCGACGGCGGTCCCGAGACCGAGCGTTTGGAACCAGGTACCGGAGACGAGTTCCGCTTGAATGCGTTCGCTGCGTCCGTTATAGGTCAGGCTGAGGGGCGTCGAGAACCGGGCCGCGACACTGTCGAGCCCCGCCGGATTATCGCGGAACTCGCGGAACATCGGATACGAGAAGCGATTCTCGCCCCACACGAAGCCGGACATCGGTCCCGGGCTCGTGAAGAAGACGAGGTCGTCGGCATGCGCCACCGGCAGCTTTCGCAGCAACACTTGGTCCGCGACGCTGAACACGGCGGTATTGGCCCCGATGCCCACGGCCAGCGACACAAGAGCGACCGCAGTGAACACCGGCGTCCGCCGCAAATTCCGAACCGCATAGCGTAGGTCCCGCCGCATCCCTAGCTATCGTAGCTGCCGCCGCTCGTTTGTGGGGCGGTCAATCGTGACCGCAGCCGCCTTTTAGGCGGCCACCTACTCATACCGCAACGCGATCACCGGAGACACCCGAGCCGCTCGCCGCGCCGGGATGTAGCACGCCAACAAAGCCACCGCCATCAACACCGCCGCCATCCCCACAAACGTCCCGACGTCGAAGGAGCTCACCCCGAACAGCAGCCCGCTCATCGTGCGCGTCAGCAGCACCGCCCCGACCGCGCCCGCCGCCGTACCCGCGAGCGCCAGCCGCATCCCCGTCGCGCCCACCAGACGCAGCACGTCCGACTTCTGGGCTCCCAGTGCCATACGGATCCCGATCTCCGACGTCCGCTGCGCCACCGCGTATGAAATCACCCCGTAGATCCCCAACGCTGCCAGCGCCAGCGACACGCCCGAGAACATCGTCAAGAGCAGTGTCAGGAATCGCGGCCGCGACTTCGCCTTGTCCAGCAGCTCGTCCAGCGTCCGCACCTCCGCGATCGGCAGTGCCCGGTCCAGTTGGCGCACTTCGTTCCGCAGCGCGCCCGCGATCGCGTGCGGATCGCCCTTCGTCCGCGTCAGCAGGTACACCTGTCGATAGCCGACCTGCGCCTCCGAGAAATACATCTCCGTCCCCGCCGGCCGGTCCAGCGCCGCGTTCTTCATGTCGCCGACCACACCCACCACCGTGTACCACGGCGAGTTCGGCCCGCCCGACGGCCGCATCCGATGCCCGATCGCGGACTCGTTGGGCCAATAGGTCCGCGCCAGCGTCTGGTTCACCACGACAGCCTTCGGCGCCTCCGGCCCATCGCCATCGTTCAGGAATCGTCCGTCGATCAGCCGCGCCCCGATTGTCTCGAAGAACTTCCCCGACACCGCGTTGTAGTAATCGATATTCTGAATCGGTCCGCCCGGCTTCGGCACGAACCCTTCGATATCCGTATCGTTCGCGTTGATCGGCCGCTCCGGCGGCATGCCGCTGACCGTCGCAGCCGACACCACGCCCGGCAGCGCGTTCGCCCGTTCGAGGAGCGATCGATAGAATCCCGACACAGCCGCCAGATCCTTGTATACGGTCGGCGGCAGCGACAATCGCATGGTGAGCGCGCTCGTCGCATCGAACCCCGCGTTCACTTCCTGCAATTTCCAGAACGCCTTCACCATCAGCCCCGACCCGATCAGCAGCACCAGCGACAGCGCGAGCTCCGCCGACACCAGCACCGCGCGGAATCGCTGCGCGGCCGCGGCCCCGGTGTTCCGTCCCGCCGCCGCCTTCAACGTCTCGTGCAGCATCGATTGCCGCATATGCAGAATCGGCGCGATCCCGAACACCACCCCGGTTGCCACGGACACCGCCAGCGTGAACAGCAACACCTGCCAGTCGATCCCGATCTCTCCGACCCGCGGAATGCTCCCCGCGTTCGTCGCTACCAGTACACGCAGTCCGCCGAAAGCGATGCCCAGCCCGACCACCGCGCCGGCCAGTGACAGCAGAATTCCCTCGACGATGAATTGTCCAAGGAGTGTCGAGAGGCTCGCCCCGATCGCCGTCCGGATCGCGATCTCCCGCCGCCGCGATTCCGACCGCGCCAGCAGTAGGTTCGCCACGTTCACGCACGCGATCAGCAGCACGAACACCACCGCGCCGAGCAGCACGAGCATCGCGCGCTTCACGCCCTTCACGACTTCGTCCTGAAATCCTGCCATCACGATCGGATGGTTCTTCGGATGGAAGCGGTGATCGCGCGCGCCCGCCTGCGCGCCGGTCTGCTCTTGATATCGCGCCATCTCGCCTTCCGCCTGCGCCATCGTCACGCCGTTCCGTAGTCGGCCGACGAGCGAAAGGAAGTGGCTGCCGCGCCCGCCCGGCGCTGCCGGATCCATCTGCAGCGGCAGCCAAAGCTCCGCCGGCGTCAGCTCGCCCGGAGGAAATTGGAAGCCCGGAGGCATCACGCCGATCACGTGGCAGGGATTGCCTGCCACCCGGATATCGCGCCCCAGAATTCCGCGGTCGCCGCCGAACGCCCGCTGCCATAGAGCAAACGAGAGTACTGCCGTGAGCGATGCCTTCGGACGATCGTCGTCCACCGAGAACAGCCGCCCCAGGATCGGCTGCACGCCGAGCATCGGCAGCATATTGCCGGTCGTATAGGACGCGGTCGCGCGCACCGGCTCGCTTTCGCCGGCCAAGTTCACGGCTTGCGTCGCATACCCGCCGATCGCTTCGAACGAATGCGTATCGCGTTGGAGATCGAGATACTCGGGAGGCGAGACCCAGAAATGCCGCAGTCCGCCATTCGGAAAATTGGGGAATTCGGTGAACACCCGGACCAGCTTCCGCGAGTCCTTGTAGGGCAACGGCCGCAGCAGCACCGCATTCACGACGCTGAAGATGGCAGTGGTAGCTCCGATTCCCAGAGCCAGACAAGCGACCGCCGAACCCGTAAACCCCAGGTTCTTCGCTAAAACCCGGACCGCATACCGCCCATTCTCAACCAAGCGCATAGCGCTTAGACGCCACCGGCTGTATTACGTCCCTGGAATAGACAGGACCAGCATTGTGGGGCGGTCAATCGTGACCGCAGCCGCCTTTTAGGCGGCCCGACCTTACTCCACCTTCCCCACCACAATCACACCCAACCCCAAATCCCCGACCTTCACATTGAGCACCCAATCATGCTCGCCCTCTTTCGCCACAGAAGGCATCGCCGACCCCACAGGAGGCTCGATCGAAAACACCGCCGCATGCGCCGTCCCGCTCAATTTGCTCTGCGCCACGAGCTTGTCGAAGTCCGGCGTTGCCTTCGGATCCGGATCGCTCCCCACCGGCGTCGCCAGAGCGAAATCCCGCTGCGGCGCGATTCCCTGATGCGCTCCATCCGCCGGAAAATTGCTGTATCGCAGCGTGTACGTCCCCGCCTTCATCTGCTGCCCGCGACGATCGTACGCCGCGCCCGGAAAGCGGATCACACCCAGAAACGTCCCCTGCGCGATCGGAAACACGATCGCCTGATCCGTCGGCTTAGCGCCCGTCGGAATCGTCTTGCGAAGCCACACCTCGCACCAAGCGCCCGAAGGTCCGACGACGCGGTAACCCTGTCCCGCCAGTTCCGCTGCGTAAGCAGCCGGAACTCCGGGAGCCGGTGTAGCGATTGTTTCCAGTTTGTACTCTTGGGCTGATGCAAAGGCCGCGAAGCAAAAGAAGATTGCAGCGCTTTTGATCATAAGAGGAAGGATTTTTGGAGCGGGAGACGGGATTCGAACCCGCGACATCGACCTTGGCAAGGTCGCACTCTACCAGCTGAGTTACTCCCGCCCGAGTGAGAAATCTCATTTTCACCCGAAACATCGCCCATGTCAAACGTTGTGGCTAAATTACTGATTTAAAAGCTATTTATATACTTGCTGAGACGGCTTTTCTGTGTGCTAGACTACAAAACGTCAAATCGAACAGGGGTTTCGGCCTCGGGTAAATCGAACCTCTGGAACAAGCGCCAGTCGATCCCACGTGCCTGTGGAAATTCTGTGCTCTTGGTGTGTGAATCGGATGAACTTCTGGGATCAACTTCTTAAATATTTGGAGCAAAAGGTCAGCCCCGCGGGCTTCGAGAATTGGCTGAAAAGCACTTCCTTCCTCGGCATGGACGGCGATACCCTCTTCGTCTGCACGCCCGACCGCGAAACTCGCACCTGGCTCGAAACCGAATACGCCCCCCTCGTCCGCAACGGCATCCGCGAACTCGGCCTGCCCGTTCGACACGTTAGCTACGAATCGCAGCTCCCCGCCGGCAAAACCAACCAGGCCGTCGCCGCCGTCGAGTCCAACGACGCGGAGGCTCGAGGCGCCGCTCTCAACCCCAAATTCACCTTCGGCAGCTTCGTCGTCGGAGCCTGCAACCAGTTCGCCGCCGCCGCCGCCAAATCTGTCGCCGAGAATCCCTCGCGGAGCTACAATCCGCTCTTCCTCTACGGCGGAGTCGGCATGGGCAAAACTCACCTCATGCACGCCATCGGACGGGAGCTGATGTCCCGCCACGGCACGATGCGCATCGTCTACACCTCCAGCGAGCGCTTCATGAACGAGATGATCGCCTGCATCCGCACCGAGCGCATGCCGCAGTTCCATCAGCGCTATCGCGAGGCCGACGTCCTCCTGATCGACGACATTCAATTGCTCGGCAACAAGGAGCGCACGCAAGAGGAGTTCTTCCACACCTTCAACGAGCTCCACGACCACCAGAAGCAAATCGTCATCTCCAGCGACTCGCCTCCCAAGGACATTCCCGGCCTTCTCGACCGCCTACGCTCCCGGTTCGAGTGGGGCCTGATCGCCGACATCCAGCCGCCTGACCTCGAGACCAAGATGGCCATCCTCGACAAGAAGGCCGAGGCCGAAGCCGTCGAGCTCCCCGACGACGTCCGCACCTTCATGGCGTCGAAGACCAAATCCAACGTCCGCGAGCTCGAAGGCGCGCTCGTGAAGCTGATCGCCTATTCCTCGCTCACCGGCACGCAGATCAACCTGCAGATGGCGCAGCAAGTCCTCAAGCACCTGGTCCACGTGCAGGACCGCAAAGTCTCCATCGACGCCATCCAGAAAGCCGTCGCCGAGCGCTTCGAAATTAAGCAGTCCAATCTCAAGGAAAAGAGCAATACCCGGAAGGTCGTCTACCCCCGCCAAGTGGCTATGTACCTAGTCAAGGAACTGACCGACGCGTCACTGCCCGAGATCGGCCGCGCCTTCGGAGGCAAGCACCACACCACGGTCATTCATTCCATAAACAAAATCGAGCAAACGCGTCACCATGATCCGGAATTAAACAGACTGCTCCACAACCTAATGGACTCATTGCAATAGACTTGTGGATTGTTTCCACAGGGGGCCCCTTTAGCGCCTGCGGAAAGATGTGTATGAAGAGTGACAAAGCGGTTCTTCCAGGTTTCGTGCCCCTGAATTCCGCAGGCTGTGGTGGCGAAAAGTAGTTGAGTTTAGTATAATTTAGATTGCCTTCGACATTTTCACAGGACCGATGATTACGGTTATTTCTAGTAATTATCTATACAACCTGTACTGATAGGAGCGGAGCCCCTATGGAATTCACCGTCAGCAAGTCCGATCTGGTGCGAGAGCTGGGCCTGTCGCAGGGAGTCGTCGAAAAGAAGACGACCATCCCCATCCTCTCCAACGTGCTGTTGGAAGCCTCCGGCGACCGCCTTACGCTGACCGCTACGGACCTCGAGCTCGGCATCCGCTGCTCGTGCCCCGCTCGCGTGAAGAAAGAAGGCTCCGGCACCGTTCCCGCCAAGAAGCTTCTCGATTACGTCCGCCTCCTGCCCGAAGGCGACATCAACATGAAGTTCCTCGAGAATCACTGGGCCAACATCACGGCGGGCCGTTCCCGTACCCGTATCGCCGGCATGTCGCGCGAGAGCTTCCCCGAGCTTCCCGCCATGCCCGAGTCGATCGCCCACATTCCCGTCAAGACCCTCACCTCGATGATCTCGCGGACCTCCTTCGCGATCTCGATGGAGGAGTCGCGCTTCACCCTCAACGGCGCGCTGCTCCTCATGCGTCCCGAAGGCCTCACCATGGTCGCGACCGACGGCCATCGCCTGGCCTTCGTGCAGGCCGCCGTGGCCGATAGCGGCAACGTCGACCAGCAGTTCCGCGCCCTCGTCCCCAAGAAGGCCATGGCCGAGCTCATGAAGCTCGCCGACGGTGCCGGCGAGGACGGCAAAGTCACCTTCGCCGGCGACGACAATCACCTGTACTTTCAGGTCGGCGAGCGCCTCCTGATCGCGCGCAAACTGACCGGCAATTTCCCCGACTACGAGCGCGTGCTCCCCAAGGATCACCCGCACACCGCCAAACTCGCCAAAGACGAGATTCGCGCCGCCATCGAGCGCGTGGCGCAGTTCGCCGACGAGCGTTCCCGCGCCATTCGCGTCCAGTTCACCAACGGAGAGGTTCGCATCTTCTCCTCGTCCGTCGAAATGGGCGAGAGCGAAGAGAGCGTTCCCAGTGAGTATACCGGTCCCGATCTCGAGATCGGATTCAACGCGCAGTACCTGCTCGACTTCCTGCGAGCCATCCCCCAGGACAGCGTCGCGTTCGAATTGAAGGACCAAAAGAGCGCGGGCGAAATGCGTCCCGCGGGAGACGGCCCGGCTGACCAGTATCGCTACGTGGTCATGCCGATGAGAATTTGAGAACCACGGTTTTTCTATGGCAAACGATGTAAATATCAGCTCGCCCGGAGTGTATGACGCAACCAGCATCAAGGTTCTGGAGGGTCTCGAAGCAGTCCGTCTGAGACCCGCGATGTACATCGGCTCCACGGGCGAAATGGGCCTCCACCACCTCGTTTACGAGGTAGTGGACAACTCCGTCGACGAAGCTCTCGCGGGCTACGCCACGGAAGTCAACGTCATCATCCACGACGACAATTCGGTCACCGTAATCGACAATGGCCGCGGCATTCCGGTCGGCATTCACGAGGAAGAAGGCGTCTCCGCGGCCCAGGTTGTCATGACCAAGCTGCACGCCGGCGGCAAGTTCGATTCCAACAGCTACAAAGTTTCCGGCGGACTCCATGGCGTGGGCGTGAGCTGCGTCAACGCGCTCTCTGAGCGCCTCGAGCTCGAAGTCTGGCGCGAGGGCTTCACCTGGACCCAGGAATACTCCTGCGGCGCTCCTAAGGCCCCGCTCATCAAAGCCGGCAAGGCCGGCCGCAAGACCGGTACCCGCATCACGTTCAAGCCCGACTCCTCCATCATGGAGGTCGCGGTCTTCAACTACGACACCCTCGCCACCCGCCTCCGCCAGCTCGCCTTCCTCAACAAGGGCCTCAAGATCTCCCTCGTCGACGAGCGCGTCGATCCCGAAAAGCGCTCCGACTTCGTCTTCAGCGGCGGCATCGCCGAGTTCATCACGCACCTCAATAAGGGCAAATCCGTCCTGCACGACAAGCCGCTCTACTTCGAGGGCGAGCGTCCCATGAACAACAACGTCGGGATACTCGGGATGGAAGTCGCGCTCCAGTACAACGACGGCTACTCCGAAACCATTCTCAGCTTCGCCAACAACATCCACACCGTCGACGGCGGCACGCACCTCCGCGGCTTCTACGCCGCCCTCACCCGCACCGTAAACGCCTTCGGTCAGCGCGAAGGCCTCTTCAAGGACGTCAAGGAGAACCTCACCGGCGACGATATCCGCGAGGGTCTCACCGCCGTCGTCAGCGTCAAAGTTCCGCAGCCCCAGTTCGAAGGCCAGACCAAGGGCAAACTCAACAGCGACATCTCCGGCCAGATGACGCAGTTCGTCAACGAGAAGCTGACCGAGTACTTCGACAAGAACGCCCGTGTCGGCCGCGCCATCGTCGGCAAGGCCATCGAAGCCTCCCGCGCGCGCGAAGCGGCCCGCAAAGCCCGCGACCTCACCCGCCGCAAGGGCGCCCTCGAGTCCGGCGGCATGCCCCACAAGCTCGCCGACTGTCAGGAACGCGATCCCGAGCGCTGCGAGATTTTCCTCGTCGAGGGTGAGTCGGCGGGCGGCACCGCCAAGCAGGGCCGCGACCGCCGCTTCCAGGCCATCCTCCCGCTCAAGGGCAAGATCCTCAACGTCGAGAAGGCCCGCTACGACAAGATGCTCGGACACGAGGAAATCCGCGCCTTGATCACGGCCCTCGGCACCGGCATCGGCAAAGACGATTTCGACGCCACCAAGATCCGCTACGGCAAAATCATCATCATGACGGACGCGGACGTCGACGGCTCGCACATCCGCACGCTCCTCCTCACGTTCTTCTTCCGCCACATGAACGAGCTGATCCTGCGCGAGCGGGTCTACATCGCGCAGCCGCCGCTCTACCGGATCAAGAAGGGCAAGTCCGAAAAGTACATCAAGGACGAGAAGGAATTCACCAAGGAGATCATGCGCCGGGCCACCGAGAATCTCAAAGTGGAGATCAACTCGCCCGGCAGCGGCGCGGAAGCCAAGTCCGTCCTCGAAGGCCAGGAGCTCCGCACCTTCCTCCTCAACCTCGATGAGTACGAGCAGATGTTCCACAAGGTCGAGCGCCGCATGCGCGACGCCCGCATCGTCGAGCTCCTCGCCAACGTCGAGTTCCGGATCGACCACAAGGCCGAGTTTCAGGAAGAAGCGAACCTCAAACCGGTCTTCGACGCCGTAGCCAAGCTCGGCTTCAAGCCTGAGATGCGCTTCGACGAAGAGCACTCCGCCTACGGAGTCGTCTTCCACGACTCGACCAACGCCGAGCGCGTCATCGGCCTCCAGCTCACGCTCCAGCCCGAGTACCGCCGCTACCGCGCCTTGGCGCGCTCGATCTCCCGTTTCAACGACCCGCCCTTCGTAGTCGTGAAGAACGAGCATCGCGATACCCAGACCAACTGGCGCGATCTCCTCGAGTACGTGAAGAACGAAGGCAAGAAGGACGCCTCCGTCCAGCGCTATAAGGGCCTCGGAGAAATGAACGCCGAGCAGCTCGCGGAAACCACGATGAACCCCGAAAAGCGCACTCTCCTCTCCGTGCGTCTGGAAGACCTGGTGGAAAGCGACCGTATGTTCACGACCCTCATGGGAGAAGACGTAGAGTCCCGCCGCAAATTCATCGAAGAAAACGCGCTGGACGTGAAAAACCTGGACGTCTAAAGACTCATTGGCCACGAATTCACACGAATAAACGCGAATGAATCATTCGTGTGAATTCGTGTTCATTCGTGGCCAATTGCCTTTCGCACATCCTCCAAAATCCTTTCCATCTCCCGCTCCGTAGTCCGATAGTTCAGCACGCATCCTCGCAGCGCGAACTTCCCCCGCACTTTCGCATTCGACAAGTAAGTCCGGCCCGCCCGCTGCACCGCGACTAACGCCCTCTCATTGATCGCATCCAGATCTTCCCCGACCTTGTACCGGAAGCAGAACACCGACAGCCCCACCGGCGCCAGCATTTCGAAATCCGACGACGCCCGCACTAACCTCTCGAAGTACCGCGCACACGCGAGATTCCGCTCGACCGCCTCTCCGACCGCCCGCGCCCCCACGAACTTCAGCAGGAGCCACACATCCAACGCCCGAAACGGCCGCGACAACTCCGGCCCATAGTCCCAATACGCAAACGCCTCGTCGTCGACCAGACCGATCGTCCGCGTATACTCCGCTCCGTGTGCGAACGCCGCGCGCGCCGAAGCCGGATCGCGATACAGGACGCACCCCGTCCCCATCGGCAGATACAGCCACTTATGCGGATCGAGCGCGACCGAGTCCGCCTCTTCGATCCCGTCGAACAACCCGACCGCCGACGGAGCCAGCGCCGCGAACGCTCCGTACGCCGCGTCCACGTGCAGCCACAACCCCTCCCTCTTCGCAAACGCGGCAATCTCCCGCAGAGGATCCACCGACCCGACCGCCGTCGTCCCCGCGCTTGCTACCACGCAGAACGGCAGCCGCCCCGCCGCCCGATCCTCCGCCACCATCCGCTCCAACTCCGCGAGATCCATCCGAAACGCCGCGTCCGTCTTCACCGCGCGCACGTTTCGCTCGCCCAGCCCGAGCATCCCCGCCGCTTTCTCCACCGAGTAGTGCGCCTCTTCCGAAACGTACACGCACATCGCCCGGCCCACCGCGCCCATCCCGTCCTTCACGACATTCACGCCGGCCTTCGCGCTCCGCGCCGCTGCCAGCCCCGCGAAATTCGCCATCGACCCGCCGCTTACATACAGCCCGATCCCTTCCTTCGGGTACCCGAGCATCTCCTTCATCCACTCGATCGTGACGCGCTCCATCTCCGCGCCCGCCGGAGCCGACCGCCACGCCGTCACATTCAAATTCAGCGCCGCCTGCCACATCGCGCCGATCGTGTTCACCGGAGTCCCCGGCGACGCCACATACCCGAAGAACCCCGGATGCGCGTTATGCCGGCTGTACCGCACCACCTTCTCATCGAGCTCATCCAGCAGTGAGTCGAACTCCGCTCCCTCCTGCGGCAGCGGCTCCTCCAACATTTTGCGCAGCGCCGCCGCCGTGGTCGGCTCGATAATCTTCCGCGCCGGCAGCCCGTCGTAGTACGCCGCCACCCGCTCCAGGACCGCCCGACCCATCGCGCGAATCTCGTCCCCCGTTAACGCCAGTCGATCTGCCATAAACTCCACTCCACCCACAACAACAGAACTCTCGCCGTGGGGCAGACTTCAGTCTGCGGCGGGCTTCAGCCCGCCCGGCCCCAGCAAGGAACGTCCAGAGTAACAACAAACTTTCTATCCACGTTTCCGCCCGCGCCGCAGTTCTATCTAGCAGAGAGGATGAGCGCCCTGACTTTCAGCGTGGCGGCCGACACCCCCGACGACTTCACCCGCACCATCGCGCGGGCCCGCCGCGGAGACCTCGACGCCTTCGAATCCTTGATCCGCCAGTACGAGCGCCTGGTGCTCGCCACCGCGCTCCGCCTCACCGGCAATCTCTCCGATGCGCAGGACGCCTCGCAAGATGTCTTCCTCAAGCTCTATCGCAATCTCCCCAAAGTCGAAGCCTCCGAGAATCTCTCCGCCTGGCTCTACCCTGTCACCGTCAACGTCTGTCACGACCATCGCCGGAAACGCCCCGCCGCCGCGCCCCTCGACGATGCGGCCGTCATCCCTTCCCACGCGCCCGACCCCCACCGCATCGCCGCCGGCGCCGAGCGCCGTCACGCGATCGCCCTCAGCCTACGGCTCCTCTCCGAAAAGGAGCGCGCCGCACTCGTCCTGCGTGACCTCGAAGGCCTTCCTACCGCCGAAGTGGCTCGCATCCTCGGCTCCACCGACGCCACCGTCCGCTCGCAAATCGCCAAGGCCCGCATCAAGATGAAGGACTTTATGGAACGCTACTTCCGGAGGCGGTCATGAACTGTGCCGAATGGGAAGAACGCATCGCCCTCGCCGCCGGCGGTGATCTTGACGACCCCGCCGTCGACCGGCACCTCGCCGACTGTCCTGCATGCCAGTTGCTCCTGAGCGGGCTCCGCCAGACGTTGTCCGATCTCCGTGACATTCCCGACGAGATCGCGCCCGCTCACTACGCCGCCCTCCGCGCGAGAGTCCTCGCCGAAGTGGAAAGACCGCGCCGCCGGGCTCTGTGGCTGCTCCCGATCCTCGCGGCCCCCGCACTCTTACTGCTCTGGCCGCTACCGAACGTCGAACCGCTGCCGGCAAGAGCGATCGCGGCCCCAGCCGCGCCGCTGCTCCGAAAGCCGGTGGCGGCCAAGCCGAAACCCGAACCCCTACTCGTGAAAATCGAAACCGACAATCCCGACGTAGTCATCTACTGGCTCGCCGAAACCACAGGAGATTCTCCCAAATGAAGACGCTATTGCTCATCGCCGCCCTCGCCTGCTCCGCTGCCGCCCAGCAGGAAGCTCGAAGCCAGACCATCGTCCCCCTCAAGTACCTCGACCCCTTCGCGGTCCAAAACCTGCTCCACGATTTCGGAGTCGACATCCGCGGCGACCGTCAGCTCAAGGTCGTAGCCCTCAACGGCCGTCCCGCTGCGATCGAGACCGCCATCGCCGCCCTCAAGCGGCTCGACGTCCCCGCCGCCGCGCAAAAGGACATCGACCTCACCGTCTTCTTCGTCGTCGGCCGCGACGACAACGAGCCCTCCGCCGGCCCGGTCCCCCAGGACATCCAATCCACCGTAGCCACCCTGAAGCAAACGTTCCCCTACAAAACCTACGAGCTCCTCGACGCCCTCTTTCTCCGCTCGAGAGCAGGCTCCGGCGCCACGGCAACCGGCCAGCTCTCCGGAGCCAAGCTCACCTCCTTCAGCGTGAGATCCGTGAACCTCGAAGGCGACAACATGATCCGCATCGACGGCCTACACGCCGGCATCAAAGCCTTCCACAACGGCAACCAATACGTCGACGTCAGCGCCATCTCCACCGACATCGTCGACACCAAAGAAGGTCAAAAACTAGTAGTAGGCCGAGCCAGCATGGAAGCCCGAAATCGAGCGCTCTTCCTGATCCTCATCGCGAAAACCAGCCAGTAAAAATAGGCCACGAATGAACACGAATGCACACGAATAAGGCAAATTGCTCTGTAATGCTTATTCGTGTTCATTCGTGTTCATTCGTGGCCCAAAGCCTTTTCTCCATTTGACACTCCCGCCTTTCCTATGCCACCGTATTCCCAGTAGCGCTTTTTCGGGGCGCCTCCTGTCCGCGGCAAGGGAGTTTTCTCCCACCCGATTTTTCGGCCCCACAATCGATCGCCTTTTTTTCCGGCCCAGCTTTCAGCGGACATGGGCACACACGGAAAGGAAGGTTTCATGTCACGACGCATCACCTCTCTCACCACTCTCGACAACCTCAAAAAAGAAGCCAAGCGCCGCCGCAACGCCAACCCCGCTGTCCCGCTGCGCGTCCATCAACACGATCTCGCCCGTGAGTACGGTTTCCCGTCCTGGGCCGAATTGAAGCTCGCCCTCGCTGCCCCGCTCCCGCCCACCGACCGCTTTCTCGAATTCGCTTGTCCCGACCATCACGTCCGCCGCACTACCGCTCACCGCATGGCCGAAGCTGCGGCCATCCGCCTCCTCGCACGCCATCCCGAGCTCGCAGGCGCCGACATCGACACCGCCGTCGTGTGCGGCGAGCTCGACCGCGTCACCAGCCTTCTCCGGGACGATCCCAACCTCGCCAACGCCCGCCGCGCTCCGCAGGACGCCCTCCGCTCCGGCCCCGGCGACGCGTACGACTTCCTCAACAAGACGCTTGCGCCCAAGGATTGGACGCCGCTCCTTTTCCTTTGCTTCGCCCGCCTCCCGCTTCCGCGCGCCAACGACAACGCCGTCGCCATCGCCCGCCTCCTCCTCGACCGCGGCGCCGACCCCAACGCTTTCTTCATGGCCGGGGACTCCCGCTATACCCCGCTCGTCGGCGCGATTGGTGAAGGCGAAGAGTATCGCCCTGCACATCCGCGCCGCGACGAGCTCGTCCGTCTCCTCCTCGACCGCGGCGCCGACCCCTACGACGTCCAGGTCGGCTACAACATCCACTTCCACGGCAACGTCCTCTGGTGGCTGAGGCTCGTTCACGAGTTCTCGGTCAAGGCCGGCCGCGCCGCCGACTGGAACGACCCGGCCTGGACCATGCTCGACATGGGAGGCTACGGCAACGGAGCCCGCTGGTATCTCGGTATCGCGATCGGCCGCAACGACGCCGCTCTTGCCGAGTGGTGCCTCGCGCACGGGGCGGACCCCAACGCCCCTCCGGAGCCGGCCAAGGGCTTCCAGAAGATCAGTCTCTATGAGAGCGCCGTGCGCGCGGGCCGCACCGGAATTGCCGAGCTCCTCCTCCGTTACGGTGCCCATCGCGTGGAGGTCGACCTCAATGAAGAGGACGCCTTCGTCGCCGCCGTCCTCCGCCTCGACCGCCATGCTGTCGAAGACGCCCTCGCGCAACACCCCGAATTCCGCGACTCATCCAAGGCCATGTTCGCCGCCGTCCGCGAAGATCGCCCCGATGCGATCGCGCTGTTACTCGACCTCGGCGTCTCCGTCAACGTCCGCGATGAGAAGGACCAACGCGCCCTCCACGTCGCGGCTTGGCACAACTCGCTGCGCGCCGCGGAAGTTCTGATCGCGCACGGCATCGAAATTGACATCTACGAAGAGAGGCACAACAGCACGGCGCTCGATTTTGCGCTGTATGCCAACCACACCGCGATGATCGAGCTGCTCGCGCCCCGCAGCCGCGATGTCTGGAGTCTCGTTACTCTCGGCAAGCTCGACCGTCTCCGCGAAGTCATCGCCGCCGACCCGCGCCTAGCCACCGTCACGTGGCAGACGACACCTCTCTTCTGGCTGCCGGACGACGAAGCCGTCGCCGTCGAAATGGTGAAGCTCTTCCTAGCCAACGGCGCCGACCCTGCCTTTCGCAGCCGCAAAGACGGAACCACTGCCGCCGACGTCGTGCGCGCGCGCGGCATGAACGAAGTCGCCGCGCTGCTCGATTCGCCAACGTCCGATCGCGCCGCATTCCTCCTCGCCACCCACGAGCAGCTCGCGCAAGACCTCCTCACCGTCTCCACGGTCGACGACGAAGAGGCCCTCGGTCGCCTCAGTCGGCACTTCGGCCGCACGCCGACGTTCCAGCAAGTGCGCACGCATCTCGCGAAGCGCTCCATCGCGACACTCGACGACGCGCGCAATTTGATCGCGCAGCAGTCGGGTCACGCGAGCTGGTCCACCTTGCTCGCTTCATTCGGCGCCGCGCCGCCTGCGCCTGCCTCCGACCCCTGGCGGAGTCTCGCCGAAGATTTCGTGCGCGCCTATGAAGGAGATGCCGAAGCCATCGCTCGCTTGAACGCCCACTATCAGCGCTCCTTCACCCACGACGATATCCGCGCCGAGATCTGGCGCCGCGTCTATGCCTTCCGCCAACGCTCCTCGAAGGTCCCCAAGAACTTCCTCAAGCTCGAAGAAGCCCAGCTCATCCTCGCGCAGGACGCCGGCTTCCAAAACTGGGACGCGCTGGTCACCAAGTCGCAACCCGCCGTCCCGCCTTTCGCCATCGACGAGCGCGCGAATCGCATCTCCCCACGCCGCCGACTAAGCGACAGCGAATGGGACGACCTCGTCCACGTCATCGAAGAGCGCCGCATCAGCGCCCTCGACGCGCAGGGCCTGATGAACGATCGTGCCATAGCGCGCGTTGCCGCGGTCGACACCATCACGACACTCGACCTCGGAGGCTCCCGCGAACTCACCGACGATGGCCTGCTCCAGCTCGCGCGCATGCCGCAGCTCGAGCGTCTCAACCTTAGCGAGTATCCCGGCGGGAAGCTCACCGACCGCGGTCTCGAGGTCCTCCGCCATCTCCTCAACCTCCGACACTTCGAGATGACCTGGCAGGCCGGCATCACGGACGCCGGCGTCGCCAACCTCCGCTTCTGCGATCGCCTCGAAAGCGTCGACCTCATGGGTTCGCCCACGGGCGACGGAGCCGTCGAGGCCCTCCAAGGCAAACCGAACCTGCGAAAGCTGAAGATCGGCCGCCTCCTCACCGACGCCGGACTCGCCTTCCTCCCGGATGTGCCGGAGCTGCTTTTGGACGGCCCCATCACCGATACAGGACTGGCCCACGTAGCGCGCCGCGCCTCGCTCCGCAACCTCGACCTCTTCTGGCACGTCGACCGCGTCACCGCCGCCGGCTTCGCACACCTCACGCGACTCCCGAACCTCGAAGTTTTGGGCTGCGACGGCCAGCTCAGCAACGACGAAGCCATGGTTCACATCGGAGCCATGCCGAGCCTCAAGAGACTCCGCTCCCAGGAGTCCGCCGCCACCGATGAAGGCTTCGTCGCGCTGGCTCGATCGCGCACGCTCGAAGGCTATTGGGGCCGGAACTCGGAAGGTTTCGGAGACCGCGCCTTCGCCGCCTTCTCGCAGATCCCCAGCCTCCAAAGTCTCGGCGTCTCGCTCGCGAAGGTAGCGGATCTTTCCCTCTTCCCGGCGTTCCCCAAGCTCCGCGAGCTCACGCCCATCGGCCTGAAAGACGAAGGCTTTCGCCACCTTGGCCAATGCCGCCAGCTCGAACGACTCACCTGCATGTACTGCCGCGAGTCCGGAGACGCCGCCACCGAATTCATCGCGAACTTGAAGCTGAAGTATTACTACGCCGGCCTGACCCAAATCACCGACCGCAGCCTGGAGATTCTCGGCAAAATGGAGTCGCTCGAGCAGATCGAGTTCTACGAGTGCCAACACATCACCAACGCCGGCCTCCCGCAACTCGCCAATCTTCCGAACCTACGCGAAGTGCATTTCGACGCTTGCCCCGGAGTCACACTGGAAGGCACGAAGGTCTTCCCGCCATCGGTCTCTGTCCACTACTCTACCTAGCGAATATTCCTTGACAGGAATATACGCGTCAGGGTATATCAGAAGAGTGGAATCCGTTTTCGAAGTCATTGCGGAGCCGAATCGGCGTGCGATCCTCAGCCTCCTCGTCTCGTCCCAACAATCCGTCGGAGACATCGAGCGCCAACTTCGCATGCCGCAGCCGACCGTGTCCAAACACCTTCGCGTGCTACGCGACGCCGGTTTCGTCGACGTCACGGTGGACGCGCAGCGTCGCCTCTACCGGCTGAAACCGGAGCCCCTCCAGGAGATCGACGACTGGTTGGCGCAATTCCGCCGCTTCTGGTCCGCCCACGTCGACGCGTTGGAGCGCCACCTCGACCGCATGGAGCAAGCACCACAGCAGAAAAACAAAGCAAGGAGAAAGAAATGAACGAGCAGTACATACCCGGACCCGCCGCCGGCGCCGACGTCCGAAAAGAGGGAGACCAATGGACCCTCATCCTCGTCCGCGAGCTGCGCCACGCCCCTGAGAAAGTCTGGCAGGCGCTCACCGACCCCGCGCAGTTGCAGGAGTGGGCGCCGTTCGTCACCGACAAAAGTCTAGGCGCCGTCGGAACCGTGAACCTCACCTGGGTCGGAGCCCCCGCGCCGATGGAAACGAAAGTGACCCGTGCCGACGCGCCCCATCTCCTCGAGTACGGCGACGCCCGCTGGGAGCTCCAACCCCACGGCGGCGGCACCCGCCTCACGCTCTGGCACAAAATCGATCGCCGCTACATCTCCATGGGCGCCGCCGGGTGGCACATCTCGTTCGACGTTCTGGACCATATGCTCGGTGGAACCCCTATCGGCCGCATCGCCGGCGCCGACGCCATGAAGTTCGAAGGCTGGCAGCGCCTGAACGCCGAATACGCCGAGCAATTCGGCGTGAAGGCCCCCGTGTGGCCCGCCAAGCAGTGAAAGGACGACTCCGATGGCATCGACCCTGCCGAAGCAGCCGGCCCTCTATTGGGTCGTCACCGGGCTCTTCTGTCTGCAGATGGGCTTCACCGCCTACGCGCAATTACGACTGCCCCAGGTGGGGCAGTCGTTCACTCACCTAGGCTTCCCGCCGTATTTCCGCGTTGAGCTCTCGTACGCCAAGCTCCTCGGTGTACTCCTGCTCCTCACGCCGGCGCCGCCGCGCCTCAAGGAGTGGGCCTACGCGGGATTCGCGATCAATCTCGTCTCGGCGCTCATCGCCCATCTCGCAGTCGGAGATGGCCCCGAGGCCTGGATCTTCGCCGCCGGTACGACCGTCCTCTGGGCTCTCTCCTACTTCTTTTGGCGCCGTTCCTAAAAAGGGGACAGACGCATTTATTTGCGTCTGTCGCCCGACCCGGTCCAGCTCTTGCTAACCTACCGGCCAAACTGAGAACTGAGTAATCGCCAATCCCAGATTCACCGCGAACAACGCGTGAAACCACAGGTGCACCAAATTCGGACGCGGATTCCGCCCCCGCGCCGGCAGCACCTGCCGCGTCCCCGCGTACATCTGTTCATATTGGGATTGAGTCTCTTCGGAGGCCCCGAAGAAATAAGGAACGTACCACATCGCAATCGCCGAAACCACGGTGATTGCGCAATAGAAAACCTCGTACCACGCCGCCCGGCCGAGCCAGGCGAAAGCCACCGCGATTCCAGGAAACAGGGCGTTGATCAAAGTGGCAATCGCCAGCTTCCGCCGCCCAACGACCGCCTGCACCTGGCGTCCATGATTCCACCCGGGCCAATCGACCCAGTCATGCGACACGACGACAACGAATTGAATGCTAATCAGGAACGCAAACAACAGCCGCATTCTCTGCGTCTCTGTGTCTCTGCGTCAAGACCCGAGCCCGGAGCTAGTCCTTGATCCGCTCGTCCCGCTCGACCTTACCGTCGCGGACCGAGATAATCCGATGCGCATGCAGAGCGATGTCGTGCTCGTGGGTGACGAGGACGATCGTGTTCCCCTGCTGGTGCAGCCGCTCGAACAAGCCCATGATTTCGTTGCCGGTCGCCGTGTCGAGGTTGCCCGTCGGCTCGTCCGCCAGCAGAATCGAAGGATTATTCACTAGCGCCCGCGCTACCGCGACACGCTGACGCTGACCGCCCGAGAGCTCGTTCGGCTTGTGATACATACGCCGTTCGAGATCCACCTGCTGCATCGCCCGCTTCGCCATCTCGATGCGCTTCTCCGCCGAGATTCCCGCATAGATCAGAGGCAGCTCCACATTGTGCAGCGACGTCGCGCGCGGCAACAGATTGAACGTCTGGAACACGAATCCGATCTCTTTATTCCGGATCCGCGCCAGCTCGTCGTCCGTCATCTCGCTGACCAGGTTTCCGTTGATGTAATACTGCCCCCTGGTCGGCGTATCCAGACACCCGATCAGGTTCATGAGGGTCGATTTCCCCGAACCGGAAGGACCCATGATGGCGACGTACTCGCCGCGCTTGATCTCGATATCCACGCCCGATACCGCGTGAATCTCCTGGTCGCCCATTACGTACGTCTTCCACAAGTCGTACGTCCGGATAACCACGCCTTGGCGCTTGAGCTCTTCGCCGCGCTGGATGAGTTCCTTCTCTGCAACCGCTGCCATGAGGTCTGTTCTCGTTTCTAAGTCTTCGTCTGCACAGGGGCCTTGTTGTCGACCTTTACCTGCGTGTCGTTCTTGATCGTGCGAATCACCTGGTACGTCCCCGTGATGATCTGGTCGCCGTCCTTCAACCCGCTGACGACCTCGATATCGGTGGCCCCCGTGATCCCGGTCTTCACTTCCCGGAATTGGGCCTTCTCCCCGTTGATCACGAATACGCCCGTAATCTCTTCCTTCTTCGCTTTCTCGGCCGCCGGATCGGTCTTCACCGCCGCGACAGCGGTGTTCCCACCCAGGGGCTTGTTCTCCAAATCGCCCCGCTGCCGGACCGTCAAGGCCTGAATCGGTATAGTAAGGACGTTCTGACGGGTGGCCGTGGTTATCTTCGAAGTGCAAGAAAGTCCCGGCCGGATCTCGTCCGGCGGGTTGTCCAGCGCCACCACCACCTTGAAGTCCTTTGCTTCCTGGCTCGAAATCGCGCTCTGCGACGCCGCCACGCCCGTCGACCGCAAGATCGCCGTGTTCCCGATCTCGCTCACGTGCCCTTTGAACGTCTTGTTCGGGATCGCGTCGATCGTGATGTCCACCACTTGGCCGAGGGCGACGTTGACGATATCCGTCTCGTCCACTTTCACCTCAGCCGTGATCAGCGACATGTCAGCGATCGTCATGATGATCGTTCCGCTCTGGTTCTGGAGGCCGGGCACCACCGTCTCCCCGACCCGCACGGGCAGGTTCGTCACCACCCCGTCGAGTGGCGCATAGGAGTTCCGCTTCTGCAGCAGGTCGTTGAACCGCACCAGATTCGCCTTGGACATCGCGACCCGGCGCTGCGCCGACGCCAATTGCGCCGCCATCTGCTCCCGCTGCGCGCGAGCCTGCGTCACCCGCGCTTCCGACGCCTTCACGGCCTGTATTTGCGCCTCATACGTGAACCGCTTCAGGTCGAAATCCTGCTTCGCCATGAGCTGCTCTTTGAACAGCGACTCGGCCCGGTCCATCTCCGATTTCATTCGCGCCAGATCGGCCTTGCTCTGTTCGATCGAGGCCTGCAGCGTCGAGATGTTCTCGTCAGCCGCCTTCAGCCCGGCTTCCGCCGCGGACGAATCCGCCTCAGTCGACTGGATCGTCGCCTTCTGCGCCTGGACATCCGCTTCCGGCTGCACGTCTTCGATCTTGGCCAGCAACTGACCCCGGTGCACCCGATCGCCTTCCTTGACCAGCAGCTCGGTGATGTTCCCGACCGCGTTCGCGCCGATGTTGATATAGTTCTTCGGCTTGATCTCGCCGGACGCCGTGACGACGCTCGCCAGATCCTGTTTCACGGCATGGCCCGTCTGCACGGTCACGACGCCGCGCTTGCTATAGACAGTGCTGGCGTACACGCCGGCCGCCAGGACCACGAGGGCCACGATAGTAATGAGGATTTTCCACTTGCGCTTCACGACAAATCTCCCCTTGCTTACGGTTCAAAGGAATAGACGCCAATAGGTTGACGGGAGTTCACTCTTATTTTACACCTGATGGTCCGGTGTTCCTGAGACCCCAAGTCTACTGACGCCCGCAAGGCAAAGGAATTAGCGTTTCTCTGTGTCTCTGCGTCTCTGCGTCAAATCCGCAGCCCCTACGCGAAGAAATTCCCCATCGCCCGGAACTTCCGGTACCGCTGCTCGACCAGCTCCGCCGCCGTCATCCCCGCCAAAGACGCCAGCCGCGTCCGCAGCTCCGTCCGGAGAAACTCCGCCGCCGCGTCCACATCCTCGTGTGCCCCACCCCCGGGCTCGCGGATGACCCCGTCGATTAGGCCGTAGCTCTGGAGATCCTCGGCGGTCAACCGCAGCGCCGCCGCCGCCTGCTCCGCTTTCCCGGAATCCCGATAGATGATCGCCGCGCAGCTCTCCGGAGAGATCACGCTATACACCGCGTTCTCCAGCATCAGCACGATGTTCCCGACCCCGAGCGCCAACGCTCCGCCGCTCCCGCCTTCGCCGATGCACACCACGATCACCGGCACGGTCAGCCGCGCCATCTCTCGCAGATTGCGCGCGATCGCCTCGGCCTGCCCGCGCTCTTCCGCGTCGATTCCCGGATACGCGCCCGGCGTATCGAGGAAGGTCACGATCGGACGCCCGAACTTCGCCGCCACCTGCATCGCGCGCAACGCCTTCCGGTAGCCCTCCGGCTTCGGCATCCCGAAGTTGCGGTACAGCTTCTGCTTCGTGTCCCGCCCCTTCTGTTCCGCCACGATCATCAGGGGACGGCCGTCGAATTGACCCATTCCAGCGACGATCGCAGGATCGTCCCCGTAGCTGCGGTCCCCATGAAGCTCCTCGAAGTCCGTCAGCAGCCGCTCGATGTAATCGAGTGAGTGCGGACGCTTGGGATGCCGCGCGAGCTGCACGCGTTGCCACGCCGGGTGCGCAGCCGGAGCCGCCGTCGTGTTTCCTGGATCGCTCACCCCGTCAGTGTACCAAGCGGCTCGCCCTCCCCCCTATGCCCCTCCCCGTCCCGCCGCGCACGCTCCCGGCGCCGGTCCGCCGCCACTTGTGTCGAGCCGCACCCGGCCTCCGTCCGATTCAGAACTTCGCGTCCCTTCGGCGCCTTGTCGTTTCGCCGGACCGGGCCGAAACTCTAAATAGGCGGGGGGCAGGCAAACGGACTCATACCGCGGCTTGATGGGATGCCCGCAATCAAGGAGGATCTGAAACAATGTGTGACTATTCGCTTATGGCAGTTCCGAACCGGCTGGCGCAGGAGGGGGAAGATCTCATCGCGCACCGGTTCCCAACCGGATCGCTCGGCTTGGCATCGCCGGGTGATCTGAAGCGGATCGCGGACGCGCCTTCGCCGGCGCGGCGTAGCTTCTGGTGCGCGCTGAAGGATTTCTTCAACCCGCCCAAAACCGAGCCCGTCCCCGCTGTCTGTATTCCACCCGGCGCCAGGCTCCGCCTCCAGGACATTCCGGCCCGGCTCCAGCATGAGTTCAACGTCGGCGTCGTCGAGGATGTCACGTTCACTCAGATCACCGCGGCCGTCAACAGCTACCGCGATGCCGTGCGCTTCAACAACGGACGCGAAGTGCGTCTCCAGGAATTGCGCGAAGGCCAGCGCGTCGTGGTGCTCGACCTCTCCGTCGCCGAGGAGCTCGATCTTGAGCGTCTCCGCGAAGAACGCGCCGAGTTCTCCTACCGCACGCGGTAAGCTCCGATTCGGCCCCGGCCCCGGGCATCCGGTGAGCTAAACTGGAACGTCCGGGGTCCGGCGCCTTGATCGATCTCCACTCGCACACCGACCAATCCGACGGCACTCTCTCGCCCGCCGCGCTGATCGCTCAGGCCCGCGCCTGCGGCGTCGAGGTCCTCGGCATCACCGATCACGACACGTTTGTCGGGTACGACCAAGCTCTTCCCCTCTCCGCCGCCGCCGGCGTCGATCTCCTCTGTGGGATCGAACTCTCCACGAAACTCGACGGGCACTCCGTCCACTTGCTCGGCTATTTTTTCCATCCCGAGAAATTGGCGGAGCTCCGGGACTGGGTGGTCGAGATGCAGGCGTCGCGCCGCGATCGCAATATTCGATTGGCCGAGCGTCTGCGCGAGCTGGGCATGGACATTACGATCGAGGAAGCGGAGGCTCGCGGACGCGGCATGACCGGCCGCCCCCATTTTGCCCAGCTCATGGTCGAGAAGGGCTACGCCTCGAACTTCCGCCAAGCCTTCGACGAGTATCTCGACGAGTCCGCGACGGGGTACGTCTTCCGCCGCGAGCCCCAACTTGCCGAGGCTGTCGAGCGCATTCGAAACGTCGGCGGTATTGCCTCTCTCGCGCATCCGGTCCGCGTGAAGGGAGACGTCCCTTCGCTGATCCCGGAGCTCTGCGCCGCGGGGCTCAACGCGATTGAGGCCTATCACTCCGATCACTCGCCCGCGGATGTCGCGACCTATTTGGAGTTGGCCGCTCGCTACAACCTCCTGGTCACCGGGGGATCGGATTTCCACGGCGATGTGAAGCCCGGCATCCGCCTCGGTGTAGGCGACGGAACCCTCCATGTCCCGCGTGAGATCTACGAGCGCCTCCGCACTGCTTTTATCTAGCTCCGGCCCTAAAGTTGCGCTAGGATGGCAGTGGCTTCCATGACAGAGATTGCGTTGCAATCCGGCGCGACACCCGATATCCCGGATAAGCTGTACTTCAAGATCGGCGAAGTCAGCGAACTCCTCGGTGTCGAGCCGTATGTGCTGCGCTATTGGGAATCCGAATTCCCCGGCCTATCCCCCAAAAAATCGGGCACCGGCCACCGCCTTTACCGCCGCAAAGACGTCGAGCTCCTCCTCCGGATTAAGCACCTCTTATATGAGAAGCGCTTCACCATCGAGGGTGCCCGGCAGTCGCTGCACTCCGAGGCGAAAGCTCCTAAGCCAAAGGCAGTCAAGCGGATACAGCCACAACTGTTCGCCGAGGACCCGTTACCCAACATCCGCCGGGAACTTGTCGACATCCTTCAACTACTGAAGTAGTTATTGCTCGCCGACGATGGCTGCGTAAATCCGGTCCAGGTCTTCCTGCGAGTAATAGTCGATCTCGATACGGCCGCCGCGCTTCGCCTTCTCGAAGATGCGGACCTTCGTCCCCAGCGCACGCTCCATCTCCGTGATCGCGGCTTTCACATTCGGGTCGACCTGGACTTCCTCGACGTGCTTGACCAGCTTCCCGCCGTCGACCATCTTCTGCGTGACCCGTTCGGTTTGCCGCACCGACCACGCCTGCTCGATCGCCTTCTCCGCGACTTCGCGCTGCAACTGCTGCGTCGGCAGACTCAGCAGGCAACGTGCGTGTCCCTGGGTCAGTTGCCGGTCCGCGATCATCTGCTGGAGGTCCGTCGGCAACTGGAGTAGTCGGAGAAAATTGATGACAGTACTCCGATCCTTCCCCGTCCGCTCGCCCACTTGCTCGGCCGTCAGGTTCAATTCCGAGCCGAGCCGGTCGAACGCCACCGCCGTCTCGATCGCGTTCAGATCCTCGCGCTGGATGTTCTCGATCAGCGTGATCTCGAGCAAGCGCTCGTCCGGAATGTCGCGGACGACAACGGGGACTCTGTCGAGTCCCGCCAGCTTCGCCGCGCGCCACCGGCGTTCGCCCGCGACCAACTGATATCGGTCGCCGACTTTCCGGACAACGATCGGTTGTACGATCCCATTTGCCCGAATGGACTGCGCCAGTTCCGAAAGCCGATCCGCTTCGAAAACCCGCCGCGGCTGCAAAGGGTTCGCGTCCAAAGCGTCGATCGGAATGAATAACGCCGCGTCGGCCGAAGCTGGAGTTTCCGGAGCCGCCGGAGCCGTCGGCGGCGCTTGCGTTCTCGTCGCCAGAAGGGCGTTCAGGCCTTTACCGAGCACTTTGCGCGGATTGTCGGTTTTGTTCATGATCGAGGATTTCTTTCGCCAATTGAATGTAGCTCTCCGCGCCTTTGGATCGCGGATCGTAAGAGAGAATCGGTTTGCCGAAGCTCGGCGCTTCCGCCAACCGAATACTTCTCGGAATGACCGTTTGGAAGACTTGGTTCGTGAAGAACTCTTTGAGATCGTTCGCGACTTGCCGCGTGAGGTTCGTCCGGTCGTCGAACATCGTCAAAAGGATACCTTCGATCTCGAGCGGATGCCCGTAACCAGAGCGGATCCTTTCGATCGTGTCCATCAGCTCCGAGATGCCTTCGAGCGCGAAGAACTCGCATTGGATTGGAACGACGACGGCATCGGCGCCAAGCAACGCGTTGAGCGTCAGAAGGTCCAAGGCCGGCGGGCAATCGATGATGATGAAGGGATATTCTTGGCGGATCGGTTTGAGCCGTTCGCGAAGGCGCAGTTCCCGGTTCTCGATCTCGACGAGTTCCAGGTTGGCGCCAATCAGGTTCTTGTCCGCGGGAATCAGGTCGAGGCCTTCGAAGTCGGTCTTAACGATGGTTGATTCGGGGGAAGCATCGCCGAGAAGAACGTGGTAAAGGCTTGGCCGGTCGGGAGATTTGGCAACGCCGACGCCGGTTGTCGCGTTGCCTTGCGGATCGGAATCGATCAGCAAGACTTTGAGGTCGTTAGCGGCTAACGCCGCGGACAGATTGATGGCGGTCGTAGTCTTCCCGACGCCGCCTTTCTGGTTGGCAACTGCAAGTACTCGGCTCAAGCCAAAATCCTAACACGATTTGTTTCACGTGAAACAAACGTGGAGTTCTGGTCAGTTTGTTTCACGTGAAACAATTTCGCCGATTCGCAAAAAGCGCTGTTTCCCGTTCGGAAGAGGAACGGTTTCCCACCGGAAAGGCCAAGACGATGGCGGTTCCTCGGCTCCGGAGAGAAGCGCGATCCTCGGCGCAAGCCGCGGAACGACGGCGGAAAGGTCTTGATACGAAACAGCGCGCGAGATCAACCAATCGAAGGATTGTTGAACGGTCTCGGCCCGAGCGGCTCGCACTTTGACGTTCGGGAGCGTCCGGGAAGCTTCGCGGAGGAAAACCGCCTTCCGTTGATGGGATTCGACCAAAGTCACGGAACAGTTCGGCCGGGCGACAGCGACGACGAAGCCCGGGAAGCCGGCTCCCGATCCAATATCGACAAACGAGCCCAATTCCGGCAAGCGCTCGGCGAGAAAGAGGGCTTCGCAATAATGACGCTCGACGGCTTCTTCGAGTCGGTCGACGGTCGTCAGGTTCAGGACCTTGTTCCACCGGCAGAGAAGGTCGTAATGGTCTTTCAAAGCCGCGACTTGGACGGAAGAGACGTCCGAGCAGCGGGCAAGTAGTTCAGGGAACACGGTTTACGCTCAAGTATACGTCGAGGATGGCGATGGCGGCGGGCGTAACGCCCGGAATACGTGCTGCCTGGCCAATGGTAGTGGGGCGAATGCGACCCAATTTATCCTGGACCTCGCGCGACAGACCGGGAATCCCCTGATACGCGAATTCCGCCGGGATCGGGCGGCGCTCGGAGTCGCGAAGCCGCTCGATCTGGCGCTCCTGCTGCCCGATGTAGCCGCTGTACTTGATCACGGTCTCGACAGTTTCGAAAACGCCGCGGACGGGATCTTCGCCGAGGACTTCGCGAATCCAGGGAGTGAGCTCGCGGATGCGGACTTCCGGCCGCTTCAGTAACTGGCCGTTCCGGTGCGTCGCGAGCGCGGCGAGCAGCCTCTCCTTCTGGGCGCGCTTCCGTTCGTAGAGTTCCCAGCGCGCGTCGGTGACCAGCCCGGCGCGCCGCCCCATCGGGGTTAGCCGCTCGTCGGCGTTGTCGATGCGGAGGTGCAGGCGGTATTCGGCGCGGGACGTGAACATGCGGTACGGCTCATCGGCACCCTTGGTGATGAGGTCGTCGATCAAGATGCCGGTGTAGCCTTCGGTGCGGCCGACGACCACCGGTTCGCGCCCAAGAACCTTGCAGGCGGCGTTCATCCCGGCGATCAGGCCCTGGCAGGCGGCTTCTTCGTAACCGGAAGTTCCGTTGATCTGGCCGGCGAGGAAGAGTCCAGGGATAGACTTGACCTCCAAGGTATGGTCCAGCTCGCGGGGGTCGATCGCATCATATTCTATGGCGTACCCGGGGCGGATCATCTCCGCGTTCTCAAGTCCGGGAATCGACGCGATCATGGCGGCCTGGACGTCGATCGGCATGCTGGTGGACATGCCGTTGACGTAGACTTCGTTCGTATCGAGGCCTTCGGGCTCGAGGAAGATCTGATGACGGGCCTTGTCGGGGAACTTGACGACCTTGTCCTCGATGGACGGGCAGTAGCGGGGGCCGACGCCTTCGATCTGACCGCTATATAAAGGTGAACGCGGGATCGCCTCACGGAGGACACGGAGAGTCTCCTCCGTCGTGTAGGCGATGTGGCACTCGATCTGGGGGCGGTCGATCTTCTCCGTCAGGAAGGAAAACGGGGTCGGTTCGGGGTCGCCCGGCTGGGGTTCGAACTTGGACCAGTCAATGGTGCGGCCGTCGAGGCGCGGGGGCGTGCCGGTTTTGAGGCGGGTCCACTGGAGTCCGACGGAGCGGAGCTGGTCGCCGAGGAGCTCGGAGTTGGCTTCGCCGTTGCGGCCGCAGCCGTAGCGGCTTTCGCCGACATGGGCGAGTCCGTTGAGGAAGGTCCCGGTGGTGACGATCACGACGGGGGCCGTGATGGAGCGACCGTCGCGCAGGAGGACGCCGGTGGCGCGGTTGCCTTCGAGCTTCAGGGCGGCGACCTCGGCCTGTTTGATGCGGAGGTTGGGCTCGCGCTCGAGGACCTCGCGCATGCGGACGCGGTACTGCTTCTTGTCCATCTGGGCGCGCGGCGACCAGACGGCGGGACCGCGGCTAGTGTTGAGGAGGCGGAACTGAATGCCGACGGAATCGGCGACCTCGCCCATGACTCCGCCGAGCGCGTCGACCTCGCGGACCAAGTGACCCTTGGCGATGCCGCCAATCGCCGGGTTGCACGACATCTGCGCGATGAGGTCGGAGTTCATCGTGACGAGGGCGGTGCGCAGCCCCATGCGCGCGCAGGCGCGGGCGGCTTCGCACCCGGCATGTCCGGCGCCGATGACGACGGCGTCGTAGGTGTCGTGCATTCGATACTATTGTAGCGATCACATGCAAATCCTCATCGTGGGAAGCGGAGGGCGCGAGCACGCGCTGGCATGGAAACTGGCGCAGTCGCCGGGAGTGGAGCTGATTGCGGCGCCGGGAAATCCGGGGATGGCGCAGTTGGCGAAGTGCGTGCCGATGGCGGCGATCGAAGAGCTGCGTCCGGACCTCACGGTGGTGGGACCGGAAGTGCCGTTGGTGGACGGGATCGTCGACCGGTTTCGCGCGCGCGGCTTGAAGATCGTGGGACCGGCGCAGGATGCGGCGCGCCTGGAGGGCAGTAAGGCATTCGCAAAGTCCTTTTTCGTGCAGAGCGGAATTCCGACGGCGGAGTTCGTGACCGTCGAGGATGGGGAGTCGGCGCGGCGCGCGCTCGACCGGTTCGGATATCCGGTGGTGTTGAAGGCCGACGGCCTGGCGGCGGGCAAGGGCGTGGTGATCGCGCACGATCGGGCGGAGGCGGAGTCGGCGCTCTCGACGTTGACGGGACGGTTGGTCATCGAGGAATTTCTGCGCGGGGAAGAAGTCAGCTTCATCGCGCTGTGCGACGGTCGGGACGCGGTCGCGCTGGCGGCGACGCAGGATCATAAAGCGGTGTTCGACGGCGATCAGGGTCCGAACACGGGCGGGATGGGCGCGTACTGCGATTCGAAGATTCTCAGCGACGCACACGCGCGCCAGGTGATGGAACGCGTCATTCTGCCGACCGTGGAGCGGACGAAGTTCACCGGGTTCCTGTACGCGGGCCTGATGATGACTGCCGACGGACCGAAGGTGCTGGAGTTCAATGTGCGGCTCGGAGATCCGGAGACGCAGCCCTTGATGCATCGGATGGAGTGCGATTTCGTGCCGGCGTTGGTGGCGGCGGCGGAGGGCCGATTGGCGGGGACCCGGCTGACATGGAAGACAGGGCCGAGCGTGTGCGTCGTGATGGCGTCGGGCGGATACCCGGGAGCATTCGAGACAGGCAAGGCGATACGCGGAATCGCAGAGGCGGAAGCGACGGGCGCGACGGTGTTTCAGGCGGGAACGCGCATGGGCGCGAACGGCTTGGAGACGGCCGGCGGACGCGTGCTGGGAGTGACGGCGGGCGGAGCGGATTTGGCGGCGGCGATTGACTCCGCCTATCGGGGCGTGAAAGAGATAGAGTTTGAGGGGATGCATTTCCGGCGGGACATCGGGAACCGCCGGGGAGGTGTGAGATGAGACGTCGAGATCTGTTCCGGACGGGAGCGGGGTTGGCGGCGATGCAGGCGGTCGGCTCCGCTGCTCCTGCTCCTCTTGAAATTGGGGACAACCTGTACCGGTCGATCGGGGTGCGTCCGATCATCAATGCGCGGGGGACGTTCACGATCATCACCGGGTCGCAGACGCTGCCCGAAGTGAAGCGGGCGATGGACATCGCATCGCGGTCCTTCGTCAACATGGACGAATTGATGGACGCGGTCGGAAAGCGCCTGGCCGAACTCAGCGGCGCGGAGTGGGGGATCGTGACCGCGGGCTGTGCGGCGGGCCTCACGCACTGCACGGCGGCGGCGATCGCGGGCGGGAATCCGGAGCGCATGCAGCGCATGCCGACGCTCTCGGGGTTGAAGAGCGAGGTCATCGTCCCGGAGTACTCGCACAACGTGTACGACCACGCCATCCGAATGCTCGGCGTGAAGTTGGTCGTCGTGAAAAACAAGGTTGACCTGGCGAACGCGTTCAACGAGCGGACCGCGATGGCGTACATTCTCGCGGGACCGAACGACGACGGACCGCTCGGAACCCGCGTGGTGTCGGAATTGACGAAACGGCACGGGATTCCGCTGGTGGTCGATGCAGCCGCCGAGGTCCTGATGCTGAAGCCGAACGTGCATCTAGAGCGAGGCGCGACAGTTGTCGCATATAGCGGCGGGAAGTGCATTCGCGGACCACAGGCGGCGGGATTGTTGTTCGGCGAGAAGAAGTTTTTGCAAGGCGCGTGGATCAACAGCGCGCCGCATCATGCGTTCGGACGGTCGCTGAAGGTCGGCAAGGAAGAGATCATGGGCATGCTGGCCGCGGTGGAGATGTGGGCGAAGCGCGACCACAAGGCCGAGTGGGCGATGTGGGAATCGTGGCTGAACGAGATCGCGATATCGGTGAAGCGCGTGCCGGGTGTGACGACGGAGGTGCGGCAACCATCGGCGGATCTTTCGAATCGCACGCCGGAGCTGGTGGTGCAGTGGGACGCGGCGAAGGTCGGGGTGACGGGGCAGGATTTGTTCCGGCATCTGCTGGAGACGGAGCCGCGGATCAACCTGGCGCGGTCGGCCGCGAACTCCGTCGCCGTCGTGCCGTACCAGATGCAGGCGGGGGATCAGAAGGTGGTCGCGGACAGGCTGTACGCGGCATTGTCGAAGCCTCCGAAATTCGAAGCGGCCCCGGCGGCGAGCGCTCCGGCGGTGCAGGTCGCGGGCGTGTGGGAGGCGACGATCGAGTTCGTGTACGGGTCGGCGAAGCACCGGCTGGTATTCGAGCAGGACGGTGCGCGGTTGACGGGCGCGCACGAAGGCGAGTTCGCGTCGGGCGACTTGTCGGGGACGGTGTCGGGAACGCGGGTGAAGTTTCAGAGCTCGCTGCCGACGGACGGACAGCGCGTGTCGTTCACGTTCGACGGCGCGGCGGAAGGCGGCAAGATGTCGGGGACGGTGGCGCTCGGCGAGTACGGCGAGGCGCGTTGGTCGGCGGAGCGGCATAGCTATCGCGGAAGGAGAGGCTGATGGAAAATCGACGGAAGTTTTTGAGAGGCGGCGCGGTGGCGGCCGCCGTGGCAGCGCCGTTGGCGGCGCAGGATAAACCGGCGAAGAAGGTCCTGAAGAAAGGGAGCGCGCTGTTCAACAGCACGATCCAGTTCGGGAATTTGATTTTCATCGCCGGCGTCGGGGCGCACTTCGAGGGCGATATCAAGGCGCATACGAAGAAGGTGCTCGACGACATTCAGAAGCAGCTCGAGGACGCGGGGTCGTCCATGGAGAAGTGCCTGAAGTGCAATGTGTACCTGGCGGATCTGAAAGATTACGACGGGATGAATGAAGTGTTCAAGGGAAGGTTCGGGGCGGAGCCTCCGGTGCGGACAACCATTGCCGCGGCGGGCGTGCCGGGGAAATCGTTGGTCGAAATCGACGTGATCGCGTACGTGTAAAAAGCTTTTGGGCCACGGATGGACACGGATGAACACGGATAAGCGAGTTCTCATTCTGCTATTTTCAGATATTGAGACCTCTCATTCTTAGTGTTGCGATCGGCGTTATCGCGGCCAGTCTCGCCGGCGGGCAGACGACCTTTGGCAGGAACTTGATTTCGAATCCGGGGGCCGAGGATGGCGACGTCTCTCTGCCGCAGTATACGGGGCCCGTCCCGGCGATCCCGGGGTGGACCCGGGCGGGGAAGACGGACGTCGTGCCGTACGGCCGGTTCATGGATCTGAGCCACCCGGCTCCGATGAACCACCGCAACAACTATTTTGTTGGCGGATGGAGCAACGCGAGCTCTACGCTCTCGCAGGAGATCGACCTTTCCGCCGGCGCGGCTACGATCGATGGCGGCGGCGTGACGTTCGAGGCCTCGGCATATCTCGGCGACGACTTCGCGAAGCCGGATTCCGCGGCGATGACGGTCAGCTTCTACGATGCCGGCGGGCGTGGGCTGAGGACGGTTACGCTCGGTCCGATCGCGGTCGATGGTTTGATGTTTCAGCGGAGGATCGGCGCGGTTCCGAAGCTGGCTCGGAAGGTCTTGGTCGCGGTGGAGTTCACTCGGTTGGCCGGGGCCGATAACGATGGGGCTGCCGACGATCTTTCGCTAGTGCTGAAGGCGCCCGCGATGGCGGAGTCCGTGCTGAACCGCAACCTGCTGGTGAATCCCGGTGCGGAAGCAGGACCGGCGGCGGCGAGCGGCCACGAGATCGCGACCGACATTCCGGGGTGGACGCGGACCACGCCGTTCAACGTCGAGCGATACGATCCCACGAGGACCGGACCTCCGAATCATGGGGCCGCGTTGTTCAGCGCAGGCAGGGACAGCGATGTGTCGAGTGGTGTGCAGGACGTCGACGTGTCCGCCGCCGCGGGGCAGATCGACAGCGGCAGTGTTCGGTATGCTGCGTCGGCGTGGCTCGGCGGCGCGGGTGGGTCGACCGAGATGACGGTGGAATTCCGGGATGGAAACGATGGGCGTCTCGGCGCGGTTTCGCTTGCGCCGGCGGCGGCCGCGGGGGTCGTGCCGGCGGGGACGAGACAGATCCGGGTTGCCGTGACGATGACGCGCGCGAATGCGGCGAGCCCGAATGACGGCTGTGCGGACGAGCTCTCGCTGGTGCTGAGCGGGAGCCCGCCGTCGACGGCGCCGACGATTTCGAGCGTGCGCAGCGCGCAGGGGTTCGGCGGGTTCGCGGGCGTCGCTCCCGGAACGTGGATTGAAATCGCGGGGCATGGGCTGGCGCCGGCGACGCGGGAATGGTCGAGCGCGGATTTCAATGGCACGCTGGCTCCGCAAGCGCTCGACGGTGTGCGGGCGACGATCGGGGGGCAGAGCGCCGTTCTCAGTTACATCAGTCCGGGTCAGGTGAACGCTCTCGTGCCGGGAGGCGTTGCGCCGGGCAGCGCGTCAGTGGTGGTGAACAACGGCGTGTCGAACATCGGGCCGTATGTCGTAAACGTCGGGGCGACGATGCCGGGATTGCTGGCGCCCGATTCGTTTCGGGTGAACGGGCAGCAGCACGTCGTGGCGATGTTCCCGGATTGGCGGACGTATGTGCTGCCGGGGAATGCTGCATTGGGTGTTCCGTCGCGGCCTGCAAAGCCTGGGGATGAGATCATTCTGCTCGGTATCGGGTTTGGGGGCGTGAGTCCGAGTGTGGCGGCGGGGGTCGTGGCCGGTCAGGCGAATCGATTGACGGCGCCGCTCGAGATTCGGATCGGCGGTGTGCCCGCGGACGTCCGATACGCGGGACTGGCGCCCGGGTATGTCGGACTGTATCAGTTCAACGTAGTCGTGCCGGCCGTGGCGGACAACAATGCGGCAACGGTGACGTTCGAACTGGGTGGTACGGCGGGGTCGCAAGCGTTGGTGCTGGCGGTGGGGCGGTGAACCCTTTAGGACAGCGGGCTCAGGACGATCCGGCCGTAGGCGATGAACGCCATGAGGATGCCGAGGACGGCGCTCATGACGATGGTCATGGTCTCGCCGTATTTGGCGTGGACCCAGATGAAGACGAGGCTCTCGAGTGCCAGGACGGTGGCGGCGACTCCGGTGAGCTCGGGCTGCCAGTGAACGGCGGCCGGGACGATCAGCCCGACTACGCAGAGAAGTTCGAGGATGCCGAGCGCGGTCCAGGCTTTGCGCGGTAAGGCGCCGAAGGATGGGACGTCCTGGCTGATCTTGTCGAACATGACGACCTTCATCACGCCTGAGGCGGCGTACATGAGCGCGCCTAGGATTTGCAGGACCCACAGCAGAGTGTTCATTGGTTACCGATCTGTCCCTTCGCGGCCTCTGCCCGAGAGCGCAGCGCCTCGTAGAGCTGGCCGGGGCCGAGGAGAATATCGCGCAGTCCGTTGCGCACCCGTTCCGATTCGAGCGCCTGCCTGCTCATCGTAGTGTGCGCCGAGAGCGCGTCCATGATGGCATTGAGTAGTTCGCTGGAAAGATCGGGATCAAAGACTCCGCCGTGAGGCGCGCCGACGGACGCGACTCTTCTGGATTATCCCGGCCAGGGCGCGCAAGGCTTCGTTGGCTTCTCCGGAATTTGAAAAGACTGCGGCAACATCCGGGTCCAGAACGACGACGGTGCTGCCCGCAGCGTACCGGGATGCGAACTTGTTGGGCGAACTCCGCTTGAAGTCATACTCCGGAAGAATCTCGTCGGCAGGCACGGCGCTAGTGTGCGTTCTCTTCATAGTCTTTTCGCTCGGTGCGGGTGGCATGGCGGGCGCTGATGATTCTAACGGCTTCGGCGCGCTCGGTATACATGACCGCCAGCAAACGCTGCTCCTTAGAAATGCCCAACAACACCGACCGCTCCTCTCCGCCTGAATGGCGCGGATCAGCGAGAATTCGACCGAGCGGATCGCCGAAGACGGTCGCCGCCTCTTCGAACGATACCTTGTGCTTGGCGAGATTTGCCACGGCCTTCCGCGGATCCCACTCGAAGTCTAGCGCCAATCCTCATTATACGTGCGCCTCGAAGAGCAGGGCCCGGTACGGTGGGCGACGGGGCGTGTGCGCGGGGGTTAAAGCCTAATTCTGGGTCATCCGGTTTCGGCACGACTGATGAAGTCGTGCCCTGATACAAGTCGTAGGTGATACGGGCGTCGTGGGTGATACGGGACGATTAGCGCGGGGGGACGAACTTTAGGGCAGTGTGGGTTTCGGAGAAGCGCGCGACTTTGATGTCTTTCAGGCCGGCGTTGCGGCCGGCTTGGATGACTTCTACTTCGCGGATCGTTTTCAGGCCTTTGGGGAAGACGATCCAGAGGGCGGATTTCGGTTTGGGGAGGCTGGTGAGGTTTGCTGCGGTTTCGGCGGCGTAGATCGTGAGGTCCGCTTCCTTCGTGAGTTTGGCCCCCGCTTCTTTCAGTTCGGATTTGAACTCCGCTTCGAACTTGCCGATTAGGTTGACCGTCACTCCGGGTTTAATTCCTAGCTTGTCGATTCGGGTGGGCGGGTGGAGGATTTTGTCGGCCCACTTCTCGGCGGCTTTGCCTAGTTCGAAATCGGCCTGGCCTTCCGCATAGGTGAGATGGAGGATGCCGTCGGTCGCTTTGACGGAGGTGAGATCCGCGAACAGGATTTTGAGACGTTCCTCTCCGCGGAAGAGGACGTAGTCGGTTTCGAGGTGCGCCTTGCCGGTCAGCGCGCGGCGTCCTATGCGGAGTTTGCAGTCTAATTCTTGTCCCATACGACCTCCTGGTGGAATTTGGCTCCGAGGTCTTTCAGATAGGTCTCGATGCTGGCGTGGTGGCCGAAGAGGTAGCGGGCCATGAAGCGGAAGATCACGTTGTACACCTCTCCGTCTTCGGTGATCTGCAGGTCGGCGGCGCCTTTTTCGGCGGGGGCGATGTCGAAGGTCCACGTGCCTCCGAAGGGGAGATTCGGAGTGGCGATGCGCGTCTGGAGTCGACGGGCGGGTTGGGCGTCGATCAATTCGTATGTGATCTTTTGACGGTGCGTGTCCTCCTCCCACCAGCGCTTGCGGCCGTTTTCATCGGGGAGAAGGCCGAAGGATTTGACTCCGGTGCGCCAGTCGGGTGGACCGGCGAGGACGGCGTAGAGGGCGTCGGGGGCTACATTGAATCGAGCGCGGCGAGTGGCGCGGTGTTTGACGGGGAGCATGGCGCCGATGACGGCGACGATCACGATGAGGAGGACGGCTCCGGCGGCGATCCAGAGGGCGATTTTCATTTTCAGGCTCCTTTCAGAATGCGGTGTAGGTCGCCGGAGCGGACGAGGTCGACCGCGGCTTCGGCGAGGAGTTGGAGTCCGTGGAGCGCCTCGGCGCGTTTGCGCGGCTCGAGGCGGGCGAGCATGGCGGCGACGAGGTCGGGCTCGAGGACCTTCTGCTGGCGTTTGATGCGCAGGCCGGCGGGGGTGAGTCGAAGGTCGACGCGGCGTGCGTCCTGTTGGCTGCGAGCGCGGGTGACGTAACCGCCGCGCTCGAGACGGTCGATGGCGAGGGACATGGTGGAGGCGGTGACTCCCATGTGGCGGGCGAGATTGAAGAGCGCGGTGGGTTCGACGTCGTCGAGATGGTCGAGGATGGAGGCCTGATGGGCGGAGAGGACGGATTGCGATTGGTCGTCGCGAATGTGGCGGCGGTGAGTGGCGAAGTAGATTTTGGGGTACGCGTCGAGGACGGTTTCGACGTCGGGGGACATGGGTCGAGTTTAGGGGCATTTAATTTGATTTGTCAAACCAATTAATTGGGACGGCAATACTTAAGCTTTCACTTGACAATAACAACAGTCTGGAAAATACTTAAGCATGAACTTAACTAAATCAGAACCGACGGTTCTGCACAACACGTTCGTGCTGGAACGGCACTATTCGGCTACGGTGGACCGGGTATTCGCCGCTCTTTCGGACCCGGCGAAGAAGCGCCGCTGGTTCGGCGGCGGGCACAACGTGGAGACATTCGAGATGGATTTCCGGGTGGGCGGCTCGGAGCGGAGCATGTCGCGTATGGGCGACCACACGCCGTTTCCGGGAGCGGCTCTCACCGCCGAGGGGGTGTACCTCGACATCGTCGCCGGAAAGCGCATCGTACTGGGGTGCAATATGGCGATGAACGGGCGCGTGTTCTCGGCGGCTCTCGCGACGTTCGAATTGATTGCGTCGGGGGACGGGACGGACTTGGTGTTTACGCATCAAGCGGCCTTCTTCGAAGGCGCGGACGGGCCGGAGATGCGGAAGAACGGCTGGCAGAAGCTCCTGTCGAGTCTGGAAGCCGAGCTGGCGCAGGGATGACCGAGCTCGACCGCATCTTCCGGGCGCTCGGCGATCCGACGCGGCGTGCGATTCTGGAAAAAGTGAGCGAGGCTCCGGCCTCGATCACGCGGCTGGCAGAGCCTTTCGGGATCAGTGTCGCCGCCGTCGTGCAGCACGTGCAGATTCTCGAGGAGAGCGGGTTGGTGCGAACGGAGAAAGTGGGCCGGGTCCGCACCTGCCGGATCGACCCGCAGGGCCTCGATCTCGTCCAAAAGTGGATCGCGAACCAGCGCAGCACATGGGAGCGCCGGCTCGACACGCTGGGCGAGCTGCTGGCAGAGGAATAAACCGGGCCGTTGTCGATTTCGGGTATTCTCAACCGACTAGCAAGTGAAGGAGAAGGCAATGACTGGACTGAAATACGCTTTGCGATCGCTGTGGGGAGTGAAGGGGCTCTCGATAACGGTCGTCCTGACCTTGGCTTTGGGGATCGGGGCGAATGCCGCGATCTTTACTTTGGTGCGGGGCGTATTGCTGCGGCCGCTGGTCAACCGGGGCGAGGACCGGCTGATCTACATCCGGCACAGCGCTCCGGGGTTGGGGGTCGAGAATTCTGTGTTCTCGGTGCCGGAGGAGACGGACCTGCGGGCGCGGGTGAAGTCCTTGAGCGAGATCGCGGACTTTTCGACGATCGGGTTCACAATGCACGGACTGGGCGAGCCTCGGGAAGTGCGCGCCGGCGTGGTCGGCGGGAACTACTTCGAGGTGATGGGACTGCGGCCGGTGCTGGGGCGGCTGCTCGATTCGCGGGACGACGGGGCGTCGGCGGACGGCGCGGTCGTGTTGACGTACCGCTTCTGGACCAACGCGCTGCACAGCGATCCGGGAGTGATCGGGAAGGTGGTGCGGCTGGGATCGTTCGGAGCGAAGTCAGCGACCGTAGTCGGGGTGTTGGAGCCGTCGGTGCCTTACCCGTCGGACACGGAGATCATCGCGAATATCGTGACGAGCCCGCATCACTTGTCGGCAACGATGGTGACGGGGCGCGTGCATCGCATGACGGAACTGTTCGGGCGGCTGGCTCCGGGGGCGACGCTGGAACAGGCGCGGGCGGAACTGCTCACGGCGCACGGCGCGATGGTGAAGGAGCATCCGGAAGCGTATCCGGTGAAGGACAACTTCCGAATCGACGCCAAGATGCTGCGGGACGAGATCACGGCGAAGGCGAGTACGGTGCTGTGGATCCTGCTTGCGGCATCGATCCTCGTGTTTGTGATCGCGTGCTCGAACGTAGCGAATCTGATCTTAGCGCGCACCATTCGGAGAGAGGGCGAGTTCTCGATTCGCGCGGCGTTGGGGGCGAGCTCGGGCTCGCTGCGGCTGGTGTTGCTGACGGAGAGCGTGCTGTTGTGCGGAGAGGGCGCGGCGTTGGGCGTGATCAGCGCGCGTCCGATGGTGGCGGTGCTGGCGCGGTACGCGTCGCGATTCTCGGTGCGGGCGCTGGATTTGACGGTGGACTCGAGCCTCTTGTGGGTCGGCGCGGGACTGGCGCTGCTGGCGGCGGTGGTGCTGGCGTTCGTGCCGCGACTGCCGTCGGGCGATCCGTCGAAGGGGATGAGTCTGTCGACGGGGACCGTCCGGGTGACGGGCGGAGCGGCTCGACGGCTCCGCGCGTTCGCGGTGACGCAGATCGCGCTTTCGTTCGTGCTGCTGGCGGGCGCGGCGATGCTGGTGAAGACGCTGGTCTCGATGCAGGCGATCGACACCGGGATCGACACGCGGCGGGTGTTGTCGTTGAACGTGCCGGTGATCACGTACGGCAAGTCGGATGAGCAGGTAGTGGATTTCTATCGGGAAGCGATGCGGCGGGTGCGGCAGATTCCGGGGGTGGACGGGGCGGCGTTGGGGATCTTGACGCCGTGGCGGGAAGGCGGATCGCTCGGGCCGGGGCTGCAGTTCGCGGCGGAGGGGTATGCGAAGGCGTCCAAGGAAGACGATCCGCACGGACAGTTCCGGATCATCTCGCCGGGATTCTTCGCGGCGCTGGGAGTGCCGTTGACGGCGGGCCGCGACTTCGATGAAAGAGATCGGAAGGACAGCGAGCCGGTGGCAATCATCAGCGAGACGGTGGCGCGGCAGATGTTCCCGTCACGCGAGGTGATCAATCGGCACATCACGTGGACGGACCCGGTGTTGCAGTTCGTCGGCATCAAGCCGGTCCCGATGCGGATTGTCGGGGTGGCGAAAGACATCGACGACGCGCATATGGTGCCGGGTCCGACGATGACGGTGTATACGCCGTTCGGACAGGGTCCGCTATTCGGCGGGCGACTGTTCGTCCACGTGCGGACCGACCCGTACGCGCTGATCACGCCGATCACGAAGGCGATTCGGGAGCTGTCGGTCGACCAGCCGGTGGAACGCGCGTCGACCTTGGAGGATGTGCGGGCGGAGGTGCTGACGCCGGACCGTTTGAATGCGATCGTGTTCGGCGGCTTCGCGCTGGTGGCGCTGACGATCGCGGTGGTGGGAGTGGCGGGCGTGCTGGCGTTCTCGGTGAGCGCGCGGACGCGGGAGTTCGGGATCCGGCTGGCGATCGGGTCGACGCCGGGACATCTGTTGGCGAAGGTAATCCGGGAGGGCGCGGTGATTACGGCGCTGGGGATCGGCGCAGGCGCGGCGTTTGGATTCGCGGTGCAGCGGCTGGCGGGGACGTATTTGGGTGAAGCGGAACTGCCGGGAGTTTGGGTGATCGCGGGCGCGGCGGGGGTGTTGTTGGGCGCGGCGGTGGTGGCGTCGGCATGGCCGGCGATTCGAGCGGCTCGGGTGGATGTGATTCAGGCTTTGCGGGCGGACTGAGAAGCTTGACGCAGAGACGCTGAGACGCAGAGGAAAACGCAGAGAAGGCTTAGGTAGGGTGAGCGGGTTTGACTGCGGGGAGATTAGGCGTCCTCTGCGTCTCTGCGTCAAGATCGGATCAATTGCCGTAGTGAGCGCCGGGGTAGAGGAGTTTTAGGGAGAGGGAGAAGAGGGGGTCGAAGATCGGGTCGAAGAGGCGCCAAGCGACTAAGATGCCGATCATGCTGAAGGCTCGGATGTGGTGGCCCCAGGCTTGGAAGCGGGCGGCGGCGTCCTCGGAGAGAAAAAGGCCGACCGCTCCGAAACCGTCGAGGGGCGGTACGGGGAGGAGATTGAAGACTCCGAGGAGCAGGTTCAGCGAGAACATGATGCTGAGGACGGTCGCGGCTCCGTGTGCGACTCCGGGGTTGAGGGCCGCGACGATGTGAGAGAAGCCGGCGGACTCGGGGGGTTCGAAGGCTCCGAAGAAGATGCCGGCGTGGATCAGGATGGCGGCGAGCAGGACGAGGATGAAGTTGGCGGCGGGTCCGGCGAGAGACATCCAGGCGGCGCGTTTGGGGTGGCGCTCGGCCCAGAGCGGGTCGTAGGGCGCGCTGGCCCAGCCCATCATCCAACCTCCGACGACGTACGAGAGGATCGGGAAGACGACCATACCGAACGGCTCGCGGCGGATGTGGGGGACGGGGTCGAGCGAGACTTGGCCGCCGTGGAAGGCGGTGAGGTCTCCACCGAGTTTGGCGGCGAGGGCATGGGCGGCCTCATGGCACGTCGTGGAGAAGAGCAGGACGACGTACCAGGCGAAGCCCGTGACGAGAAAGTCGGGGGTCATCGAATGCCTCAGTGTAAGGGGGTTCGGGGCTGGGCACAAGTTAGCGAGTGGGGCTACAATGCTGGCGTGCCGCTGAGTCCGATGTACCCGCCGCGGGAAGAGCGGGAGGAGACTCTTGCCCCGGTGAACGAGTTCGCGCAGGCCATGTGGTTCGGCGCCGTGTGGATGGTGTGGGGGCTGTTGGACTGGGTGATGGCGGCGAACGGCCGGCGCGCATTATTGCGCGTCCTGTTTGGGGTGGGTTCGTGGATCAACGCGTGGTCGATCAGGACGGGGTGGACGAGTAAAAGGCGGTGGTGCACGCTAGGGGCGTATTTCGGGGGGTTGATGGCGGCGACGTATTTCGTGGGGTGGTGAGGTGATGCGGTTGAGCTCGACGAAGGCCTTCGCGCTTTGCGTGTGCTGCGGCGTTGCGTGGGCGGTGTTCGGGCTCTGGGGATGGCGATCGTCCAACGACCGCGACACTTTGCGGCGGATGTCGTGCGCGGTGCTCTTTTGGCTGGGCGCGTGGTCGATCAAGGCTGGATGGACAGTGCGGACGCGGTGTGTGGCGCTCGGCGTATGGCTGTTCGCGGTGCTGGGCGCGGTGTATTGGATCGGGCAGTGAGAGTGGTTGGTGCTATCGGGGTCGCTGTTGTGGTGCTGCTCATTGCGTCGTGCGCGCAGCCTGTCCGGCCGTATCGTTGGGACCGCAATTCCGAAACCTACACGTGGCCGGAGGGGGAAGTCCGCTTACCACGAGGGTTCACGTTCCGTCAGGATCGCGGGACCGACACCGTCGAGGGTCATTTCACGTCACCGGATGGTCGAGTGGTTGTGCGCTTGGATATCGGTGGTTACGCGGGGGTGTACGCGAAGCGTGAGGACGCGGTGCGATTTGCGGAGACGGTCGTCGACGGACGTCGGGTGTGGATCGCGACGCAGCGACGGCCGTTTCGGGTGGCGGTCACGTTTCCGGATTCCGGGTGTGCGAACTTCTACGCGGACTCGGCGGACGGTGGCGCGATTGAGGCGATCGCGCGGAGCTTTCGGTCGAGGGGCGAAGTGACTTCGGGCTGCAGGTGACCGGTCGGACTATGGCGCCGTCTCATACACGACGGTGATGCCGCCGATTCCAGTTTCTTTGCGGAAGATCCGCGCGGCTGCGGGATATCGGATGACGAGGCGATCGGGTGCTGGCCAATGCGCCGTGACCTGCAGTTGTTTCGCGTCGCCGTGATTCATGTCGGCGACGAAGGCGAGCGTTCGCAGAGAACCGCGCGGTGTCTGTTGTCGGGCGACGGAACCTCGGCGAGGATGCTATTCGCGCACGGATCGATGCACCCGGCTAAGGCGAGCGCACTGATCAAGAGCAGCCGGCGGGGAAACACGGCCCATAGTAACAGCGACGACAGTCGGGTAGCGGGTCGTTTGGTGAGCGATACTGCGGGTATGCCGTTGTTGGATGGGCGTAGAGTCTTGGCGTTGGAGAGCCGGCGGGCGGTCGAGATCGCGGAGCTGATCCGGAAGCAGGGCGGCGAGCCGTTTGTGGCTCCGTCGATGCGCGAGGCTCCGCTGGCGGAGAATGACGCCGTGTTTCAATTCGCCGAGCGGCTGACGGGCGGCGCGTTCGACATGGTCATGCTCATGACCGGGGTCGGGACTCGGCAACTGCATCGGATTTTAGGCGAGCGATTCGTCGAGGGATTGCGGCGGGTGACGATCGCGGCTCGCGGTCCCAAGCCGGCGGCGGCGCTGCGGGAGCTGGGACTGGCGGCGACGGTCGTGGCTCCGGAGCCGAACACGTGGCGGGAACTGCTGGCGGTGACGGAGGGTCGGGCGGAGAAGAAGATCGCGGTGCAGGAGTATGGACGTCCGAACGCGGAGTTGACGGCGGCGTTGGAAGCGCGCGGGGCGGAGGTGACGCCGGTGCGGGTGTACGAATATGCGATGCCGGAGGACACGGGTCCGCTGCACGAGGCGGCGCGGCGACTGGCGGCGGGCGAGTTCGACCTGGTGTTGTTCACGACGGCGACGCAGATCGATCATCTGGCGCGAGTGGCTCGCGAGGACGGGATCGAGGACGCGATGCTGTCGGCGTTGCGGCGAGCGCGCGTGGGGTCGATCGGGCCGACGACGTCGGAGGCGCTGGAGGAGTTCGGGGTGACGCCGGCGTTCGAGCCGTCGCATCCGAAGATGGGACTGCTGGTGAACGAGGCCGGCCTCTAGTGGCGAAGAAACCTTGGCCCGTGCTGGTGGGCGAGTACACGTCACTGGCGTTCATGCTGCCGATCGCGACGTTCGTCGGGTACGCGGTCGGGTACCTGTTGGACAAGGCGTTGGGGACGCACTGGATCTACATTGCGGGGCTGCTGTTCGGGATCGCGGCGGGGTTCGTGCAATTGGTGCGGCAGTTGATGCGGGACACGAAGGATGAATGACGACGGCTTTTTCGATCGCGCGCTGACGCGGATCGGGAAGGCGATGTGGGCGATCGGGGCGGGCGGTCTGATCGCGGCGACGGTGTGGCGGGGCTGGACGTGGGGCGTGGGATTCGCGCTGGGAACGGCCGCGTCGTGGCTGAATTTCCGGTTGATGAAACAGGTGGTGGAGGCGCTGGGGGAGAAGCGTCCGACACGCAAGCGGGTCGCGGTCCTGGCGGGGCTGCGGTACGCACTTCTAGGTGGTGGGGCCTATGTTATACTTCATTTTTCCTCCGTCAGTGTGACGGCCACGCTGGCAGGATTGTTTGTCGCGGCGGCCGCGGTCATTGTCGAAATCTGCTTCGAACTAGTGTATGCACGAAACGATTGAGCCTCAACTCTGGATCACCAAACTCTTCAACCAGTATTTAGCTGGTGTAGGGAACTCCGTGCTGGACATGGTCCACATGGAGCACAACCCGCACCGGCCATGGGCGAACTTCGTCTGCATGGAGTTGCTGGTGGCGTTGATCATCGTGGTGCTGTTCGCGATGCTGAAGCCGCGGCTCTCGGCGGACCGGCCGGGGAAACTGCAGCACACGTTCGAGCTGGTGTACAACTTCCTGCACGGCGAGTCGGAAGAGCAGGTGGGGCATCACGGTCCGCATTACATCGCGTACTTCGGGACGATTTTCATTTTCATCCTGTTCATGAACCTGATCGGCGTGATTCCTGGGTTCGAATCGCCGACGATGTCGCCGGCGGTGCCGCTGGGCTGCGCGGTGGCGACGTTCCTGTACTACAACATGGCGGGCGTGGCGGCGAACGGTCCGGTGAAATACGCGGCGCATTTCGCGGGTCCGATGCCGCTGCTGGCTCCGCTGATGATTCCGATCGAATTCATCAGCCACCTGGCGCGGCCGCTCTCGCTGACGATTCGTCTTTACGCCAACATGTACGCGGGCGAGCAGGTGACGATGGTGTTTTTGAGCCTTACCTACTTCCTGGTGCCGGCGGTCTTCATGGGCCTGCACGTCTTCGTGTCGCTGTTGCAGGCATATATTTTCATGCTCCTCACGATGATGTACGTCGCGGGGGCGGTGGCGCACGACCACTAAACCATTCTTATCGGCATTATGCCGCTCCTCCAGTGTGAGCCCGGCTGCAAGAGGATGACGGGGACCACCTCCTGGGAGCGATTTCTACGAGGAGAAGTGAAATGACGAAGAAGATGTTCTTTTTGCTGGCGCTGTTCCTGTTGTGCAGCGTCATGGCGTTCGCGCAAACCGTGGACCAGGGCACGCCGAACAACAAAACGGTGAATGGCCACTGGGTTCCGATCAGCGCCGGATTCTCGATGGCGATTGCGTCGGGCCTTTGCGGGCTGGCGCAGGCGAAGGCCGTGGCGAGCGCGGCCGAGGGCATGGCGCGCAATCCGGGCGCAGCTCCGGCGATCCGTTTCGCGCTGCTGTTGGGCCTGGTGCTGATCGAGTCGCTGGCGCTCTACACGCTGGTCATCATCATTCTGAAGGTCGGGTAAGAAAGCGGGGGGCGGCCGGTCGCGCACTGGCCGCTCCCCGAGGTTCTACTGCGCGTGCGGGTGTAGTTGAGTCCCCCCTTTTGCGGTCGTAGTCCCCCAAGTCCTTTCTTTTGATCCGGTACTCCCACTTCAAGTAGCCTAGTACACCTGTTTTCGGTCTGAGTACCCTGCGCTATTGACCGTGTCGGCAGACCGCACTTAGCATGAGTGTCACACCCTAAATGGAACAACGAAGAACGCGGCGATTCCAACTGGAGTTGCCGCTCTCGATCACACGCGCCGGCGCCGAACACGTCACGGTATCGGGCTTTACCCAGAACATCAGCTCCTCGGGAGTGTTGTTTTTGTCTGGAGCAGCGCCGGATACGGGCGGCCCGATCGAATACATCATCACGCTGAATCACGAGGGCCCGCAGAAAGTGGACCTGCGTTGCGTGGGGAAGGTGCTGAGGGCGGAACGGACCAACGGGGACGGTCGACGGGCGTACCAAGTCGCGGCCACGCTGGAGCGTTACGAGTTCATTCGGGATCGGGAGAGGGAGCGGGAGTTGGTGGCGGTTCCGAAGCTTGGGTAGGGAGCGGGCTGAGATCTTGACGCAGAGACGCTGAGACACAGAGAAATCCCAAGCTGGGTTGCTCGATTTGTCGATTCTTTGTACGCTGTTAGAGCAGCAAAGAAAAGGCGAATATGAATCTCTCTTTGGGGTTTCCGAATGCTGGGGCGGTGTCGCTCGAGAGTGTCGTCACTCAGTTGGAGGCGGCCCATCGCGAACCGGATTCGGCGGTTCGGGCGATTCATCATACGCAGGCTTGCGAGGGGATCTTTTCGGAGATGCCGGCGGGCGTCGATCCGCGGTTGCGGGAGGCTCTCGAGAAACGCGGCGTGCGGCAGTTGTACTGTCATCAGGCCGAGGCTTTCGAGGCCATCGAGGCGGGGAAGAACGTCGTCGTCGTCACGCCCACGGCTAGCGGGAAAACGCTTTGCTACAACCTTCCCGTTTTGAATTTGTTGTTGCGCGACGATGGGGCTCGCGCGATGTATCTGTTTCCTACGAAGGCGCTAGCCGAGGACCAACTCCAGGAGTTCCAGGGCTCCGTTGAAGAGCTCGGCAGCGAAATGCGGGCCTTCACTTACGACGGGGACACCCCCCAGGACGCGCGGAAGGCGATCCGGTCGAAGGCGAACGTCGTCCTGACGAATCCCGATATGCTGCACTCGGGAATCCTGCCGCACCACACTCGTTGGGCGCGGTACTTCGAGAACCTGCGGTACGTCGTGATCGACGAGCTGCATTACTATCGCGGGGTCTACGGCAGCCATCTGGCGAACCTCCTGCGCAGGCTTCGGCGCATCTGCGAATTCTACGGCTCGAAGCCGCAATTCATCTGCTCGTCGGCGACGATCGCGAATCCGCGGGAGCTGGCGGAGGCGCTCACGGGAGAGCCGTTCGCGCTGGTCGATCGCAACGGGGCGCCGCGCGGCGAGAAGTTTTTCGTCTTCTACAATCCTCCGGTGGTGAACCGGCAACTAGGCATTCGCCGCAGCTATATCCATGAGACGCGGCGGATGGCGATGAAGTTCATCGAACATAATCTGCAGACGCTGGTGTTCGCGAACAACCGGCTGGCGACGGAGGTCCTGGTCACGTATTTGAAGGATGCGTGCGACAAGGGGCCGTTTCCGAGCGAGACAGTGCGCGGGTATCGCGGCGGGTATTTGCCGAAGGAGCGGCGGGAGATCGAGCGGCAGATTCGCGAAGGCAAAGTGCGCGCGGTGGTGGCGACGAACGCGCTGGAGCTGGGGATCGACATCGGGTCGTTGGACGCGGTGGTGATGGCGGGATATCCGGGGACGATCGCGTCGAGCTGGCAGAGGGCGGGGCGCGCGGGGCGCCGGCAGAGCACGTCGGCGGCAGTGCTGGTGGCGTCGAGCGCGCCGCTCGATCAGTACATCGTGGAGCATCCCGATTATTTCTTCGGACGGTCGCCGGAGCACGCGTTCATCAATGCCGACAATCTGGAGATTCTGCTGGCGCATCTCAAGTGCGCGGCGTTCGAGCTGCCGATTCGCGAGGGCGAGCCGTTCGGGCGGCATGACACCGGCGAGATGTGCCGGTTCCTGGGCGAGTCGGGATTCCTGCACAATTCGGCGGGCGCGTGGCATTGGACGCAGGACAGCTATCCGGCGAACGCGGTGAGTTTGCGGGCGGTGACGAGCGATAACTTCGTGGTCGTGGACATCACGGGGGAGCCGAAGGTGATCGCGGAGGTGTCGTTCCCAGTGGCGCTGACGAGTCTGCACGAGAAGGCGATCTATCTTCACGAGCGCGCGCAGTACCACGTGGAGCGGTTCGACTACGACGAGCGGAAGGCGTACGTGAAGAGCGTCGATTGCGACTACTATACGGACGCGATCGATTACACGCAGGTCAAGACGCTGCAGGAGTTCGAGGGCGAGCCGCTGGGTGGCGCGAAGCGGGCGCACGGAGATGTGCGGGTCAATCGGCAGATCGTCGGGTTCAAGAAGATCAAGTTCTATACGAATGAGAATGTGGGGGCGGGGCGGCTCTCGATGCCGGAGCAGGAGATGCATACGACGGCGTTCTGGCTGCACTTCCCGGCGGCGTTTCTGGCGGCGCTCGGAGACTATACGCCGGTCGAGAAGCAGGCGGGGATCTCCGGGCTGGCGAACGCGCTGCGGACGGTCGGGGCCCTGCTGCTGATGTGCGATCCGCGGGACCTGGGGATCGCGGTCACGGAAGAGGTGGCGGGCGCGGCGGTGGCGTTCGAGCCGAATTTGTATCTGTACGACGCGTATCCCGGCGGGGTCGGACAGAGCGGTCCGCTGTACCGCATGACGGGGCAGTTACTCAGGCAAACGGCTGAGTTGTTGGATGGGTGCGGATGCGAGGCGGGGTGTCCGTCGTGCGTGGGTCCGGTGGGGGAGGTTGGCGAAAGAGGGCGGGAAGTAGCTCGGGTGGTGCTAGGGAGATTACTAGGCGCCGCGGAGGGCGGAGACGCTCCGCCCTTTTGAGCTTGGAATGGTTACGATCGCAGGCCGTGGACTCCGGTAACCACCGACGCGCAGAGGATTGCGACCAGGCCTAACCACAGTAGGATAGCCGCGCGTTGCGCGACGGGGCTGCGCTGCAGGTCCGGTTGAATGATGCGTTTCATGTGGCGCTCCCCTCTCAGTAACAATAACGTAACATCGGCGGAATCGGTTGCGGGCAATGTATTGCCGCTAACTGACATGGGGTATGCTGGGGGTTCACATGAGTCGAAGAGCGGTCGTTTTTGGGGCATCGGGACAACTGGCGGTCGAGCTGGTGCGCGAACTGCAGACGCGGCGGTACGCCGTGACGGGGTTCTCGCGCGAGGATGTGGACATCACGGATCGGGCGCGCGTGGAGCAGGCGCTGGCGGAGATCGACCCGCAGGTGGTGTTCAACGCGGCGGCGTACAACCAGGTGGACGTAGCGGAGAACGAGCCGCAGGCCGCGTTCCTGGTGAACGCGCTGGCGGTGCGGAATCTGGCGCTGGGATGCCGGCAGGTGGACGCGCGGCTGGTCCATTTCTCGACCGACTATGTGTTCGACGGGACGGCGCGGCACCCGTACGCGGAGGACGACGCGCCGCATCCGCTCGGGGCGTACGCGGTGTCGAAGCTGTCGGGCGAGCTGTACGCGCAGGCGTATCTCGACAAGGTGACGGTGGTGCGGACGTCGGGGGTGTACGGCCCGGGTGGACTGACGACGGCGCGCGGGAATTTTGTGGAGTTGATGCTGCGGCTGGCGGCGGGCGGGAAGCCGATTCGGGTGGTCGAGGATCACGTGGCGTCGCCGACTTTCGCCCCGGCGCTGGCGTCGAGGACGATCGACCTGGTGGAACGGGAGCTTTCGGGATTATTCCACGTCGGCGGCGGGATGCCGGTGTCGTGGTTTCAATTCGCGCGGCTGATCTTCCAGGCGGCGAAGCTGGATCCGCACCTGATGGCGACGAATGAGCGGGAGTATCGGACGGCTGCGCGGCGGCCGAAGTACTCGGCGCTGTCGAACGCGAAGATGGAGCGGGCGGGGCTGGAGCCTATGCCGTCGTTGGAAGAGGCGCTGCGCTTGTATTTCGAGGCGCGGAAGCAGGGGCCGGGGGCCAGGGGCTAGGGGCTGGGGGGCTAGTGCTGCGCGAGGGAGATCGAGAGGGCTTTCGCGAGTACCGAGACTTCTAGTGGGAGCGTGCCGACAGGCTCTCCGTCCAGTTCGAAGGGGACTGCGGCTTCCGAGGTGATGCGGATGGTGGTGGCTCGGAAGTGTCGGACCGCTGGGTGGTCGTGGAGTTTGCCGTTGTAAAGGATGGGGAGGCGCGCGGCGACTTCTCGGAGGGTCACTCGCTGGACGATGGTGAGGTCGGCTAGACCGTCATCGGGTTTCGCTTCGGGGGCGATCCGGATTGCGCCGCCCTGGTATTGACCGTTGGCGATCGCCGCGGTCGTAATTTCATAGGCCTGTTCCGGGCCGTTATCCAGTTGAATCGTGATGGGGAAGCTGCGTCCGGCCGCGAGGCTTGGGATGGCGGCGAGGTAGCGTGCGCGCGTCGGGAGGGACTGCGCGCGGCGGGCGACCTCCGCTGCGAGTCCGATCCCGGCGGCGTTTACGAAGTAGCGCGTAGCTTCTCCGAAGGTGGCGCGGAAAATGTCGGTGGGTCCGGCGTGCGGGAGGAGGCGGAGAGTGCGGGCGAAGTCGCAGGCCGTGCCGGCGGGAATCACGGAGAGCGGCGGAGGGTCGGGACGTTGCATGAGTCCGTTGACGACTTCATTGAGCGTGCCGTCTCCACCGACGACGATCAGGCGGTCGCACTGGATTTCGCGGGCGAGGGCGGTGGCGTGTCCCGCGGCTTCGGTGAGGAAGAGCTTGGCGCCAGCGGGGAGTGAGCGTCGTGCGGCGCGCGGATTGACGATGGCGGCGATCACACGAGAACGTCCAGGCCGACCGGGTCGTGATCGGAGAGTGGAGTGCCGCCGCCGTCGTGCAGGTCGTGGAGGACCGTGGGATCGGCGGTGTGGAGCTCGCGCGCGGCGAACCAGTCGAGCTTGAAAGGGCAGCGTCCGCCGTGGTGTCGGAGGGACCAGCGGATGAAAGCGAAGCACCATTCGGGGACCCATTCGCGCAGACTGCCGTTGCCGCGCGGGTCGCCGATGTCGTAGCAGAGGGTCGGGGCGCCGTCGACGTTGGCGGAGGCGTGGTCGAAGCCGCGGTCGCGTAGGAGACGGAAGAGGTCGCGCTCGAAGTAGCGGTCGGGGTAGAGGTAGTGATTGCGGATGGTGTAGTCGACGCCCATGAGGACGCGGCGCCAGAAGCCGACAATCGCGGGGAAGGCGTGGGACGAGTCGTAGGTGGAAGTGTTCCAGTCGCCGCCGATGATGGTGGGGCCGGCGGGGAGGGCGTCGAGGACGACGCGCATCTGGTCGCAACGGTGGCTTTGAGTGGACTGGGCGTCGAGATGGACGGAGGCGGCGCGGAGGGTGAGGTTGGGGAAGAAGATGGTGGCGGCGACGGCGGCCTGACGGCCGAGGCGCTGCTCGTTGTGGGCGATCTTGTCGACGCCGTTCTCGAGCGGGATGAGCTGGATGTCGCGGATCGGGTAGCGGCTGAGGAGCGCGTTGCCGTGCAGGCCGTGGGAGTTGTCGCCGTCGACGTGGCGTTCGACGCCGGAGCCTTTGCCGAAGGCGATGTAGCAAGGCGCGAAGACTTGCGCCATGCCGAGCTCGCGGGCAAGGATCTCGGAGACCATGCGGTTGCCGGAACGGGCCATGCCGGCGTCGGCCTCGGTGAGGAGGAGGACGTCGGCGTCGCGGAGGTAGGGGTCGGTGGTGAGGACGTGCAGCTGTGCGTCGAGCTGTGTGCCGCGCTCGATGTTCCAGGCGACGAAGCGGTAGCGCGGGCGGGCGGGGGCGTCCTGGCGGCGGAAGTCGGCGAAGTGCGGGGTGGCGAGGATTTCGGAGACGAGCGGGGCGATGGCGGCGTAGTCGGGATGGCGGAGGAGGTCAGCTGTGGACCGGCAGGCGGAGAGGGCGTCGAGACGGGGCAGGACGTCGCGGGCGATGGGGTCGTAGAGCTCGGCCTGGGAGCGGTGCACTTCGTTGAGGGTAGCAGAGGACGTAGAATCTCGAACATGGCGCAGTTCATTCCGAAGGCGGGGGAGTTGGAGGGGGTCGAGCGGGAGCTGCGGTTTCATCCGTCGACGGTGACGGAGCCGCGGGTGTTGACGCGCGAGCAGGTCGCGACGTTCAATCGCGAGGGGTACCTGATGCCGCTGCGGATCTTCGACGAGTCGGAGATCGCGGAGATTCGCGCGTACTTCGACGATCTGTTGGCGCGGACTCTCGCGGAGGGCGGCGATAGCTACTCGATCAGCACGGCGCATCTGAAGCATGGGCGGGTGTGGGATCTGCTGACGGACGCGCGGATCGTGGGGCGGGTTTGCGATTTGTTGGGGGAGGACGTGGTCGGGTGGGGGTCGCACTTCTTCTGCAAGATGCCGGGGGACGGGAAGCGCGTCTCGTGGCATCAGGACGCGAGCTACTGGCCGCTGACGCCGTCGAAGGTGGTGACGGCGTGGCTGGCGATCGACGACGCGTCAGTGGAGAACGCGTGCATGCGGTACATTCCGCGGACGCATCTGCTCGGTCATCTGACTTACACGCTGCGGGAGGACGATGATGCGAACGTGCTGAGCCAGACGGTCCAGGGGGCGGAGGAGTTCGGGGCTCCGGTGGATGTGGAGCTGCGGGCGGGGGAGATTTCGCTGCACAGCGATCTGCTGCTGCACGGGTCGGAGGCGAATGAGTCGTCGCGGCGGCGGTGCGGGTTGACGCTGCGGTATTGTCCGGCGGATGTGCGGGCGGGGTTGGGGTGGAATGCGAAGGGAGTCGTGGTGTCGGGGCGGGATGAGAGCGGGCATTGGGGGAATGCGGGGCGGCCGGGTGCGGAGTAGGAGTTTCAACGCGGCGACGGTACGAGGCGTAGCGCGACGGCGTGCGTTCCCTTGTCATGACGGAGATAGGGGCGGACAGGGCTATAGGGCACGACGTCGAGGTTCTTGGACGCGGCGACGGCAAGATCGGTGCGGCTGATTTCGGGGTGGCGCAAGAGGGTCATCTGGAACTGGTAGCCGTCGTCCCAGCGGGGGTCGCGGCGAAAGTCGCCGGAGCGATAGCGATCGACGGCGGCCTGGATAAATCTCCGGCCGGTTGGGGAGTTGCGGATGCCGAGGACCCCGGATTCGACGACCTGCCGCCCGGGACCCTTGAGATAGAAGACCGCGCTGCGGCCGAACCACGACTGGACCTCGGTATCGGGCAGGCGGGCAGTGAAGACGCAATCGGCGTCGAGCCAGACGTACGCGTCGCACGAAGGGCGGCGGAGAGCATAGTGGAGGGCGACCACTTTACGGAACCAGCGCGCAGCGTTGTAGTTGTACCAGCCGGCGTGGCAGCCGGGGGCGTGCACGCCGAGCGGGTCCGCCGGGTCGGGACAATGACAAACGGGAGCGGCGCCGCCGAAGCGCGGGGGAATGATGTCGCGATTGGCGGCGAGCCAGTCGCGGAGAAGGGCGGACGCCCCGATGGGGTGGGAGCGGAGGGCGGCCCCGCGGACGGGAAAAGGCCCGGAGAAACCCTCATGGCAGACGAGCAGGCGGCCGGGAGTTTGGGAAGCGAGGAAAGAATCGACGAGGCGCCGGCCGGAGGCGCGGAAGATCGCAGGTGTAAACGAGGTGACGTAAAGGAGCGTCATTCGGGAAGGCGCCGGCGCCGCGGAGTGGCTAAAATGGAGACTCCATGGAGACCCAGAACGGCGAAGTGACGCGTATCCTGCTCGAGTTGAAGCAGGGAAAACGCGGCAGTGAAGGCCGTTTGATCGAGTTGGTCTACGATGAGCTGCATCGCCTAGCACGGCATTATATGCGGAAAGAGCGGCCGGACCATACCCTCCAGCCCTCGGCGGTCGTGAACGAGGCATGGCTGAAGCTGGTCCGGGATCCGGATCGAAGCTGGCAGAATCGCTCGCATTTCGTGGCCGCGGCGGCGCGGGCGATGCGGTTGCTGTTGGTGGACTATGGCCGCCAACGCCGGGCGGAGAAGCGCGGCGGCGAGAGAATCCGGGTGGAGCTGAGCGGGTTGGAATCCCTGAGCAACTCGCGTCTGGAGGAGATGATCGCGGTGGACGAGGCGCTGGCGCGGCTGGAAGCGTGGGACCCGCGGCAGAGCCAGATCGTGGAACTGCGCTTTTTCGGAGGGCTGACGGAGGAGGAAATCGCCGAGTTGCTCGGAGTCTCGGCCCGCACGGTGAAGCGGGACTGGACAGTCGCGAAAGCGTGGCTGTACGGGGAACTGACGGCGAAACCGCGCGTGTAGCACTGAGGAGCGGGGCAGGCGCAGGACTGGGCCACCTGCCTCCGCGCGATAGTTTGAACTACGGGGGCATGGTGATGGTGGATTTGGTCGGGCTGCCTCCGGCAAGACTCTTGAAGCCATCCTTCTTAGGCGCGGGAGAAGATGGCGGCGGAGTCGTGCAGGTGTCCATGACGGTGGACTTTTGTTTGCCGCGCTTTCGTCTCCCGATGGGCATCGGCGGGTGCGTCACGGTCGAGGGTGTGGGGCCGAAATGGCCGGGACGCCTCGGCAAGCCAGCATTCTTAGAAGGGGCAGACGACTTGCCCTTTAGCAGCTTGGTCGCGGTCGGCTTTTTGGCCGGCGCTTTTTTCGTGCCCGCTTTTTTGGCGGGAGCTTTCTTAGCCGCTTTCTTTACAGGTGTCTTCCTGGCCGGCGCCTTCTTGGGTCTGGACGCGGCCTTCTTCTTTTGAGCCATTCCGTTTCTCCTTACCAGCTAACATCGAACTTCCGGAAGAACCAGTCATCGTCAAACAACCGCCGCCTGTCGAGAGCGTCGCGACGCGCTTTCCAGTTGCTCATCATGGCGAGCGCCATACCTTGGGGAAAGGTGTGGTAAACGCGAAGGGCATCCAGGACGCGCGCGATGCGGCCACGGCCGAAATGGCAGAACGCGATCCGGACGCGGTTATGCACGAACGCCTCCGCCTCGATCCCGTAAGGCGCGCGCCGGCGAAAGGCGTGGGCGACAACGACGGAAGGTAAAACCCAAAGGCGGTGTCCGAGAAGCCAAAGCCGGAGACTCATCTCCTGGTCGTTGCCGCCGAGACGAAGGTTGCCCTCATCGAAACCGGCGACCGCTTGAAAAACGTCGCGGGTAATGGCGAAGCACGCTCCGGGCAAGACTGGAACTTGATAAGGGCGGTCGGAGCGCTTCCTCAGCCAGGCCGTGATCATGTCGGGGCCGCCGAGACGCATTCCGAAACCCCGTTGTGCACGATCGCGGAAATCGGAGATGGCGGGCGCCACGGCGCCGACGCCAGGGCGTTCGAGAAGACGGAGAGCAGCGGACCACCATTCCGGCGGGACGCGGATATGGGCATCGGCGAAGACGAGAGAATCTCCACGGGCATGCCTGGCGCCGAGGTTGCGCGCTCCGGCCACGCCGAGGCGCGGAGAGCGGATGAGGCGGACATCCCGCTGCGATTCGAGGAACGCGGCGCAACCATCGTCGGAACCATCGTCCACGACGACGATTTCGCTGGAGGGCGGCAGGGTGGACTGCACGTTCGCGACGGTGCGGCGGAGCTGAGCGGCTTCGTTCAACGCCACGATGACGACGCTCAGGCGCGGACGCTTCCTCACACTTACTGCCATCGAGAAGGGATTATACACTCATATCGGGAAACAAGGAACGATGGGGAGCTAATTTGCAGGGCGAGCAGGCGCGCTCATCCAGATATTGCCGCCGAACTCGGCGGCGGCGAAGACGAGACCCTGGCGGGAAGCGGATAGGCCGAGGTCGCCCGCGTAGGCGCTGACGCCGTTGAGCGAGAGGGTCGCGTGGTGGAAATGGGTCATCGGGAAAGGCTCGCCCACCGGACTCCCCGTGCGCAAATCGATCCGCTGCGCCCATATGCAGCGAAAGCCGTCACGGGTGGAGAGGAAGTAGAGGAGCTTGCCATCGGGCGACCAGCAGGGCTCCTGGTCGACGGACGCGCCGGCGGTGATGGGGCGCCATTCGGGCTCATCGGCTGGACGGTCGCGATGGAGGGGCGCGAGGAAGATCCGACGAGTAGTTCGGGCGGGGGTGGCGGCGTCGAAAGCGATCCACGCGCCATCGGGAGAGAAACGTCCGGCGGCGAGCGGACGGTCGGGATGCGCGGTGGAAACGACGGCGAGGCGGGTAGTTTTCGCGTGGCGGTCGGCGAGGACGATGCCGTACGGGACGTCGAGCGACTCGAAGAGGATGGAGGCGCCGTCGAAGGAGACATGGGTGGGCGGAGCGCAGGAATCGCAGACGCGCTCGGGTAGGCCGCCCGAAGAACTGATGACGTAGCCTTTGACGCCGTCCCAGTAAGCAACCGTTCGGCCGTCGCCGCTGATCTTCGGGCGGGGACGATACTTGCGATCGGCCTCGTAGATGATCTGCTGACGGCCGGACTCGAGATCGGCGACGGCGATCTGGTATCGGCTGGAGGTCTGGAGGGCCACCGCGAGGCGGGCGCCATCGGCGGAGATCGACGGGGAGGTGACGAAGGTCTCTTCGGGAAGAATGCGGGAGCGCTCCGCGGCGCGGTTGGGTCCGAGTTTCCAGACGCCAAGCGAGCGGGTGGAACTCGTGAAGACCATGCGGCGATCGGACGAGGCATCCGCGGAGGGTTGAATTTCGAAGGTCGTGCCGGAGGTAAGGCGTTGCCAGGGCGCTTTCATGGTTCGAGCGCGAGAGAGGGAGGCCTGCCAGATATTGGTCGTGTCGCCGGAACGGGCGGAGAAGAGAATGCCGCGCTGGGTCCAATCGCCGGGGACAATCCAGTAGTTGCCCGCAGGGGCGAGGAGCGAGGTTTGCGCGAAGGCGGGCACCGCGCCGGTCTTGACGACGGGGGAGTTATCGAGACCGGCGACGAACCAGTCGACATCTTCGAGACGCTCCCCGGGACGGTCGCGGCCGAGGAAGAGGATTCGACCGGTGTCGGGGTCCCAGACGGGGTACGCGGCGGCGGCGATTTCGGGACGAAACTGACGGGGTTCGCCGCCGTCGGCCGATGCGAGAAAAATGCGCGCGGCGCCGGGCAGGAAGGAGGAGCCGGCCTCGCCGACCCAATACGCGATCGTGCGTCCGTCGGGCGAGAACCGGGGAGATCTTCCATGCGAGGCGAGGAGGCGCTCGCCGCCGCCGAAAGTGGGGACCACGTAGACGCCGCCGCCGTCCCGGTCGGAGCGGAAGACGATGCTGGCGCCGTCGGGAGAGAACGAGGGCTCGTAATCGTCGGCATCGTCGGAAGTGAGGCGGAGAGCATTGGCTCCGTCGATCTGACGCACCCAAATGTCGAGGTTGCCCCGGCCACCACGGTCGGAGGCAAAAGCAATGAGCTTGCCGTCGCGGGAGAGCGCGGGATATTCGTTGAGTCCGGGTCCGGTGGTGATCTGGGTGATGCGGAGATCGGCAGGTTGGGCGGCGCCGCGGAAGGAATAGACGGCCCAACCCAGCGCGAGAAGAGCGACGGCGGCGGCGGACCAGACGACGCGACGGCGAGGGAACGATCCGCGGGTGCGGGGTCGAGGATCGTTGGGGGACGTGGATTCGAGCGCGAGCTTGACGTCCTCGATACAGGCATAGCGTTCGGCTGGGTCTTTGCGGAGGCAGGTGGCGACGACGGCGTCGAGGCGGGGTGGGACCTTGCGCGCACCAGCGCTTGGCGGCGGAGGATCGGTGTGGAGAATAGCGGCGAGCGTGGCGATATCGGAATCGCCGCGGAAGGGCTTGGTCCCGGTCAGCGCTTCGTAGAGAATTACGCCGAAGGAGAAGATATCGGAGCGCGCGTCGACGGGGCGGTTGGCGACCTGCTCGGGAGACATATAGGGGGCGGTGCCGGCAAGGGCGCCCTGAAAGGTGGAGGGCTCCGTCTGGGCCTCGGCGGCAGCGGTTTCGAAATAGAACTTGGCCAGTCCAAAGTCGACGAGCTTCACCAGACCGCTCTGGGTCACGATGACGTTCGCGGGTTTCAGATCGCGGTGCACGATGCCAGCGGCATGCGCGGCGGCCAGAGCATCGCAGATCTGGAGCGAATAACGGAGGACCTCAGCGTCGGAGAGGGGCCCATTGCGCAGGCGGGCGGCGAGCGTCTCGCCGGCGATGTGCTCCATGGCGATGTAATCGATGCCGCGGTCGGAGCCGACCTCATAGATCGTGACAATGTTCGGATGGTTGAGGCTGGAGGCGGCGCGGGCTTCCTTGAGGAGGCGTTTGGCGGCAAGGCGGGAGACACCCCGGCCGGGCTGGAGGAGCTTGATCGCCAGTTTGCGATGGAGTTGGGAATCGAAGGCGGCATAAACCACTCCCATGCCACCGCGTCCAATGACTTCGAGGATCCGATACGGCCCGATTTGTTCGGGAGGAGGCGGGGGCGGGCTCGATTCCGGGACGAGGGCTGCGTGTTCGAGGAAGCTGCCGCAATCGTCGAGGTTGGCCAGGAGGCGGAGGACGATGGAGTGGACCTCGGGATCGGAATCGGCATGCGAGGCGAGCAGGGCGTAGCGATCCCTCGGCGGGAGGCGCTCGGCAGCGTCGAAGAGCTCTTTAACGCGGCGCCATTGGTCCTGCGAGAAGGAACTGGGTCGATTGGGCTCCATACGCGCCTGCCATGCGTGGTCGTTTAGCAGTCAATTCTAGCGCATGGATAAATGAGGGGGAGACCGTCTCGAGGTAAGGAACTTATAGCCAGCGGTCGCGGGAAGAATCAGACCCGAATGATCCAGTGGCGGCGGTAGAGGAAGTAGGCGAGGAGGTACATGGTCGCGGTGAAGGCTAGGGAGTAGAGGAGCGAGGCGTTGGCGGGGGAGGCGATCGGGACGAAGACGGAGTTGTAGATACGGTGTTGGAGGTGGAGGGCGTCGAGGGCCTCGGAGAGGAATTCGGAGGCCATGTAGATGGCGATGGCGTTCATGCCGAGGATGGCGAACGGGCGGGCGGGGGCTTGCCAGCCGCGGAGGTCGACGGCCCAGACGAAGGCGGAGAGGAGGAGACAGTCGAGGCCGGCCATGAAGAGGCAGAAGGAGTCGGTCCAAAGCTTCTTGTTGATGGGGAGCCAGTGGTCGAGGATGAGGCCCGCGACGACCAAGGCGGCGCCGAGGACGGCCATGCGCGAGATGCGTCGGGCGGCGAGGAGCGTGCCGGCAAGGAGTCCGAAGATGGTGGTGCCGATCGCGGGGAGAGTGCTGACGAGGCCCTCGGGGTCCCACGTTTTCGTGTGGTGGTAGTTGTGTGCGCCGAGAACGATGCGGTCGACGTAGTGGGCGAAGTTGCCTTCGACGTCGAGACGTCCGGGGCCGTAGCCGGGGACGGGGACATAGAACATCAGGACCCAGTAAGTCGCGAGTAAGGCGAAGAGAGTGATGATGCGGCCTCGGGTGTTGGTGTAGAGGTAGAGCGCGGCGCCGGCGAGGAAGCAGAGCGCGATGCGCTGGAGTACGCCGAGGACGCGCTGTGTGGAGAGGTCGAGCGGGAAGGCGTAGACGGCGAGGCCGAGGAGGAAGAGGATGGCGGCGCGGCGGACGGCGTCGAGGAGGAGTGTAGAGCGGGCGGCGCCCTTCGCGAGGCGGCGGGAGAAGGAGAGGGTGATGGAGACGCCGACGATCCAGAGGAAGGTGGGGAAGACGGTGTCGGTGAGGGTCCAGCCGTGCCAGTCGGAGTGGCGGAGTTGGGCGTAGGCGTCGCGCTCGCTGCCGTTGTTGTTGACGAGGACCATGAAGGCGATGGTGAGTCCGCGGAAGGCGTCGAGGGAGACGAGGCGGGGGGACATGGGGGGATTATACTCGCTGCTGAGGGGGCGGATCTTGACGCAGAGACACAGAGACGCAGAGGAAAGCGGGGACAGATGGAACTCGAAAACGTCCCATCTGTTGGGTATGGGCCTTCGGCCCACCGAAGATGATGAAAACCCTCTATAGTGTCAGGTGAGATCGCAGGAGCGACGAGGCCGTCGGGACAGTGGAGAAGTCGAAGCCGTCCGTCTGTT